>ERZ772997.9-NODE-9-length-121615-cov-4.59803_pt1 | contig 121615 bp, 127 predicted proteins | sample MGYA00511127_ERZ772997 | MGnify/ENA primary metagenome ERZ772997 (study PRJEB29015, sample SAMEA2738070) | human oral metagenome | biome: human oral; feature: human-associated habitat; material: saliva | place: China | collected 2215 ... | reverse complement strand
TCAGAGACTCCAACATCAGAGACTCCAACATCAGAGACTCCAACATCAGAGACTCAGCAACCTCGTCCAGTAGAAACATTTGTGACAATGACAATGATTGATAATAAAGGTGCGTTTGTACAACCAAAAGTGCGTTGGACTAGTCCTTTAGATGTGGAAACTACATATCCAGTTGGGTCACAGATATTAGTAGATGAGACATATTACGAAGTATTGATGGTACATGCTGAATCAATCGTAACACCACGTCCAGATATGGATCGTGATTTACGTGAAATTGCCTATACAGTTGAAGTGAAACCTGTTCGTACTGTGCGTTTCGGTTATGAATTGAACACGATTTATCGTTACAAAGATAAACAAGTGAAGTTTGAAAAAGTTATCAATGTATATGATACTCGTCAAACTCGTAATGGCGTGTTGACGATGGCAATTTATAACTTTAGAAATAACACTACTGATGTAGTGGCTCAAAATGTTCATTATAAAGTGAAAAGTATTCGTGAAGAAGCAGGGGATAAAGAGATTCGTCATGGTGAATCAATTCAAGTAGTGAACTTAATTGTAGAACTTGATTTAGCGAATCCTGTTATCTTGAATCAAGATGAAGCTCCTACACCAGACTTACAAGAAAAACCAGAAGCAGAAGCTCCTATAAGTGAAACAGGTGGATCTGAAGAATTACCAGCTCCAGATGAAAATGTACCTACATCAGAGACTCCGACATCTGAAACACCAACGTCAGAAACACCTACTTCGGAGACACCAACTTCTGAAGATGTGGTACCAAATAAGGATACTGAAAATCCAGTTGTTCCATCAGATGCAAAACCTGAACCAGCGTTAGTGACAACAGAAACACCTACTATAGTGTCTGAAACACCAAAAGATGCAACAGGTCCTGGTACATCACAAGATGAACCATCTGCCGATGTTACTGGCAAAGACCAACCAGTGATTGAAAATAATGCAAACCATTTAGTTGGTGGTGGTCAAACAACTGAGAAACCTAAGGAAGAATCTTCTGATAAAGAACGTCTTCCTGAGACAGGTACTGAATCAGTGATCGGTACCGTGATTGCGGGAATTGGTTCCATTTTAGGTTCCATTGGGTTAGTAGCACGTAAGAAACAATAATTGAAAAGTGCAGGACAGTACTTGTTTTGGGAGACAAGTACTGTTTCTTTTTTTATAAATTTTTTATGAAAAAGAATATTTGTTGGTTGATAAATGGGCTAACATGTGGTACAATAAGAGAGAATTAAGAAAGGAATGATGTCATAAATGATTGGTATTATTTTCGAGAAACCAAGTGCCATGCGTGATGGTGTCAAAGCTTTAGGCGGACAAACTGGTACATATAAGGGGCAACAGTTTAAAATCGTTTCATCTGTTGGACACATTTATGGGTTCGACGAAGACATGAAAAATCAAGTGGCTCCGCATCTAAGAGACCGTTATAGTAAGTGGGATTTAGCATACTTACCGTGGGACTACAAGGTACTTCAATGGAAACGTAAATGTAAGAACCTAGATGTAGCGAAACGATTAAGTATCGCATTAAAAGACTGTGACGAAATCGTGATTGCAACCGATATGGATAAAGCCACTGGTGAAGGTGGTTTGATTGCGGAAGAAATTATTACGGAACTAGGATTTTCGCACAAGAAAATATCACGTATGATATTCTATGATGAAGAACCAGATACACTTCGTAAAGCATTTGAAGACCGTAAGGTGATTCCAAATATTAAGAAGTTTGATGAGTATCTACAAGCAATGACTCGTTCTGTGTTCGATTTTTTAACAATGCAATATACACGTATCGCAGGATGTTTGACTGGTTATAATCTACGAGCAGGACGTTTGAAGTCCATCATTATTAAACTCGTAGTTAGTCAAACAAGGTTAGTGAAGTCATATGTACGAACCACACATTATGAGAACCGTTTTGTGGACGAGAATGGGGTTATATATAAAAAACCAAAAGCGGACCGATATACAACTGAAGCTGAAGCAATCTCTATGCAACAGTTATCAAGTTCACCTGTCACAAGCGACGGTGTAACACTCCGCAGACAAGCACCACCGAAGTTGCTCGATTTATCGAGTCTAGGTGGGTTACTTTCTAAGAAAAACTATAAAGTAAAAGACGTAGGGAAGACGTATCAACTGATGTATGAAGCTAAATACGTATCATATCCACGTACGAGTGATTCAACTGTGACGACTCCCCAGTTTGAGGCGTTATTACCTCATTTAGACGCAATCTGTAACGTCATCGGTGTGGATCCATCCCTTGTATCACATAGACTTCCTAGAGCGACTCATATTGAAGAACAAGCAGGTCACGGTGCAAACAGACCAGGAATGAATGTTCCTAAAGACTTGAACGAAATTCGAATGAAATTTGGAGACTTAGGAGTCGATATTTATACGACACTTGCACGAAGCTACTTAGCGATGTGTAGTGAAGATTACATTTATGAACAACATAAAGGTCACTTACAACTGGCTCCTGAATATACAGGGTCAGTGAACATTCCTAAATCTCTAGGATACAAGAAAATTCTTCTTTGGGACAATGAAATCGATGATGGAAAAGTTGGTATCGGTACAACAGCGACTGCAAAAGCTGTACCAGTACATTCTACGAAACCATCAGCACCAACAATTGATTGGTTGAAGAAACAACTTGAAAAATACAATGTGGGTACAGGGGCTACGAAGCTATCCACGATTGCTGATTTAGTAGCAGTACCTAAAAAATCAAGTAAATCAAATGCGAAACAACTATTAAAAGAAGGAAAAGGCGGTGTCCTTGTTCCAACTGAGTACGGAGAATTAGCGTATGATTTATTCTTAGGAACGCATATTGAAGATACAAATACGACTGCTGAATTATTGGATCATTTAATGAAAGTAAAAGCAGGGGTTGCTACAGGGGAAGAAATGTGGCAGAAAGTCGCACCTATGGTGAGACGAGACATTGATGTCATGACAAAAAATTATCAACTTTTAGTGAAAGAAGGAAAAGTAACAATGAGTCAACAATATAAACAAGTAGAACGAGTAACAGGAATTTTTGCACCAACAGGACAAGAAGTATCATTTAAATCTGAATCACATGGACACAAATTTACGCCACAAGAAATTGATACATTATTAAGTGGTGGGGAATTAGAATTAACGTTACCTAAGAAAGATGGTAGTGGAACATATGAAGGTATCTTGTATTTAGGTGAAAGTCCATATGAAGGTAAAATTCGATTTGGTGTTCAATTAAAGTTCCCAGTTAAAGTACCAAATTCATGGTGCCAACATACATTCACCTCGCAAGAGAAACAATTATTAGACCAAGGTGAAGAAATTTACATCGAAGGTTATATCGGAAAATCAGGGAAAGCATTTAGCGCATTTACAAGATACAATAAAGGAACAGGTCGAATCGAATTTAACTTCGATAAATAAGAAACGAAAGGGTGTAATTGGTGGTAAAACAATCTTATAAAATTCCAACAAACATTGATAACTCTCGTTTAGATACAGAAATTAGATTTTCGACACAAGATATCGAATCTACACCAATCAATTTGCGTTCATTAATTGTGTACGTACTTAGCGGTTTCGGTGTATTCTGGGTATTATCGAACACGTTTATGAAACAAACACCATTTTTTGGAAAAGTGGTGTTTGTCCTTGCGTGGGGTGTCATGACGTATCTATTGGGACGTTACGAGAAAACAAAAGAATTAGGATACATGAAACTAATCGGACTGATTCGTTACATGATGAAACGACACAGAAAAGTAGCGACTCGTCTATCGGATGATGCAAAAGCTTTTGCGGAACTGATTAACGTAAGGGTTCGTGAAGTGGAGACCGTAGGGCGGAAACAAACGTTCTTAGATTTACCAAATGGCTGGGTCGGTGTGATGTATCGTATCTCTGGTTCAGGTTCACGGATGCTCTTTGAAGGAGATCGTAATGTGATTCTAACAGCCGTAGACAATTATTTTGCAAATGTATCGATTGATGCGTCACATACATGGGTGACTACTCGTGAACCTCAAAAAGTGGCGGTTCAATTAGACAATGTTCAAAAGAAGATTGATGAGTTCGATCCAGTGCTGGACGACGATTTGTTAGAAAAATTAGAAACGGATAAAGAAGTACTTGAACAAGTAGTAGGGGCTCAATTGAAATCAATCCATCACTATTTAATTATCAGTGGCAAAAATGTAGATACATTAGAAATCGCCGTTAACGGATTTATCCAAGAGGTTGAACGTAAAGGTGCTATGGTTCAAAGAGCTGAGTTACTAACGTTTGACGAAATTAATGAAGTATTTAGTAAAATTTATAAGGGGGAATAGTGGGTGGGATTCAAAGATTTATTTAAACGTAAAAAAGATAAAGATGAATCAAAATTCAATGATGTCTCGTATAAAACGGATCCGTTTTATAGAGCAATAAAACCAGCAACAGGATATGTGTTCCATAGTGACTATTTCGAAGTTGACCATCAACAAGAAGTCAGAGACAAAAAAGGAAAGAAAAAGAAAGTCATCGTTAAAAAATATGGTACAGTTCTTTCTTTCTTTAATAATGACGGTAGTAATGCGAAACTGTACCCAATGTGGGGAATCAATTTAATCAATATTAATCTACCGCAAGATGTACATATGGTGTTACTAGAACAAGTGGACCGTTGGGATGATGACTGGGTAGTTCGTCACCAGAATGTATCGGAACAAAACTTAACAAAATCTGAGGGCGTGAAGAAAACACGTACCGACATCCAAAAACAAGAAGAAATGAAGAACGATTTAGATGTCATTGCACACGAATTACGTGGTGGGGCTTCTTATTTAAACGTTCACTTTAGAGTGTTACTATATGCGGACAGTTTAGAGTCATTAGATGATGCGATTCGTCGTATGATGACCGACTATAAAGAATCGTTTGGTACGTTACGTGTAGAACCGTATCACGGGGAACAGTATCATGAGATTCAAAATTTATTTGGACATCATGAAGCGAAACGTAACAAAGGTTTCGGATTTACGAGTCGAGAGTTCGCTGGTTCATACGGTTTAGTAACAGATGGGTTAGCCGATGAAGAGGGTACGTATGTTGGACAAATGACAGATGATGTAAACTCTAGTGCCATTCTATTTGATGTTGATGGGTTTCTGAAACGTGTTGTAGTGGCTCATGAAGAAGATATCGATGTGAATACGTCGATTAAAATGACTCATGCTTGGGGAAACCTCATTATGCAGTCAGCATTAGTGAACAACCACCGTGTGGCAGAAATCATTTTAAGTCCATTAGATATGAAGAAAATTTCTGACCGTGATTTTGCCAAACGTACTGTGAACATCGATATGCAACAAGGTGAAATTAATATGTTCGAAATGTTCGGGGACGTGGAAGACGAAATCGATATTTTTAACATCAATTTGAACAAATTGAAACTAATGGTGGAACGTTGGTATGACTTAGAAGGTATGGATGCGAACATTGTTCGAGGAAAACTGGAAGACTTACTGATTCAGTTCTATAAAGACCGTCGCATGTGGGTTGATAATGCTTCAGAAAACCGAGACTTAGTAAAAGTTGTAGGGATTCCACATAAACAAGTGCCACGTCTTCAAGATTTTCAATTATACATTGACCAGGAAAACAAATCGATTCAAAGTAACAGCACCGCAGAGTTTGACCATAAAGCGATTCGAGTACTTCGTAATGCATTTACGAACATGTTGCAGTCTCACGGACATTTGTTCAATAGACATACGTCACCAAAGGTAGATGACATTAAGTTGAAACAACGTGTTGTGTATGATATTTCGAAACAATATGAAGTGGATAAACCGTCTGCCATGGCATTGTTCGTGAATACGATTAGCTTTGCAGTGGCTCAATTAGAAGAAGGGGACGTATTAATGATTCACTCATGTGATATCATTGATGACCCAGATGTGAAAAAATATTTAGAACAATTATTTAAACAATTGGATCGTAAGAACATCCGTGTTGTGTTATTATATGATAGCACACAAGAAATGTTAGAAGATGTGGAATTTAATCAGTACGTATCTGCTGACTACACAATCTTAGGTTCAATGTCAGACCAAAGTCTAAAGCTATTTAATGAGAATGTCTCAGGTTCGGTACCACCTGCTTTAGCAACAACGTTAAAAACAAAACGTGGTATCAGTTATATTCGAAGAAACATGTCAAACGTAGTCTTTACACATGATTTACGTTTGTAGGAAGGAGAGTCAAATGAAGAAACGATTAATAAAACTAGCAACACTCTTAAGTATTGTGTTCATGTTTTTTGTATCAAATGCTCCAAATATGTTCTCTGCTGAAGAATCAGAACAATATACATTCTACAATACTGCCAGCGACGTCGCTCAAGTAATGGAAGAATATACCGCAAAGGGTAAGAACACTTTTGCAAAAGTAGCAAAGAAAATCACGAACGGGGAAGTGGGGAACTTCCTTGGAGTTCGTGACAAAGACCGTTCAAAAGGGAGTATCGCTTTTACGTCTGTTGAGATTACAAAAGCCAATTCATCTATCTCTTATGACCAATTAGGGGTTACGAAAACTTCGGAAACACCAGCGTTTGGAAATACAGGTCTAGATTTTAGTGGATACGTTATTTACGGTGAAGCAATGAAGAGTGCAGGACTTGATGCCATTGATGGTGACCTCATTGCGAAGCCATTTCGTATGTTGCAAGGGGTCCTCATGTGGGCAGGTTTAACTGCGATTCGTGCTATTGACAACATGTGGTCAGCTGTTGGTCAAATGTTGAACTTCATTAATCCGTTCCGTTTATTTACACAGGCACTTCAAAGTGTGAACAATTTACAAGATTTCACTGGTCTTGGTGAAGAATCATGGATGGGTGCGATCGGAAAAACGATTGCGGAGTTTTATACAGCTTTAACGAATCTTGCTGTGAATGTCACAGTACCTGTGATTATCTTACTTGCGATTCTATGGTTGTTCTTCTCAACAAATATGTTCAAATCAGTTGCTTGGTTACGTAAAGGAATTGCGTTACTAGCCTTTGTAGGACTTGTATTTCCGTTACTAGGAAGTGTGTACACTTCAGCTATTGGATACATGTCTGGTATCAATACAAGTAGCAAAAACGTAGACCAACAAGTGAATTCAATTTTATTTGATTTCGAGAAAAACGTTACTGAAAATGGAATGAGTACCAATGGTATCAGTTTAGTGTATGACCGTGAAGCACAAGGGTTAACAGGAAATACTGTTAAGAATTTACGTAAGATGGTACTTGCTTCGAATAACGCAAGTAGTGACGCAGAAGCTGGACGTATTGCTGGTCGTAAACAAGACGGTACGATCGATGCTTCTCAAGGGTCTCGTGGTTTAGACCGTCAGTTAGATCAATATGCAACGGACAAAGCGAACGCAAAAACAGACTTAGTAATGGATCGTATTATTAAGTTTATGTCGAATAAAGCGTATCTTGCTTCTGAATATGAATCTATGATTAAAACAGGTGAAACTGTTGACAGTTTGTTTGGTAAGAAATTACAAAACAAAAACGAAGTGAAAAAATTCATTGAAAGTGGATTTGAAGGTGAACAAAAACCTAAATTACTAACTGCAACAAATGCAAATGGGGTTCAAGTAGAACATGCTGGAAAATTAACAACCGTAACGGTTGAAAAGGGTGGTTTCAGTCCTTTATCGATCTATAATTACTTATCAAGTGAGTTCAATGGTCGTTCACTTACAATGACGTCTGCAACGAACACATCAAGTTTGATTGCACGTAGTAACCACTATGCGGTCAATATCGCTGGTGGCGGAGTATTAAGCTTCTTATACTGGTTAGAAACAGTGTTTCTAATGTTTACCGTTTCAGTAGTTGGTATCATGTATATTAGCGGAATGGTCAAAGATTCTGTTTCAAGTGCGTTTACGATTATTGGAAACATGTTTAAAGTCAGTGTAGGTGCTGTGAACGGTATTGCACGTATCATGGGTGCGTTTGTACTCTTGTTACTATCCGTATTCGGGACAGTATTCTTCTACCAAATCTTTAAAGAAATTTTGTTTGCAGTTCCTGTAGCATTAAGTGCGATGCTTGCAGTAGCACCAAATGCGGACAATGCGATTGTTGTTTCTAGTTACGAAGGACTTGCTTCAGCATTGACATGCTTTATCTGTTTCTTCTTAGGTCAAGTAGCTCTTAAGAATCGTAAAGAATTTATTCATGGTTTCAATGAAACAATCGAAGCGATTGTTCACCAAATCATCGGTACAAATGGTAACGGTGGTATGAAGTGGAACGAGAAAACACCATCTCTTAAAGATACAGCTCTTCAAACGAAAGCTGGTGCGTTAGGACTTGCGGGTCTAGGTGCAAACGCAGTTCTTGGTAAGAAAGACGAAGAAGGTAACCGTCAAGGTGGAGGCTTACGTATTGCTACTGAAGCAGGGAATAACTTACTTGAAAAAGCGAAAAATTCATCTGCTGGACAATATGTAGCAGACGTAGCAACAAATGCTGGCGGAGAACTAAAAGACTTAGGTCAAAAGACAAAAGAAGCGTTCCATGGTACAGCTTTAGGTGGGGCTATTTATAGCTTACAACAAAAACGTAAAGTGAAACAAATTAGTAAGAATCAAGGTCAAGGGGAAGATAAACCGAAATCTTCATTTAAGAAAGTTGTGGATCAATTACGTGAAGCGCCACTTACAACGATTAAAGATGGTGTGACAAGTGCCGTTGATACTGCAAAAGATGTGACTTATGCTGGACTACATTATAATGAACATCGTCAAGAGTTAGCAGAGCGTAACGTAGAACGTGATGAGAATAATGAGTCATTATTTGATACGTCTCGTAAATCATCATTCAACCAATTAATGGAAGAATCTGCTGAGAAACGTAAAGAAAAACGTTTAGAAAAACTAAGCGAAGATACAGAAAAACGTAACACCATTGCTCACCGTGACCGTGGTATCGAATATGATGCGTTGTGGAGTCATAAAGATAAACAAGAACGTAAAGAGCGTCGTAAAACTCGTAAAGAGTCTAAGAAAGCAGGGGAACGTTACGCTAAGACGCAACAAAAAGCGAAGAAACAAATCAAACGTCGAGTGAAGTAAATTCTTCGTAAAAACTTGACAACATTTTCATAAGTTGTTATACTGGTAGATGTAGATACTGGTGTGTGTCGTGTAAATGCGTACCATTCAGACATTGGTATCTATCTCTACTAAACAAAACTATACTACAGAAAGGACAGATGAATATGTTAACAAATTTAAACTTTCATTTAATGCAAGTGGGTGCGTATTTATCAGCAGATAATGCTTTTACACGTATCGTAAAGAACGCTACTAAAGAAGGACAAGGGATTGGTGCAGCGTTAGCTGGACTCGCTGGTTTAGGTTTGATTCTTTATGCGGGATGGCAAATTTTCAAACACTTTACATCAGAACGTGCTCAAACGAACTGGGGTAAAGTAATTGGTGCCTTACTATTTGGTGGTGCATTAACACTTAGTGGATTGAAGATTTTATTAGACTTCAGTACAAACACACAAGACGTACTTGATACATTGAACACACAAGTGTTACCATTGTTAAGATTATACTTTTAATTAAATCAATAAATTCTGTGACGGGGTGGTGGTTACCACCTCGTTTTTTAATGAGAATATAAGTTACGTTGGTTGATATATGGACTAACATGTGGTACAATAAATGTATCGAAATGAATGTGAAAGGAATGATTGAATTTATGACAAAAAAGAAAAAATCAATCCCTAAATGGTTACGCTTTGGTGGAGCGCATTATACGATTCAACGCTTTGGGTTGTTAATTGGTTTCGTGAGTATGGTATTATTAGCATGTATCAGTTTGGGGGCATATTCGCAATATAAATATGATGCCAATCGGTTAACAACTGTGGCGTCTTATTCAACAACCTTTAAGATGAGTCGTACGGAAAGTGAAGGACAAGTCGTAAACGTGTTTACGAATGCTGATAAGACAAAAGCATTTGTGTTACTGAAATTTAAAGACATCACAAAAGTATCTGCAAATGCGAACGACTATCAAATGTTCTTAGGGGTTACGAAAGTTTCAGGAAACAAATCAAACTGGTCGTATAAACCAGCAGGAAGTATTTATGTGTTCGGTTCTACTGGATACATGGGAATTTATTTAACAAACGAAGCTGGATTTGAATCACAAGTGTTAGAATTAACGCTTCGTGGAAACTCTGAGTTAGTACCAGTTACTGCGAAAGTACATGAAGAAACAGGTCGTGAGTCATTTGCAAAATATGATCAAATTCGACTCAACATTAACCCTGGTGCAACTGGTGTTGAAGTGTTAGAAACACTTGATGGAGACGAAACGCATGTAGCGAAATTATTCGAAGAAATGGTCCTAAAACGTCAAGAAGAAGCTGTACGAGCAGACCTTCATAAGTTACTGGTAGAAATGAAAGCGAAGTTATCAGCGATTGATGAATATACACGTCGTGCAAAAGAATTGAACATTGATGGACGTTCATTAGTGGTACCAAGTCCAACGGATGATATTAAGGGTGACAAAGTGACAGACATTGAAGGGAAGTTGTATTTAGAAACGAAATATACGTACCCACAAGGATATAACTTTACATGGCAAGATGCGTCACTTGGTTCGTATGGATCATTGGTTCGTAAAGAAGGGAAATCACTTTTTGAAACGATTCGTGCGAAACGAAATGAAAAGGACGTAAGTACAAGTACAAACTTAAACGATGTGAAGTGGAAACTAAATGATGGAACCGACTTTAATGCGTTGACAAATGATGGTCGCGGGTTAAGTATTATTCAAGAAGCTTCATCTGTTGTAGCGAATGTACAAAAAGCATGGTCTGAATATCAGAACCTAAAAGAGAAGTATCAGAAAACAGAGTTACCTAAGTTGTTAGACTTAGAGTTACAACTAGAAAATGTATCTCAAAACTATACAGTAAATGCGTCAGAATCTGTGTTACGTGTTTATTAGAATCAATAAGAGGGACCGCACTCGAAGGAGTGCGTGTTCCACTTTATGGAAGGGGAGTATAAATGAGCAAGAAAATTGGGACGGATAATTTAAAGAATCAACAATCAGGTCTAGTAAAAATGGATGCTGGTTCTAATACTGAACCACAAGGTACGAAATCTGATTCTTCAAAAGAAGTTATCGATAAAATTAAAGAAGGTACTGAACAAGCGAACGGGGAAAATGCGGAATTTGCTGAAAAGGCACAAGAGTTGAATGATCAAAAACAACAAGCAAAATCCATCAAAGGTAGCCAGCAAACCGTTTCTAAAATGGATGGAGACGCCGTAGGGGATACACAGAACGCTAAACGTACGTTTCAAAAGGTTCACCAAATAGTTAATACTGCAAAAAATGGTGGTGAATTTTTCCTTAAACTCTCATTCTTAAATAACGCTTTGAAGATGGGTGCAAATGCACTACAAGGTGCTATTGGTTGGATCACAGGGTTGATTAACGGTATTAGTAACTTCGTGGGAAGCATTATTGGTATGGGTGCCTGGGCAGTTGGTGGTATCGTAGCTACTATTGCCAGTATCGGTGGTGCGTTAATCTTTGTGTTCTTTAGTACGGCACAACGAGTAGATGATACATTAGTTGGATGTGGTCCAGAAGCAGAGAAAACAACTCAAATTGCTTCCAGTGAAACAGCGAATTTCAACGCGGGTCAAAATGAAGCGAAACGGTTTGAAACGGCAAATAAAATTGTTTCTGCACTTCGTACCGCAGGATGGTCGGACGAACAAATCGCAGGTGCTTTAGGGAACGCAGAAGCGGAGTCGAAACTTGATCCTACAATGGTCGAAGGGTTTTATGGGGAACCATTCCAAATGGGTCCAAAGAAAGAAGATATCTTCAATAACAAACGTAAATATCTGGACGAAGTGTTGTATCCAGCGTACGCAAGAGCTGGTATCAGTTTAGATAAACCAACCTACGAAGCAGGTGGGGGTTCTATTGGTATCGGTTTATGGCAAATCACAGGTGGTCGCCAGCACCAGTTCTCTGAATGGGTGAAAAGTACAAGTGCAAAATGGGGTACGGTAGAGGCTCAAGTGGCTTATATGTTAAGTGCGGATAACCGTGGTGCGTGGCTTGCGAAATATACTGCAACAAAATGGGGATCGCCAGCGGAAGCTGCGAGCGATTTTGCAGCGGGATACGAGGGGAATACCACTTTGGCACAAGAGGAACGTCGTTCAAGAGCAGACTACTGGTACTCAAAAATGAGTGACATGAAGACGGATTCTGCTTATGGGGAAAGTGTATTAGCGATCGCAAAAACTGCTAAAGTTGAAGCTTCAAATAATGGTGCAAATGCAGTGCTCAGTCGTTGTGAAACGAGCCGTACGGGAAATTATGATAACTCAAGTATCGCCCGTGCAGCTGTTTCAATTGCGTGGGACAGAATGGACCAATCGGTACTGAATAATGGGACTGAGATTTATAAGAAAGTAAAAGAGCTTATTTTCCCAGGAGACAGTTACAATCAATCTTGTGACAGAAGTGCTGCGACAGCTATCCGCTGGTCGGGAGCTGACGACGATTTCCCAGTTGGTGCTGTTGAGCAACAACTGGCTTACTTGCAAACCAGTGATAAGTGGGAAGAAGTAAACTGGAACCAAGATGTAAGTAAATTACAACCAGGGGATGTGTTTATCCGTTGGGAAGCAGATGGCGTTCAACACATCATGATTTATTTAGGGAACAAAATCGTTCGTGAAATGCGTCCTGATAACCCAGGGGAACTGATGCAAGGTTCGGTTGGTGCGGGACCTGAGTCTACGAACGAAGGGAAGTATCAACGTAGTGGTGCTGGTACAGAATCACGTTCACCAGCGTTGTTCCAACTTCCAGGAACATTATATGAAACATTTAGAGTGTTTCGTAATGTTAAACAAGAGACAAACTCGAAATATAAGAACATTTTAAGTTCTGAAAATGGATCTACATCGATTCCAAATGAGAAAAATGCAACAGGTGGACAACGTGGTTCAGCTTCAAGTAACATTGCAGACCAAAATCACTAAAAGTTAGTCCATATATGAGGTAACAAGGCTTGCTTTTTGGAGCAAGTCTTGTTATAATATAGATACGAAAACAAATTAATTCCTAGAAAGGATGATACCCATTCATGAAACCTATTAAATGGAAACCAGTGTTAACTGCTGGGTTTATTATTGGTTCGATTGCAATTATCGGTTTCACTGGATTTTCTGTTCATCAAACGATTGAAAAAACAGATGCGTTGAAGATTGAATTAGCGCAACGTAAGGATGAACTGAAAAAACTACGTGAGGAAGAAGTTGTAACAACAAAAGTTGTCAAAGACACACAAGCGTCTACGAATACAAAAGGAGCAGAAGTAGCAACACTTCAAAACGAGTATTCAAGTGGTACAAAATTAAAAGAAACTGCTGAAAAACTAGATAAGTATTTCGGTGACAAGGATAAAAATGCTCGTGTACCATGGTACACGAATAGTTCGAACAACAAAGATTCTTGGATGTGGACGTTTGAGACGAAATTCGCATATGACCGTACTGAGAGTGATGTTGCGTGGGTTGCACGTAACAAAACAGGTCAAGTGATGGCGTACACATTAGCGAAATATGATACCGTAAATGGTGTCTTCAAAGATGTACAACGACATGTAACAGTACATGGTGCGAAAGCTTCTGGTACAAACAGTCGTCAATTAATTGATAACTACAATAAGGAGGAGACTACGACAAATGGCTCTAGATAAATCATTAAAAGTAACGATTGCAACTGGCGTTGTATTTGTGGGTTCCCTTCTTGGTAGCTTAGGGATTCATAGTGTATTCCAAAGTGAGTATAACGACGTTTCTGTTGCATTAAGTGGTGTGAAGAATGAAATTGCAACACTAGGTACAAGTAAAGAAAAGACTGTATATGATGCCGTAGGCGAAGGTACAGGAATTGACTTGGAACGATTAGACCGTGACAAGGTAAAAATCGATGAGTTCTTGAAGAAAATCTTTACATGGTCTTCTTATGATGAATATATGAAGATGCGTGAAAGTTTGAAATCAGAATATGGTTTGAAAGAAGATAGTTCGTTACTAACGAACTTCTTACCAACATTTCCTGACCGTGTAGACGGAAACGGAAAACATTACAACGAGATCGATACGAATAAGTTACAGATTACGTATGATAAATTGGTTCTGTATCCAGTATCGATTGGAACAAGTTACAAATATTTAGCTGAAGTTGATGTAACATCAAAATCAGAAACAGGGGGTCAAGGGACCGCTCACGCATTTATGGAAATCACAGTCACAGCAGACGGAAACATTTCTGACATCACTGCAACTGTTGTGAACTAAAGGAGGAAACTAGATGTCAAATAACAGAAAATGGGTGACAACACCCGCATTAAATAAAGCTCAATTAGTGAGCCTTGTAGGGGATATTGATAAAGCGGTCGAAGACGGACGTGTCCATTCTTGGAACGACGTGGCTCGTGTCTATATGGATGAACCATTAGTACGAGTGTTACCGGATAGAGCCGAAGGAAGCAATCCTTTCACGAAACCAATCTTTGAAGTGAGTGGTTATATTCGTACAGTATCTGCCCATAATATTGTTCCAAATGAAGATGGGCGTGAGGTTCATGGATTTATTGCGTTACCAGAACGTGTGTCTCGCACAAAAGTGTTACTAGAACCATCTGAAGCAGATTTAGCTCGTTTAGTGTTACTAGGGTTATATGATGCTGATTTTGATGCTCGTTTATTAGCAATGAGCGAACAACATGGTTATCAAGGTGTCGAGCTTCATATTCCAATGAACATTTATTCATATGAAGGTCCAAATGGGTTACTTGTTTATACGGAACCAGAACCAGAAGGTTCTTATACCATTGCTTTATCAAGTATTGATGGTACTCGTGGGTTTGAACCATATTTTATTCCGTTTGATAATGTGGAACCTGTTTTCGACGGTGTGGAAGGGTTCGTAGGGGTTAGTCGTAATAAAGCGTACCCAGAACCAGGATTCTTAGATTTATACGAAGACTTGTATTTCGAAGAAGTGTTAGAAACTAGAGAGCCAAGTGTGATTGAACGTGTGTGTGAGACGATGGAAAATATTGAAGCGTTAATTGGACAAAGCGTTGTTTCGTTTAAAGAACGATTTGCCCAAGTTAGTGCTTCTGTAGTAGATTCGTATGAAGAATCAGATGATTTTGAGTACGAAGATGACTATGAAGCTGAAGAAGAAGTGGATCCAGAAGTGGAAACCGAAGAAGTAGACGTTGTTGAAACAAAAGAACCAGAAGTGGTTTCTGAAGTAAGTAAAGAAGCAACAGCATTACTTGAAAACGTAGGTGCACCGTTGGTAGCTAAATCAGATCCAAAAGAAGAAAAACGATTCAATGAGTTCGAGTCTCGCTTCCAAAAAATGCGTAAACCAGAGTTTATGCAAGATGAAGCAGAAGATAATGGACCAGAATTATAACAATAAAACCGTGAGGGGTTGGGGTTTAACCCAACCTCTTTTTTGATGAAATGAGGTGAAGCAAGTGGGTTTGAAACAAGATATCGTTATTGTTAATGAATTTACGAGAAAGTTGCCGATGGGTGGTGGAAGTAGAGGCGGAACGCCTGGTGAATATGTGACACGGTATATGTCACGTCCTCGTGCTACGGAACCAATCACTCCCGCAACATACTATGACGGGGACGCTTTTGTGATGCGTTATATGGCACGCAGGAGTGCAACAGAAAAAGCTCATGATAGACCTGAAGTGAAACCGAATATTCGGGAGACGGACGGTCAAAGCGGGATTGCGTTTGGATATGGGGACGTATCTTTAAGTCACGAGAAGTTGCAACTTGCTAGTAACGATATTCAAACACAATTTGATTCAGGAAAAACCGTTATGAAGACGGTATTGTCTTTTGATACTGATTATTTAAAGAGCCATGGGATTCTTCCAAGTGACTTTAAGGTACGAAACCGTGGGGATTTAAGAGGGAATGTAGACCAGTTAAAACTTAGACGAGCTGTGATGAATGGTCTTAGACATATGGCTCGTGAATATGATGATTTGCAGTATATCGGTGTTATTCAAGTAGACACGGAACATGTACACTGTCACTTAGCGATGGTGGACCGTGGGGAAGGGACACTTGCAAAAGATTTTTATCAACGAGGAAAGTTAAATGAAACAGCTAAGAGAGCTCTTAGACATGGGATTGAACTTAGTTTAGATAAAGAAAAAACAATGCAATTCATGAATAGTAACATTAATGTAGACAAACAGAATGTGAAGTCTTATGTGAAGTCCTTTACGTCACAGTTAGTAAAGAATCGTGGAAATTTACAGTTTCTATTAGCGTGTTTACCAGATGATATGTCGAAGTGGCGAGCAGGAACGAATAGACGTGACATGCAAAAAGCCAATATGGTCGCAAGATTGTTCGTGACAGAGTTGCTCCAGAGCGATAGGTCTGGGTACGCAACCTTAATGAGACGATTATACGAGTACGCAGATACTCGTATGGAGAAAGAAGATTTGTCTATCAAGGAACGAGACATGTTTGTCTCCAATGGACGAAACCGTGTAGTGGATGAATGTGTGAACGCTGTTTATGGTGTCTTGAAGAAGATTCCAGAAGAGAAGAGACAGCTTACGACACCAATGCTTGAAGCCATGAGCACACCGCTGGACGAATTAACAGCTTCTACAGAAGATCCACTTGTAGAGTTTAGCTTTAGATTACGAAGCTATTCGGCTCGTTTAGGGTATCATAAAGAAGTAGCAAAGAAAATGGATCAGGACTATGAAACATTGAAGGGTGAAACTGTTTCTGATTCAGGTCAAAGTGTTCTTGATTACTTAGCGATTGAGCGGTATTACCAGGAACTGTGTTTAGCAAAGTATCAGAAATTAGTACCATTTTTACATTTGGAAGATGATATCGAAGAAGAAATGAAAGAGCTGATTGCCCAGAGGAAGTATATCGAAGGCATGGAAAAAATGATGAACGATAAGTTGTTATACACACTTCGTTCTGATTTAGCCGAGAAATTAGGGCAAGAGTTATATGGTGTTGATGGTGGACGTTACTTGAAGAAAGATGCTCCTCGTATCCAGAGTCGTATAAGGAAACAAAGTGAATCGTATGGAAAGAGACTAGAGGCTTTCGAGCGGATGCTTGAATATGAAGGATACACGTTTGACGGGCAAGGTGTGAAACGTAAACCAATGCATTCTTTTGAAGAATCGAAAATGGCGGACTTACATCATTTGGAAAATGACTGGGGTCATGATGCTCGTATTTCTGTAGGATATATTGAACAGTTTAAGAAATTAGCGTACGAGAGGTACGATGCGTTTGTTCTTGCAAAAGACTATCTTGAAAAAACAGGGCAACAGGACTATATAAAAGAGTTACCAGAAAAAGATGTTCTAGAAATGAAGGCTTTTGCGGATAAATTTAGCGATAACGGTGTTCTTAGACGGACGGATTCTGGAATCAAAGAGTTGAAACGAGTACAGACTGTTACACTTGAAGAAGACTACGAACTAGAGTTATTGCATGAAATTAAAGCCACTGTACATGAAGCTGAAGAAAATTTAGAAATTGGGTAGATAATACTTGATGTTAGTCCATATATGTGGTAACATAAGGTCATGGAAGTGAACAACGGTTCACATAAAATATGAAGTAAAGAGGTGAGAAACCTGAATGAGAATCAAACACTGGTACAAGCGTATGTACAAGACAGCAACGGCTCACTTTTACAGCAATATACAAGTATTCTTGTAGGAGGACAGACCCCAATTAGGGGGCGTGATAAGAGTATCGAAATGACTCTTACTACCTTTGAGAGAGCTGAAAAATGTAACGCTTTGTTCCTATCAGAAGCAGGTTCAGGGAAAACAGCACTGGCAAATGAGTTAGCTCGTATTGATACGAATCGAGTCTATTTAGAAGTCGATTTAGCACGTATTGCGTCAGATATTAAAGACGTGAGTGAACTTAGTGGTAAGTTGAAACAGTTAGCAGATGAAGTAGAAGAAGCTATGATTACAGTTAAGTGTGAATTAGTACTCTTCATGGATGAGTACCATCAGTTAGCGAAAATTTCAGAATTAGCACTAGATGGCTTGAAACCAATTTTGGAAAAATCGGGTTCAAGAGGACTACGTATCATCTGTGCGACTACTTATGAAGAATTTGATAAGTATCTGGCAGAGAACCAAGCCTTAACGGAACGGTTTCAAACGATTAAACTGGAACAGTTAACAAACGATACTGTTGTTGAAATCATTCGAGATTTTGCCAGCGGTAAAATTGAGTTACCAAAAGATTTAGCTTACTACATTGTGCGTATCACAGATAAATATTTCCCAGAGCGTAGTCAGCCTCGTAAATCAAAAGACGTTGTAGATGCCATGATTGGGAAACATAACTTTTTGAATCGAAAAGTGAACCAAGAATTGGTCCATGAAGTACTGCGTGACGGATATGATGTTGAGTTAGATATTGAAGTGGATCCATTTACGGTTGCTAAATTCTTAGATACAAGAGTGTATTCACAACCAGGTGCTACAAAAATTATTGAAGAAAATTTACAGAATCAATTTGCTGGATTCGAGAGACCAAACAAACCAAAAGGAGTTTGGTTGTTTACAGGTTCAACTGGGGTTGGTAAGACGGAGCTTGCTAAAGCAACAGCAGAGTTACTCGTAAAAGGAGACAAGAATTTTATCCGTATGGATATGTCCGACTTTTCGCAACCAGAAAGTTTAGAATTGTTTCGTTCTGAAGTGACTCGTAGAGTCTGGGAACGTCCATTCTCGATTCTGTTAATTGATGAGATTGAAAAAGCGTGCGCCGAAGTGATTAAGTTACTCTTACAGTTACTAGATGAAGGGCAGTTACGTAATAAATTTAATCGTCAAATCTCTTTTAGAAACGTGCATGTGATTATGACTACCAATGCGGGGTCTGAATTGTATCAAACGATTGATAGTTACATGAATGGACGAGACGGAGATTTAAGTTCACACTTAGATGTGATTTTACCAGTATTGAAGAAATCGTTAACTGAGACAAAAGATGGGGGCAAAGTAAGATTCCCACCAGAATTACTAGGACGTGTTGATGCGATAATTCCGTTCGCTCCATTGTCAAAGGAAACGAAAATAAAAATTGCTGAAAAGGCACTAGACCAAATGGCACAAACTGTACTTGATAAACATGGTGTTACGATTGTATTTGATAACAAACATGCGTTAACAGAGTATATCGTATCGGATGTTGCGGGACGTTCTACTGATGATGGTGGTGGTCGTGACGTGATTCGTGCAGTGACAACTACTGTACAAACGAAAGTGGCTAGAGCTTTAAACAGACGTTCACTAAGACGTACTTTACGTGTAACGGTTAAAAATATGCACCGTTCGATTGTGAACAATAAGACGCAATTAATATCAGAAGCTTATATTGAGGTTTATTAATGAAAGGGGACACCTATAAATGGCAAAGAAAAATACATTAGAAGAAATTGTTGCAGAATCAGTCGTTGCAAACGTACTACAAGAAGCTAGAGATAATGGGTTACTAGTAGTAGACGGACGAGTGGTTGGTTTGTATATCGATACCGAACAAATCGGTGGCTTATCGAAGAAACAAAATACGGACGAAGACCGTGGACGTTTCATTAATGCTGTCAAATCATCACAGATTACAGTGTTTGGGACACAAGAATTGTTACAAGATAACAAGTTAGTATTGGTACCAAATGAAGATGAAATCGAATTGTTATTAGAATATCCGTTTTTATTAGAACAAAATGGGGAAGATGTGTTGTTCCAAATCGTATTCTTAAATGAAGATGGATCTATTGAATTTACAAACCATGAAATCACATTAAATGATGTTGCTGATTGTTTTGCAAATGAGAAACCATTATTTAGTACTTTAGAAGAAAGTGGAGAAACAGAAGATGAAGATTATGAGCCTGTTGAGTCTCACGAAGTCGAAGAGGATGAATCTGCACTAGATGAAACTGAATCTGTTGATTCCAAAGAAGATTATCCGTATGAAGATGACTACGAAGATGACGAATCAGAAGAAGACGAAGATGTTCGTTTATCTGATGAAGATTTTGAAGAATACGAAACAGAAATTGTGTCTCCAGAAGCAGTAGAAGAAACACTTAAAAAACGTGTATATGCAGATATTGATTTAACGGTTGATATGAGTGCGTTCGAGATGGCGTACGGGGACTATAAGGTTCCATCATTAGAGTTACTTAAAGAACGTACAGGTGACGAAGATAGTGACTGGTTAGTGAAACAAATCAATATGGAAATCGCAAATGCGAACGATGAACTTGTTCAAGTTCGTTCTCATAATGTAAATCGTATGCGTGAAGCGTATCTTGGGTTAATGAACGAAGGGTACACGAAGATTTTACATCAAGCGGACTATAACAATGAAGATGGATTGTTTAAGAAACAACTAGATGCGATCCGTGAAGATGAAGACGTGAAACGAGCAGAAGTAGATGGAGACATTAATGACCGTCACCGTGAAATGGATGCTGAATATGAAGAAGACCGTCAATTAGAAATCGAACGCTTGACACAAGCGTGGACACAAAAATATGATGCATTGAATAAACCATCACTTCAAGCTCGTAAAGATAGTTATGAAATGAACCGTCGCTTAGAGTTACAAGGCGCATTTGAAGATGGTCGCCGTGATTTAGATACACAACGTGTGTCTATGATTTATGATACAGCACGTCGTTATGAGTTAAATGTAGCAGACTTAATGAAAGATAAGTTTTCTGAATGTTTAGCAAGTGAACGTGATGTGTACGAAAAAGGACTTGCTCGTGTATGTGCGTTACTAGATGATAACCGTAAACATGATATTGCTCGTGTAGATGCACTTCGTCGTGAGTTAGAGATTCAAAATCGTGTGGAAAATCTTGAAAAAGAACATGCTCAAAAATTGGAATCTATGAAAGCTGAAATGGAACTTGCGAAAGCGAATGCAGAGCAAAACTTACAAGCTAAAGATGCTCATTTAGCACAAGTGGTTTCTGAAAAGGATGAAAATATCGCTCGTTTAGCAACTGAATTATCAGAAGCGAAAACTCTAGCACAAACGGAACTAGATGAATTAATTCAAAAACACCGTGAGGAATTAACATTCAAAGATGACTTACACGTACAAGAAGTAGGTCGTCTGACAGAACAAGCAAATGTATGGAAAGCAGAAGCGGACCGTCAATATACGTTAAATAAACGTGGGACATTTACGATTATTGCTATTTTTGCAGTGATTGCGGTAGCGGTAGCAGTTATTGGTTTCTTACTTGGTATGAAGTTCCAAGCGGATGCAAGTATCGCTCCTAAAACAGCACAAGCTGTATCTGATACAGTATCAACTGTAGCAAGTGTAGTTTCTACATCGTTACGTATTTAATAAGAACTAAAAAGAGGGGTTGGGGTATTGAACCCGACTCCTTTTCTTTTAGCATAAAGAGGTGAAATTAGTGTTTAATCGAAAGAACGAAATCAATCAGTATCAAGGAAAACAACGTGACGTGCACGGGACACAAGACTTAGAGCGTAGCCGTATCGAAGGTCCTCAGAAATTAGGTGGCGTATTTGCGTCCAGTGTTTTCTTAGGGTTTGTAGTGGTTGCTATTACATGGTTTCTACTCAGTGTGGGGTCGTTTGCGGGTGCTCAGGTGATGGGTAAGTTTCAAAAAACGATTCCTGATGGCGTGACTGCTGGACAAATTGTGGAACACAAAGGTCTGTATGGGATGTACGATACAGATGGAAATTTCTCTACATATATGGGAAAAACAAAGACTTATGTGGATGGTCAGCGAGTTGAAGTGTATCAAGGAAAAGACTCTAATGGGTTACCAGATGTAGATGCACAATATAAGTCTCCAGATGATGTACCTGTACCAGAATGGTTCCAGAAGAAACAACAAAAGGTACAAGAACTAGAAGCAACGGGAATTATTGAGAAGAGAAAAGCACAGCGTAAGCAAGAACAATCCGTTACTTATTGGGTTAAAGATGCCCCTGATTGGAAGATGTGGGTTAGTGGGATCGCTGGGTTGATTGCATTTGGAAGTATCTTTAGTTTTCGTGCGAATAACATTCAACGTAAAAATAAACGTAATGATACGAAAAGTTTGATGCAATATGCAGATGACCAACATATTCAACAACCACTTGAAATGTTTGAGAACTATCATGTGGTTCCAAATAGTGGGGCTCATTTCACTGGTGAAGCCAATTCTTTACTTGGTCACGCACACTATGAGTTTAAAACAAAGATGAATGCATTTTTGTGGTTACGCTATAGTGTGGGTCAAAGTCTTGTTTCATTTGGGCGTACAGGTTTTGGTTCTAAAGTATTTGGGGTGTTTCGTATTCAAGAATCAAAGATTCGTGAGTGGGCGAGACTACCGAAACTGAAACATGTGAAACGCTACAAACGTTATAAAGAGGATACGGTCATAGATGGTGAAACGATCTTTAAGGGTGACTTTGTACTTGATAAAGATGGAAACCGTATCTTTGAGTCTGTACCGATTATTGATGAAGCGTTTGGTACATCGCTTTTTGAAGCGAGTAATACACCAGATATCTTCAGACGTCGTTTCAATCCATTCAAGATTCCTTATAACCCAGGTGGTAAAAATCGTGACAAAGTAGGGAAATATAAGACGTTAGCGGATTTAATTAATGGTGACTGGGAGTTTCCTCCATATGAGGTACAAACACCATCTGGCGGATATTTTGTAGATACAGCTCCTGTAAACACGATGGTGCTTGCGATTACTCGTGCGGGGAAAGGGCAGACCTACATTGAACCGTTACTAGATATTTGGTCTCGTGAAAAACGGAAACATAATATTATTGTCAATGACCCTAAGGGTGAATTATCAGTTAAATTCATGGTTCCTTTTGAGAATCGTGGATATGAAGTGTTACAATTAAACCTCATCAATACGATGGGGACTGCGATTTACAATCCTCTTGGTTTAGCGGGAGACGCCGCCAGAGAGGGAAATATGGGTGCGACAGCTTCTTATGTTAATAATATTGCAGAGACATTCTTCCCAACGGAAGGAGGTCAAGATCCTTTCTGGCCTCAAGCGGCGAACAATGCGTTCAAACGTGCAGCGTTTGGTTTGATTGACTATTTCTTAGAAGAAGAAAAAGTCTTAGTAGCTGATTGTAAACGTAAAGGGATGCGTCAGTCTGTGATTGACCAGAAGATTGATGAGTTGTGGGGTAGAGTAACACTCTATAACTGTTACCAGTTATTTACGCAACTTTCTAGTAAGAAACGTAAGAATCCGAATGTGTTGTATAATCCAGATGATCCTGAGTTTGCGAACATGAGTGATGCGGACAAGGAAGCATACGAAGAACGATTGAAGTTTTATGATGAGTATATCTGGGAAGGAAATAAGGAACTAGACTTATTGTCTCTTTATTTTAATGCTACTGCACAGTTGCCACGTAACCGTATTCGTAACGAAGTGTTGAACACGGATGCGACGCTGAAAGCGATGGGTGGTAGTGAGAAGACGATTGCGTCTGTATATGGGATTGCGATTACTCAGATGGTATTCTTTACGGATCCAACTATTTCAGCGATTACAAGTGGTGCTCCAAGTCAGAACGTAGATATGGGTTCATTATCGTTTCCTCGTCGTATGTCCGTGAAATTTGACGTTGATTATGTTCGTAAGTTGTCTCTTAAGGGGTTGCTTGGTGAATGGACTGCATATGAGGATCCAGGATTTACGAAGAAATATGGAAAAGAATTCGACCACTTCGGACTTGTAAGTATGGACGGTTGGGCTGAATATATGTTTGATGGAAAGTTCCCGAATGATGTAGCATACGTGAAGTTACAACTGAAAATGATGGACAATGATATGGTCGTGAAAAGTTTTTACTTTAAATTCACGAAAGGTTACCGCACATCACCAAATGGTCGTATGTATGTGAAATCTCCGATTTTACAAGAAAAAATTGTTCGTAACGGTTCTCTTGAAGAACTACAATGGAATGAAGAGTTACAACAAGCAGTTCTTGGTTACACAATGATGAAAAAATCTGAATTGTATTTAGATATTGATGAGTTCGGGGATATGATTGATATGTTAGCAGATGTAGATGTACCTGTTATTTCGATGTCGAAAGTAAGATACACAGAGCGTCCAAAGGCAATCTTCATGATTACACCGCCTCACTTAAAAGGATATGCCAAACTGTTACTAATTTTCATCAGTCAACAAACAGAGTTGAACTTTGAAAAAGCGTATCTAACGAAAGCGAACCAAAAACCGTTGTACAAAACTAGATGGATGTTAGATGAGTTAGGGAACTTAGAATCAGATGGTTCTGGTATCAAGAACTTTATGACGTACCTATCTATCGGGTTAGGGCAAGATCAACAGTTTACGCTTATTTTACAAGTACTACAACAATTAAAAGATGTGTATGGGGATTCTAAAGATAAAGTTGCACAAGGGAATACAGCGAACATTATTTTCTTAAAATCGACAGATGATACATCAATTGACGCTGTAAGTAAAATGTCTGGTACCACACATAAGGTGTTCAATAGTTCAAGAACGAATAATATTCGTGTCGTTGCTGGTGTGGAACTGGATAGTGGGTCTGTATCTGAAACGATGAGTGCGTCAGAAGTACCTGTACTTTCTTATAATGACTTAGCGTTTATTAGTCCATCAAACTCAGTGGTTCTTCGTGCAGGTGACAGTCCTATCTGGAACCGTAACGAAACAGCCTTACCGATGGCATATAAGTTACAAGGTGCTGATCATAAGATTCCGTCTCCTGGTAAAGATTATTCATTAAGTACGTTACCTACAATGTCTACAACGAAAGATTTTGATTTGTTACAAAACATTCCGAACTTCTTTGCGATGGTAGATAAACGTATTTTACAAGCTTACTGGGCTCGTATGGCAAAGGAAAAATATATGGAAGCATATGAACATACAGACGAGTCATTCATGCGTGTGGATCAGGATATTTCAAGTGACGCTATTATGAGTATCGTAAACCAAGTGATTCAGTCTCAAGACATTGAAGAAATTTACGTACGTCAAGCAGATAACGAAGATTACTCTGAACAGATTCAAGCAACTAATCTGGCGAGAGAACAGTTTTCAGAGTTTGCAACACCTCGTTTTGCGATGGATGGTCCAAACGGAATTGCTCCAAACGACATTATTGCTGTACATGGATCTGGTGGAGAAGCCAGATTAGACGGTGATATGATTGGAAATACGGCTCATTTATTAGAACAAGCTTATAAAGTATGTTATGGTGAGCTAGTAGAGTGGGTCGCTACTGATGGACGTCGTTCATTAGAGATTCAAGAGAATGGTTCTCTTTGGACAACAAATAATTATGGGAAACCAATCGAAATCTTCAGTCGTGTATCTACGAGTCATGTAAGACGTCACGTAGAAGAAGCTCAAGCTCTTGCAGAGTTAAATGGTACATCAGATGCTGATTCAAAGAAAGTGATTACACAAGAAGATTTAGACGAGTTAAACGATACACTCGAATTTAAGTTAACTTATGCGGGTGCTAAGTGGTTTGCGAATCAAAAAAACTGGGGATGGATTGCTCATCGTAAGTTTGAAAACACAGTTATTCAACTTAGACGTGCTGACGATGAAGGAGTGTAGATTATGGAACAATATGTGATTGTATCGAATCATGATACAGGTGAACTTAGTATTCAGTTGAAACAATTTTATCGTTTGGAAGATTTTGTGTTTCAATATGAACCGATCGAGAGTTGCGATACGTTAGTGGAAGCATTAAGGTTGAAACAACACATTGAAGCTATTGGAGTCCAAGCGTATTTCCATGAGATTGTAGCTAAAGCTTGACATTTATCATACATTAGGGTATAGTATTCGTATGAATGGTATCCATTTACTCGAATCATTACCTTAATGTATGTATAGTTTGAGTAGAGGTCCAATTTTTTGGTTTGGGTTGAGCGGGAGTTCAACCCTATTTTTATACATAAAATGAGGAATATGATGATTAATGAAATATACGATAACGTGATGAATGGTGATGTTTCGGGTGTGTGTCCCCTGATGTCTCATCTGAGAGAAACAGGAGAGTGGAAACAGTTCAGTGGTGTCGAAAGAGACCGCTTCAGATATTTGCTCCATTTATGGAAGACCTTAATGGGACAAGATAAACTTACCGTTCAATTAAAATACTTGACAAGAAGTTCTTAGTATGTTATGATGTGGTTGTTTGTAGGAGAGGTATATTTTAGTCTCTATACTAGTCATGAGAATAATCTCTATCTACTACTGCAAGCACGACAGGACGCAAATCATTTTTAGAACTGAAAATGATTGAGCCCAAACCAAATAAATTATAAGAGCCTTAAGTGGCTAGGGGGTAAAACAAATGAGATTTGCTAAATCACAATATAAAGGTCGTGACTTGATCGTTTTAGCACACGACAAACAGGTACATACAGTTGAGTCAGAAAAGACTGGTAACAAAATCACTCGTCATTATTTAGACATTCAAGTGGATGCTCGTGACTTACGTGACGGCGAAGATGCGAAAAACTTACACTTAGAAACTCGTACTGATAAAGAGGGTAAAGTGAATAACGGTTTACCATATTCTACTTCTCAATTAGAAGCGATTGCTAAAGTTGCAGGTGACAATAAACAAGACATTTTAGATAAAGAAGGTAATGTTATTGGTACTGCATACGGTGTTCGTGCTGATATTATGTTGAAACCAAACAACAAAGGTGTAACTCACGCTTATATCAACACTAAAACTTTAGGCGAAGCTACTCAACCACTTCCAGAAAACGTGAAATCAGCTCAAATTGAAGCTATGTCTCAATCTAAAGCTGAACCAGCTGTTGAAGAAGTAAAAGAAGCTCCTAAGAAAGCAAAACGTGCTTCTAAGAAAGCTACTAAAGACGTTGAAAACGTTGAGCTTATCGAAGATGCTGATTTAATTATCTAATTTAACTGAATAAAAACCTAAGAGTGTGTAAGCACGGTAACTGTTTCGGTTGCCGTGTTTTTTGTTGCTTTTTCGGTCGATTTATGGTATCATTGAGTTACAAGATAAAAGGTCAGCGGACCTAAAAAGGCACGTCGGTGTTTCTTAATAAAACTTAACTGCATTAGTTTGTTTTATAAAAACGACTAGTGCCTAATTTTAGGTATCTGGTGATGTTGAGAGCATGGAAGGGGTGACTTTTTGGTCACTCCTTTTTTGATTGTAAAAAATGATAAAGGATGTGGACAAAAAAAATGAGTGCTGTACAATTAGTAAATGAGTATACGGGTACATTTGCAAGAGAAGAATTACGGATGCCTTTTTATGAGTTTACAATCTGGAACACTATTGAGTTTGCCAACAGTGAAATTGACGGTAGATGGTCTGTTTCTGAATGTCGTACAATGCGTAACCGTATTATGGCAAACATCGTGAGTGGACTAAAGGCTCGTGGGATGGAAGTGTCTTATCATACAATCACAACGCCAGTGCTGATTGAAGCCATGAATAGTGTGATCGAGGACGCAACAGATGGTCGTGTAACGTATACGAAGGATAATATTGTAGCTGATAGAGCGGAATTTTTTGCGTATATTAATGGACAAATGATTGATAAGCAAAAAGTTGTACCGTTATCACCTTATTGGAATCTATTTGAAGGAAATTCTGCTGGTAATGTTGCTGGTACGGATTTAATGTTTATCGGTCAAGAACAACTGGAACGTGCAAATGTGAGTCTAGCAGGATTCATGAGAGGTTTAAGGGATCGTAATGTGCAACTGCAACAAACATCTGTTAGTTTATTGTCTCCTTATGGGAAGTTGAACGAGATTCCAGTACTTACAAATGATGATATTTCTGGGTTGACGAAACTTGCGAAATATATGACGGAACGTGAATTTAGTATCGCTTCAAGACACCTAGCAAGCGTGGTTGATTCTGGTAACTTTATGAGTAACGAAGCATTTGATCGTTCGATTGCTATCTTGCAGTATTTACAAGAAAATGGTTACGAGTATGAGGTGACACCTGATACGTTACCAGGTCAAATTCAGGCTCGTATTAAAGGGACTCGTATTGCAGTACGTTTGACGGAGCCTCGTGAAAATGAACGTTTCGTTGGTCGTGTGTACGATAATGGAGCTCAAATTTATTTCAATACGTCGATGCAAAAAGACGGTAAGAATGTGACTTATGATGATGTTAATGTGGAAGATACTGTTGCGTTGTTACAGTTCGCTTTAGGGGTTCCATTGGAAGTAGACGGAGAACTTGTTGGTCGTACAGGAATTGAATCTTATCAGTTCCGTAAAAAAGGTTCTACAACTCCGACTACAGTCAGTAGAAACATTACTTATGTGACGAACAGTGGGAACGGTTCTTTCGTTTATAAACCACTGGTTATTAATGGTAGAGCCTTTAAGGGGAACCATGTGAACATTTATCGGAAGGCACCAGCAAGTGCGAGTCAATCTTGGGCAAATTCCAAAGTTCCTGCTGTAAACTTCTTACAAGATGCTGTAGTGAGTGCTAGAGCTCGTTTTAAAGCGGAACTTGGTGAAGATTTAGTGTATCAAGCTTATCGTGATCAGTTATATGCTGGGGTAGAGAAGTCTGAAATGGTGATTCCTGAAGAATTATTGACTGGGGATTCACTGATTGCAGAGATTCGTAAGTCTTATTGGGACGTATTGACGGGTCGTAGTGATTTATTACTTCGCCCAGGTGTGACGATTGATGATTATAATGAACGTAAAGCTGAGATTCTTGGTGGAAGTGCTGAGAATTATGATGATTTAGTGTATTACGGGGATCCAGAAGTTGTGATGCAAGAACATGCAAGCGACGTAGTGGATGCGATCATTGGTACATTCCAATCAGATAGTGACGGGAAACGTTTCGATATCGTGAATGTAGCTCGTTACATGGAAGGTGTGGACGATGTATTCGGGAATCAAAATAATCTGGTTTCTGCTTGTCAGGAACTAGGAATTCGTGCTGAAGATATGCGTGGACAAAGTTTCTCTCATAATATTTTAGGAAACCAATTGGTTTATTTTGATGTGGATACGGCACGTAAGATGGTCGAATTAGAGAGTCCATTTATGAGACGTATGTATCAGGCGATTCAATCAACACTTGAGACTCGTGGATGTGAAGTGAATCCTGAAGATATTTTAATCGATGGTCAAGGTTTGGTTTCTTATCGTGCGAAACAGTATTCGAAACGTTCTGCTGGAAGTGGTGATAGTCACATTATCGAAGGTACTATCGGACAAATTTTCGAGCCAAAAGGCGAATTAGGGTATATTAAGACAGCGTTTGGTGCGACACCAAACTATTTATCAGCTCCAGGATATGAAGCCTATGTTCTTCCTCAAAAGGCAGGTGAGAAAAAGACCGTAGAGGAACGTACACGTTTACGTGGTTACGCCGATTTAATGGAAATGACGTTACGCTACGAGTTAGCAAAACAAGTAGCGACAGGTCAAGAGGTATCGATGGAACCTGCGTCATTAAACAGCGTTTACGCTCGTTTATATGACACACGTCATGATTTAGATTTCTTTGACCGTAGTGCTGAAGAAGGACTAAGTACTGAGTGGGCGAACCGTATTATTCGTATGGAAGCGTCTCGTGTGAAGTATCCGAAATCATTCGTTAAAGAGGCTACGATTAATGCAGAGTATCAAGCAACACATCGTGCGAACGTAAATCCACGTAACGATAACTTCTATAGCACATTTGCGTTAGTAGATGGACGTAATATGGCGGTTCTGGATGAGAACGTTGATGGTTACTTTGATCCACTTGCAACAGGTGGGGCAACAAACCAAGGTACTGTTCGTTACTTGACAGAAGATGTGAAGATTAATGAAGATGGTAGTTTAACTCAGGGTGATACAGAAAGTCGTGCACCATTGATGGCAGATGGTTTAGGTATGGAATATTCTAAATATGACCCAGCAGACCGTGTGCAAATGGTACAAAGTAATATTATGCAAGCAAGTTCGATTGTAGAGAACGTACGTGTTGCTCAAGTTCCTATTAACGGTTTAACGTTTGAAGATGGAAACGTTGTAAGTAAAGCTTGGGCTGATGCTCATCAGGTTCGAGATGTGAACGGAAATATGCGTAGCTTGATTGTTGGGGACAAATTATGTGAGTTTCATGGAAACAAAGGTGTTATTTCGAAAATTATTGACCCAGATATGGATCTGTTAGAAGCTGAAGCTCTTGGTATTAAAGATGCTGTATTATTCTTCAGAAATAACCCTGGTGTAGATATTGTATCCGCTCCTTATCCAGCAGTAAGTCGTTTCAACGCAGGTACGGCTCGTGAATTAATGGACGGAGATAAAATCGATGTTGTGATGAACGATGGAACTGTGATTGAAGCGGGTGCAAGTACTCTTCGTATGATTATCACACATATGACTGTAGATAATAAGACTAAGATTTACGATACTGAAGCTGTAGCGGAAGGTCGTGGACGTAAAGCGTCAGCCCAACTGGCTTGGGGTCTCAATAGTCATGGTGCGGATGCAATCATGAAGGAACTGTATGGTTCAAATAATAATGCACTGATTGATTTACGTGAGCATTTAATTGTTTTAGGTTTTGATATCGATGAGTACGGAAACTTTAAACAAGAATATACTCCTCAAACTGGGGAAGTACGTAACGTCTTTCCTGAACCAGAACTATTGTTGACTGAAAAAGGAAACTTGAGTAAGAAAGTAATGGTAAATGAGTTTAAAGAGTTGATTCAAGACAAAGGTGGCTTTATGACGTTACCATTCCCGCTTCCACTTCGTGGTAGTGGTGAGGATACTGTTATGACACCACAAGATGAAAACGGAAATTATTTGTTACCTGTACTCAGTGCGAACTTACGTAGCGGACATGAGTTGCAAGATGGTCAAGTGAATACGCATGCGTATACAAGTGCTTATGTAACTGTGTTTGAAGCATCTATTGAGTATCGTGATGCACTTCGTCAGATGGATGGTGCTAGTGACGTTGATAAAGCGAAATTAGAAGCTACAATGAAAAAAGCTGTTGCGAAAGCTGAAAGTGCGTACGCAACAATGCGTAGCGATATTGTGGCTCGTAAGTTCGAAGGAAAACACAATTTGTTCCGTGAAGGACTCATGATGAATAAGCAACAATCTTCTGCGACAGCAGTGTGGACCGCTGATACGAACTTAGGTGTGGACGAAGTATCTATGAGTAGTGCAATGGTGTCTCATTTAGGTGTGAAACCAGGTGAACCTGTTGTCTTGTGGCGTGACCCAGTGTTACGTTCAGGTGGTATCAGAGGGTTTAAGGTAGCTATCAATGATGAACTAACAGGTGTTGCGGTTAACCCAGCAGTTGTTGAAGCGATGAGTGGAGACTTTGATGGGGACTCTGTTGGTCTTGTTGCTCCGAAATCTAAAGGTGCGAAACGTGAAGCTCTTGAGAAGTTATCTGTAGCTGGAAACTTGCTTGATAAAGCAGTTAAGGATCCAGAAACAGGGTTGTATGAACTAAACCTTCACCAAGGGTTAGACGTGCAAGTAGCTCGTTGGAAGAACCCAGAATTAGATGCAAAATTTGTGGACATTAAACAGCGTATTAATGACTACGAACAAGGTTACATGGCAACTGGTCAACTTCCTGAAGGTGTTAAATCGTTACACGAAGGGCGTATGCAATTCGTTCAAGAATTAAACGGACTCTACCGACAAGCATTTACTGAAAGTTCATGTGCGATTGCTATCAGTTACAAAGACCCTGCTACTCACTTGAAGAGCGTATATGATGCGTGTATTGAAACAGGTGCTAAAGGTAGCGTAGGGAAGTTACGTGAGTATATGCGTTACTTTGGTCTCAGTGATGGTCGTACTGAAGGTGACATTGATTTTGATAATATCGTGGACCACAAGAAACCTCTGATCACTCGTGAGGATCAAATTAACACACAATACGCTACCGCTGTTAAAGCGTTCGGTACTGGTGTTGCTGGTATGTTCTCACAACGGGGTATGAGTGTGTTACGTAATTTAGCTCCAACAGAAGTGTTAGAATTAACATATGTAGCCACACAATCAGTGTTGCAAGCGAAACATGACCCGATTGAAGCAAGGCGTAAGTATGAATTACTTATGGGAACTATGCGTCACGTATGGACTGGTGTGAAACTGGAAGAACATGTAGATGCTGATGGGGCAACATTCTGGGAACCTGTTCGTGAGAACGGGAAACCTGTAGAGTTGTCTCGTGAAGATTGGGTCGAACAAACTACACGTATTTATCATCATAAAGATGGTATGAATGTAGGTATCAACCCTGAACTGATTGATAATATCAGTAAAGTGATGGTTGATGATCAAGGCTATATGATGAATATTGAAACCAGTCTTCGTCAAGCTACTGCGTCTCCTATGGATACGTTGGCATATGGCGGAACGATTAAGGACCTTGAAGCTTTAGTGTCTAAGAATGCGAACGTATTTGAAGGTAAATATAACGATTTGTTTAAACCATCTAAGGTGAGAGAGAATATCGAACACCGTGATTTAGAACAAGCTGTTGCTGAAGCAAAAGTGTACCGACGTGAAGTCGATTCATCATTGTATCGCAAATCTTCATTTATCGGACGTGATATGCGTGACGATAAGAAAGTTTTTGTAAAAGCGTCTAGTGCTGTGAAACAGTGGGCACCACCTGTTGAACAAGAAGTAGAAGAAGACGATGTAGATTTAGATTTTTAAAAGTAACGAACTCTAGGGGTACCTGAGTGGTGTCCCACTAAGGGTTTGTAGAAAGGCGGAATGGAATATGACGTTACCGAAATTAAATAAACATGTAGAGTTGAACCCTCAAGGTGATTATGAGTTACTAGGCTGGCGTAAACAAGCGTCCCTAGAGTCTGCGAAACGTCGCAGGGAGTCTGGACATGAATTACCTGGTGATAATCGAGTGATTGAAGCGTATGATTCTGATTCTGAAGCTAAAAATGTAGACGCGGATGATTTAGATTTACCATTTTAGTTGCCAGCTGAAGGGATTCATGGTATACTATTGGTAGAATTATCGCCTAACACGTACCAATTTTGAAGAAAGAGGTGCGTAACACTATGTCAAAGTTTGAAAACCGTGTGAGCCGTAAAGCATTGGTAAAATGCGTGACAAAACGATTGAAGGACTATGAATTACACGAATCAATGAGTGATTTATCGAAAAAAGAATTGGAGCAGTTAGTAGAACTTGTTTCTACAGAGTTTCTTTCAGAGTTAGAGAATCAACTGATTCATGGAAAAGATGTATTGTTAGTAGGGTTTGGTACATTTAATGTGCGAACCAGAAAAGGACATCCTGTTCCATTAGGAGAACATAAACATGTTGATTCGTATCAACATTTGAAGTTTACTCCAGCTCATAGATTATCACAATTGATTCGTGATGAAAAAAAGAACCCGTAACCAAATGGTTACGGGTTTTCTTGTGCCTAATATTGTTCCAGTAGTGCGTCATAGATGGTTGTTAATGTTGGAATTTTTGCTTTTGAAATCGCAAGGATATACTCAGATTTTTGAGCACGAGTCATTCCGACATAATACATACGCATTTGTTCTTGAACTGGTAATTTGTCGTCTAATACTAACAGTACCACGTTGTCAAATTCTAGTCCTTTTGCACTGTGGATTGTAGAGACAATTAGTGGTGCATTTTTAGCTTGTTCAGAGTTTTTACGTTCTTCAGAACGTTGAGACGATAGAGATTGTAACATTGCGTTGTGACGAATTTCGCACTGTAACACAAGTGTCGTTAACTCTTTACGAGCTTCAGTTGCTGTTAGTTGTTTCGTTTTATACGCTAAAGCAACGTTTGCTACAGGTTGTGCACATTCAGCAATCCATTTATCCAATAAAATATTGGCATATTTTTGCATTAATGTGTTTGCTTGTCCACGGTTCGATTGAGCGTTACTGATGTATTTGCTAAATGCTTGATGGAACATTGCGTGAAACTGGTCAATCGGTAACGTTTGTAGTGTTTCTGCTTCGTCTTTGACAAATGCAGAGAATAGAGATAACGTGTAAGGTCTGTCGCTTCGTAAGTTTACGAGATCGTATTGTGGATACAATGTTGTAAGCACTCGTTCCATCTCTTTGACGTGAGAACCTTTATGAGACAAGAAGGCTACACGTTCACCGTTTGCTAATTTATCTTCGATATAAGATTTCATTTCAGGTTGAGTTAACCAACTTAAAATAGATTCTTCAATATCTGATTGACGGTTCACACGGTGATGTGTTAATTTGATTTTTTCTTGGAACGATTGTTTCGTAACAGGTGTTAAATCATTGGATGTTAACTGGATTTTAGCGAATTGGTTCGCTTCAATATTTGTTAACACTTGATTTGCAAAGTCTAGTACTTCTTGATTTGAACGATAGTTTGTCGTTAATTGATGAGTAGAGAAGTACTCTGTCATTTCTAGAATGTTTAATGCTTTGGGGTTTGATGCACGAAACTCGTAGAGTGTTTGTGAACCATCTCCAACCATGAATAAACTTGTTTGGAATTTATGAGCATATTTTAGCGTATAGATGAACTCAAAAAGTGAGTTATCTTGAACTTCGTCGATAATTAAGTGTTTTGTTTTAAATTGATCGGGTACATTTAATGTATCGATTTGAGCGTAAGCTGTAATGATTTCTAATTCTAGAGTTGTTTGTTGTGTTTCGTCTAAGAGACGTTTCACTGAGTCCCACTTGTGAGATACAATGTCTAAGATGGTCATATAACCTTTTTGTTTGTTGTTACGAATATCACGTAGCCCAGTGACCATTTGTTTCAACGTTGTTTTATCTGCACTTGAAACGTAATTTTCGATGGCAAATAAACTGTTCGCTAACGTATCCACGGTACTTAATTGATGAGATGGATAGTTATGAGCATAGATTTCGTGAATCATACGTGCAATCGTCATCGATTGGATACGTGGGTTTTTCTCAGAGATATTATCAGCACCAGCATTGGTGAACGATAGTACTGTAATTGTTTCTGGATCTACACCACATTCTTTCATGTATTCGATACGTGCAAGTAGAGTTGTTGATTTACCAGTACCAGCTCCAGCTTGTGTTAGAATTAATGGCGATTCATCCGTAATAGCTCCACGTTGAGAAGCTGTGAAGTGAGACGGAATGGCTGGTGCTGGATTTGGTGCAGTAATATGTGCTAATTGATTTCTATCTGTGTGTAACTTTGTGAGTGTTGAAAATAAGAGTAACTGTAAGTTTGAATACAATACTTGTGTCAAATATTCTGTTGGAATTGGTGCTTGCGTCAATTTTTCGAAAATAATTTTGTACGCATGTAAGTCAACACTATATTGAGACACATATTTACATAAGTGAGATACGTTTAGAGCGTATTGGGTACAACTTGAGTCGTTTGATGCGTTTAGCTCTGTTGCATAGTTGTTCATCGCACATTCTACAAGTTCAGGTAACTTTGTAGTCCATAGTTCTACTTGTTGTGATAAAGCGTCATAAAGTGTGAAGCTGTGTAAGTACGTATCTAAAGGTGTATCTGTGTCAGTTAGTGAAGAAACATTTTTCATATTTGAGATTGAATACTTTGTATGTCCTTCAACCCAATCTTTAATCAGTGTGATTGTATTGACTTGAAGATTGTCCCAGAAAACAGTTGATAATTCAGATGTGTGACCACTTGTTGTTTTGAACGTATATAATACGTGATAGTAGATGCGTAATTGGCGGTCTGTTACACCTTTAGTTTTGTCATTACGAATTTGTAGTTGAGCTGGTGAGATATGAATTTTAGCATATTCTAACTCTTGTTTTAATACAGGGTTATCTGGTAAGATGTCAACCCAGTATTCAGGATGTTGGTTTAAGAATGACATTAATTGTTTTGCGTAAGGTGTTGTAAAATGGTAGTCATTAATCGCTTGTGAGTGAGTGCGGATGACATCTAACGGTAGTGGTGCTGTTGCGATAACGTTTGTTTCCACATTACCGTTTACGATTTTATTGTTCATGTAGTTGGCTACGAAACCATTGATTTCATAATCTTGTGGTAATTGTTGCGGAAAAACTGTTCCAGATGCAAATGCTGTAGCGTCATTAATAAGACCTCTAGCTCCACCGTTTCCTGTAAGTAGGGTCGAGTGGAACCATTTTGGATCTGAAGCTAGACTTGCATTTGAAAGTGCTGAAGCGGTTGTGTCAATAGTAATTGGCATTAATATATACCTCCTTAGATGATTTGAGATTCGATGTAATTGTCAATAGTAGCACCTGCTGGATGAGCGTTGAATTCTTTGACATAAGAATTGTTAATTAGTTCTTGAAGTGTTGTTTCATCTAGTTCGTCAGCAAAGCGTTTTCTATATTTAGGTTTCTTAAGAGCGATGTATTCTAGACGTTTTTTATAAACGTTTTGTAAGATTGTACCATAAACTTCTCTTGAAATATCGTTGAACGCAACAATATTGTTTTGGAAACGATTCAAGATTTCTGGTTCAAAAGTATCTTCGAAACGGTCTAGTGTTGCATTTAGGTTGTTTTCGGTTGTGGTTTGTTGTCCAAATCCAACAACAGGTTCTTTCTTGTTAGAGAAACCTTCGTTTGTCGTAGCAATGATGATCGCTTTATCGAAACGAATACGTTCACCACGAGCGGTTTTCATGTATCCTTCATCTAGAGCAGTCATAAAGAGACGTCTTATGTCACGATGGGCTTTTTCGAACTCGTCCAGTAAGATTACTCGGTAAGGATTCGTTTTCAGTGGGTCTAGTGGTAATTCTTGCATGCTATCGTATCCAACGTAACCAGCTGGGGCACCGATAAGACGTGCCGTATGATGTGATTCAGAGAACTCGTTCATATTGATGATAATAAGTTCTGTGTCTACGATACGTTTAGCGATTTGTTTGGCTAGTTCGGTTTTACCTGTACCAGAGTTACCTGCCCAGAGAAAGGCTAAAGGTTTCGTTGTTTCAAAGAGACCTAAACTACGCCTCTTGGCTTTAGACATGACAAAATCGATTTGTTCGTCTTGTCCTAAGACGGTTTCTTTAATTTCGGTTGTTGCTTGGTCGTAATCTACGGTTGGATTTGATGCGTGACCACGTAGTAAGGAGACGGCGATTTCTTCAATATTTGTTTCATTGACAACGATAGGCGTTGTTTGCAAGATTTGAAGCAGTTGCGGGTTTCCAGTGTTTGGGTCTTTTGCGTTTTCAATGTCTCGTCCACGTTTAACGTTAAGTCTTGCACACACACGGTCAAGTAGTGTAACCGATGCGTCAGGTTGGTGGCTTTTACCGTTACTATATTTTTGAGACATGTCTACCATGAAACGTAATAATTCTGTTGTTAGTGGGTTGGTACCATAGTATTGAGCAGAATTTGGTGCGATTGTTTCTAAGATTTCAAGTGATTGTTCTTCTGTTAATTCGTTGACGATCACTGATTGCATACGACGTTCAAAAGCTGGATCTTTGTAGAGTTTTTGAGCTTCAGACATTGTTGTTGCACCAATAACCTTAATGTCTCCACGAGACAGAGCTGGTTTTAAGATTTGAGAAATTTGTTCGTAAGAGGGGTCACCAGAAAAGAGCATATGAATTTCGTCGATAAATAGAATAACTTTATTTTTCTTGTCGGATGCAAATTCTAGAAGCTCTTTTACTTTTTCTTCTAATTGACCACGAATACCACTTCCAGCAACTAAGTTACTTGGTTGGAAACCAAAGATAACGGAACCTTTGATGATGTCTGGAATTGTGACGTGATTATTTGCTAAACGGTGAGCGATTTCTTCGGCAATTTTTGTTTTACCAACACCAGCTTCACCGATTAGTAATGGATTCGGTTTTTCTTGACCGATAAGGACGGAAAGTGTTTGGTCAATCACGTCTTCACGGAATTTACAGTTCGATTTATGTTTGAAGCGGTCGTTCATGTTTAAGAGACAGTCTGGAACGTCTTGTCCAGGATTTGGGTTTGGTTGATAACGGTTCCCGAAATTAAGATTTCCGTTAGGGATGTTTCCTGAAGGTGGGTTACCGTTTGTATTATTACCTCCAGTATTTCCAGTAAAGTTGTGTACAACCATTTTGTTTCCTCCTTTTAGTGAATTATGTATAAAGGGTAGAGAAGTCTCTACCCAGGTTTGTTAGAAAATGATTCTGTTTCGAAGATTTGTGTCTAAACGACGTGAACTTTGTACAAATTGTGTTGCAAAGTAGCGTAAATCATTGATTTCGAAACCACCACATGGAACGTAAAATAAGTTCTTAGGAAGTGGGTTCGTATAACTATTTGATGGTGTATAGTCGAAGTCTGTAATCATAATCGATAACTCTTGTTTTCGTTGTGGTGATTTTTGAATATAATCCCAGACTTTTTCGAAACGTGTACCTCCAGAAACTTTAGGAATACTTTGCAGACGTTTCCATGCGATTTCTTTAGAACAGTTTCCGATGTCAACCAAAGCTGGTTGTGAAAGTACGTGTGAGAAACTGTTGAGATACAATTTCGTTTTCAGTGTTTGGGCTAATTGAATAATTGCCATACACGCTTCTTTATAGTTTTGTTCACTAATCGAACCAGATGTATCTAAATAGATGTGAATATCAGGTACATATTGGTGGCTATAAATGATACCAGGTTTATCATAGTTATCTGGATCTCTACGATTCGGTTTGTTGAACGTTGTTTTCTGTGTTTTGATGACGTTATTGGACATGCGAACTTTCTTCATTTTACTTAAAATACGTACAATTTCTTTGGTCAATTGCTTACTTGTTTTTAAGTGTTTTCCGAAAGGCCTCGCTTTCTTTTTACGCCCTAATTGGTGCTTATCGTTATTGAGTAAAGCACTACGTCTCTTATTTGAACGTTGACGCATAGCGTCTAATTGTTCTTCTTCAGAAAGCTTTTTGATTTTGTTTAGTCCTAACAGTGGTGTTTGGGACATTTTAGTAGCACTGTTCCATGTTTTTGTGATGTCTCTGTTGGTACTATGAGCATGTTTTTCAACATTTAGAAACATAATTGTAGTTGGATGTATGATTTCTTTGAAGGATGTCGGAATAATACCTGTTTGATTGTTTTGAGAGACAAATTGCATGACACAGGTATGTAGGATACGTGCAAAAGAGTAATCTTGATTGTTGTCATGAATATCGGCTCTGATACGGAAACCTTCAGCTAGACCATCAAGATTTGTTTTGTAAAATTCCTGTAGAGCTATATTTGTATCCATAGGAAGTTGAGACTGGAGTGGTGTGACCGTTGCTTGAACGTAATGTTGAAACTCTTTGTAAACATCAGGTGTGTCCATACTGATAACAAGGGCTGGAACACGGAATGTGAATCCAAAGGATGTTGCCCAGTAGTCAAAGGAGACTTGACCTGCTAAATATTGTTTAGCGGTTGGGATCACATCTGTAGCGACAGTATAGACGATACTTTTTGTTCCTTGAACAATCGGTAGTGGTAAATTTTCTTTTGTTGCATTTTGTACCAATAAGGAACTATCGATTGTTTCAAAGTTTGGTTGATAGTGAAGTAGGGTTTGAGCTAAAAAGTCTCGTAACTTCACACTACGGTCAGATTCGCCTTCGTCTAAGAATAATTCTGTGACGAATGTTTCAGAAAGTGAGTCTTTATCTTCGGATTGTCCATCGAAAACATATTGTGGATCCAACCCTGGTCTTAAGGGTTGGTCTAGTTGTGTAAATATGTCATTTTGGAATGTCTCGAAAATTTCGTCACCTTGTGGATGTTGGTTCACAAAGGCTGGAACAACAGTTGGTTCCAATAGGCTTGGTTTATGATTTGTAATGTTCCACATAGGTTGGAACCTCCTTAGTTCTAGTTTTACGCTGTTGGTAAGTTACGGAAGTAGTTACCTGCTGAGTTCTTGAATGTACGAGCAAAGTCGAAGTTGTTTTTATCAAACATTCCACTTACACCTGCTTGGAACAATGTTTTTGCTACTTCAGGGTGAATGATAATTGGAAATCCATTTTCGTCTGTTTCTTCAATCGTTGACATACAAGCTTTGATAATTTCTTTGTTATCTTCAGGGTCTGTTAAAACAAATTGAAGTAAGATTGATTTTGTGTGATGGTCTAATTGACTGACCGCATTTTCGATATCTGAATAGGAACTCATGGTACGTAATTCATCAATGATTGGCGGTCTAGCGATAACGAACCCAGCTCCTGATTGTTGGCTGACACCAGATTGTTGCGCCATGTAAGTAGGGAATTTGGTCGAAACTTCGTTACCGAATTTTGTATATCCAACGGCACCGAAGATGATTTCATCTAATTCTGAACAAGTTACATCTGGATAACGTTTCAATGTAATTGTTGAACTCATAAGAGAGTTGATCAGTTCAGTTGGCATATGATTTAAAATATCTGATAGATATTTAATCGTACGAGGTGTTGTGATTTGATCGATCGTAGAGTCCATACCGTAAATTTCGTAATCGGCACTCATATCCTCGTCTTCTTCACCTTGATTCATAGATGCAAGTAACTCAGAGTGACGTCCAAAAATGAAATCAGGATTTGCGGTTAATACTTCACGTAGGACAGGATGTAAGTCTGTATGTAATGCTAAGAATGTAGGTGTATCTGGTTCTACGTCTAATACTAGTGTACGTGAAATAGATGCTTCATCCAGACTTGCAATGTTCCCTTTATCGTTACCAGCAATAAGGATATCTAAGTTATGTGGAATACGTTTGTTCCCAATTGTTTTTGTCGTAATAATAGAAAGAACAGCACTGGTTACATCTGCTGTGGTACGGTTATATTCGTCAAGTAATAATTTAGGTTTTTCTTTTGGATGTGTCTCTGCATACATAATAGCGTCATAGATGTCTGCATGTGGGAAGAATACTTGTTTCCAGTCTTGTTGATTCTTATCTGCTGGAACGGTTCTTGCACCAGTAAGATCAGTTTTGTCCCCTAATTGGTTACACGCAACCGTAAAGCATTTTGTACCTTCTTTTGTGGCTAATGCTTCTAACCAACTCGATTTCCCGATACCAGGGTCACCGAAAAGTGCGGGAACCACTTTATGTTGTAGGGCAATATTCACGATTACCCCTAATTTGTCATTTAATTTCATGAAATGAACCTCTCTTTCTTTTAGTGAGTTTAGTTTAGTGTTTTGATTATCCCCACGATTAGAGTGGGGTACTCAAAATCTAACTCGGCTCGTTTCCCCTCCCAGAAACGAGCTCAAGTGCCTCGTGTATTACACGTTGCAGTGGTACATAAAACATGGTACAATTAGTACATAAATGGCGTAACATAGAAAGGAATTAAAGAAATGCTCGGAAAAAATCATATTTGGTCCGCTCATTCTGTAGCAGTAATAGGGAAACTAACTTATGATTACGGAGTGCAACATCAATGGGTGTCACCAGATGTTCAAGAATTTTGTAACGCTTTATATGTAAAGGCGTCTGGACCTTTGGTGTCACTTGGTATTCATAACGAATGGGTTATCTGGATCATTTTTATAGCACTTTATACATTTGGGACATTATTACCAGATATTGATAGTTCAAATTCGTTACTTGGACGATGGTTTTACTTACCAGTGGAACATAGAGGGGCGACTCATACAGCATGGGCTCTTGGAATTTTGTTACTAGCTAGTGTGGGGTTACCTTTAGTGATACCAGTGGCTTTTGGATACTTTGTGCATCTATGGATGGATGATTTATCTAGAAGTGGTATCTGTTGGTGGTATCCGATTAGTCAGTACCGTGAATACAATGGTGGTGCTCGCATTAAGAAAGGTTTCCATTTATGGATTTATCGTACAGGACAACCTAGCGAGTATGTGTTTGTAACACTTTTAGTGGTAACAGCTTTACTGATGCTATACCTCAAATATCCGTTTCTTCAAGATTAGGATAAAAAAAATACCCGTAACCATCTGGTTACGGGTTTCTTGTTATTTAGCTGGAAAGTGTTCTTTCAGTAAGTTTTCTCTGTGTCCTGACCATGCTTCATCTAAAGTGTTACCATATTGTACGATAGGAAAAGAAGCAAAGCCTTTAGCTCTAAATAAGTCCATCAATTCTGCGTTTTCTGGTGCAGTTGGATCTAATTTTCGTTCTTCAAAATCATAATCGTATGTTTGAAAATGAACTTTGGTACGTAAACATTCGACACAGTTGTTTTTTGAATAAATAATAGGTGTTGTCATAGCGAGTTTTATCCTTTCTTTCTAGGGATGGCTTGTTCTAAAATTTGACGGTATCTAGCAGGGTCTTCTAAGAATGTAGATACGTTTGCGTCCAGAGCTTGAATTAACAGTTGCATATCCCCAGGGTTGATGGCATTTAAAATGTGCTCAGGTAGATATAGTGCAATTTCAAGTTCTCTTTTAGGGGTGCGTCCATCTGATGTTGTTTTTGGTAATGAGATAAGATGCGTTGGAATATCGTCTCTTGTAATAGAAGGTGATACTTTGACCTCATTTAAGGTGTCTTTATATTTCTTTTTAAGACGTTCTATGCGTTCTAAAAACTCATCAGTACGAATAGACAGATTAAGTGTTAAAGTAGCGTAGAGTGTATCTAAAATGATTGTAGCGTCATTTAAAGATAGTTCATTTTGTTTTACTTTATAATACAGGATGTCTGTTGCTCCAAATAAGATTTCAGAAAATGCTTTCATGAGGTTATTTTCTCGTTCAATTTGAACAGACATTTCTTCAATGGAACAATTTTCCATTTCACTAACAGAAATCATTGGTTCTAAATCTAGATTTTGAACACGTTTGGTGATGAGTTCGATATCTTCTTTAATGTAAGCTACCGATTGTTTATACATATAGTTACGGTCTTGGAATTTTGTTCCAAGTGCCATCAAACCATCTGCGATTGTAGTATTAAATAACCAGTAAGGTTTTAACGCTTGTAGTAGTTGGTTATAAGTTTTATATAACGTTGATACTTGTCTTGTGATAACGGATGGTTCACCTGTTCCGTCGATGGTGACGATTGGTGTATTTGTTTCGTGTAATGATGCTAGTGGTGTGAACACAATATCTTCTGATTTTTGCCTGTCACAAAAAGCTTCTTTTGTGCCACCACGTTTTAAGAAACGTTCTAGACGAACGTCTTCTGGTACATCTAAGTGAATGATGACGGGATAGATATGTTTTTGACGGTTAAAGAATCCGCTATTGATAAGTGATTCTACACCTACTGGGTCGATTACATAGAAACTTCCTCGAATCAGTTGATTTGCAGTGACGCCGTACTCATAATCATTGATTTTAGTGTAGGCTACTAAACTGGTTCGGATATCATCGAACCCTTGTTGGTCTACAAAGGTATGTGTATCGTCATTTGGTCTAGCAGGTCTTGTTGTGTACGATTTGATGGGTTCTGCTTTATAAATGTTATTAAGTTGGGCTTCTAGTGTTGATTTACCAGAAGCAGTACGCCCCACAATTAAGAACAAAGGTTTTGCGTCTTTGTACTTAAATGTGTTGATCATGTATTGGTGGAAGAGTTGTTTTTCTAATTCTTGATCCATATTACAGTCCTTTCAAAGCTAATGGTACATACCAGAATGCAAGTAGAACTGGTAGTATCATAGCAATTAGATAAATAATTTTGTTTTCTTTTTCTTGTGCAAAGATGATGCCACATAATGCGTAAAGGAGTTGGATTCCTAAACTCATAGATACGTATAACCCAACTTCTCGCATATGGAGATTGTAGGTTAGTTTAAAGAATACATAATAGCTGTTAACAAGGGTAAAGAAACAAATAGCTAGTTTGTTTGCTGTGTCATCAAATAAGTGTTTTAAAGATTTCATGAGTTTTTACCTACTTTCTTTTGTTTCTTTTCTTCTTGCTTTCCTTTGTCTTCAGCTAATTGGTTTGTAATAGCATACATTAAATATGGCATACCGAGTCTGGATTCACCATATTTATCACGCCACGGTAAGGTTTCTGACACAGCATGGTAGAGAAGAAGGACTTCTTCAGCTTCAGTATATTCGTGACCGTTTAGTTTAATTTTCATAGATGATTTTAATTTCTTCCATTGACGACGTATCACACCAATAGTGGCATAATCATAGTGTGACTGAAGATGATACTCTGAGCGGTCTTTAGCTGGGGTGAAGCCTGTTAGTTGGTCTATAATCCATTCGCCATCAGGAATATCTTCAATTGAGAGGTCCATATCAGTTTCGATATCTCCACGAACCACTTTCTTGGCATTCTGAGCAAGTTCTGCATAGAACGGCTCCAGTGGTTGTTGCCCTTGTGGGAACAGCACTTGGTTTCCTGTGAATTTTACGAAATGGTGTTGCAAGATTTCGAACCAGACTTTTGGTTGTTCTGGTGGTGGTGGAGGGGTAGGGTCTCTAAATTGGAGAGACGGTTTGTCCAAAGCATTTGGATAGTCATAATAATTCGATGGTTTAGGTACAATTAAATGAATCCCTGTACCGCTTGAAGAGTATTCGGCATACAAATGTGGTATCTGAAGCAGTTGTTGCTTTAAGTCTGCTGGACAATGTTTTTCGATATCAATGACTAGAAAATCGTCTAAAGCTGTATCTAAGAAATATGTGATATTCGGAGGTGTCGCAAAATAAGTGACTAAAGTATCTAATGGAACCAAACATCTGGCGTCACGGTAAGTGGCACCAGGTAAGTGAGTTGGTGTTTGATTGTTTTGTTGTAAGATTTTAACGATATCAAGTGGACGTTTATCTTCTGAGATAGTCCATCTTGGGTTGTGTTTAATGCGTTGAATCAAAGGGTGCCAGTATAGTTGTGACACTTGTTGTTGATCCATAGATGGCACCTGCTTTCGGTTGTTATTTTAGAATCCATGATGTGATTTCTTCGATCGTGTGTAATTTATGTGTATTTTCGTCAAATAAATCATATGTTTCAATATGTTTGTTTTCCTTAAAGTGAATCATTTGAGGGTAACCTTTAATTTTATGAGCTTGAGCGAGAGTGGAACCGACTTTTGTAGCTACATTGACAACGAAAATTTGTTTATCGTTACTTTTTGCAAGTTCTTCATATTTTGTATATGAATGTGATGATTTTTGACATAAGTGACACGTTGGGTTGTAGACTACTGCAATCACATCTGCGTTTCGCTCAATTTTGGTACCGTTATTGAGATACCAGTATTCATCGTCTACATATTCTAAGGTTGGTAAATCATAGACGTTTTTAGCAGATAGTTCATCTAGGAGACCGTATGTTGGTACTTGTTTCATAATTGCTGGACGTGAATGATACAAATGTGCGAATCCGCCATACATTAGTGTCGAAATTAGTAACAAGAATAGTCGTCCTTTGTGGTCTGCAATAGATAATTTGTCTCCAACAATTGCAAGCAATAATAACAGAGACAAGAAAGCGTTAATGCTTAGAAAAATAAGATTCAACATCACAGAAACCTCTGTTGGTTTCGATAAGATGTTGGTAAAGACTTGCATAAATAAGAGACTAATATTGGTGATAATCACAGGTGTTGTGATTGATTTGAATAGTTTTGTTCGTTGCATAAGTTTCCTCCTTTTAGTGACCATATATGTATAATAACCACCCTCCAAATAGGAGAGTGGCTCTGTAATGTGTTTCGTGTTTGTGGTTTTATGTTATTGGTAAGTGATACCTGAGTCTGTTGGAATACCTTCACCACTTAATAATGGATCCACATTTTGATATGGAACTTGTGGTGCTTGGTAAGGTACTTGTTGCACTGGTGCGGTTGGTTGAACAGGTGGGTTATATGGACCTGTTACAGGTTGTTCAACTCCAGGTAACGGTTGGTTATAATTAGGGTTCACCTGTGGTGCACTTTGTGGAACGAAATATCCTGGTTGTGGTTGCACAGGTTGAGATACAGGTTGTTGCGGAGCAGGTGTTGCTGTTGCTTTTGGAACTTCTGTTACAATAGGTGTACCAACAACGTTGAATCCAGCTTGTGCTAGGAATGTATTGTTGTTACCTGTATAGAAGTCATCTTCAGAGTTTACGAAGATACTATCCATATTGAAGTGTTGTTTTGCAAATGCTTCATATTGACGTAATTGAACAACAACTTGAACTCCTTGTTTTAATTCACGATCATTTTTAACAGGTGTGTAGTTTCCGTCAGCACTTTTTACGAACACATTTGCTAAACGGTTCGATGCATTCTTTGGTTGATAGTAGAAGACACCTGGTGTTGAAGCTTTCGTGAAGAACTCACGAGACGCTACTAATTGTTCCGCTGGTGTTAATTGACCAGATGGGTCAGACGGGATCACTTGTACGTTTTCTAATGATACGTAACTATGTGGATTGTCTTTGAATTTTGATTTACGAGCTTGTTGAGCACGTACTAATTCTTCATCTGTAGTGTGACGTGTAATGTGTGAATATTTTACTGTTCCTGTAATCATAACTGCTTTTGACATATGTTAAATTCCTTCTTTCTGGCTTCGTTATTTTGTTCTACCTGGTGTGAGAGAACTTCGTAATTCGGCTTCGTTGTATTTTTCTTGTTTTTTTGTTTACCACAAACACGAAACAAGATTATTACCTAACGGAATAGTGAACCAAACTTTTTTTGTAATTTTTTGTACAAAACACTTGATTCTTAGTCCATATATGGCTATACTTAGTATAGAACAAAGACTCGTAAAAATCAAGAAAGGAATGGTTCATTATGAAAAAGAAATTACTCGAAAGAACACTTTCGGTAATTATAAGTTTAACTTGTAGCGGAATTGTTCTTTGGCTAGGTTTATCTGTTATTTCAACATTTAACCCAAAAGGTTCTGTTGTACAGGCTTCCCAAGTAGAATCCGTACAAGAGGGAACCCAAAGGGAACCCGCTAAAGACTCGGCTCATTCTGAGCAACAATCTGTTGCAAAGACTGAAACTGGTGAGTCTACGACTACATCTACTGTAGCACCTTATATTGTATCGGATAAATTGTACAAACGTCCTGACGGAAAATACGTTTATCAGATCCAAGAAGGGGATACACTTACTTCAATTTCATGTGAAGTGAAAGTAGGAATCGATGAATTAGCGAATCTTAATCAGATTCGTAATATGAATGAAATTAGTGCTGGTGCCATACTTGTGTTACCATAAACAGAAACCCTCAGTAGAATTACTGAGGGTCTTTTTTATGTTACAAATAAGGTGTCGCTAAAACTTGTTTCGTAGCTTCAAGCAAGGCTTGTTGGCTACGTTCTTTGATATCTAGTGCGTTTCTAAATTTCTCGTCAATTGTACCTTTTGTGAGAAGATGGTGCACAATAACAGATTCTGTTTGTCCTTGACGGAACAAGCGAGCGTTCGCCTGTGTGTACGTATCTAGTCGAACAGGAATTGTGTACCAAACAATTGTATGTCCACCTGATTGAATGTTAATACCGATTCCAGCGGAATCTGGTTGCATGAGAAGGACGTTGATTTTGCGATCACACCATGCATTTTTGAGTTCGACAGACTTGTCGAATACTGCGTAAGTGGGATGATTCTTTTTGTTTGGTCGTCCGTAATGGATGTAACCTAAGGTTTGTAACTCTTTTTCAAGAATCATTAAATCCGATTTGAAATTGTAGAATACTAGAACGTTTCCGTCTGAAGTTTCTAGAATATGTTCCAGAAATTCAGCTTTCTTGGAATGAATATGGTAAAAGTCATGTGGTGATTTACGTTCTTCTGGTGGCTTATAAAGGGCACCTGAAGCCATTTGCCAGAGTTTTAAGGCTTTTACCCCAGCGTTGGTTGCTGGAATGAATGAAGTCGCATTTTCGTCATCTACAGGAACGTTACGTTCAGTTTCATCAAACGCAAGAACATTCTCTTTAATAAACTTGTTGTACAAGTCTTTTTCAGTTTTATCTAACGTGAGTCTATGATCTACGTAAGAAATTGGTGGTAATTTTAGTGTCGTATTTTTGACGGATACAACAAGTCCTTTTAGTCGCCTATGGATTTCATCTTCGGCTCCAGGTTTTGGATCGAAGAAGACGACTCTGTTGTTCACGAGACGTTTGGTATCTGGAATAAAGAACCATTCTTTGTATTGACTCATTGTTTGTCCCAGACGGTAACCATGGTCTAAGAGATATATTTGAGCCCAGAGGTCTAAGAGACCATTTGGTTGGGGTGTTCCTGTGAGACCGATAAGTCGTTCGATTTTTGGTGAAATTTTTTTGAGGGCTTTAAATCTGTTACTTGTAGCGGATTTAAAACTATGCATTTCATCAATGACAACCGTAGGGAAGTACCAGTCTGGTGTATTCTCGATTAAATCTACCACGAGTTCTCGATTAATAAAGAAAATCGAAGGTGGTAGATGCGGAATTTGTTCGTAAAGCTGAAGTCGTTTTTTCTTTGAGAGACCAACTAATACGACAGGGTTTAAATTGATATTCCATTTGATGATTTCTTCTGTCCATGAGGTCTGAGCCACCAATTTTGGAGCAATAACCAGAATATGATGGTTCGGTTGTAATGTCTCAAGAGCTGATAATGTGACTAGAGTTTTACCAGTTCCGCATTCCATGAAGAGGGCAGATCTAGGACGAGTCAGAATGAAATTTTTACTATATTCCTGGTAGGGGTGTAAAGTAGCTTTCACGACTCATCACCCCGATACTTGATAACGTGTACAAAGTGGTGCGTTACGATAGAACCTAGCTCTTCTAGTAATTCTTTTTGTGTGATATTTGTAAAAATAAACTGGTAATTAGGTGGCATTTCATGTATAGCGTCATCTTTTGTCTCATAAATAGAAACGGTATGTACGTCTTTAGTTAATGAAAATATTTCGTAGAATGTACAAGGTAACAGTTTTTGCGAGACGAATTGTTCGTTTAAAAAGTCGGAGACGATTGTATGAATAGCGCCTGCACGACTTTCTGGTGAAATGGTTGTGAGTCGTAGTGGAAGTGCCACAGATTGTTTAGTAGTTGTATTTAGAATCATAATTTTATTTGGTTCTAAACTACGATGAATCACTTCGGTTTGAAACGTTAGTTCTTCTACTTGTTTTGCAATTTTATGATTGTCCATTTGCATCACCTCCAGGTGGAACCAGAGGTTTCCCTTGTTGTAAGAGGTTTAGTGCATACAATCCACGGTCGATAGCGTCGACACTAATATTGTTAAAAATAAATTGAAACAGAGGTGGTTGGTCTCTATCTTCTTCTGATTCGTATAGATTCAAAATAGTGACAGTTTTATTTAATGTGATTCGTGTTCCGAACCAGCATGGGATTCCAGAGTTCATGAGTTGCATAATCATGGAGGTGACTAGTTCATAGTCACTTTTATCTTTGATTTCAGGCATCACTTGTTCTGTAAAATAAGGTCTTGAATCGTGCATGACGAGAACACCTCGTGTGTCGTCTTCATGAATTTCAATATGAATTGGTTTTTGTGTCATTGTTTTTCTCCTTAGTACTATTTTAACTCATTTGAATATGTTTCGTAAAATTGTGCGGGAGAATTAAACTGACGAGTAGGGTGTGGTTCACCAAATGTATAGATAGCGACTGTTTTATCTTGTTGCAAGGTACGTAGCATAGTGGTACGAATAAAGGAACTTTGTTTGTTCCATAAGGCAAACATCATTGAACAGTCATCTGATAGTTGATTTGCAACTGCGATTTCACGAGACAAGTGGTCCGCATGTGGATCTACAGTTACTTTTTGAGTAGCCCAGCGATGTGATTTTAATACTTTCGGTTTATCTGGGTTCGTGTGATATACAGTGACGTGTGGATATTTTTTGTTACTTAAATATTGTTGTACTTGAGATTCAAAACCGTATGAATCTGCTAAGATGATGTCACGTTTTAGTTTCATAGCGTTATCTAAAATACGTAATACTTCTTTAGGTAGTACGCCATTTGATGCGATACTACCTGTAACGTATAGTTTGTTAGTCATATGGTGGGTCCTCCTTGTTAGTGTAAATCAGCTACTTTTAAAGCTGTTTTAAATAATGTTTTGATTTCTGAGTTTTCAGCGAATAGTTGAGCTAAACCAGCAATAAGTAGTGTTGGTTCGTCAATTGATGAACTATTGATAATGTAAGGGTCGCCGTCTACATCTATACCTGCACCTACTAAAAAGATGTTCGGGGATTTCATTTGTTTCAATTGTCTTTGAAATGTAGATAAAGCTTGTTTTGCGTCTTGATTCATTATTTTGATTCCTCCTGTGTTTCACTATCGTTCCATAAGAATAGAGAACCGATAGAGTTGATAATGTAGAAAATATATTTACCAACATTGGCAAAGTTTCCTTGTACGAACGCTTTTGCTAGTTGTACAAAGTTATAAATTAACCAGAAATGGTATTGTGTTGTTAATTTGAACGCATTTAACCCGTTTGCAATTAATGAAAGGGCGAAGGCAACTGTCGTAACATATGCTAACAGATTCATATTTCCACCGTAACCGAAGTAGTTGGATGCGTAAGAAATGATGAATGAACCGATTGTCAATGTAATAATGACTTTGATTTGTTTCTCTTTATTCATCACATTGGCTTTACCTTCCCTGGATTTTTGCCATTGTTTAATGGCAACAGAATAAATGATGAATGTAATCAGGTAAGTGATAGGCGCAGCCTTATTACCTAAAATATAGTCAATTGCACCAGATAGGGCAACGTTTACGATACCAAAGATGTTTCCTAACCAGTGGATTCGTCCAGTTAACCTTGTGGAAATCATAGAGAACCCAACGTTGATAACGGAAATTAGTCCGAGCGGAATGAGTGACGTGTATGGACCCCAGTCTACGAACTGGTCGAGACGGGTATTCAGGTATCCTGAATATATGGCTATACTGACTACTAAAGCTACACCTAGTAGGTCGAAATAGATACTTTCAGCGAATTTCTTTAAATATTGTTTCATAGGGTTAGTCTCCTTTATGCTTTTGTTTCAATGAGTTCGTCCACATGGTCGAAAAATGGTTTTAGAGACGTGTGGGAACAGAAACGAACTTCTTTGAACAGTGAATATTCAAATTGATTTTGAATCAATGATTCGATATCCATAATGATTTGATTTGGATGATCGAACGCTGTTTGTGTGAGGTTATAGTTTGAAACAGCTTTGTAAAATGCGTGAATAAAGTGTTTGTTTGTTAGTAACCTATGTTGATAATGATTGTAGAGATTGTTTAAGATGGCGTCTAATTGTTCATATTCGTGTTTGTCAGTAATAGTGACACCATTAATGATACCGATAAATGGTTGTTTGATGGATTTTGTAAATGGATTTGGTGATTGAGACATATTAAGTTATTCCTCCTTTTGATACGTAATAGAGAGTAACAGTTCCCCTTGGTTCGAGAAACTAGAACGTTTAATGTCTATCTGATGTAAGAGACCTTGTGTTGTTTGTTTGAGTTCCAGCATTTGTTGACCGTTTTGGAACGAATCATGGATGATAAACGTGTCGTTATTTTCATCAAGAGAGAATGTTAAAAACACAAAATTTGTATTTTCGAGACGTTCTAAAATTATGAGTTCCTGACTAAACTCATTTTCGATTTTCATTGATATATGATGATTGTGACAATGTTTTTGAAACTTTTGTATATCGAAAAGAACATCATTTCGAAGGTCTTCTTTAAGGTCATTAATAATTTCTTTTAAAGATAGTTTCTTAATGTATGAACTGTTGTTCAAGATATATCTACGAGTGAGATCTATGAATCTATCTATAAAACGGTTAACGATGTGGGTTTCTTTCTTATCTTTAATGAAAGTCTTGAAGTCAAAACCAAAAAGAAGATAGGTATTTTTTGTACGAATTGGTATCAAATCTACACACGAGTATGGTTGTTTTGATGGGGCTTGAATATTGATCATTTCTTATTTTCTTTCTTGGATTTCGATAGTTGTTTCTTATAATAATCGTTGAAAATAACAGTAGCTGTTTTTGATTTGAGATCAATTTTAGCGACACCAACTTCAATATTATCTTGGTTAAGTACGGGACGTTTTTGGTTTTTTGAGTATTTACTGATGATTTCATCAGGTAGTTTGTATATTCGAACTTCACCGTCTGTTCGTGGTAGTTGATTGGAAAATATTTCTGTGAATGTATATTTTTCCATGAAACAAACTCCTTTCTAAAAGTGTGAATGTAAAAAAGGTGTCTTGAGGTGGACACTAAACCTTCTAAAAAGTTTTAAATTTATCTGGTTCTTCTGGAGTAATGTAAGACCAAGTGTCGTATGGTGCTGTATCATCATCGTCTGCATTAAATAGGTACGCAAATTCAAGACAACCGTCGTCAATGATATATTTACGATAGTCTTCAACAGATGTAAATTCACGAGGTTGTACATCGTCCCAATCTTCGTGAGCGTCTCTGTGATATGCTTTTGTTGGTCTGTGCAGATATTTTTGAACGACTTCTGAATAATTTGGTTTCGGTTCAAAATCAGGTTCTTCTGGTGTCAATTTACCACCGAGTGATGAAATATCACCTAATTGAACAAGTGCTTTGGCACGGTCTTTTGGATATAGTGTTTTTAACATATCACCATTGTATTCTAAATAACCATCTCAGTGACAGTAGATACCAGTAATTTTGTTGTTTTCTTTGTATGCGATAAATGAGTTTGTTGACATATTAGTGTTTCTCCTTTTCTAATTGTGACCATTTCTTGAGACAATTTTTGTAACTTTTAATTTGATGGTCTACAAGTTTGGTATCAGCTTGTCCTGTTGTTTCAACTGCTTCCCAAGCACGAAGGCTAGATTGTAGTAATTCTAAATATTCTTCGTTTGGTAAGATTGATGCGGATAATGTGCACGAAATATCTATGTGACAGAGTCTCTTGCAGTTAGGGCAGTATCCACTATTTTTACCATCAAGAATATTTGTCTTGGACATAAATTTTGCAAGACGAGATGTCTTGTGACAATAAGGACACTGAATTTTTGGAATAATCGTCATAATAGAACCTCCTTAACGAATTGATAGTTGGATGTGGTCTGGTGTCATGTAGGACCAACCTAAGTGTTTACGGACATATTCTGTATCTTCTCGTGTCATTTCTTCGTGTAAGAAACTATGAGCGATAACGTCGATTGTTTGGATCGAATCTTCCATAGGTTGATTCGTTGTGAGCGTAACAGCTAGACCATTGATAAGTGATTTTAATTTTTCGTTCATAAATAAAGCCTCCTTTATTTTACGTATTCCATTATTTTATCCCACATGTAATTATTGTTAATGTTAGAATAAGCTTCGAATGCATAGTATCCGTTTCTAAATTGAATTTCAACACTATACATTGGATCATATTGTGTCCAGATACGTAAATATGATTCTTTTTGTAGTTTTACGAACACTTCAGTAGGAAATTGTAAAAAATATTTTAATTTCTGTAAATTTTCGTAGTTGTCTTCGTAATGACTATCTTCGTTGTTGAACAAGATATCTAGGTTAATATCTAAATGGTTGATATCATTTTCGTCATCGAAGCCTTCTAAATCTCGGATTTGTGCATATAATTCTCGAACAATGTCTAGAATGCCGTGCTCAGGGTTCGTAATTTTGCGAATCGACATTTCTCGTTCATAGTTGTTTGCTAGAATATACATTCGTTGGTGCCTTCTTTCTTGGAATTAGAGTAGTGTTATGAATGTTATAAAATTTCGTCTTCAATCCATACACAGATATAGATAAGTACAAGTATAATGATTAAAGTACAAAAATAATAGATAAGTAAAGGCTGAAGAGTATTTGCATATTTAGGTAAGAAAAGCCAGCTGATACCAGTTGTACAGAATAAGAATAAATGAGCCATGAATTGGTTTGATAGAAATTCGTATGGTTGTTCTTGTTTTTCGTGGATAAAGTTTTGGTACCAGTTTTTAAAACTAGTGGAAAATACATATGTCCATAAGAGTACTTGTGTCCAAACAATACAACCAAATATTAAGGCTGGAAAGGCGTTGGGGTATACTGTTTGAAGATTTAATTCAGGAAAACGCCATGCAACAAAAATTGTGATTAAGATTGAAATGATGACGTGTTTTAAAATAGTCATTATTGTTTACTCCTTTCAAGAATCGTGAGGTTGAAACCAGATTCGATAAATTGTTTTGTAAGAGTAGGGTTGACGTGACAACCCAATGTTTCGTAAATCAAGCTCATATCTTTGTGAGACCAGTTTTGGTCAAAGAATGAATTAAGAGCTTTACGATTTTGTTTCCAGTAGAGTTCGTTTAGTTTCATTACCATATAAGGTAAGCTGAAACAAGAATCTCTGGAACACCATTCTAATAGTTTAGCAAATAGTTGAAACTTTGTTTTGCAATTTTCTAATTGAATGTATAAATTTGTTTCTGGAATAAGAATCAATTCATTATTCTTGTTGACAAATGAACCAGGGAATAGAAACTTGAGGTAATAAAGGGCTTCGTCTAAAGTGCTGTATCGGTTTTGAAGCTTTTCGTAGTCATTGAGTGGTTTAGTCATGAGGAGACCTCCTTTTTTTTGTGATATGTATAGATCATCACCAACAGCTCGGTTCCAGAGGAACGTTACTGTTAGTGATCAAGTAGATTAAGATATTTTGAAATATTTCTTTAAGCGTCTACGAACTTCTGCTCCGTGATGATATTCAAAGTCTTCGTTACGCATAATGTACACTAATGTATCTCTTTTGAGGCGAGTAAATGCGTCGATGATTGCTGTAGTCGGAATTATAAAATCTACAGGCACAAATACACTTTCACCGTGAAACAGAGTAGGTTCAATTGTTCCTAAGTTTTTAGTTTGTTTAATAGATAAGGGAACTGTTCTTGTAATCATATTGAAGTCTTTATAGTGAACGAAGATTTTGAGGCGGTCTTCTTTTGATGGTAGTACAGTATGTTCGTAATCGTCTACTGGGTAGATATGAAATACTAAGTCGATTGTTTGAAACGCTGATTTTACAGGAAATGGTAGTTTTGTAGTAGCTGGTATTTGAAACGAATAGATGACAGGTGTATAGTCTTTCATAAACGGAATAGACATGTAGAAACCTCCTTTGTATAAATAGATGTAGAACCCTATCATTTAGATAGGGTTCGTTTTGATGTCGTATAGTTGGTTGCCGTGGCAAGCTTTGACTGTTACGTCATCTGGGTAGATTTCGTGGAACTTTAAGTCAGGGAACCCTCGTTCTGTGATGATATGAAATCCGTTAGGTGTTGGGTATTCGTGTAAAACGGGTACACCGTTTAGTTCTAATTGTTCTTTGATATGGATGCGAACAATCGGTACTTTGGTATCGATATCAATTAAGTATCGTTTGGTAGCGAAATTTTCTTTTTTATTTGCTTCAGAGACAATCATTTGTGTCATTTTGATTGGATCTGGATACTGATTTTGTTTTACATAATCTTGCAGACGATGGATGATATTCCATGTAAGTTTATGATTGTCTACTAAGTTGTAACCGATGTAACAACGACTTGTTTCACCAGGTACTCCTTGAGAGATAAATAAGTCAAATTGAGCTTCTAGTTCTGTTTCTGATTTATAAATAAAAGATTTACGACGAGCTTTGAAATTAGGCACGTCTGTGTTATCTTTGGTTCGTGATTCGAAAAATGCTGTATTGACAGGTAAATGTAGTACCATGAGGTCACTTCCTTTCTATACGTGTGTATGATTGAAAAATTCTTTTAGTACGGTGTTTCTATGGGGTCTGTCTAAATCTGATAGATTAATTAAATCAGTATAATCTGTAAATCGTTTTGAATTTAGAGAAACTTGTTCTGGTTTTATCATAATTCTGTAAGATGACCAATATCGTTTTGTAAATGCTTCAATCATATTATGTAGGTGTTTTGTGGTTGTGGGTGAATAATTGTAGTTTTCGTATAGGTCTGTTAAAAAATAGAAAGACGAGTTACGAAACTCTTGTTTCTGAATATGAGCAATTACAGAGCTGTAACTAATAAACCATACGTCATCTCCTAAAGAGATGATCATATGGTTTGGTGCTGTATAGATGATTTTTGGAATTTGTGTCATAAGGACCTCCTATTTCTTAGGAACGAGTAGTGCGATACGTAGTGAGATACCTTCTTCTTTTAGTGATTGTGAAATTGTATCTAAGGCGATTGAGTCGAAGATACGAGCGTTAGGTAATTGCACTAATTCTGGTTGCCCATTGTTCCATGAACCATATGCAAGGTTTAATTTTTTGTCTAAGAGAATGAATAGCGAAGGTGCTTTAAGAGATTTAACTAACTCATATTGTTTAGTTGATAATTCTCGTACCTCATATAAGTTAGAGTCGATTTTGATGTTTTCATAAAGTAGGATACCGGTTGTTTGAATTGTATCTAGTTTTAGCTGTTTCAAATACTTACGTAATTGTTTACGAGTTTCAATGACATTTTCTAAGACTTTAGGGGAACGTTTCGGTTCTGTTTCGAGCCAGCTTTTGACCATAGTATTGAACCATGTTCTATTGCGGTTCATCGAGATAGAGAAACCTTGATAGATTTTGTTTTTAGAAATACCTGTTAGTTCGGCTGTTTCTTCAACAGCTCGAACCATTTTTTCTGCTTGTGAGACTACTTTATAAGTGATTCCATATGGTTTTGAAGTCGATGTAGCTGGTTCTACAGGGGCTTCAGAAACTTGAGGTTCTGGATCCACAGGTGTCGTTGTAGTTGATGTCACATAGAAATAAGACGATTCTTTTTGTGGTAGTTCAATTGTCACGGATGATGAATCTTTGGTTGTTGATTCTTGAGGAGTAACTGTTGGTGCAAGTGGTAATCTGGATTCTAGTTTCTGTTCCAGTTCAGCAATCTTTAGTAGTAGGTTAAATAAGCTGTTTCGTTGTTTTCGTACTTGAAACATAATAATTAGTATGTTGATTGTCAGTGCGATGGTTGCAAAAGAGAAACAAATGATTTGAAATAACGTCATTACATTTTACCTCCTAGTTGTTTGTATCGATTTTGAACAAATTCGATAAATGTTTCTTGAACACCACTGTCTAAGATGCGTGAATAGTCAATCGTCATTTCGGAAACAGGAGTTGCAAATAAGTCATATAAACCATTTTCTGTTTCTGCTAAAGAATAGTCGTATTTGAAATAGTTTCGTTCAATAGCAGAGACGAGAGCTTCAATAAACTCTGTTTCAAGAAGCATTTTATGTTTGATTTCGTCTTTATCGTCTTTAAATTCACCTAGAAACCAACTTACAGAATTAAAAATCATTTGATTACTGAAATTGATTCCTTGAATGGAACCGTGGAAGGGTGTATGAATAATGATTTCTGGTTTTGTAATTTTTTCTGTCATAATGTTAGTCTCCTTTATGCTACAATAAATTGAACGATTTCTTCAATTGTATTGTACGTTTTTGTAATAATGTGAGCAGGGTATCCAGCGTCTTTGATGGTATCTAATAAGAGGACAAAGGTACCATCTGCTTGCGGATAAATTTTGTATTGTTCATTTTTTGGATAGTTTTTGTAACGAACGTAGTCATTGTGGAGTGAAATAGTTGTTTCGGAACTCCACTGACCATTTTGCTTGTTAAATTCTTCTAAGAAATCATAGACGGTGGACGTTAATTTCGGTGGAATACACATTGTGAAACCTCACTTTCTTTGAATAGATTCTAATTGGTCTTCATTAGGGCGTGAAATTGGACCGTAGACGGCTTTTGGTGAATAGTTGAGCCAAAGAGTTGATTCTTTTATTGAAACCTCGTGAAGGGGTGATTTTGGTGAAATTTTGATATCTTTCTCTGTAATGATATTTAAACCGCAACCACTTCCGTTGTTTCGATTGAATAGTCCAAACATGGTACCTGCTTTGATGATACCAGATTTATGGATTGCTAGGTTTTCCATAGCGTCCCAATTGGTACTATTAGGAAGTGCGATCAGTTGCATACCGTCAAGGTCTGTACGATAGTGGAATAGTTCTGAACGTATTTGTTTACAGAACTCAGACTCTTTGTTGTTGAAGATATCGTCGATTGTGTAACCTTGTGTACGAGCTAACCATGCAAGAGGAGATTTACGTAAATATGTGATACGTGGTTTATCTTCAATCCACTCATTCATTGAGTAAGCTTCATCGTCCCAGTAAGTACCGAAATAAAGAGTCAAGTCTTCAGGTTTACTGTGTTGAAGTAACGTCTCAATATTCAGGTCGAAATAGACCGTTTCATGCCATGTTTCATCAATTGTGATATCAAATGTTGTACAGAGTTCGTTGTAATCTAAATCATAATATTCCGCAAAAGCTTGTAGAACAGTGTATTTTGTGTTCAGATAATCTTGGTCAAAATCGTACCAGGTATCGTAAATATAATTAATGATACCTGAGATAAGGTCATTCTCTTGTTTTTCTTGAATAGAGTCGAGAATTTTAGTTAAGGTCTCGTTTGAGAGTGCGTCTTGTTGGTCCCAAAATTGTTCGAAACGTGGGTCATTATTTGGACCATACATGTCGAGACCGTGTTCGTTACGAATTGCTGATTTTTCGATAAAGTCTTTGAATAAGACTTCGAACATATCGTCTGTAAATAGGATATTCATAGGTCAGTACCTCCTTTAGTATCTATGTATTCAGAGCCAGAAATCTGGCTCTATTCTTTACCCTCAATTAAGTTGTTAAATTTTGTTTCAAGCTCGAATTGTTCTTGAGTTTCATTGTATCGTTCTTGAGCTTCCTCAATATCTACATATTTGTAATAAATTTTGATGAAACGATCTGTTTTTGTAAAAATTGGTACTCGTAAATCTTTGACGAAACGGAACGGTCGAACACTTTCTAAAAGTAGTTCTTTTTCAACAATTTCAATACGAGTGATTTCGATAACGTCAAAGTATGGAATTAAGTGTTCATATTCTTTTTGAACTTCTTCTAGCTCTGGTTCTAATTGTGTAGGAAAACCTCGATTATAACTTGATGAAGATAACCATGGCATTTTTTGCGGATAGTTTACAATTCCTTTGTTTCGTGTCCAAAGGTCACGCATGAGACCATCTTTTTCTAAGTAGAGACCGTTTAAGTCTCTAAACCAAGTGTTTCGTAATTTAGGTTGTGAAATAGGTTGATAACGTTGTTCGTCTTCATCATATGAAGCGATAATTTTAATATCTCTATCATTTGGATAAATAGTAGAGATAAGTTTTTCTTTGATTGATTGGACGTTTAGTGTGTAGTCAGTTCCAACCCAAAACACGGATGCCAAAGGGTAGAATCCATTTTCATCATAACCTACGTCTTTAGTAACATCTTTAGCGAGTTTCTCTCGTACTTGTTCACGTTTAACATGTGATAGGATATTGTGGATAAATTGTTTCATATTAGCCTCCTTAGTTCGAATGAACCCAGTTGAATAATAGTAACTGAGCACGTCCAGATAGGTTATGTTGAGCGAGTAAAAATCTCGCGCCGTCTTTAGTAATCCATTTAGATTTTAATTGTTCGCCTCCAATATGAGAGACTGACCCTCGGTTCTTTTCGTTTACGGTCATGAAAACGATTTGAACTCGTTCGTTCGTCATACCGACACTAGAATATGATTCAGGTAAGACGTACGTAATTTCTGGATCAACGTATCCAGTTTCTTCTTGTAGTTCACGGATAGCTGTATCAATGACTGATTCACCTTGGTTTACAAGACCTGATGGTAAATCTGTTACGTATTCATTGACTGTGTAGCGAAATTCTGACGTTACAAGGGCTTTGTCTCCAGTTTCATTGGTTACAAACATTGTAACAGCGTCAATTGGTTGGTTCGTAATATCCGTATCTTGTGTACGTTTTACTTGATAGTACACTTGCGGATATGCAGAAGGAGATTGATACGTTTCTGCAAAGAGTGTCAAGTATTTTGTAGCGTGAAGTATTTTTGTACCAATGTGAACAGGTTTATTCGTTGGGTACAGTCCATTTCGGACACGATACATTTTTAACGGAAGAAATAGTTGATCGTCAAAGGTAGAGACGTATGGTTGATGCAATTCTCTGTCTAAAATACGGTTAATGTACCAGTCACCGCTTGGTGTAATCAGATATACGTAACCAGATGTTGGTAAGTCGGTAAAAATTTCTCCGTTTTTGTAGAACTCGATATCTTCGAGTTGTTCTTCAAGAGCGACGCACGAGCCTTTAGCGACGAGTTTTTGTGTTTTAATATAGTCGTAGCAACGAGCTAAGATGTCACCTGTGTGATAAATATCTCCGTCATAGTGAACAGAGATACCTTTATATGTGTTATTTTTGTTTTGAACAAAGATATATGCGGATGTGGACATGAAAGAGCCTCCTTTATTTTGGTAACTTAACAATGGTTAAGTCTGTATTGTCTAAAATAAAACGCTTGATGACTTTCCAGTCACCGCCAGCAAGACCACAACCAATGGGATGCGGAACGTATCCTTGGGTACCAAGACGTTTCGTATAGGCGTCGAACCGCTCTAAGCTATTCTTCAGGGCATATTCGTCTGTGTAGACTTTGCCTGTAATATCAGCGTTACCGTAGTCCATCTGTGTAAACGAGTTACAAACGAGTAGAGTATCCGTGACACGAATCACTTGAATGAGACCGAAACGGTCGTCTGGTGTCGGATATTTCTTCGTAAAGGCATGGTAACGTTGTTTTACTTTCGGATATTTGGTCGCTAAAGCAAGAGCAACTCCTGCTCCAAGTTTGTCTTGACAGTTGACTTGGTGTAGGATAGCACCTTCTGTAATCGTGGTAATATCTGCTGTAATTTGTCGCTTCACTGAAATCATTCCTTTCTTAATTTGCTTATTTCTACTGTAAAAAAATAGCAACCAAAATGGTTGCTACTAGAAGTTTCCTAATGCACAAAAATAAATATATCAGGAGAATTGAAAAACTAATTTGAAAAGAGCGGAAACTCCCAGCCAATCACTCGCCAGCAACAGCTGGTGTGGATAGCTTTCTGCAACGCAGTTTGCATTGTAACAAAAAAATACGATACCCTAAAGAGGGTACCGTATCTAAGAATTATTCTTCAGAGTTAGTGTCTTTTTTCTTTAATTTGTTTGAGAAAAGAACGTATAATGCACCAAGAACTGCAAAAGAACCTAAGAACGCATAAATGAACGTAGAAACTGTACCAGTATTTGGTAATTCTAGTGCTTTAACAGTAGATTTAGAACTTGTTGTTTCTTCTTTCACTTCAGAAGTTTCTTTTGTAGATTCTTCAGTAGTCGAAGACTCTGTTGTTGGAACTTCAGTTGTTGAAGTTTCAGGTTTTGGTTCTTCAGAAGTTGTTGTAGGTGTCTCTGTAGTTGAAGGTGTTTCGCTAGGTTTTTCTTCACTTGTAGAAGGTTGTGTTGTTGGCGTTTCAGTTGTTGGTTCTTCTAATGGAGACACGATTGTGTCGCTAGATGCAACACCTTTGCCACCAACTAAAGCGATGTGTGAACGATAATCATTGACTTTGATACCGTTGTCTGCATTAAACCAAGCTACGTTGAATGGATCGTTAGATTCTTTAACGGATGTTTTTAGACGTGTACGATATTCAATGTACAAGATTTTATTGAATCGTTTTAGTTTCATATCGAAACCGCCAGATTGTACGTGGAAACTATCTAAAAACGCTTTAGCGTCTGTAATACCTTTCCAGTTTACAACGTCTTCAATGAAGAACATATTTAATGAATCTGGCACGTATTCTTGATTAGATGTCCAACGGTCTTGGATAATACCGTTTGTTACTTCTTGTTTGTCAAAGTTTGCACGAATAGTCCAGCGTAACACTTGTGGATCTTCTTTGGCTTGCGAACCCCACTTAGCTAACATTTCTCCTGGAGTTGGACCTTCTTCTTTAGCGAACGTCATTGATTTTTCAGTACCATTGAAGTTTAACGGAACAGTTTGTTCTGGTTGAACAGAATCGTTCCATGTAGCGTCGAACTCCATGTTGATACGTTTATTCAATGGTTTCTTTAGGAAGATATCATTGAAGACAGTAGTGATAGTTCCCTGTTCTAAGTTAGTAGATGCATGACCGATGACATCGTTGTCTGGATTTGTTACATCAAAATCGAAACTTGTTTTGAATGTAACTTCCTTAGGCATTGTTGAAGTTAATGTGTCACCAGGATTGATGGTGATACTATCTGGAATCGCAATTTCATTGTAACGTACTTTGAAACCAGCGTATTTGCTTTTCCCGTTAGGGAATTGTAAGTCTACTGATGGATTCGTTACTTTGATATCTGTGCCTTCTTTTGTCACTTGTACTGGTGTCACTACTGGTGCTTCAGTAGATGGAGTAGCAGTTGTAATTTCTGTAGTTTCTGGTGCTACTGTTGTGATTTGTGTTGTTTCTGGAGCAGTTGTTGTAGGTGATTCAGTTGTTTCTGAAGCATATACTCCTTGTGATGTTAATAGTGCCAAGAGGACGGCACCAGATGTGATAAACTTATGTTTCATTTTTAATCTCCTTTTTTTAGTTATAAATGTTTTTTATAAGTGGTCTACGAAAGATGGTGCTGGTAAAATGTCTGAACCATCTACTGTTTCAATAACCATGCTTCCATGATCGATTTTGTTTGTATTTTTGAATACATATGTTTCGTCACCATTGGTAAATGTTTTACCAAGTGAATCATAATCAATATGTTTTTCTAATGTTTTGCGGTCATTTTCATTGATACTCATATATGTGTTAAATACATGGATACCAAATTCTTGATAAGTCGGGAAGACTTTAAATCTTGCGTCATTTAAAATCATACCTTTGATGACAGGTATTAGTGAATCGATAGGAATAGCTAATGCTTCTGTCTCTAGTTTTGGGTTATTACTGATTAAATTTTCTAGTTCTTTATCGTAATAGGTATCAAGAAATTCCTTATTGTTTTTTAAGGCATTACGTAATTCATCCAAATAAGGGTTATTGATAATTTTAATGATACGGTCTAATGATGTCATAATTGATTTCTCCTTTTAGTTTAATTGGTCGTAATAATCGTGATATTCGTTTTTGAGGACGAGAATAAGTTCTGGTTCGTCTGATTTGAGTGCCTTTTTATTTCTGTAAATAAAATAAACATTTGGATCGTTTGCGAACTCGTACTCAGCCATTTTTTCATAATCGATTTGAAGAAATGGTTGGAGTGATTCTTCAATATGGTCACGGTAACGTTGGTTGAACAGATGCTCTCCAAATTGTTCTTTGGTATAGAATACTTCAAATCTAGGGTCTTGTGAAAGGATACCTAGTAAAAAGTCTACACCCGACGTACGATTAGCTAGTACGATTGTGTTTAGGGGTGCATTTGGTGTTTGTTGAGCGTGAGCTAATTCAGTTGAAAACAATTTTATAAAAAATGATTTATTAATTTCTAGCATTTGAGCTACGTCATATGCTCTTACATCACCATTGAATAAATCAGGATTTGTTAGGTGGTGTGCGTAGAGTACTGTGAGTATTTTTTCAAATTCTTTGGATGTCATTTGTTTTTCTGTCATAAGTATTTACCTCCTTTAGTTTTAGTTTATGTATAAAAAAAGTAGCCGTGAAAACAGCTACTTTCTTATAGGAAGATTGTCAATGATGCGATACGCTTTCATTGAAAATGAAGTTAAGGCGAACCGACAAAAACATGAAAATTCGGTCCAACAATTTTCTCGGAACAGAATGTTCCCTAACTGTTGGTCGTAAATTATGCCCACATATTTCGATAGTTATTGTGTTTATAGAAGTCAATTAAGTGACGCTTACGTTCAGCATGGGACATAGGACGTAAGTTTTTATCGTACACCCAGAAGAACTGATGTCTGTCGATACAGTTATGAACATATTTCCAGACAGTTTTGGAGTAACGTTTTGGGTCTGTGAGTCGTACTAATTTATTGCCAACGATGAATAAAACTCGTTGGTTGTAACAGAGTAGTACCTTTTGTTCGTAACCGTTGGTAGTGATTAAAATTGCATTTTTACCAATATCTTCTACGACTTCACCAACATAATGCCAGTAGAAAGGTTGGTTTGTTGTATAGTCGAGTGTTTGACCTTCTGCAAGTTGTTTGGCATGTAGTAAATAGTATTCTACTTCTGGGTTTGGTGATAGAGCTATGATATCTAAAAGTTCTTGAATTTTAGTAGCAATTTGCGTTTGCGAGGAAGGTTTTGCTGTTGGTTGATCAGTACCTTTCCCGCCTCGTGTTATGGCGTTCATTTCTATGGTTGGTCCTGAGTTGATCTTTATGAGATTTTTATCTGTTCCTAGACTAGCAGACGTTAGATAAACACCCGTAGGTTTACCTGGATTGAACTTAGTAATAGCGGATGCTCCTGTTGGTGAATTTGTAAGAAGATTGATTGCAAAATTCAAATCAGTACTTAGCATTTGTTGGAACTTTTCTTTTTCTTCATCAGATAAATTTTCTAAACGTTTTTGAATTTCTTCATAAGGCGAAAATGTACTTGTTTGCATATTAGTATGAACCATTTAACTAATAATGAGGCAATGATAACAATAAGTATTGTAATACTGATACTTATAGTGAGCGGTTTTAAATGTAATGGTGTTACGTTTGGGTTCCATAGTCTATAGATGCCGTATATCATTAGTGCGATACAGATGATTGCTAGTTGACGGATAATAACTGCTAGTAAGAAAATTTGCACGTAGAAACCTCCTTTTATTTCATTTGTTGTAATAAGTTATCAAGTTTTTGTTGAACGTCTTTAGTATTTTGAAGTTGTTCCAAATTGGTAATTTCGTAATCGATTTCTAGCACATAGAGCGGATCGGTAGGATCCGCTTTTTTGTGCTTTAAGAAAGTTCGTTACGTTTACAAAATGTATCTAATGTTTGAACGATTGTGTTAGGAATTTCAATGTAGATTGATACTCGGTTAGAGATTGGTTCGTTAATAGATAGTTTTCCTTCAGGTGATACATTCAGTACAACAAGCGGTTGCAGTGGTAAGTGTCTATGTGTTGGGGTAAAATTGAATGCTTCAGTAAGAAACATACGTGTATCGTTTAGTATGTAACATGGTGTTACTGTAGCTGGATCTGAATCAGGTTTGATGATATGATTTTCAGTTACTGTTTGTGTTTCTTGACGTTTACCATCTACGGTGACATAGAATTTGTCACCAGATTCAACGATACAATTAATTAGATTAAATGTGGAATCGTAATTTGCGATACGCATAGAGTGAAACCTCCTTTTGTGTTTAAATTTGTTTTGTTTGTTCTTCCCAGTATGAACAGTTATTTAAAGGAATACGTGTTAATACGTATCCTTTTTTGAGATACTGATAAACAGCTTGTGTAATTTCAGTAGTTGTATGTTCTTTTGTAGATAGAACTGATTGATCGTATAACGTGATGTGTGGTCCTTCTACAGCGATTCGTAGGAATTGTAGTGTTTGTTCACCTGTTACTAGATATTGTTTATCCGGTGTTGTGAAATAGAGGACCGTATTCTTGTTTCGCAGAGCGTCTGTTTCAAGTTGTCTTATTGTAATGACAGCTAAATCCATTTGATGCTTTTGTTCTTCAGAAATTTCGTACGTTTTCTCTTGAAGATTTAATTTTGTATCGTATTCAGATACGTCATGTGTGAAACCGTAACTGTTATCAATAAAGTAGATACGTGAGGTTTCTAAGACTGTTTGTTCTTTATTCGATGAGAAGATACGGTTTGTTGTGTCTGTTACCATAAAACGGTCAAATCTGAGTTTCGACATATAGGGAACCTCCTTTGATGAAGTCTGACATGCTTCTTGCGTAACACTGAATGTCGTAACGGATCATATCTTTGATACTTTCTTTTGTACGTAATTTACAGATGGCTGGTGATACACCGAAAGGTTGTTCTAAGTCAATGGAACGCTCAATCCAGTTGTTAATTACGAGGTCTACGTACTGATACAAACTTTTTTGTAAGTAGTTTAGTTTGTACGGTTTCCAGTCACCTTGTTCGTGATAATTTTGAAAGTATGGATGTGTAAAGAGTGTGTTCCAGAATGAGTTTTTCGTCAGAGCTCCCAGGAAACCTTCGCAGAAACCGAGTTGTACGTCTTTATTTTCTTCCATCACTTGTTGTGAGACGATAGATGCTACGTAATCAAAGTCACGAGATTGTGGATCCACGTAAATATGTTCGGTATGTCTTCGGTATAAGTGTTTAAGAATATAGTCTTTGTTAGTTTTTGAGAGAGTAGTTTCTTGTTGGTTGATTGGGTTTTTCTCTGTTACAAAACCTACATTTACTGAATTAGGGATACCTGAGTATGCGAACTCTAATAAATCTTGGAAGGTACTGATTCTAGAGGTTGTCACAGAATCTTTAAACGGCAAGTTGACCCACTCATTAAAACTTTGGTAACGTTTGGTGGTTTTGGTTTCTTTATCGATATAATTTTTATCGATTCGTTTGTTTCGTAGTGGGGAAACCCAGATATGTTGTAAGATTTTGTATAACTTTTCGTCACTTTCTTTTGTGACTGGTGGAAGAGACATTTGTTTGTAAATCGTCTCAAAAGGTGAACCGTCTAGTGGAAGCTCATGTTCATTGAACTCACATACGAAGTAAAGTGGTTCAAAAGTAGCTTCAGGATTTTGTTTCTTTAGGTTGAGACGACGTTTTGTCTCTAGATAGAGATATAACAAGGTTGTTGACGTTGTATGTGTGTACGCTCCGAAGGAATCGTAAATTAGGTCTGTCATTGTAGTTTTATCGAGCGTATAGTTATGAACCATTGTTTCAGGATCACCGTATACGAGACAATCGTTGGTTAAAATTTGTGCCAGTTCTAGTGGCATACGTGGGATACGTCTAAAGTTGATACGAAAGGTGCGTAACCTTGATGCTGGGATTTTGGTGCGAGCTGATAGTTCTTCTACATTTGAGTGAGCTAAGTGAGCTCGTAATTGGTCTGTTGTTAATATGAGTTGCATAGAGGCAATCTCCTTTCTGTTACTGATTTTATGTATAAAAAAGAGCCTCCTAAGAGACTCTGATGATGTTGATTTAATATCTTCCACGATAAGGTGTATTTGGTACTAGTGGTGTTTGGAAAAGATTCCAAAGAAAGACTAGGGTGATACACACCGCAATTGTAATAGATGCCCAGAAAATAATTTTAGTAGCTAACGTTTGGGGTCTTTCTGGGTTTTCATATTTTGTCGCATGAGCGGTAGCTAAAGCCATCATTAATGCGATTAGTGGTTGGAATAATGTCATCTTGGGTTCCTCCTTAAAACATTCCTATTTTTGAATAAATAATTAAAATAACTGCACCTGCGAATACAGATACTTGTAGTACCGTTAATAAAAAGATTCTTAGTTGTAAGCGTAACGGTAATGGTTGTTGGTCTGATAGAAGCCTGTAATTGTGAATTGCTAAAGCTGTTGTCAGAATTGGTACGAGTCCGATGAGTAAGAAGATAACTCCTACAGCACCAATCATTGTTAGTAGATAAAAGATATCCATTAATTTGTGTCCTCCTTTTAGATTCCTATGACACTTAGAAGTATCAGGATGAATGAAACGGCTACTGTGACAACACTTACAATGATACCGATCATTACTGGATAGAAAATTGGTTGTTGCGATTCTATTGGTAATTGTTTCTTGTACGTATGTGCTGTTGCAATAGGTCCGATAATTGGAATAATGATTAAGATAAGTACGGCTAGTTTAGTGGCTAATTCGTATCTTGGAAGCATAGGGTCTCCTTTCTACGGACGTGGATAGACCGTTAATTGATTGTTCACAGACTAGGGATTCATATGAATCTTGAATGTGTGATATAATATTAGTATATCAAGATTTGTTGCTTTTTGGAAGTTATTTATGGTTAACGTGTATAAGATAATAGGAATGTTGTTACAACGTAAATTAGTCCCATATATAAGATAACCAAATGTAATTTAATGATAAAATTGATTAGTTTAAGAAGAAACTGATTGTTTAGTAGGTGATTTTGGTATTTTGCTACTAGTTTTTGGTATATACTAGTTTTTGGTATATACTAGTTTTTGGTATAAGGTGTGTGATATTATTTTATATCCTTTTAAAATGTATTTTAAGAGTGTTACCATAATGGTCGTGATAAGTATTGTATTGATGATAGTTTTTTGATATATGTCTAAAGTCATTTGTGTACAAATTCTCCTTTCTGGATACTTCGTAAGAGAATATCCACTTCGTCTCTAGTGTCTACATAAATAGCAGGGACACCTCTTTGATTGATTTTCTTTAACATCACCACTTGGTCAGGACGAGGTTTTTCTCCTGGAGCTTTGACTTCAGTAAAAACAACCTGTCCGTTTCCAATGATGATTCTATCTGGGACACCGTTGTTTCCAGATGTGAATTTAAAGCAAAGGAAGCCTAATTTATTGGCTTCCTTTTTTAAGTATTTTTCAACAGTACTTTCGGGTTTACCCACAGGCAATCACTTCCTTATCGTTCCAACAAGAGATGCCTTTTTCGAGACATTCTTCATAGTATGCTTCATTAGAAACAATTTTTAATGCGTCTTCTAGTTCTTCTTCTGGAATCTCATTTTGCCATGTAGCATAAGCGTCGTCTAATAGGTTCACATAAACGTCCCAGTCGATAGCGTTCAGAAGATTTTGTTCAACTGCTGGATCTAAATGCCACAAGTCTTCGTTGAACTGAAGTGCTAGAGAGTTAGGGTCGTAACCAGAGATTTTAGGTGACATCGCATATTTACCATTGTAGTCTTGCTCTGTGACACCATGGTGACGTAACACTTGAATTGCAGGTAAATCATGTGATGGATTTTTACCAGTAGGTACTCGCAGGGATGCTTGACGTAAGTAGTTAGCACCGTTTGGTGAGATTTTTGTATCAAATTCGAAACCATCTTTTACATAGTAAATACGGTTTTGTTTTTGAATGTTAATAATATCTGCTGGATTTGTAGAATCTGGTTTACGTAAGAAGTAATAGAAGTTGGTTGTCATTGAGTTATTTTTCGATGAGATAATATGTTGCAAGCGGTGAAGCAGTTCGCCTGGATGAGTGAATGTTTCTTTAGCTTTATCAATAAGTTTGTACGCTAAGTTACGGTCAAATGGTTGAACAAGTAGTAAATCTTTGTCAACCATTGTTTTGTACTTCATGTATTCAACCAGTAACCAGTCAATAAGAGCTGGATGGTCGATGGATTTGGTTAATGGAACACCGAAGTATGCACCAGTAGATGCACCACCTGAAGCGATGACTTTAGACGTTTCATAGTCGTCACTTGTAAATTCGACACGGTTATTTGTATCTTTAGAGATTACAAATGCTCGTTCAGGTTCAATTTTGATACCAATGTTGAACGTACGTGTTGAGGCGTCTTCTAGGATGCTATTATTCAATTCTTCACGCATGATCGTGAATAAACCATCTGTATTTGTTGAAGGAATACGAGCACCTTCGTAGGCTTGCATTTGTCCAATGATGAATGAGAACAATTGTCCAATGATACGCATTTTTGCGATACCGTTGTTGGTACGGATATTATTTTCACCAGTCATTGTACCAGCTTTACCTGTTGGTGAGTTGAGTCCTAGTTTCGTCCCTTCACGTTTAACGCCAAACATTGTCATTAAAGCAGTTTCGCCTTTTTTCTTCGCCTCTTTAATCATTTGACCTAGAGACTCTTTAAGGTCGTATAACTCACCTAAACGGTCTTGTTTAGTAATCATGTTGTAGAACGTATCCATTAAACGTAAGATACTTGGATAGTAAGACGAGAAGTCTTCGTGGTTCATCCAACCGACACTTGTAAATTTCCATTTCTTTGAAATTTCGTAACGTTCATGTCCACCAGCTTTAGATACAGTATACCAATTGACTTCTGGTAATTCTTTCCATTCTGATTCAGTGATTTTCTTTCCGCCTTTTAAGAAGGTTTGGTAACGGAACTCTTGACCATCAATTGTAACCCACTCTTTTTTATTTTCTGATCCTTGAGGTAAGTGTGGGTTTTTATGAGCAGATTGACGCAAAGCTACTGCGTCACCGTTAAATGCTTCTTTAGCTTTATCAAATAAAGCTTGTTGGCGAGATAAGGCACGTCTACTTGCGGAATATAACCATTTGTTTAATTCTTGACCATGAATTCCACCGAGTCCAAATACACAGACAGAACCAGATGGTTCTCCATTTTTGAAGTAATAATGCATGAACATTTGTGGTGGTGTTGGGATATCATAGATACTTAATGGTTGTAATTCGTCTGGAAGTACAAAGTAGCTAGGGCTGATTTCCTCACCCCAGTCACGACGGTATTGTTCAGAGTTATTGAAGTTTTTCCCTTCAAAACTACGGAAGTAGTCATAAATCTGTTGGAACTCTTTTAATACGTGTGGTTGGTGGGAGAACATTTTCTCCATTTGTTTCTTAATAGCGTCTAAGATATCGATCGATTGTAAGTTCAATTCAGGGTTACGGTCTAAGTAAGACTGAGCGGGGAACATAAAATCCAATGTACGAATATCTTTTAACGGTTCGTTTGGTGCTAGTAGATTGACAGAGTGGTTCGCACTTGTCATATCGATAAAACTACGGTCAGGAGTTGTTGAACCTTTAACTTTTTGTTTCACGTGGTTTTTGTCCACGATTGGTTCATTCGTTTGAGGGTCTACTTGATAGACAATATCTTTGTACTCAAAAAGTAGAGCTTGTTTTGTTTCAAATGTACCTTTATAGTATGTTGGACGGTCGTTACGATAAGGTGTGTCGTCGTTGATGACTTCATCCTCATAGAACGTATCGGTTAAGTTGTAGACATGTAAGAGAACCAAATCTTGGAACGTTTCTGAGTATGCTCGGTCTCCAGATAAGCGGTCAGATTCACGGATCTGATAGCCACGAAGTGCAAAGATTTGTTTCAGAGGTGCATAACGCATAGATGCGGAGTCATTTAGGAACATCATATCGACGAATCGTCCTGAACGAACCATTCCTTGGTAGATACGATATGCTCGTGAGTTGTAGTCTCGTTTATAGATGTCTAGTGTTGGTGGCATTGTTGCTTTATAAGACATTAAGGTGCGGTTTGGCATGTACTCTTTAATTTCAGGACTGAAGAGTTCGTCATTTCGGCGACGAATTTGCGAAGCTTTCATTGGTTTAAAGACGATACCAACTTCTTTATTTGACTGGCCGAACATTTCGTCCATAATTAGAGACCAAATTGTTAAGTCGTACATTTTACCATTATAGGTAATTTTGTATGGATGAATGGTTGGGTCAAATTCTGGATCCGTATCACAAACAGGGCGAAACTGAGGTTGACGTCCAAGTTTTTGATACTGCCATGTATGTTCTGGATAGAAGAATACATCTTCATCAGATTTTAGGTCTTTTGCAATATTCTTTTGAATGGAAACACCTAGTATTTCTGCAAAACGAACAGCGTTTAATTCTTCGTTTAAATCATGGAGACTGATTGTTTTGTTTTTATAGGCTGGTACAAGGTCAGCACTAGCACGACGAACTTCTAGTTCTAGGAACTTCATACCGACTTTGTGTACAAATTTGTTGAAATCCGCATTTTCATCTGGATGCGGAGTATGACGTGTCCAGAGTTGGTAAGACATATTGTCGAGCCAGCCTTTATTTGCTTCTGGATATTGATTTTGAGCAATAATCATTAAGTTTGTATGAATACGGCTACGAATATCTTGTTTATCATTGAATTGATTTAGGAGATTGATAATAAGTGTAGGCATGTTGTCTACGATAGTGAAGAAATCTGTATGCTGGGTTTTATTATCGTAACTAGCAGTTACGAACGCATTTTCTTGTGACTCACTATCCATACAGTTTAGGTAAATTGGATTTTTTCTAGGCAAGAATTACTCACCATTCTTTCTTTTTGGTTTACTTGTGAGGTGATATTTATGACAGAATGGACACTTATAGTAGCGAATTGGGATGTGATCTAAGCCTTGGTCTTTCTTCCACCAGTCTGTTGACTGACGGAAGCGAGATAGGGCTATTTTAGCGTCCAGTGGAGTTTGAAATTGAATTTTATGAACATGGTGACAATAGGTAGCAGAGCCTCTGGGTTTTGGTTTATAGATACTTGAAGAACTCAATAAAGTCACCAATTTCGGTGTTTGTATCAAAATACATAATTTGTGATTTATCGGCTGTATCAAATTGATGTTGGGCAGAGGCGTGACCTTTACTTGATACATTATCTAGATTGCTACGGTTGAATAGAACCACTACATTTGGATTCTTGGAGAAGTGAACCACATGTGCAGGATTTCCTGTAATGATGAGTGAACGAGATTTAGTGAACCCATCTTGTTGAATGAAACGATTTAATGCTACTGGTAATGGTTGAGCTTTTGTCGAAATATGACCATATACTTTAACATTTTGATTGGATTTATTCATTAAGTGTGTTTCTACATATGTTCTATATAAAGCGAATTGTGCTTGTAGTAACGGGTGTTTTGTAGTGACATTGGCTATAAGGTCTACGTTTCGAACAAGTTCTGGATGTGTAGTATCTGTTCCACATACAATATGAACTGTTTTTGATGTTTCATTTAAAGCTTCGATTAAGTTTGTGTTTGGTTTGTAAGAATCATAATAAGTTTGTTCTTTATCTTGAGGGTCAGGGTTGTAAGTTGCGAGACCCCCTTCTAGGAAAATGATGATGTCTCCCGCAGGGGACTCTTGTAGGCGATTACCTTTGAGGTCTGTCGCCCACTTAAATTGGTTCATATCACGAAATAGGGTTGGTTGAATTAATGACATTTAGGTCAGTCCTTTCTTATTGTAATCGTTGGATGCCACGATAAGTAGCACTTTGGAAGTTTGCTAAAGCTTTGATTTCAGGCTTGTCACCTCTATAGGTAGGGTTTGCCCAATCTTCTAGTTTATATTGTAGGATAAGCGGTTCTGGTGTTTGTTTCATTGCTAGTGTTGGTTTAAAGACTCCATTTACAACTTCCCACTTATTGTTACCAACAAGTAGTTGCTTGATTTCGTTGTTGAATGTTGACGAACTCTTGACTTTACCACTAGCGTGGTTACGACTAAACCAAGCTTTATATAAGTCGTATAAGAATTGGTTCGGAATTTTCTGCCACACAAGGTCACCTTCGATTGTATTGAAGAAATCACGTACTGGGTCATTGTAACTCTTATATTCGTCCAAGAATGTACGAGACACTTCTGGAATCGGTAATTCGTTCAAGTCCATGTGTAACACACGGTAAAGAACGTATTCTAGAACCTCTTTACGTTTCAAATAATCATGTTTAATGTATTTACGCTCACGCCCTGTGAACAGTTTCAACATTGGTAAGAATAATTGACGACGATAAAATGAGTCTGAACGGTCTTGGGTTTTTGGTAACTCGTTGACACATTGAAGAATGAAACCGTTAAATTTGTACGCAATTGGGTTTTTATGTTTTGCTTCAATTGTTAGAGAGTCTCCTGTGATTGCTGATTTTAATGCGTCAGATTGTTCCACATAAGAACCAACAGGGTTTTCATCGGTAATCACTGCGTTGATACCAATTAACGGTGCTAGACCGAAACGCTGTGAAAACTGAAGCAGTGAAATAGAAGCAGTCGCTTTGGAACCTAATACGTTTCTGATCATGGAACAGAATGTACCTTTACCATTGGCACCTTGCTCTGAGTAGAGAAGGACCATTTTGTCCCAGTTATGGAACGGACGTACTGCGGCGGCGACAGTCGCCCAGAGTGCGTGAACTACTTCAGGGTCATCTGATAGACCAGCCATCCATGATTCCACATCCCAGTTCGTACCATCTTCAGGATTGTAGATGTTACTATTAATTGCGTTTGGATTGTAATCAGTACGAGCTTTGGTCAAGATAACGTGTTCTGGTGAGAACGGAACGAGTTGTTTCGTATTGTAATTAAAGAGACCGTTATTTACAGGGACGATATGTTTGTCCTGTGTTGGTGTCACCAGAGGTGCTTTCTCTGTTAGATACATTTTTACTTCGGCGAATGATGTTGAAGATAACTCGTAGTTAAATTGACGAGCGATAGAGCGGAGTGCTTCTTCGGAAATAGTGTAAAGTCCTTCTTCAGAACCAGAGTCTTGATAAGTGGCAAGCTTTAATTGGTCTCGGTCTGTTGCGTCTCCGATAAAGTCGATAAGACGAATCGTATGGTACTGTAACATTAAGTCCGCAATTTGTTGTGGAGCCAGTGTTTGTGGGATCCGTAGTTGAGACCCTTTGTTACGAGCCAAATTTGCGGTGTCAATGGCTATAACGGTTTCTGTATATAATATTGTTGAAATATCCGCTTTAGAGGTGTTGTTTGCTCTCAAGGTTGGTAATGAATATTTAATGAAATCATTTGTCACTTCTTGTATAATAGCGTCTCGTGGTTGGAGACCAGATGCTTGAGTTTTTGTCACGCCTTTTTTCGGAGCGGAATCTTGTGTCATATGTGGCGCCTCCTTTCTTATTTAATAGTAGGGTTTATATTTATAAATCAATATTTTTTAATATTTAATAATTTTAACCATTTAGAAACTGTGGTTCTGTGAACACGTAATAAGTCTGCTGTTTTTTGGATGGTAAAATTATAGTCAATATATAATCTATGTAGTTGAGCTTCGTGTGATTTAGCAACCATTAAAGCACTAGGTTTTGTATTTGTATTTGGTAAAACAATATTTAGTTGTTTTAACCAACGACTTATTGTACGAGGGTGTACATTAAACTGTCTAGCAATTTGTGCTTGAGTTAGACATTTTGTTTTATAGAGATAGATTAAACGGTCTCGTTTTTCTTCTAGCTTAAGAGGGGTACGTGGATCACCACGTTTGTATCGTTTTTCGTAAGTTAAATATCTAGCTGATAAGTTGTATTGTCTGAGCCAACGAAGAACGGTTGATTCTGATACATTATATTTGCAAGCCAGACTATAGACCGTAGTTGATGGTCGTTGAATATCTTTTTCTAGTACTTCTAAAGGTGGTCGGTTTGTTGGACGTCCACTTTTAGGTGTTTTTTTATGTGTAGTCATAGAATGAAGCCACACTCCTTTCTTATATGAATTTTAGTGTCAATGAACGAAATTAGGCTGATATTGTGAAATCTGTCACAAGAGGTCTCTATTGTACGAAACCTCTTGGGAGACAATAGATTTGGTCTCATTCGTATTTTTGCTATTTTATGTAAAATAGGGTAGTTTGTGAAAAAATTGAAGCTTTTTGAGCTGTATAAAATAGTACCTAAAGTTACGCTTTTTTGACTTGAATCAAGTATACCATGTCTTAGACAATTAAACAACAAAAATGATACAAATACGATATATGATATGACAAAATGATTTCAAAATAGAGATAAAAGGGATATCATCTGTGAAAAGATTCACATGTGGACGAGTTAAGTTGATACGTTCAAGGATACACCTTTGTATACCAAATCTGTATACTTGAAGTATGAAAAAGTGGTCGAAAACCCCATGGTTACGCCAAAGTGGTCTTTGGTATACGTTCGACTTTGTGAAAACATAAAAGTATACATTTCTAAAAATCTGCTCGGAATAATTCCGAAAAAAGTTTGTTTTTATCCTTATTTTTTGTATTATACTTATATTATATTTAATGAAAATCGCGCTTTCATAAATTGATTTTAATTTTCAATGTCAACTTTTGGTAGCACAGCTTAACAAAAGTAGGTAGCATGTCGGTATTTTCACAAATACGATTATCTTCTATGTTACAACAATTTTGCCAATATTTACGAAAAATTGGTTCAAAACAAAGCGTGATTCAAGTGTATAATTTTGACTAAGATTTTTACCATTTTCATAAGAAATTTTGTGTCATGTTGATACGACATTGATTTTCGGTAAATTTGGTCTGATTTTTAGAAAAACCTCTATATAATAGGAGATTTCGTCCAAAATGAGCTGATTTTGTGTAACGTTGTATACCTCAACGTATACCCTCGTAACGCATTGGTAATAGGGAAGTCGTCAAACGTGGTATACAAGGGTGTTCGAAGGTGTAACCTCCTACGAACGCCGTGGTTATAGGGTTTGTAGCTATTAAGTATACAATTAATACACTTTTTCTATAAAACTTTTATTTAAAGTAAGGTAATAATATATAGAAAAAACATCATAATACATACAACATTATGACGTAATGAATAATACACATATATGGGTATATAATAACTTGAGAAAAGTCTGTATACCTGTCTATTTTACCAGTGAAAAGTTTCACAAAGATTAAGAGAACTGTATTCTCGGTTTCAATCCCACCAGAACCCGTTAGTACGTCACAGGTTTCCACTCACCAGTTTTGTAATCAATCTGGTAACCGTATGCGATATTCAGTGTGATGTATCGTTCCTTAATGTCACCGTTATAGAGTGTTATTTGTACAGCATACGGAACTAAATCATTTGTATCGAAGTAGAGTGGTACGACATCGTAGAGTAACGTTTTCTTTGGATTGTCATAAATGTAATCATAAGCTCTTGATTCAGGTATACGCATACCACCTTGATTGTCACGAGCACCTACGTTCTGAGGTCTGGTACCAGTGATAGCGTTGTACGGTTCAGATGGACCACCTAAACTGTCTGCAATTAGATGCGATCTATTCCAGAACCAACCTTTATACGTTTCATACTTAGGATTTTCAATATAGATTTCTTTATTTTTGGTATATCCAGCCGTATTTTTAGAAAAAGATTGTTGGTTTCCGTATTGGCGGGTAATGGATGTATGATTTAAGACAACTGTTGCACGAGTTGGAACATTTGTCTTCTTCACTTTACGAGATTCGTATATAGGTTTATCTGGTGTCAGAGATTTGTATGTTGATTCTAGTTCAGAGATGTCTGAATCAGGAATCTTTATCTGATATACGTATTCAGGATATTGTTCCACAAGTGATTTGACATCAAAATCGGCTTCTGTATAGAGAACTGTTTGACTTATAGGTACCGAAGATCTACTGGTAGATGTAAACCAACCTTGATCATGGGCATACAAATATCCCAAATAGAGTAGGACAGCCAAACTTAGTACCGTTAAGATGGTTACCCGAAGAACCTTATTTTGAATTCTCATGATGAGTTTTAAAATGTGTTTCATGAAATGCGAAACCTCCTTGTGAATTATTTTTGTAGGTGAGCTCTTAAAAAAGAACCTACTCGCCGAAGCAAGTAGGCGTTTCTTTTAGCAACAAATTGAACGAAACACCGTTGTGTTTCTTTAGTTGATACACTCGGAGAGTTATCACTGATACATTAGTGTAACTCTTATGACTTGATAAGTCCGAGTTCTCAACTACTTTCTCGGCAACAGAAGTTGCCTCAAAAAAAAAAAAAATAACGACTCGAATTAAATTCGAACCGTTATTCTTCTAGGGATGTTTGGGTAAAATCCCTATATACTAAAAAATTTAGGAGGGTTTCTTATGACTGATAAGAACTTTGTACATGGGTGTGTACAACGAAGTGAACAGGATTTGAACCTGTTAGGTGTGACCTAGTTTCACACACTCCAAAAAACTGGTATCATACACAGAGTGCGTATGGGACCGTAATCGTCTTCTACCCACTGGTAGATACGTCAAAAATAAGCCTGAGACTAAGGCTTCAAGTACTGACCTTTCCAGAACCGTATGGTTTAGTTCTGTTGTCCACGTAGTTTCGGCTACGTATTCAGCAAGCACGGTCGTTTGAGAAACCAACTCTTGAGTTACAAATTACTCCGCAGTTTTGTGTTAGCGATAGACTAGCTATTATCCACCGTTGCGACTCTGCTACGACACATTCGTCTTGGGGACAGCCTGTGTACTCCTTTCTACCGAAGTAGCTGAGTAGTAGTGCTCTTTCATTTGTAACTGGTGTAGACTTTTCCATTAAAACCAATAGTATATGTTTAGGTCCAGGGAAACCCCCTAGAAAGGTTTGTTACAAACAACGTGCTACACCAGATAGTTCCATCCCTTTTGAAGACAGAAATCCATCACGCTGTCGATACCGCATTGACCGCTAAATCAATGGTTACGGATTGAATTACTCATACACTGATACTGCACATACCAGCTTCTCGTAATCATGGTCAACGCATTTGTCCGCTAAGACTCATACTAAAAGACCTCGAATCCCACTCTGTACACTTAGTTTAGTACTCGAAGTACTTACCCCTATTGCCCTTGTGCTGGACACGTAACGTAACGCCGTTCGGGGACCTCATATACAGTTGTACCCAGTTCTAATGAACCGATACCAAAGAGGGTTCCTTGCATGAATGTACCTCAATTGAGGCGACGACTAATGTAACCTAGTGCCTTTCAACGTATCACTACGCCTTATCACGTCATGCCGTGGTAGATGCTACTACAGGTTTCACTGTAGAGAGCAATTTACTTCTCGGTTGCGGTAGCAACCCTAAAGAAAAAGTGTAAATTAAGTGAAAATGTGTAGCGTGTTGGTTGATATATGGGCTAACATGTGGTACAATAAAGGTGACTTATGAAAGGATGAAACTAATGAACACAGAAGAATTACGCAATTATTTAATGACAAAACGTGGTTATACAAACCAATTTTTAGATGAAATCGAAACAGAAACAACAGACCAGTTACTAGATATCGATACTTTAGCAGATATGTTACAGGTTATTTATTTGGCACAAAGACGTGTAACCATTTTACCAGACTTTGATATGGATGGTATTATGTCCGCAGTTGTGGGTTACGCAGGAATGAGTGATTTAGGATTTAATGTGTCACTCTATGCGCCAGATCCGTCCAAAGGATATGGATTTGATAAAGAAACCGTTGACGATTTGTTACAAAATCACTCTCAAACAGAAGTTTTGGTGACCTGTGATACGGGTATTACGTGTTACGAAGGTGTAGCTTATGCGAAAGCAAGAGGTTTGAAAGTTCTAGTGACAGACCATCACTTGCAAAAATCAAGAGATCGTCTAGAAGCGGACGTTATTGTGGATCCAAAACGAATTGATGACATGTATGAAACATCTGATATCTGCGGTGCATATACGCTTTGGAAATGTTTGCACCATTATGCTGTGAAATATAGAGACGGAGACCGTATTGGAAACATTGAAAAGTTACGAGTGTTTGCGAGTATTGGTACAGTTTCTGATGTGATGCCTGTTGTGTATGAAAACCGTAAGTTACTCAAAGACGGACTCACATGGTGTAACGCACTTTTTGAGCCAGGTGTATCGATTGCAGAATTATTTGCATCTCCTGATTATGCGTTATTGAAGACGATTCATGGACACCCAGTGTTTGTAAGTGCATTTTACGGACTCTATAATTTATTACAGGTGTTATGGGAAGCTGGTAAGTTTCAAGTAACTGTCACAGAAGAATTGTTTGGTTATTACGTTGCACCTATGTTTAATAGCTTGAAACGGTTAGAAAAACCAGTAACGATTGCCTATGATGTGTTCTTTAACGTAAGTGGTAGTTTAGAAGCTATTGACCGTTTGATAAAATTGAATGAGAAGCGTAAACAATTAGTAGACCGTTATTATGCGGAACTAAAAGAACAGTTACAACCTTTTGAGCCATATATTTACATCAGTCAAGCTCCAGCTGGTATTTTAGGACTTCTTGCTACGAAAGTGATGGGCGAAACAGGTCTTCCAACTATGGTCGTGAGACAAGAGAAGAACAAATTCCACGGTTCAGGTCGTTCTCCTGAATGGTATCCATGTAATAGTCGTATGACAATCGAAGGATTTTATTTGGCTGGACATGAGGGAGCATTTGGGGTTGGATTTACAGACCGTAAAGAAGTGAAAAGTGCTTTAGCTTTCTTACAAAAAGATGTGATTGAAGTGTATAACACACTTGATGTTACAGAAGACGAGGAACCAGAACTGGTTTTTGGACAAGGCGACATTGATTTATCGTTAGATACACTGAAACGAGCAAGTCGTGTGATTGAATCGTTACGTCCATATGGTCGAGGTTTTGAAATGTTTACTCAACGTTGCGTGATTTCAAGAGACATGATTGCAACAATCGATTATTTAGGACAAGATAAAGAAACAACAAAATTGATTCTGTGGGATGGAACTTGTGTTATGATTTGGAGAAGCGGAAGTCGTCTAAGAGAATTAGATAATCAATTTAAAACACTTGTAGTTGATGGTGGACTTAAATGGAACGTTTACAATGACTTATGGACACTGCAATTTACAGGTGAGTTGACGGAGGTTGAGACGAGTGAATAGGACACCGAAACTTGGAAAATGGGTGTGGGATGATATTCCCGCACTCAAAATTGGTGGTTTGTTACTTTGGTTTATGTTTATGAACACAGGAATTCCTAAGGTGTTTCCTGAGTTAGATACGATTTACGTGATGTTGATAACGGAGATTTTATTAGCATTAGGGTTAGTGGAATTTGGGATGTCTCGTATTAAGAGACGATTCTTTTTTCAGAAATATTCGTTACGTAATTATGGACGTATTACGGTTGCGTCAACATCAGCGTTACTCATTTTAGGGTTAAGTATATTTGGTGTTCTTGTGTTACGATACTTTGGTGTTGTACTGCAAGGGTCTGGCGTGTCGTTCACACTAGATTGGTCAATCAAAGGAATCGCAAGTGGATTGTTGGTTTGTTTAGTCGCACCAGTGTATGAGGAAATTTTGTTTCGATATGTGGTACAACATTGTATTTTTCGTAATTACGTAGGTTGGATTCAAATACTTGTACCCGCTGTAATATTTGGTTTGGCACATGGAACAGGGTACCACGCAGTATTTGGGACGTTATTTGGTCTTGTGAGCGGGTACGTATTTTTAGTGGAACAAGATTTATGGATCTGTATTTTGATTCATGTGTTTGTGAATATGATGACGGTGTTTTCTTGGATGATTCCAGTTGTTGTGGTATTAATGGTGATTGGTTTTATCCGAATCGTGTATTTGCGATACAAATTAGCGAAACGAGCAAAAGAGAACCCAGAAATCGTCAAAATTGAAATCGAAATAAACGAATCAGACTCAGAGTAGTTCTAATTTTTAAAATTTAGGGGTTCTGAGGAATTTTAAGGCAAACTTAGGGTAATTATGGGTGCGATTCGTAGAATCGCTCTAAGGTACCTTAAATCGCAAAATAGAGGGTATCCACTTTTAGGAATCAGATAAAATGAAACAAATAAGAAACAGGAACTTTGATTTTACAGAGACCGAGAAGACGTAATATATACTTCATTTGCAAAATTTAGGGTCTCTGAGCAATTTGAAACGCAAATTAGGATAATTAGGTGTCCAGTTATCAGAATCGCTCTAAGAGGTCTTAAATCGCAAATAACGAAAGGAATGATGTAAATGAACTTTTTAAAGAAATATTGGAGATATATCTTGGCGAGTATTTTGTTACTAGTAGGTGTGGCATTACTTTTAGTCCAACCTGCTCAAACATATATGTTACAACAAGGTGTAACGGCGAGTTTGGAGCAATCCAAAGAAATTACTCGCACGGAAGTAGCAGAAAATGAAGAGCGAACAGAAGATGTGACGTTTAAGTTTGAAGAAGTCGAACCGCTTAGTTTGGAAAACATTGTTAAGTATCAAGGGCAAGGCGGTCGCTATTCTATGGGACAAATTGCGATACCAGATTTGAACATGAAAATTCCGATCTACAAAGGTGTTTCTAACTATGTGTTAGCCACAGGTGCTGGTACCATGAAGGAGAACCAAAAAATGGGAGAAGGGAACTATGCTTTAGCGAGTCATAATTATTTTGGAGACAAAACGATTCTATTTTCACCGTTAGTAGATGCGAAACAAGGAATGAAGATCTATACAACGGACTTAGAAAATATTTATGAGTACGAGATAACAAGTGTCGATATTATCGAACCTACAAAAGTCAGTGTCATTTATGACCAGAAAGACAAAACAGAGATTACGTTAATCACTTGTGACGATTTGAATGCAACGAATCGTTACTGTGTAAAAGGCAAATTTGTTACTAAGTATCCATCAAAAGGAGCCTCACAAACAGTGCTAAGTGTTTTTAATATCAACTGGAGTAACGTACAGTAATAGGGGGAACCAGAGACGTGCTGAAAAGTACGTCTCTTTTTTATGTGAAAAAAAAAGAGGTAACCCGGTTGGGCTACCTCAAGGAGTGTACACATTATTTGTTGCGTCAAGTAAGTGTATCAATTAGTTGTTGCGTTTGCGTCGTGGTAATACACCAAGACCTAATGTTGCTAAGAATAAACCAGAGATAGATGCAATCATTGATCCATCTGCACCAGTTTCTGGTAAGCGAGCTTGACCAGCAGAAACTACGTTAGAAGCTTCTGAAGTTGAAACTTCTGCAATAATACGGTCGTATTCAGCTAAACGAGCTTGTTCAGCTAGACGGTTTTCTTCAGCAATACGAGCTTCTTCTAAGCGACGCGCTTCTTCAGCTTTCTTAGCTTCTTGGGCGTCGTATTTTGCTTGAATTGTATCAGCTTCAGCTTGTAAACGGTCAGCTTCAACTTGAAGTGCGTTTAATACCAAGATTGCTTCAGATAATGCTTCTTCAGCATTTTTAGCAGTTTCTTTTAATTCAGTTAAACGAGCAACAGCTTCGTTGTAACGTTCGTCAGCTTTTTCAAGTGAATCTACACGTTCCACTTGTTTTTGTACTTCTACAATAGCTTGAGAACGAGCGTTTTCTAAGTCAGCAATTGTTGCGTTTTGGTTAGCAACTGCTTGTTTAGCTTCGTCTAACGCAGAGTCAATGATTACTTTTTCAGCTAATATAGAATCTAATTCTGATTGAGCAGTTTGTAACTCAGTCTTAGCGTCGTTTAATGCTTTAGTTTTCTCAGCTAATGAAGCGTTGAATTTGTCAACAGCATCTTGAGCGTCTTGGACGTCTTTAACAGCTTGTTTCAATTCTTCTTTAGCTTGATCTAATGCTGATTTAGCTTGAGGTGCTAATAATGGTTCGTTATCTAATTCAGCCTTGCGAGCTGTTAATTCACCGATACGTTTAGCAATTTCTTGAACACGTTTAGTAGCTTCAGTTAAACGATCAGCAGAAGTTTTCGCTTGAGTCGTTGCTGTGTTTAATGTTGCTTCAGCTTGCGCTAAGTTTGCTTTTAATGTTTCAATGATTGATGGTTGTTCTGATGTATCAAATTCACGTTCACGAGTTGCTTGACGGCGACTCAAAGCAGTTGTGTCAACTCCAAGTACGTGAGTATGCACTTCATAACCTAATTTCAATTGTGGGAAGTTAGGGTTATCTTTTGAAGTTGTATTCTTTGTTTGAGAGAAGCTGATACCAGCGTATTCTACATCATCAGTACGAGTACTTGTAGCGTCTGCAATTGAAGATGCGTGAGCGTACTCTTGACCGTTAAACATGAATCCTTTGAATGTATCGAAGATACGACGGTATACTTCGTTTAATGTTAATAAGTTTTGACCATTAGAAGTAGTGTACATGTTTTCATAGTATTGACCACCTTTAGCTTCACGCTCAGGAGAAGATGTAGCTAAACCATATTTACGAGCAACATCGTTGATTGCTTTAGCGTCGTGACCGATTGGTAAGTCACGTACACCTTGCTGTGCTAAACGTTGAGCTTCAGCAGAAACACCGAATACACTGTGACCATGTGCTTCGTAACCTTTGGCAACATCGTCAGCGAAACGTTGCATTTCAGTGTTGTAGATTACTTTAGATGTACCAAAAGCTGAACGGATTTGGTTATGTAAGTTTTCAGCGTATTTAGCGAAACGTTGTTTGTCAGCGTCAGATAAGTTTGTAACATCTACTTTACGAGATAAAGATGAATCTTCTTTGTAAGCCATAGCTTTTGATAAGATGCTTGATAATTCGCCTAAACGGTTGAAAATACGTTGTTTCTCAACTTGAGATTTACCAGTCATAGGTGTTTTCATCAATGTTACGTATTCTTGAATTGAAGCATTTGCTTTATCGAATAATACGTCTGTCTTAGTAGATTCTTTTAAAGCTAATTCAGCAGAATCTTTATCTGTTTGAGCTGTTTCTTTAGCTTTTTGTTTAGCTGTGTTATCAGATGTAGCGGATGCTAATTCAGAATCAGCACTTGATTTATCTGAATTTGCTTGATCTAAAGCTTGTTTGTTTTCAGCTTTATCTGAAGCTAATTTGTTATCGTGAGCTTCAGCTTGGTTAAAAGCAGTGGTTTTAGAAGCAACGTCAGAATCTTTTTGGTTTTTAACAGCTTTTGCGTCTTCTAACGCTTTCAAAGCTTTACCTTCATCAGTGTTGTCTAAAATTTCTTGAGCTTTATTTACTTTAGCTTGTTTTTCGTCACGTACTTTAGTAGCGTCAGAAACTTTTTGATTTTGTTTATCAGCACGAGCTTGTGATTGATCACGTTTAGTTTCTTTTTCAGTTAATGAAGCTTTAGCGTCTTTGATTTCAGAATCTTTTGTTGTAACAGCGTCTTCTTTTGCTTTTAAATCAGATTTAGCTTCAGCGATTTTTTCTGGAGTTGCTTCATCTTTTAAAGCTTTACGAGTTTCAACTTCTTTTTCTTGTTCTGAAACAGCTTTGTCTGCGTCTGCTTTAGCAGTTTCTTTTTCTTTTACAACTTCTTTTTGAGCAGAAGCTTTTGCGTTAGCATCGTCAGATTTTGTACGAGCTTCAGTAACTGTTTCTTTTGCGATTTCAGTAGTTGTTGTTTCAGTAGTAGGTGTAGCAACTTCTGTTGGTTTTGCAACTTCTTGTGAAGTTTGAGACGCAGTAGAAGGTGTAACAGTTGTTTCTTCTACTTGTGGTTGTGCAGGAGATACTGGTTCTTTTACTTCCTCTGCATGGATTTGTGGACCTTGAATAGCTACTAAACCTACTAAGGCAGTTGCTACAGCTCCTTTAGATAATTTTTTCTTTGACATTTTGTTATGTCCTCCTTTAAGTATTGTATAGTTTTAGGGTATGAGTCGAACCCCTGGCGACGTTTCCATTGTACACGATGGAGTTTACTTTGTCCATAAATGGTACAATTATTAGTTTTAAATTGAGTAGGAGAATATGTCTCCTAACGCAATTACTAACTCGCACCTCGCAAGAGGTGTCTCTAAAAAGAACGTCTCTAGAAAAGATTATTTCTTTTTAGAACGTTTAGTCATTGTTTGTTCTAAGCGAACTCTATTTTTTAATGGTTTCTTTTTCTTTACAACCGTTTCAAATTGACGCTCAGGTGTGGTTTCTGGTAAGAATCCTGTTTCTGTTAACAGAGCGTTCTTATAAATGGATGAAGCTAGAATTACTTGATGTGGATAACGGATACTTTGTTTAGCTTCTTGAAACGCTAGGTCTTTTGTGAGTTGTTTTTGTAAGTCTTTTAAAGATAAATCACCATAGATTTGTAAAATAGTATCAAAATCACTGGTCATAATAGACGTTTTGAGGTTTCTAATATTTGGAAAATGTTGCTTTGTGACGTGCGCTTGATTCGAAACATGTTGAAGTTGTTTATTTAATTCAGTGTGAATGAATCCTTTATCTGTAGGATAGAATAACGAAGGAATAGAGGATGTTTCGTAATGAAGTAGTTCGTATTTATGTACCTGGTATAACAGGATTGTTAGTTTTTGTTTATTCAGTTGTTTCTTTGAATGAGTTGTTAGATATTTAGCGATTTCTAAAGTGTTTGGCATATTAAGAGCCACCTTTCTGTTTTGATTTTATGTATAAAAAAAGACTACCCGTAATGGGTAGTCAACATGTACGTTCCATGAGTGTCTGTGGAAACGTTGGATAAACATACATGTAAAGGAGATAGGCTTGGTATCACAAGCGAGGATATGATACCAATTGGGATAGTTGGATTCGAACCAACGAATGACGGAGTCAAAGTCCGTTGCCTTACCGCTTGGCGATATCCCAAGATGATACGGTTTTAACACGAGAGTGTAGGTACCGTACAACCTAATTAAGGGGGTGGGACTCGAACCCACGACATTTGGCTTATGAAACCAACAATCTAACCACTGATATACCCCTCATTTATGACACATCATGTAGATGTGCCAACCTATAGGTTTCATATCCTTGAATTGCCCATATCACTACGGTCAACAAGGTTTAAGGAAAGAGTGGGATTCGAACCCACGGACGGCGAACCGTCACTGGTTTTCAAGACCAGCACCTTCAGCCACTCGGTCATCAATCCATGATTACTAGAGAACGTACTTCTAGTAAGTGTATCAGCCCCGCTCTGATACTATTTATCTATAATTGATTCGTGCAATTATGTGATGCGATTCCATAGTATCGAGTACCTTACGAATATAGGTGACTAACTTACCGATACTGGCACAAACGGGTGATTAACGTTAATTTTTGCCATCGTAAGTGACAAAACGGAATGAATAGGATTCGAACCTATGCGTCCCGAAGGACCTAACTGGTCAGCAACCAGTCCTCTTAACCACTTGAGTACCATTCCTAAACGAGCCATCTTTATGAGTGGTCGCCCGTAGTTCCACTACACCTCTTTATTTATTCACGCTGGTAATGTTTCGTGACTCTGATGGGTAATATGGTTGATGCACCGCATGCGTTTCAACCTACTCGTACTAATTCGAATACTACTGATCAGGCGGTTGAGGTGACGTACACTTCTCAACTTAGTCCTTTAAAAGGAAACAGGGTCGCAAGGATTCGAACCTTGATCATCGGTTTTGGAGACCAATATCTTACCGTTAGACGACGTCCCTAAAGTACAATCCAACTAAATGACGGTATTCTAAATCATAAATCGTGTTATTACCATGTAAAACGTCATTGTACAAAAAATTGAATAAACTTGAAAGGTGGATAATTTACTTAATTCCAAGGAGTTAAGTTGTCACTTAGTTGGATTGAAAGATGTAATTATTTACTAGAGTAGTTTTCCGCCTACTCAAACTGTTAGTGCTTTTGATAAAAAGAAGTGGTTCGTAAATAATTACAATACATCGTACGGGATTTGAACCCGTGTTCCAGCCGTGAAAGAGCTGTGTCCTAACCCCTAGACGAACGATGTTAAAAATGTCGTAGCAGACGCACCTACGACTGGTCATGCCATTGACCTGGTTCCAATTCTCACCGACGAGCAGTGTGTTTAAATCCAAGAAAACCCGAATTGACGTTCTGTTGATTCATCACGACGTTGACTACTTGGATTTCTATAGTCATTCGTGGAATAGCAACGGTCCCAACGGGATTCGAACCCGTGATACTACCGTGACAGGGTAGCGTGATAACCACTTCACTATGAGACCAAGTGAGGGGAGTTTCACCCCTCTAGGAGAAATGTCGCATGGCTAATGCGTAAAGAAGTTTTCTACACAGACCAAAATGAAATGAAAAATCTGTGTAAATCTGGAATACTGGATTTGAACCAATGACCTCTCGGTCCCAAACCGAGCGTTCTACCAAACTGAACTAATTCCAGTGAAATTTCCGTTAAAGGATAACGGAGTTTGTATCAGGTGTCTTGTGACTATGTGATACAAATAAAACTGAACCAGCAGGATTCGAACCTACGACAGTCCGCTTAACAGGCGGGTGTTCTACCACTGAACTATGGTTCAATAAGAGCGTTCTTTTTATCGGGTCAGTATGACCCTATTAACCGATAACAAAATAAATGTTAAGTGATGATGATAGTTTTTAAGTTAAGTTTTTAGGTAAGGTGTTAACATTTATTTTGTTATCGGTTTAAGGGGTACTTTCAATATGAACTCAATATAAGTGGCCTATATTGAGGTTTCAGATTGATTGTGCACAATCGTTATCACTTAGCAGTTGTCACATCTTGTGAGTTTCATTTGTTATTATTTTGGGTATGTGCAGGGTGCTGATGTGATATTGACTATGGTATCGTACTCGGATACCAGATGTCAACTCGGTTACACTGTAACCGTAAGTTTCGTATAAGTGTAACCTGAAATGACGAGTCGTTTCAGAGAGTAGGGTTCTGTTGGAGCAAGCGACAACAGGACTCTTTTTATACGGAACGTGTGTAGGGTTACCTATTTCGATTGGTCCAGTGGACGAAACGAAATAGGTGACACGGATAAGGGACAATGGATCTAGGGACGATGAGCTGTACCTCATCGGCTCGAAGAAAGATTGTTCCGCTCTTGGGTCAGGAGAACTGGAACGCACACCTCGCTGTTCCGAGGTGAGTGTACCAGGGGTACTGGCACAATGGGTGAGTATCTGTTCTATGAATCGTACCCTTATGGTAGGATTCATCAGAATCAGATACGGTAGTTTGGGATCACTCGTTGCTCCGAGTGACGCCAAACTGAAAGGAGCAGTTTTGTGAGCTTATGCGAACAAAACCGAGCATCCGAAGGATGCGACGTAAGGGTCCGAAACAGCGTCAGCTGGGGCGGATGGCATCGTCCGACAGGGACGATGACAGTGGTGTCAGCTATGCTGACCGACAAGACTCGGAACGAGACTTGGAGCCACCACCCCTTATGCTCTTTCCGTCCCCACTTAATGTCCCCATATTTTGTCACGTAAATGCGTCATTTCTACGTCAGGAACTCACTAATACCAGTGACCTCCTGGGTTTTAGTTACATATGAGTTCTCGACCATAATTAGTGAAATCACGTGGTCACGTCCATTTGGAAACGTTGATTTGGAGCCATTTTTACTCGTCCAACGTGGTCACGAGAAAATGCGAAGTGGCATCACGTGGACACGAGGTGGGGACAGCCTCTGGGACACAGATTTAGGGGACGGAGAGTACTGGCGAGCGGGGTGCTAGGAATACGACGCACCGCCCCGAAGCCATCGTTACTCATTGGACCGTAGGGGACGCTAGGAATACGACGCGTCGCCCCGAAGGTGTCTGGTGTGGAGCCACCAGTAATGACGTTACGGTAGTGTGCGGAACACCTAGTTGCCTCGCTAGAGGTTGGTCGTCTCTGGGCACGTTCCAGTGGAACGTAGTGTACCACTGAGTGCCCAAGGGTGACCCTGATAAGGTCACCAGATGCCTCTGGATCGGTACGAATGTACCATCCAGTATGCACGATACGGTACTGTGTACCATAGAGTGCGTCTTAGAAGGTCTGAACAGACCTCTGTGTACCATATAGGGTACCGTATATGGGATTCGCACCTCTTGGTATGTCCTCAGTGTACCACTGAGTGTACCTTTATTGGTGTAATGTACCATAGAGTGTGTCACGTATGGTCTGAATAGACCTTAGTGTACCATACAAGGTACGTCGTATGGTTTAGTGACATTATAGTGGGTACTGTATGGTACAGCATAAGGTGCATGTAGGTGGTACTGTACCAGTGAGTGTGTACCGTAAGGTGTGTGTACCAACAAGTGTACCGTCCTATGGTCCGTAGAGTACACAGATACCACGCAGTGCGTGGTGAGATATCTGTGGACAACCATAAGGTACGACTTGTATGGTCCAGTAGAGTACACCTAAGTCCCGTGTATGTACCACATGTGGTACAGCCAAAGGAGAATATTCCATACAGGTGGTACGCAGAAGAACGGGGACGCAAGGAATACGAAGCGTCGCCCCTGATGATGCGGGTACGAAGGGGGTGCTAGGAATACGACGCACCGCCCCTGAGTGGTTCTGTATAGGTTTCACTTTGGGTTGGGACTGGTACGGAACATCTGTCGCTAATTGTTTGAACCCGTTAGTTGGTTTCATTTATGCGAACAGTGTACCCTTGGGTACACATAGGGGGTACCCCTATTTAGTAGATTTATTCAAAAAAGAACCACTTGTAGGGACAATGTCAGTGAGATACCAACGGGAGCGTGTAGCCTGAGGGTGGGTCTTTGTTTTCTTTGGAGGCAAATTTACTGACTCCAAAGGAATCGTTTCTTTTAGAAACAGCTTCAGGTGGAACGCCCCGCTGGCACGACTGGTCCACTGTGAGGTTTCTGGTGACAATCTTGTGTAAAGTGTCCGCCTTGTTAGATGGATCCTTGGGGGGTTTGGAGGCAACTTGGAACAAGATGTTGTGTTTGGTACTATAGACCAGGAACCTCAACGGGTGGAGTTCTGGTACTTGTATGTTCCGCAAGTGGTTCTATTATTTATTGTACCGAGTGAAACACTCGTTAGTAGATACTCTGTACCATACATGGTACATAGGCGGTACATTTTTCAGACACCTCTTGGTAGGGTCATGACTACGGGGTAAAGGGTGGGCCTAACCTGAGAGATAGACGGAGGTCAATAGACTAGTTCTTTTAGGCACTCGTCTCAGGTTAGGGTAAGCCCGTACCGTAGAAACATGGATCCGTTGGGTAAACAAACCGTGAAACCGAGGACGCAGGTCGCCGCCAGAGGGGGCGTACCGTAGGACTCGTGTTGGTTTGAGAGTCTCCCTCAACTAGTACCGTTATTGCATACCCAGAGGATACAGGTGTGTGGTTTTATGTCCCACTAAAGGTGTCCATAGGTTTAGAATCGAACCCTTAGGGACGTTAGTAGTTGTTACCAGATGTTTGAAACATATAGACAGTTTCATTAAAAGTGATATAAAAAGAACGTACCCGTAATGGGTACGTATCGGTTGTGTGTGTCTGTACCATACGTGGTACAGTTAGGGTTTTCCAGAAACACTTGTAGGGACGTGGCAAGGGAAAAGCGGAGCCTCTACAGAGGTGTAGCCCCTGTGAGGGCTGTTGACTATGGTACCGTGCTTTGGTTCCTTTACTTTTAAATTATAAGCAAAGGTACAACTAGATTGCGTTAGCTTGGTTCTTTTATAGATGTAGGTTTGTGTTAATTTAAAAGTAAAGAATGTTAGCTCTAAACAGAAGACAGGGTACCAAGTCAGCAGTTCTTGTGTAGTATTACGTTCCACAAGTGTTTCCACTGTACTGAGATTCGGAACACAGTTCCGTTACGCTTAGGGTGAAACCCTTAGGTACGCTACTAAGAGGCACTTGAAGGGATGCGTTTCTAGATCTATAGTGCTAATCTTTCAGAGTCAAAAATCTAGTTTTGTATAGGCATTATTATCAAGGTTCGAATAGACACGCTCAAAGAAGTGATTTTCGTTTCGGATTGTCGAAACTGATTTTAAGAGGAGAAGTTTTTTGGAGCGTGTGAGTTGAACCTTGAGTACAAGTGTTACATTCCTCAAGTGCCGACAAACAAACCGTTAGTAGAGTGTGACACGTATAAATACGTGTCGGTAGTTGAGGGTACATCTGGTCGCTAGGTCAGGTGTACCCTGTAGGTAGTTACACAAGGGCTCGTATGTGAAGTGTATCAAGAGATGGTACCTTGTATGGTACAGTTAGGTGTAAAAAGAAAGAACTCGGATGAGTTCTTGGTGGGTTTGTACCATAGAGTGGTCATGTGAGGGGTATTTTGGTAGAGTTTGTACCATAGAAGGTGATACCAGAGGGACGAGCCCATATTATGCTTCGGCTGGGACGAAACGTTTGAGTGTGAAACGTGGAGTCTGAGACGTTGGTTGTAAAAAAAATAAGTACTCGTAATGAGCACTTATTTAAAAGATAGGAGGAATGTATGTACGAGAGAATATACTGACGACAGGATTCGAACCTGTAATCTTCGATTTACGATAGTGGTCCACCAGTTCGGTACAGCAGGAGTTTCACCTAGCTGGAGGCAGGAATCGAACCTACCTCACTATCTACGAATGATTTCCGTTGAAATTTTACGTCAGTGTAAGAAACAGTGATTTAGTCAATCACTGTCATAATTTGTACGTCACGAACTTCTGTCCATGTAGCTTCAGCTTGTGCCCAAGCGTCTGCTAAAGAGTGTGCATAGATACGTGCTGTACCTTCGTTTGTGTATACGGCACATTCATAAATTGTTTCGTTTGTATTTAATGTATTCATAGCTTGTTACCACCTTTAGTATTTTTAAATTTGATTTTCTCAATTTTTAAACCGCCTCGCTTGCGAGGCTTTATGCTTTTGAAACAAAGGGAACTGTTTCAAAAAAAATAGTGAACTCGGATTGAGTTCACTATTTTTAACGTTACAAATACTGGTTTGGCAACATCCCTTTCGGGGTAGGCACTGTCGGGTTAGTCGGTCTTTAATTTGTAAAAACCTACTGTGAATAGTAGGCGACTTTGTGCGGACAACACTGATTTGTAATAAGTTTTTTCAGTTATTCATTCGTCTCATTTATGAGCTCAAATGTGTCAGGGTTGTAGTGAATTTCACGTAACACCTTGATTTTCATACACATTGAACGCCCTAACAGGTTGCGTGGTGTGAAACCTTCGTGTTCCAACATTTCAACCTCAAGGATGCGGTCTGTGTTTTTAGGTAACGGTAATGGTAGCCCAGTGAGTTCGTCAACTTGAATAACCTGAGCACGTTCTAGTTCTTTTTGGGCGTGTAATAATTCTTCTACGGTTTTAAATCCGAAGAACCCGTTTACTAAGTAGCGGAATTTCCCGTTACGTTTGTAAGTGTTACCGATTAGTAACGGTTGAGTGTATTCTTCCGTCATATAATCGTAGTTTTGTAAATTTTTATTAACAACAATAAACATATTCATAATAAATATCTCCTTAAATTTTTTAATTCATTAGTTTTCCCGCTTGCTTGCAAGTAACGGGTACTAGTGAAAAAAAGAAACGGACCCGAATGGATCCGTTTATTTGTCGTTAATCTTCGGACTGTTTTTGGTACAATTCTAACAGATAATCGTACCAACATTCATCGTCTGTAAAGACGATACGATGTGTACTTGTCCATTCGTTTACATATTGTTCTAAGAAGACAGCATATGGGTACGTACTATTGTCGTCTACAAAATCTAGTTTTGATAAGTCGAATGGACCTTTACAGAAATAGTTATCAATAAGTGCACCGTCTATGATGGTTATATCCATGTCACCAGTTGGATAAAGTTTCTCTAACATAACGTCTGAGTTTTTGTATGGACAAGTGATTGTCATGTAAGTTGGGATTTCGTATTCGATATGTAATTTATCGAACGTATCCAATAGTTGTTGCGGGATTTCGTGACGTTGTGAGTAACGAATAAACCAGTAGTTCATGTGATACACATAGTATCCTGGTTGGAACTTATGTTCACGGAAATAAACACCGTTTGATGCTAGGAATGTTAAGAAATTCTCGATATCTGGTGTCGTACATTTTAAGTTCTTATACGTAAGAATAGGTAAACGAAGTGGTTCGTAGTAGTACGGTGGATCCATAGGAAACTTAGCTGTTTTTTGAATGTATGACCAATCTTCGAACCGTTTCCATGGAACCAGTTCAAATTGTTCTGGGTTCTGATAGTTGACCCCTAAAGCGGACTCGATATAGTCGTCTTCAGTGGTACGTGCTTCAATGAGTTTGGATGGACGAATCAGCTTACTGATGTACGGATTGTCTGGGATAAAAATGACTTTCATAGGGTGAACCTCCTTTGTTACGTTAAACTGAGTTCTGAAGGCGGAATATCGAACCCGTCTTTGTAGATTAAATCGATGTCAATAATATGACCGTTACCTGCTTGGAAGAATAGTTCGTATCCATACGTGTTGTTATCATAAATGACCCAATTTGTATGAATCGTGAATTGTCCGAACGTCTCACTGATACCATTTTCAAGGAAAATTTCACCAGTAGAGTGGAAACTGTCTTCCTGTGACCAGAAGTCAAGTTCTTCAACTTCATCAGAAATATCGTCTGGAGCAGTGTATACTCGTTGTAGAAACTCCCAGACATTTCCTTCGGCGAACTGGTCTTCAGTGACGAACCCGATGACATGAGCGCATTTACGGAATGTTTTATGGTTTAGTGGTAAACTGTCTTGGTTTAAAATAATCTTGACAATGGATTCTAGTGCTTCGGTCGTAAATGAACGAACCACTGATGCGAAATCAATGTCTTCGTAGATGAATAAGTCGTCGCGGTCTGCGTGGGTATTTGTGATTTTTAGTATGTACATAGTTAATCTTCCTTTCTGTTATAAAAAATAAGGGACTCTATAAGAGGCCCTATTGATATATGTGTTTCCCTCTGGTATGTATAACATAAAGAACTCTTACAGAGTCCTTTATGTTAAATCCAGTGTAAGAAATCTACAGTAGCAACTTCTTCGTTGTAGAAGCTAGTTGCTTCTTGAATTGCACATTCTTCGTTCATTGCTTCGATTGCTTCTTTCGTTCCGTCTACAAATGTTACTTCGTATAATGCTGTCATACTTATTACCTACCTTTTTTGAATTGTATTTTTCCAATTCTCAAATCGGCTCACTTGTGAGCCATTAGGATAAAGATACTAATATTCAACAGAGCCATCTGTGAGAATTTCAAATGTTTTAATATCTAAATATGGAATCTGTTGTTTGAGTAATGCTGTAAAGATACAGTTTACGTATCCAACGTATATAGTAGGGTTACTTTCAAAATCAGTAGCATTTTTGATAATGGAAATAGCGTTATAGGTAAGCGTCCCTTCTAAGTTTGAGATATCTTCAAGGTTGATTAACTCAACAGCTTCACGAACAAGTTTTGCTCTGTATTTAGGGTGAAGACTGGTAATCATAAGTTTTTGTTCGTAAGAATTAGGGTCTATCCATACGTCATATTTATACAGTGTATAGACCGTAATTGGTTGGTTAAGTTTCATGTAGTTATTTCAACTCCCTTACGGTAAGATTTTGACAGTTGGTGGATCGTTAGTGACAAGGTTATATTTACGAACGAATAGCTTGAGTTCATGACACAAACGGTTTCGTGTAATTGGTTCGTCTTTTGTACCATAGATTGTTTTAGTGAGCCTAATATTATGAAACACTGTTGTTTTTGGTTCATCTTTTTGACTCACACTGATGCGAAACGCATATCCTTGAGCGTCAATAGGGTACGTTGTTTCACGGTTACGTGTAATACGATTGTTGTACAATATCTTTTCAAACACAATACATGAAACACGGGATTCAGGTTTCCTGATTCCGAAACCACTATTTTTACCATAATGTACCACAGATGATAGTTTAAATGTAGTTGGAATTGTTAAACCGCCGTATTGTACATCACAAACGAAATCAGATGTTTGGTCTAAAGACGTTAGTTTAATAATTTCTGGTTTATGGTCTCGATTAGCAGAATAGAAAACGTTATCGATAGCTTTAAAACGATAAAGTTGTTGGGAGAATTTCCAACATAAATCTTCCATATCTTCGTTTGTGATAATTGGTTCAGGTGTTTGGTACGTAAAGGTAATATAATGTACTTGATTGTCTAAAACATCCTTATGATTCCCTGTTAGCTCCAATTTAATGATACCTTTAGGGGTTTGTCGAACTTTTAGGTGACACCCAAGGTCAGTACATTCTTTTTTAAGAGCGTGAATAGGGGAATCAGGATGGTTGATATCATATTTTGGAACATTATTTTGAACAAATTTGATTTGTCTATCTAGTTCCTTAATTTGACGAGCGAGATTTTCTCGCTCGGATTGTAATGTTTCCAGAGTTTGAGTCATATGGGGTGAAACCTCCTTATTGTTTCTGTTTATTATGAGTAAAAGCTTGTTCCAACAGTTGCACATATTGTACAGATGCTTTGTAACAATCACCAGAGAGTTGACTGTCTTTGTACGCTTTTTCAATCAGTGTGTCTCCTGTACCGTAGAAACAACCTACTTTGTACATTTTATTCGAGCGAGTGTACGTGAAATAACGTCCACTAGACCAGTTGTTTCGCATGACGATATAGTCGTCAGAAGATTCAACGATAGCGTCACCAGAGATAGTCGCATAACCGTTAACTCTAGCACGTCTACGTACTTTTGTGTTACCTCGAACATGTTGGATGCACCATATTCAAAATAAACAGAGTCATTAGCGTACATATCATGAAAGTAATCAGAACTACCGTCCACGGTAATTTGTGTTGTAGTACCAGGAATAGTAATCTGGTAACTGTCTTGTTCTTCACCTAGTGAAGAATATAAATTGATAGTATGAATAAATGCTAGTTGTTTATTGAAACCAATAGTTACATCGACTTTTCGATAATCTTTTTGAAGCGTAAAATCAATCCAAGTTTCTGGATTGTTTGGATCCATACGAAGTTTAAAATTGGATTGTGTTTCAAGAGAGTATGTAGTTGTGAGTTCTGTGATAAATGAATGGAAACGATTCAAAATATGTGGTAGATATTCAAATTTAGCAATTAGTTTATCGATAAATTGGTTTGATTCATTTTCAACGTCATAAGTAAGTGTGAAGTTATATTCAGGTCTAGTAATAATGACTTTAAGAGCGTATTTAAAAATAAACGGTTGCATTGTAGCTTCAATAGAGAAGCCACGAGCTTGGTATCGTGGCTGTAAGTCATTGATACGAGTGATACATTCATTGATTTTTTGCGTATCAGGATTGAATGAGTATTCGTCTGTTAATACCATAAGTTGATACCTCCATTGTTTAGATTATTTCTAAGTCTAATTGTTCGATAAGGTGGATAAACTTAGAGAGATAGGACACCTCCTAAATCAAGTGCGAAGATGTCTAGTGTGTTGTGTTTAATATATTTAGGTTTAACGAATTTGTCATCGGATACATAGATACCGTATCCATAGTTCATGTTATATGTCATTGACACAAGTTGTCACTCCTTTGTGGTTATTTAATTAGTTGTTACTGTATACTGTAACATTTGGATAAGAACGGAATAGAAAATCAGGGTTAGGTTTAACACTCAAACCTGAGCTAATACCAAGTTTAACGCGCACACCTTCTTTGTTCCAAAAATCGATAGCTTCTTGACAATAAGTTGGAAAACCTTTTTTGGCTGAACAACATCCTTCTTGACATAAACAACCGACGTCTGAAAATTGTACAGCACCGTATTGTTCTAATAATGGTGTTACTTTTTGAATAAAAGTAACGTCTAACAAAGCTTCGTTGAGTCGTAACCCTAAATTTTTAGCATAATTCAGTCTAATTTGGTCTTGTTGTTCTTTTTCTTTCTTTTCTTTTTCTAAAAATTTGTCTGCAATAGTCATCGGTATGAGATATCTCCTTTAATTATCGAATTAGTGAACGAAATAGTTTCGCTTTTTGGTCATACCACCAGTCACATGAGCCGGGTAGTAAATGTTTGTCTAAATATGTTTTTAAGTTCTTTTGTAGTAATTTCAGATCTTGTTTGAAGATGTCTGCTGAAGAAACTGGGATATCTTTCAACTCAAGTATATAGTTAAATTGTTTTAATTTTTTGATACTAGAAGTTGAAATTCCCCAACCTTCCTGTAATTCTTTTTCTGGTTCATTAAAGAACACATCAAAGTCGAACGTAGTTTTATCTAAATCAACTTCACCGTTTGTATCGATAACCCAGTTAATCGTTACAAACCCTTCGCCCCAGTCAATTAGAGATTTTTGACTAACCTCATCGAACGCAATTAAGCCATTATTACGATGCACGTTGGAGTTGTCGTAAGGTTTAGGTAGTAGAGTGTTGATATAGTCAATCGAACTTTTAGAATGTTCTGGGATACCAGATACAGCTTTCAAGCAAGCGATGTCGAAATGTTGTTCCAAAGATAAGTTTGGTAGTTCAGATGGTTGAACTTTCATGGACCAGAATACTTTAGAAACCAAACTTTTGATTTCTTCAATCGCTTCGAATGTGTAAGCACTCCAGTGATAATAGATGGCACTGCGAGTAGTACCATTAAAGTTATTTTTGATGATTAAGCGTTGTCCCAATGTGAACAACTCCTTTCTTTTAGTCTATAAGCGTTTCGTAAATATCAGGATGTTTATCTTTGAGAACCTCTAAGATAGTTCCATATGCAGTTAGATATTTATCGAATCGTTTGCGGTCACGTTCTGTGATGTGCGGAACCGTATTTTCGTCTAAGTTATCGTGTAAATCTGATAACTTAACGAGCATAGCGTCAATATTTGAGCATATATGCTCGATATAAGCCTCGTACGAGACTTTAGCCTCATCATGAGTCAAATAGTCCAGAACATCTAAAACGCTCTTATTGATACCTTTTTCGGCTAAAAATGAGCGTGTCAGTGGTGTGTCTTCAATAACGTCATGTAAAATAGCGACAGCTTTTTGTAATTTCGTACGAATATACGTTTTGTTGTTAGCAACTCGAAGTGTGTGGAAGATATATGGATCGCCGTCACGACGTTCCACACCTTTGTGTGCGAGTGTGGCGATCTCAAGTGCTAGTTCCAATTGTTTATTTGATGTCATAACAAAACCTCCTTATTTTATTTGTGAATTTTATTATAGTAGTCTTGAATGATTGTTCGACTAGCATTGTATTCTTTAAATTGAGCGTCTGTGAATTCATATCGTTTTGTGTTTTCGTATAATTGTTGAAATTTGTCGTCTGGAAGGTCAGCAACATAATTGATAGCTTCAACGTACGAATCTTTGGTAACGCTAATGAGGTCGTGTTTAGAATTTGTTAGTTCAGTAATAAGACCTATGATGAAGATAATAACACCTATTCCTAATATAACAGCTAAGGCCGATAGATGACGTGTTATAACGTAACTCGTTTCTTCAGCACGAAAAACTATGACTACGAAAAGAACGACTCCTAAACATAGCCACGGATGTTTTAAAAGAAAGCTCCAGAATGGTGCTGGTTTTACATCTGTGTGTACGAGCAATTGATTAATCTTATCTAGTTCCTGTAAATATTGTTCCATAAAGTTGAACCTCCTTATTTTTTGAACACCCAGATACCTTTTGTCGCAAAAGGTAATGTTCGGGTAGTAAAGTATTTTTTCATATGTTCTAAATACGATTCATCGTATTCAGCGTGGTACGAAACAAGCATGAGACCATAAGTGAGTGATAAGCTACAAATAGCGTCTGTCACGTCATATGTCTCCTTAGATTCACGTTCCAAGGAACCTAGTCCCCAGACTGCGTGAAACACAATTTGATACATATCCCTTTGGGACGCATAGAGTGTATCATCCTTGGTTACGACTTGTTTAAAGATGTTGTTTGATTCCAAGGCGTCAATCCATGTGAACACCTCTTGTTTCGTTTTTGCTTTTAGTGGAATTGTACTGATTGAATCGTCATTAGGATTTGCCCAGTCACGTACAATCAGTAGCCCGCCTGATTTCAGGATACCTACGAGTGTATCCAATGTTTGTTTGTATTTATCAGGGGACAGATAACTCACTAACTCATGAAAGACGCTTGAGAGAAACACAATATCGAAACGTTCTTTTGATGAAAGTAATTCTTCTTCGCTCAAGAAGTCGATACCGTGTTCACGTAATGTTTCTTGAATTGTTAGCGACTTATCGTACGCTGTGTAAGAAGCACCAGTTTGAACTACGGCTTCTATAAAATCTGGTGAGTAACCAGAACCAAAGTCTAAGACTTTGATAGTTGGATTTAGATACGGTTTCAGTAAGTCGAACTTACTGAGCGCTGTTTGATTCATACGTTCCATATATTGTTTTTGGTCATGTTTATATGTGTCCATGAGAGACCTCCTTTTTGTGTTGTGTAAAAGTTTGTTCCAATAAGGTACGAACCAATTTGTTCCCCGCTTTTTGCGGGACGTCTCTGTTTTCAATCTCGGCGATTTGAGAGGGTGTACCAAAGTGTGAGGTAATAAAGTGTGCGATCGCTTGTGATCTACTGACACCAGCCTCACAATGAACTGCGATTGTAACTTGCGGGTTAGATTTCAAGATGCAGGTTACCGTTTCAATGATTTGATGAGCCTGCGAAGATGAAAACGAGTAGGGAGGATGCACACTTTCAATGTCGTCAAAGTAAAGCCATAAGATGCTACGATACCAAGAATGAGACACAAAGTTACGAGACTTCTCTAGGTCACTACTATCTTGCACCGATATCAATACCGTTTCAGTGTTAGGACGATAACGTTTGATAGCTGATTTGGAAAAGACTTTAATGTTCATATGAGTTCCCTCCTTTAAAATTGTTTTCATGATAAAAAAAGACAGTACCGAATTGGCACTGTCTAATTATTTTGCATTTGACTAAGCTTTAGCGTCAACACGTTTAGTGTGTAATAAGTCTACACCTTCAACGATTAATTTTTGAACGTATACTTTTTCACCGTCTTTTTCGTAAGAATTTGGACGTACTGAGAAAGCGATTGACACTAAGTCTCCTTGTTTCATGTGTTCGTAAACACCGTTTCCAGATTTAGTAGCTGGAAGGAAACCTTCTACTTGAATGTAATCTACTGGACGAGTTCCGTCTTCAGTTTTATAGTCACGTTCTACTGCTAAAGTAACGTATGCTTTGCGAGAACCATCTTTGTTGTCTGCAAATTTCACGTCTTGAGCTAAGCGTCCGATTAAAGTTCCTAAGTTTTTAGTTGTCATAATAATTACCTCTTTCTGCCTGATCTACAGGACTTGTTTTAATTTTTTATCAATTTTAGATTCGGCGATTGTATCGCCCTTAGGTTTTTGTGAAACCTTAATAAAGTTTCTAGAGGGGAGAGAGTCTCCCCTTAGAGTTATTTAGCTTCTTTTGTTTCTTTTTGTACTTCTTTTGCAACTGTAACTACTGTTTCAGTTGATTTTACGAAATGTACAACTCCATTTTTGTCTACGATATATGTCATGATGAACACACTCCTTATTTGTTTATGATTTATTTTCAATTTTTCTATCGGTTCACTGGTGAACCTTTTGGTTTCGATAGAAACTTAGATGTTTTGAAACCTGATTTTCAATCAGTAAATCGGTTCCGAGAGGAACCTTTAGATTCTTGAAATGATAAAAAAGATTTGTCTTTTATAACGGTTGACTGTCTTGGATAGAGTTAAAAGTGAGTCCGTTTAGGACGGTTAATTCTTCTCCGTGATTTAGTGTATCAATACCCCAGTAAACAGGTTTGTGGTTACCAGTTACTTCGCACTTTAGAATTGTGAAACGAACAGGTTCGTCTGATTCTGGTAACGTGTTTAGTGCGTCTAGTAGTGTGGCTGGACCACTGAAGTGTTTTGCAGTGTATTCACCAGTTGTTTCGTCAAGCTTGTCTTGACATACTAAACCTGTTCCAAAATAGTTTTCGAAATTTTCTTGTAACCATTCTTGATTGTAAGTTTGACCTACTTTAAAAGGAAACTTTTCTAATTCGTCATTTAAGATTGCATAATAAATACGTGTCATAAGTAACAACTCCTTAAATTTTATTTTCGATACTCACATCGGTTGCGTAGCAACCTTTTAGAATTTTCAAACTAAAAAAAAAAAAGACCCCTCGGATGAGGGGTATTTAATAGGATAACGGGTTATAGAGACGGTTCGTCCGTTTGTTCTACAGGGTGATGTGACAAATAAGTGTGGCTCGTGTATGTTGTTTTCTGTAAAAATGTCACAGAAGACGGTGTACGTGATTGCCAGAGTGAGTGACCCGCCAGTGTTGCGAAACTTTCTGGAGATTTAAACGGGAACCGCATACTAGGTGTTTTACATAGACGTAAACCTTCGTAGAATTGAGTATCTCTAGAGCGACGTTCGATTTCTGTTAGAGTAGGGTCACCGATATGATACGCATGTAGGCGAAACTTTTGTTGGTTAGAATCGTACATGTATTGTTCGATTGGATAAGTGTTTTTCGTATATTCGTCTCGCTCAAGCCAAACACTTGTTGGAACCGTTAATTTGAAATACGGGTTATCATTGTTATCTCTAACGAGAAACGTTATTTCTGTTTCATCTAGAGGTACTTTTGTATTCAGTGGTTCGATTTCTGTGTAGTAACCCTCTTGGTCAGGGATGATACGAGCCAATGCTTTTGGTTCAAATTCTTGTTTCGCAAAAGTTGCAAGACCTAATTGGTTCTTTAAGTTTTGGTAGAACTGAGGTGAGACATCACCTTCATCTGTTTCAGGGATACGAGCACTGTTGATGATGTTACTTGGATTGTGAATCCACCAGGTACCATCTTCAAGTTTGTGGTCTGTAGTTGTAATGATGGTGTATTTTGGATCTTCTAGTGGATGGTTTCGAATCATTAGTGTGAAGAATTGAGGAACGTGGTTTTCAGACTCGATTTTATAGTCGAAAAACGATGTTTGTTCTAGATTTAGTTCAGATTCCTCACAATCTTGAAGCTGGTCTGGACTCAGATTGAATAAATTCATTAAGGTTTGGTCTACAGTTGATTTAATGTTATGAATCGTTTGTTCTGTAAGCATGAGTAGAGGTTCTCCTTTACGGTTCTAATTCGTCATGTTCTTCTTGAATCTGTGGAAGATTCAATGAGAAACGAGACAGTTGTTTCTTTTGTTCTATTTGTTTTTGAATCATTGGTTCAGAAATTTCTTTCAAATGATTCGTTAAAAGAATCATATCTTCTGTTGTATTTGTAGTATGTGCTTTACGAGCGATGAGTTTTGGTTCTGGCTCAACTGGATCGTAAACTTTGAAGTAACCAGGTTCGTTATCTGTTGGATGTTGGTAACGCATAATGAATCGTTTTGTATGTTCGTTTGGTTCTGTGAGAGTTTGGTCAGCAGGGTAGACGTACACATCTACGTCACTGATTCGGTTTTCGCTTGGATCTGGAATTTTGTATGCGATATTGTAATCTTGATTTATTTGGTCTAGTAGATCTTTATGACGCGTTGTAAGATTTACACCGTCGTACATGGATGGATTTAAGTTTGTGATTTGATGTAGTGGTGAAGTGATTAAGTTTTGTTCCATTGTTCTTTGTGTGGTTTGTTTTGAAATAAAGTCGGTCATAGACCATTTGTCACCGTAGATAGTTGGAGTATTTACAATGGTTTCATTTCCTTCGACACGTTCTTTGGTAGACATTAAGGCTTCAGATATATACGAAGCTTTTGTTTCCCACTGTTTCTTAAAAGCATTAAATTCTTGATATTGTAGATTGCTACCAAAGTGTGGTACGTCTAACAGCGTCTCATTCATAATGAAACGGACAGGTTCTTTGTCATGTGACCAAAGTGTATAGATGAAACGATTTTTTCCGTGATAATCTTTCGTTTCTAGAGCAGAACTAAAATCGTACTGAGGCATAGCGTCATGTAAGATTGTTCGCATAGCGTCTAATTTGTATTGAGTTTTGATAATGTCGCGTAGTGAATGAATCGTTTCTACGTCCGTTAGTTCGTTAGTTGGAAATGAAACAATTTTTTCGGAACTAAATCGGTCACTGTTTTGTGTTACCAAGAGTTCTGTGAGGTCTTTGTTACGGTTGGTAACTTCCAGAGTGATATCTACACTTTCAGGTTCTGCTTGAATAATGTAAGTAATAGCGTTTGGATTTGTTACGTTGCTAAGTGAGTCAATCTGTTTGATTCCAAGAACAGAGTCGTGAAATGTAGACATGACATGATAAAATAAGTTTCCTTCTTTGTCGGTTAAAACGTTCATATTGTTTAGTCCTTTCTTATAAAATATTGTTGGTAAGAGTGTGGTGACATTAAAAAAAAATAGACACCCCTGATAAACATCAAGAGTGTCTAGAGTAGGTCTAGTTACCAGCTAAACACAACCCGCTATCACAAAGATATTGTACCATATATGGGGTAACATGTCAAGTGTTTTGGGTAATTTTTAACTGTAAGAAACAGTGAAATAGTAACCATTTTTGAGTGTCAAAATTGGTTTCATATAAACGTTCTGGTCGTAGCGTCCAGCTATGACAGATTCGTGTTTCAATGTCACAAGACCAGATGCGAGTAACTGGTTGAGACAATAATATGTGGACATAAGCCACTTATCCATGATATGTGTATGAATTTGAGCATAAAGTGGTGCTTTATGGGTGTCATGTAAGTGAAGTGGAATCACAGTATGTGTGTTCTTGTCGTAGTCACATTCAAAATTCATTGCGTGGTCCATGACAATTCCTGTGTCAACAGCGTCCAGAACATCTTGTATCGTAACAAACGGCTTTTTAGCTTTTTTACTATTGTATGTGAACCATGGAATGTCGTATTCTTCATCCAGTTCTAAGGCTTTGGTGTTGTATTTTTTGAATAAGTTAAGTATTGCTACGATAGAGCCTTCGTTTGCGTGAAACTCGTAAAAGAAGACTCGTTTATTTGTCTTCGAATTATAAATATCAAGTGATAATCGGATTCCCAAGGTGCGTCACGTCCTTTCTATAATAATTCCATGTGATTGATGTCTAGTGTTCTTGTAAAGTGAACATCTTTAAAAACAAGCGTTGTTACAACTCGGACTAATTTGTCTAAATCATTATCAGAATTGATTTTAAAGTATCGATATCTAGGTGCGAAGTCGTTGTAATCTGTTTGATGGTTGACAATTTTCTCAAGGATAATTTCAACGTCACGTTCTGTAGCACCAGGTTTTTGATTCGCTAGTGGTGTTAAATCGATTGTAATTTGATGATATGATTCTTTACCATCTGGTAGAGTATCAAATAAATAGTTGAGAACGATATAACTGTCGTAAGCAGGATAGTGGTTAATTTTTATGTCAAAAATATCCTTTACAGACGTCTTTAGTGCTTTTATTAGATACTCAGGTTTGAAACGCATGTTCCCAGCAATAATACTTGACAAGGATTCTCTTACAGCGAATTGTTCAGATGTTGGGTTCAATGTTTGTAAGATAATTGGTTCTTTCATTGAATTTTTCAGATTTAATGAATTGGTAATAAATTTAGGACTATCTGGGTTCAAATAGTCGTCCCAAGAGGTGACCATATTGTCAATCCAAGATTGTTGATTACCTCGGTCTTTGTAACGACGTTTATAATGAACCTTATCAGAAATATCTGGTAACACAATTTGTACATCAATGTTTCGCTGATTGAGTTCTTGAATTAAAGCTGGAAACAGAGCGATGAATACATAATCGTATTTTTTCTGAGCGTTGATAATAGCGTCTACGTATTTCGATAAACCGTTAGGATTTGGAACACGAGAAGCGTCGCCTTTTAGTTTTTCGTAGTCATCGATTGTTAGATTCTCAGGTAAATCGAAAAAGTAGTTACTAGATTCTAAATCAATAACGTTATCATATTTTAGCGAAGCTGTTGTTTTACCAATACCAGCGAATCCAGCAATAATTGTTCCTTTAGGAATGATAGTAGGGTACATATCCATATGTGTAATTCCTTTCTAATAGTCGTCTTCTAGTTCTTCTGCGGTGATATAGTTGATACGAATTGCAATAATTTTACCTTGTTTGTCTCTAGCAACGTAACAGTCGTATGAACTATCACCGTAACCAGACGAACTAACAACAGAGTGTCTATCTGTTGAGAGTTGTTCCATATAACCAACTTTGAGACCATTCGGACATACTTTGAAGTGCATGATGTCGATACCGTATTTGATTTTAAATACAGGGCGTAGTTCGAAAAATTCTTCTGATGTGTCAGGACTTTCTGTTTCACCATTTGGAAATTTTTGTTTCAATTCGTTGTAACAATGTTGTTCAAGTGAAGACAGAGGCATTGTCATACTAGATACAGATGTACACATTGATTCGTACCATTTTTCATTTTTACACATTTTAGCAAAGTGATTGTAGTCATAGATGCCAGCTTGTCCTGAATCGACACCTACAATAATATTGGTTTTCTCATATTGGTCGAATGTTGGTTCAGGTATGTCTTTATGGTAGGCAATAAGGTCAGTGCAACGGTCGTACATATAGATTGCTTTTGTACGCCACGTACCAGGTAAAACGTCTTTCAAATCACCGTTACACCATGTGTCCGTATCGTAACATGGATCTGAAACCATAACGTGAGACCCTAGTTGAATCGGTTTACCTGTAACAATAGTTTCAGGATTTTCTGGACGGTATTTGAATTTATCAAATTTATTAAGGAACATTCTTAGTTCAGGCATTTCTTGAATTTCATAGAAGAAACGTACTTGGAAGTTCACGTTGTCGATTTCAAAATATGCTTCATGTAGAATATTACCGTTTTGGAGTAACGTAAAATGAATGAGGTCATATTCTGTATCGTGTTTATAATGAAGTGAGAATGTTTCGTTGTTTTCCCAGTATTTGTCTAATAGTTCGATAAGTTCTGGGATAGTAGAGTAAGTATACATAAGTGGTTTTCCTTTCTTTAATTAAATAATCGTGGTTCCCATGTTGTACGGCTACATGGATTCGGTAATTCTCTCAAACCTTCTTCGTATGTAATCGATACGAAGTCTTTGAGACGGTCCAGAGGCGTCTCGAATCTAGTACCTGTTGCGATAGAAACGATGATTTTACGATTATAAATGGATTGTAACATTTCTTCAATATGTTCTTTTTGTTCCATGACATATTCAGATAATGAAATATTTGTTTCTGGAACGAGTAGTGTGATTGGACCATTTGGATCAATAAACGGATATGCTAGGTTTGCAAAAATGAAGATATGGTCTAAGATACGTGGAAACTGACCGTCCCTAGCTTTGTGTGTCGCAAAGTCGTCAGATGCACTGGTACGGTGGTAACCGAGCAAGTGGTCGTCTTTATCTAAGAGACTAATAGCAAACGACACATGAGTAGGGGACTGTTGTTTAAATTTAGAATCCACGAGAAATGTAAATGTGTTTGGTTTCATATAAATGTACCTTCTTTCTATTGTTGTATCAAGAATTGACTCGTGTGACGTAGACACATCGGTGTCATAAAAAAAGACACACTTACTGAGTAACCAGTAAATGTGTCTAGAGTGTTAGAAAATAGTTTTACGAGTGAATGCTGAATCTTGATTGTAACCTTCTTGTAGTGCGTTATAAGCGAGTTTATCTACGGTTTCATTTCCAGCGACACCAGAGTGACCTTTTACTTTTGTATAAGTGATTGTAAGGTCTGGAAATTCTTTTTCGATTTTATCTAGTTCTTGTAACATCCATTTTGCAACAGGTACTTTTGCTTTCCACTGACGGGTAGCCCAAAGACCTAGATGCTGTAAGTCGTAACATACTTCAAGTTCTGTAGCTTCTGGGACCATTTCTAGAGCGAAACGAATTCCTTGAACACAAGCAACAGCTTCACCTGCTACGTTATTTGATTGCAAGAACTCTGGTTTGCGAGACGCAAATTCCCACTGACCGATGGTTTCGTTATCTTTGATAACGATACACGCACCAGCGTACATTTTGTAATCAGAATTAAAGCTTCCGTCTGTATAAATTTGGATTTTAGTTATAATAAATTTCCCCTTTAAATGTTTTTATTTTCGATTTATATCCCGTGTGCGGGACGCACACTTTTAGCATAGTGGATTTGATAAAAAAAAGACATACCAGAAACCCCAGTAGGGGACTAGTATGTCTTGGTTTGTTGCTAGAGTGTATCAAAATGTGGTTTATTTCTTACGAGTTAACCATTTGTATGCGATAAAAATTGCTAGAGGAGTTGCCACAAGTGGACCACCAACAAATTTTACGATAAATGCTACAACTGCTTGAAGAATAGTAACTCCGATACCAACAGCTAAGATAAAGAAGAATGCTGTCATGATCCAACGAGTGATTGCTAAGTCACCATTATAGTCACGACGTCCTTTTTCGATTAAATATCCTAATTTACGTCCGTCCATTTGGTGTCACCTCCTTAATGTTATTTTTATTGTATAGTAAAACGATTCACAAATCAAGTGTTTCTTCAATTGTGTATCATTTTGTGAATTTTCCAAATTGGACAAATTTTATTTAGTATCTGTTTTACGTGTCGTAAGACACGCATTTTCCGATACTTCCAATTCCCCCCTCGGTAGCAACGCTACCCAAACATAGCTCCAAAGGTACAAGCAAAAAAGAATAATGTTAGTTGAAAAATGTACTAACACATGTTATAATCAATAGGAAAACTTGACAAAGAAAGAAGGGAACCAAAAGTGGTAGAATCAAAAAATAGTGTACGTGTTAGTTTACGAATTGATGCAGATACACACGAACGATTAAAATATTGGTCTGCAAGAAAACAAGTTTCGCTCAACACATATATTATGGATGCGATTGAACTGAGGATTGCCTATGAGAATGGAGATTATGATTTACCTACAGCGGAGATTCAACGAGTAAATCAGTTGATTGATGTGGTTCAATCATTAGTTTCTAGTGTAGATAATCTTCAAAATGTAACGATTAATGGGTTTGATGCGTTAGTTGGAATCACACGTGGTGACAACTATTTATTAAAAGAGGAAGATGGTGAACTAGATGAGTGATGTCTCAAAATCTTTGCAAGAACATCGTAAATCGGCTTATAAATTTAAAGGTGATTTATTTGATACACTTGGGTTAGATGTAAAAAAAGAAGAACCCGCAGAGGATTCTGAAATGGAATCTGTGGATGAATTATCAATGGATATACCTGAATCAAACGAAGTGACGGTTGAGGAAGTTTCTGAAACTGAGCAGGAAAAAAATGTCGAAACTGAAGATATTGAAGAAACTGTTTCTGAAGTTGCAGACGAAGACACAAGTAGTCCGTTTGATGATGTGGAACCTGAATCAGTTGTGATGGAAGTAAGTAGTGTCGAAGCGTTAGTGTCTCCAGGTGGAATCGCACCTAAAGTTTCTGAAGATCATGTATCAGAAGAACCATCAGAAGTGGAAACAACAGCAGATCCGTTGAATACAAAAGAGAAACAGTTACAAGAAGCGATTCTTGCACGGACACAAGCCATTGATGTTTCTGATGTTGATGTGAAGACAGAGGGTGCCTCTAAAATAGCGATTGATGGGTTGTTACTGGATGCGATTTACCAACGGTTACAAATAGATGTGAAACTTGATACGAAGAACCGAATGATTCGTGAAATTGGTGGACAGTATGTGATGGCTTATGTGTTAGCAGAGTGGTTGGGATGGAGTTTGGAGACACTTCCAGAGAAACTTGGTTGGAGTGAATCAACAATTAGTGGGCAATGGACACCACTATTACAGATTTTAAAAGATAAAAACGTAGTGACAACGAATCCGATTGTTGATTATATCCGTAGTTTAGAGACGAAGATTAGTCGGATCGATCAAGGGGTTCGTACTATTGGTGAAACAAACGAATTGTCACTGATTGGATATGCTCATGAAGTTGGTAGTCATGATAGTGTGGCTCGTACACCTAAGGAACGTATGGATACAGGACTACGACGTTTAGAAAGTTACCGTAGAGTGTATTATCGCAATAGTAATAAACGTAGTAGGTAAAAAAAAGAAGTACCCGTAAAGGGTACTTTTTTAATGGGTTTGAGTGTGAGGCTGAACGTTAGGGGACGAAACTTCTTTTAACCAAACACCTGTCACTAAGAGTAGTGCGTAACACAGACTCATAGTTAAAAATTCAGAAGTGGTGACAGTGTTTCTCTCAAGAGACAAACACAATCCAACTAATAGGATGAAGGCAGAACCAATCATAATTTCACCGAAAGTTCTACCATGACGCAACATTTTTTCCATATCCATAATGGACACCCCTTTTTGATTCTAATTTTTTACAATTACAAGCCCGATTGCGTGAGGCAATCTCTATTTAGTATCCTTAAGTTCCTGGATATCTTCCATCAACTCTTTGTATTCTTCTAATGTCAGTTCATGTAGGTGGAAATTGTCCCACTTATGGTAGAAGCTACTTGCTGGGTGATAGCCGTGCATGTATTTTTGACGTTGAGAACCGTCATACGTTGTTGAGAAATGCGGACAACGGTTTGTGCCTAAACGGTAATACTCAATAACGAACGGTTGTGGTGTTCCTTTTAGATTTGGAACCATAATGGTTTCTTTGAAATGATAGTCTCGGTGTGGTGCAAAACCTTGTTCTAAGAGAATGTCGTCATATCGGTTCTTTAATTCCCACTTTTCTAGATTGTTTACGTTAGGATCGTTATCTAGTGACGAGAAATCTGGTTTCAGTGGTGCGTTACGTAGTATCGCTTCTGTAAAAGCGAGACGTAGTTCTTGTAGTTTTTTAATGTCTGATTCATTAACTGAGATTGGTTCAATTTTTGCTTCTACATGGTCTTTGCGAGAGAGTAGAGCAATTTCTCCAGTTTCTGAGATAGCGATAATAGAATCAGAATGTGGGATTGCTTTGTATTTTGGTAGTTTGATTTCGTCTGGACGATACGTACTGATACCAGCGAAGTACAATGTGTTTGGGACACCATATCGGATGATAGGGCTGTCCAGATGGATACGTCCGAATGTATTGTCTGGATCGGTAGAGTCTACTTCGTATTTTGCGTCTAGGTCCTTGATAAAGTTACTTAAAGCGATTGCTTCAGGAATGTCACGTATGAATACGAGACGTTGGTTTGCTTTGTGATTTGGGTTCATAGTTGTTACCTCCTTTGGTATGAAAAAAGAGACGAACAATAAGTTCGTCTCGGTGTTTATCTTTTTCGGTTTAGATTTTGAATAGGGTGTTTCGACATTAAACGATACTCAGTAGATGCGGTTGGTTGGTCTAATACTGGACTAGCGAATCCAAAACGAGCGTTATCTACAGCTAATTGATTATCTAGATTGTATTGTAAGTCACCGACTAGAGTACGTCTCCAGTAATATTCATCATTTGCAAATGTTTTTAAGAATTTAATGTTCTCATTATGGTCAGGCATGTTGTGCATAACGATACGTGTACGAGGAACTCCAGCGTCATTATATTGGTCGTTACCGATGACGAAGTAGAGTAGAGCAGAAGAGTCTGTTTCTTGAAGCTGGGACATTTCTTCTACAGTTGTTTCATAAAATTCAGCAGTTAAGTCTTCACTAAATGACATAACGATTAAGATGCTGAATGGTTTAGAAGACCAACGAGTTTTGCGTTCAAATTTACGAGATGCGTCTAATGCAAGGTCTCTGTAAAATAGTGCAAGGTCAGTTAATGTTTCAAATTGTTGTTTTGTAATTAGTTTCATTTTTAGTAGATCCTTTCTATTTGTCCGTCTTGTACGAGCACAAGAGCGTAGTTTCCAATTTTTTGATTCCATGATGTGTGACTAAAGGTGTCACATACTACGAGTTTTACCCCGAAGCGTTCAGCTTCAAAGGTCGTAATATCAGGAACAGGAGAATGTCCGACTACTTGGGTAGGTAACCATTCTAACAGTGAACGTTGCCATTCGTCTGGACGAATCCAGAGTGGGTTATCTTTCGTATAATACTGTTGTTCATATGCTACTAAACGAACATAATGGTCATGATTATGACGTAACAAACTACGAAAATCGATATCATCAGGGGTTTCAATAAAGCCAGCGTGGCTATAAAGGACACCATCATGAGCGTACGCAATTATTGGATCTAACGATAGAAGCGTATTTTCACATAAAGACACGATTTCTGGATCGTGATTTGAGTAATGTTGTAAGTTTCGTGTGAGATACGGAACATCGTGATTTCCTAAAAGAAAGATACAGTTGTATTCTTTATTTAGTTTTGTAAGGTAGTCACATGTTTCTTGATACAATTGATTGTTCGTTTGTTGACCCCAGTCATCGAAGTAGTCTCCTAGAAACACGAGTTGATCCACTTTGTGTTTCGATGTTACTTCTTTAATGATAGGATACAGAATGTTGAATTTTAAATGAACGTCTGGAATGACGAGAATGTTTGACATAAGAGTTCCTCCTTTAGATACAAAAAACGGCTAACAGGTTTCTGAAAGCCGTCTTTTATGTTTATCGTATCTTTGGTAACTAGATTTGTTACGGTGAGTGTGACCACCTTTACGTTTTAGGTGAAGGTGTAGTTCCATTTCTTCACGAGATGTAATTTTGTATTTAGTACTTGGTTTGAATTTCATGATTCTAGTTACCTCTCTTTAATTTATAGTTTGATAACGTCTTGGATAACGTGATTATTTGTTTCCTTGATCTTCAATAGTGTTTTGTAATCAGCTGATGTGCGAATAATCATCACAGGGATGTTGTGTTCGTAAGAAATGACAGGATTGTGATATTGAATCTCAGGAAGGAAACTGATGTTGTCTAATAACTCCAGTAAGTCAGAGTAGGCAACGTTTGTAAATGTAATAAATTTATATTTGTTCATTGATTTCAGTCCTTTCTATGTAAAAATAAATACCAGTGAGGTGCCTCGAAGTAGAGTATCACTGGTGTAAGTGTTTGTCAAGTGTTTATTTTCAATTTTCGAATCGGGTGGTGAGCCACCAAAATGTTTCTTATACTATATGATACTAGACTCTATAAATAAAAAACGCCCGTAAGGACGTCTCTTATTGCTTATAATATCTACAAACTATCTTTAATAGTCTTCAATTTTTCAATCCAGACCTCGATAACGTCGTTATCATAGTCGCGGATATAATCATGGTACATACAAGACGGGTCGAGAACGAAGCGTACAATCATTAAGTATTGTCCACATAAGTTAGGCCCTTTCCATTTAAGCGGGTAGGGAACTAGCGGATGCGTAGGTTCAAGTCCGATACCGTATTTCGTATCGTAAGGGTTTGCTTCGCAAAGCCAAGCGTCTTTAGTTGCAAGAAGCTTCTTACGAGCGTTAGAGTCGTTTAAGAATTTCAGTAACATTCCTACCATAAAATAAAGCGGAGCTTTATTGTCCCAGATTTTAGGATTAAAGTTAGAAACTTTGCGTCCTAGTTTCTTATATACGGACGTATTATAAGGGTTCGTTTTAGCGGTCTCTAAGATTTGAGTCTTAATAGACTCGTCTTTAAAGAGACAGGCTTTTGCGTACATCACAAACATTTCGACAGAATCGAACTTAATATTGCGATACGTAAAAGACGTACGGTATAAGTTACTAAATTCTTTATACTCATTTTTAGAATAAAACGGAATTATTTTCATTTTATACACTTCCTTTTTAATTTATTTCAGCCATTTTCCAGCGTAGGGAACCTACGTTGTGTAATGTATTATAGAAACAATTGGTTTCTAGGGTGTGAAAGAACTTTATTGTATCTGAATTAATGGAATTTAAAGGTATTTGTCAAGCTGTATTGAAAAGTTAATGAATTTATGATAGAATAACGGTAATTCATCAGGAGTCTCTGCATGGTTCGTGTGGGGACTTTTTTTGTTTCGTAAAAAATGTAAGTTTTTTTCGTAAGAGGTTAAAAAAGAGTGGTTTTTCTTTGCCTGTGATGTGTAAGAGAGAATAAGTCTTACGGAAAGGACGGAAAAAATGATGAAACATCAAGTGATAATTAATGTCGTAAAAGAGAATGGAGAAAAGTCGCCAGTTGTGAAAGGGGCAATTCGAACTTTGCCTGCAAGAATCGTCAAATGGTTATTTGGTGAATATACACAAGTGTATTTACTGAAACCTGGAGAAACAGTTTCGTCTGTTGATATCGTAGAAGTGATGGAAGATTAAAAACACTGTACCACTAAGCGGTTCAATAAATGAACCAAATCTATTGCAACTTATCTCAAAGTATGTTATACTTGGTACATAAATGAACCAACAGAGGTGATGAAAGGAATGGAAAAAATATCTCGTAAACGATTCAATGTACCACTGGATGACAAAGTGGTTACTGAATGGTGGAACAGACAACCACACCCAAGTGTTGCGTTACGTGTATTAATTAAACATCATGTAGCCAGTTGCGGTGGACAAATTTTAGATACAATTAGTTTGTTTGATAAACTGTTTGACTTAAATGGTACAGGTGATTATCCGCAAGTAGAAGCAATTGCGATTCCTGATAAGGAAGTAGAGGCTGTTGCAAAACAATTGGTTGGAAATAAATCCGTAGAACCTGTACATGAAGTACCGTCTATAAAAGAACCTATTCAAGCGGTTAAAAAAGAATTATCACAAGAAGTGGTACAAGAAGAAGCGAAACCAGAGGTGGGACCTGTTGCAGTTGAGACAATTGAAGTGAAGCAACCAGAACAGGAACCAGAGGTTCACGACTTAGATATGGATGCAATTTTCGGTCATTAGATCGAGTTTCTTCCTATAATATGGAACAAAAAAGAAAGGAATGATATAGATGACGATTATTAAAGCTGGTTTAGATATCGGTAATGGTTACGTAAAAGGGGTACTTGTTGGAGACAATGGTACGAGTACTGTTGATATCCCTAGTGGCGTTTCATTAATGACACGTAAAAATCAATTACCGACTCCAGATGACCAAGCAAAAGAAACTTTAGAAGATGTGTTTAATGTATTAGATGTGTCGTTTATGACACCACTTGTACCAGATGCCTTTAGACGATTGTTCGGAGAACGAGCGTTGACATCAGGTGGATCGTTTCAAGAATTTGATGTCATTGGTTCACAGAGTAAGGCACAACAACCGTTGAGCAAGATTTTAGTGCTTGGTATTATCGCTGGTAAAGTCTTGAAAGATTATGTGGGTATCAATGGTGCGTTACCAGATGATAGCACTGTTTTAAGTGCAGATGTGTATTGCGGACTCGCATTACCGATTACTGAATATATTCAATACCGAGAAAGCTACATTAATGCGTTCAAGAATGGCGTTCACACAGTTACTGTATGTAATTTTGAAACACCCGTTACGGTGAAACTTACGTTTAAAGCGGTCGAAGTAATTGCAGAAGGAGCCAGTGCTCAGTATGCTATCGGAGCTAAAGGTGAACCACTGGCAAAATTAATGTTAGCAGATGTGCGTAAGCACGGTATGACTTTAGAAGGAATCACACCACAAGATATTTTACAAGTGAAAGATACCATCGGTGTCGACATTGGAGAGGGTACTGTAAACTTCCCAGTGTTTACAAACGGACGTTTTAATGCGGACGCAAGTATGACTCTTGATAAAGGATACGGTTCAGTTCTTATGAACGCCTTAGAGTCGATGCAAGAGCAAGGTTTCAACGGCGGGTTCTCTAGTCGTAAGCAATTAGCTTCGTACTTACAAAAAGAACCAAGTCCTCTGAAACGTAATCACTATAATAACGTGAAACGTTTTGTGGACGTTGAGATTGATTCATTTGCTTATGAAGTAGCTGAAAAGTTAGGACATGTATTGAACCGTGTAGGTGCGTCAACGGAAGTCATTTATGTGTACGGTGGCGGAGCAGGTCAAGTGAAAGAACAACTATATCCAGAACTATTTAAGAAGGTACAAGATGTACTTGGTGTCGAAGAATTTGCGGTTCTTTATTTAGATTCTAAATATTCGAGACATTTGAATCGTGAAGGTTTATTCATTGTGGCTACGAAGTTAGCGGACCGTGCGAAATAAGGGATTCTATGAGGGTCGTTCCCACGTGATTTGTAATTTTATGACATTTATTGTATAATATTGTGTGGGATATGACCAACCTCAAACTAAACACTACTTAAAAAGGAAGGAATGATAAGATGGTAGGAAGAAAATTACCAAAATTCATGTCACCAAAAACGATGTTCTCAAGTTTAACGGTGACAGCGGCCGTAGGTTTGGCTGTGATTGCTGGGAACGCAGATGTGTCTGCGGATACAATTAGTGTGAACCGTGCTTCAACATACGGAAACGGTATGATGTATGCGGAAAAAGATGGTGTTCCAAGTTGGACAACATATGAAGTTTTGAAATTAAATGACCGTGTAGTATTCTGTATGGACCCATGGACAGCCGTTCAAGAAGGTGCGGACTATGATTATAATCAATCAAAATATACACAAGACGTTACAACTGTTGGTAAAGCAGGTGTTTTAATCGATGAAGCTACATTCCGTAAATTAGAGTTAATCGCTTATTATGGATATTACGGAGCTTCTTATAAACCAGACTGGAAAGCAGTATTCACTCAAATGATGATTTGGGAAGAATTAGGCTATAATGCGACACAGTTTACTGGTGACTTAACAATGGACAATTATCAAACGTTCAAGAAAGAAACTTTAGAACAAGTTGCAAATCATAAAGCATATACTTCATGGAACGGTACCGCTCGTCAAATTAAGAAGGGTGAAACGGTACAATTAGAAGACACAAATAATGTGGTACAGAAATTAGATATTCCGTCTTCTAAAGATGGATATACGTTCTCATTAAATGGTAATGTGTTATCAGTAACTGCTACACAGGATGCAACGAACGATCAAGTGAACTTCGCATTTTCAAGTTCAGATAAAACATATGAAGGGTTAACTCTTGTATGGTACAAATATGGTTCTCAAACAGTAGGGGAATTTAAGATTAAAGAAGGAAACTATGGCTCTGTAACATTCAGTCCAGAAGTTCCTATTGTGAACCCAGGTGAAGAAAAAGGTTCTTATTCTCTGCAAAAATTCAATACAGATAAACAAACGTTAAAAGGTGTTGAGTTTAGTGTCTTCAAGATTGAAGATGATGGTTCTGAAACATCAATCGGTACATTTACAACTGATGAAAAAGGTCTTGTAACTGTTACAGAGTTAGTTCCTGGTAAGTATTACGTTAAAGAAACGAAAGCTTTAGCTGGTTACAAATTAGATGATCGTAAACGTAATTTTACAATCGTAGGTGGAGAACAAGCGACACAAGCTACTGCTACAATGATTGTGAACGAACGTATTCCAGAACTCGCAACAGATGCAACGAATTTCCAAACGGGTTCTAAATCAGTATATCACTATCAAACGAAGAAAGAAGTTGCTCACTTAACAAACTTAGATATTGGTAAAACATATACAGTACGTACGTACGAAAATGATAAAGATACTAAGAAAGAACGTATCCAAGTGCAAGAGAAGAAGATTGTTGCAACAGCTCATGAAATGGATGTTGAATTTGAGTATCCAGTACTTGAAGAAACAATCGGACACTGGACAGTATTTGGTGAAGAATTGTTAGATGAACAAGGAAACGTGATTGCTTCTCATTTTGATTGGGAAAATGAACGTGAAACTGTTCGTAACCGTAACCCTAAACTAAAAACAACGGCTCAAGTCAATGGACAAAAAGTCGTAACAATGGGTGAAGACGGTAAAGTAAGTGACACGATTAAATACGAAGACTTTGAAAAAGGGTCAGAAGTATTTGTTCGTTTAGAAATTGCGAAATACGGAACTGAAGAAGTTGTTGGAACTTATGAAACTACTGCAAAAGTAGACGAATCAGGTGAGTTAGTGGTAGATGCTTCTACATTGAACACAAAAGATTTACCAGAAGGTAAATACGTATTGTTTGAAACAGTGTTTGAAACTAAAGACGGAAAACCAACTGACAAAGTGATTTCTAAAGAATGTGATCCGAAGAATGAGGGCCAATCGTTCGAAATTAAGAAACCAGAAGGGGAATTACCTAAGACTGGTGCCGTAGCACTTGGTTCATTAACTGTTATCGGGTTATCTGCTTTAACAGGAGCTGGTGTCTTGGTTATCAAACGTAAAAAATAGTTTAGATAAATAGTAGGGGGATTGGTAAGTCCCCCCTATTTTAGAAAGGATGAGTAGTTTTGAAAAAACGATTACTTACAATGTCAGTAATGACATTAGGTGCGTTACTTGCAACAGGGGCAAATACTGCAGTATCTGCACAAACAGAAGGTGGTAATACTACTAAAGTTGCAACAGATGCACCAAAATTATATAAAGTGGTAACAAATAAAGAGGTTCAAGATTCTGTAGCGGAAGCGAAACGTTTAAATGACCCAAATCTTGAAATTGTTGAGCAACCAGATATTGTTGCAAAAGTAACTTCTGAATCAGAAATTGCTTCTAAAGAAGCTGAAATTAAGAATCAGTTAGCTACAATTGCTCAGTTAAATAATGGTTCATTAGATGATTACAATCGTATCGGAAACCACAATGCTTCTGAACGTGAACGCGTTGCGAAAGAGGAAGAAGAAATTAAGAAACAGTTTCCGTTAATTGCGGAAAAAGATGGTGTTCGTGTGTATGGACGTTATAATGAGTCAGCACGAGGAACACAAGATTACTATAAAGATATTCACGTATTTACAGATGATCAAACAGTAACTGCGTTAGCAGATGGTGTTGGGATGCGTGCTGATAGTCAGATTGTAGCTATGAACGCAGAAGCTAAAGTAGCGCATCATGAGAGTGATACATCTGGAAATGAATATGACTTAGGTGAAGAAGGGAAGTCTCCAGTAGGTGGTACTTATAAAGTAACTCACGTAGCTAATACAGTGGATGGACGTCAAATTGATGCAGTATTTACTGTTAAAGATTTTGATATTCGTTCACGAGACGTGAATTTCTTAAAAGAGTGGGTTGCTAGACGTCTCCAAAGTGCGAATCCTGATAATGCAAGAGAAGCGAAACGTACACACTTAGGTTTCTATAATAATGTGAATTACGCAGGGGAATTTGGGTTCTATAGCTCAGATGTTGAAGGACTTACACTTGATTTTAAATTAGTGGATCCAGATGGAAATACTATCAACCCTGTACTTGCAATGGTGCATACAGACATTGACTACAAGCAAGGTATTAGTGTTACAAATACAGATAAAATCGTTGATTTAATTCCAACAGACAGTGGGTTACAAAAAGGAGACCTTACTGTTAACGGACAAGTTCAAAAAGATGTCGTATATGAAACTGAAGGAAATGCTTACGATAATGCAAGTTCGATTCCGAAAGGTTCTTATGTTTCTATCATTAAAGGTGGTTCGTTTACATGGCGTCATGATGGTTCTGAAAATGGAACTGCAACAACAGGTGATGCTTATAAGAACTATATTAAGAGCTCAGATGATTATCGTGACTTGACTATGTATGCAGATATTTTAGGAAAAGGTGCAAAAGTTAACTTACACGTTCCTAAGATTTTCACACCACCTATTTATGAAATCAAAAACCGTAAGGGTATCATTGAAATTGACCCTCAAAATATTCAAACCGAAAAACACGCTTATAATACAGATGGTGTGAAAGTAGATGGCAAATCACTACGTAAAGGATTTGAGATTCATTATGGGGTGACTGCTGATTACGGTATGTATAAAGACATTAAAAAACCAGAAGGTACATTTACACCTGCTATTATTGATGACATCCCAGAAGAATTAGTGACATTAACTGATTACAATAAAGTTGTTGTTGGTGGTAAAGACATTACAGCAGAAATGGAACGTAAAGTGTATAATTCTATTGAGGAAGCTCCTGAGTACATCAAGGAAGTTGCTAAAGATCAAGTGACTGGTAAGTTTGTCGCATGGACTCCAAAAGATGTGGATGCTTATACAAGTAACTACATTCTAAAAGGAATTGATGTTACGGCATATATTGGTGCGAAACCAAATGATGACGTTGTTGGTAAAACAATTGTCAACAAAGGTATGCAAATTGAGTTCAAGGGTCTACGTGGTGCGTTACCAGTGGATAACAAAGTAGTGGAACCAAAACCAACGAAATCTGTGAAGAAAAACGGAACAGATATTAATGAACAAACATTATTGCAAGGTACTGTATTTAATTATGAGTTCAAATGGTCTTTAGCGGACTACAAGAACTTAGCCTTACCAGATGCAAAATCAATCAATTTGTTCGCATTCATGGATGACATTCAAGATGATGCGTTAGAATTAACAGATACTCCAATTACTATCAAAGATGGTGACACGGATATTTCTGATAAATTTAATATTGTGAAAACATCTGATGGTTCATTAGGTGAATTTAAAGACGTTTTAGGTGAAAACAAAATCGAAGGTAAAGGTTTTGCGATTATTGCTAAAGATACAACAGCGTTTTTACGTGATTATGTGTTAGCAGGTAAAGATTTAACCATTACTGTTGAAGCAAAAGTGACGAAAGATTTTGATGGTACATTTGAAAACGAAGGAAAACAAATCGACTTCGATAATAAAGGTGTTACTGTTACAAACAAAGTTACGAATAAAACTCCAGAATTAAAACCAGTGAAGGACGTTCGAGTAGGGGATAAATCAGTGGATGGTTCAGAAATTGATTTAGATGCTGAATTTAATTATGTTTTAACGGCAGAAATTATGAAGGCGGATGTTACTGGTGACATTAAGAGTGTGACGTTAGTGGATGATTACAATGAAGAATTCGATGAATTAACGAATAAATATGTGGTTACTGCGAAAACAGACATCAAATTAAAAGATGGTACTGTGATTAAAGCAGGTGAAGATATCACGAAACATGTAACGTTTAAAGCTGAAAATGGTGTCTTAACAGTTACATTTGCAGAAGATTTTGTAACATCTATTGTGGATCATCAAGATGTATCTGTGGATGTTTCTGTAGGTATGAAACGTATTAAAGCTGGTGAAAAGATTGAGAATACTTATAACTTGTTTGTCAACGAACATAAAGTGGTTTCAAACACTGTTGTGACATCAACGAAACCAAAACCAGAAGAACCACAAAAACCATTACCGAATACTGGTGCGGTTCAATTGGGTGTAGGTGTGACATTATTAGCAGTTGTTTCATTACTTGGTGGCGGATTCCTGTTCTTTGGAAAACGTAACAAATCTAATTAAGGTCATTCCTTTCGCAAGGTAGCTAAATAGCTACCTTGTTTTTTGTATGATGTTGGTTCATTTATGAATGAAAGTCTTTACAAAAAATTTAAGATTTGTTATAATTTTGGTATCTTATAAAAATTTATTTTAGAAAGAGGTTAAATATATGGCACAAAAATATGTGTTACGTAAAATTGGGAAACATTTATGCAACGTAGTGTTGGTAGCAGGAACTTCTGCTCAATTATTAGCACCACTTGTACATGCGGATGAAGCACCTGCTTCCCCTGCTACAGAAGTTGCTGAAGGTGCGCCAGTTGCTAGTCCTGAAGTGGCGACACCAACGACGGCTACACCAACATCAGTTACAGCTGAAACAGAAGGAAACACAACAGTGGAGCCTGAAAGAGTTGTAGAAACAACACTTGCACCACCTACTGTAGGTCCAAATGGAGAGGGTACTGAAACGAACCCACCTGCAGAAAAACCTGTAGCGGAACAACAACATAAATTCAGTTATAACTTAAACATTGAGTATGAATATCAAGGTTCCGTGATTAAAGTGGATGCTACTCGTACAGTAGATGTTCCAGATAGAGTGTCTGCTGATAAAGGGTTGGACGCAGAGTCTTCAGAAATTCAAGCTAAAACTGGTCAGATGATGATCAAAGATGGGATTCAATATCGATTAGCTTCAGTGAAAAGTATTACAAAAGAAGCGTTTGAAGAAGGTCCTACAAGAACACACGTGAATATGAAGATTCGCTTTGAATTAGAAGTGATTGACCAGACGACTGGAGAGACTCCAACATCAGAGACTCCAACATCAGAGACTCCAACATCAGAGACTCCAACATCAGAGACTCCA
>ERZ772997.5-NODE-5-length-138158-cov-6.68736_pt1 | contig 138158 bp, 171 predicted proteins | sample MGYA00511127_ERZ772997 | MGnify/ENA primary metagenome ERZ772997 (study PRJEB29015, sample SAMEA2738070) | human oral metagenome | biome: human oral; feature: human-associated habitat; material: saliva | place: China | collected 2215 ... | reverse complement strand
ATCGAACGCCCAAATTCCCGCCATAGGCGGGGAATTTGGGCCTATATGGATATTAAGGACAATAGGACCATTAAGGACACCTATAGGACGATTACGGACACTATAGACCCACAACCCCCGCCCATGTGGTGGTCTGAATTGATCTTTTTTACCTTCATTGATGCCTGATTCACCAATCAACAAAAGCCGTCCTCCTCTCCTCAAAAAGAGGCTTCACAGACCCCTATTTTTCTAGATGTTTTCGTGACCTACTTTCATGTTTTCATCAGAGATAGGGTCTCCGTATCACCAAAACCATCAAAAACTCAACGATTTTCATAGAATGGCTTTCCATGCGGGTCTTCAGGCGGTCTCCAGATTCGACCCCTCAAAAACTCCCAAAAAGTGTAACTGAGATGTAACTTGGTGAAATCCGTCACTTTACCGCCCATCAGACCGATGAACGGCTATTGCTTTCCCGTCCCATGCGCGGATAATGAACATCATCGAAACGGAGAACCAGAATCATGAAATCCAAAGTCGCAGTCCTCTCCCTGATCCTTCTGGCCGCATGTGGTGGAGGTGGTACCTCCACAGAGCCGACGAAAGCCCCTGAAGCGGATATCGTCATTCCTGAGACGCCAACCACCGCCGAGCCCCACGCTGCGGTTGAAACCGAACAACCAAAGGAAGAACAACATCCGCAGAAAGAAGACAGTCTTGATTACCTGCCGTATCTGGACCCTAACGTAGGAGGCGGGTATCAGCCACATGGCGATTCGCCCTCATGGGAACACGAGGAAAGACGGGAAGGTGACGCGGAACCTTCTGATGAGATCCTCAAATGGATTAACATTGGCGTAGTTCGATCCATCAATGAGAACAAGATGACGGGCGGCGAACTTGTAGAGCAACTGGCCGAAGAGATGGAAGGTATGACGTTTGACCGCACCATGAACAAATATGTTGGCGAGTGCCAGAATCAGGACAACTTCAGCATCCTTAGCGAAGAGGAGAAAGAATCCGAGTATCAGTATCTCGGGGCTTGTATCGGTGCGGCCTACGGATACTGGGCTCTGGTCCACGGTACCGAAGAGACTAGGGGGAACCCTTATCAATGCGTTAACAAGGGATTCTGCGGTTACATCTTCGACTGGTACAAATAAGGGTTGACATGGTGAACGGGATTGGTTAATATCAACCAATCCTTAACCAAAGAGGAGATTCGAGAATGAAAGCAAAGATGATTGCAGTAGCTGTAGCAGGTATGCTGGTTGGTTGCGGTAGCGGCGGTTCGGTTGAGTTCCAAAGCCAGAAGGGTGAACCCGAAGTTCTGGTTGTTGATGAGTTCCAATATCAAGAGGCACTGAAACCAGCCACCAATGAAGTTCCAGAGGCGGATATGTCTCCTTATGGTCTGGTTCAGGAAGAGAAACCCGAATATACTGGTTCCGTGAATGGTGAAAGTCTGGTATATGATCGCGGGGAACTTCTCATCACCCAGCACGGGGAAGGCGCTTTCAATGAGGTAGAAGAGCTGGCAATCTGCGAACGCGAGGGGCTTCAGGATCAAGAGACCTGCCAACGTGCCCTATCCCTGATCGAGACTGGTATCAGCGAGGCTAAGGGTGAGTTTGATAAGAACCCACAAGCATTCCAGATTCAATCCAAGGCGATCGTCGGTACGGCCGAGAACACCATCAAGCGCCAGACGAAACGCGACGCCACCTACCCCGAGGTCATCGAGTTTCTGGTTATGTCGACGCTAGAGGAAGATACCTTTGAAAACCGCTACGCGGCAGCGGGGTATACAATCGCAACCTACTACTATGTTCGCGGAATCCCCGAAGGTCATTCCAAAACAGAGAACCCTGGCCTCTGCGCCGACAAGGGCTACTGCGGCGACCAATACCTGAAGCATCAATGGAACTAATCCATTAGAAGCGCAAAGGGACGTTAGGTGTGAACCTAACGTCCCTTTTTCGTTGATAAATTCCTATATGCGCAAAAGTCAATAGGAATATCATCATGGTTGACGTATACATTACCAAACATAGCAATGTGTATATCAGGATTGAAGCCGAACCCTCTATCCGCATGGGGATGGCGGAGCATTTTGCCCGATTCGTGAAGGGGTATCAGTTTCAACCCAAATACAAGGCCCGTATCTGGGATGGGAAGATTCGATTCTTCCAATATCAGACTGGCCTCATCTATGCTGGCCTGATCAATCGCCTGCTGGATTATTGCCGCGAGAACGAGCTGTCGGTTCGAATCGATCCATCCGTGAAGGAGATGTTCAGAGGCGACAGGGAAGAACGGGTCAACGAATACGTCAACGGCCTTGTGATGTCAGCTCATGGGAAGCCTATTGAGTTCCGCGACTACCAGAAGAAGGCCATTTCTATCTGCATGACCCAAAAGCGGAAGCTGATCCAATCGCCGACCAGCAGCGGGAAATCGTCCATCATCTACGGGATTTGCCGCTACCTGCTGGATAACGTCTTTGACCGAGGTGAGCGCATTCTTGTGATTGTTCCGACAATCGGTCTAGTAACACAATTGAAAAGCGACTTTGCCGACTATAGTTCGTTGAATGGATGGGACGCGGACGCTAATATGGTCCTGTCCACCGACGCCAAGGGCTCGCGCAACGAACGCACTCCTATCCTCGTTTCAACATGGCAATCCGTGTTTCGCCTACCAGCCGAATTCTTCAGCCAGTTTCGTGCCATCATCACGGACGAGGTTCATCAGGCAGCAGCCAATAGCCTTGTATCCATCGGTCAGAAATGTAACGCCGAGTTCCGCATCGGGTTATCAGGTTCCATCAATGAGGAGGACGAGGCCACCGACATGACCCTGACGGGCATCTATGGAACCAAATATGTCACGGTCACCACCAAGCAACTGATGGACGAAGGGACGGTGGCCAAGCTCAAAGTCAACTGCATTCAACTCAAGTATGAGAAGAACGACTTCAGCGGCACCTACCAGAAAGAGATTGAGTATATTGTTCAGAACGAGGATCGCAACCGTCTGATCATGGATATGGCCAATGAGCTGGAAGGCAACGTCCTAATCCTGTTCGGTCTGGTGGAGAAGCACGGGAAGCCGCTGAAGGAGCTATCCAAGAAATACGACAAGGAGCTGTTCTTCGTGTATGGCGGCACCGACGTAGACGACAGGGAGAAGATCAGGAAGTTAGCGGAGACTCACAAGAAAGGTTGCATCATCCTCGCCTCCTACCAGACCTTCTCCACTGGTGTGAACATCCGCAACATTCGTCATATTATCTTCGCCAGCCCTACTAAATCCTTCTCACGGGTGATTCAGTCCATCGGGCGGGGGCTACGGACGAGCTTGACAAAGACCCATTGTGACGTGTATGATTTGTTCGACGAGATTAGAGGGGATTACAAAGACCCGTCTAGTTTCAATTACACGTTCAAGCACTTTCTCGAGCGCGTGAAGATTTACGTGAAGGAAGGGTTCGAATATACTGTGAACAAGGTTGACATCAAGGTTAACAAAGAATGAATCGTCCGCCCATTGGCGGGGGATCAATCGAGGCTTCGGCCTGCTGTGCCAGCGTAGCAGAACAGCGGCCACCTTTTCCAAATTGAGGACATGTGACCATGAGTGATAACGACGAGCTGTTGCAGGACGAGGTTCCCGATCAAACTTCCCTAGTCCGATTGATGACGGGCGAGTATGTCATCGGTGTGATTGATGAGGAGCTGAGTGAGGAATTTGGGATGATGACAATGCTCAATCCATGCCTAATCAACTTCATCGAAGACGCCACCAAGGTACGGATCAGCCACTATAACAAGCTGTCCCGTGGGAACTATGTCCTATTCACGGACAATGCGATCATGCAATTTGAAAGCCCAAGCACACCGCTCCTGAAGCTGTATATCGAGTTTGTTACGGGTGAGGAAGCCCCCGAGCCCCAGTATCTGACCGAAGACGACGATGGCGAAGAAGCCCCGAAGAAGGAAAAGCGGGTGTTGCATTGATCGACGATCCGTGTTATAATTCTTCCTTTCCGTTTCATCATTGAGGTATTCATCATGACAATTAGTTTCAATCCCGAACAGGCCCTATGGGTTGAGAAATACCGCCCCGCTACCATCGGCGAATGTATCCTTCCCGAGCGCGTGAAGAAGGAGTTTCGCGGATTCGTTGAAAGCGGCGACTTCCCTTCCATGATCCTTGCAGGTAGTGCTGGGATCGGCAAGACCACCGTTGCCCGCGCCCTGTGTCAAGAAATGGGCATGGACCACATCCTGATCAACGCGTCTAATGAGCGCGGCATCGACGTGCTACGGACCCAGATCAGCCAGTTCGCCTCTACAGTCTCATTCAGTGATAACCCAGTGAAGGTCATCATCATGGATGAGTTCGACCAAGCGACGCCCCTGCTACAGACGGCCATGCGCGCGGCTATTGAAGAGTTTACCAACGCACGCTTCATCCTTACTTGCGTCCCTGCAGGTACGCGCGTTTACACACCTAACGGTTATATTCCTGTCGAGGAAATGAAAGGCGGCGAACAAATCTTTACCGCCACTGGTGTACGCGAAAATAAGACCGTGGTTAAGTCTGTTGCAAAACGGCTTATTACCATTAAGACGGTTTGTGGTAACACTGTAACGGCAACACCAGAACATCGCTTCATGGTCGGTAATGAATGGAAACGAGCTGACTCGTTCGCGGTGGGTGACCGAATCCCAGTCTCTACCATGGCTGTATATGGTAAGAACTATCAGCGCAAAAACGATTTTAAAATCCCTCCTCATTCTGAATTTGTAAAGTTTTTGGATGAGAAGATTGCTTCAGGGGGGTTGTCTGATAGAAACCGCCCAGATTACGTCCTCATGACGAAGGCCATTTGGGATAGCCTAGACCCCGTTGTCATCCCACGTCTAATTGGCTTCATGAATGGCGACGGTGGTGTGACCGAACATAAAGCGGTTCATGCCGCATCAAAACGTATTGAGTGTCTTGAACGGGTTGCTGATGATCTAATTACCGTTTTCGGTAAGGATTCGTTTAGAAGTAATGCGCTGAAAATCGCACCTACTAGAAGTAATGGTCTTAAAATCCAGTTTACGGGCGGCATGGTTGCACTTGTGTTGGAATTTTTCGGGGCAACCGTCGGGAACAAAACCGAAAACGGTATCAAAACTCCGCGTTTCTGTTTTGAATCACAAGACTTTTTCTATGGATATTTTCAGGCGCTTTATGATTGTGAGGGTAATAAAATCACAATCACGAAGAACAATAAAACGGTATCTTCCGCCGTCCTTAGAATGAACACCGTTATTGACACGGGTCATGCTGAAGATATGGTTGATCTTCTTCAACGGTATTTTTCAATCGAAGGGAATATAAGGAAGTTCAAAACAAAATATCAGCGTGCTACATTCCGTTTGCGAGAAGGAGCTGCACCGAGGACAACGGTTGCAATCCAGATTTGTGAACAGGAAAACATCATGCGTTTCTTGGGTGTTTTCGGGAATCACTATGAACAATATAAGCGCGCCGATGACTTGATGGCTTATATCAAATATAAGCTAAACTTCGACGGGCGCAGGTTCATGGAGTTTCAAGACTGGCGTGACCGATATTACGCTGACGGTATCGTTAATGACGAAATCGCAAGCATTGTTGTAGAAGATGGGGAGTTTGATGTCTATGACTGTTCGCTAGACGCAGAGCATTCCTATATCACGAACGGGTTCATTTCCCATAACTGTAACTTCCCGAACAAGATCATTGATCCGATTCATTCCCGATGCCCGTCTATCTCCCTGACGGTCGCCAAGGATGAGAAGGTTGAAATGCTCACCGAGTTCGGCAAGCGCGTCTATGAAATCCTGAAGAACGAGGGCGTCGCTCATAGCAAGCCCGCCGTAGGGAAACTGATCATGCGCCTGTTCCCCGACTATCGGAAAATCCTGAACACCCTTCAGCGTATGTCCAAGACGGGGGCGAAGCTTGATGAAGAGGTCTGCGGCCTGATCGACAAGGATCTTGATATTTCAAAACTGGTCAAGCTGCTGGCATCGAAGGACTTTCCTGCTATGCGTCAATGGGTTGCCCAGAACGCACAGGATGATGTGAACCTGCTATATCGCAAGGTCTACGACAACCTGAAGGACATGCTCAAGCCCGAGTATATCCCTGACGCCATTATCAAGATCGCTGATTATCAATATCGCGGTGTCACCTCCCCCGATCCAGAAATCAACTTCGTGGCCTTCTGCATCGAGATGATGGGTCTGGAATACAAATAAGGAGATGTGATGGAATTCGATCTTTTCAAGGAATGGATTCCATCCATCAATACAAAGGACCGTTATTTGTATGAGGATGGAAACACGGAGGCGATTGAGGAGAAATACCCCGCCTTCATGATCAATCGGGCCATGTCTCAGTATGAGGACACCGTGCTGATTGCCGCTGAGGTAAGCAATCACCCAACGATGGACCCGAAGCTTCAATATGACCTCTATTACCACCTAGTCCCGAAAGGTCGTCGGTTTTCCAAATGGGCGAAAGCCACCAAGAACGACGATATAAATGCTATTGTGGAGTGCTATAACGTCTCTGTAAAGAAAGCCGAAGAGATTGCTCGCATTCTATCAGAAGAGGAAATCAATGGCCTAAAGGACTATTTGTTTAAAGGTGGTAGAAATGGATCGAATCAAGTTCGTCGGCAATGAAAGAGCCGCCGAGATTATCGGGGATATGGTAGAGGTGCTACTACCATCATCAAACAGTTTTCATATCATCCGCGAGACCCTACGACGTATTGGTCTTCAGGAGAATGAAACGAAAGCCCTGACGCAACAATGCTACCTGCTTCATAAACGGGGCAGGTACTATATCGGGCATTACAAGCTGTTTACGGAGATGGAAGGTCAGCCGCATAGTATGACGGCCTTTGACTATCTGATCCAGCGCCAAGCGGCTTCGCTATTGGAACGCTGGGGATGCTGTTCATTGGTCAATGAGGGTGAACGGATGAAGCGCGAGGACGGCCTGCGTCTATGCGTGGTTCCGAAAGCCAAGGAATACATGTGGCGCTTAATCTCCCCAGTTCGCGTCGGGCGATAAAAGAAGGGACAGGTCCTAAGAAGACCCGTCCCTTTTCTTTTTGTAAATATCCATTAGCCTACTATTTGGGATTGATAAACCATGGTACTAAACGAGAATAGCCTATACAGCACACCGCAAGAACGGGAAGAGCTGGTGGCGGATGTTCAGAAGGTAGCGGACGCGTTCTTCATCAACTTCCTAGGGACGATGGGTCTTGTATCAATTGATGCAGGGAAGACCGTCCTACGTCAGTCGATCATGGACGACGGGAAGCTGAAGATGATGAACGTAGGGGATGCCAACAAGGATATGTCCCTGAGCGTTAAGCTATACATGGAGACGGGGGGTATCACTAGTGCGACCGCAAATGAGATCAGCCGCCTGCTATTTGCATTGAAGCAACGGAAGGTCTCCAGCGGGTTCGATGAGGCCGAACTAAAGTCCATCGTTGGCGAGATCAAGATCACCAGCCACCGCCCAAGCCCGCGTATCCTGAAGCTGGTTAATTCATGGATGGATGGTGAAATCACCCTCCAGCAGTATAGTAAGACCCTATACATGTTAATTAAGGCGCTGAAGGTCTATCAGCCCATTGCATCCGAATTCATGGAGATTGCCCGTCGCTATCTGACAAACTTCGCGGACGTCAAGGGCAAGGAAGAAAAGAAAGAACCAGTCCTGAAGAAAATCACCCTAGCAGACCTGACCATGGAACCCATGGATTCAACGGGTTATGAGCGGGGGTATCAGCGTGATAGTGACGTGAATCTATCCATGGCTGCTAGTGCAGGTGGTGCGAAGGGGTTCGCCATGGACGCGCCGATTGAGTTCACACCGTCCAATTTTCAAAAGAAAGAGCAACCCGCCAAGACGTCAAAGGGTCTAGAGCTATCCCTAGACCCCATCGAGGAGCCGAAACAGACGAAGCCAGATATCCTGTCGATCCTTAAGACAGGCGACCTGTTACACGTTATCGAGGCATGGATTCGCGCTAACCCAGACGCAAACGGCGCGGACGCAATTTCCACCTTCAATGAAGCCCTGCGATATGTTGGCGAGAAAGAACGGCTCAAGATTGCCCTCAACACGGATAATGCTTTGAAGGTCTATAGTGATTTTGTGACCGACGCGATCATGCAAGAGGTCTGGGCTCCGTTTGCTTCATTTGCTTTGAGTAAAGCCGCCGCGCTACCTAACGACAAGATGCGGCAGGTCATCGGTGAGATGTTGAATGTTGCACTTGAAGACGGGACGTGGCGAAGCGATGCGGTAGAGCTAATGCAAAAGATCGCCAAAGCATTCCTAGCCGCTAACCCTGATTCTGTTGAAGAGATTGTCAAGAACGAAAGCCGTTTCGATTATGCGTCAGTTCGCCGCCGTCTTGAGTTCCTAGGAATCGACTTTGCGGAGGCGGTTAACATCCTAGCATCGGACTATGAGGTGCGCCGCGAGCATATCGGTTTCCTTACTTCAGAATTCACCTATGGCTTTCTTGATCAAGAAACGATTGATAAGCTCCTAGACGAGATTCATGCCTTCCCCGTGGACTATGAATCATCGGACTCGCGTGCCGTTAAGTTCCTAACCAATCATCTTCAGGACCCACTGCTAGGTGTCCGTTCGGGTGATGCCTTTGAGACCTTCGCAGAGGTCTTTTACAAGGCGGGGAAGGAAGACAAGGACAAGATGAAACTTGCCGTAACTGGCACACCAGTGTATAACGACGTTATCCAGCACTTTGCAGATTCCGTTTTCGGAAACGGCTACGTCAACGATGATGCGATCAATGCGCTTATCCTGTTCGGTGGCGATGGGGTGAGGGCGTGGGTTGGCGGTCTACGGGACGATGAGATTCTACAAATCATCCGTGAAAGCGAATTCGTTAATGAGTTTGTAGAGCCGCAACGACTGGCGGGTCTCTATGCGCACGCGCTTGACAATAACGTAGACTTCTATTCATACTCACGAATTGCAGAGTTTTTCCGCGACAAGGTGTCGCCGATCAGCGATAGGGTTCTAAGGTCTCTACGTGATTCAATGGTGCGCAACCCGCACTACTGGGATTCCCGCGATTCGGTAGGTGTCCTATTCCCCGTCATCGGCAACGACGAACTGTTCGAGAAGCTTCAACCATTCCAGCAGACGGCAGTAGAAGAGGCGGTTAACAACTTCTATACGCTACAGAAGGCGATGGGGGAAATCTTCTCGGATGATGTTCCAATCAAGCCGTATGAGGGGATGACGATTGATCGCCTGCGCGAGGTGATGGCTTACAACAACATCCAGTTCCCAATCCTTCCACGCGAACAAGGCGAGAGCTATAGTGCCTTCCATGAGCGGGTAAAGGAAAATGTGGTAAATGCAAAGCCTAACGTCCTATATGCCGAAGAGGTTAGAATCACTGACGCGGAGAAGAAACGGCTTACGGTTGAGTTCGAGAGCCGTAACAGTCACAAGCACGGGACGTATTTTGAGGTCCTGCGGGCCTTTGATGTGAACATCCCCGTTCAGGCTTCGGAGTGGGTAGACTTCGCCAATGAGAAAGAGGGCAAGGAAAACAAGGTCATGAGCCCAGTTTATCACGGTACGGGCTCGATTGGTGCTAGTATGATCTTGCGTTATGGCTTCGCTGTGGTAGAATCGACCGACAAGAGTGTGGTCGGGCGTATGCTGGGGGACGGTATCTACTTCAGTGATGTGGTGGACAAGGTTGCTCAGTATATCGGGGATATTGGCTACTCGCGCGGCATCGGAACCAGGGGATATATCTTCGAGATGGATGCTCAGCTAGGCGAGCAGTGGGTAGACCACCAATCGGCAGGTGTTCCTAATGCGACCTATCAGAAAGAGGTCGTCTCCCCCGAGTGGGCGGTTTTCAAACCAAACGGCCAGCTACGAATCCGACGAGCGTATGAGGTCCAGCTAATCAGCAAGAACGATATGATGAGTATTCAGCAGAAGGCCCTGACGGAATCGTTTACGGATAATATCCGTGGGAAGGAGGTTGCCAACTATGTCTTCATGGATGGTATGATTCCTTTGTCTAAATCAGCCATCAGGCGTTTCGATAGCCTAGACCGCGTGGGGCGTGGTATAATCGACATATCAAGTAAGGGGCCGATGGTTGTCATCAAAGGGGTGAAAACTGGCGGCACCTTCTACATCAAGGATACACGGGAATGGTTGTCTGATCCTGTAAATAAACATGAAGTTCAAAAATTCCTCTCTTCTATAAGGTGAAACATGGAACAAATCAACGAAGGTCTTAAAGCAAAGTATGACGCATATAACGCAACCCTCAAACCAGATGGCGACTGGACTGTTGAGGGGCAGCGTCTGGCGTGGGCGGCGGAAAACATCAAGAAGCTGGACGACCTTGATAAGAACATCAGTAAGGATCTGGTTGCATCATTTGCCCTGACTGGCACTGGGCGGTATACTGGCAGGGATTCTAAAAACATTGCCATTATTCGGGATAACCTAAACAAGGACCTGATTCAAACGATCCTGAAAGGTGCGTCCACGGAGGCTGGTTATGTGAGCGCGCTTAAGAAGGTTAAGAAGATCCTCGACGATAATAAAGCAATCACCAGCACACTAGAAGGGGCTATCAAGCCGTCACTTATTCTTCACAGGATGGAGGGTCAATACAAGCCCGAAGAAATCAACCTAGTCCTAGGCGGGCTCTATCTCATGGACATGAAGGGTCTGGAAGGTAGTGAAGAGAGGGAGGTACAGAGAGTCCTCCAACGGATGCAAGGTGGTGCGGCAATCAGCATGGGTTATAAGACCATCGCCTCGGTGAGCGGTAAGGTTAAGCAATACTTCACCGCTGCCCGCGATGCGCTCAAGTCGAAGTATGTCATTGCCGAGGAATGCGCTTCTGCTTCCTTCGAATCTGCCCTGATCTATGTCCTCAACGAATCCGCTAAACGTCGTTGACGCGAATCGGGTGATGTAGTATCCTATGAGGTCGTGTGGTTAGCTCCACACGGCCCTTTTCTTTTTCAAAAATAGATATTGGCGTTATAACGCGCTTCGTCATGAGGTAACGATGGACAACAAAGACCTACTAGTAGAAAACAGTCTGTACAAGACGCCAGCGGAGATGAATGATCTGCTGATGAATAAGGAGGGCGTCGCCAACGCATTCTTTATTAACCTGTTCGGTACACTTGGCCTTCTGAAGATCAGCTCCAAACGTGGGACGATGAAGACCCACCTGCAGGATGACGGCCAACTGCGCCTAAGCAACATCGCGGATACGAACAAGGACATTTCCCTGTCCGTTAAGCTTGCCGTGTCTGCAGGTATCCTGAAGTTCGCGGTTGCGCAGGAAATCGCCCGTCTGCTGTTTGCCCTGAAGAGCAAGCAGATTAAAGGCGAGGATCTTCAAGACGCCCCGCTGCGCGACATTCTTTCAAAAATCCAGTATAAAGCCCATCGGCCACACGTATCCCTAATCCCGATCATTGAAGGCTTCGCAGACGGCACGCTGAACATCCAGCAGGTCGCAAAGCAAATGTTCCTAGCGGTCAAGGCCCGCAAGAAAGAGCTGCTACCATTTGCAACCGAGTTCTATGATCTGGCCAAGCAGTATAGCGTCTACTTCGCCAAGGTTGACGACACCCCGATGACGACCAAGGCACAGCTGGCGAAAGCAACCCTGGCGACCCCGTCACAGATTCAGCCGCAAGCCCCCATCCAGACACCAGCGGCAACGGTTCAGCCCGTCACCATCGTTCAAAGCACGAAGCCCGTTGCCGTTCAGACGGTTCCTGTTCCACAGCAGCCCATTAGTACGGTTGCGCCTCCAGCAGCACCGCAAGCTGCCAAAGAAACGCTTGACCAGTTTACCGCACGGGTCTGGACTAAGGACTATGAGGCAGCAGGTCTCCTGAATCAAGCGCACTATGATGAAGTCAAGAAGCAGCTAGACGATATTCATAGCGGCGGCTACGCCAAGGCCCTGATGGAGATCGTCAATAGCAAACGGACTGAGTTCACGACCAAGCACCAAGGCGACCTTGAGGACTTCACCACTGACGGCTTTGGCGCAGTTATCAAGGCGCTATCCCCCGACGCGTGGTTTGCCTATAACCTGTATTGGCTGCAGGGTAATATCACGGGTATCGAATCCGTCACGTCTGATACCGTGAAGCTGATGGGCGATCTACGCACCTCTGGTGTGAAAGACCCCGAGCTGATACGTCCGTTTGCTTCACTGGTTCAGATGATCATCGGTTTCTGGATTACGTATCTGGTGAACGCCAAGAGCCCTGCTGAATATAAGCGCGGCGTCACCAAGATTAATACGATCCTTAAGCTTCAGCCCGCCGCCGCTAATGCAATCCTGATTTTCGATCCCGTAGCATGGGCCAACATCCTGAAGAAAAACAACATCAACGAAGATGCCGCGTTTAAAGCTTTCGCTGGACCCCTGTTCGCTGGTGTGGGCGAGTTCAAGACTAGTAACAACGGGGTTGCGGACTGGAAGGGGCTGCTCAAGAATTACAAGGTCGACATCCCTGAAAAGAAAGTCAATGTCGAAACGGTCGAGGCTTGGTTCGAAGATGTTCTGGAGGACATCGCAAACGAGTTCAAGTCTGGCTGGAAGCTGTTTACCAAAGTAGGTCAAACGGTCGCCTCCACCAGCACGTACACCATCGAACAGCTATCTGCGGCTGTCTGGGGAAAGACCCTCCTCCATGCAAGTAAGCTTGATCCCGCAGATATCGCCGAGGTTAAGAATGAGCTGATGAAGTTCAACCCCGACCTGCAGTTCTCAATCCACGCACTACTACACCACAACCTAAGCGGCAACAAGTTCACCAAGCTCAGGCAGGATGAAGTGCAGGAATTCATGGGCAGCGATTTTGGTGTGATGATCCATGAGATTAGTCTTGCCGATTGGTGTGCTCTGTGGGCATGGTGGCTTGAGGCTAACGTCAAGAAGCTATCCGACTTCGACGCGGATATCTCGAGTGTCATTCGCGCAATCTTCGAATACAACGAGAGTGCCAAATACGACGTACAGGGCGTGAAGGCATATCTTGGTATTGATTCATACGCGGCTGTAAAGAACGTCTGCGAGACCGTCATGAAATCGTGGATTGAGCGTATCGATACCAGTAGTAAGGATGCATACTACAAGTCCCTGACCGCGGTTGCCAAGCAGTTCACCAAGATTGCTGTAGAATTTGTAGCTCGCAAAATTACATACCCGAACGCGGTTCTCGAATACATGGAGAAGGTTGGGTATGAGGACGATATGATCATCCGTGTCGTTGTTGGCGTGATTACGCTTCAGTACTATCGTATCCACCATTTTTGGGGGATCGAATCAGAGTCTATTGAAGCCATTATTCCAAAGCTACGCAACCATGGTGTCATGATTGACCCTCGGAAGAAGGTTATTTCTGGTCTCAAGAGTGCTGAAACCATCAACCTGCTATATGAACTCAACACGACCACGATGGCTGGTATTACCTTTATCGGCGAGGTTTCGGGGGACTATGCTGCCGCGTTTACAGGCGGATATGAAGACCTCATTCACACCATCGAGATCAACAGCGACTATGTTGCTGGGGGTGTCGTTGAAAATATCGAGTCAATGCCAGACTTCCACGAGAAGTTTGAAAAGCATCTTGTGGGTCTTCTCAATAGCACGTCGACCGACACTTTGAATGCTGGTAGAGAGGCATTGAAGACGGTAGCGCGTGTCTATGACGCCCTCTTTGACATTGCCAAGAAAAATCCGATCAATCTCGAGGGAGTGAAACTCGATACTAACAGATTTTGGAAAACCGTTGTCCAAGGTGGTGATACGGGTCTGCTTAATTCGTTTACAAGAGATCGTATTTCAGCCATTCTCATAAAACAGTATCCGTTGATTGTTAGTAAGGTGTCGCGTGAACATTTCACAAGGATCGGACTAACGGGCGAGGATCTGATTCCATATGTTCGTCAATACCTGAAAGGTGGCGGGGACCCCAGCCTCGTATCTTCGTATCTCGAGTATTACACCGACGAGCTCGAATATGAAGACATGCCGCTGCTGAAGAAGGATCTTTACACCTTCCGACGCGTCATCGATGCTGGTCTATCCGTTCTGACGGTTATTGGCGGACTAGGGATCATCGGGGCCATGGAGGTCTTTACGGCTCCCCAAAGAGAAGGCGTGCATGAGTGGTTTGAAGGTCTCGACAAAGATGTTCAGAAGGACCTTGTCAACACGGTACTAAAAGACGCGATTAAGAATCAGCAGGTTAGTAAAGACCTAGACCGCTATGATAGTGTAGTAGATTCTATCCTAGGGCGCGTCTTAGCAGTAACAGGTGGGAATCGACACGTATATCCTTGGATGTACGACTACGTGGAGGGTCTGTTCCGTCTTCACATTCCGAAGGCGCTGGATAACTTCCCGAGCGTAGAATTTGCCACCTTATATGCCGATGACGACGTAGTGGATTACATTGCACGTGACCGCCTCGTTCGAGACGTGAACAAGATCAGAGCTACGGGTGACGCCAGTAACTACAGGTCGTATGATTACGGGATCATTGAGGGGGCTGCCGAGGTAATTAAGCGTTCTAATAGACCCGAAACAATCGAGACCCTAGCAGAAACCTTCGCGGCTGTATTCACGAATCTAGGTCAGGTTAAGGATGTCAACAGTGTTGCCCGCCTAGGCCGCCTGCTGAAAGCCATTGATGACAAGAATCAGTCTGCTGCAGAACGGATTTTTAAATCAATGTCCAGCACTGCTCGCGGTAAGCTGGTGTTGTCGATTGCCGAGGAGGAGACCTTCAACACGCTGCTGAATAGACTCGTCGGTGCGCATCAAGAGATCAGACCTGAGATTGTAGTTAAGCCGTCCAGCATCCCTGGTATGCTGGCAAAGAACAACATCAATCTCACCAAGATCGTTAGTGTGGACGCCGCCAGCGGCAAGTCCTTCCGTGACGTCCTTGCGTCCAGTGTCGATGATTCGATTCTCCCCGATCCAAAGGTAGTGCGGGTAGATAACAAGGATCAGGAGGTGCTGGATAGGGCATCAGCTCGCCTGAACGGGGAGTTTCGTAGTAACAAGAAACACGGTTCAGAGGGCCTGAAGGTATTGGCCATCTTTGATACCTCAATCTCGGACGGGCCAGAGTGGGAAGCCTTCTCCGCAGAACGTGCTGAGAACGGGGACGAGAACGACTATTTCCCGACCGTATGGCACGGGACGGGTACGGTAGGCGGTTCATTCATCCTTCGCTACGGTTTCAAAATCACGAAGTTCGACCGCGAGACGATGGCTGGTCGCGCACTAGGGAACGGTATCTACTTTGCGAGGTACACGGACAAGTCCCTGCAGTATCTCCGCGATGACACTAGCAAGATTACGCGGCAGGTCGGTGGCATCGGTTATCTGTTTGAAATGGAGGCACAGACTGGCCGCCCTGCCAAACGTAATAGCCAACCGTGCGGTCCTGATGAGGGTGTAACCTGCGATTACCGTTCAGGTGGATTCGCTGAGGCAACCAACCATCAGAGCTTTGCGTCACCTGAATGGGCGGTCTTCAAGGAGAAGGGTCAGCTACGGATCAAGAAGGTCTATAAGGTCGAGATCGTTTCAATGAGCGAATGGAAAGCCAACTGCAAAAAATACGGGTATACAGTATGAAAATGAAATCGTTCAATAGTTATTTGACTGAGAAGGAAGCCCCAGAAGACGGCGGCTCCATGACATGGTGTTTCCTACAGGGGCAAATCCCTGTATCGCGGAATGAAACCGTGGATTGGGAGACGTGGAAGGTTCCGCGTGGTGTCATGCTCGACGGCGGTGCGTGGGGTATTAGCGTTATCGTACCACGAGCCGAAGAGCTAACCGACATCTATCAGGTCGACGACATTGCCCTGTTCATGCGTGATGGGGAGGGTGAGCTAACAGCTTTCCTGAAGGCCGTATACGGCAAAGTCTCTTGACCTACTAAGGTCTGTGTTGTAACATAGCGAAGCCAGTCTAGGTTATCCCTAGACTGGCTTTTTTTCCATAGATACTTTTCAATTGAAACACTAAGGGGAAGACTATATGGCGATGTCCGTCGAAGAAAAGATGATGACGAATCTCATCTATCAATACTTCATCCCGCTGGGGTTGGCGAAGATTGATAGTAAGAAGCCGCGTCTAAAGCAACTGATGAACACCCACGAGCAGCTACAGGCAAATCAGTTCCAGAATACCAAAGATCCGTCGGGGGCGTTCAAGGCCATCATGGCGGCCTCCGAGGTGGGTATGATCAGCGGTACGGTGCGCGATCTGATGCTACGGACCCTGCGCAACATCCGCAAGAACAAAGCCATTGTGGCATCGGATATTGACGACGATGACCTGAAATCTCTTCTGATGAAGATCAAATATATGGTCAATCGCCCGCATCCGCTGGTTTTCAAACTGGTTGACGAGTTCGTAGAGGACAAGATCAACCTAGAGAAGCTAACGGCCGAACTCTATCAACTGGCGAAGACCCGTAAAAATTAATTCGAGGACTTCGCAGGGAACGTCATGCAAATTTCCCGACAGTATGTTCGCCAGCTGGCGGCTATCCGTGGAGATGATGGCGTAGAAGATGCCGAGGGCGCGGAAGAATCAGACCCGTTCGCTGATGCGATTGAAGCCGTGGTCCTTCAGGACGGGGACGCGAAGGCGAAAGCTCTGGTGAAGAAGCTTCAGGAAACCAAGAGCAACGAAGAGATTGCCAAGGCCATCATTGACAAACGATTCCCCGACGAGAATAGCATTCAAGCCGTTACGCTATACGCTATCAATGAAATCGGTGTCCTGAAACTGGTCAAGACGCTGGACCCAGAGCTATATGACGTGGCGCTAGCAGTTCTAACATGTAACGCGCTAGGGAAAGAGCTGAATACGATTCCTCTACTAGCCGACGTGCTAAAGAATAAGAATCTTGTTCAGTGGATGACGAACACATCCAACAAGACAATAGCTGGGCAAACCGCTTTTGACGCATATAACGATCTGGTGGAGAAAGCCGCGCTGTGGTTTGTCAATAGGATAAAACGGTCACGTCCCGCTAAGCTGTTTGATAGCCGTTTTGAAATCGAGGCGATGCTAGAGCAGTTCCCAGATATCGCGGACCCAGACTTCCTGCATATGGCAACGAACGTCAGCGAGCTCTATCAGGATAAGAAGGACTTACTATATGGTATCCTGAAACCCGCTTTTGCGGGGTTTGATCCATTCCCAGATAATCTGGCCAACGGAACCTATGCACAGTTCCTGCGGATGGCTGGCGCTGAGATGACCGACGACGTTATCGGCGGTGTCCAAAGCGAAGAGCTGCAGCAGCACCTTGAAGGCATCCTAGACGAGTTCAAGACCAATCGTTTTAGCTTGCGTCTGGCTGATGATCTAAAAGGCGAGATCGTCGCTTCCGTGCTGGTGGGTGTCAACAAGCTTCTACAGGCGATCTACGACGTTGGTTTCGGGTCTGGTGAGTTCCCACCAGTTGGCGAGATCGCAGAAGCGGTAAAGGCCAAGGCCGCCGACAGCAAATCGCTTTTGAAATTCGCCGCCGAGATCATCACGACCACCGACGCGGGTAATAACAAGATGAATACCTTCGTCTCGTCACTAACGGATGCTCTGCTACCAGAGCTATTGAAGGTTGACGCACGTGGTTCGAAGGCCTTTGATCATGTTCCGTTTGAAAGTCCGATCATGTCCTATATCAAGGGCGATGATCTTTCCTTCCCTCTGGTGTCAGAAACGGCTATCCGTGCGCTGGTGGAGATGTTCCTGTTACAGAACAAGGTAGCCGCCGATCTAATCGCCAACAACTATGGGCACTTCGAACGGTCCCATATGTCAGAAGACTTCTCGAAACAGTTTGTTCGTAAGTGGTATGATGAGGACGGGGATTATTTCCTTGAGCTGAATGTAGATACCATGTCAGGCGAATCCATGCGTGCGCTAACGATTCCAGAGTGGTGGAAATATCTGTCCAACCCGAGGAACAAGAACGATGCGCGGTTGAGCCATTTCAACCGTGGGGTGAAATATGGTTATTTCACGGGCGATATCGTTACCGAATACATCAAGGAGGGATTCAAGGGCAATACCCCCATCACAGCGCTAGTGGGTAAACTGATGACCGATATCGGTAAGGAGGATATGCGGGAAATTGTCCAGAACGCGGCAAAACGCATCGTTTCGCAGGCCGCCAGTGATATGCGGATGCTTGGTCTGGCCAATGAGCTGTTAGGTAAACATGGTCTAGCCGACGCCATGCGCAAAGCTATGGAAGGTATGTCGGGAAGCTGGCGGCATGACTTCCTGCGGAATATCCCGTTTGAATATGCGGCATCCGTTCTTGGTCAAGACATCTTCATGGACAAGTTCCGCCAGTTTGTCCAGAAGACAATCGACGACAAAGAAGACCAAGGCGACACGTATGACGACATGGAGCCCGCCACAACGGCCGCGTCAGAGTTCGCCGCATTGCTTCCGACTATTGGTGGCACTATCAAGAATGTCGGCCTCACTGATGAGAACATCAAGGAGGTGCTAGGCGAGATGAAGCGGGTAATGGGCGAGTTCGTGGATCATAAGGACGTGTTCATGGTGGCCGAGTTCCTGAACGGCATCGTTGATCGCGTGCCTGAAGCTGTGGACGATCTGATCGAATGCGACGAATATACAAAGCACTTCACCCTAAGCCGTGTTGCCGCCGCTGCACAACTATCCCTTGTATCCGAAGCACTAGACCAAAGCCCGATCAAGCCATACAATAAGCTGACGCTGGATGAAGCCATGAGGTCCCTGCAGTTTAATAACATCGACCTAGGGAACGTGATGAACTTCGACGACGCCAAGGGTAAGAAGTTCTCACAAGTTCTGATCGAGGCACGGAACCCTGCCCTTAGCCGCCTGAAGCTGGAAGATCTGAAGGTTAAGGAGGTGGAGGTTAGCGAAGTCGACAAGCTGAAAATCACGGCCGAGATTGAACGCTATAACAAACATCGCCATACCAAATCCCATGGATTCGATGTTAGCATTCTGGTGAAACGGGTGTTTGACGTTTCGATTCCCTCCCAGCACGCAGCGTGGCCAGAGTTCGCAGAAACCCGCGAACGACGCCATGAACCAAACCCCTACATGAAGACGGTGTTTCACGGGACTGGTTCGGTTGCCGCATCCATGATCCTACGTTACGGGTTCACGGTGCCAGAGTTCAACCCCGACGCAGGTATGGCTGGACGGGCGCTAGGAGACGGTGTATACTTCACCGACGTGGTTGACAAGACCAGCCTCTATATTGGTGATAGCGGATATGCCGAAGAGACGACGGGCTATCTGTTTGAAATGGATGCTCAGTTAGGGCGTAGGGCGGAAACAAACTCGCAACCAAATGAGCGCGATGGTAGGGACTGGGACTATCGGTCTGGGGGTTTCCCTGAAGCAACTAACCATCAGGACTTCATTTCTCCCGAATGGGCCGTCTTCGATCCGAAAGGGCAGGTACGAATCCGTAAAGCCTATGAGGTGACCCTGATTAAGGCTTCCGAGATGAAGGAGATCATGGAAACGAACGGGGTTCCGTTTGTCCGTGGTGATGCTGAGCTAGAGGAGAGCTATAAGCCGATGAGCTTTAAACAATACCTGAAGGAAGAGGCCGAAGAAGGAGCCCGAGTGGTGCGCTGGTTCTTTGCCGACGGTCTGGTTCCTATCGGGAAGGGAGCGGTTGCCCATGGCAGAAGGTAGTTTTGCCTAATGCTACGGTGGAAGGAAGTGCCATAGGTGCGATGGTAACAGTTCGCACTAATGACCCTGAAGTCAAGGGTAGCCGTGAGGTTTCGGGTCTGGCTTTCGTCCACACTGGGAACTATGTCACGTTCTGTAAGGCAGTAGGAATCAAGCGGTAAACAGGAAGCCCCTAGGTGTTGACATCCTAGGGGCTTTTTTGCTATCATGGACCATTCCTTTTGTCATTGGAGATTCTATGTCCTTCTATACTCACTTCCATCAAAGAGGCGGCGCGATCTTCCTTCGTTGGGTTGATGATCAAGGCAAGCGTAGGACTACCGTTGTCCGCGACTTCCAGCCAACCCTATACGTGAAAACCAACGAGGAAACAGGTTACACGTCGATCTATGGTGATAACGTGAAACCCATCCAGCAGGAGGGTATCCGCGAGGCAAAGGAGTTCATCCAGCGATATGAGGGGGTAGATGGCTTCACCCTGTTCGGTAACACCAACTGGGACTACTCCTATATCAATGAGCGCTGGCCGATGGAAGAGATTCCCTATAACCGCGATCAGGTTAGCGTCTACATGTTCGACATTGAGACGGAGGTGGGTGACGAGTTTCCTGACCCGATGTTGGCCGAGCAGCGAATCAACCTGATTACCATTCTAACGGGCAAGCGGTACGTTATCTGGAGCTTCCAAGACTTCGACGAGACCAAATTCGACAAGCTCTATGATTTTCCAATTGAAAAGCGGGTCTTCAACGATGAAGATTCCATGCTACGGAACTTCATGGCATTCTGGACGGGTAACTATCCTGATGCACTGATCGGCTATAACTCATCGCGGTTCGACGTACCCTATATCGTGAATCGGGTACGCCAGCGACTAGGCGAAGAGGTGATGAAGACCCTATCGCCAGTGGGGCGGGTTAAGGAGTATCAAATCGACGTGAAGACGACTGGTTATCGTCTGATCGGGGTTGAGCACTTGGATTACATCCTCATGTATAAAAAGTTCATCCCTGGGGAGCGGGACTTCACCCTAGATGCTGTGGCCGAAGACCACCTGCATGAGGGTAAGCTCGAGAACACGTATGCCACGTTCCGCGAGTTCTATGAAAAGGACTTCCAGCGGTTCGCACAATATAACTGCCGTGACGTACATATCCTCTACCGTCTGGATGAGAAGCTGCGGTTCATTCCACTGCTGATGGGCGTTGCGTACATGACCAAGGTGAACTACGAGGACGTGTTGGGGACCGTGAAAGCATGGGACGCGTACATTCAAAACTACCTCTACGGTCAAAAGAAATTCGTGCCAGCGACCTTCAGTCCAAAGCAGCCCGACCGTTCAATCATTGGCGGCTACGTGAAGGACCCGATTGCAGGGCGCTATGAATGGGTTGTCTCATTCGACGCAAACAGCCTGTACCCATCCATCATCCGATCATTCAACATCAGCCCAGAGACGATTCTTGCGGAGCACGAGGTTCCAGCCGAGCTGCAACCATGGTATGATCGTCTCCAAATCGACACGATGGCCCATGACGAAGAGCTAACCCCTCTACTGGAAAAGCACAACCTTGCCATGACGGCCAACGGGCACTTTTTCAAACGGAACAAGCAGGGGGTGATCCCCTTCCTCATGTCCAAGGTGTATAATGACCGCGTGGCGGCCAAAAACGACATGAAGAAGCACAAGAAAGAACTGGTTGCTATTGAAGCTGAAATGAAACGTAGGGGTCTGGTATGACGGATTACACAACACTATCCGATGAAGAGCTGAAGGCGGCCATGCTGAGGGAAGAGGCCGCCATGTCCAACCTGAACATCAAACAGAACGCCCTAAAGGTGTTCCTGAACAGTGGATATGGTGCGCAGGCTTCCCCGTTCTTCCGATTCTTCGACTTCCGATGTGCTGAGGGAATCACGTCATCGGGACAGTTCTTCATCAAGACCGTGGGTGAGCAGACGGCAGAATACATTGACGGATTGTCGGGGGTTAAGGATTCCCTGATCTATTCGGACACCGACTCCGAATATCTGACCGTCAATAGCCTGATCAAGAAATGCGGGCTTGACAAGCTCCCGAAGGATAAGCTCATTGACGCGGTTGACAAGATTTGCGAGCAGAAGATCGGGAAGGCGGTTGACCGTTCGTGTGGTAACGTAGCCAAGCGTGCTAATGTTTTCGAGAACCACCTAGCGGTCAAGCGTGAGAAGATCAGCGAATCGGCCATTTTCGTACAGAAGAAAGCCTACGTTCTGCTGGCATGGGACAACGAGGGCGTCCGATACACGGAACCCGAGATTAGTGCCACTGGTCTAGAGGTCAAGCGATCCAGCACGCCGAAGTTCTGCCGCAATGCTTTGGCCGACTGTCTCCGAATCCTGCTGACGGGCACCGAGCGCGAGCTACAGTCATACGTCAAGGATTTTGAAAAGACCTATCAGGAGCAGCCCCTATACGAAATCGCCATCCCGTCTGGGGTCAAGGGCCTGGACAAATACGCGGATGCCAAATCGATCTATAAGCAGGGTTGCCCAAAGCATGTCCGCGCTTCCCTACTTTATAACCACTACCTGAAGACCCACAACATCGCTGGTAACTATCCTCCGATTCAGGAAGGCGGAAAGATGCGTCGGGTTGCCCTAACGCTACCCAATCCCATCGGGGAGGATACTATCGGTTTCGTGGATAAGCTCCCGCCAGAGTTCGGCCTAGACAAATACGTGGACCTCCGTGAACAATTCGAGGGGTCCTTCATCAAGCCATTGGAACGTGTGACAAAAGCCATCCACTGGTCGTATGAGCATAAGGCAACCCTTGACGACTTCTTCGGTTGAGCGTATGATAGCGTCACTTCCTAATCATTGAGGTGACGCATCATGGAACAGTTCGAAACCATTCAAGCGGCCTTCAGCTGGCTTGCAAACCAAATCCGCACGAAGGGCATCTATCAGGAGCCAGTCGACTCAAAGAACAGGATGGATAACTGGTCGGTTGATGAGTGGGTCTGGGGTGTCTTCAAGTTTCAATTGATGGATGGTGGATACTACACCCGAATCCGCCATACGGTGGACGGCTGGGTGGCGGTGGAGCGTATGAGCTTCGGCGGTATGAAGGTTGAGGTCGAGGCAATAGGCGAGGAAGAATTCAAGGCGATTGCCTCCCTGCTGAAAGACGCGGTTGACAATGCAGGTTGATTAAGAGAAAGCCCCTATGCCGTGATGGCCTAGGGGCTTTTTGCATTGTGAAACGGACTTCAGAAATTCGAGGGGCGTCAAAAAACGGCAAGGGGCTGGAAACCCGCATGGATAGCCAATCTGCAGAATTTGAGGCCATTATTTTGCATGTTTGAAAACCGAGGTAATAGGGTGACCCCACCTAGGTGTTAGAGCCCTCACCAAACCCCTATAATTATAGACTCAAAATGATCTACTTTGAGCGAGATAGGATCGTGGAACTCCTTGCTATTGACATGCCGCGAAAACTGATCTAGAATGACTGCATTGAATCATTAGAGGATACCTGAACATGAAACGAATCTACGTCCTTCAATACCCAGATGGGACCTTCTGGGATGGGTGGGAGAAACACACGGACCCACTGCGAACTAAGTGGTATGATGACTGGGAGAAGGCTGAAGCCGAAAACCACGAGTGCTGTGGTGGTATTATGAGAATCCGATCCCTGATCATCCGTACCGTTGAAATCGAAGAGGTGACGAAATATGATTAACTGTCTGTCGCACACTGGTGCTTGGGTGAACGTCCAAGCGTTCTCCAAAGAGGCTGGTCGTCGTGTCTGCCAAGAGCTATGCACGCAGGTGGCCATGAGTCGCACCTACAATTACCTGAACGTCAGTAGCAAGCCCGCTGTCGAGGCACTTGAAGCTATCAGCTGCATGGGATGGACGGAGACCGTTATCGACCTAGGCGACGCTGGTCGATTCTGGTTTGATGAACGTGTCATGGATATCTTCAAGGTTGCACTACGCGAAGGAGCCTTGATCATCAACCACAGCTCTTCCCGCACCGTGTTTGATGATGTATTCTCCTCCATGGTGAAACGGGAAACGATCAAGGCAGCCGAGTATCTGGCCCAGCGCGACCACATCCTGAAGCTCGCTCATAAGTTCGCCGCCGAGCATCCTGATATGGTAGAGCAGGTGGGGTCTGATATTGAAATCCAGTTCCCAGACTGGGGTGTGGTTGGCCTCTATGAAGAGGATGGGGAAGGAGGGGTCTATGTTCGCGGTCTCAGTGGCCCGACGGATATCGTCCTTCTCCTAGCTGGATGGATTGACAAGCGGAAACAGTAAGGGTATCATGGTCCCATTGTCATCATTAAGTGAGGTGTCACATGTCTGAACGCAAAATGGTTACGTATCGGGAGATTGACCGCCTGTCTCCCATCGCTGGAGCTGACGCGGTTGAACTGGCTCACATCGGAGGCTGGCAAGTCGTGGTCAAGAAAGGCGAGTTTGAAGCAGGTGATGAGGTCGCCTACTTCGAGATCGATTCATGGATTCCGCATGAGGTCGCCCCGTTCCTTTCAAAGGGGAAGGAACCCGCAGTGTATAATGGGATCGCAGGTGCCCGCCTGAAGACCGCCAAGATTCGCGGCGCACTGTCCCAAGGTCTGGTCCTCCCCGTCAATAGCGTAGAGTATCTGGAAATGGGTCAGCCCCTGCTGGGTGATGATATTTCCGCATACTACGGGGTCATCAAATGGGAGCCCCCTGTTACCGCGTCTCTGGGCGGCCAGCAGGCTGGTACATTCCCCTCCGAGCTGATCAAGACCGATCAGGAACGGGTCCAGAATCTGTCGGATCAATGGTTCATCGCCATGGAGGAGCTGGCCAACACGTTCGAGGTAACGGAGAAGCTCGACGGCACGTCTGCCACCTACTATCTGGACAGTGACGACAAGTTCCATGTCTGCAGCAGGAACTTCGAGCTGCGGGAAGAGGAATGTAACATCTATTGGAAGATTGCCAAAAAGTACCACATCGAGGAACGGATGCGCGATCTTGGCATGCAAGGCTATGCGGTACAGGGTGAGATCATCGGACCCCAGATTCAGGGCAACAAATACGGTCTGAAGGATCAGGAATTCTTCGTATTTGATATCCAGCGTGCGGTTACTTTCGAGCACGTCCGCCCGAACATCCGCAGGAGCTGGGTTGCCGAGATGGGTCTTCAGCACGTCCCTGTATTGGAAAAGCACGCAGGCCTGAAAGGTCGTGATCAGATTCTGGCCGAGGCCGATGGTCAATCCCTGGTCGGGACGAAGCCGAAGCGCGAGGGTGTGGTCTGGAAGGCATGTCGGATGGACGATAGCTTCAAGGCGATCAGTAACGCTTGGCTGCTAAAGAACGAGTAAAATATCACTTGACCTACGCGGCGGATTGGGTATAATGGTATCCAATCCATCAACAAATGAGGTGATGAACATGGCAAACTACCCTGCTTCGATGGTTCTGGAATGGACCCTGCCTTGGGACGAAGAAGAGCTTTCCCTTGAGCCCATGCAACCCACTGCCCGCACCATTGACTTCGACGACATCCCCGAATCGATGGAACCCATCGGCGCACTTCTGGTAGCAGACTATGAATGTTAAGCGACGCGGCTTTGTCGACCTGTATGACAACACCTACAAGCTGGAAGGAATTGCAGGTCTGAGGGACAAGATTGCCGAATCAGCCGTTAGACGATTCGGGGAGCCTTATATCAAGGTGAAAGACCTGACCGACCTTCGCGGTATCGTGTCCGACATCTTTGATCTTGACCTACATGAGATGGTCCTCCTCCTACCCGAATCGATTCATGATGAACGATGCGACGATCAGTTTGCAAAGGACATCATCCGTGCGGTCAAGAAATATCAGACAGCCTTCTTTGTTCCATATAACGGTAAAGATGGATGCTTCCCTTCCCTCTTTAGAAAGGGTTCGCTGGACTACATTGACCATTGTGGCGGATGGGGGTATGAAAATATCCCGCTGTATGTCTTTACCGACCTACAGAAGTCTGGTACAATGCACGTAGAAGAGAACCTAGCAGGAACCTACATCATTTCCAAAGACCTGAAATGGTCTGCCAAACTCACTGATAGGCAAATCACTTTGAACAATATCAGCGCAGAGAACTTCATCAAAATTTGGGTGAATACACCATGAAACGATATATTGTCCGTCACTCTTCAGGTGACTTTGTGCGCCTCGTTAATCAACCCGCTGGCGAACAAGACCAACTGGTTCCCCTGTTCGTGCGCTTCCGCGAGGACGCCACCATCTTCGAAACCCCGAAGTCCGCGCTGCTGTCGATCTTCGGTAGCAACACCCTGCCGCTTGGATACGAGGTCATCAAGGCCGACGTCGCTATCACCTTCGACGACAGTATCCTCCCGCAGGTGGACGACTGGGCCCCCGAGCAGGAGTTCTGGAACGTGGTCGCCATCGACTATGGTCACGACTATCTGGCTGAGCGGGACATGAAAGAGGTTGCCGCCGATCATGGTGCGAAGTGGTCCAGCCTCCATCGGATGACGAGCACCGAGCTGGCCCTGCGGATCAAGACAGGTCAGCTGAACCTATCCGACACCGATTACGTCTATCTGGGTGAACATGCTTGGCGGGGTGTTACCGCCGAACTGGTCAAGAAGCTGGTCAAGGACAACTATCAGGCACTATTTGTCTTCGACATCGGTGGCACGAAGGCACGCGGTCGCAAACCGATCTTCCCCGAAGGTTCCTATATGGGCGTGGATATTGAGAAGCAAGAGCTGATCAACGACTGCGACTGCTAAAAACCCATTAAAGCAAAAAAGCCCGCTTTCCATACGGACCTGTAAATAGGTTCATATGGAAAGCGGGCTTTCCCGTTTCTAGAGGACTAAAGATGAGTTATATCAAGCTACGACAACAATTTGAAAAGTTCAGACGGGAGAAGGGAATCGACGGGATGTCCCGCGAGGCTATTAAGTGGTTCATGGAGAACACACGGGCTCTTAGCGGTCATGCCTCCCTGAATCGGACTAGTAAGCTCGGTAGAATCACCAGTCAGCCAATCCCAGGTAAGTTCTATGCTTACATGTATGATCCGAAGACGAAAGAGGATATGCCATACTGGGACACCATGCCCCTCGTCCTCTGTACGGCTGTTACGGAAGATGGATGGTATGGGATCAATTTCCATTACATGCCGCCTGCCATCCGCATGCGGATTATGGAGGGGTTCCTAGAGGGCCTGCACGCCAACACCACAAAGCGCATGAAGCTACGGATGAACTGGAAGCGGGCGGAGTATGTTGCCTCCAAGGTAGGCGCGTCCAAGTCCCTAAACCATTCCATTAAACGATATCTGGCCAATCACGTTAGAAGCCCTATCGTTGATATTGATCATCAGCACTGGGTGATGGCCGTGTTCCTGCCCCTGTCCCGATTCAAACGAAACCGTAATAGAAGCTGGGATTGAAAAAGAAAGCCCCTCGGGAGATGATCCCTTGGGGCTTTTGTCATTTCTGGATGGGTATCACGCGGTCAAAAATCTTGGCGTTGATATCCTCCTGATTGTTAGGAAGGCATACAACATAGACAGGATCATTCTCCGATAGATCGATTGAATAGGTCCCGTCTGCCTCCGATCTTGCCATACCCAGCAGTGTGCCGTCGGTGCGGGAATGGACTGCTACGTATCGCTGGATCGGTTGGCCTGTATGATCAAGGACCTTCCCAGCTACCTTATAGGATTTTGGCTTAGGTGGCTTTTGCGTCTCTTCCTCTAGGACGACATCCAAGACAGCGGGGGCCGTTACGTCAATAAATGCTTTGTAAGCTTTGCCTCTGCCGTCCTTGACGAATACGGAATAATTCCTGTTTTCGCGTAGGTCTCGAAGCTCAAACAAGCCGTTGGGGGTTTCAATTTGTTCCCTCTGGTAGTTGCCTGTCTCCTGATCGGCAAGGAAGACGACTGCTTCGGTATATGGGCGAAGGATACCATTCTCGTCTGTCTTCTTAACCGTTCCCGTGATGGAATGGTTTCCGCCGATTAGGGTTCCGCCACGAATAGCAGGAAGCACGTCCTCCAATACGTCATAATGGAACTCGCCGAAGTCCCGTTGTGATTCTTCGGGTTCGATTGCGGTTAGAAAGTCTTCCAGAACGACGAATCCTATTTCTGGTGCGTCTTCCGATGGGTCTGGGATTCGTCGTGGTAGATTCTGCTTCGGTTCTCTGAAGCCTTCATACATCTCCAGACCCGCAATACCGCCGTCGAACTGCGAATCGACTTCTCCATTATGACCGAATCCGATTCGCAGACCTAGGCTAGTATTAATATTTCCACTGGCGTTTTTTTCGCCTGCCTTGTTTCCGTCGATCCACAGTATAAACCGTTCAGCGATGAAAGCATATGCAACATGATGCCACGCCCCGTCATTGACGGGATTGGTTGACACGATCATATCCGTCTGGGAAACGTTGTCGGTGGAAATCGCAACCGAAAGAACAACCCGCCCTTCGGTATTGATTCCACAGAAAGGATTCCTGTAGTTATTAACGTGACAGAAAAGAGACGAATAGCCGCTTGCGGGAGGGACGTTCACCTTCACCCAAAATTCAATAGTGAACCATTTGTTTATCGAACCATGGTCAATCTGGGGAATCTTCTTTGAGAAGTCCAGATAGTTCGTATTCGGAGGAATTGCGTCGTCGGAACGCCAGTTCAAAACGCCAGTGTATGAACCTTTCGTGGTGCCGTCCAGATAATCATATAATGGTAGGAGCTTCATGGCGTATTACCACTTTGTTGCGTTTAGGTAGATCCCCACGTCATATGTTGGCATCCAGATTAGTAGATTGTCTGGTTTGACCGCTGTAACATCCTCAACAAAGAACGGCTCTGATGTATGCGGTTTGTATATCATAGGGGAGTAATATAATCCAGGCAGATATCCATATGCGACTTTATCCGAAACCCACAACGGTCGTTGAATATAAACCGCATAGTCGGATTCATTAACAAGCCCAAAAGAACGTCTACCAGCCGTAATTATAGGGTTGATATAAATCGATCCACCGATGCTGGTGTAGTTTTTCTGTATAATGATAGAAGAAGAAGAAGAAGAAGAAGAAGAAGAAGAAGTAAACACACCGTCAGAAGAACGGTCGCCTGTTGTAATCATTGAATTATAGTAAGAACTACTATTAAGAGCCCCTCCAAAAACGCCATTATATTTGTTATTAGCCTTCGTGGTCTTCATTGAACCGAAACAACAAATAATAGACCTAGCATAACCACCACTTTCGGAGAAACCCGCGCCTGAATCGTTATTATACATTTGATAGCTGAAATGATCGTTTGCTACCATCGCCCAAAGTAGGTTATTTGTTTGATATGACTTCTTCGGACACTTTGCGCGGTATGCGTCTTCTTGGCTATTATCATAACTTTCGAAGTTCTCAAACCGTGACATTGTAAAGACTTTGAAACTATACTGTCGCTGGTCCGTATCATCTACCATAAAAAATGGCTGATCAAACCCAAGGCGTTCGGACTTATAGACTGCCTTGAAACCATCGGCAGACTGGGCCACCTTCTTCCATCCAGCAGGCGCATACTTGATCTTGATGGTGCCCGTGGCGGCACCGTCAGCCACACCTACCGTCTCGAACTGGAAGGTGTCCTTATAGGATTTTGTGACCCGATGTTCTCCGTTCAATTGCGCGGGCGTTGCTCCAGAGATACTGACGACGGTGTGTTTCCAGAAATCATGCCCCGCCAGCGTAACGGTGGCAACGTTACCAGAGACGGACACGCTAGTAGCAGTCTGTTCGTTAAACCCGTCGACAAGAACGGCATTCAGCCACCTAACGACGCTCCCTTTCTCTGCTGAGATAACAGGGGCCCCCTTCATCTTATGGTGGAAAAACTTAACGTCTGTACTCACTGGCATGTTTACACGTCCTTAATAGAAAGCCTATAGATGAAAATATCTATAGGGCCTCGTCGTTTATAGATTGATGACCTGCCACTGTGCACCGTCTTCAAACCCGTCGTCGTTCCCATCATCAAAGAATCCAAATGGAGCAAGCTCCTCCATCATGGCTTCCGAGTTCTCCTCGATGAACTTTGATTTGAAATTGGTGTCGTTCAGTTCCTTGAAATAGTCCTGAGTGGACGCCCATGCGAAGATGACCAAGGCCATCACTAGATCATCATGGGTCCCTTCATCGGCGGCATAGGACTTGGCCTTGGCGATGAATGAGGTTAGCTCCTGAATCGTGTCCGCGTCATTGATGACCAGTTTCCGTGATTCGATCAAAGCCTTTAGAGCCGAACACCCTACGCTTTTTGATTTAACCGTGGTCCGTAGACCATTGACACCACCTTTCCACGCGCCTAGGGTTGTTTTCCCGTGAGCATTCCCCGTGGTGAGGACGTTCTCATATTCCTCTTCGGCATGAAGCGAATCGGCCACCGCCTCACCTACGTCATTAGTCTCAACAAGGATAGCCGCGTCATTGTATTTGTGGCCAATATCCGCAAGAATCCTTGCCATCATGAGATAGCTCGTCCGATTATTCCTGAAGACGGCAACCTGTTTATATGGTAGCTCAGTAATGTCGACGACCTGTGCCACCGAGTAGTCCCCGCCTACGCCACGCGAAATATCGGCCCCGATGAAATATGAACGGCCCTTCTTCGGCTCTTCATATACCTTGACCGAATCGGAGACCCTGATGGGTGTTTGGTGGGTTAGTGTCCGCAGGGTAGCACCATCAATCAGCGTACCACCTGAACCTAGGAATTCGCATGCATATTCCTGATCCCACGTCTCTTGTCCCACGTCCGCAATCGTCTTCTTTTTAAATTCCTCATCGCGGCCAGGTATCTCGTGCCATTCGACGCGGAACGGGACAAAATCGGATCGACCTTCTTTTGCCTCCGTCCACATCTTGTAAAAGAAGTTCATTCCCTTGGGGGTCGAGAAAATGGTAATCTTCGATTCTTTACCAGACGAGATGGTCGGGTAAACGGATTGGAAGAATTCTTCCGCCTGATTAGTCGGAATGAAGGCGAATTCATCCAGCACTAGCCACGCCACGGACTGACCACGGATTGCGCTGCCACTGGTAGCAGCCGCGAGTGCCTTACACCCGTTGCCGAGGACGATGCTACCCTTGTTCCATTCCTTGACGCCAACCTGCATCCAATGGGGGAGGTTCTCATACATGTCTTTAATACGACCAAGAATCTCCCGTGCGGTTGCCGCCTTGTTGGCGAGGATTGCAACGGTCTTGCTTTCATTAAAAAGGATATAGTGCAGAACAGCAGCCCCCGTGGTGGTGGACTTACCAGCCTGACGCGGAAGCACCATGATAACCTTACGATTTTTCAATTCAAGCTTAACAATCTCTTCCTGAAAATCGTATAGGGAGAACTTAATCACACCCTTGTCAATGTTGGTGATATAGACGTAGTTTTTGATGAAATAGATCGGGTCCTCATAGCACTTCCTGAGTTCCTCCACCTGACTTGCGGAGAACTCGACGTCAACCCCCGTAGACTTAAGCTTGGGGTTGTTCATGTAGACTAACGGTCCGCTGCTGGTCGCCATCCTATTGACTTCCTATCATGAAATTGATAACATATCCGTATCTATAGGAAACAGCTATGAACGTGAAAGCCCTATGCGGTTGTGGGAAACAGGTCGCCTTCATCCGTAATAGTGATGAAAGCCACGCCCAGCTAATCGAAAGCTTGACGCTCCAAGGATACAAGGTTATGATGTCGGAAACCTTGGAACCATCACCCTTCGCCATTGAACCGTGCTATGAGAAACAAGACTGCTGCTTCAAACCCGTTTTCACACACCGTGCAGGCATTGTCCCAGTATCCGAAAAGCCGAGAAACTGCGGTGCTGTCTTTGGTGCAGCGATACACCACGGAAGCTCATCAGACCCTTCAGAAGAAGATGGGGCATCGGATCATTCTTCCGAAGGTCAGATTGAATGGTAGACTATCCGTGACCATGGGACAGGCCAAATGTGACGGTAAAGAGTTCTGGGTTGAAATTTCTTCTAAGATGTTCGTGGAAGATAGCGAGGTTCTAAGGAACGTCGTCTATCACGAGATGGCCCACGTCGCCGACTATAGCCTCTTCGGGGAATGGGGGCACGGGGAATCGTGGCAGTGCCTGATGAAGCTCCTCGGGCTTCCTCCTGATCAGTATGCAAAAGAGGAAGAGTATGATGCTATCGGCTGGGATGTTGTGCAGAAGAAACGGATGAAATAAACCGATGAAAGGGGCTTGACGGCCCCTTTTTCTTTTTGTATGATTGTTTCAATGGAACCCTATAGAGGAACCCACCATGAAGATCATCACTGACAAGCAACTGAAACGGAGACTTGCCGTCGCCCATACCTTCGGCAAGATCCATGACAGCCTCCACCATCACCCCCTGCTGATTGACCTGAATGATGGCATCATGGATGAATGGGGCGTGGAGACCTATGAGCTGAACGGCTACTATCTCCAAGTGATCGGCGATACGACCACGGTCGGCAAAGGGACCCCTGATTGCCACGAATGGGAGGTTGTTCGCCGCTATAGCTGGTATGGAGACGAGTTCACCCTGTACGGTATCAACGAAGAAGACTTTGTTAAAGGGGCGTGATCCATGTCACTAGTCTCCTATGTCATCGGTTACGGGATCGCGTTCCTTTTCCTTGCCCTCCTGTCCATGAACGTGTATCATGCTCTTGGTCTATGGGCGCTAGTCTTCTGGCTGGCCTGCTCCTACGGACTGAAAGACAAAGGGACGCGGAACATGATCTTCTACGGGTTTCTTCTGGTCTCCCTTCTCCTGAACATCATTGAGATTATTTGAAATGAAAGCCATTCTCACCATCGGTGTTTCCGCCAGCGGTAAAAGTACGTGGGCAGATGAGTTCATTAAAGAGAACCCCAGTTTCCAAAAGATCGAACGGGACTGTATCCGCAAGGGGATTATGTTCCAAAAGGGCTATGACGGTCTCGATTGGTCTAAGTGGAAGTTCCAATGGGAGAAGGATGTCACGCGGGAGCATGAACGGCTGATCGATGTCGCCATTCAGAACGGGCGTGACATCGTTGTCAGTGATACTAATCTGAACCCGAAGACTCGCGCTTCCCTTACCCGCCGATTCAAGGAGGCGGGGTATGAGGTGGAAGAACGGATGTTCCCTATCTCCTATGAAGAGGCGGTTGCCCGCGATAGCCGTCGGCGCTATGGAGTCGGACCTAGCGTGATTGCCCAGCAGATGGAATCATGGGACAAGCAGTTTTCGAAGACCTATGTCCCCGACACCACCAAGCCCCAAGCCCTGATCCTCGATCTGGATGGTACCATTGCCCACCATGACGGGAAACGGGATATCTACGATACAGCGGATGCTATCAATGACCGTTGTGATGGTGAGGTGAAGGCCGTCGTTAACGGGCTTCACCATCAGGGATGGTATATCATCGTTCTGACTGGTCGGAAAGCTGCCCATAAGCAGGCTTCCTTGGACTGGCTGAAGAAGAACGCGATTCCGTTCTTTGAGTTCCATTGCCGCCCTGAAGGTGATGAGGGACGCCATGACGATGAGGTTAAGCTTGACGTATTCTGGCGTGATATCGCGCCGCGCTATAACGTGCGTGCCGTGATTGAAGATCGCCCCCGCGTCTGCCGTGCATGGCGCTCCATTGGCCTGAAGACCTTCCAAGTCGGGAACCCGCATAAGGAATTCTGAGATTGACAAATCAAACCCGTGTCGTATAATGGCGACACTTTCAAAGCAGTAACCCTTCCAACAATTTGTAAGGACAACACCATGAGTGAAACCGCAACCCCCGCCGTTGAGCAATCCCTATCCCTGATCATTGAAGCCATGGAGCTTCTGGTTAAGAATCAGGAAGCCATCACCACGCGTCTGGATAATCTGGACGAATTCGTTACACGGCTAGATCAAGACCTGCAAGCTCTTGAATCCATCGTAGCAGAGGCTGATAACAGTCCCTCATGGTATACGGAGATGGTTGCTCAAGAGGCCCAGCGCATGAAACCCCACTGGACGGAGATCATGGACAAGAATCATGACTTGTCACCCATCATCTACCGCTATAGCCGTTATGGTCTACGTGACCAGCATGACGAGCTGCAGTATGATGAAATCGACAATCTCGGTGGCGTAACCTACGCTTTCCAGATTGATTATGCGATTAATGAGGTCTATGCGGGGGTTGCGGTTTGCCAGCGGGACGATAACTTCAACAAGACCCTAGGCAAGACAATTGCCCGTCAGCGTCTAGACCGCGAGCCGTTCGCCTTTGAATACACGGGCGAAGAGTCACTAATTAAATCCTTCTGGTCCCGTGTCTATAGCATGTATAACAAAGACGGTGAAGATGATGCGCTGATCCGTGCTCTGGTGGGTATTGATACAACGGACTTTGTGACTGGTGAGGTGGATCGATGAATAAGGATCGCGTGGACGCATTGAACATCATCCGCGCAGTGACCAATTCAACTGCTGCCGATCTGGTCAAGAACTGTAGCAGTGAGAAATTCGTCAGTGAAGCCTTCGATATTTCCATCAAAGAGCTGAAACATTTCCTTGAGCTAGAGATGCTACTGCGGGACTCGATGAATGGAAACTGAAAACAGGGAGGGGATCGGGCGATTCTACCTGACCCCTAAAGGAAGCTATCCCTCTGTTACCACGGTCCTTGCCGCGTCACAGGATCATTCATTCTTGGATGAGTGGCGGGCAAGGATCGGGGAAGAGGAAGCTAACCGAATATCCAAGGAAAGCACGGACATCGGAACCCACCTTCACTACCTGTTTGAATGCGAGCTGCAGGGGATGGAGAAACCGACACCCGAGAACGCTGAACAAGAGACGGCTACGCGGATGTTTAAGGTCTCGCTCCCCAAGCTTCGTTCATACGTAAAGGAAGTGGTGGCCATGGAAACGCCCGTATGGTCTGATCAGTTCAGGGTAGCGGGACGCTTCGACTTGCTTTGCGTGAACAAACACGGTAGACTGTGCTTGTTGGACTTCAAGAATAGTCGAAGAGCAAAGACGGTCGATCAGATTCAAAATTACCGCCAGCAGCTAGGTTTCTACACCCAAATGATCAAGGAAACCCTGGGGCGCGTGGTAGAGGATCAAACGATCTTCATGGTTACACGTGAAGGATTTGTGCAACAGTTCCAGTTCAAACCTTCCGATACGCCGCGATCCGAACTTGTGACCATCCGTAAACATTTCTGGGAAATTCATCATGTTTAAAGAAGCACGCAAAAAGTATGTCGGTCGTCGTAATCTGGTCTGGGAAGCCGTCGAACTGGTGCCCCTGCTGACTGCTATGAGCATCCTCTTTGCCTTCGTCATCTATCTTGCATTTTTCGTCATGGTCTAACATTATGAGTAACAAACCTACACCAGATTGGATCGAGCGCATGGACTTCGCCGAGGAAATCGAGCGAATCGCGCTTGAGAAGGAGATCGGGATTCTGGACGCGGTGCTAGAATTCGCCGATATGATCGAATGGGAACCCGAATGGCTGACACCATATATCACGGGCTCCCTGAAGGAAAAACTGCGACTGGATGCTGTGGAACGCGGAATGCTCCGCGCCGAATCCACGCCTCAATATCAATTTGAATAGGTGATTATAGATGAACGGCGCTGGTCTCTATGCAATCTTCCTAGGGATGAAACTTCATTTCACAAGCAAGCCATATGATTATCCCACGTATGGCCCTCGTCCAATTGGCGAGGAGAAGCTTGGGAAGTACTACGTGCTCGCTAATGCTCTAGCTGGGAAGTTTCAAACCAAGGCAGCGCTAGAGACCCGCCTAATCGCCCTTTTCAAAAACAAGACGGTCTGGCTTGATGAGCTAGATACCCCTTCTGCAAGGAAGGCGGAAGCCGATCATCTAAAGATTACGAACGGTTTCTTCTATCTGTTTGAACAAGAGCTAGAGACGATCAGGAACGACCAAGGCCAAATCCATCGGGCACTGAAAACCCCCTCTTCATTTGAGGTTCCTGCTATCGGCCGTCTGCTTTTGAACAATCAGATAAGCATAGAGACCTACGTTGCTCTAGATAACCTGATCCCGTTTTCCAAGGACATTAATGACCTGATCTGGTCAGCCAATAAAATCAGGGTAGAGAAATACAAGGCTTTCTTCAAGCCTGATATGAAGAAGGTGGCGAAGATCGCACGCCCCTTCTTTGACAAATAGGGCAGCATCCCTTATAATGCTATCCGTGGTCGCTGATCTTGGCCACAAACATCCAACAATCAAAGGAACAAAACAAAATGACAGCTATCAATCGCAGCGCGCTAAACCGTTCATCCGCTACTAGCCTACTGAAGAAGATTCAGGAAGGCGCGAAGAAACCCGCCTTCAACAATGGCCCAGATAATCGTTTCTGGAAACCGACGGTTGACGCTGCTGGTAATGCTTATGGTGTGATTCGCTTCCTGCCCGCCAAAACCGAAGACACTATGCCGTTTGTCAAGACCTATTCACACGGGTTCCAGCATAACGGTAAATGGTTCATCGAGGAATGCCCGACGACGATCAATAAAGAATGTCCCGTGTGTCAAGCCAACAGCTCACTCTGGAACAGTGGTTTTGAGGCCGACAAGGAGGTTGCCCGTTCACGCAAGCGCCGCCTGAAATACATTGCCAACATCCTTGTTCTGAAAGACCCGAAGAATCCCGAGAACGAGGGCAAGGTTAAGCTATTCAGTTTCGGTCAAAAGATTTTCGACAAGCTAATGGCTGCAATGAACCCGCCTGCCGATTATGGTGAAGAGCCCCGCGATCCGTTCGGTTTCTTTGATGGCTGTGTCGTCAAATACAAGCAGAAGAAGCTTGCTGGTTATCCTAATACCGACGACACCCAGGTCGAGGCCACTGGTGATCTGTATGACGGTGATGAAGACAAGCTGATGGCTGTCCTGGAAGAGATGGTTGACCTGAACGAGTTCCTCGCCGAATCTCGTTTCAAGACCAATGAAGAGCTGCAATCCCGTCTAATCAAGGTCATCGGCACGGGTTCGGCCCCAGACCATAATGAAGAAGAGGTTGAGCGGGTCGCCAAGGCAACTGGCACCGAGTACGGTGAGTCATCCAAGATGGATGCTCTCCGCAAGAAGGCGGCCAAGCCTGTAGAAGAAGAGGCCGAAGAGGAAGAGACAAAGCCCGCACCTAAGAAGGCGGCTCCGAAACAGGAAGAGGAAGAGGACGACGATCTGGCTTTCTTCCGCTCACTGGCTGATGAGTGATAAGTTAGATTGAACAAAGAACGGGGATGGGTTATAATCACCTATCCCCGTTTTCTTTTAGGCAAATATTATGATTTTAATTGATCTATCACAGACCCTGTTCTCTGTCCTGTTTCAGAATCAGAAGAACGGTCTGTCCAAAGACCTTGCCCGTGGTATGATCTTCATGACCCTGCTCTCCTATAAGAAGCAGTTCGGACAACGTTTCGGTGCCCCCGTTCTTGCTATCGATTCAAGGGAAGGATACTGGCGGCGGGACGTGTTCGAAGGATACAAGGCCAACCGCAAGCGGGACCGCGAATCCAATGATAAGGTAGACTGGGAGCTGTTCTTTGATATCGCTCAGACGGTTACTGCTGAAGTGCAGGAGGTCCTCCCGTGGAAGTCTGTCTATGTACCCAAGGCCGAAGCCGACGACATCATCGCGGTGTTAGCCAACCAATTTGGGGATAATCCTACGCTGATCTTATCCAGCGACAAGGATTACAAGCAGCTGCATACTAAGGCAGGCATCGCCCAGTATAGCCCGATCATGAAGAAATGGATTAACACGGATAACCCGAAGCGCGATCTTCAGGAGCTGATCCTGACGGGCGATGCCTCTGACGGTATCCCCAACATCCGTTCCGACGCCGATTCCATCATGACGGGGAAACGGCAACTCCCCATCACGAAGAAGCTGAAGGAGGAGTTCCTAGATAATCCTGCCAAGGTATACCGCGACCATAAGGAACGATTCGATTTGAACGAGAAGCTAATCGACTTCTCCTTCATCCCCGAAGATATCCGTTCCGCCATTCTGGAATCCTATAGCGAGAAGCCACGCGGTAATATCCAGAAGCTATATCAATTCTTCATCGCCAAGCGCATGAACCGCATGATGGAGGACATTAACCTATTCAAAGTCAAAGAGGGTGATTATGAAGCTATCGGCTCAACACTTGATCAATACGTCTGATAGTGTCAGTCAAGACCTGATTGATCTATTAGGGGCTAGGGGGTATCCTGCCGTTAAGGCGGTTTTTGAAAAGGCCCGTCGGAGGGTTCTATTGGAAGACCTGATGCGCCGTGCTGATCGGATGAACTTCATTGAGATCGGCCCGAACCCTAACAAGGACAACAACGTCCCCTATCAGACCATCGATAAGGCACTGAAGGAGCTTGATCATTTCACGGTAGAAAGCGATTACTACGGGAAGCTGGCACGGAAGCAGCAGAAGCTCATGATCCTGCTGGATTCCGTCCTCCATCTAGAGGCTGATGCACTTCATAAACTTGTAACGAAAAACTACGATGTCAAGGCGGTGCATCGTTATTTGTTTCCTGAAGACTCTAAGCAGCGCGGCAAGAAAGCTAATGATAGTCTAGAATAAAAAAAGCCCCCTCGGGATATTCTCCCTTGGGGGCTTTGTCGTTTCTACAGGTTAATCATGGATAGTGGTAGCCTTACCCGTGATGGTCTTCCCTACGTCGGCCGCATGGAACCTTACGGAACCGTGCTGGTGGACATATACTTCACCCTCCAGCGGCGCGGCTTCGTTCTGGTAGTTTGACCGATGGTTTGTTGCTAGTTTCCCGTCCAGCTGGATGCGGAAGTCGGTGTCATAGTAGTTATCAACCGCAAGGAACTTCCGATGATATGCACCATTGGCTTCCCTCGCGATTCCTACTTTTGAAACATAGTCCGCGCCGTTGTATTCGACGTTCACCAGAGGGCAAATGATCGGGTCCACGTTATCATCCAAAGCCACCGACTCCTGCCAGAAGGCAATGTAGTGAAAACCTGCATAGTCCGTCACTTCTTCCAGTTTCACCCAGACGGTGGACGTCACCTTCGGCTTGTATTCAGTGATGATCTTGTTTGTGGTAAGGTCTTTCCTGATACGGAACGCGAAGGCGCTTTCTAGCGTCTGACCTAGTTTCCATTCTTGCATCCATGTCTGATAGACTGGTTTGCCGTCTTGGTTTGACGCCCCCATCCGATAACCGATATCTGTTAGGTTACTGATATAGGGTGCCGAGGTGACACCGAAGAACAAGCTAGGTCTCCGCTTCCTGTGTTTGAAAAGATTCTCATCAAAGTAGCTGAAGACCACCGACCAGTTGCCCACCAATTCCCGCTTTCCGATAATGGAACCCTGATGATGTGTGTTGGAAAGCTTCAGACGCCATCCACCGTAGTTATTGCTATAGGTTTTGAACGGCTCCGTAGGCAGGGAAAGGTTTCCGTTGTAACGACTCTTGCTTACCGTGATCCTGAGATCGGACATGTAACCATGATAGCCTAGGACGGAACCCGCCAGCAGATTGGAATCATATGGGATTAGCTGATCCTCCGATTCGCCGCTATCGGCATAGGGTTTGGCGGCATCGCCCTTGTTCAACATGGGGCACGAGAACGCTACACCTTCCATTGACAGGCGAGCTTTCGTTGGTGTGGTGACTTTGAACGGCATTACCAGTCTCACCCATCCATCGGTTAGCAGTTCACGGCTTCCGTTTCCCGTTAGGCTGTCACTAAACTTCAGGTATGATAGTTTGTAGGTCTGACCCTCGGCTTCTACTGTGATCGAATCGTTATAATTATTTCTGGCTTTCACATATACACTGAAGCAGTAGTCCCCTGCCTGCAGGTCAATCTCTGGGGTGTATCTGGCATAACCTCCCACATCGAAGGCTTCCCGTCCTGTGATCGGCCCTTCAATGGAGGTCGGATTCACGGTATTCCACATATTCAAAACGGCAAACCGTTTCCCTACATTCAGACGCTTGGGTGTGGTGAACGTGATGTTCTGAATCCACGTAGCCAATACGAAACCGTTAACCGCTAGTTCCCATTCATTCCGAGCTTTCCGTGATAGGGCGATATGGGACCATTGATTCAATGCAAGAGGTGCTCCTACGCCGCCTTTCTCACTTGTGCCATCCCAGAAGACTACCTGACCTAGTTTGTTGATACCAAGATATCCCGCTTCGCTATCATCAGAGTTCCGTAGATCAACAAGGATTTGATTCAGAGAGGTCTTAGGGAAGCTACTGGGACTAACCCATAGTTCAATCGTGAATTGTTCTTGACCAAGAACGTATTGATTACCCGTGAACGTAATACCGCTTCTACCATTGAAGAACGCGGTATCCACCTTAGCGCCACCTAGATGGGTTAGCTGATGGTCACCCGATACCGTGACCGTTCCTGTTACTGTAGACGTGGCCTTGAAGTTCGACTTGTCCTTGATATCCTGATCATTCAGCGGCAGGAGCGCCACTACGTTGTTATAGTCGTCGTCCCCGTCCGTGACCGTTGGAGAGCCCTCATATTTTGTTGACGGGAGGTTATCAATGTTCCAATCAACGTTAATATTCGCACTCGCCATTAGGCCGACTTGAGCCGTCTTGTCCACTAGGGTGACTACGCTGGGAGTGAAGTCCGTGATGGTTTCCCTGCCCTTGATATAGACCGTATCGCGGATATAGAGCTTGGAGCTATTATCCTTGAATAGACCGTCAAAGCAGGTGACCGTATATTTGTCGGTGGCGACAAATGATGTAGTTCCCGCGGTACCATCTTTCCATGCAACTGATAGTCCCTTCACTACGGGTTCATATAAGGTATGACCTTTCTTGGAACCGTAGAAATCCTTCTCCCACTTTGAGCCGTTCCATCCCCAGAACGTTGCGGTCCATTCCCTTGCATTGTTTGTAGTGTCCGCAATGGGGCGGAACCCTTGCATGTGAAACGGTGTGTTTTGATTGTAGTGCGCGCCCAGATAGAACATCCGATTTGGACCAATGAAAACAACGTTACTTTGATTTGATGACGAAATCGAATAGTTAAAATCCTTTCGTTGGCGGATAATGCTTTCGTCTAGCTCAACATCGAAGACCTCGCAGAAACAGGCTGGGTTGTTTCCACCACCAGACGAGAACGGCACTAGGACTTTCTCTGTAACCGCTGCTTTCAAGTCGCTCCATGATTCGATGAGCTTCATGCTATCGTAAGCATAGGAACGAAACACTTGAAACCCATACATGCTGCTAGGTCTGGCATTGTGCTGGAACGGAACATAATCAATCTCTCGGTACATTGAATGAGACTGTCCGTCAAGTGCGCTTGTTCGCGTGTTGGCTTGGAAATCGTTACTAAGCCACAACCACTTATCATGTCGTTTTGAAACAACAATGGGACTAACAATATGTGGATTGTCCCTGATCAAAGCTAGGGATGTTCTCATTTCACTATTAGTAATCCCCGTAGCGGTGGCGGAAATCTGATCATACCAGCAGCCAGCCGTCATCGAACCCGTGTTTTCGTCTGTGCGCTGTAGTAGCAGAATCTGGGCGTTACCCACCTTAGCGTCCCTATGCGGATTAACCACGATGCGATTAACAAAGCGCCATTTGGAATCAAGACCGCCTTGATCATATTCGGAGAAGTCTGCGTAATTGATAATGGCGTTGACCCACGTATCACCTTCGTCTGACGTATAGTGCAGACCAAGGCCCCACCAGATAGCAAACAGGTTGCCGAAGTTATCCGTATCGATTGCAAAGACACGGGGTTGGCAGCCTGGTGGCGTCCCGATTTGCTTCAGTGTCGTGGTGTTCGTGTCCTCATCAATCTTCAGCATCCATAGGCCAGTAGCCGCACAAGCCATCCAGATATTCCCTTTGATATCCACGCGGACGTTCCGTAGGTCCGTAACTGGGACTGGTGGATTACTGTTCGCATCAAACGGGGTCAGCGTACCGTTATAAAAATCGTAAATCGTGATCCCCGTTCTATTGAAGAATATCATGCTACGGTTTTCCTGATACGCACAGAGACCGTACCGCGTATAGTCTAGGTGGAGGTTATCTGGCTTGGAATAAATGGTAGCCTTGATGTTATTGAAGGTCTGTTCGTTAATACTAGCAGGGATGAACGGAGATTTTTCCTTAGGGGAGTCGTGGAACTCGTAAACGCGATATTCCATATCGGCAACGTTCTTTGCCGTCTTCGTGATGGTGACTTGGAAACGGCTGGGGAATGCGTTTTTATCCTGCTTTCCCGTCCATTGACCACTAGCAAACATCTTCCCCGAACCTACGGGGAAATTAGCTGGATCGAAATATTTGCTATCAGACTTTGCATTAGTAGCGAAGACGTTTCCGATTCCACTTCCAGTTTCAGGAACAAACTTGAAGGGATGAACCCCGATTAAACCATTAATTGCGCTTGGGACACCGCTGCCACCACGGATGATGGTATTCAGGTATTCGCCCATCGATTGATTATATTGATTTGGGGCTGCTGACGGTACGTACTCGTTTTTCTGGGCATACTGAAGACTATTATTCATGGCTTTTGGATACACGCTGTTTCCACTATATGCCTTATTAACGTCCAGCACCAATAGGTTCACCCATCCACTTTTTCCTAGGTCCTGATTGATCCTGAAAGCCGAAAAATATTTCTGTTCCGTGTTGAAAAGGACTTTCCGATAGAACGTATCCTGTAAGAACAACTCGCGGATGTAATCACTGTTCTCCGTATCTTTCGGGTCCTCCTGTAGGATGACGCGATAATAGATGTTCAGGTATTCCGTAGGTTCCTGAAGACATGGAGGGTTCAGGTTGATAGAAGTAAATCGCGGTGGATTATTTACGATGTCTCGAATAATCCCGATGGCTGGAATCAGACGAGTTCTATCATCAGGTAGGAACATGCTATAGAACTCGATATACGCGGGACTATCCGTCGTCTTCGGAACAAACCGATTTAGAGGAATTCCACCAGACTCTTGACCCACAAGATACGTTCCGTCATCGTAGTATTGGCTATAGCGGTTTCGATATGGAAAGATATCCTCATTAGCGCCTAGGATTGCTACGCGACTGAGATAATCACTACTATAGAACAGACTGTTAATCTTGTCACTGTGGAAGAAGTTCTCGCGCTGTTCCGTGCGCACCCCCCCCGTCTCCTGATTAACAAACTCTAGAGTTACAATGCCGCGTAGTTTCATTTTCACCCACCGATATTAATATTAGACAAGTCTACGTATTCAACGTTAAGGTATGTATTACCGCCGAACACCCTCGGCCATAGCTCATCCTCATAGACCAATGTCGTTAGCTTCAACTCATCGTATTCTGTCATGGCGGTAGTGCAGCGTGAACCATACGGGGCTGCCTCTAGGATATCATCATAGACGTAACGGACGACCTGAAGGCTATCCGTCTCTGCGATAAGCGTAGTAGTCTCCGACCCATATCCTAGTAAGGCTTCGTGGTCCGCGATGTTGATATAGGGGTTCCTATTATCAAAATGCGCTTGAAATGGAATCAGGTAGGTCTCACTAGGTCTATGGGTCCTCGATTGACCTTCCTCCGTGAATTCCAGCTCTAGGACAAACTGGTTCGACTTCTTGCTGATACAGTGGACTGGAACCGTAGCGCGGATAGGAGCCGACAGGATATGTGGAGCTCTTGTATTGAACCGTCTATCCGCCCAGCGCATCGTATCCAGTGTATAGCGCCCATCCTCCGTTTCCAGCCACACCTTTATCTGTTTGATATCAGGATAGTCGTAGTCGAATCGGAACTCGAAGACCGTCGTTCCCCGTCGTAGTTCGGTCTCCGTCAGATTGAAATCTGTCGTGTTCAGTTTGACCGCGTATCGTGGATCAGGTGAAATGACAGGAATATCCATCGACCGCGACTTGGAGACTTCATATATCTGGTCAATCCGTTCTCCGTCACCTAGACCGAATTCCGTGCGACCTGTTAGGAAGCTAATCGAATCGCGGAAGGTTAATGTCGAATCCACGACCTCCACGTAGGAAGCAATCACGCCACTGGACGACGTGATATCGCCTATGGTAGAGGAGCCCTCTACGTTCTCAACTTCGACGATTCGTCCTTGGGAAGTGATGCGGTCGGAACCGTGGCGAATCCAACCGTAAACATAGCGTAGCTCTAACCCGTCCTTGGGTTTGGTGAAATCGGCCTCACCCACCGATTCAATAACACCTTGATCATTGATACCACGGACAAGGTTGATAACATCAACGAAACCTACGGAATCGATGATGATAGGTGTGTTACCTGTTACACGGACTTCCTGATAGTGTTCTGCTCCACCACTGCTGGTAATGGTATTTGGTCGAATGGTTAGGACGCTATCTACTACCCTGACTTCTCTGTAGTGGATAGCTTGTCCAGTTGAGGTGATGTCTGGGGTGGGGAAGCTACCATCTTCCACCATACCAAACCACCTGACTTCTACCGCACCTTCGCCTTCAATTGAAAGCGTAGAGTCGCCCTTGACGGTAACACCTTGATTGGCAATACCACTTGACGTGATATCACCTGTCTTGAGATTACCAGTGACAGACAGGAACCCGACAAATTCAGCACGGCCGCTTGACCGAATCTCCCCGCCAATCTTCCCTTCAATTAGGGTGATGACTTCTACGCGCTGGGATTGAGATGTGATATCGCCAGTCTTGATATCACCAGTGACGTTAAAGAGGACTTGTACTAAGCCGTCTGATTGGATGGCTAATGGCGCGGAAGCGATCCCACGGACGCTGTTAACCACTTCAGCATAACCGTCTGACTGTATGGGTGTATCAATCACCCCACCAATGAACGGATAATCAATGGTATCGGCTCGGCCAGTAGACGTAATCTGATTGAGCTGATTATCGCCACCGATGAAAGCCTGTGCAGCGGCAAAACCACTGGAAAGGATGAGGTCGATATCACGGAACCTTTCAACCCTTACTTCCTGATAGAACGTGGCGCTACCAATAGATGCAACAGGTTCAAAACCAATTCTACCACTAACAGCCGTGAAGACTTCCGCATAGCCGTCTGACTTGATGTTGCCAGTCTTGATATTACTATCATAGACTGACGGGCAGTGGGTTATTTCAGATTCAAACCGTCCACCGTCCAGTGTCGGTTTCCCGCCCACTACGATATTCTCATAGTGGGTTGCTTCACCGTTGGACGCGATCGGTTCGGTAGTGATATGACCTTCAGCGGTAATCTCTTCTAGTGCTACGTCGCACTTCAGTTCAAAGAGAATATCACCACCAGCGGGTGTGGTATATGCTTCATTCCCTAACTGAAATTCAACAGCATCACCAGCGGGGATAGAGGGGATATAGCCGCACGATGGGCCGCTAGAAACGCCAACAGGGGCAAAGCCATTTCTGGCCGCCCCTGTTCTCGCGTTTTCTTTCTCTTCTGCCATATCCCCGTGTCCTCTTGTATTGAACGTTCAGGGATATTTAAACCACTACATCACGCCCCAGGCATCGTCCATTGCAGGGACGAGAACCGAATCGGACCGTTAATGATGATGTTAACCGTGTTCATTTGTAAGTCGCCATTACCACCTACAACTGAAACCGATACGTCTGCTACAGCTTTACCCGTACTATCGTGAATCCGTGCCCATGTGGCGGTCCCCGAAGCATTAGCATTCTGGTCCTCGCTGATAGCACTGAACGTTAGAACCCCGTTTAGCGCCGTGCCGCATGGATGACTTAGGTTATGCTCGGATAGCACTTTCTGTGATACCACAGCGGTATCAGGGTTGACGGGTTGCGTGCCGTCATAGATGACAAGTTTACCAGCAGCGCCGCCAGCATCAATCGCTGCGATGATAGACTCTGCTAGTTTTGTGCGGGTTGATGCTACTAGTTTGACTGCCATTTGTTCTATACCTCTTATCAATTGTTGCGGATGACCTTCACCCGTAATTCCTTATTGAATACGTTCTGATGCCAAAGAAGAATCGGACCCGTATCATGCACGTGGATATTTAAATGGTTGTCGCTTTCACCGTAGCCGACTGGACGTGGAACATGAACGATATTTTCAAACGGGGTTCCGTATATGGTTACGTCGTAGTGTTTCTCATACCGCGTACCCTTGGAAATCCAGAAGCGGAAGGTACGGTCAGTTTTGATTGCACCGATTTGAACCGTCATGCTGGGTTGATTCTTCGGCGTCAACCAAGTAATTTCCGTGTCGTCACCTTTAATCTGTTCCCAGAGGAAGGTATGACCTTTCGGATCGCCTACTAGCCGTGGTGTGAATGTAGCGTGCGTCAAACAGAATGAGACGATGTCTTCGGGCATGATGGCTGCCAACTCATTGTTGACGATATCAAAGACCCATTGATCAATCCGTTCTGTAATCTTGGAACCCTTGATGACTGTCAGCGATCCGCCTACGTCACCAACTTTCCCATAGCCGTCCCAGATATCCCCACCAGACTCCGTTACGTTACTATTCCTCGGAACGGTCTTGAACTTCCCGTCCTGTGTCTGGTATAGGCCCTTCTGTGCGTCAGGGATTCGTGACTGCTCAGAAGGCAGGTAGTAATCTGCTACGTTTCCTACCTTCGGTGTTGGGGTGAACGATACGGAACCGATGTCGCCGAACAGTGACGTGATGTCATATGCCTGTAGAGCCGCTGGATTTGGGATTCCTGCATCCGTATTAGTGGGGACTGGTGGGGCGATATCTTCAGCAGGGACCACGGAAGCCGTGATGTTAAACCCTTTGAAGGAAAGGCCGCCGCCCCCCTTATCCGCTTGGCTGATGATCCCGTCTTCATCATATACGGTCCCGTCCTCCAACACCGCATAACCATACACCGCACCGTTGTTATGCTTGATCGTCAGTGTAACGGGTCCGAAGTAATCACTAGGAGCCGTGTATAGGATCAGGCCGTTGCCGTAGGTGAAGGAACCGCGCGTGACGGATATGTCATACTTGTTCCCGTCCTCATGGTTCAGGATACGGATAGTAACGATATCGCCCCTTTGAATCTCTTTAGGTATTTCAAGATTCAAAGGAGCCGACTCGCCTTCCTTCCTCCTATCTGCTACTAGGTCAACGTCCAGTTTAATCGGCTGGAAGACCATCATTCCTCCTATTAAGCAAAGACGTTGTTAGAACCCGAAGCAACCTGATCCGTACACGATACCCTGTCACCTATGCGACCGATCTGCTTTCCATTGACATAGACCGTGCTGGAACCTGATACTAGGACGCCCTGATGACAATGCTTCGTACAATGAACCGCGAAAGCATCCCCTTGGCGGACTACGGGCAGGAAGTTCGCAAAGACGTTAGGGGATGCTTGGACGGAAGGGACTGGAACAAAACCTTTATGACCAGTTGAGAGATCGCCAAGCCTAGTTACCGCTGCTGTCATTCGTACACCTTGCCCATTTGATTATCGCGGAACCCACTGAAGTAAGTACGTAGGTCGGGGGTTGACTTCTTCTGTCTCCGATTACCTTCCTTGTTAAAGGAGATATGGATGACTGGTGCCTTACCGTGCCGCTCAAGGATGCATTGATCCCACCCATTCGGTAGAATCTTCGTAATCTCCTCTGCCCTGTGTACGTATTGATCTGCGGGTAGCTGTGGGAACTGGATATCTACGGCCTGCCCCTTCGGATGCTGCGATCTGGCGTTAGCTCCAACTTCACGGAACGCGCTGGTGATGATGAAGTTATTACCATACCTTGTGCGGATCGGCTCTAGGACGTTCTTAGCCAATTCAGACAGATTATCGAAAATCTGACACTTCGTTAGACCCGCCTGAGCTTTCAACTTCACCTTAGACAGCACTGGGCTAGTAGTCAGGTCGGCAAGCTTATAGTTAGTGCTCAAAGGATCAGACCCGAGAGCATCATCCCCGTGGCACTTGACCTCCTTCGTATCGGCGGCTTTCGGCTTCAGGTCTGCAATATCAGGATCGGGTTTGGTCTGACTGATCATTTCCCCGCTAGAGGACTTGATCGGCGCGGTGGCTTTGTCATAGGTGATGGCACCAGATTCTACGGCTTTCTGGTATGCAACCTCTTCATTCAATGCTTCCACCGTCGGTGCCGATTCGTCATCATCAAAAACTTCGACGCGAATCTTTCCGATTGCATAATCACCTGCGGTAACGTTCTGTGGGAACCATGAACAGTTCATCATGATATTCTTGGCCCCTTCATGTAGGTTTCCGTTTGATCCTAGGTGAAGGTCGGCATTAGAAACAATCTCGGCTTTCCCCTCTGCCCCGATATAGAGGTTAGCGCCCGTCTTGATCGTCATATCCCCGTCGCTTTCCATGTTCAGGGACCCTTGACTATAGATGTTGGCGTCACCCTTTACCGTGATATTGCAGTTACCGCCCACGTAAATGTTCCGATCCTTGACCGTAATCTCAAATTGATCTTTAACCGATTTGAAAACTACGGTACCGTCTGGATGATATTCAGTGAAGGAGCCCGCCCTGTGGTAAACATGAATCCGTTCCGCGTTCGGGCTATCGTCCCATTCCTGCACGTGACCGCTTTCTGATTGATAGACGTGGTTAAGCGGATACTTTGCATCATACGGACTCTTGGGTTCATCCCATGAGCCGCCGCCTGCAGTCCCCACACCCTTGATCAGGGTTGCTTCCTTGGAACGTAGAATGGTCTGATCGGTCTTCTCGTTACGTGCAAGACGGGACGTGTCCTGTTCGTTCAGCCATTTCTTGCGCGGGTATAGATCAAACGGGTCTTGGAATCCACTGCGATCATTGGAAGCAATCGTTACGGGTTCGGTGACACCGCTTGCAGGGATTGCTTGCCCTTCGCGTGCTTTCCGCTTGATGGCCTTTACTTCCTCTTCCGTCAGTTTCCCGTCATCACCAGCTAGGTCGGTTAGAGCTGCCTTGTCGGCGGTAGCCTTGCGCTTGATCAGGTCTCGTTCTTCAGAGGACTTCTTTTTGAAATCATCGTCAAGGTTCTTGATCTTACTGTCCTGCACCGCTTGGATAATCTCGGCGTCGGATAGCAGCGCGACTTCTTTACCAGCTAGAGCCCTTGTGATGGGATATGCGGAACCGTATTCTGTTACCGTGTTGAAGACCAGCTCTTGGACTGCTGGACCACGATCAGATAGGTCTACACCAGAGGACCTCATATCATTGACCGCTGGCGTGACCGTATCCTGTGCGTGGAATTCCCGTTGTTTCTTTTCAAAATTGGAATCCGATGCCGCGATGGATTGCCACTGGGTGTCAAATTGACGTGACGCTGGGACCAGACCCTTGAACTGTTCGGGATATTCCTGACGGACAAATCGTAGGGCAGGTGAATTGGCAGCACGGTTTGTAGTCGGCCCATCCTCCGTCATGTATGAAGGTAGCCCGTACTTACCGTATGTCTTACCCGTGGTGGTATCGCCCGACGATACCGCGCCAGCAGAGGTCTTGATGCCTGATGACGTGTATTCGCCGATGGAGAACTGTTTTTGCTTTTGGGTTTGTTTGCGGTTTCCCTCGCCATCAACCTGCCGTAGGACGTTACCGCTACTGAACGGGGAGTTCTCGATTCCAGTAGCCGTCTGGTTATCATCCTGTTCGGTGCCCGCTTCCCCATCGCCTTCTTCTACGTCAATGCCGACGATGTCCTTCACCCCATCATAACGAGTTCCCGCCGTGCCGCTATTGCGATCCTTCAGATTCTGATCTTTCGATTCAGGAATACCCGACAGGGTCCCGATCATCAGGGGCTCTTGGAATGTGCCTTCATCGCGGAAGATGACGACGACGAAAGTGCCCTCTACTGGTCCAGTGGGTGAAACCCCGATCCCGCTAACACCCGCCGACGTAATGGGTTGCATAGGGACGCACCATGGAAGGTCTTTGGTCGGCAGCACTGCGGTGTTTTCTGTGTGAACGCCAATGACACGGACCTTGCACCGCCCCAGTTTCAACGGATCGGCCCGTGATTCCACTACACCATAGAAGAAGGTATTCCCTAGCATTTCAATTCATCCAAATTAAACTTTCTTGACGACTTCCACACTAACGTGATAGTCCTGCGCCTTGAAGATGTGCCGCACGGCAGTGATGAGATATTTACCGCTCAGGGCCTTGTCCTCGGCGTCTTCCTTGTTTGTATCAGTGATGATCCGTGTCTGCAGGAACTTCATGTTCAAGGTCCTGCCTACAATGAGTTCCCGATTACCGAAAGCAAGGAACCTGATCTTTTGATTACCAAACCGACGCATTGAGGACACCTTGTTCTGGATTGCATCATAGGTGTAGTCCTTCGTTTGCGTATGGGTGTTGCGCGTCTCTGGCTTGAAGACCGTTTCTGATCCGAAGACATCCCTACGCGCTTTGAGATCGATCCCGAACCCGTTGGAGTTCACCACGCCCTCTGGTTCATATCGACGCTTGACGATTTTCTTCCTAACGAGATCATGGGTCCAGAGGGTTGTGTAGTCCTCCTTCACGCCCTTGACGGTATCGCCCATTGATACCACCTCATATTCCCTGATGTTCGTAATGTCCTTTTCGGCAGGGTTCCCGCTGACGGGTGAGTAGTGGTAGGTCTGGTCGGGTTCCTCTTGAAGCAGGGTATCCAGACAACGGAAATTGAACCCACGTAGCGTCTCATAGAAGAGGAAGAAGGAACCCTTGGATTCCTCACTGACAGACCGTCCAGCATAGAAATTGATGGCTTCGAATGGTGTCCATGAGGGCATCACAAATTTGAATTGCCCGTGGGTCCCCTCCACACCTAGGGTCTTTGAAGACCCGATATAGTTCCTGAAGATCGAACGGACCGTTTCGGCGTTCGTCCCAGTGAAAGCCGAATACAGGCGCGTGTTCTCGTTCAGGATGGATTCAAGACTACAAAATTGAAGCTTGTACACCTCACTGGTGTTGTTGTTCCTGATCCTGTTAGTGGTTGCGTAAACATAGAACTCATGAAGTTCGATGTTCTCCCCGTTGAACAGCTCAACCGTAAGCTTGTCGTTCCCAGTGACGTTCATGATATCAGACGCCCCATTCCCGTCTGCTATCACCAGCTCCCCAGATAGAGTGTTAGAGAAGATGTCTTCAAAGATCGATAGTTCAGCAACCATTGAAGTTAGATTATAGACCAATCCCTTGTTGTTTGTCAAGCGTATCGATCTAAAGGTGTTGATGAATGGTAGCGTCTTATCCATATGATCCGTTGATGTTCCTTTAGGTTCCCTTATTCATTTATTGATAGGATTCATGCCCTAATCGGGCATTCATCCTATGTACGTCTGGCGTCCGCTAGCGCGCCCGCCATCCGTACCGTCCTTTTGGGTTCCCTTGATTCAATCCTATAGATCCCATGGATGGGCGCGCTAGCGTCCATCCATGCGCCCCGATAGGGGCGTTAATAACCTATTGATTCCTTTAGGGTTCCTTATGGTTCCCTTAATCGTTATCTTAAAGAGTAATTCCGTTCTATAGGTGTCATGGGACCTTATGGTCCTCATGATGTCCTATAGGTGTCCTTTAGGGTTTCCTTGATGGTTATCTTAATAAGAAATTCCGTTCCGATGGACCCGAAGCTCCAAAGGCAAAGGGGCCAGATTCCATCAGGAACCCAGCCCCTCATATCACCCCAGCTTCCTCTCAACATCGATCAGGAACGCGGTCATGTATTCCTTGCGGATCGCCCTTACCGTCCGTCTCCGTTCATTGACTTCCTCTTCATACTGCTGATTTGACAAACTACTATTTCTTGTGGTATCGTGCTTCATATTGACGGTACCGAACGGAGACCCCTTGTTGATGATTCGTGATGTCCCAGTATCATTGGTCACGCCATGGGTTCCCATCGGGTTATCGTATTTGGCCTTCACGTATCTGGACAGCGTATAGTCGTCCATGATCCAGTCGGACGGGTCAACGATATCATTCACCAGATACAGGGTCCAGAATAGGTTGGAATCCCCATACAACCTATGAGCTAGGACATCAGCACGTTCGGCGCTGTTCAGGGTAACTGTGGTCAAGAAAGCAGGGTTGTCCCTGAGGGATTCAAGCAACCCTAGTTTGATAAAGACATTCCTGACCTGAAGCCAGTTATCTTGACTGAAGCGGTATTCGGTTAGCGGTAGTTTTGAAAAAAGCTTCATCGCGCAACCCCTTTAGGATTAGATGCTGATTTGAACCTGTCGCGGTGGAGGAATTCGGCTTCCGTGAACTGAATTGTAATATCGTAGCCAAGTGGAGCCCCAGTGCTATCCATCCCGATCCATTGCCCTGCAGGGGTGTGGTTGACGATCATGTTGGTCAACGCACACGTCGAAGTCCGATAAAGCCATTCGTTCTCCCGATTGCCTTGCATGAAGGTGATGTCGAACATGGCAGGCATGAGGTAGAAGTTACCAGCCGTAGATTGATCGAGTTCGGGATACATGTAGAGCTTGAATTTCTCAATGATCCCCTTCAGGGTCTTGGCTTCCTTGGGTGAGCGCGGGATGAACTTCCACTGAAAGTTAAAGCTACGGTTGTTCACACCATCAAACAGGAACTCGTTACGCGGGTTGGTGGCACGTTTCGTTAGTAGCTTCAGGTGGGTCTGCGCCCCGTCTAGGTCTAATTGTGATAGTAGACCCGAGACTCCACTGATAGCACCTAGGCCAGCGGTCTTCGCAACTGCAGTAGCCCCATCACCCAATCCGCCAGAAACAACCCCGTCACCTAAGGCAAGGACATTGGAAATCATCCCGCCTTCTGCGCGGGACCATGATGCGGCATGATCAGACACCACGCTATCGGGCATCGGCATTGCGATAATCTCATTGACTCGCTTAAGCGTTGGGGTGAGTCCTTTAACGTCAAGGTTCCGTGTTTGGCCAGCATTAGTCCCTAGACCCTGTGTGAACCTAGGCTTGAACCCGTCATCAAAGCCAACCTCCCTAGCACTATCCCCGCGCACCTTGCTGGTAGACTTCTCAGTATCCAGAAGGTAGACCTCAAACTTGACATAGTATGCGTTAGGGGTTGAACCTAGGTCGTCGGGATACCAGATAGCACCTTTCTGATCAAAATGGAAATCGGAATCAATGGCAGAATGATCCTCGGGGCGCTGGCTGAAGGTCTCGGAAGTGGACTTCTCAATGGACGAAGCGTTCTCCCCGTTCGATTGTCTGATAGGTGGACGGTTCCCAAAGTCCCGCCCATCCCCCGCCGACTTGCGGATGGAATCCTGAGTGATGGCCATGAGCAATCCTAGAATGGTTACAGTTAAGGATATTTACACGGCACCAAAAGAAAAAGCCCCGCAAGGGGGCTTTTGTTGTTTCTGCGGTTTGATTAGTAGGCGAGATCAAGGTCGCGAGGGTCAAGGGTGAATTCGCTGTAGTCTACTTTCTGGGCTTCGGCTTTCTTGTCGGCGGCGTCGAAGGCTTCGGCTACGTCTTCGAAGAATGCTCCGATGTTCTTGCGGATCAGGGCTTGCAGGTCGGCGGCGGTAAGTTTGTTGAAATCGATCATTTTGGGTTCCTCTATTCCGTTTGGGGTGCGTTCCCCGTGTTTCGATGGTTGTCATTATACGCCCGATGACGTAGAATACAACAACCGTTCATCAGGCCGACAGACGGTAGGAGATGTTACGAAATTGTTATCAATTGTGCCTAACAATTGTTAATGTAATGACTTCTTGACAACCTATGCAAGATACTGTATAGTTCCATCTTTCGTCAACTAACCCACTATAGAGCATTAATCATGGAAACCCCTAAGCGAAAGCTAAAACCGACTACAATCCCTCCAACCCCAAATAGTAAGAAGAAGGTCACTAACTACGTGGACAATGAGCGGCTGTATGCGGATTTTGTCGCATGGTATGCTCAACGCAAGGAAGCAGAGGAGAAGGGTCTACCCGAGCCGCAACCTCCAGCATACCTTGCGCAGTGTATCATGTTGATTCCTACCCACCTTGCAAACAAATTCAACTTTGCAAGCTACACCTATAAGGACGAAATGATCGGTGACGCGGTCGAGAACATCGTCAGATACTTCAGGAACTTCGACATTAACAAATCAAAGAACCCGTTCGCATACCTGACGCAAATCACCTATTACGCATTCATCCGTCGCATTCATATTGAGAAGAAGAATTCGTACATCAAGCACAAGCTGATCCATTCCGCTGATATTGATGAAATGGTTAGCATGCTGGACGACGAAGACCCTGATTTTAAAATCGGCTTCATGGAGGTCCTACAGCAGAACAGCAACCCCGATCTAGAAAGGCTATTCGAGAAAGCCCCGAAGAAACGGAAGGGCAATGACTTCGATATCCAAAGTCTGCTAGAGGGTGATGATGAGGTGGCGGATGATGAAGAGTGAATGGTTGATCTTAGGAGACACACACGTCGGAGCAAGCGGAGATGCGAAGCCTTCCCGTGAAATGATGGCCCGATATTTCAATGAGCAGCTCTTCCCGCTGATCGAATCTCGCGGTATCAAAACCATTATCGGGATGGGTGACTTCTTCGACCGTCGGAAGTTTATCAACTTCGAGACCTTGAAGTTCGCCAAGGAGGTGTTCTTTGATCGGGTGAAGGCAATGGGTCTTGAGATGTATATGATCATCGGGAACCATGACACCTATTACAAAAACACGAACGCGGTTAACAGCGTGGAGCTGATCGTCACGCCCACCGAATATCCAAACATCCATGTCTATAGCAACCCCGAGACGGTTACGATTGACGGTGTCCGCGTGCTGATGCTCCCGTGGATCAATGCGGAGAACTATGGTGATTCTGTCCGCCTTTTGAAGGAGGCGGACGCGGCATACGTGGTCGGTCACTTGGAGCTGGGCGGTTTCGAGTATATGCGTGGTATCATGTCCGACCATGGTCAGATTGACGAGGCACTGCTGGGGCGGTTCACTGCCGTGTGGACGGGTCACTATCACCACAAGTCCAGCCGCGGGAACATCCACTACGTAGGCACGCCATACCAGCTAACATGGAACGACTACGGGGATGTCAAGGGGGTTCACATCTTCAACGGCTCCGAGCGGCTAGAGTTCATCCCTAACCCCGAGGAGCTGTTTGTTCGCGCGGTCTACAATGACACGGACAAGAAGGCCGCCGACAAGATGATCAAGGAACTGCCTTCGTATGCTGGGAAGAAGCTGAAGGTAGTAGTCCGCACCAAGAATCACCCCATCATGTTTGAGCGATACCTTGACGCAATCATGCAGACGGGTCCGCTTGACGTGAACGTCATCGATGAGACGAACGCGGTGCGAGTGGCAGAGAACGCGGTGGACGAACTGCCAAAAGATACACTTGAGATCATCGGGCAATTCATCTATAATGATCTAGAAACTGATTTGGATAAGGGCCGCCTGCTGTCCAAAATCCAGCGTATCTACGTAGCAGCTAAAGAGATTGCCGAGGATGAATAATGTTCATTGTTAAACGTGTTAGATTCAAGAACTTCAGGAGCTACGGTAATCAGTTCACTGAAGTTATCTTGGACAAGGTGGGGTCTACCGTTATCACGGCCCCTAACGGTAGCGGTAAGTCCACTATCCTGATGGCGATTGAGTTTGCCCTATTTGGTCGGGTTAGCAACGGGATTGCGAAACCCGACCTCGTAAATTCAATCAACAAAAAGGACTGTCTGGTGGAGGTTGAGTGCGAGACCAACGGGCGACAGATTCTTGTGCGTAGGGGAATCAAGCCCGCCGTGTTTGATATTGAGATTGACGGGAAGCTGGTTGATCAGGACGCAAGCAGCCGCGACTATCAATCGAAGTTTGAAGAGGAAGTCCTCGGGTTCAATATCGCGTCGTTCCGTCAGGTAATCTCTATCAGCGGCGGCAGCTATACTCCGTTCCTTCTACTATCGGCTGGAGCGCGTAGGAAGATCGTTGAGGAGCTACTGAACCTGACCATCTTTTCAAAAATGGCCAGCCTTCACCTTGCAACGATCAATCAGAACAGGGAAGAGCTTGCTAATGCTGAGAACGAGATCGGACGACTACAGGCTTCCATCCAGTCGCTGAAGAAGGGCCTCGAGACCCTTGCCGAACAAGAGGAAGGGTACCGCCTGACGATTGAGGCCAACATCAAAACCGCCGAGGAACGTATCGCCGCGTTTCTTGCGGAGAATGAGGAGGCTAATCACCGCATTGAGGAGTTCAAGCCCGTCCGTGACAAGATCAAGCAACGGAAGGAAAAACGTCAAAAGCTACTGGACTTCAAACGGGACATTGAGAAGAAGGTATCCCGCATTGATGAATTCGTGAAATTCTTCCATGATCATGACCACTGTCCTACATGTAAGCAGGGCATCACCCATGAATTCAAAGAGGAATCGATCAGGCCGAAGGAAGCCAAGAAAGCAGAGTATGCCGAATCACTTCAACGGCTAGAGGACACCCTGAAGCAGACGCGGGACGATATCGAGAAGCTGGAATCCATCCTAGAAAAGACGCTAGAGCTGGAAAAGCAGGTCCATGCGAACAATGGCCGTATCCGCGATCTTCAATCCTATATCACCCAGCAGCAGAAGATGCTAAAGAACTCGGCTGGTAGTGGTGATGAGATTAAAGGAGAGATCAAGGCCAAGTCAGAGCAGATGGAGAACCTGAAGGACCGTAGGCTGGCGTTATTGGAAGAAAAACAGTATAATGACATTATTACCGCGATCATTAAGGACAACGGCATTAAGAGCAAGATCATCGCCCAGTATGTCCCTCATATGAATGCGGAGATTAATCGTTATCTGGAAATCCTGAACCTGAACCTCTCGTTTGAGATTGACGAACAGTTCAATGAGAAGATCCTCTCGCGGTTCAAGGATGAGCTGGCTTATGCTTCATTCAGCGCTGGTGAACGGGCTCGGATTGATATTGCGATCCTGTTTACGTGGCGGGAGCTGGCGAAGCTGAAGAACAGCCTGTCGTGTAATTTGTTGTTCCTTGACGAGATTTTTGATAGTGTCTTGGATGAAGAAGGGTTAGAATCATTCATCAACCTTCTACGATACAACCTGAAGGACACCAACGTATTCCTGATCAGCCATCGCCCAGAGGTAGTGGACAAATTCGAGAGTAATCTACGAATCGAGAAACAAGGCAACTTTTCAAGGATTGTTTGAAATGACCATTAAAAGCAATGATGAAATGGGGGCGGTAGAGACGGTCGAAACCCCCGCGCATGAACAAACCCATGTTGACGTATTCGAGAAGATTGCCAACATTCACCTTAATGCGGAGATCGATGATGAATCCGTCCAGCCCGCCCTAGAGTTCATCCTGAATTCAAACATGGCTGGCGAGGATATCACGGTCATTAATTTGTTCATCGATTCGATGGGTGGAGACCTTTCATCAGCCATGAAGCTGATTGACGTAATCAGGATGTCAAGAATCCCTGTGCGCACGATTGCGTGGGGAAATCTGGCAAGCGCGGCATTGATGATCTTCATGGCTGGACATGAACGGGTAATCAGCGTGAACTGCTCCGTCCTCTCCCACTATGCCTCCATGCAAATCGGAAACATGAACATTCTAGTGGCAGACCCGTCGCGTCAGCAGGAGTTCAATCTGATCATTGAGCGGCTTCATTCCCTATACGTGGAATGCACGGGTAAGCCCCTGTCATATGTCAAAAAGCACCTGCTGAAGCCCCACGACGTAGTGATGTCCGCTACCCAACTGATCAAGCACGGCGGTGCCGACACCCTGATGCCTCGTTCAATGGACTGGCTGACGGCAGGACTTGACTCCGCTAAGAAAGCCTGATAGACTTCTATTCATTGCAGTAACCAATCCCCACTATTGAAAGGAAACACCATGCAACTGTCAAAACGCACCCTCGCCATCCTGAAAGGCTGGAGCTCCATCAATTCATCAATCGTTATCAACAAGGGCAAGAAGCTCTCCACGATGGCGATTCCTCGCAACATCCTTGCCGAGGCCGATATTGAAGAGGACTTCCCGCAAGAGTTTGCGATCTATAACCTGAACGAATTCCTCGCCGCTATCTCCCTCTTCAATGAGCCCGAGCTGGAGTTCGCGGAGAAATGGGTGAACATCCGCGAGAAGGGTAGCAAGAAAGGTGGCATCAAATACTTCTATAGCAACAAGGCCCTTATCGTTCACCCGACCAAGCCACTGAAGAACATCGAAGAGTTCGCGGTCGAGTTCACGCTAACGGAGGACACCCTTGCGAAGCTGACGAAAGCCGCCGACGTGCTGGGGGTGAAGGACGTCACCATCGTCGCCGATGATGAAGGTATCAGCCTAGTGGTTCAGGATCGCAAGAACGACAGCTCGAACGATTTTGAGATTCAGGTAAGCGACAAGCCCGCCAAAGAGTTCCGTGCGTACCTGAAGCGGGATAACCTGAAGATGATCAGCGGCACGTATCAAGTGCGGGTAGCCGAACGGGGTATTGCCCTATTCACCCGCGAAGACGGCTCCATGCGCTACGCGATTGCTCTGGAAGCCTGAACCTGATACAATGAAGGTGTTCTAACATGAGCCCCTTCCTTCATGAGGGTAAGCGACATGGTCTTCTCATATCACGATGGCCGACTGATGGAACTCCTTCAAATTGTCGGCGACCACGCATCAGACAGGGTTGACTTCAATATGGCAAGATGTGAAATTCTTAGCACGATTCCAAAATATGTCATTGACTCATGGGCGCAATATGAGTATGATGATTACCGTGTCAACGATGCATTGAAGTTCATCCAACAAGACTATTACAACGTCTGAGGTATTGAAAAATGTTCACCATTGTCATGCATTACATTGAGCAGCACCAGACCATCGCTTACCTGATCGGGCTTGTCGGATTCTGCGCGGGCTTTGTCCTGATGAAGGACGCATACAAGAACGACGCACTGACCGATGAGGAACGCGCACTGCGGCACTATGTCGCAATCAAATACGGGACGAACAATGGCAAGCGAAGCAGGTAAAGGATCAGCTCCGAGGAAGGCACGCGATGACAAAGCATACGCAAATGGATGGGACCGCATTTTCGGTTCCAAATCCAATCAAGAAAAGAAACCCGACAGTCCTCCCCCTTCTGACAAAGAAGTCGGGGAAGCACGCTGACAAACGGAAGCAGGTCAAGCACAAGCATCGGGAATTTTGAAAAAAAGAAAAGGCGGGATAGGAATTAACCTATCCCGCCTTTTTGCACTGCAAAGAACGATCCTTACTTAACTTGGAAGAGTGCGACGTCGACGCCATTCGTCTTAGCATTATCGTATAGTGCAAGGGAAATCTCCAATTCCGAAATACGCTTGTTAGCCTCTTTCAATTGCGTAGTTAGTAGGATGTTCTGCCTATATTGATCATCCAGCTGACCACGTAATTCCCCGATTTGCACCTGATAGTGCGCGATGTCCTCTGTCAAGGTCTTGATTTGATCCGTAAGCACTTTGATCTGGGCCATAAGACCAGAGATCTGCTGACCACGGATATCATCATCAACCTTGCGGACTTCCACGTTCGTCTTCTTCTCCTTCCATCGCACTCCGATTAGAACCAGCAGCACGATGATGAGGGTTGAAACCGATTGTGGAAGCCCCTCCAGTAGTTTTGGGATGTTCAGGACTAAGTCACCCATTTTATCACACCCCTAGATTGTGAAATCAAAATCACAGTTATATTTAAATGTGAAATTGTCAAGTGGGGTTTACCCGTGTGTTAACAATAGTGTCAAGGGACACTTGACGCGGCGAGTTAGTAGTGCTATAGTTCTATCCATGGGCGCAAGATGATCGGCGTGAACGCTAGAGTATAGGCGGTATGAAACAGGGCCGTCGGAACCTAGCAGTAGGATCGGTTTGCGGCCGACACCAGAAACCGCGATCCGTTGGACGTATGGGCCACGGTGGGACTCGGAAAACGAAAGGGCCGTCTCCAATTCATCATAGGGAACTTGTATGAAATTCCGTACAGCAGCTATCGTGATTGTGATTCTTCAGGGGTGTGCTACCGTTGACAAACCACAGCGCGTAGAGTATGATCCTGATATGGACTTCCCATTCATTTGCGGGATGTACGCATGCCCGCGCCACAATTAATGCAATTCATTAAAGGACTTTGCCATGATTGAATTCCACCGCGACCACACCCGTCCCGCCAAGGGTCAAGTCTTTGTCTTCGGCTCCAATGAAGCAGGTATCCATGGCGCAGGGGCAGCGGCCCTTGCTCTGGAATACGGCGCAGAATGGGGCAAGGGCGTCGGCCACTACGGCATGACCTATGCGATCCCCACGAAGGATCGGAACGTCGAGACCCTGAACCTTTCCAAAATCCGCCCGTATATTGTGGATTTTGTCGCATACACCAAGGCGCATCCTGAGCTACAATTCTTTGTAACACGGGTAGGCTGCGGTCTCGCGGGCTACGAGGACTACCAGATTGCGCCCCTCTTCAAAGGCGCGCTGCATTGCAGCTTCCCCGAAACGTGGGAACAATACGTCAAGTAAGGATTCAACATGCTCTCGAATCGCGCCGAGAAGTGGTATGCAGGGATGATCAAAAAGGCCGCTCATTTGGGTCAGCTATCCGACATGCCAGTGTATAAGATCGGCGCGATTCTTGTTCATAAGAAGGGTATCATCGGAATGGGTTTCAACAAGAAGAAGACCCATCCGCTGCAGCGCGAGCTGAATCAATATCGGGAGGAGGGGAGAAGAGACCGCAGCTATCTTCATGCGGAGGTTGATTGTTTGACGGGGGTTAGGGACGTTCCTAATGGGTCAATCCTTTTCATTGGACGACTTGATCAAACGGGCCACACAGGAATGTGCCGCCCCTGCCAAGCATGTATGCACGCCATCCGCTTGCGTGGAATCAAGGAAGTGGTCTACAATACTCCTTCTGGTTACGCAATTGAGCGAATCGATTAATTGAAAGGGATTAAACTATGAGTAGTCTAATGGAACGGCTGAAGAAGAATTCAAAGATCAAGGAGACGGCAAGTCTGCTGGAATCGAAGTTCTTTGAGGCGAAGGATCAGGTCGTTACCGACGTGCCTGCTATCAACATTGCGTTATCAGGTAGTCTTGATGGTGGTCTACAATCAGGACTAACCGTTGTGGCTGGCCCGTCGAAACACTTCAAGTCCTCTATCTGTCTGGTAATGGCCGCCGCCTATCAGAAGAAATACCCTGATGGTGTTATCCTGTTCTATGATAGCGAGTTCGGCAGTCCCCAGTCCTATTTTGAGGCGTTCGGGGTTGATACGAATCGGGTTATCCATACACCGATTGTGGACATCGAACAACTGAAATTCGACATCATGGCCCAGCTTCAGGAGCTGAAGAAGGGCGACCATGTGATGATCCTGATTGACTCCATCGGCAACCTCGCTTCCAAGAAGGAGGTGGAGGACGCGCTGAATGAAAAAGCCGTGGCTGATATGTCGCGGGCCAAGCAGCTAAAATCCCTCTTCCGTATGGTGACCCCGCACCTGACGATGAAGGATTTGCCAATGGTCTGCATCAACCACACGTATCAGACGCTCGAAATGTACAGTAAGGCCCAAATTTCAGGTGGCACTGGTGTCCTGTATTCCGCTAACGACGCATGGATCATTAGCCGTTCGCAGGAGAAGGAAGGCACGGAGCTAGCAGGTTATACATTCACGATCAATATCGAGAAGTCCCGCCGCGTGAAAGAGAAGTCCAAGATCCCCCTGACCGTCATGTTCGACGGCGGCATCACCCGCTACAGCGGTCTGCTGGACCTAGCCCTAGAGGCAGGCATCGTGATTAAGCCATCTATGGGATGGTTCCAGAAGGTAGACCCTGCTACGGGCGAGGTCCTAGAGGGTAAGTATCGTCTGAAGGACACGAACACCGCCGAGTTCTGGGAGCCGCTGCTGAAGAGTAAGGAATTCAACGATGCCGTCCGACACAAGTTCCTGCTGGTCCACGACGCACAAAACGAAGAGGTGTCCGACGATGAGTAACAAGGAAGCTCTACGGGAGCTGCTGGAAGAGGTGAAGTCACGGCTTCCATCTTTTGAAAGCATCCCCGTCCCTGCCGATCTTGATAAGCAAGCGGTTGCGGTCATCCGCCTGACCAGCGGGGAACACGCTGGGGCGTCCATCATGCTACAATCTATCGTCTTCGATGGTGATGATATGATGAACGTGGACTATTCGGCTGTGGAGAAGGACGGGTCCAGGATTCCCGACCATATCGCCCAGCCGTTCGTCTCCGATCTAGTGAACTTTTTCCTAGCGAACGCGGCTCTAGCCGACGCTGGATTGACAGAAGAGTAAGACCGTAGTAACATAGGGAGGATATCAAAATCCTCCCTTTTCTTTTTCATGGGTGTTGATGATGCAAATTGAAGACGTTATTCTAGAGAACCTTCTACACAATGACGAATACACACGACGGGTCCTACCATTCCTGAAGGACGAATACTTCACGGACAACCCACACAGCATCGTCTTTAACAAGATCGTTAACCATTTCAACGATTACAATAACGCCCCTACGCAAGAAGAGCTGCTGGTAGAGATTACAAATCAGAAAGGCATCGGTCAGGGCGACTATCAAGCGTCCGTCGATTTGGTCAACACCCTTTCGCGTCGGTCGAAGGCTCCCGCCTTGGATTGGCTGATTGAAAACACCGAAACCTTCTGTAAGGACAGGGCTCTTTACAATGCCGTGGTCGAGGCCGCCTCCCTGATTGACAATAAGCAGGAGGTGGGGAGGATTCCCGATTTGATGAAGGATGCGCTGTCGGTGTCCTTTGACAACAATATCGGCCACGACTTCTCCAACCAAATCGTCGAGCGGTATAAGCTACTACACCAGACGGTTGAGTATAAGGTCCCGTTCGACCTAGAGTGCCTGAACAACATCACGGGCGGTGGTCTATCACGCAAGACCCTGAACGTCATCGTAGCAGGCACTGGCGCGGGTAAGTCCCTGCTGATGTGTCATATGGCAGCACGTGCTCTTCTGGATAACCGCAACGTCCTCTATATCTCGATGGAAATGGCCGAGGAGCGCATTTCAGAACGTATTGATGCAAACATCCTAGGATTCAGCGTCAATGACCTACCGAACATGTCCCAGCAGGATTACGTCACCAAGCTAACCAAAAAGCTGGAGGGGTGTACGGGGCGGCTGATCGTCAAGGAGTATCCGACGGCCTCGGCCAGCGTGAACCACTTCCGATCCCTGATCAACGAGCTGAAGCTCAAGAAGGAGTTCACGCCAGATATCATCTTTGTCGACTACCTTAATATCTGCGCATCAGCGCGCTTCAATGCTTCGATGGTTAACAGCTATCAATATGTCAAGGCCATCACTGAAGAGGTGCGCGGTCTCGCCCAAGAATGTAATGTGCCCATCGTCTCCGCAACCCAGTTTAACCGCAACGGTCAGACCAGCAGCGATGCTGACCTAGGTGATATCTCCGATTCATCGGGCATCAGCATGACCGTAGACCTGCTGCTGGCCATGATCCGTTCCGAGGAGCTGGACGCCCAGAATCTGGTGATGTTCAAGCAATTGAAAAACCGATACGGGGACATGGCCAAGAAGCTACGATTCGTCTGTGGCATTGACAGGGACAAGATGCGGTTGTATGATACGGAGACGGATATGGTTCCGAACTCGAAAGGGAACAGCAACAAGCCCCAGATACAGAAGAACCATCAGCCACAAGACGACTTCGATAACGTCAAGTGGAGTCCCATGCCAGTACGGAAGCCGTCTGGCCCACGATTTACGAATCTGAAGACCGAAGAATGATTAACTTTTTGAAACGGGTAGCGGTGTGGTTTTCATATTTCATCGCCGCCATTGAGGGGAAGAAACATGTTTGAAATTCTGATTGGAAGTCTGCTGGTCGCACTAATCTGTGTGGTGCTTTATTGGTCGGCGCTGGTGAGTGTTGTCCTCTATCGTGATGTGAAGCAGGAACGGAAGGAGGCGGTGGTGGATGCCCCGACACCCAGCGCCGTCGTTGCCGACGTACCAGAGACAGTGAAGACCTTCACCACGGGTGACGGGTTCGAACTATGGTGCGCACTGCGCAGCGTCCCCAAAATCATCAAGCGTCCGACGGTCAACAAACAACGGATTGCCACCACCGTCGATGAACGCCACGTTTATGTCGGCGGGCTGGACGTCACCCTAGGTGAAGACATGGGAGGCTGTATCAATGTAATCAAAGCAATCAAAGGGAAGCCCAGCGACGTTCGGAAGTTCATCGCCGAGCGTTATAACCAAGACATGCAAGAAATCGTTTTCCAAAAGTGGGGACTATGAAACTCGAAGAGATCATGATCGAGGTTGAGAAGGCCCTTGCGATTGATGAGACGAATCTCGCACGCGAAAGCTTGGAGACCCCGAAGATTTACGGTAACATCCTACGTATCCGCACGAACGAGAGCATGCTCCTGCACAAGCACAAGCATGCTCTAAAGCAGCTATACGCGGATAAGCGTGATTACTATCTCGGCCGTGCCGATCCAGCCGTCTACAAAGAGAAGCCGTTCAACCTGAAGATTCTGAAGTCGGAGGTTGATCATTACGTAGACGCCGATGGCGATATCGGGGATCTGAAGCTCAAGATCGAGGTTCAGACCGAGAAGGTCGAGTTTCTGGATAGCGCATTGAAGCAGATTGCCAATCGCGGTTTCTGTATCAAAAACGCAATTGACTTCCAAAAGCTGATGAGTGGTGGATATTAAAGGAGAACGTTATGGTTACGAAGGTTGCATACGTAGTGCGAGATAGGGACGGTGCATTTTTCCCGAACACCTATAGCATGTACAAGGCTAAGTTTTTCGACACCCCGTCGGAAGCATTCAGGGCGGCGCGTGACGTTGAAATGGTGCTTAAAGTCACGTATGAGGTGGACCCTAATACAACATACGAACGGTCAATCATGTTTGACACGATTGCACTGGACCATTTCAGCTCAATCGCACAATTCTTCTATACGTTCGATAACGCCAAATTGTTCACCATCGACGAACGCGGATATAAGAAGATCGAACGAAAGAAGTTCCACCTGACCTTCAGACACCAGAACGGGACGTCATCAATCATCTATGAAGGCCCGAACGGCAAACGTTGGTCCGTGTCGAAGACAAACGACATCCTTTATTATGAAGGAATCGACTTTGAGGACTTCATGAGATTCACGGTACAAGACCTGCTGATTTACGGTTAAAAGAAAGCCCCAGTCCTCGCGGATTTGGGGCTTTTTTTTGTTGATTGTAGAGACGTGTTAAAACAGGGGGTGTACTTTTATACAGTATACTGCCTGGAACCCCGCATGGATAGCCAATCTAGCCCCCGAAAACATGATTTAAATGGCACTTTGAAAATCGAGGTAATAGGGTGATGCCACCTAGCCTCAATAGAATGCGGCACGATATTAGGCCGAAATTAGCAGCAGTTAGCCCCTGTTACCCCTAAGACCCCAGAATGATCGCGGCTGATAACCGACGTTAAAACAAGAGTGACTTTTTCATCAAATTTTGAATTGACATACTCCTTCCATAGTTCTATACTCTTCTCATCCTGAACAACCAAGGAATCACACCAAAATGAACCCCTCTAAACGCGCCTTCGATCTTCTCTGGTCCACGATCAAACATCACGGTATCGGAACAGGCCGCTCGGCTATCGCGGGGCTGGCAGAACGCGGGATTCTGGTAACGTGGTGGACGGGTGACCATCGGGCAAACTTCTACATTAACAAGCGCGTAGAGATTGAATGCGATAGCCAGCGGTGGTCGGTTTCGGTCAATACGGAAACGGCTGAAATGACGTTCAACGGCATCAGCGAGGAATCCTTCACGGAAACCTACGATGTCGCTGGGCGGCTGGAAAAGCTGATGGGCGGTATCGCATCCAAGTGATAGGCGAGCTATACTGGCTTCATTATCAAACATCAAGGACACCTGAGAAATGAAACTGGCATATGTGAATTTCCACGACGGCATCGAGACCCGCATTTTCGTCAAGGAAAGCGAAGAGGCTACCCTTGTGAAAGACTGGGAGGACCACGGGGCTTCCTATGAGTTCTATCCCGTTACGGAAGAAAGTATTCTTGATCGGCTGGCCGAATGTCATGATGTCTTCGAAGCCCGCTGGCTGATGGAAGAGATCGACTTTTGGTCCGAAGACCTGAAAGAGTATAACCTGCCATCGTATTTGACGGAAGCCGCGAAGGCGATCTATCACGAGGATGACGGTCTGAAGTCCGCCAAGCGGACCCGCGAATTCCTGAATGAATATCTGTGGTGAAATATGAAACTGGCAACGATTTTCAACCCGAAGGGCGAGCGGGTCTCCTACATGATCCTGAAGGACAATGAAGTAAAGGGGTTCACCCGCGAGCTGACGGAGGACGGGCGGCACGCTTCCTATACGGAACTGAATGATGATAGCGTGGCGGTTGCATTGAGGGAATGTGAAGAGGTCGGAGCGTTTTTTCCTCGCAACCTGCCTCTTTGAGGCGATCTATGAGGCCACCATATTCCTCGGCCTATGCGACATATCGGATAAGCTCCATATCACGGCACGGGCGATCTATGACATTCGGAAGGTGGAAGACCGAGTGGCGGCGGCGAGAGAGGCTGTCCGTGATATTGTTCACGGCACCTGATGAATGGCGGTTGACCACAGACTCAATCGGCGTATAATGGAAACCATCGCAAGGCCAACATACAAGGAAAGCCGAAAATGAAAGCCCAAATCGTCGCAGGTATCAGCACCAAAGGGTTTGCCCTCCAATCGGTGATTGCTTTCGAGGACGAGGTAATCAATGAATGGAAAGAACATTTTGCCATCCGCGACCGCAAGCCCGAAGTCTGGGAATTCAACCTCGAGAACCTGATGAAGACAATCAAGAACGGGGCATCGGCGGTCACGGTCTTCTACAATCTGGACGAGGTCGGCCGCATGATTCTGAACAACTACCCCGAGGTTCAGGACTTCCCCGAAGACCTGAAAGAGCTCGCGGAGCGCTGCCACAAGCTGACCTGCTACGCCATGATTGAAGACATCATGACCTACCAGAAGAAAGTCAACCGCGAGTAATAGGAGAACAATGGAAATGTACAAAATCGCCACCGTAATCGATCAGGAGGGCGTGATTTTCCAGCACGCCATCCTCGACGAGGAAGACATCCCCTTCTATGAAATGAAACAGGCCGCCTTCGGATATCTGGTCCTCACCCGAGACTTCAACGACGAGAACTTCCTAGCGGACGTGAAGGACGCATACTCGCCCGAGTGCATCGATGTGTCCCGCTGGCTAATTGAAGACGTATATGAGGCCAAGCTGTTCTGCAGGATGAAGGAGTTCCCGATCAGCGAGGGGCTTTACAAGGCGGCTCAAAAGGTATATGCTGCTAAGAATCTGGTGGACGCGGAGAAGCTTACACTGGAGTTCATCAACACCTACTGCAAGTGAGAAACAATGCAATATGTTATCAATCGGCGCGGATGGTACATTGTGGAAATGGGACCAGCTGGAATCATAAAGAAGTCTGAAAACAAGGCGGAAGCCAAGAGGTTCGACGAAGAATATGCGCGGCTGCTATCTGGTACCTATCTGATGTTCGCTAAGATGGAACCCGCTGACGACGAAAACAACTGAAGAGAGAGAGAGAATGCTAATCAACCTGTCAACAAAAGCCCCACCAGTTCCATTCGGCGGTGGGAAGAAAGGTGCCCGCAGTGTTGTGACCGAAGCGTTCTATGCGCTTGATGATGTCGAGGATATGACCTCCATTGACTTCTTCGGCGGAAGCGGCCTTCTATCACAGTGGGCGCTTGAAGCCAGATTCAAGAAGGTCGTCTATAACGACTTCGACGACTACCTCGGGCGTATTCGTTATAGTAATACTAAGAGCTATATCGAATTCGCCAACTGGCTTTCATGGTTCTTCTATGAAGCTTGCGGCCTTGAGCAGCGCGTTCGTTGTCCTGAAGAGCTCGCCGAATTCGTGAGGAAGCGGATGCTGGATGAGTTCGCTAGATGCGATGAGGACGGCCTTGACCCTAACGTGTTCGAGTATCCTCTCCTTCAGCCTGTCGCGTTCCAGACGAGGCCGTATGATGCCGACGTGAGGGTGAAACGGAATGCCATCATCTATACCGCAGCGAGATCTGGGAAAACTAGACCCACTGGTAAGGACTGGTGCAAGGGCGCGGTGGTAGAATCGACGGATTACAGGGAACTGCTTAACAAATACGAGATCAATAGCGACACCCTTTGTTCGATTGACCCGCCGTATCCAGACACCCTGCAGTTCGCATACACTGGCGGTGTTACGCTTGACGACATCGCTGAATTGGTGAAGCGATGCGTCGACAAAGGTGCAAAGGTTATGGTCTACGGGAACAAGCAGTCGGGGATTTATGACACGATTACGAAAAATTTCCCGTCCATTGGTGTGTATGAGTTCCTCCTCCAGACGCACAACAAAGATGGTGTGGACTATCTTTTCAGGAACTTCTAAGACCGTTCGTTCCCGATAAGCGGTAGCTTGACAATGGAGACGAGCTACCGCATAATGATGACACTTCAAAGCAACCCGCGAAGGAGCGGAAAATGATCAAGACCCAGAAACGTGCAATCAACCATCGGACCGACGAGCAGCTGGCCGAGGAGCGCGCTTCAAAGCAAGCCAAGCAGAAGACGGTTAGCCGCCAGCGGTACGAAGAATCCTTCGACTTCGATGAGGATGACTTCGACGCGCCTGAAGGGCTTGCCCGCCAACTTGACAAACTCTATCGCAATTACCGCTAAGGAGAACATGGCCATGATTCGAGAAATGATCATGGCCCTTCAGAACGAAGGGTCAAAGAACGGCAAAATCAAAATCCTGGAGACGGTGGGTCTTATTTTCCAAGATGTACTGTACCGTGCGTACAATCCAGAGTTTAACTACTACATCAAGTCTGTTCGGCGCCCTGCTAACTACGGCCAGAAGACGATCTATGAACTCTGGCTACAAGCATGCTCCCTGCTGATCAAACTGCATAACCGCGTCATCACGGGTAGCAGCGCGCATGAGGCTGTAACCAATCTCATGTCATGGATGAAGAAGGAAGAGGCGGAGATTTTTGAAAACATCCTGAAGCGCGACCTACGCTGCGGGATCAATGTTGCAACGATCAATGCCGCCATTGAAGGTCTGATCCCCGAATACCCGTATATGCGGTGCTCCCTGCCCGACAAGTCCAATCTCGGGAAGTTCAATTGGAAGACTGGTATCATCAGCCAAGAGAAGGCCGACGGGATGTTCGTGAACATCATCAGACGGGAAGGTGGCGAGATTCTGATTCAATCTCGTAATGGTTCCATCTTCCCGATGAATGAATTTGGTACACTGGTCTCTGGCCTCCAGCAGCTGGAGGGGTTCCTTGATGAGACGGTCTTGCACGGGGAAATGGTTATCACGGATATCAGCGGCCACGTCCTCCCCCGCGAAGAGGGTAACGGTGTGCTTAACAGCGTCCTGAAAGGCGGCGAGTTTCCGTATGGTCTCTACCCGACCGTCTATCTGTGGGACATGCTCCCTCTGGTGGATTACAAGAACGGCTTGTGCGAAACGCCCTATAATACCCGCCTCCATAGACTTCAGACTATGGTAAGGGACTGTCTGGCAGACTCGATCCGCGTGATTGAAACCCGTGTGGTTCATTCCATGGATGAAGCCCGCGCCCACTATACGGAAATGACGGAATCGGGGAAGGAAGGCACCATCCTGAAACACCCAGTCTCAATCTGGAAGGACGGTACGTCCAAGGACTGCGTTAAATTCAAGATCGAGGCTGAGGTCGACCTGCTGGTGACTGGGGTTAATGCGGGGAACGGGAAGAATGCGGCCACCTTCGGCTCTCTGGTCTGCCAATCATCGGACGGTCTGGTGGAGGTGGCTGTTAGCGGATTCACGGATGCAGACCGCGAACGGATCGCTGGTGAGCTGGATCAATGGATCGGAAAGCGCATCATTACGGTGCGGGCAAACAACCTGATGCCGATTCCACAGAGTGGCGGTAAGCGGTCCCTGTTCCTCCCCCGCTTTGTTGAAGAACGGCTTGACAAGACCGAAGCGGACTCCCTAGAGAAGATCGAGGGGGTTTTCAAAAACGTCCAATGAGACAGACGGCGGCCAGAAGGTGACAAATGTCATTGACTGACCGCCTTTTTCGTCCTATCATGCTAACCATGATGAATCACGGAGTAGCTGAAATGTACGCGATCCAAAACCACAAAGACCGCTTCTACGAGGGCGAACCGAAAGCATACTCATGGACAACCATCATCCGCTTTGCCCGCGATTGGGAAACCAAAGCGGAAGCGGAGGCTTTCAAGAAAGAGCACAAGATTCGCGGGAAGGTTGTCAAACTGGAGAAGTAATCATTATGAACGCAAACGGAGTAGCCGAAATGTACGGAATCCAGAATCAGCACGGTCGCTACTATGCAGGTGATATCCTCGCCTACTACTGGACCAGGTTTGCCGAGGACGGTCGCTCATGGCCCACGGAAGCGGAAGTCCTTGCTTACATGAAGAAACACGAGATCATCGGCAAGGTCGTCAAACTGGATATCTGAAAATGGACGCGAAAGAGACCTTCGATCAATTCCTAAGCATGTTCTATCTCCATCCGACTTCGGTATGGGAGGAACCCGATCCCGACGCCGCCACCGCGTTCATCCCACTGGATAATGGCGAACATGCTTGGCTGGTCATGCCACATGAGGACGACTTCCATTCCCAAATCGGCTATGATCGGTGGTTTGCAACCCGTAACATGGACGACAGCATCGAATTCTTCGGAATCAATGAAGACGGGTTTGAAATCGCCTTCCGACATGTAAAAGTAACCGCTGATCGGAAACAACAAGAATTTGTTGACAGGTATCACCTGAAGGGGTAATATAAACCCCATGGCAAACAATGAAAGGAAACCGAATCATGTTTGAGCACAAATCGCAGCACGGCTTTCTGGTCTATGACCCCGAGCATCGGGAATATTTCCAGTCGAAGGACGATGACAAGGATTCCCAGCAGTGGACCAAGGATTCGAACGAAGCCCACATCTTCCTGACCGAGAAGGAAGCGCGCTGGTTCCTTGAAACGGAAGCCATGATCAATCGGGAAGATGGGATGATCTTCAGGGTCCTGCGATCCTCCTCCGTTATGGTGATTGAAGAATGAATCCAATCTACGTAATCCGTGAAAGGGAGTGGGGCGCGTTCTGGTGTCCCATTAACGGTAAATGGAACTGGACCGACAATGTCCGTGCGGCTATGATGTTCTCTTCCAATGAGGAGGCAGCCACCGAATTCCGACGGGTTAAGCTGGACGCCTTCGGTTATATGGTTTCAATCATTAGCGTCAGCCTTGACTACCTCGGTGACCCTGTTGTGAAAGATCGCACATTCCGCCAAAACACGCTTTCATATCCAGACTTGACAAGCGAGGTGGCTGAGCGTAATATTATTTCCATGGGCGGCAGGGTGATCAAGTGGCGATATAGCGACAGGACCATCTACATGCCCGAGTGTACGATTGAAATCGAGAACGACGGCACGATTCGCGTGAAGGGTATGACCGAAGAAGAGTTTGACCGACTCTACATCAAAATTACTGGGAATTGAATTCATGGGCACGAATTGTTTCATTATCTGGAATCCACGGAAAGATGAATATCTGACCCACGACTTCGAATGGTCTCGGTTTGTAACGGACTCCGCGTTGTTCCCAGACCATGGAAGCGCAATGTGGAAAATCCGTGACTTGGGGATTGGCGGTCTCCGCGTCAAGGAAATGTGGGTTTGCTTCGACCCAGTCTCCCACCGCGTCCATGTAGGCGGTTATGAATGGTTGACAAAGACCCCCGACTTCGATAAAATCAAAAGACTCGGAGGGGAAGTCTTCGGTACGAAACACCTTGTCATCGGGTTCCCCGAGTTCGAGATTCGCTACTTTGCAGGTGAGAACTTCTTCTCCGTAGAAGGCGCGCCTGAAGAAGTATTCAAAAAGATCATTGAAGAGAAGCTGAACAACCATGAGTAAGATTCTCCCCGTCGCCATTGAACCCACCTTCAATGCCCTTCAGTCCGAGCGGATCGACTTCATTCGCGGCCTGAACTATTACGCCAACAATCACACGGCAGAGGATTCAAAAGCCTACGTGCTGAAGTGGGTGAAGAAGCACATGCCAGAGATCTATCCGCAGCTGAAGAAGGCGGATGACTGGAAATTCCAGAACTACGGTTTCATCCTACGCATGCAGGAGCGCGGCTTCTTCCTGACGGAGAAGCAACTGACAAAGATCATGGCCGAGTTCCGCATCATCGCGGGCGGAATCGTGACGGAAGAACGGGTTAAGGAGGTGCCCGTTCAGAAAGTAAAAAAGTCACTGAGCGCCCTAATCTTCCGCTTGAAGCAGCCGAATATGCTCTGGATGGAATCCTACAGGAACGGGATGTTGATTCGGTAAACCTTGGCCTGAACGCCAAGGATATCACGGAAGTCATCCAATGGGCGAAGAAGACGCGTGATGATTTGGAAGCGGAACCTACGGACTATCGGAAGGGGTTCCCGTTAAGGGCCAAGCGATTCCTGCGCGACCTGATCGAACGTTGTGAGGTGGCACTAACTTCCGTCAAACAGCAGTCAGCCAATAAGGTTCCGTCGAAGCGCAAGCAATCTCCCGTCAAGCTGGTTTCAAAACTTCGCTTCAGCATGGAGGACAAGGAAACGGCCATCACTGGGGTAAGACCCGAAGGGTTGATCGGCGCGAAGCGGGCCATCGTCTGGAATGCTAAAGATCGCATGGCCGTCTACTACCAGAGTGATAACGGCTTCACGGTGTCAGGTACCTCCCTGAAGAACTTCGATATTGAGAAGTCCTTCACCATCAAGGTACGGAAGCCTGCCGATATGAAGCTCGCATTCCATGAACAGACGGTGGCAAAGATGCGGGACTGGCTGAAGGGACTTTCCACGGTACCGCGCCCTGCGAACGGACGATTCAACGAATCTTGCGTCATTGTCAAGATTGGTTGATATGGTTTCAAACCGTAGTAGTGTGATGGTGTCTCCATGGCACCATCCGTGCTGACTCTCCTGCAGCACGTTATAACCCCTAGAGGATAGTGGTCACACGGTGGTTAAGCAAGGGGTTGCTATAGGCGGTTTGAGGGCTGGATTCTTCGGAATCTAGCCCTTTTCTTTTTTGTGTGACGGAATTCATGCTAACCGATAGTCAGCTATTGTATTCAGGTTCGATCCGCGTATAATTCTATTCACGGTCAACAAACAAAGGACACCGAAACCATGAAGCTTTACACCTATATCTGCACGGTTGGCGGCGAAGATGAATACCTGATCGCAAAGGATGATCAGATTGTCCCTGAAGCAGGAGCGCATGAAGAACGGACGGTGGAGGAACTGACGGAAGAGACCTTCATGAACGCCTTCAGCAAATCTAGCCTTCAAGGGGCAATCTATCTCTTCATGACGGCTTGGGACAATCGGATTTACAAGGACTTCCGAGCAGCGAACGTCTCGAAGGAATTCCAGACCGATATGCGGAAGTGCATCGAGGCATGGTCCACGCGAGACCAACAGAACATGCACAATAAGTGGGCAGAACTGGTACAGGAAACCTACGATAAGTGGGTGAAAGTAGCAGACAGACGGGATTGACCACGCCGAAAGACATGCGTATAGTAGCATCACCCTCCACGAACAAGGAACCTTCACCATGAAACAGACCGCAACCCCCGCCCTGCTGGAAAAATTCGATTCGATCTTCGGTGACCTGACTGACGGCAGTATCACCCCCGAGGTTCAGAAGCTGGTGTTTTGCTCCCTCGAAACCTACCGCAACGGCCCATGGTTTGCCGAATGCAAAACGGACGGGGACGAATACACCATCGGGATGATCGGCAAGAACGGTCGGCGGGAATGGAGCATTACCATTGTCGGCAACTCCCGCGCCCCCGAGGTTCGATTCAACGGGGTTGACGAGGATGAATTCCTGAATCTGGTTGCCTGATAGGAGAACGGACATGCGAAATCAAGGCTATGCGGTTGAATACTGGTATCTCTACGGGGACAAGAAACATACGGAGTGGGTCTATATGACCCCCGATGGTCTGCCGACGGGAACCGACCGACTCTTTGCCTGCACGCTTTTCAGAACGCGGCAGGAGGCGGAAGAGATTGCAAAGGATATCGAGAACGCCTCCATCCATCACGTCGAATTCATGGTAAGGAGCTTGGATGAGTGATACCTCGCACTGGGACGGTTACTGGGCTGAGGAGAAGCTCGCCCATAGCCTCTACAGCCCCAACGAATACCTAAACCTGAAACAGGAACCCCGACAGCCTAACGAATACGATGAGGCACGAGCGGAGACCCTGATCAGGAAATATGCCGCTAACATGACAAATACCGCCGATAGTCCGAAGGTGTTTGACAACGGCAAGGTAAAGGTCTATCATTGTTTGGGTAGACCGATGCGGAGAAACATCCGCGTTGTGGTGAACGGGGAACGGAAGACGGTAACGTACACTTCCCTTTTCAAAAACACGGTGGTTCACTTCATCATTGATCCAAAAGAGGTGAAAGGTTATGTCAACGGTAAACGGGTCTCCCTCATTGAGGCTAACGCATACTGATGAGTGGTATCAGGATGTGAAGAAAGCCTATCATCACCTCTACATGTGGTTGCGGGGCGGGTAGACGAGGAAACGGATCGACATACTCTGTGGTGGCGGAACGGATGGACCCTTCGTTCTTCCATGATGAGATCCACCGCAACCTATGGTAACGAGAGTGCAACGGAAGCTCTGGAGTATCTTGACGGCGGTGGACGAATCGTCTATACTCTAGAGAACTTGGGTATTGAAGAATTCTTGGACATTGTTTTCTTGACTACGGGTAAATGGAAATGAATAATCCTACGATCAGCGGCCGCTTTCAAAAACTGACCATCAACCTGAAGGACGGTGTTCAGCCACCTGAATATGGTAGCGAGGGGGCTTCTGGGTTCGATCTTCGCGCCAACAATGAAAACGATATCGTTATTGAACCCAACTGCACGGCATTGATCCCAACTGGCCTGTATATGGCTGTCCCAGCGGGGTTTGAATTACAAGTCCGCTCACGGTCTGGACTGGCGGCGAAAAATCAGGTATTCGTCCTGAACACCCCAGGTACAGTAGATAGCGACTATCGGGGTGAAGTTAAGGTGATTCTTCACAATGCCAGTAGACTCCCGTTTGTTGTTCATACGGGAGACCGTATCGCACAGGGGGTTATCTGCCCCGTAGTCCATGCGGTTTGGAACATTGTTGAATCGCTGGAATCGTCCGAGCGAGGTGAAGGTGGTTTCGGTAGCACGGGAGTGAAATAAGTCTCAAAGGGCCGTTTGTCTTCGGATGAACGGCCCTTGTCTTTTGTAGCCGCGAGCGTATAATTCTATTCACGGTCAACGAACAAAGGACACCGAATCATGAACGCCCAAGAGAAAATCCAAGCCGCCTTCGACATGATCAAAGAGCACGTCATGAAAGGCGGGGTTCTGATCAGCGATGAAGACGGGGTTGAGCAATATGTCTTCGGCTGCACAACCCTGACGACTTCCTCGGTCGGCTCCCATATCTGGTTTGACCCCAGCAGCCACCTTCCGAAAATCGAACTCTGGAAGGGGGCGAAGAAAGCAGCCATCATGCGCACATGGATCAGCGGCGAAGCAAATACCCTGTACAAGCTTGCACAACAGTACGTGAAATACTGCAAGTAACCCGACAAACGGGGCTTGACCAAAGGAAGGACAAGCCCCATAATAAACCCATCGCAACAAAGGAACACCCTGAAATGGATACCAAAACCCTGTCGGCCATGATGCTTCATTTCCAACTGGTTGCATCGCGGATTGTCCAGAAGGAAAACATGGATACGGAGGTTGATGAAGAACACACCGTCTCCATCTACTACCGCGACGGCAACAAGTGCTGGCAGCATGTAGCCCGCCAGAACGGCATGGACTCCATCACCTTCCTGGATGCCGAGGTGGGCACACTCTGGACCGTACACGAGATTCTGGAAGAAGGAAGCTTCCGCTATGTCTTCGAGAACATCACAGCCGAACAATTCCTCGCCCTCGACACCGAGTTTTAAAAGGTACCCAAAATGATCATTAAAGACGCATCCCCCAACCACCTGCTGCAGTTCGAGACAATCGCCAATCGAATCGTAGAGAAGCAGAATCTTTCACGCGATTCTACCGAAGAATTCACGGTCTACCACTACGCAACCAAGGACGGGTCATGGGAATATATCGCATTCGAAGGGGCGCATGAGTGCATCACCCATCGCGGACTGACGACTGGCACGTGGAGCGTCTACGAGATTCTGGAAGGCGACACCTTTAAAATCCAGCTCAACGACATCACAGAAGAAGACTTCCTCTCAATCCCGAGTGATTTTTAATCAAGGAACACCATCATGCGCGCCGACCAATACTCCGACCGCTTTACGGAAATCCTCATGGATACCATGGGTTCCAAACACGCCCAATTTTCAAAAATGGATGATTCGACAGTCCAAGCATACCGCTTCCCCGATGAGAAAGGCGGATGGTTTGCTACCATTGACACTGCAACCCAACGGAAGACAATCGGTCAAGTGAAAGCGGACGGCACTTACTGGATCGCCGAGCGTGACCCTTCCCACCGCGTCCGCGTCCACAACATCACCCCCGATGAGTTCGGTCGCAAACGGGTGATGTGGTAAATCTCACACAAGCCGTCTATCAGACCGATGGACGGCTGTTGATTCCATACTAGACCCGCGTATAATGATGTTCATGGGCAGCAATCAAGCAAAGCCCAACAACCCAAAGGAATCATCATGAAAGCAATCGTCTTCCGCCTCTCCCAAGGTTCCGACAAACAATTTGAAATCGGCGAGAACGCCGATAAGAACGTCATCGGATACTTCGCGGAAATGTACGCAGGCTGGAATTCATGGGATATCGAAGAGACCGAAAGCAGCATCGAAGCGGTGAATGCCTTCCTGCACAATGCCCAGCACGGCACCTATGCACGGGAGTATGACCTTCATGACCCCAAGCAAGTTAAGGCTTTCTGGGAAGACGTGGAGGCCGAAGACTGCGAGTATGACGCATTCAACGAGCTGGCATACCTTGACGCACGAGACGGAAGCGACCTGCTGAAAACGACCTTGCGCAAAGGACAATACAGCCGATACGAGTGGGAAATCGATAAGCGGCCGCACGTGACGCGGAAAGAATTCGACTTCATCATGACGGGCGACTATCGCATCCTTGACGAAGACGAGGAATGAGCCGATAAACGGTATTGACAACGGAAGGGGGTTCGGAATAGAATCCCTTCCATTGCGAACCACATAAGGAACCCAAATGAAAGTCATCGAGCAGAACGGCAAGCATGTCCTCACCGCCCATATCTTCAAAGCCCATGAGCTGCAAGAGGGCTCTCAATGGCTTTCCCAGAAAGGAGATGAGGTGGTGACGCTGGAATGGGTTGAATGCGACAGGGTTGCCTATCGATCCAACAACGGGTCAACCTTCAATCAAACGGTCTTCACCTTCCAGCTGGCATATAACCTGATTGTGAGATAACACCATGGTCAAATATACGAAAACCGAGGTCATGCGGGCTCTGAAGGATTATAGCAAGCGTGGGCAGAAATGGGCGCGGCTCCTTCTCCCCATCCTGAATAAGGAGTTCGCGGATAAGAAGACTGACGATGCCCGTAACTGGGCCATCAGGCTGTCCAAGTCAATCGTAAAGAACCGCCTGCCTATCATCAAGATTCCTGTTGACAATATGAAGCACGAAGACTTCATGAAGGCACTTCGACGGGTTGAGGCTAAGGCTTCCCTATATGCCGACTGGTGGGTTGAGGTTGATGATGTTGAATTCACTATCCCAGCAGAGACCCGCAAGGACAAGAACGGCAGGATGTATACGGTCAAGGAACGGACGGTCTCTGGCTGGAACGGCGCTCTGTACTATCAACCCCTACCTAACAAATTGGAGGACTCGAGCAATGATGAATCAGGACAAAGCCTTTAATCGTCTGGTCGACTACATTCGTCAGAACGGGGAAGAGCTTCCTATTGACGGGAAGGAACAAGCCCTGTACAATACCGTTAGTATTGTGAAGCTCGATGACCTGTACGCTATCTCCGATCGGGATGGCTGGCGGGATGTGGTAACACAATACTTCCCTCACGCCGCATGGATGGTTCAGCAGACCCCATCGGTTGGCAAGGGCTACGAGTATAGTTACAACACGATCGAGCCCGAGGAGTTCGAGGCTATTGCGATTGGGGTTCTGGCATGACCGATGAAGTGAAGAAGCTCGGCTACCTGCTGGCCATGGGGACAGAAGACATCTACCTGCCAGCGTATATGGTTCCTATTTTCAATTTTGGGAACGACGATAACCTGACATGGGACTATATCCGTCCAATGTGCAACCTGCTGGTTGAACGGGAAGTCTGTGCCATCATCGTCTACGGGATGACAAAGACCGAGGCCATGCTACTAGAGGCCATGAATGACGGCATGCACTGGACTGCTGACCGCGATGGTCTGAGAGTTGACCTGTTCTGCACAAATTACATGCCCGAGAAGGCGGTCCCTCTACTTTTCAAAACGGGCGGAATTGATCCTATTAGATATCCTATCAAGGATGAAAAAAAACGGAGGGTGTGATATGGAAGAGGATCAGGAACTTGATCAAGAGCATGAGTTTCACGCAGAGGCACAAGAAGAGCAAGTCTTCAAGGTGCGTCGGGGCGAGCCCGAGTATGTCCTGAAGACGGTGGCCGCCATCCGCAATCTGAATGCTGGGGTTGGAACCGCCCTGATCATGCTAAACGCGTGGTGGGCTGAGGCCGACCTCGCCCATGCGGCTCTAGTGGGACGCTGGACGTTCGAAGGAGGTCCTCATCGCGCGGATATCCTCACCCCGTTCAAACTGGATGAAGAACGCGCCCTAGAGCTCTTTGGGAAATATTGCCTTGATTTTGATATTGACGAGGTAGAGGGGTATGAGAACGTCTATTAATGATCCAGCACTGAAGAAATGGCCTGATGATTATAAAGCAGCCTATTGGATTCACTGCTACACCTTGTTTCCCCTGTTCATGCTGCTATTGTTCCGACCCCTCCCGCCAATGGGTCTAGTCCTAGGGGTTGGAATCGGATGGATTCTGGCCGAATACGTAAAGACCCTCATCGGCTTCTTCTGGCAGTCGGCCAATGATGGAAAGGTGAGAACGGCATATGTCTTGGCTGCCGTCGTGAAGGCCGTGTTTGCGGCTCCCATGGTTTCTATGATCAATAGCACTGCCTCTAGCGCCCTGCTGATCGTCCTTGCGGTGGCTGCTACGGTGGCTTCAGCATGGGAAGATATTGAAATGTCGGAAGAATATCAGGCGCGGACTCATGATTGAATACGTCGTCTCTTTGTCATTGTCTCTGATGACTGGCCCAGCCTGCCCCAGCGGGTGTCCTGTTCTCACTGGACGGGACACCCCCACGGGGAGCTATACGGCTAGGCAAATGGATTATATGGGAATCGGTTTCAAGGAGGACGGGAAAGGTGGCGTGTTTGCAATCCATCCCGTCTGGACCGATGAACGGCAAAGGAAGCTATCTGGTGAAAAGCGGAACTTTGTCACAGCAGGCTGCATCAATGTAGACTATAATACGTTCATCAAACTTCCAAAACGAAGTTTCAAACTCATCATTAAGGAGTGAACAATTGGCTGGGCGAATTATTGAGACGATATTACTCTTAATCTCCGCCACCTCGTCCATCCACACCGCACTGGAATCGGTTCAATTGAGAAACGAGATCGTATGGTTGAGACTGAGGGTGGGTAACGTCGAGTGCATCACTACAGAGGACGGAAGACCATGACCAGCTGGACAATGAACCGCGAACAAGTCCTCTTTGACCATCTTTGCCCCTTGCATATGGGTCAAGAGGACTACCGCGAGCTGATGAATAGCCTGGCCTTGTTCTTTGATGCGAACAAGGCACGGAACGCGGATAAGCAGGATACCGTTTTCAATCAACGGCTATTCAAGCTCCCCCATAGTGAGCTACCGCTTCAATACCTGAAGCACGGGCTGCGCAAGGTTTCGTTTGGAATCAATTGGCTTCCCTACGGTGGACCGACACTGATGGTCGAATTCACCACCGCGCTGGTCTACCGCAGACTGGTGTCATACAAGCTTTACTAAATGAAAAAGCCCCCGATCCGATTGGAAAGGGGGCTTTGCCGTTTGTTAAATACTATCAATCTAATTTAAGGATTCTATCTACCATGTCTTCTTCTAAACCTGAAAACCGCGAAGAGTTTATTAACTGGTGTATGCGTCGCCTAGGCGCTCCTGTTATCCGCATCAACGTTGCGCGGGAGCAGGTTGAAGACATCGTAGACTCGGCCCTGCAAAAGTTCCACCGCGAGCACTATAACGGCTCCATCAACTTCTATCTGCCCGTCGAGGCAACGGCCCAAGTCATGAAGGACCGTTTCTTCCCTCTGGATAAGTCGATCATCGCAGTTGAGCGCGTGCTTGAGACTAATAGCGTGACGACGGGTCAGTTTTCGGCCGAGTATGGTCTGATCAGTAGCACCTATCCGTTTGCCCTGAAAGGGTCGGGTCTGGCCTCCTACACCATGGCCATGCAATATCTGCAGACCCTACGCGACGTGACGTCTGGTCGTTTCAAGAATCATCGGTTCAATATGCGCATGAATCGGATGTTCATTGACGTGGACTGGTCTCAAATCCCTGAAGGCCGCATCTTTGTTGTGGAAGCCACGCGGGCGCTAGACCCCGATGAGTTCACGGATATCTGGGACGATCAATGGCTGAAGCGCTATGCGACCTGCCTGATCAAGCTTCAGTGGGGTAACAACCTACGCAAGCTCCAGAACGTCCAGCTAGTAGGCGGTGTGCAGATTGATGGTCTCCAAATCGTAACCGAGGCCACGGAAGAGCTTCGGCAGCTAGAGGAAGAGATCCTGCTATCCGAACAGGAACCCGTGCTGCCGTTCATGGCATAATAGGAGCTGACCATGGCCGTTAATAGTTACTTTGATCATGTCACCCAGCGGAATGAGCAGAATCTCTATCATGATCTAGCCGAGGAAATGATCCAGCTATCGGGGATCGATGTTCAGTATATCAAGGTCGAGAATCTCCGCGCCGAGAACTATGACCCCGTATTTGGTGAAAACCGATTCGAGAAAATGAACGGGGCCGTGACCATTGAAATGTATATGAAGGACTTCGAGCAGCCGCTAGGCGGGGATGACCTCTACTCGAAGTTCGGCTTTACTCAGGCCCACACCTGTACGTTCGTGGCTGGCGTCCGTCGATTTGGTGCCGTCATGGGGATGCGTCCTAGGGAAGGTGATTATATCTACATCCCTGAATGGGATTATCTCGGACCTGATGATATTTTCCGCATCACCAAGGTGGACTTTGTAGACGCACAATGGAAGGCGCTAGGTTCCCCTGTTTACTACTTCATTAAATGCGAGCGCGCCAAGTTCAGCCACCAAGAGGTCAACACTGGTATTCCTGATCTTGATGAGGACGCAGTTAGAAAAGAGATGATGGACAGGAATGATGATACCGACCCGTTGGAAGAATTCGGGAAAGCATTCATCGATTTTTCTGAAGATAATCCTTTCGGGACGGCTTGAAATGTTAGGACACGCACCATTCTACCACGGTCATATTAAGCGTTATGTCGCCATTTTCGGGACACTCTTCAATGATATATCCATTATAAGGGAAGGAAAAAATGGGGACAAAAAGAATATCAAAGTGCCGTTGTCCTTTGTGCATAAGGATAAGGTATTGGAAAGGCTTCAACAAAATCCGAACCTTAAAGAGACGTGGAATAATTCGTTTCCGCGCATGGCTTTTGAAATGGATTCTCCGACATACGATGGCACTCGAAAGGAGGGTTCTTCGCTTCAAACACACCGTAAGGCAGATGGGACTAAGGCACGGTTTCAGTTCTCGCCCGCGCCCTACACCATCCCCTTCCGCCTGATCATTTTCAGCGTTAAGCTCGAGGATGGTCTACAGGTATTGGAACAAATCCTGCCGTTCTTCCAGCCTGAGTATACCGTCTCCGCAAAAGAAATCCCTGATATGGGGATTGACCGTGATATCCACATCGTTCTCAATTCCGTATCATTTACGGACAACGTCGAGGGCGAGTTCACGGAATCACGTTTAGTAGAATGGACTTTAGATTTTTCCCTTAAGGGTTATTTCTATGGCCCTGTTGCCGATAAATCCATTATTAAAACCATTGACATCAATCATTGGTTTAACCCACAGATGGAAGGGGTTCCTGCATTGAATTATCATGCCGAAGGGACCCTACCCGATACCATCACAGAACGCATTACGGAAAACTGATATCATGTTTGAGAAGCTTGAAGAGACCTTTAACCTGATGCCGTCGCCTGCTATCTCGCCTCGGACTGATGTTATCGAAGAGGCCAACATCGTCGTCAAAGACGATAAGCCAGCCGTCCCCGAAGATGATGCGGAACGGGATAAACGGGATCGGGCCATTGCACGGGAGAGCATGAAAAATGCTCTCGCGCAGGGTGAGAATCTTCTAGACCTTCTCGCGCGTGTTGCCCAGGGTTCCGAACATCCCCAAGCGTTCAGTGTGGCGGCCAATCTCATCAAAACGATTACCGACACCGCAATGAAAATCCATGAGGTAAGCGGCGGTGCAACACAAAAAGAAAAAGCCGCCTCCGTTGAAAAGGAAGCGGCTCCAGTGGTGTCCAACCATCAACACCTGCATGTCGGGTCTACTGAAGACCTGATGAAACTAATCAGGGGTTCCAAGTAATCTTCTTCGTGGTGAAGAGCTTCATGCCAGCTACCCCTAGCAGGGACTGGACGGCAGCTTTATCCACGTCGGCACCTGAAATCAACTCATAGGAATAGTCCTGATAGTAACTACTGTCATGGATCATTGCATGATGGGTTGACGGTGCCGATTTTAATTCGGTCCAATAGTGGCCATTATGAAACACGGTTTGTTCCAAGGCGATACGGGTATTCTTTACCTGTATCGCCTTTTTCGTTGGTGCGACCGTATTCTTGATGATGGATGCGTGTTTGATCTTGCCCATATCAGGGGTGAAGACTGGTGATAGCTTCGCGCCGTTCCCTTGCTCCGATTGAACGGATAGCGTCACGTCCCTGTTATTGAACCCCCAGCCTCTACGGTCAATGGACACGCGGGTGATTGCACCTTGAGTGGATACAGCAGATACCCGACCACGAAACCCGCTTCCAAGATGTTTGGTCGTCAGGGTCACAACATCATCCACCTTGTATCCCGTGCCGCCAGCCATAACGGTAACGGATTGGACTTTACCATAGTGGACCTGATCAACCTTGAATGTTAACCCATCCACGGTGGAGGTCTCCCCGTCCTGCCAATCGATTGATGAATCAATCTCACCAATCTCATAGACGGGTTGAATCGAAACCGTGATACCGTCCGACGTGATGCTGTCCGTTAGCTGGAAGTCCTTCCCGTTACCTGATAGCTCTAGGGCATACTGGTCGCCGCTTTTCATCACGGACTCCACTAGCCAGCCATCGATATCATGGCCCACTAGATCGAACGGGTTCCCCGTCACCTGTTTCACAAGCATCACCTTGTGATTTGACCATACCGCATCCGACGGTTTGAAAACCCGATCTTTCGGGTTCCGCGCCTGCACGGACTCGCCATAGGCCGCCTGATAGAAGATTCGGTAACTTTCTTCCGTACCCTTGACGCTGTAAATCTCCTTCAGGTGCTTGGCGACTAGGCGGAAGTCGGCCTTAGCGTTAACAGGGAAGTTTGGGGCGTAGACCTCCCTGTACTTTGGCAGCAGTTCAGCAGGCACTAGGTCGATATCATTTGCCAGCTTCATCGCTTCGAAGCCTAGGTCGGCACCGTGAATCGCCGACCATTTGTAATAGGCTTCCATGAATGATACGAAGCGCCGATGATCTTCCTGAACGAATTTTGGAAGCGCGGCCACCTTCTGTGAGACTGCATGCGCCGAGATGTTTAGCTCACTCATCATTCCACCTTCAACTCAACGGATAGTCGATCCTTGTTCAGCACTAGAGCCGTAGCAAACCCCGTGTATACGTCATCGATGGTTGGCGTGACAAACACTTCCAGCTTCTCGGTCGAGGTCTCGCGGATGCTTTGGGTGTTAACTACTAGCTTGCCCGTCTTGTAATCAACGGTGCCGACCTCGGTCTTTCCGAGATATAGCTTACCCGCTTTATCGGTTAGTGACTGGTATTCGGTGCTACCCGTCTGACGTACCAGCGAAGACTTGACACTACCCTCATTAATCGGGTTTTCAAATTCATAGGTCAGCGTCCCCGTGATGGGTTGCGCCATTGATAGGGTGTAGTCGCCTCGGACGGAGACGATAGCGCGGCTATGACCCTTGATATCGGATACCAGATTGGAATAGTAGAAATCCTGATCGAAAATGCCGAAGCCCTCATCGAAGTGGCGCTTAACCACTTCCTTGATTTGAGCCGTGAAGTTCCCTAGGCCGTTCACGCTATTACGACGAATAACCGCCGTGATGTTCAGGTTCAGGCCGACAAACTTTGGATCAATCACCACGGGGGTGATGCCGATGACCGAACGGGCTTTCAGCTTCCGCTCAATGTCGCGGCGGTTGGCTTCCGTTAGTTTCGTTAGCGAGCGCGGGATGATTGAAACGAAGACCTTTCCGAACTGTGGAGGGGTTGCTTCCTCGCCACCCCAGACCGCGACGCTTTTTGCATATGGATAGATGTCATGGGTGACGGCCGCATAGTCCTCTTTCGTTACCGCCCTGTTCTGGGATTGGAAATACCGAGGGGCGTTCAGCTTGATAGTGCTGGTTGCTTCAGGATCAGCACCGCCAGCACTGTTCGCTACTACTGAAATCCGAACATCGGCGTTCTCATATCCGTCGAAGGAACCCACGAGGGAGAAGCGGGAGAAGTCATTGGCCTCGGGGCCGTTCGTTTCCAGATATTCAACATAGACGATCCCGTTCAGCGGTGGTCGTTTACCGAACACGCCATCCCCGAACTTGACCTCATAGTTTCCGCCGTCGGTCTCGTAGACCCAGTATGCTGGCGTGGTGGCCTTGATGTTAGCAAGCCCGCTTGCTTTCTCATATACCGTATACTGGTTAGCCGTCTGATTATCGTAGACCGCCATGCGGATAGTGCTGGTATCGATCTTTGTGCTAGGGATGATATAGCGACGTTCTTCGCTATCCACCGTGAAGGAGTATCCTTTCAAAATCCCCTCGAAGACCTCCACCGCGTCGTTCTTGTATAGGCCGTTCCCGTCACTCTGTAGAACATGTTCTTGCAGGGTAACGAACGTAAACTGCTGGCGGTCACTCTTGACCGTGAACCGTGCGCCGCGAGGTAGCACCAATGATGCAACGTGCTTGCTTGGATCATTGATGCTTAGGGACAGAACGGCACGGGCGGCCGTCGCACTCTTCGGGGTGTAGCCTAGGAGCTTCGCACGGGAGACGACGTTTGCGCGAATGATCGCAGTATCAATCTCCGCTTCATTGGCCAGCATATTAGCCAGATACGCATTGTTCTGGCTGTTATAGGCTAGTAGGTCTAGGATAACATTAAGACCCGAGCCCTCAAAGTTATAGTCCTTGAACTGGTCCTGCTGCTTCAGGAATTCTTTTAGAGATTCCTTAATCTCGCTGAATTCCATTGATGTTAGATTAACTTGTGCCATGATGGTATCAGCGCGTCCTTTCAACAAATACGGTTAATTCTTCCTGCCTGTTCAGTTCGATGATCTTAAAGTAGATCGACACCTCTAATGCGTTCTGGTCTTCCTTCTGGTAGATGCTGATATTCTGCAGCTCGACCCTAGGTTCATATTGGTCGACCATTTCCGCGATCTTGGCCCGAATGAAATCGGCGGTAAAGGGGCTGAAGTTCTCGAATAGCGAGCCCCTGATGTTCGTCCCCTTATCAGGATTGAAGGGACAGTCATATAGGTCGGTCTGGACAAGGTTGCGCAGACTCTTCTTAATGGCTTCAACGTCCGTAGCGGCGATGATGTCACCCGTTAGCGGATGCTTTTCAAAATCCAGATTGATATCTCTGTAGACGTATCTCTTTCCCATTGTAGACCCATGACCTGTAGGCTGTCCCTAATAGAGATATTTAATTCATCGATTCATTGGCGATGATGAGGGCCTTAACGAAATCCGACCGCACGATATCTTCGGGATGGAACGTGATATGGCGGAACCAATCGGGCATCTTGTGTGATAGGGATTCCAGCCAATAGAACGCGGTCTTCTCCTTCTTCAGGTCGGTCTGACGTGTATCGCCGCATAGGATGACTTGTGTGTTTTCACCTACCCGCGTAAGCACACTGTATAGCTCCTCCTGATTCATGTTCTGGAATTCATCAATAATGATACAGGCATTGTCGAGGGTAATACCACGGACATAGCTGGTGGTAATGAATTGGATCATGTCCTTCTTCTTTAGAATCTCCCATGCCGCGCCGTTCTGGCATAGTTCATTAACGATTCCTACGTAAGGTAATTGATACACCGCCTGCTTTTCTTCTACCGTCCCAGGCAAGAAACCTTGATCCCGTGTCGGCACCGTTGAGCGCACAATGATGATCCGATCCTTTTCCTTTTCAAAAAGGTCTTTCAATGCGAGATAGCAGGCGACATAACTTTTACCAGTCCCCGCGCTACCTGATGCAATGACGTTAAGATCATCCAAGTATGCGTCCATCATGGCCTTCTGGGCAGCCGTGCGTGATTGAAGCTTTACTAGGTTGAAGGCTTCACGTTTCTGGCTTTCGTTCTTGCGTGATTGTTTTTGGCGCATTAGGTCGTCTCCAAAACGATTAAGGGGTGATAGGAACCAAATCCCATCACCCCTATTTTATACCACTATTCATCGTTCTGCAATTTTTGACAAATGGCGTGTAGCCGTAGGGCGTACTCATTGCTGATGCGGAGCCGTTCCAGCTGCTGGTCGGCCTCATCGGCTAGTTTGAAAAGTCTTCGAGTAGCTGTCTCCGAAAATGCCCAGTCGGTGGCAGGGTTTCCGTTACCGCTGTCGGCGGGGCTGGGAGTTCCACCTTTGGTCTCGTTACCTTTGGCGGATCGGGCAGCTTCTGCAGCTTTCCATTTGTCGCGCAACCTGAGGCCGTCAGAGATAGCACGCTCAAGGCGAGCAGCGTTATTACTAGCTTGCTTAGTGGCATCACGGTATTTCTTCTCCAAATCCGTATTAACACGGGAAAGTTCGGTTTGCGCCTCGATGGCTTTCCTATTGACCTGTTCAATCTCTAGGACGTGCTGGGCGTGCTGCCGTTCCAGTTCTTTGATGTAATACTCCTGCTGCCGTTGTTCACGTAGGGCCTGCTGGCCGTCCTTGTATTGTGCCGTGAAATAGGCGGCGGTGGCAGATGATGACAGGAGGGCGAGTGCGGCCAGATACCACCTATAGCGGGTGATGAATGGCAAGGCCAGTCTGAATAGGTTCATTATCATTTTGCGCCCTCAAAGAACGGGTCAATGTATGGTTTATATTTCTGCCGTCGTTTCATCAGGATATTTACGGGATATTCTCGATTTATTTCAAAAAACGATGAGCCGTACCCCTTAAGCTTGACCTTGGATTTAAGCGACGTATGCTCAACGTTACCGAACCAAAGCTTATCGTCGCATCCCTTTGTGTTGCGGCAAATCCTCTGATCTGATTGAACCCCGCCGATCCCACCATTATAAGCGGCTAGGGCGAAAGCATAGCGGTCAAGTTCACTCGTGCTTTTGAACAGACCATAGTTCCGCCTCATCATGGCAACGAGACCAATCATTTGCATTTCCGCATTGTAGATGTCGTGCCATCCCCATTCCTTAAGGTCGATGTCTAGACCGCGCACTTCGTCCACCGCATCAAACCTGCTGGTCTTCGTTAGCTGACCAAGACCTGCCCCACGTTCACGTTCGGTCCTCAGTTCGGCGAATCTACTCCAGCACTTCTTATGCGTGAGGGTGATGCAGGTCTCCTGTTCAATCTGGCCAGCTATCGCACTAGGATATGGGTTATCGGACCACTTCCTCTTCATGACATCTATCAGGGTATCCTTGTGGTACATGAAGTTCTGGGGAATCCCTTTCGGTGCCGATGGGACTTCCTGTGCCCATATCGCGGATGAAAATATCACCAGCAGCACCAAGGCCGCCAGTTTTGTTAGTAGACGTTCCATTTTGGTTATCCAAAAAGAAAAGCCCCAAGATCATACAAACATGATCAAGGGGCTTATTTTGTTCGGTATCGTATCAGCGTAGCAGGTTGACGTTCACTACTACGAAGGTCGCAAGGATGATACAGACACCGAGATATACGATAGCTGCTGCGATTGGGTTCTCTTTGGCCTTATTGGCAAATTCCATCATATGGATTTTGGGGAATAGAACCCTACGGACTACGTGGCTTACCGCTGCTACTACGATAACCACGCTAGTGCTATTCAGCACCGCCGATAGAAATGCGAGGTTCCCGTCGAATGAAACCACGCGGTCAATCTGACTGATGATCAGTAGGAAGATGCCGAGGAACAGCAGGCGGCGCAGGTCGCTATCGCGTGACAGACCAATAAACTTTTTCCATTGTTCTTTCATGTTAGTATTGACTCCGCATCTTGGGATAGTGCTTGCGCAATTGATCAAATCGATTCTTTAGATCGGTGGGGATTTTATGGCCATGGTTCACGCCATTATAGGACATAGCCACCGCACTAATGTGATATTCGTGAGGGGTGTCCTGCTGGCAATACTGGCAATATTCCGTGATTTGATCCTTGCGGTCTGCGATCTTGAACATCTTGTCGACTTCGGTACCGCACTCTTTGCAAGCGTATTGATATAGTGGCATGATGATTATCTGATCAATGGTTGATAGTTCGCGTCCAGCAGACGTTGAATCGTACCGTCCTGATTCCTGACCGTCGGGACATTCATACGGGTCTGCTGATTGCCGCTGCCGTTGTTCGTAGTGTTATTGTTATGTATGGTGACAGGCGCAATGATGGGTTGCATCATGGCGGCCTGTTTGTCGGCAGCCGTTTGTTCAATCCGTTGCGTTAGGTTCTCTAGATTGGTAACTCTGGTGTTCCCAGCAGTGACACCGCTGACATCGGGCTTAACGATATTAGCCGCAATCTCTGCAGCCTTGGCTGGATCATCGAGCTTAGGGGATGGATCGGACGGCAGCACCTTATTAATCAGGTCGCCAACAATTTCCCCACCTTTCTCGCCTAGGAAGAACCCACCAATACCACCAAGCAACCCGCCGATAACGGAACCAACTGGTCCACCAATCGCACCTAGGACAGCACCTGCTTTTGCGCCCGCTAGTGCACCTACAGTCTTACCACCGATCTTACTATACTCAGTCGTCTTCTGTTCGGAGGATAGTGCTTCGTCCTGTGATACCTGATATGCTTCATATGCACCTAGACCGACGGCCAATGGCGCTCCTAGGACTTTCCCAGCACCTTTCCCCACTGCTGCTAGTTTCGACGTTGGCTTAACCGCCGCCTCAACACTCTTTGCAATCGCAGGAGCTGCTGATGCTTCGGCAGAGGCGGCACTTGCAGCCAACCCACCTACGGGGGCTCTGGTCTTCCCGAGGATTTTCCCTAGTTTCCCAGCAGCACCTTTTGCACCTAGACCAGCGGCACCAAGACCAGCAGCACCTAGGGCAGCGGAACCTAGAGTCTCTGCTAGGGCACCGATCAATGACCCGTCCTTATCCTTTTGGGCCTTAGCTAATTCGTCAGCGGTATTTGAAACGACGGCGGTTGCACTCTTCGATTCGAGTTCCGCCTCACGGTCTGCAAGGTCATCACGACGGGTGTTCTTTTCAATCTGGTCCAGCTTATTGATAATGACACCGTTCAGCTCAATCAGTTCTGCAAGCGACTCGTCATCGTCGGTCAGCTCTTCTAACTGATCAGGATCGATCTTGGCGATGGGATCGGGGGTTGCGTCCTCATCCCACCGCATCATGACGGGCTCTTCGTTGTTATTGTTGACGCCGAACCGTTCCAATAGAAGAGCTAGGTTCTCGTTGGATTGTCCGAAGCCGTTTTGAATCTCATCGAGAATCTCGGATAGTATCTCTTCGGACTCGCCTATGTCCTCGTCAATCTCGTCTAGAGAGCCGTCAATATCCATTGCGGCGGCACTAGGACCGTCATCATCGTCATATTCGTCGTCTTCAACCCAACCGCCTTGGGACGGGTCAAAGTCTTCTTCATCTTCCTGCACCTGCTTCGTCTTCTTAGGTTCCGTTGATGACGATGAAGAAGACGGGGCCGCTTTCTTGCGAGCGGCTACCATGTCCAACACACTATTAACGCCCGTGGCCAAGGTCTTTGGCATCATAGCGTTAACGACATTCTGACGCGAGAACACATCACCCATCATACCAAATGGACGGGTGATGTTATGAAGAGCCGCCTTGGTGACACTAGCGGGCAGGTTCATTAATGAGTAGATCGCGTTCTGCAGGGGATTACTTTTACCGCTGTCGTTTAGCATTTAACCTGTCCTGTTCGTCTTTGATGTGCTTTGCCAGCAGTGCGAGATAGACTTCTCGTTCAAATGGGATCATGGCTTCTATCTCGGCCAATGAATAGCCGTGTATTTGCATCAATTGGAAATTGAGCTTATACATTGATCCCAAGGGTTCATGCCCGAGGATTATCCGAAAAAATTCAATGCGCCTTTAATAGTCAGTTCCGATTCTGACCCGCACTTCTGGCAAGTGACAGGAACGGTTAATACCATGGTGGCCTGCTTTTTGAAAAATGCGTCTACAGCCCGTGAGGCTTCAGCTGGGAACGATTCGATGAACGGGGTGAACTCCTCTTTCGTGAATTCGGTGGTGGCCTCATCCCCGTGGACGACCATCTTCACCTTCTCATAGAGGATATCTTCCGTGGAAGCCCCGCCAGCCATTCGGATAACGTCGGTGGGTGTAACCTGATCTAGCACAATGGCGATATCGTCCGTTACCTTGATCGAGGTCTCTGGTAGTGGTTCGGCTTTGGCCGTGCGGATATCGGCTTCTACCGTGTTCATATGACCGCACCTTTTCCCGTCTACCTTGTTGTGGCACTGCCAACGCATTTCCACCACTTCACCAATGGACTTGCCTCGAATATGAATAAAGGCATATTCAAGGTCTACCGCTGGTAGCGACGCCCAATCCACTTTATTGAACGTGCAATCATCCACCAGACCGATGATGCCGCGTAGCACGTCCTGTTCATTACCACCTTCAGCCGTGATCAGCAGGTTCTTCTGCTCCTTATGGGTGAACGGCCGATACTGTACCTGTTCACCTGTCGGGAGCGTCATCGTGAATTTGGGAGCTTGAATTACTGGTAGTGCCATGGTTTAGAAGACCCCGTTGAAATTGCCCGTTAGATTCCCTAGCCGTGATTGACCACCTACCCTGAGCTGTCTCATTGTTGATAGGTTGGCTGTGTCCCTTAGCTGCTGGGGAATCTCAATGTTTGATCGTCCGAACGCAGGAGGTTGAGACGGGAAAGTATTTCCCTGTGACGGCCCGTTGCCTAGCTGCTGACCCTGTGGTCTGAAAATGACCTTGTTCGGAATATGCTTCATGCGACGGAAGGTCAGCGTAACGGGTAGGCGGATATAGTTCCCAGCCTGGTCCCATCCAAGTGACACCTGACCGACCTGTGTCGGGAACGCGTCCTCCAGTTCTATTCCGTATGACGTAGCACCGCGTTCGTTCATTTGGAAGATTTGAACGGTGCCAGCATACTGGGATTTATAGTAGCTGTCGCCAGTGGATGGGTTATAGATCGCATTCACCCATTCATCAAAGAACCGTTTGAAAATGAAATCCCGATCCATCCTGATCTGTAGGTTTAGATCATCATGGGCTTTCATGTAGGCGAATTTCTGGGTGAGATCATAATGGCGTAGCTCTTGGGTTAGAACCTGCGTCCCAGGCATTTCCCCCGTTTCGATGAACAAGGGTAGGTCGCGCATGGCCTCCGACATCCCATTAATAGATTCTAACGCTTGCGGAATCCGTGTAATCTCAGCCCTGAAAAGCGAGGGCTTCGCCAATCCTCGCTTTCCGATTGATGCGACAAACTCTTGCAGCATATCCTTGTGACCTTAGATGAAGTATTTTGGCAGCCTGCCCTCTTCAATTAATTTATGATCAATTTCCGCCATTTCTTCTGGAGTTAGACCGTTATCACAACCTGCTTCCATGTTCGGCGGGAGGATTAGTCTAACAGCCTCATCGGTGGTGTAGCCCCGACCCTTCAGGTATGGGACATCGGTCTGTAGCCGTTCCTTGATCTTCGCCAGACACTGGGCGAGGAACTCATGAGCAGCAGACTTGAATTCTTCGGTCTGGCGTTCTTCAGCTTCGGCCTCCCGAATCAGCTTCTTCATGTCGCGCTTGAGCTTCAGCCATTCCTTAGCGTCGGCGAAAACGCTGCTTGCGATGACGTCCTTGCAGATATCCTCACGAACCTGTTCCATCTTCTCCTGCCAGAACGCAGCCTCGGATTCTTTAACGATGATCGAATCGTGGACGGTCAACACAACGGTGTCGCGTTCCATGGCGATTCTGGCCAGCTCCATGAAGATGTCGCCCTCGATCTTCTGGGCAGCAAGACCGAAGCCAGACTTTTTCAAAATAGCCAGCTCGGGAAATCGCGCCTCAAATACAGCAACCGCCGCATCATATTCGACGCCAGTGAGACCCAGCGGGCCATTAGGGTTAACCGAGCATGATTTGGGATTGAAGCTATTAACATAGTACATCATGAGCTTCTTCATGTCATCACGGTCAACGACGCCGACACTGTAAGGATCGTCCGCTAGGACCTTGCCCGTGAGGATCAGGGAAGCGATGTTCAGCTGCGATGCCTTGAAATCAAGCTCTACCACCTTCTCCCCGTCGATCTTGATCAGTTCGGGTCGCTTCTTGCCGCTGATCAGCTGATAATCACTGTATAGACGGCCACCCAGCACTTCATTGATATAGATGCGGGTGAGCGGGTTGAAGTCCATATTAACCCGCGCCTTCCAGTGGCGGTTATATTTCTTGAGGAACTTACCCTCGGTTTTTGCACTCTTTGGCGACTTTGTGCGATTACCGTTGATGTCGCGGTTGATGATGCACTCGTGCTCTTTCTTGGTCTCCACCTTCTGTGGGGTGACAGCCTCTATGATCTTTTCCAAGGGCTGGAAGATGGTCAGGTTAGTGCGACCAGGGGCGACCTTGAACGAGAACCCCCTGCGGATCTTCTCACAATAACCCAGCTTGATGAAGGCATCAACGACACGGGTTCTAAAGTTCTTCTTCAGTGGGATGTTACGCTGCTGGGAGCGCGTCATCTTCGCACGATCCTCTGGGGAGGGTTCATACTGGCGCATGATGGTGAAGGCACCGAACTCTAGAGGTCGACCCTTCTTATACGCTTCATACAGGTTAGCCGCGAACATACGGATGTATTCGCGCTCAATCGCCTTCATTTCATCCTGATGAACTTTACAATATTGAACCTTGGAAGCCTCTAGAATAGCATCAACGAAAGCTTCATTGACGGTGTGCGTGGATTCGTGATGAAGAGCTAGTGTGGTGTGTAGGAGACGCACATTTCCCATATATGAAGGCATGCCCATGTTCAGGTATCCTGTTAAGCGTTAATGATAAGGTCCAACTATGACCGCATTCCCCGAGTATACCCTATCAGCCACCTCATGTCAACTGGGCGATAGGAGGTCGTTAGGGTGTCCTATAGAAGTATGTAGCCGTTTCTCGGAGCCCCTGTTTTATAGGGCCTTTCGTTAGGACGGAATTTCTTTTTAAGATAACCATCAAAGGACGATAAAGGAGACCATAAGGACACCTATAGGACACTCAAGGTACCATAAGGACACCCAAGAACCCCATGAATCTAAAGGACGGAATTACTTTTTAAGATAACGATTAAGGGAACCCTAAAGGATGAATAATGGAACCAAAATACACCGAAGGTTCGAATGGCGGCCGCTATGCGGACCGCCATCGAACGCCCAAATTCCCGCCATAGGCGGGGAATTTGGGCCTATATGGATATTAGGGTAATTAGGATCATTAGGGATATCAAGGACACTATAGGATCATTAGGGATATCAAGGACACTATAGGATCATTAGGGATATCAAGGACACTATAGGATCATTAGGGATATCAAGGACACTATAGGATCATTAGGGATATCAAGGAACCCAATCCCCGCCTCATGATGATCTAGTATTCATTTGGGTTCAATCAATATCCCTATAGATACCTTTACCACCATTAATCTCCATGAGGACTATGGACATGGCTTATTACAATGACCCCGACTTCCTTAACGCCTTCGACAAACACTGGAAAAAGTTTTCATTCCAAGAGAAGAGCAAGACTGTTCTTCAAATGATCGAGCATGGCATCGAGAACCTTGAGCTTCCTCCTGACACCCTGTCCATTAAGGACTTCAAGATCGGGGAGCTCGTCAAGGTCTTTGATCGCATGGCTGCCAAGAAGGGGACCAAGGAGGGCGATTTTTGCCGTAGTGTCACTCATCACCTTTCCGAGGTGGCACGCAAGAAGGTTGCCCTTGATGCTGACAAGGAACGCTTCTATTTGAAATTCATCGACTGCTACTGGGATGAGGACTACCTGATGCCTGTTCCAAAATTCCTCGATGATATGACCGAGTAAATCTACAATGGAATTCCATCAAGGCCGCTATACCCTTCGTAACCCCCAAAAGTACGAAGGGGACCCTAGTAATGTCATCTTCCGCTCATCATGGGAAAAGCGGCTGATGGTCTTCCTTGATAATCACCCGTCCGTCGCTTCATGGGGCTCCGAGGAACTCATCGTCCCATATTACTGGGAGGTTGACGGGAAGCACCACCGCTACTACCCAGACTTCATGGTGACCTTTATCACAAAGGACGGGAAGAAACAGCGGGTCATGATTGAGGTGAAGCCCTTCAGTCAGACACAGGAGCCGAAGAAGACGAAAGGGAAACGGCAGAAGACCCTGCTTCATGAGGTGACTACCTATAGCAAGAACCTTGCGAAGTGGAATGCTGCTGAGGAATATTGCCTTGACCGTGGCTGGCATTTCAAAATCATCACGGAAAAAGACCTGTTCGCGGACAAGACGTGGTGATGCTTGACAGACGGCATGAGTAGTGGTATCCTTCATGATTCCAATTGGAGGACTCCATGAAAACTGCCGTCTTTGCCTTTGCACGCATGAACCCGCCTACTAAAGGGCATTCACGGGTTGTCAATACCATTCAGCAGATTGCCACCGAGAACAACGGGGATTGTATGGTTTTCCTTTCCCGTTCAGAAGGCGACAAGAAGAACCCGATTCCATTTGATATCAAGCGGGAAGCCTGTATTGAAGCGTTCCGCGAAGAGGCACCTATCGTTACATTCCCCGACATCGCAACTGTCAAGACCCCGCTGAACGTCTTCCGCTGGCTGGCTGAACAAGGCTATGAAAAGGCCATCATGGTAGCAGGTGGGGATCGGATCGGGAAATATTTTGATCTGGTGGAGAGGCAGAAGACCCGTTTCAAATACGTTGCTCTGGTATCGGCAGGTGAACGTGATGACGAATGTCTGTCGGCTAGTGAGACGAGGAAGCTCGCCATGCAAGGACAGTTTTGTTCATTCTGGACGGCCCTCGCACCTGTTTCATTAGCGACGGCTCTATACCTCTATAAATTGATTGTAGAAGCGTCAAATCCCGACGCACTCAATTCGGAGGTATACACTAGTGGCACTACCAGATATCACCAAAACCCCGCCAGCGTGGGAGCCGAACGCGATTCCTTCTGACACAGGTTGGCGCCATCCAGAGACTAACGAGCTGCTGGTTTCCCTGATCAAGGGTTGTCATCCTGAAGCATATCAGGCGCTGGAAGAGGGCGTACCAGAGACTGAAGAAGAGCAGGAAGACGTAGAAGAGGTGGCTGAAGAAACTGAAGTCGCCGAAGATCAACCCAAAGAGAAACCAAAGAAGGGTAAGAAGAAATGAACCTTCATGAACTAGAGCAGTTCGCGGACGAGATGGATATCATCAACGATGAGCTGACCGAACTAACTAATGACCTGTATTCTGACGTCGCCGAAACCATCGCACGGATTCGGAAGGCCGATGAGATTCTAAAGCGCCATGGTATGAACCTAGACGGCGCCGACCTAGAGCAGGTAGAAGCCGATCTGGAAACCCCAGAAGAAGGCGAGGCCGTGAATTTCAATATCCCCGTTTACAAAGCCGAGGATCAGACCGAATATAACCTGATCGTCACCTATTTCGTAGATGACGGCAGTTATGAGATCGATCTGGAGCTGCAATACGAGTGGGAGACGGATGACGAAGACTTCTATCTTGACGACGAGGAAGACTTCTAAAATGAAAATCACGGCCGACAATTACAAACTAGTCGCCGCGAAACTCTACCGCCATCCTGTTTACAATACACGGGAATTTTTACGCGAGGTGAACAGGATCAAAACCATAGCAGGGCACTTCATCAAACATGCTGAAGGGAAAGAGTTCCGCAGCAGGCTGGTTCTTAATGAGTTCATCATTGCTTGTAATTGCTTTGGCACCGAGTTTGTAACCGACACCCTGTTCGTCTTGCTACCACCAGAACATCACGCTATGATGATGACGTTCCTCGCCACCGTGCTAGGGAATCATCCGATTGCCAGATATGAACAGGGACTCTTCATCCATCAATTCGCGGAGCGGCTACGGTCTGATCTGAAGGAGGCAATAGAATGAGCATTTCCAGATTGACAGACTTTGCATATGCGCTTAGAATTGTTACCCTACTATGCACGCCATGGAAAGAGCAGGCTGCATACAAACAGGGTATCATTGATGACGAGGGGAACCTGCTGAAGAAGACCCGCGACCTGAAGACGAGTGAAGAGAAAGACAGCTACACCTACCTTCATCGCATGGTCTTCAACATGAAGCGGGCACTAGAGAAGGTTCCATTTGGCAAGACATGGACGGCTGCCGCTACGGCTTCCCTTGTTCTTTTGAAAGAAGGGTTAGAGCAAGAGGGCGTAGTTCTATCCGAGGCGCAAATGGAAACAATCAAGGAAGGTATGATGGTAATGAACGAAGACACCCCCGCGAACGTCACAGGTCCAGCAGTGGCGACACAATTGGACGTGCCGTCTTTTAAAACGGTCGTCCGATGGGTGGAAGAGATTCCGCCGAAAATCAATGACGCTACCGTTGAGACTGGACAAATCGATCCAGTTACGCGGAAGAAAATCAAGGGATTTAAAGCCTTTATCAATCAGAATGAGAAGTAATCAAAGCCCCTACACCGCTATGGTCTAGGGGCTTTTTTTCGTTTGACAATTAGAAATCGTTATGGTATTATCAGGGCTCCTATCATAGGAGCATTATCACTATGGAACAACTTTTCTTGCAGCAGAAATACCTTTCGTTTGTATCGGGGCAGCTATCGATGTTCAAACAGAAGGGGGCTACGCTATGGAACTGCCGCTGTCCCTACTGTGGCGACAGTGACAAGAGCAAGACGAAGGCACGTGGCTACGTATATCGTAACAAGGACGGGTTGCTTTCCTATCAATGTCATAACTGTGGTGAGAACCATAAGTTCAAGACGTTCCTGCGCTTCGTGAACAAGCGGCTCTATGATGAGTATATGCTAGAGACCCTGAAGGGCGACGACACCGCTGAACTCGCGGATATCACGCGTCTACCAGAACCCGTAGAAGGCGGGATTGCTAAAAAGGCATGGCAGGAGAAGCTAACCCCTGTCGAAGAGCTGTCCCGCATCCATCCTGTGCGTGAATACCTGAAGTCGCGGAAGATTCCAAAGAACAAGCTATCAAAATTCTGGTATGCGTCAAACTTCAGGGAGTTCGTACAGACACTAGGCTTAGATCAGGTGGTGCCCGCTGACCCTCGTCTGATTCTCGTTGAGACGAACAAGGACGGGGAACTGGTGCTGATGATTGCTCGGGCCATCCAAGCCAGTGAGCTGCGCTACGTCACTATCAAGGTAGACGAGACGGCTCCGAAGCTATTTGGTCTACATGACCTAGACCTTTCCAAGCCCGTGTGCGTAGTAGAAGGGGCGATTGATAGCCTGTTCATCCCTAACGCCATTGCAACCCTTGACGCCAACCTGATGGCATATAAGCAGTGGGACATTGGTATCAAGAACGCCATTCATATCTGGGATAATGAGGCGAGGTCGGTTAATACCTGTAGGCGGATCGAGCAGGCGATTAACGCGGGTGAGCGCGTGGTAATCTTCCCTAGCGATATCGAAGAGAAGGACATCAACGCGATGGTGTTAGCGGGCGTCCCTGTTCTGAAGGTCATCGCTTCCCGTGTCTTCAAGGGCGTGCAGGCCATGCTGGAGTTTTCAAAATGGAAGCGGGTTGCCAGTCAGCCGAAGGTGTGGAAAGGGAATCGGAAGCAGACGACGAAAGCTGTAAGGGGTCCGTGGGTTCGTTAATGTATAAATGAGGGTATACCCTGAACGGATATCCTCTTATGAATATCATCGGAATCGACTATAGTTACACCTCCCCCGCCGTCTGTATCCTAGGTGACGGTTTTGTTAATTCCAGATTTTACTTTTGTAATGCCAAAAAGAAGCATGCGGTTGAGGCTAGGAATTATAAAGGGACTCTGATTGAAAAGGGATGGCGGAACGACGCTGAACGCTATGAGATCCTCGCCCGTACTATCTGCCAGAACATCCAGCCTCATGTAACCCCTGAGACTAAAATCATCATGGAGGGTTATGCGTTCGGGGCGTCCGCTGGCCTATCCTTCAATATCGCAGAGAACGGCATGATGCTCAAATATCACCTATGGAAGTGCTTCGGCATCTATCCAGAGGTGGTTCCGCCGACCATGGTTAAAAAGTTCTGGACGGGGAAGGGGAACGCCAAGAAGGAATCCATGGTCGAAACCCTGAAGGAAAAAGAGGGCGTCGATATCCTCGAATGGCTTTATATGGATAAGCTAGACTCCCCCGCCCATGATATCGTAGACTCCTATGCGATTGCGCTTGCAGGTGCCGCTGGGATACATAAGGACGCTAATAGAAAGCTAATTAAATAATCCTAGTGATATCAATAAGGGTTCTCTATGGATGCTAAAGCACTACTGGCAAGGGCAATTGCCATCCTAAGCGGGGGCGTGAATTGGGTGAAATACAGGAACGCGGTTGACGACAAGGGTAGACCAGTTCCTATTATGTCTCCACGCGCCGTCAAATGGGATATTTTCGGGGCATTAAAGAAAGCCCATTATGAAAGCGGTAACGAATCATGGGAAGAGTTCCATATCGCCTATAACTCGGCTAAGAATAATATCCCTGATGATTTTCATAATAGGGATATTGAAGACTGGAGTGATTATGGCGACTTCGCTTCCGCTATTTCAATCTATAGCGGGAAAGGTATTCTACCGAAGCCACCGAAACCAAACCCGAATCCATCCACCGCCGATGAGGTCTTGGGTAGTAAATCGGATACCGCTATTAAATTCCATGGTGATATTCTGATTAAAATTCCAAAGGCGGACCCCAAGAAACCGAAGAAGGTTCTATCTGGCGCGAACGACGCCGCACTACTGACAACTGAAAATAATCTGATCGAGGTTGAATAATGGCTGATCCAAAAATTGTTACCATTGATGAGCTACAGGCGGCTACAACCCTGACGGGTAATGAACTGGTCCCAGTGTCAGACGGTGCCACTACGAAGAAAGCAACGGTAAATGCAATCGTTGCCAAAGCCGCTGGCCTGACCCCACAGCAGACCCAAAAGCTGAACGATGCCGCCACTACTACGGAAGTGACGACGGCTATCACTAATGCTACGAAGGACCTCGCGTCGAAGCAGTTCGTCCAAGACGAGATCAAGAAGATTCCTCCAGCTGCTGCTACGCAGGACCATTTCCCTAAATTCATCGCGTACCTCGAATATACCAACGGCCAAGCGGGCGCGAAACCAACAGGGGCTCCAGCTCTAGTCCCAGTGGCAACGCTGACGAAAGTCGACCTAGGTTCCGTGAAACTAACATGGCCTGAAGTCAAGGCACAGGACAACTGGGTGATGATTCTTCCCGAAGCGGGCATGTATATGTGCCAGCTGATCCCGTCCGAACCTTCCGAGACCAAGATTTACCTGAACGATTTTCAGGATACAATGGACGGCTTCAAAGGCCCGCAACAGGCCTCGAAGGCGGTTCCTCTAGGAACGGGTTTTAGCTTTGTATTCGGCACTAATATCCCGAATCGTCTGGTCCGTCTCCCCCTGACGACTGTAGGCGAGACCCGCCAGCCGCTACCAGACATGACTGTAGTGATTACTCAACTGTCCAAGAAATAATCATCATGAGAGCTACCGACCTAGGAGTGACGCTAGACGGTAGTGACCAAACTGAAAACATTAAGCGGGCCTTCACCAATCTTCCTGCAGGCGAACTATTGGAATTTGGTGAAGGCCAAGTTATTATCAAAGGTGAGGTTGCTATTCCAGCGCACGCACGCGGTATTATCTCGCGTGGCACAACTTTTAAAATCGACGCAAACGAGACACGGAGCGGCTTTCTTTGGCGTAATGCCGACGGCATGATTCGAGGTGGTCGCTTCGTAGTAGAAGGAGGCTATGAACACCATGAATCAATCATTCACTGCCTTGACCCCGCTAATCTCGATATTCAGGGCCTTCGCTTTCTGGGCGCTGGGGAAGATTCTCGAATCCAAAAGGGCGCGGCTCTACTCATCAGAGGCAGGGAGAAGCCTGCGTCAGAGGTAAGCATTACTGACGTAGGAATCCGCTCAAGGATCGGCACCGATAAGGACACCCCTGTTCCTATCCGTGTTGACGGAAGGCTAGACGGGAATGCACGCACCGCATGGCGAAGCACTCATAATGCGCTGGTAAGCCCCATCCCCGCATCAAAAGTCCGTGTAACCCATACGACGGTGGACGGTGGCTACTATGGTGTGATGTTCTCGGGTGTGGTTGATTCGAGGATCAATCATTGTATTCTGAAGAACAACACACGCGGTATCAGCATGCAGGACGGGTCTTGCAGGAACGCGGTCCATTTCAATCGGATCATTGATAACGTCTCCGCTGGTATCCACCTCGCCTATGGGTCATCCTATAACGAGATCGGTTGCAACGTCATTGAAACGATGGTTGCCCATGGTGAGGGTCTACTACAGGCATACGTAGGAAGCACCCATAACCGCTTCTTCCTGAACCACACTAAGGTGATTGGTGAGGGGCCGAAGTATCATGCTTATATCGGTGTGCAGTCGTCCTTTAACTGGATTACTGACAACAAGTTCGAAGGCAACTGGCGTCGGGCATGTATCGGAATTGAAAGCGACTGGAATAGTAAGCTCCCATATCCATATCACAGGGCGTTCAATGCGCCTAATGATGACGGCTATGCGTGTCGCGGGATGAGGGATAACGTTATCTTCAATAACAAGATTGACGCAGACCTAGAGCACAAGCTGCTGTTCTCCGAGGTGAACGGCCACGGGAATGTGGTCATCCATGGTGGTGTATATCCAGTGACGACAATCGGAAATCCAGATATCCATCTTTACAGCGAATATAAACATAATGTGTTGGGTATCAGTAGAGATGAATTACTGGCCTTCTACCGTGATTCATTGATCAAACTTTGAGGCAGAAATGGCGGATATTTTTAATACAGTGAAAATCGGGGAGCTACCGAAAGACGAGGTGTTGGACGGTGGCGAGATTGTTCCTCTGGTAGACGGATCGCAAACAAAGAAGGCGACTATTGCGCAAATCGTTGACAAGGTGGGATTCACGCCAGACCTGAAAAACAAGATCAACGCGGCGACTACTCTAGACGCAGCTACTGGGGTTGCTACAGGTCTAACGAATCAGCTACGTGAAGACCTGACCCGTCTTCTGAATCGGAAGGCTGATAGTTCGGCTCTAACCGACTTTGCAACCAAGGTAGAGCTTAATGCTACTAACGCAGCGGTAAACGGGAAAGCCGACTCCGCAGCGGTAAAGAAGCTTGAGCAGGCAATCGAAGGGGTCAAGGCTACGGCTAATGAGACTAAGGAAGCCCTGAAGACCACGGCCACCGCTACCGAACTGGCTGCACTATCTGCTACGCTTCAGACCAAAGCCTCCGCCTCTGATCTGAATGCGCTAACCGCTCGCGTAGGCGCCAATGAGACCGAACTCGGCAAGAAAGCATCAGTCGATGATCTATCAACCCTAAGCCAGAAGGTCGACGCCCTAAGCACCACGGTTGACACTAAAGCCACCACTGCTTCAGTTACCTCCCTAGGCGATCAAATCACGGCGCTTTCAAAACGGGTTGACGGGAAAGCAGACAAGGGCGATCCACAAGGCCAAGGTCCTACGCTGGATAGCGAGACAATGGCCAAGATTAATAGTATCGACAGTAAGGCTTCAAAGCAGGAAGTCCAAGAGCTGTCAAACAAGGTCGATACCAAGGCATCTAATGATGATCTAACCGAACTGAAACGGACGGTCGTTGGCTATAACGAGACCTTCAAGACCATCAATACGCGGATTGAAGGCAAGGCCGAGGCTAGTGAGCTAACCAAGGTCCAGAACACGGTAAAGACGATTGATGACTCCATCAAGACGAAAGCCGACAATGACGAGGTGAAAGCTCTTCAGACTTCGATCCTATCAAAGGTTGATAGTTCAGAAATTGATCGTCTTGAAACAGATATCCAGAAGAAGGCCAGCGCCGAGAACCTTGCGCTAACAGATTCCAAGGTAGCGGGACATGAGACGGAAATTCAAAAGCTCAAGACTGCCTCCGAAGGATATGCTTCCAAGGATAGCGTAGAGACCCTGAAGACGTCTCTGGGTGATAAGGCTTCGTCGGCTTCCGTTACCGAACTTGGGGGTAAGGTAGACGTTCTAGAGGAACGGGTTCGACGGCTCGGTCAACAAAGCGGGGACGCTACGGAGATCGCCAAGAGCATTCAGCGTCTGGAAGCATCCGACCTCGTCCTATCGAACAAGATCGACAACAACATTGCCGAGATTAACAAGCGGGCAACCACCGAAGACCTGACGGCTCTATCAAAGAAAGTTACTGCTAATGAAACCGCACTAGCTGGTAAAGCCAGTAAGGAAACCACCGACGACCTATCTGGTAAGGTCCAGTCCCTACAAACCGCTGTAGCTGGGAAGGCTGAAAGTTCCGCACTTCAGACCGTAGATGGGAAGGTCGCAACCCTAGAGGAAGAGCTGCCGAAGAAAGCTGCCGCTAGTGAGGTCTCAAGCCTGAAGACTAAGGTTGAGGGTCTAGAAACTTCATTTGGTTCCAAAGCAGACGTCAGCACGGTAACGCCGCTGGTTAAGAAGGTATCTGATCTAGAGACAGGTCTAGGTGCAAAAGCAGCGGCAAGTGACGTATCAGACCTAACTTCAAAAGTCGGCCGTCTGGAATCGACTCTACCGAACAAGGTGGACGTTGTTACAGGTAAGGGGCTCTCTTCTAACGACTTCACGAACGCGCACCTACAGAAGCTAAACGACGCTGCCTCCACCACTTACGTCGACGGGAAGTTTGGTGGTGTCCTGAAGGCCGACGGCACGGTTGCAATGACCGCCGACTTTAATGCGGGTACTAAGCGAATCGTCAACGTAGCAGACAGCCATGAGCCGTCCCATGCCGTGAACAACAAGGTTTTGAAGGAATACCTTGATGTTTACATGTCCTACTCGGATGAGACTAAGGCCAAGTGGGACGCCGAGGACAAGCCGATTGAGAACGTGGCGGCTCCTACGGAAGATCATCACGCGGCTAACCGTGCTCATGTTAAGACCGCTATTCAAGATGTTCTATATCCGACGGCTAACGGGTTTATTCTTGGGGGTCTACCTTCTTCGCCTAGGAAACTCATTAGCCTAGCAGCCCCAGACCGTGATGATGGTGCCGCCACTAAGGGCTATGTTGATAAAGCCATCCGTGGCATCAATATTACCTTTGATGGTGACATGAAACAAGGGCGCATCCGTAACGTAGCGGCTCCGACTGATGCGCGCGACGCGGCAAACCGTGATTACGTTGATACGAAGGTGAGGGAGGCGACGGTCACTAACCCAGTGACCTATGCAACCACAACGGGAACAGTAGCAGAGGATAGACTCTACTATAACAGCTCCTTCTACATAACCCTGAATCGCATTACGCTTAACACCGACTTCCGTGGTGGTGTTACGGCAAACTATAACAACAGCACGGCATACCTCACACGTAATCCTAAGCTGATCTTGACGCGTGGCCTGATGGACCGCGTTTTCAAAATCAATAACGTAGACGCATACACGTCAACGCCACAGGGCTACGATAACGTTCAGTGCATCATCCCACAAGCACCGATCCGTTCATCCCATACCATCACGGCAGGGCGTATGCAGCACACTGCCCGATATGCTACAGACGGGGATGTGCCGAACTTCGGATACCTGAATATGGCGGTCTTTCCAACCGCTGGGGCTACCGACCTGAATAGTTACACGAACACGGGTAACAAAATCCTCAACTGGGAAGCTAAAGGTGCGTGGCGGTTTGAAACCGAAGCTCATGTTACGGGTGATTCACACAGGAACAACACGCTATCCCAGTTCATTGGCTCCGTCGAATCCCCTTCATTCCCAGGGTCTAATGACCTATTCATCACGCGGAAGGTATTCCAGAAGCTGGTGGAGTGGGCGTTTAAAGCCTTCGGCGGCGAGTATCGGGAAGGTGCCTTGCAGAGGGGTCCAGAGGCAGCAGGTGCTAACTTCGGTGCAGCGGGGAACCAAACACCATCGGGTACATTCAGGTGTTTGAAATTCCCGACATGGCTTGGTGGATTCTACATCTACACCATCTATTGCGGGAACGCTAGGATTAACGGCGGCCTGCTGGATATCAGCATCAGGAACATCCTGAACAAGCAGTCAAAATGGAACGCCGCTGTTGGAAGCGTGTTCGCTGGTGAGAGTATGGTCGTCATGACGGTTCACCCATCAAACGACATCGTTCGATTCAAACTAGAGCAGTCAGGCGCACCGCAGAAGGTAACATCAGTCTGGTTCATCGGTGCTGGCGTCTGTTGATTAGATAATAGCAGTAACCTACAGGGGTTGATTCCATTAGGGGTCGGCCCCTTTCTTTTATCGGAGGGGATATGGAACCATTGAAGGCGGGCGACCTTGCTATCGTCATCGCAGGGGCACGAGGCGAGGAATCGAAGAACGTCGGGAAGATCGTGACGGTGGGTAAGACCTATGGCGAATGGCCTGACCCGTTCGGCCGTATCGTCTATATCATCGGATATCAGCTCGTCCAACTTGACGGGAAGGTGGTGTCTGAGTGTATAATTCCAGTCAAGTGGCTGAAGAAGATCGAGCCGCCAAAAGTCAACTCAGAGAAGGTAAAGGAACGTGAAAGGGAAATTCATTGATCTGTATATGCGCATAGCTGAGACGGTGGCCGAGACGTCCAGTGCCAAGAAACTGAAGGTCGGCGCGGTGTGCGTGAAGGACCACCGCATCCTGTCAATCGGCTATAACGGGACGCCGCCAGACTATGACAATAACTGTGAGCATGAGACGGAGAACGGTCTGACAACCCGTCCCGAGGTCATCCATGCCGAGCAGAACGCCATTTTCAAAATGGCCCGTGACGGACAGCCAGCCCTAGGGGCGACCATGTTCATCACCCACGCGCCGTGTATGGAATGTGCCAAAGCCATCAAGACATGCGGCATCAACACCGTCTATTACCGCAACGCATACCGTTCGACGGAAGGTCTGATGTTCCTTCATGACCTAGGGGTTGACATCTATAAGGCGTGAGCGTATAGTTCGCCTATCATCAAAACCGTAGAGGTGAAAATGAAAGACTTTCGAGTTTCAGAGGTCAAGGGTTATGAGTGGGCAGAGGATCATTTCTTCTACTCACTGGATGAAATGACGGTCTATGTCCGCCGTCCCGACGGCTCATCGTATCCAATCAAGGCCCGTCCAGACGGTCTTGTCCACCTGAGCCGTAAAGTGGACGGTGAACCAGTCCCCGTCGGCTATAAGAATCTGGTGGCGTCCTGTGAAGAACATCTAAAACATGGCGGGGAGCCGAAGGCGACCCCTGTTAACGTCAAAATTAACACCCTTGACGGCTTCCACTGGGTAGCGGACAACTATTACTTCTCCATGACGGAAGAGAAGGTCTACTACACCACGAACGCGGGAGCGAACAAGACCTACCCCGTCGTCATGGCTCACGGGATGGTCTACGTGGTGTCGCGTAACAACGGTCGGATATATCCTATCTCCGTTGGGGTCATCATGAAGACCCTAGGGATGAGTCCGAAGCCTGTAGAAAAGAGTGACGAAGTTCCTCCCTCTCGGGGCTTCATCATCGGAAAATTGGTCAATGGTGTGATTCGGATTGCCCGCAACCCGAAGACTCACCAAGACGAGGAATCGTGTGACACGGAAATGGAACGCCTGGCTTCCCTGAACCCCGATGTCTTCTTTGTGAAACTGGCCATCCGCGATGTGGTGGTGGGCAAGGAAGAAACCACGGTAAAAGTCACACGGCTGTAAACACCCGATAGGCGGGGTTGACAAACAAATCCAACCCCGCCATAATGGCAACACTTCAACACCATTAGAGGTAAGCATCATGAATCTGGTCACCCGCATCCAAATCAACCGCCTGAAAGGCTTCGAGCACATTACCTCCGAGTACTATATCGACTCGACGGGGCGCATCCTTTCCGACCGCGATGGATTCCTGAAGGTCCTGAAAGGCGACATCGAAGACGGTGGCACCTGCCGCTATAAGATGAAGACTGGTGACAATAAGGTCAAGCGCGTGCGGTATAGCGCGATCATGAAAGCCATGATGGAGAAGAACCTGAAATGAAATTCATCTACAAACCACGCGGGGGCTGGTATGGACCCTATGCCCTCGCCCGCACGCTGAATCCATGGAAGGACCAGGACAAGGCCGAAGACTTCATCGACCGATGGGGTGAGCGATTCGCACAGATCAAGCCCCTGGTGCGACTCTTCGAGTGGATCGATTCCAAGCGGAAGGATACGGTCAAGGTCAGCCTGAACAAGTATGACCACTTTGACGCATATACGGTCATCGCAGCCGCCACCCTGCCTCTTCTGAAAGCCATGCAAGACGACTGGCGCGGCAGCCCACTGATCGACGCCGAAGACGTCCCTGCATACGTCACAAAGGGTATGGATGAACAAGATGCTATCCATGCGCGGTGGGGGTATGTCCTAGAGGAAATGATCTGGGCCATGACACAAGTCCAGCCTAACCATGACTGGGAAGTTCCGTACTATGAAATGAATTCCGCCAAGCCGCGGAATGACCACGAGGCGCGTATGCAAGAGGGCTTCCGCCTCTTCGGGAAATATTTCACAAGTCTTTGGGTTTGAAGCATTGACAAACGGGAAGGGCTTCTATAGAATCCTTCCCATAGTCAAACACACCATTGAGGTAGCAGACCATGGATTACCAAATCGTCGGTTTCAAGCTGAAGGTCAACGGCCACGCAGTCTATAACATTGACGCGCTGGACCTGAAATACGCATACCGTCGGGCTGAGGAGTTCTTCGGCGGCCGCGAGATTGCCCTGCAGTATTGCGAGGAGACCAGCTTCCGCGCAGGTATGGTATACCTCGAGGAGGGCTTCGGTACGTGGCGGCAGAAGGACCGCATGATCCTGAAACTGGCCAAATACGGCCTCCGTTCGGTCCATATCGAACCCGACGGGGAGGCTGGACTGATTTTTAAATTCAAGGTATGCGGTATCACGGTGGACGAGATCGCAGTGAGGATGTATCACTAATGGGACGCATGACGTGGGGCGGGGATGAAGACCCCGATGACGACTACTATGACCCCGATGAGGACTGTGGACCCATCACCCTGACGTGGGACGAATTCGAAGAGCCCGAAGAGGAGGTTAAGACGGTCTATGAATACTACCACGGGGAGAACTCAATGCTCTACGAGTATCTCCGTAACGGTATGCTCGAAGACCTCGATGACCTATCCAAGATGTATACAGGGGCATGGGTTCAGTCTGGAGGACTTGCCAACCTGATCATGAATCATGCCGCCGAACAGGGCTGGCTTGATTGGACTTTGGAAAATTGACAACAGGGACTGCTGGTGATAGACTAGCGGTCCCTTTTTACTATAGGAAAATGATATGGAAATTAAAGCACGCATAGTAGCCGATAGCCTAGCGCCGAACGGTAGTCGTATCACTACCTTCGAGCTGGAATATCCCCGACTAATCTTGTCGGAAATGAATACACACAGACAACTCAGTCGTAACACCGCGTCCTCCCGCGCCATCCCTGTCGCCAAGATGATCGAACTGATTCGTAATGACAAGGTGGGTACCATCGTCCACTGGGGTAAGAATCAGGCAGGGATGCAAGCCAATGGGGAGCTGGATGGTGACGCGCGGGCGAACGTACAGGACGCATGGAACGTAGCAAAGGTCATCGCCTGCGACCTTGCCGAGTATATGTCCTCCCAAGGCGCGCATAAGCAAATCGTCAATCGGATTCTAGAGCCGTTCCAGACCGTGAAGACCATCGCCACCGCGACGGAATGGGGCAACTTCTTCTGGCTTCGTTGCGATAAGGACGCTCAACCTGAAATCCAAGAGCTGGCCCGCAAGATGTATGCAGCACGCGCAGCCTCTACTCCGATCAATCTTGAGGTCGGCCATTGGCACACCCCGTACTTTGAACAAGGATACTGGACTCCTGATAGCAAGTATGACCGCGAGACCGCACTCAAGGTCTCGTCCTCATGCTGCGCACAGGTCTCCTATCGCAAGCGGGACGACTCGATTGAAAAAGCCGAACAGCTCTATGAACGTCTCGTGGGCGCGTCGCGGAAACACTCATCGGCTTTCGAACATTGCGCTACCCCGATGAATGGACAAATCGGTCAGGTGGGTGTCACCCATCGGGACATCCACGGGAACCTATGGTCTGGTAATTTCAAGGGATGGGTCCAATACCGCCAGCTGATCTGGGGCCACACCTTCAACGGTGAGTGGACGCCAGACAAGGAAAACGAGTAATAATTCACGCGAAGCCCCTAGCGGTATTGACTACCCTAGGGGCTTTTGCTATTATGCTTCCATTCCTCAACGGAGAACAACCAAATGAAAAAGATCGGTTTCAGCGGCGCGCATCGGACGGGTAAGACCACACTGGCAAAGGCTTTCGCGGAAAAGGCAGGCTTCGCCTTCCATGAGACGAAAGTAACGTCAACCTTTGCCCAGCAGTCGGCCCGCGCCATGGAATCCATGACGGGTCCAGAAGGGTTCAAGGCACGGCTGGCCCAGCAGGAAATGATTACGCATTATATTGCGAAAATCCTGGTCTTCAGCGAACCCTGCTCGGTGTTTGATCGGACGATGCTCGACGTATATGCGTACAGCACATACTATCTCCGCAAGCAAATGGACACCTTCAACCATGACGGAAGTCACATCGAAGCCCTGCACCGACTGCTGGGCGAGGTGGTCCGTCGGATGGTTCTCCAAGACTACACCTTCATCATCCAGACGGGTATTCCGTATCATGAAGACGCCACGAAGGCTTCTCAAGAATCGCAACAAATCATCAACGACCTGATTGTTAAGGCCGCCGAGGCATACCTGCCCGCAAACCGCTACTTTGTCATGCCGAAGGACATCGTTTCATTTGACGAGCGGCTTGAGGTGGTGTATGATGTCTGCAAGACCTTGAAATTGATCAAAGGGGGAGCAAAATGATCATTATTAGACGCAGCGCCGCAGTAGTAAACGGCCATGAATACCACACCGAAGAAGAAGCACGGGATATCTTCGGTCGCCTCCATCACTGGATGATTGGACAAGCCATCCCAGTCCTGCAGACCCTGTCGAAGACTTCACGGGCCGTCATCAACCTGTATAACAACGACGGGCAATACTACATCAGCCGACGGTCGGCAAACGATGAGTATGAAGTCCTGCACTCCATCAACAGCCGCCTGGCTGCAATCGAACAATACTGCCTGCTGGTGGCGGGCGAGGTCTGATATCATGTTCATCGCCCTCCGCGACTATTCCCACAACTTCGACGGCATCAAGTTCTTCAGTCATGAAATGGACGAGATGTTCTGGTCCATGATGAAGAAGGCCTATAACGAAGGTCGGACCAATGATGTTCACCTGATGGGCTGCATCACCTACAGACGGTCCCTGCAAGAGAACGCCACGCTTGCGGATGACGTCGCCGCTACCCTTCAGCACTCGATCTATGAGTCCCTGAAGGAAGAAGGCCCCGAAAATAAACTATTCGCGGTTACGTTCCAGAAGGATAACCCGATCATGGAACATCGAAACGGGTATAGCCTACAGGCCATGAAAGCCATTGCCCCAGTGGTTATTTCAAAAGTGGAAGAGGGCTCGCTGTGCGCATTGACCAAGGACGCACGAGGCAACGTCCTCTATCTCCATAGCAATAACTTCGACGGGTATAACTACGAAAAGGCCGTCCGCAAGGCCCTTGAGCTGCACTATGATCGATTCGGGGAGATCGCAGAGGAAATCCCATTCTCCCAATCCATGCCACGGTTGGTTGATGAAGTTGACGATGAGTGCCCGCTACCCTACCAAATCAATCAAATCAAGTATATGGTCCGAGATGACCACCTAGCCCTATGCGTGCCGTTCAATGAGACCATGGTGGCCGCTGCCGATCTGGCGAACTGCGGAGCTTTCCGATTCGATGATGAGCTGATGATCCTGAATATCTTCAGCCCCACCAAGACGGAAGCTAAATGCCTCTATGACAACCTATTGGCCTTCCGCAAGTTCAAAGAGGAGATGAAGAAATGGCGCTGAAGAAGTGGTATTGGTCGGCTGATCAGAAAGAATGGGTTGAAGTCCCGTCACCCGAGTGGCTGGACTTCCTAGAGTATACCGAATCAGAAGGGAAGCCGACCGCCCCGCCACCAAAGCGGGCAACCATCCAAGGGATTACTTTTGAAATACCAGACCCGAAGGCGGTCAACGACGGGGAGCTTTACTATGTTCCCAATCTGCGGTATCCTCTGAACCCGTATACGGGAATCTGGCCCGCCACCATCCATGAGGAGACTGGCGGCCTGGTTCACAAGAACAGACAGGCAGCCGTGAAGCACGCGCTTGCCCTCCTCGCATACAATAAAGCAATTCTTGACGCATTGAAGGACTGAACAATGAGCTATAAGCACCTTAGCGGGATGATGTTTGATGTGGAAACCCTTGGCCGACGGGCGGGTTGCGTTATCCTATCGATTGGCGCGGTACGATTCGACATCGATTCAAAAACGATCAGTGATGAGTTCTATGTCACAATCGACGCAGCCGATTCAAAATCCTACGGTCTCCACACGGACCCCGAAACGCTGGAATGGTGGAAGGGGCAACGTCCTGAAGCATTAAAAGAGGCCATCAAGAACCCCCTCCCCGCCAAGGATGCTTATAACAAGTTCTATGAGTATGCCCAGCGGTTCAAAGGCCAAAAGGTCTGGGCGTGGGGACCGCAGTTCGACGTCATCAACGTAGAAGCGGCCATGCTACAGGTCTTGAATCGACCTGCCCCGTGGAAATACTGGGACGTGATGGATGCGCGGACCCTCCAAAGTCTCCTGAACGTTGAGATCAAGCGGGACGCCAACAAACATCACAACGCCCTAGAGGACGCCCGTGAACAAGCGCAATATGTCATTGAATGCCTCAACCCGTGAAGAAGGTCGCTTGACCATTACCCGAGAAGAAGGTACCATAGCGGCACCTTCTCAAGAGGACACCGACATGCAATGGATTACTGATGTGAACCCCGAGCAGCCCATCGTAGACGACGAGAACTACGTGGAACGGCCCGCCGATGAGTTTGATAATGAGATTCTTCTCTGGAAGTTTGAAAAGCTTCAAGAGCTGATGAAAGAGCTTCCCATGGATGAGATCGTGGACGGGGACTTCACGATCCGCCAATGGCACGGCTGGGAGCTGATCGAATCAGAGGGGTATGCCAGTATTCATCGCGTCGAGACGGATGCCCCACACGACATTGCATGGTCGGCTACGTTCATGGGCGACAAGGTCTACCTGAACGGTATCTACGAGAACGAGTTCTTCCACCTGAACCCATATATCCTATTATAAGGAAATCACCATGGCAAAATCAGTAGTAATCCCCAGCTCCCCCGAAGATCAGAAACGGATCAAGAACTGCCTCCAGACGATCAGCGACAGCTATACGCGAATCGAAGCGGAGAAGGACCTGATCAAGGACGAGATCGCGGCTCTGGCTGAGGAGTTTGAGATTCCCAAGAAGTTCCTCGGCAAGATGGCGCGGGTTTTCCACAAGCAGAGCTATCAGGACAACGTAGACGAGCAAGATGATTTTGAGCAGCTCTATGAAGCGGTTGTCAAGCCCGACGTAGAGTGATACAATAGAGGGGTTGGTTCCGAACGGAATCAACCCCTTTGTCGTTCGTAAATACGATTTGATCTAAAACAGACGGAGAAGAGGCAATGCCCGTATCCAAAAAAGCGAAAGCGTTCTATGAACGGTTTCAAAAAGAGCACGTCTATATGACGGCAAGCCGCGTCACGCCATGGGCCAAGGGCGAAGAGCATACTCTGAAAGATAGTGATGACGTGTTTGCAAAGAAGATCCTTCCGCAAGATGTAAGCTATGTCGTCGGTCCATATAAGCTATGGACGGAAGACGGCACGTATGAGGAAGGCGACTTCGTCTATGGGCGGACGCAGGATGTTATCTGGCGCTTGAAATCCAAGGGCTTCGGTGCTGGTGGGGTTGAGCCACACTATACCATTCTGGAAGAGGTGATGACCACGGATGGCTGCGTATGGGAGTTCATCCAGAGGGTTGACCTTGATACGCTGGCGACCTTCTTTGATCCTCATTGGCTACCCGTCACCCCAGAGACCGCCGAGAAGGTGAATGCTGATCATGTGGCCCTATCCGTCCGTTTCACCAAGGACGACGTAGATTACGTAGCGCGCTACTATGGTGTGCGTATCGTTACCATGAACACGGAAGGAGAGCACTTCATTTCACGCATGAAGGACTGCTACACTGGTGTTAAGCCAGAGTTCCAGTCTGGCGAAAAACTGAAGTGGGTTGGTGGTAGTGGTGTGTTTGTACGCTGGACCGAAAAGGAACAGATGGGTCTAATCAACGTGGAAGGCAACCTGCCGTCTGATCAGCTGGTCACGGGTGAATCTGGAAATACGGTTCACGTCATCATGCCGTCCTCGCCACCAGAGTATACCGTCAAGGTGCTGGCCGTGCGCACGATTCCCGATGGGGAAACGGTCGGCCTTGAATCGAACTGGCATTACCCAGTTTTCAATCTGAAAGACGAATAGTAAATACGTTAGTCTATTACTAACCCAAGAGTCCTAATATGGCCGAAAATTTCAATACGAAGCCGTACTTTGACGACTATGACGAGAAGAAGGGGTTCCACAAAATCCTCTTCAAACCGTCCCATGCCGTCCAAGCGCGGGAATTGAATCAGCTACAGGAAATCCTACAGCAGCAAATCAGCCGCGTGGGGGCCCATCTTTTCAAACAGGGTTCTCTCGTGCTGGGGCAGAGTAAGCTGAACAGCGACGCCCAGTATGTCTTGCTGAAGAATGTCGACGGAGACCCTGAGCTGATCAAGAAACTGGAAGGTGCAAAGCTAACCCAAGACGTGGACGGGAATGCTCTTACCGCCACCGTCCTGATGGCGAAAGCGGAGGGCGATCTTGTCCTAGCTGTTGTCCGCTATCAGAATAGCGCCACCAAGACCGTAGCTGGCGAAGTCCAGAACGTTACCGCGTTTTCAAAAGACCTTGCCCTAGAGGTTGCCGATCAACCCACTATCAAGGTTGCGGTGGCAGAGAAGGGTCCGAAGAATGAGCCAGTCACTGGACCAGCTATCTTCCTAGTCGTAGAATCTGGCGTCTTCTACATTGACGGGTATTTTGTCTATACGCCCCGCCAACAAACCCTGATCGGCTGGAACAAGGTCAAGACCCTGTCCGCCAAAGCAGGCTTCAGCGTGGAGAAGGGCATCAAGACGGCTTATGATGATAGGTCCCTGTTCGATAACGCCCTAGGTTCACCTAATGAAGCAGCCGTTGGGGCAGACCGTTTCTATATCGGCCTAACCCTAGTAACGACTTCACTGGAAGAGGAAGCCGCCGACTTCATCGAGCTAGTGCGCTATGAGGACGGCTCCCTGCGGGTTGCCAAGCTCAATACGCAATACAATGCTCTAGAGGACACCCTGGCTCGCCGCACCTATGAGGAAAGCGGAGACTATGCTGTCCACGGTCTTGATATTCGCGTAGTGGACCACCTGAAGGATGACGCCCACCCGACTGGTTTCAAAACCAAGGAAGAGGGCGGCGACGACAATAAGCTGGCCATTGAAATCACGGCTGGTAAAGCCTATGTTAAGGGCTATGAGGTCGAGAACCTAGCTTCCCTATATCTGACTGCTGATAAGGCCCGCACTGCCGACAGCGTGAAGGTAGCCACTAACGTTATTCAATCTAACGAGAATGGTGAATACGTCTATCTGGCGGCTGGCAACCAGTTCATTGATATTTCAAAGCATCCAGTTCTATGGCTGACGACTGGGCAGGAAAACACGGCCGATGTCATGGGCTACGTGATTCCCAAATACATGGAAGCCATTAGCATCAGCGGCCAGACCATTTTTAAACTATTCGGTTCATTCCATCTTTCCCAGTCCCAGACCTACGGTTGGCAGCATCTAGGTGGCTGGAAACTAGATGACCTGCGTAACGGCCCGATCCTTCAGAAGGTCACCCTGCAGAACGTCGTGTCAACATTCAAGGTAGACGACGGCCTACCCCTGACTTCTCATAGCGGCTGGGCCCCGTATGCGTGGGACCGTGCGAACTCCCATCTTTTCGTCAAGAAGAGTAAAGCAGCTGCCCCGTTTGACAAATCGGTTCAGGTTCAGAAAGCCCCTGCTAGTGGTTATGTTACGGGCATCCGCCAGAAAGAATCCTATGCCGACGGCACGGGTGATCTGGTGAAGATGGACGTGGCGAACGTCAAGACGACGAAGGATAGCGCGGGCAACTTCGAGCTAACTACGCCAATGGGCTTCACGACTACCATTCGCACTAATGCACAGGGTTATGGTGTATACGACCATCTTGGTAATGGTGTGTTTGTTGGTCGCCCAGTAGCGGCTCATACTGGTGTAGACAACGCTTATTTCTCGAATATCGTTAACATCGAGAACGACGGTAAGCGACTCGTCATCAATAACGTGCAGTATCCTAATGCCACGTTCGCCATTAGCGCCCAGCTGCAGAAATCGGTTAGCATCCGTACCAAGACGCTGGCTGAAGGGTTCACGCTGATCAAGTCCCCGTCTGATCGCCATATGGTCCTAGCGCATAAGGACGTGTATCGCATCAAGCACGTTTACATGAGCAAGAACAAGACGACGGAGCCGAAGGACACCGATACGGACGTTGCCCAGTATTATGAGCTTGTCAATAACGATACGCTGGACTTCTACCAGAACACGCTACTGAAGGCTAAGGCAGGATTCGCCGCCCCAGCTGGTCAAATCAAGGTGGTCTATGATTATTTCCTGCATAGTGCTGGCGAGGCATTCACGGTTGATTCCTATGAATCACTGAAGGACAACCCCACGGACGATAACGACGTGACCCATATCGGTCGTATCCCCGTCTTCCGCACCAAGGAAAAGGCTTATATCCTGAGCGACTATCTGGACTTCCGCCAGTCCCCGCGTGACGGCTTCTTCATCCTGAAGGGCCAAATCAAGGAAGGCGAGGCACTGATCAAGCTGGAGCACGACTATAGCAACGTAATCGGTGTAGCATCACGGATTCATTCCGACGGGTTCGAGGCTGATACGATTGTCAATAGCGTGGACAAAGACGGCATCACTGCGAGCAAGAATGCAAGCAAGACGGCTACGGTCTATGTTGTGGTGAACGGTAACGGTGTAGCATCACCCGCCGAACCATTCAATGCAGCCATGACAACGTGGAGCGCGGTTGCAGGTCAGTCTATCGTCTATGACGCGAGCTACTTTGTTGATCGCTGGGATCGCGTGGTTTACTATAAGAATGGCGAGATCAAGTACATCTATGGTGTACCTGGGATTACACGGTATCCTGATGTGCCTGTAGACGCGATGTCCCTCGCTACGCTTATCGTACCAGCATACACCCGCGAGGCCGCCTATGTTCGTTACGTGAAGGACGACAACCGTCGTTACACGATGCGCGACATTGGTCAGCTGGAACGTCGGATCGAAAACCTTGAGTATTACACCACGCTAACCATGCGTGAGCTGGAAACTAAGGACATGAAGATTACCGACACGGCTGGTCTGGATCGGTTCAAATCTGGCTTCTTCGTTTCCGACTTCAGTGATTTTGGTGTGTTCTCCCCGTTTGATGGCGGCTTCCAAGCCACGCTGATCCCCGAGAAGAATATGCTAGGCGCTATGGAATATAGCGAGTCAATCGGACTGAAGCTTAACAAGAACGGCTCGACGAACTATGTGGTTAAAGGTGGTAAGGTATTCCTCCCCTACAGCCATGTGGTAGAGATTGAGCAGCCGTATGCTACTACCACGGAAAGTATTAACCCGTACCTGATCATCAAATGGAATCCCCAGATGACGATGGCGCCTGCCTCCGATTCATGGATGGAGACCAAATGGGAACCTACGGTTACGAACGTTACTAACCTTTCCAAGACCGTTACCCGCGACGTAGTGGAAAGCAACTGGCGCGTGCAGCGTGTATCGCAGTCGCAGATTGCTTCCCAGTTCGCAGGATGGTCACAAATCGGGCCAACCAATCGTAACATTAGTACGCTGGTTAACTATCGTGAGACGGTTACTAGTGTGACGCAGACCCATGAACGCAAGTTCACGCGGTTCCTAGGGAATAGCATCATCCCCTATATGCGTAGCAGGGTTATCCGCTTCACGGTCAAGGGCGCAAAACCAAATACCCGTTACTGGGCAACATTTGACGCCACCGACGTGAATCAATGGTGCCGTCCTGTAGGTGGTAACTGGGGCGCGGCTCTAATTAGCGACAATATGGGGACGGTAGAAGGCGAGTTTGAACTTCCGCCGAATACGTTCAGCACGGGTACGAAGACGTTTGCTTTGGCTGATGTCAACGTCCTGAAGTTCCCAGATACGGCTACCGAATGTGAAGCTTCCGCTAACTACAAATCAACTGGCGTGCTGGTTACAATGCAGGAGCAGATTGATCGCACTAACGTGACGACCAATACCATCAATCGCATTAACAGCATGTCCCGCGTGACCGTAGTGAAAGACGGCAACTCGAGTCAATTTGATCTTGGGTTCAATCGTCAGCAGCAGGTGGGCGATCCGCTGGCACAATCCTTCTTCACAAAGGATATCCAGTCGGCTGGCATGTATGCTACTAAGATCGACCTATTCTTTGAGACGAAAGACCCCGAGGCTCCAGTGTTCATTGAACTACGGGAAATGGTAAACGGTATGCCCGCTAGTGAGCGTATCGCAGGCACCATGGTTGCAGTAGCGGCGGCCGATGTTAAGGTCTCGAAGGACAGCACGGTGGCGACGTCATTTGAGTTTGATGCACCTGTCTGGCTGCCAAGCGGGAAAGAGTTCTGCATCGTTGTGTTCGGCGATAGCGCAAAGTACCGCGTGTTCATCAGCCGCATGGGTGAGAAAGTGATTAATGAAGATCGCATCGTGGGACAGCAGCCTTCCATGGGCTCCCTCTTCAAATCACAAAACGCCACGACGTGGACCCCGTTCCAGCTGGAAGACCTGAAGTTCCGCATCCACCGCGCCAAGTTTAATACGTCGGTATCAGGTGATTGGAAGTTTGAAAACAACGGCAAGGCAGCAACCCGCAAGGTTCTCCTCTCCGCCTTCCGCACCACGGCAGGTAGCCGCTTCCTGACGATTGAGCATCCGAACCATGGTATGGCCGTTAACGATATCGTGAAGATCAGTGCAGAATCGGCAGTTACTATGCTTGCTGAAAGCGCGGATGCTGCTACGATCTTCAACGGCATCAGGATGTCGGAGGTCTACGGTAATCAGATTGTCAAAACGGTTAACGGGATCAACAGCTACACCATTGAGGTAGCAACCCCCGCGACTGTGACTGGCAAATTTGAGGATGTCGGCCGCTACGTCTACATTGAATCCAACATCAACTATAATCAATTCCGCCTAGTAACCGAAACATTCACCCCGCCAGAAGGAGAAGTTCGCTACTTTGCTAACCTGATTACTGGTAAGGACTTCGATGGTGGTCAGACGCCGAAGGTCAAGCTTTCCGAGTTCCAAATCAAGGATAAGGACGACAACGCATTGCAGGATGTTTGCCTAGTGCAGACCGCTGACAATGAAACATCCAAGTCCATGATGATCAGGTGTGCGGTGAAGACGGGTAACAACTATGTCTCCCCGATGATGAGTCTGGACGACAACGCAGTAGTGGTTGCTTCCCTAGCATTGAACAAACCTGATAACGACAAGGAAGAGCAGCCGAACGGAGGTATCGCGGCAAGCAAGGTGGTTACGCAGTCTATTCGCCTGAAAGCCGCATCCGATACCCTCCGCGTCTATACATCGGAGAACAAGGCGACGAATGACGACATCGAGGTCTGGTATCGCACTTCAGTTAACCGTGACATTGAAACGAAAGGCTGGACGAAGATTGAACCAGTCGCGTCTCAGGTAGCCTTCGACAATGACACGTTTACGGAGCATGAGCGTCGGGTAGAGGGTATCCCCGAATTCGACGAGTTCCAGCTCAAGATCGTTTTGAAAGGAACCAACTCTGCACGGCGGCCAGCCCTGAAGGAGCTAAGGGCCATCGCGGTAGCGGGTTAATGTAGCAAGGTTGTAATAGACAAACCCCGTCACTAAATCAATGGTGGCGGGGTTTCTTTTTTTCATAGGTGAGAAATGGATATCAAAGTAAAGGACCATGATGATGTGGTTAGGGATAGTAGCACTGGAGTTATCCTTAACATTGATGAGGAAGAGCTGCAACGGTATCGTAAGCGGAAGGCCGATCTTCTACGCGAACAGGACAGGGAGCGGGAATTCCAGACCCTGAAGAACGAGGTAAAGGACATGCGGGCTATGCTGGCCGAGATCTATCAGGTCATGGTCAATAAATAACCTAATAGAATTCTATTCGGAATTTCAACTTTCTTTGATCAAAGAGGTCTATAATGGCATCATTCTCCCTGTCGCCGAGTGTAGAGGTTAAAGAGACCGATCTAACGCTGATCGTCCCTGCCGTCTCCACGTCAATCGGCGCGTTCTCTGGTGTATTCCAGTGGGGTCCTGTTAACGAGGCCACTGTTATCGATAATGAGAAGACCCTAGTGTCGATCTTTGGTGAACCCAACGATGAGACCGCTACGGACTTCCTGACCGCTGCCTCATATCTGGCCTACAGTAACAACCTGCGCCTAACCCGCGTAGTCGGTCAATCTGCACGGAACGCCCACGACGGCGGTACTGCTCCCCTGATCGAAAATGCAGACGATCATGAAGCGAAGGTTGGCGGCCTAACTGGTGTTAAATTCATCGCCAAATATCCTGGTGCTCTTGGTAACTCCATCCGCGTTTCCTTCGCCGATAGCGCGACCTTTGAAACGTGGAAATACCGTGAGCTATTCGGCTCCGCCATCACCCAGAACAAGGTGGGTAGCTTCAACACCACCGACGCCAAGGTGACGTTCAAAGGTGCTGTTACTTCAGCTAACCTAGCTGTTGGTATGGCGGTTAAGGGTGTCGGTATCGCCGAAGGCACGCATATCAAGACTATCACCTCCGCTACCGAGATTGAGCTGGACAAGACTCCGACCGCCGAAGGTACGGACACCGCCCTAACATTCACTACGTACACTGGTGCCCCTGCTACGTCATCCTATGTCGCTTCAAAAGGCGGCAAGAACGACGAGATCCACCTAGTGGTAATTGATGAGCTGGGTAAATGGTCTGGACAGGCTGGCACCGTGCTGGAAAAATATCAGGGTCTATCCAAAGCCCGCAATGCCAAGGATTATCAAGGCGCGCTGAACTACTATGCTGACGTACTAAACCGCTCATCCAAGTTTGTCTGGTTTGGTGGTACGCATGAAGACAGTTCATTCGGCAAGGACGCCACCAGCACATTCGGCTCACTAACCGCTGCCTATGATAAGCCCCTACTGAACGGCAAAGACGACAATGGTGAAGGTGTTACCGTTGGTGATCGCATCAAGGGATATGCCGTTTTCCAGAAAGCCGAATCCATCGATGTTAGCTTAGTGATTGTCGCTGGTCTGGATACCGCCGAAGCACAAGCCACGCTTTCAAACTACGTAATTGACAACATCGCCAATTATCGTAAGGACTGCATCGCGCTGGTGTCCCCGAGCAAGAACGCGGTGGTCGGTAATAAAGGTGGTGAGCTACAGGCCGTCCTGAATGACCGTGCGGCTCTACCGTCAACGTCATATGCTGTCATGGCCTCCAGCTGGAAGCTGATGTATGACCGCTACAGCGACCTGAATCGTTGGGTCCCGCTAAGTGGTGATATTGCTGGCCTATGTGCTAACACCGACAACGTCGCCGATCCTTGGTTCTCGCCTGCTGGTCGGTCCCGTGGTCTGATTCGCAACACGGTGCGGCTTGCTTATAACCCTGGTTCTAAGGCCGAACGCGACACGCTGTATCAGAACGCGGTCAACCCTGTTACCAGTCAAATCGGCGAGGGTGTGATGCTTTATGGCGATAAGACTCTACAGACCAAGCCCAGCGCTTTCGACCGTATCAACGTCCGTCGCCTGTTCATCGTGCTGGAGAAAGCCATTGCTACGATGGCCAAATACGTGATGTTTGAATTCAACGACGAGTTCACCCGTTCCCAGTTTGTTGCACGGGTTGAGCCGTATCTGCGTGAGGTACAAGGTCGTCGGGGCGTTACCGACTTCCGCGTAGTATGCTCCGATGTGAACAACACGCCAGAGGTCATCGATGCAAACGGGTTCGTGGCCGATATCTACCTGAAGCCAACCCGCAGCATCAACTATGTTACCCTCAACTTCATTTCCACACCCACGGGTGTTAGTTTTGAAGAGGTTGCATAATCTCTAGAGCATTAACAAACGGCAAAGCCCCCTTTCCAAATCGGATCGGGGGCTTTTTTTCGTTTAAATAATGAAGTGTACATTTCTCTTTTCAAAGAGGTTATAACCTATGTCTCTAATGGAATTTAAATCGGTGTTCCAAGGCGGCGCGCGGCCGTCTCTATACCGAGTGTCCCTAAGCTTCCCCGCTGGTGTACAGGGAGCTAACCCCCGTAAGGCCGAACTGCTGTGTAAGGGAGCTCAACTGCCCGCTAGTAATATCCCCGCCGTGCCTGTGATGTATATGGGCCGTCAGACGTTCGTGGCAGGAGATCGAACCAGTGAAGAGGTGACGCTAACCTTTATCGTTGACACCGACTTCGAGCCGCGCACTAGTTTCGAGAAGTGGATGAACCTAATCAACGGTACCCGCTCCAACCTAGGTGTAGTGAACCCGAACCAATACAAGACGGATATCATTGTTACCGCGCTTGGTCGTGATGGTAAAGCCCTGAAGACCTATAAGCTCGAGGGTTGCTTCCCCACCAACGTTAGTGCTGCCGACCTATCCTATGATTCAACCGATACGGTAATGGAGCTAACGGTGTCCCTGAGCGTAGACTTCTGGACTAACGACAGCGTACAGTAAGCATTATCAAGGCTGCCCAAAAAGCAGCCTTTTCTTTTGCTTATTAAATAACCATTAACATCACTAACTAAATGTGACCCGATTATGGCAATGTTCGATTTTTTTAGCCAGTTTGGCAAGAAACAGGAAAAGGCGCTAGAGGAACCCGAGATCAAGGATACCTCCTTCGTACCTCCTACCGTAGACGATGCTGTCATCATCCAGACGGGCGGCGTGGTTGCCCACGGTATCGATTTTGGCGCGACGTCGAATGAGACCAATGAGGTAGAGCTGATCAATGCTTGGCGTGAACTGGCCTCCCGTCCTGAGATCGACTACGCCATCCAAGAGATCGTCAATGAGGCGATTGAAACGGACTATGCCAGCTATCCTGTGGACATCGAGGTCCCCGAAGAGCTGAAGATACCGAAGAAGGTGGTGGATAAGATTCAGGAGGAGTTCCTAGAATGCCTGAAGCTATTGGAATTCAATCGGACGGCCACCGACAAGTTCCGCCAATGGTACGTAGACGGGCGTATGCTGATTCATCTAGTCCTAGACCCCGATGACAACACCAAGGGCATTACGTCCATCCGAATCATTGACCCGCGTACTATCCGTAAGGTAGTGGAGACCGAGAAGGTCAAGCTAAAGAACGGAATCGAAGCGGAGAAGGTGAAGGATACGTACTTCGTGTACACGTCTTCTACTAATGGTAAGCAGGCAAACCTACTAGGAAAACAGACGCAATCAATCAAGGTGCATCCTGATGCAATCGCATATGCCAATAGCGGCGTGTTCCGCGACAAGGGCGACGGGTCAACGATTGCAATTTCCCATCTTGATAAGTCCCTGAAAGTAGCCAATCAGATGAAGCAGCTGGAGGATAGTCTGGTGATCTATCGTCTGGCCCGCGCCCCTGAGCGTCGTATCTTCTATGTTGACGTCGGCAACCTCCCCCGCACCAAAGCCGAGCAGTATCTGAATAACGTCAAGAACAATTTTAAAAATAAAATGACCTACGATACGGTCACGGGCGAGGTGAAGGATAGCCGCCAAACGATGTCCATGCTGGAAGATTATTGGCTTCCACGTAGGGATGGCGGACGAGGCACCGAGGTAACTACCCTGCCTGGTGGTCAGAATCTAGGGGAAATGGATGATGTGGATTATTTCCACAAGAAGATGTATCAGGCATTGAATATCCCGCGTACCCGCCTAAATCCTGAAGGTACGTTCTCCATGGGTCGTTCTGGTGAGATTACCCGCGAGGAGATCAAGTTTACTAAGTTCGTAAACTACCTTCGCAACAAGTTCTCCATGATCTTTGTTCAAATGCTGAAGGCGCAGTGCGTCGCAAAGAACGTCATCACGGCAGAAGACTTTGAAGCCATGGCCCCAAGCCTAACCTTCAAATGGCAGTCTTCAGCCTACTGGGATGAGTTGATGTTTAATGAGATGTGGCAACAGCGCGCCGCCCTTCTACAGCAGCTTGAGCAGTATAAAGGTCAATACTTCAGCAAGGACTGGCTGATGCGTAACGTCCTGAACCTGTCACAGGATGAGGTGGACGACATGCAGAAACAGATGGATAAGGAGAACAAGGAAGACCCGCCTGACGAAGAGGAAGGTGACGATGACGACGACCCCGACTTCATCGACCGCAATAATGACGGGATTCCTGATCGCCAGCGCATCAAAACGGCAAAGGCCGCGCTTGATGGTGTGAATTTCTAATATCCAGATCTTCCTGATAGCAAACGCTTACAACCGTCTAAATATTCATAGACGGTTGTTTTTACCTTCTCAATAACTACGGAATACCATGATGTTCGATAAAGACGAAGTGCTAGACGCGCTGGCGGTCAAGGCGAATGAGAAAATCGAAGAGATGCGCCATGAGATCGCTCAAGCGATGTTTGACTCCCTATCAGAAGAGGCCTTCTACGTGTATAGCAAGAAGGGTGATGAGGTGGTAGCGGGTCCGTTTGATTCAAAACAACGCGCAGAACGCGAACGAGCCGCTGGCGACAAACATGATCTGATCGTCATGACCGAGCGCGATATTCAGAACAAGCTGGGTCTATAATCCGAAGAGGTAGCGATGTTCAATAAAGAGGAAATTCTAGAAAAACTGGATGCTCTTCTAGAGGACTGGAAAGCCGCCCATACGCTAGAATTCCTTGATGAGGTGGCGATGAAACGGGTTGTTCGCGGTGGCAAGATTGTCCGCAAGGTCAAGGTCAAGCGCAAGGGCTTTAAAGTCGTTCGGAAGGGAAATGTCGTTAAGTTTGTTCGCATGACTCAAAAAGAGAAGCGAGCACGACGCAAAGCAGCACGTAAAGCGTGGCGTGTCGGGAAAGCGGCACGTAAACAGAAAGCCAAACGGTCTATGATCCGTTCAAAAGTCCGAATGAAAACCCTATACGGAAAATAATCATGCTACTGATTGAAAATGAACTAATCGCAGAATCCTCCAAAGAAGGTAAGGACTGGTATATTGAAGGGGTTTTCGCCCAAGCCGAAACCGTCAATAAAAACCGTCGCATCTATAAAGAGGCAACCCTAGATCGGGAGGTGAAACGCTTCTCCGAGGAGTATGTTGCCACGCGGCGTGCCGTAGGTGAGCTATCCCATCCTAATGATAGCCAAATCAACCCAGACCGCGCCGCCATTCTGATTACGGAAATCGCCAAGGAAGGCACCGATTATCTTGGTAAGGCCAAGGTCCTAGACACCCCGTGTGGGAAGATCATCCAAGCAATGCTTGAAGGTGGTGTGGTCCTTGGCGTATCAACACGTGGTAGCGGCTCGGTTAAGGCCCTGAAGGAAGGCATTTCAGAAGTCCAAGACGACTTCCGCCTGTTTACCGTAGATGCCGTCATGAATCCGTCAGCCCCGAAAGCACTGGTTAATGCCGTCTATGAAAATGAAATGGCAATCGAAAATGCACTAGGGTCCAATCATGCTCTATTTGAGGAGTTCATGCAATTCCTAGAGCAGAAGAAAGCCGCAAAGAATATCCCAAGCAAGGCCGAACGTGAACGGGCCATGTTTGAATCCGCCAAGGCCGCGCTGGCCAAAATCATTGGCGGTTAAATAGTTTCATCAATGAATCATTTCTGGAGGCATTATGCCAAAGATTAACACGGAAGCCCGACTGAAAGCCATCCACGGCCTTGATAAGCTTCATGAAGGCGAGAAGGATGACGCCGACGATAAAGATATGGTCGACGACAAAGACGACGCGGAAGACAAGGCCGACGAGAAGGACGTCAAGGAAGGCAAGAAGCCTGTCAAAGAATCCAAGAAGAAAGTCAAGGAAGAAGACGCGGACGACTCCGAAGACGATAAAGAAATGGATGACGACGCCGAGGATGACTCCGAAGACGACGTCAAAGAAGGCAAGAAAGGTGGTAAGAAGCCTGTCAAAGAATCCAAGAAGAAAGTCAAGGAAGACGACGAAGATGTCTCGGATGATGAAGACGACGCTGAAGACGATGACGCTGAAGATGATGAGAAGGACGATCTAAAAGAATCCTTCGGTACGCACTTCAAGGCAATCTTTGAAGGCACCGAACTTTCCGAAGAGTCCATCGGCAATCTTTCAATCCTATTTGAAAGCGCCATTGGTGCCGAGGTGAATAAGCGCGTGAAGGCCGCCACCAAGCGTCTACAGGAAGAGAAAGAGCTGGAAGTTGCTGCCGCTAAAGCCGAGCTGGAAGAGCAAGCCGACCAGTACCTAACCCATGTTGTCAACGAATGGGCCGAAAAGAATCGGGTCGCCCTGCGTCATAGCGTGAAGGTGGATATCATGGAAAGCTTCATCGGTGGTATTCGTAAGCTATTCCTCGAGCATAATTTCAATATCCCCGAAGCCGATATCGCCAAGGTAGACGAGCAGGCCGAAGAAATCACCAATCTGAAAGATAAACTCGCTGAAGCTGCCAAGGAAGCCGCCAAGGTTGAGAAGGCCCTAGACGACGCCAAGCGCAAGATCGCCTTCACGGAACTAACCGAAGGTATGTCAACTCTTGACAAAGAGAAGATGCGCGAACTAGTCGAAGGCAAGACCTACACCAGCGCCGAAGCTTTCGCTCATGGTGCCAAGATCATCAAGGAAGGCTATTTCACCAAGAAAGCCCTGAAGATGGTAGCCGAGGAAGCCCCGATCATTTCAGAAGATGAAGAGGTCCCTTCCCCGCGCAAGAAAGCATCAGACGACTACATGACCCGTCTTGCTTCCATGATGCGGTAATTCTCGGCGCTATATAAAGTCATGCGCAGAAGACACGGATACAACCAAAGCCATAGCGTGCATACAGGCCGTTTGTCTTCTGCCTCACTATAAATAAATTTGTCAATTTTTCAAATCCCTCCGAGGTAAACAAACATGGATGAATTCCTAAACGAGAATCAAGACCCCACGCTGGTTGCTAAGTGGGCTCCTATTCTTGAGCACGCTTCAATGCCCAAGATCGAAGACGGTTATCGTAAGCAAGTAACGGCTGCTCTACTGGAGAACCAAGCCGCTGAGAACAAGCGCCAAGCTCTAAACGAGTCAACCCCCACCAACGTTACCGCTGGTACCGCTAAGTATGACCCAGTGCTGATGTCAATGGTTCGTCGTACCGCCCCCGCGATGATCGCTTTTGATGTTTGCGGCGTTCAGCCAATGAGCATGCCAACTGGTCTAGTGTTTGCCCTGCGCAGCCGCTATACCTCCCAGTCTGGTACGGAAGCTCTGTGGCAAGAAGCCAACACCGCTTTCTCTGGTACTGGTACCCACACCGTCGGCGGCGTAATGAACGTTGTTCGTAAAGGCGGCCTGACTTCTGGTAGCACCTCAGTTACCGTAGGCGACGGCGCTGGTAAGGTTGCCCAAGGCATGCTGGTTTATGGTGAAGGTATCCCCGCCAACACCACGGTTGCTTCAGTATCTGGTACCACCGTTACCCTGAGCAACGGCGCTACCGCTACTAACACTGACGCTGTTCTGAGCTTCGTCCCGACCGTCGGCTCCGCTATGAGCACCGCGCAGGGTGAAGGCGACATCGCCGCCCAGATGGGTGTATCAATCGAGAAGATCGCTGTTGAAGCTAAGACCCGCGCCCTGAAAGCCGAGTACTCAGTCGAACTAGCTCAAGACATGCAAGCCGTACACGGTCTTGACGCCGAGAACGAACTGATCAATATCTGCAGCAACGAAGTTCTTGCTGAGATCAACCGCGAAGTTCTGCGCAACATCTATAACGCCGCTAAACTGGGCGCTATCAAGGACACCACCATCCCAGGTATCTTCGACCTACAGAAAGATGCCGACGGCCGCTGGTCAGCCGAGCGCTTCAAGGGTCTGCACTTCGCCATCGAGCGCGACGCTAACGGCATCGCCTTCGACACCAAGCGCGGTAAAGGTAATATCCTGATCGTTTCCGCCGACGTTGCTTCCGCCCTGGCCGCCGCCAACATCCTGAGCACGAGCAATCTGGATGTGAACGTTACCAGCGACTGGACTAAATCAACCTTCGTTGGTACGATTCACGGTCGTATCAAGGTCTACGTCGACCCGTATGCTGAGCATGACTTCTACTGCCTCGGTTACAAAGGCGATAGCGCCATGGACGCAGGTCTGATCTACAGCCCGTATGTTCCTCTGCAACTATACCGCGCTGTTGATCCCGCTTCCATGCAGCCGAAGCTGGGCCTGAAGACTCGTTATAGCCTTTCACAGAACATTCTGTTCAACGCCCAGCAAGCTGTTCGTAGCAACGCTTACTACCGTATCGCCAACGTTACTAACGTGATCTAATCACCTTAGCTGACTAAGCAAAAAGCCCCTAGGATTAATTTCCTAGGGGCTTTTCTTTTCCTACTCTAATACAAACTTGATTTGACCGCAGTCCCAAATCCGCCTATATCCATTACGCCAGCAGTTTTCCGCCTCGGTCTCAACGGGGTTATAATTTTCCTCCCCTAACATCTTCGCTAGGTTCCTGTGCATGAAGCTATGGCGATTGTATAGCGTCCGCCCCTTTAGCCACCTGTAAGACGGGGTGCTTAGACCCTTCTCAATAAACCCGTTATTACGATACACGTCACCATTTGACCTAGAAAAATCTGCATAGGAAACCACAGACCCTTTATACAGTTCGCGGAATGCTTTCAGACATTTTGAAAAGCCGCCGACTACCGTGGTGTTCAATGCGCTTGCAAACCGCACTAGCTCCCAATCATAGGATTTGTCAAATCGTGCCTTGTTCCAAGCCATGACAGACACCAGCTCCTCACCATAATATAAGCCAACCCATATGGAACACGGGGCTCCGCCTTGGATGTGGGTTTCGTTCAGGAAGTCGTGACCCGTCTGGTAGTCGATCATCTTCACGACGCACTTGCGAGCATGGATGCGCCGATCCGTCTTCCCCAAGATGCTCTTGATCATGGATGATACTATGGGCCACTTCGTCACCACCTCAATGTCCGTAAAATGAACAAGGCGAATCCCAGCATCTTTGGCCCAGATACTTTTTTCTAGGTGCCGTTTCTTGGTGATTTTATCCGATTCCCGATCCCACGATGAATGCCAGTAGACCCCGTTGACTTCAAATCCCACCTGCTTTTCTTCAACCCAAATATCAATCTCCTTCCCGTCTGGTAGAATGGTGCGGTTATTGGCTTGAGCTACTAGACCTAGAGCCGCAATCAGTTCATGGATGGCGTATTCGGGTTTTGTGATCAGGTCCTCATTGTTGGCAACCCATTCCTTGAAAGCATCGGATTGGAAAAAGTACGGAACTCCATACTTTTCCATACAGGTCTGCTTATATTTCTCCTGCATCGCTGCACGATCCACCGTCGAGTGGAATTCCTTCATCCGCATTTTGAAATGGTCTGTCTTTGCAATGTGGTCAACCCCGTAACGTTGTTTAATCGTCTCGCGCTGCTTCGCTATACGAGCCGCATGGTCCATCTTCGCCACCGCTTCCTTATGATGCTCGATATAATCAGGATCGGCGTCGCGGCACTTGATACTACACCAATGGGCGGTCCCCTTCCATCCGATTTTAAAGTTAGCGATCTTCAATGGCGAACCACACAGATTGCACTTCCTACATTCGACACCATTATATGTCAAATAAAGACTGGTGTTTTCGTCCTTGTGGGGGGTGACGGCCAACGCTGCCCGAAAGAATTCCGCGTTCTGCTTCTTCTTCATCCTTGACGGGTTCCCGTTCTTATCCAGCAGATACTTTTCAATGTTTTCCTTCGTGATGTCCATAGCGCAAAGACCTGTTAACCGATACCCCATGATAGCAAAAAAGGCCCGATCCTGTCAAATACAGGTCGGGCCTTTTGTTTATTCCGTCACACTATCAGCCACGTGGCTTCAGGTTCCGCGTGTCCACTTCCATCAGAATACAGTCCACTAGGCGGATTGTGGTTACCATACGCTGGACCCCGCCTGCGCTTTGTACACCAGCCGAACCACCTGCTCCTTGATTGAAATTCAGACCAAAGCCAAAGCCGCCACCTGTGGATACCGTCTGGACCGCAGTCGTTTCAATAAGACGATGTCCAAGGATGTGGTCCAGTCCCTCAACCACTGTAACGCGCTTGTATGGGACATCATCTGGGTATACGGTCTGATCTTCACCTGCTTCAAACTCCTGCACACTCATTGGGCGATTGTTCAGACCATGAACCGCTTTGCGCAGAATCTTCATGCGGGGACCACACTCACCACCAGCATAGCGCGAAACGTTGGCCGAGGGGGTGATGATCGGGGTAGCCTGTACGCTTACAGGACGAACACTGAGGTAGCGGCTATTCGTATTGTTGTTTACGTTACCACCCGTCCCTGCCGCCTGAGCCGCCGACTGGCTGTTTTGGTCTTGCTGTTGATGCTGGTGATTATTCGTCGTGATAGTCGGCTGCACGTTAGCCGTCACGCTAGGATCATTGTTGACAATCGGGCTATTCTGGCTGCATGAATTATACGCATCACAACCATGGGCATCTGCTTTCTTCAGGCTGCATGTCTGGATAGCGGCAAGCGCGCCAATCACTGCGGCCATAACGGCCAGTTTCTTCATCGTTTCCATATGTGCCACTCCTTTTAATCGTGTTTGATTGGAAGCAACCCTGCTTCCATGGTTAGAACTGTATCCTATGTCGGTCTGATTGTCAACCAGTTAGAAATAGGGTGGAATGAACGCATCAAAATGGGCAATGAGTTCATCAATCGGGACGGGTTGATACTGCCAGCAGTCTACCCCTACGTCCACCTGCTTCACCCCGTTGAAATGAACGGGTCCGTATTGACCATGGGTGTGTCCTGACAGGTAGACATGTTTTTCGTAGTCGAACCCGTTTTCAATTTCCATCACGTCCTCCACCGTCCATGGAAGATGTCGCATATGGATGACCCGCCCCCTCCGTTCCCAGTGGAAGACAGGGACCACCTTCGACCATACGGATAGTTCCTGCACCGACTTTTGATCATGGTTCCCGACGATCAGACATTGACGGCCGTTGAGCTTCTGTAGGCGCTCCTCGGCGTAGTGCCCCTTCCCAAGGCAGACATCCCCCAGATTGAAAACCGCATCATCGGGCTTGACGTTGGAGTTCCATAGTTTGATCAGGCACTCATCCATATGTGCAACATCCTTAAACGGCCGTGCGCAATAATGGATGATGTTCTTATGACCGAAGTGGTGGTCGGAGGTAACGAAGACGGTCATTTTTGTTTCCTCAGTTCGCGGTATTCGTCGGTGGTGATTTTGAAAACGATATCACCAGCGCGGCAGACGATACCTTCATTCATATCTCCCAGCAGGGTCCAGAACGCGTCCTTCTCCGCAAGGAAAAGCAGGTCGTTGCGCAGCTCTGCCCGATCCGTGATAGTAGGAAGCAGCTCGCTATCGATACTGAAAAGACCCGTGCTGAACATGAGGATGTGCTCGCCGCCTGCTGCTCTAATCATATCCATCATGATCGTATGGTACGTATGTTCATCGACTGGCATCATGCTGTCCGATTCCACAATGTCGATGACCGCAATGGCGAGATCATTAATAATCCTATACGGCACCTTGACATAGACGTGATTCATGCCGTCCTTATACCCAAGGGGCTTATAGAGCACTTCGGCGATTACCGTAACGTTCTCAGGTAAGCTCTTGACAACCAAACTATCCTCCAGTGTATGGAAGAGTTTGGCATATGCGTGGCAGCGCATGGAACGCGGGTTGTGGTCAATGAACTGTCGAGCTGACTCGATACGAGCAACCCTTGAGGTTCCCATGACGAATTTCCCGTCTTCTTTCCAGAATCGGATACCCGCGCCGTCCACCTTTAGATGAAGGTCGATCTTTTCGGCATTCAAAACGGCCTCGAATTGATCGTCTGTCAGGTTTTCCAGATGGGGGATTGAAACGCGCTTGAGATTCATGGTGTATAGTTCTCCGTATTGTTAGAAGAATCATAGCACCATAAATCCAAGATGTCAATAGGATAGACGGTAATTGATCGTCCCCTGTGAGCCCGTGATATCGTTCATCGCCGCCTTACTGCCGATTATCTGAAGTTTGGCCTCCCCAGAATTGATGAATGAAAACTTTGTCACACCGTTGCGCCATGCCGTCTTGTCCAAGTTCACCTGCCAATAGTCCTTTCCAATGAGAATCCGTCTCATTTGTTCCATGCTGCGAGAACAAGCATTCAGGGCTTCGGCTGTAGACCGACTGAAGAACGCAGTGATGGAGCTATCCAGATACTCAATGATCCTAGGGTCCACCGCTTCCCCTAGCAGCCTAATCTCATTGGATACCCGATATCTGTCTTCTGCCAAGACCCCCTCCCTGATCGCCTCATAGACTCCATAGGTGTCATGAATCCCCGTCCCTAGAATGTAATTGATTCCATATTCGTAGAGGACGTGCTTGGACTTCTGCTTTTTGAAAAGGTCTGCTGTCGTGACCCCTCTTGCTTTGGCAGCAGCCACTACCCCACTGAAGACCGAAGGTTCAAGGTCGCCCTCTAATCCACCAATCAGGATATTTGAAAAGAATGAAGCCGCCGCCCCTGCACCGTACTTACTGGACAGTGCTGTCAGCCCGTTAGCCGTCTCTACGAATGAATCAACACCGCTAAAGCTAGGATCGGTGGGGAGATAGAATGCAGTCGGATGCCAGACCCACGGACCGTTACCACCTGATAATGCGTGAACCCCAATCAGCACCTCCCCAAGATAACAGCCTAGGGTATCCCTTTCATGCGGATATAGTTCATTGGAATCTAGGACTTCCCTAATATGGTCTGGTAATCCTAGTCGGATGGATTCATTCAATACGGATAGACTAGTAAACCGCTTGCATTCCACAACCGAATCGCCCCACTGGATTGTAACGTCATCACCCAGTGAGGTGAAGGCAAGGGAATTGATGGAGGCTAGGCTATTGTTTTTCTTCAGGGGCTTGGCTACTGATCCGTCGCTAAGCCATCCGTGGTCCTTGATTCTATATCGGCCGTTCCATTCACTACAGGGGATAACGGTAATCGGGGTTCCGTCTGCTAGGTGATATTTGGTCTCCCGACCGTCTATTGTATCATAGACGGCTGATATCCCCCTCGTCTTTGTTACAACTTCAGCCTTTCCCTGAAAATACTTCCTCCATTTTGTCACCCCAGCACTCGCCATAGTAAGACCCCGCTTTTTCTTTGATGTTCAGCGGGGAAGGGATATCGATCAGTTTCAGGAGCAGTTTATTTGCCCTGATCTTTTCCAGATAATCCTGCATCTTGTCGTCCCTATAGAGGCATTGAGCCCCCTTGGCAAACATGATACGTGCGAAGGCAGTGACAACCCTCACCTTTTCTTCAACGCTGAACGTCTTGTTAATGTTATTTGCCACCGAGATAAAGGAGGTGATATCGGCTTCTGGGTCACCGAAGAGCCGCGAAGCAATCGCCTCCGTGTTACTAATGAACTGCATTTCTTTCCGTGCGGGGATTCGATAGGTTCCGTCCCCGTTCTTGATATATTTTTCACGCAGGCCCATGGGGACGCTGAATGACAGCATGTTCGTATAGACACACTCTACCCGACCGCACTTCCATAGGTCGATATACTCTGCCGTCTTCCATGTAGCAGCACGCAGCAGCCACTTATGGAAGACGCCACGAATCCCCATTACCTGATCATCCCATGAGGAAGACCTGATGAACCGTTCCCAGCCAATCGGTTTCCCATTAACGTAGCACGTCTTCTCTAGATCGATCTGGACGACCTTCCCCGTTCGTTCGTAGTGCCACAGAGTGATGGCTTGCGTGCTATCTTCCTTCATGGCAATCAACATGAACTGCTGGTCATCGATATCCCAGAGAGGTCCGAGACGTGCGGTATCGCTGATCATGAGATCAACATCGCCCATTGAAGGCTTATAGTTGAGGAAGGCCGCGTCGCTGATGTTCTCGTTAAACAGGAACTGAGTAGACCCTGATGCTACATTCATCGGATGAAACACGGGACGGTTAAAGCCGATAGTCTGGAATGGTGTCGTGCTGCCATGATCAGCATACACCACCTGATCCATGGCAAGGATTAGGTTCACGAGATCGGTTTTGAACTGCTGGCGTGTAACCGCACCGACGGTCTTCTCACTAGCCGAGAAGATGATGCGTTCAGCGCGTTTCCCGTCAATCATTGCATTGCCGCCCATAGATCATACCTCCAACAACAAAAAGCCGCTTGATACCCGTTATCATATACGGATCAAGCGGCTTTGTCAAGCTTTAAACTTTGATGAATTCTGCGAGCTGGGCTTTGTTCATCGCGCCAGTGTGTCGCTTCAGGACGTCACCCTCATCGTTCAGCAGGATCAGGGTAGGGACGCCACGGACGAGGTGTTTTGCGGCAACATCGGGGTGTTCATCAATGTCCACTTCCTCCACCTGAACGGGCAGGTTGCTTTCGGAAATGGTTTTGGAAAGGGCTTTGCAGGGTTGGCACCATTCGGCACTTAGCTTTAGTAGTTTCATAATATGTCCTCATTATAGAAGGAAACCTAGAGCTTATCACCCCAGGCTTCCGTTGTCAAATCATTGGCAGGCTTCGCAGACGTTTTCTTGGGCAGCCTTCACCCCTGCTTGGGTGTAAACGTAGTACAGGCCCTTGATATACGGATCATGAAATGCCGCTGAATGAACTTCTGCAATCCATTCAGGTTTCTCTTCCGCGCTGAAGAACAGGTTAAGCGACTGACCCTGATCAATGAACCGCTGGCGAGCCGACGCCATCCTTAAAACAGCCATTTGGTTAATTTCAAAGGCCGTTTTGAAAACCGCTTTCTCTTCATCGGTTAGCCAGTCTACATGCTGGACGCTGCCAAAATGTGCGGTTAGATCGCGCAGAACTTTCTTCGTATAGACTCCCTTCTTCTTCATGATCGCCAGAAGAGTAGGATTCACGCGGTCAACGTCACCACCTGCCGACTTCTGAGTAAACACCATCGCGGGATCGGGGTTGATGCCCTCGCTAACCCCGCCCATCAGAAGGGCCGTTGATTTGGTGGGGGCAAGAGCAATTAGATGCGTATTGCGTACACCATAACCTTTACACCATTCGGGTTCGCCGAGGATGGACGCCATATCCTTTGTTGCCCGCGTGGCTTCGGCATGAATTCTTACCGCAATCTCCTGACTAAGCATATGAGCTTCAAAGGACTCAAACGGGATCATCTTGCTTTGGAACAGGGTGTGCAGTCCACACTGTCCAAGGCCAAGAGCACGAGACCTCTCCGTAAACCGTACCGCCTTTTCTAGCCCTTCAATTTCCCGTGCGCGCTGGATGAATTCTTCTGCTACGCAATCGAGGAATACCGTGGCCCAGTATGGCGCGTCGGTGTCTTTCCATTCATCCCAGCGAGCGTCATTCATGGAAGCCAGAATACATGTAAAGATGAGATCGGAATCTGAGTGGAGCATGACTTCGTTGCACAGGTTGCTCGCCTTGATCGTCAGACCTTTGTCCTTGTAAATCTGCGGTGCTTGGCGGTTGGCCTTATCAACGAACAGGAAATAACCTCGCCCCGTGACCATCTTCATCTTCATGGCGCGCTGAAATCGCCTAACTGCTTCGGGGTCCCCGCTATCCAGACGGGCAATGAATTCATCACTAACGTTCCAGCCGATATTGCAATCATCGGGTTCCGCCATGATGTGGTCTACTAGCTCATCAAAGTCTGGGTGATCAATCTCAAGATAACCAGCCCATGCGCCGCGACGCGACGATCCCTGAGATACTTCCCGCATATCCTGAACGTGGCCTTTGAAAACGGGTACTACCCCGTTCGCCTTACCACCCGTTGAGATGGGAGCACCTCGGTGGCGAATGTTACCAAGATATGCCGAAGTGCCGAAACCGTGTTTAGTGAGAACCGCCGTCTCCAGACGATTCTGGTAGAAGCCGTGGATGCTATCCTCAATAACGCCACCTGAACATGAGACGGGTAGCGCCCGCGTAGTCCCCATATTGGCAAGCACTGGGGTTGATAGGGAGACCCATCCTTTCCAGAATAGATCAAAGAACTTTTGTTCCGCCCCTTCGTATAGCGGTGTCCCCTCTAGGTGCTTGGCCGCCGTCTTGGCGATACGTTCAAACTGACCGCGCACCGAGCGCCCGTCGGTCTGATATTCATATTTGCTCTTGAATAGCTGATAGCCACCAGTTGTATACCACTTAGGTACAAGCCCTTCTTTCTGCAGGGCCTTGCGTTCATTACTAAGACGTGTATAAACGTCTTGTTCTTTTTCAACGTCGGACATTTCCGAATCCTGTTTCTGTTAATGGTTTATGATTTAGGGCGAGGTATAACTCGCCCGTCGTTTTAATTATTTGTTTAGAACGGGATCGGGGGCCTTCCAAACAAACCCGCGTTCATCCCACTGGCGATGGTATTCACGACCTGTGCCGCTGAAAAAGTCTACAAACTGATAATCATTAATCGACTTATAGAACCACTGTGAAACAAGGTTATCCTTCTCGCTAACCTTATAGATCGGCTTCATGTTCAGCATATGAAGGACTTCATTAATACGCGACTTGATGAACACCTTCATTTGGTTCTTCGAGATGCCTTCAATCTCGCCCTTCTCGAAAACCATTTCTACGATCTGTTCTTCATGTTCGTAGATAGTCTTCGCGCCTTCCACGATAATCTTTTCAATCGCCGCCCGTTGCTCTTCGGTGTAGTCTTTCGTCTTCAGGTGGTAGCACCATGCGCCGCCGATGCAATGGAAGTTTTCATCACGCACTGAGAAGTCCAGACCGCGCACAACGTTGGCCAGTTTGTTACGGCCGTTGGCTTGGAAGCTCTTCAGGAATGCGAAGGATGAATACAGGACGACGCCCTCAACAAAGGAGAACATCGCAAGGGAAACCGCATCATCAGGATGGCCGATAATCTCGCCGATATGTTCAATCCGCGCCTTCAGGGTCTCGTTGTCCAGATATGAGAGATAGAACTCTGGCGTGTCGACGTGCAGGAGCTGATTAATTTTGTTATAGAAGGGAGCGTGAACGGCAAGTTCAAACATGCTGAAGACGGAGGCCATGCGGTGGAATTCGGCACCGTCGAATATCTTTTTAAAGCGCCCTCCCCAGTATTCGTCACCCGCATGGGTCTCATATAGGGAGAATAGTTTCAGGGTAGTGATAACCCCGTGCTTCTCAGCTTCCGTGAAATTGGTCAGCACGTCATGAATATCTTTTTCTACTTTAATCTCATCGGGAAGCCAGAACACCGATAGCTGCTGGGTAGCAAAGTCAATCGGCTCTTGGAATTCTTCAACGGGGAGCAGGTGTTTTTCAATCATTTTTAAATACCCTCAAGTCTATCTTAATCAAAATGGTGAACCATTTATGGCACAACGTGAATTGAACTTCCTGAACATCAACTCCTTCGTGATGGAGATCGCTCGTCTACCTGTCATGAAGTTTAGTGTACAGGAGGTCACCTTCCCCGACACTAGCCTACCTGAAGTGAAGATGGGCAACCCCTTCCGCGCAATCAATGCCACTGGTGATCATATCACGCAAGAGGACTTCACATTCACGTTTGTTGTGGATGAAGCCATGGCGAACTATAGAGCCATCCTTTCATGGATGAAGGGTCTATCGTTCCCAGACTCCTATGAACAATACGATAATTTTATCAACGGCAATACGGGGAGTCAAGAGCTGCTGACCCTATCAAACAGCAGGATCGGGAATCAGTATAGTGACATCACCGTAACGATCCTCACTAACCACAAGAACCCGTCGATCAAGTATACCATGAGGGACTGCTTCCCTGTGAACCTAAGCGGGTTCTCGGTCAACGTGACGGATACGGACACCACACCAGTGACGGCAACCTGCTCAATGAAGTTCACGGGTTTCGACATCGAGGTGCTTAAAAAGTAATCAATAGAGGGTGATCTTTCGTGGTCACCCTTTTTTGCTTCTTCAATGAAATCAAAGGGTTCCGTCGGAACGGAATTTCTCTTTAAGATAACGATTAAAGGAACCCTAAGGACGAATAAGGGAGCATTAGGATTCCATAACGCCCCTATCGGGGCGCATGGATGGTGCCTAACGGCCCCATCCATGGGATCAATAGGATTGAATCTATAGGATACCAAAAGGATACGCGGCGGTAGCCGCACGCCCAACGGGCGTCTATTGGACATCAAGGACCCATGACCCTATAGAACGGAATTTCTCTTTAAGATAACCATTGAGGGGACCATAAGGAACCCTAAAGGAATCAATAGGTTAACTATAGGATTCCATGAAGGGACCCTATAGGACTACAATAACCGAAGGTTCGATGGCGGCCGCTATGCGGACCGCCATCGAACGCCCAAATTCCCGCCATAGGCGGG
>ERZ772997.4-NODE-4-length-167008-cov-4.90315_pt1 | contig 167008 bp, 154 predicted proteins | sample MGYA00511127_ERZ772997 | MGnify/ENA primary metagenome ERZ772997 (study PRJEB29015, sample SAMEA2738070) | human oral metagenome | biome: human oral; feature: human-associated habitat; material: saliva | place: China | collected 2215 ... | reverse complement strand
CCCCCTAGACTATTTTTTTTTTAGTTTTGTCTTTGTGCTCTATAAGCTTTCAGTGTATCGTACATGTTACTAGCATGTAAGAGTTTACAAGCATTCTCTACAGCGTTGACAAATCCACCACTGAAGTTAATCCCTGCTTGTCGTCTGTCTATCTCATCTACATTCTCAATACTGATCAATTCTTTTGTCATTGTTTCAACAGAAGTATTCATTGTCAGATTCGAATAAGGATAAGAAGAGGTCACATCGATGTCACCACTGTCCTGATGGACATTCGTATGTAATAATGGTGCGTCAATTAAATTATTCATTCCAGATTCAACTAGCAAATCTGCTCTTAATGTAATAATCCAATCATCACGACCAATCAGTTTACTGTCCAAAGGAATCACACAGTTTTGACCACCTGTTCCGTAAGCATATCCATGTCCTAAATTAAACCAGTGCATGTGATTAGCCAAACGTTTAGGTTCAGACTCAAAATCCTTATAATCGCTATATTCGCATGAAGAAACCAAAGTATGGCAAAGATCTAGTGTTTGTTCATCCAGATACTCTAAAGCCACACAGTCGAACTTGTTATAAATCACATACTCGTAAGGATACTTAGATTGCATGAAGATATGCCAATCAGGAGTACCTGCTAAGTGATTCGATTCTTCAAATTTCAATTTACGAATCCGACTGTTCTTTTTTCTTTTCTCTATATCTTTCTCACTCATTCCTGGTTTAATTTCATCAGGAAATTCACGAGACAAAATATAATCTAAAGAATACTTAGGTAACTTACCTTTGTGTTTACGAGATCCGTAATAGAAACACATGGAGTCTGCAAAGACAAAAGAACTCGGACAAAAGACTTGAGGCCATTTCTCGTAATTAGCAAAGGTCTTCCAAACGCCTTTCTGAGACATGCCTGATTCACGACCAGGATTATATCTAAAGAATCTAAAGTCACGAGGTACAGAAGGATCGGATAATAAATCAGCAGGATCCATATTCGCACGACCACACGCTTCAATTAAACGAGAGATATCAAAGTCCATGTTCCAAGCAGAAATGAAATCCGGTTTCAGTTCATGTGCTCTTTTAAACACTGTGGTTAACACCTCAATTTCAGAATCTACCACATAGAACTCTTGTTTAATCTTTCTCTCTTCATTGATCTCTTTAAGGTAGATGTTATCGTACTTATAAAGATCTTCTAAGATTTGCTCTTTGGTTTTATTCGGATATTTCTCTTGGATAAAGTATTTATCTACAACTGTAATCACCACATCTTTAAAAGACAAAGTCGCCATCTCAATCCATTGCCATCTTTTCTTATCTCGGATGTTGGTCTCTACGTCAAAGGCAGCCACATCTGCCAATTCTTCTGTTTCACGAGCATACTTGGATTGATTATATTTAAACTTCAATTCAGCAGAAGAAGTCAAGTCTGTACCAAAGACATAAGGATCTTTTAAGATTTCATTTGGATTAGGTGGTAAGAACTTAATGTCTAATGCTCTGGCTGCTTCTTCAGCCATTCTACGACGAGGTGCTTTAATCTCGTCACATTCAGTTAAAGGGAATCTTTCCTTTTTTTGTTTGTAATGTCGATTCTTTCTATTCGCTACCCAGAATGTTTTATTAAAGTCTTTGACCAATTTGACTTTAGGTTCTTTCGTACCATCTTGATAGTAATCAGTTACTTTCACTAAGTGTAAGTCGTAATCTAAATGTTTGGGATTTTTACAATACACAACGTTACGACATTGTGTTCCTTTTAGTTCTGACATGAGTTCAATCCTTACTCTATGAGATTAAGCCATTTTATGTTTAAAGATAAATTTTCATACCCTTTTGTCTTTGACATAATTATTTTAAAGCCAATTTGTATAAAGAATAATTGAAAATGAAATTAAGTGAATTAAATACATTAGGTACTCTAGAAGTATCTCAAGAGTATGTGGGTAATAGCACTAACTGGACCAATATTGAATCTGGTCTATTTTCAGAACTTGCTGATCATTTTAGATGGATACGACGAATGATTAAACCTAGCGACTTTTACAGAGAACCTAAAGTCGCTGAAGGTTTTAATAAAATTATCAAAAAGTATACAGGTATAAATATTGTCTTAGGTAGTGACTTTGATGAGTTTGCGATCTATAACCCTGATATAAATTCCAATAATGTCTTATACGATCTTGCTGAAAAGAATTATTATAAAAACCGTGATGTAATGAAAAATGGCGGTGAGTTAAGATCATTAATTGATCTAAAAAATTACAAAATCTCTGGAGATTTATCTAGAATACCGATAAGACTTTTTGTATCACCTACACTTATTTATTACGAAGAGTTAGGATTTACAGAATTAGAGCTTGCAGCTATGACCTTACATGAAGTAGGACATGCTTTTACACTTATGGCTGCATCTGTTTATACTTATTCAGCCATTGTTCCAATGTTAGGAATGATGAATCGAGTATTTAAAACAAACTCTTCTGAAGAACTTACAGTGGTGTTGAAAGAATGGAATAACGAGCCTAATACATTGACTAAACTCGATATAAAAGAGTTAGAAGATAAATCTAAAGAAGTGATCGTTACTGCAATTGTTAGCAATCATGTTCGAGATACTCGTTCTATTGTTAAACATGGCGATTATGAAATGGTAAATAGTGAGTATCTAGCTGATAAATTCGCTACTAGATATGGCGCAGGATCTTACGTTGTCAGAGGTTTAGATCGTATTAATGCTCTTGTAGGTAATCGCTCCAAACTGTCTGGTATTGAATTCGCCATTAGAGAAGCATTAGTTGCTATTCTTGGTGTGGCTAAAACTGCTTTAGCTTATGTTGGTGGTGGTCCTATTTTAGCAGCTCTTGCTGCTGTAGGGTACATTTCATCATTGTATTTTGTAGAGTTCTCTAATGTATCGGATGGTACTTACGATACCGAAGTGAATAGATTTAAGCGTATTCGTGAAGACATGGTTTCAATGTTAAAAGACAAGAAGATTGACCGAGCAATAGGTGATCGCATCCGTCTGGATATTAAAAAGATAGATGATATCTTAAAAACCTATAACGAATATAAATCAATCTATGGCCGCGTTATCGACTTTGTACTACCTTCCAAACGTCGCATTGGTGCTCAAACGGAATTCTATCGTCAATTAGAATCACTAGGTAATAATGACTTATTCATTCATGCCTATGATTTGAGAAATTTGTAATTTATAGAAAAGGAAATCTAACATGTCAGATTCAGTTATTTATCGAGATCTTGCTCAAGAATATTTTCCAGGCGAAGGTCGTTCACAAGGCTTTGCTTTTGCAGTAGGTTTGTTCTATGGTCTCTTAGCTGCTAACTACGTTACAGATGCAGAAGGTTTGTCTGTACAAGATGTCTTTGAGCAAAAGGTAAAAGACCTTTATTCTGCCGACATTTCAGACATCAACAGTTCTGTCGTATTTAATGTACGTACTGCTTTGTCAGTATTCCAACATACGTTCACAGCACTTTATACCTTACGTACTCAACCTTTCTCTATTCGTAATGTAGCAGGTACAATCTCTGATGTACTGACCAATGTTTCTGAACATTATACCGATGAAGAGAAAACCATCTTTGCTCAGCATCGTGACGCCATCTTGAAAATTTGCGAAGCGCTTCAAGAGAAATATACAGTCGAAGTACCGGCAGAGGTATAAATCATGTCTTTATTGGATCTAGATTCTTTAGAAGGGAAAGAAGTTTCTCAAGAATGGGGTCTGGGATACATGTCTGATGTGGCTGACGCTATTGAGAAAGAAGCTCGAAATGCATCAGTTACCATGACTGTAGATAAAAAGACTCGTGAAGAACTCAATCGTGAGCAAGACGAAGAGTTAGCTAAAAAAGAAGCAGAAGCAGATCGTAAACGCGAGAATCGTAACCAAGCCCTTCGAGATATTTCCGAAGGTATGGTGGATTTAGCAAAAGCGACTGGTAAAGGCATTAAAGAAATTGCTCGGGTAGCTTACAATTTAGCTTTAGGTGAGGATAAGTCTAAGAAAGATGACTCTGATTCTAAAGATAAAGAACATACTCAAGACAAAGATTAAATACTATACTCTCCTCTCCCGTAAAAAGGAGAGGAGAGCAGTATTTTATTTTAAACCTAATTCTTTTAAGTTGATTTCTTCAGGATTCTTTCCTGTTTTGTCAGACAAGTAATTTAATCTTAACTCGTCTAACTTTGCTTGATCTTCAGCAGATAAACCAATGTGAACAGGAATAAAATGTTCTCCATTGATGTAACTACATGGATCGTCTTTCTGATGGAGTAATTCAGCTAACTTCATAGAGACGCTTTCTAATCTAATGAACAATACAAATATTTCATAAGACTATGAGTGAAATCCATAGCTATATTTCATTATATTCTTAAATTTAAGAAAGGAATTTAGACATGTCTAAATACGGATGGGATGAAGAGACTACTGATAGCGCACCAGTAGAAACACCCACTAATGTCGTTGATGAACGAGCGACACCTACAATTGAAATTGAGGACATCTTGAACGTTCCTCAAGAAGCCATCAATAAAGACTATAAAGTTTTAAAAGAAACCGAAGCAGTAGAAGACAATATTGAGACTTTAGAAACGGCTCAAGAATCTTTGAAACAAATTTATAAACACATTCAAGAGACTGGTAAAGTTTCTGTAGAGACTCATCGCTCTTTAGTAGAGATTGCACCTAAGATTTCTTTAGAGTCCGCAAGCCTCTATACGACCGTGCCTTCTTCCGTACAAGTCGTAGAAACTGAAGTCGCTGTACGCAATGAAATCAGCTACAATGAAGTACTATTGGCAGGAAGTCGTGGTCGTAGTCGCTTATTAGCAGCTCAAGCTTTATTTGCGGGTAATTCTAATGCGACTTTAGAAGATATAGCGAATTATGTTAATAAGATGATCGCTCAAGTCGGTGACGGTGGTTATCGCCGTGACCAAGCTATTCATTCTGTTAAAGAAGCGATTGTAGACTTTGCACAAACCATTCAAGAAAGCATTGAAAGAGCAAAATCTGATCTTTCTTTAGTCGGTTCATCCGATGCTAATGTGAAACAAGCAATAGAATCGCAGCTAGGTACCCTAGAAGGCGTTTATAAGACGGTTACGGATGATCAGGCTCTCCTAGCTTGGTTTAAGGACTATCTCTCTCCTACGACGCAAACACGCCTCTTTGGTGAAGAGTTAGGTGAATTCGTGAATATTGGTAAAGTATTGGCTGACTACGTTACTGATCGTCGTGTTTATAACATGACGGAAACCCATGAGCAAAAAGCACAACATCGTGTTTGTCATCAGTTGGATGAAATCAACCAATGGATTACTGATACAGCCAATGCTTTGTTGTCTGGTGAAGAAGCTCCTGAAGAAAACACCTACAATGGTACGACTGCTTTAGAAGACTACATTGGTACGAATGACGATATCGAACCCTTCAGTATTGCTTCAGCTTATCAAGATACCGAACTGAAAGATTACAATCCTTTCGTGGATGTTCTGAATTCTTCTACTTCTGATATTTCAGAATGTTTGATTAACAATACGCATTTCTTGCATCGTCAGTTTACTCGTATTGGTAACTATATCAACTTCTATTGTGATGATCTATTACCAACATTGGATAAATACATCCACTCTCGTAAAGACATCATGAACAATAAAGAAGAAGCGGTTTTAGAAAGTCTTTACAACAATGTACAAAAACTCATTGACTGTTTGACTTTAACCCTCTTTAAAGATGTTACTGTATATGTTGCTAAACGCAATTACTTCTTAGGTGTCATGGCAGGTTATCAATTGACCTTTAATACGCTTGGCGATGTCGTGGATTCTTGGATTAAACATTCTGAAGAATTCCCAGATGTTGTCTACGAGAAAGCACGACGAATTGCAGATAAAGCTTTCAAAGCAGTACAAATCTTTAGTGAACCTGTAATGGCAATTAAAGCATAAGTGAAAATACTCTCCTCTCCTTTATCGGGAGAGGAGAGTAGTTCTTTATGTTAAATTAAAGTGGTTTCAGATTCGTGCAAGATAAAGTTGAAAGTAATGTCTTCAGATACGGCTAAAGTATCGTCACTTTGTACAATCAATTTCTTACGCAGAGTAGCACGCTTACCTTCATCCAAAACGGTAAAGGAAACAATATCGTCATTATTTCCTAAGTTACGTACTTTAATACCCAATACATCTTTACCATGCTCTTTCACTAAAGCTGCTACGATAGAAGAAATAGATACTGTGTTCTTTTTCAATTCTTCGTAAATGACTTTAACCGAAGCATTCTTAATCTTCTCTTGGATGTCGTAATCAATATAGACTTGCTTACTAACAGTAAACGAAATCTGTAAGGATTGAGCGGCATTAATATACGTTTCAATACCTTCATTATACATCACTCTAAATTCACCCATGGTAGAAGATGGATAATAAAGAATACGGGTTTGTTCTAGTGTCTTATTGTTAATCGGACGTAAGTCATCAATGATCCAGTCTAAGAAGGTTTCCACAATCTCTTCACGATAAGACTTAGCAATCTCATCGGTAGCGAAAAGATAAGTGGCATCGACTAGCATCAATTCCAAACGACGATTTACCTTTCTAGGTTCTTTGATAATTGGACGACCATTTTCATCCAACATCACATCGCCTTCACGATGTAACCATACGGGTTGACCATCTTTATCCACTACTTGATCACCTTTACGATGACGTAAGTTATATTGAACTTCACCATTAACAATATTGACAATAGAACCCGTAGATTCATCTTGATCGTAAACGTCTTCTTGATATGTTAAAGGAACATTCTTATCGTATCGTTTATAGAAGAGTTCTGTTGCATGTGTACGGGCACGTGTCCACAAGTATTCCAAGTGATAACCTAAGCGAACATCCAAAGACTCCATCAAACAAGATTTCGCATCAGGATTCACTAAGTGTAAACCCACAATATCGTCTAACTTAATACGAGACCAGTTATCCATCTTACCATAGAAACCAAAGATCAATTCCCATTTCGCTTCTAATGGAATTGGGACATCTAATTCACCAAAACCTTGTAAAGACATGTTTTTCACAATCAGGTTGTGGTTATCATCTAAGTCAAATCGCGTATCCAAATCAAATTGGAACATGGGTTCATCATCCGGTGTTCTACCAATGAACTTACCGGCTAAGTAAACATAACCTTTGTCTTTGTAAGGATGGATTAAGAGCTGTGCCCAATAGTCATCGTTTAAGAGTTTACGATAGACATCGTTACTTTGCATGGTAACGGTTAAGCGATAACCTTTAGGCGTACGTTCAATTGCATAAGTATCAATGCCTAAAGCAATGTCAATCTTATTGTTAGCCGTGACAAAAGACTTAGTCTTTGCAATCGGTTTGTCTAAGTAATAAGGACGAAGCTTAATCGTGTCATGGTTAGTATCTACCACGTAATGAAATGGAGAGAAGAACATCTCATTTTCATTGACGGCTTTAGCCTTATTCTCAGAATTCATTTCCTTAATACGATCAATATCCGATTTTACCAACATCGAGAGTTTACCGTTTTTCATGGTATACACGGATTCAGGCATAATCGTCACACGAGCATTATTGTCAATTACTGTACCTGTACCCACTAAGGCAGAAATGGAAGTACTTAAAGTTTCTACAGAAGAAGCCGCAGGTGTAATCAATTTAGATGATTCGGGATTCGGCATGTCACGTACTGCCCAATAAGCACGAGAAGTCACATAGTCTACTGCTTTCGTGATATTGAATCGATAGTCTTGAATCTTGTCTTCAATCGCGTTATTCGATACAGGGACTTCATTAGGTCCGACTGTATTGTTAATTACACGCTCTCTCAATTCTTCAAACGTCAAAGCGTCTCGACCTTGAGAAACAAACGTATCTGACCAGATCGACATACTGCGAATCGATTTCAATGCAGCAGAATAATCACCAATACCAGAATAGTCACGTTTTCTTTCACCTTGTGGGAAGAAGTCGTAACTAAATTGATTCGGTGTATATTCATCTAACTTCATGGAGATCTCACCTAAAGTGGAATAGATCTCAACACGAATACGACTCCCTAAAGTATTACTGATTAAACCATTGGTAGAAGTAGTCGTTGCGTTATAGAGTTTAGGAATCGTAACAGTCAGTGTACTGTCATTCGCATTCTCAATGACTTTCAATACTGCGGTGGGTTTATTCGCATCGTAAATATCAGGCGCATGAGTCGTGGTTAATTCTTTCCAACCCAATTCATCATTACCTGTAAAGACACGAGCGTAGTAGTATTGATCATCAAAGTTCTTCTTAACGGTAATTGTGGTATTATTCGTGACAGAATCTTCTACGACAGTTTCCGTGACTTGAATGAAACGAGCACGAATCACAAAGTGTTTCACATCCGCAATACTCGCTACAGAGTGTTCAATAATGTTACTTTCTAATTGTTGAATCGGAGACTTCTCAGTCGTATCGTAAGTGACACGGAAACCACCATGTCGTAATTGACGAATGTTAATTGGATAATCCAACATGAAATCCACATTACCAACAGTGATTCTCATGCCTTTAGGAATACGCAATAACTTACCATCGTCATCACTCGCTAAAGGACGCATCATTTGTTCTAATTCATTATAGTCAAATGCCAAAACAAATGTCGCATCACTCGGTAATGCAAAAGCCCCTACCCAATCCAAGTCACTTAAGTGATACCACAAGTCTTCATGAGTACGAGCCGCAACAGGATATTGTCGTCGGTTTAATAACCAGTTCTTACCTATAGAACCGGCTGTTTGTGTCGCGGACATCTCTAACAATAATGCCACGGGGTTTTCTGCTGAAATAATCCCGTGGTTATTCCCCAATACATTTCTTAGGGTTTGTAAAGAGTCACGCATGAGCATGGCAGGACTACCACCATACTTTTCCATATTCTTAATGATTAAGGAAGTTGTATTTTCAGCCATTTTAAATATTCCTAAAATACTGTGCTAATATCAGCAAGTTGGATGAGTTTAGAAGATTCCTTCCAGTCAGCCGGTTTACACCACCACTCTAATTCACGAGAGATAGGATGAATCCAAGGATAGACTTTATTGTTCATGATCTTCTGATATTTCTTATCGACTTTTACTAGATAATGTTTGCGGTATTTATCTCCCATTAAAGGTTGGAATATTTCCACTGTGCGATTGAATTGTTTAATGATGATTTCATCTAAGTATTCTACACCTGAACAAGCAAATTCGACTTCAGTGGTTCTTTCTACATAAGGTCGATAATTATCAGCTTGATAGTCGAAATAAGGACCAATATCAATACTCACTGGAATGGCATAACCTGTCATAGCCGTTTCTGTGACGTAAGTCTTCGTTTCATCCATTATGAGTCGATAGATACGCGTGGTATAATCCATGCGTCCGTTTGACAAATATTCAGGCCATGGCATCAAACCATAGCTCTGTGTGTAAACCATACCAATATAAAGAATCCAGTAATAATACAAATACATTAATGGATTCCCTTTCATTGAGTTTAAACTCATGTTAAGAGAAAAATCACCTTTATAGGTTGCAGGACCATCCGCCATGATGTGGACTTCTTTTAAAATCCCTGCTGGAGTATTTCTAATACCCAAACGGTTAGAAGGCCATCCAGTTAATGTTTTGACATTGTTGTCAGAAACAGCAATAAAGGGATAGTTCTTATCTACCAGAGGACAGTCTATATAAGACATCTTTCCTTCTGCTGTGCGATTAGGAAATCCTGCTTGGTACATAGGCATCATGCATTGAGGTGCTAAAATACAACGAATGGCTCTCATGATGGAATTGGCATTATCAGTCAGTAAAGGTGACATCTTTCGGTCTATTTTTAAATTAGCCCGAGAAAAGTTTAAATCAGGTCTGACTGTAAAGACATAGCCTGGTAAATTGGTATTGGGTTTTAACATCGGGGTATTAGAAATGATGTTCGGTCCCCTAAAGGTATTGGTCATGGATTCGCTTAATGTGAATCCATGTTTTACTTTAGTCAGACTGTCTAACATCTCCCGAATGGGGCCTGAGTAATTGTCTTTTAAAATATCATTGATACTGAAAGTAGAATCTCCGATTTGTGCAATATCGATGGTCATGATTAGACTTTCTTTAAAATTAGTTTTATCGTTTAAATTAAAAAGGAAAACAAAATGATTAATGTAGTCGATTCCGGCTTAACCGCAGTCCGACACATTGGTGATGTGCTGAAAGGCAACGCTGTTCGTTTACTGTCTTCGGACATGAATAACGCCACAGCTAAGTCATTGAGTCAGTATTCCCAAGAATTGCAACTGCGTCCGACTATTGCCATAGAGCGCGAGATTCTGAATGATCAGAACATGCAAACACTGGTACAAGTAGCCATGTCTAACTACGCTGCTTACTACATTCTGGCATTGTCTATTGACAATACTATCAATGGTGTTTCTGTAGGTAAAATGGTCGGCAAGTACTCGCCTAATCGTTCTGCTCAACACAATGCAGCAAATATGCTGTATAAAGGATTGGCAGATGGTTTAGTTGTTTCCCATCAGTCATACTTACCGCAGCTTGCTCAAGAGATTAATAAGAATACTTTAGCTTCTAAGAAACTTTCAGTAGAGTCATTCATTCCTGATTTACCTAAACGTTTCAGTAGTGTTTATGCTTTATCTCAAGAGTCTTTGGGTGATGTGATTGCTTCTTTAGAACATTACGATGCTCTGGCTTTAGAGTACGGTGTGGAAGCTGTAAATAATGCTTACGAATTAGTAAATACCCAAATCTCTCAAGAAGCGGCTGGTGACTTTGCTTCTGACTTAGGTGCTGCTGCTCTTAACTACGCCATCAATAAAGGTCGTCAATACATGGATAAAAAAGTAGACGATCTTTTGGGACTGAGCGAACCTGAAGAAGAAAACAAAGAAACTGAATTTGTTGGTAACAATGCTCAATCCAATGCTAAAGACCTTAACGACATGCAAAGCTTGGCAGTCGGTAAACTCTTGAATGTTTCTCTGTCTCGTGACGGGGTTAAAGCAGACATCACCATGCTGTTGAAACCAACATTAGTAGGATTGCGTTCTACTTCAATCGCAGCGATTGCAGGTATCTCTAAGAAACCCACTTCCTTCCGTGAACGTTGGATTGCTTTCTGGGATCGTGACCAAATTCAATCTGCATGGGACTGGATCTCTTGCCGTGACTTAGTAGAAGCACACCGTCGTCATTTAGTAGAAGATACCACTGGTTATTACGAACAAACTTATAAGAAGAATAAGAACAATCAAATTTCTTCTTTGTTGACTGGTGATTACTCAGTAGGTACAGTAGCCAATACTTGGATTATTTCTGATTCTACTGCGGCTCGTATTGAAGCCACAATTGGTTCTCGCCTGTCTAACAAACGTGCTCGTGATAAGTTCATGGCTGAATCTGGTTGCATGACTTTGATTGTTTATAATCCAGATTACCAACGTGTGTTCTTGTATAATCATGGTTTAGAAGATGTTTCTGAAATCACCATGCAGTACCTGAAGAAAAAATCCGAAAGTGCTAACTTCGACATGGATGTCTTTAAATTGATGTCTCAAGGTTCTGCACCTATTATTTAATCCATCATTGAGGTTAAAAATGAATCAAGAAATTTCACGAGAAGGTTTTAGCTTCTCAGCCATCTTTGATGGTGTAGTAAACTTCTTTAAATCTAACGATATCTCCGATATCTTGGAAGATACACGTAATCGTTTGCGTGATTCTGCCATTCCAGCAGTCTCTATTGCCATTGAAGAAACCAAATCATTGGATTTCTCTTCTAACAAAACTTACCAAATGGTTTTGGCTAATGTTCGTCGCCATTATGGTAACAATACTGAGAAACAAGGTTTGTTTGAAGCTTTGGGTAATATCCTTTTGCATTGTGAAACTACTATTAACGATTTGATTAAATTGGTTTCCAAATACTTCCCAGAGAAAACCGATCGTAACTCAATGACCTATCCTTTAGCCCAAATCATGGCTTTGGGAGAAACAATTGACTTCTTAACTAATTTTATTCCTAAGTATATTCGTTACTTTGTTGCAGAACATCTCCAACAAGTTGCCAATATCCCGATGAGTAAAACCGTAACTAAACCACAAGAGCTTTATATTAAAACCAACATGATTGACTTTTATCGTTCTATTGATACTTTGTCTCGTGTTTCTTTGAAAAACTTAGAAGCTCAAATTCGTGGTATTCCTGATGTCATCGTTTCTGAGGATGGTTCTGAAAAGAAAATGTTCCAAGAATCTAAATTAGATCCTACTGGGGCAGTTCGTCGTTTTACGACTACAGGTAACATCCTTTACTATATCCAAATGGCTTGGGTAGATTACCAAAACTATCGCTACAAACTCTCTAAAGAAGAATTGGAATCCATTCGTATTGAACTGGATTACATGAATTCTGTGCTTTCTAGTGGTCAAGGCGATGCTTACCTAGAGAAACAAAAAGAGAAGTCTATTGAACGTATGTCTAAACTGGAATACGAAATTGATAAGTACGAGAAACGTGCTTTGGGTTCTCGTTACTAATTGAAGAAGGAATATTAAGATGATGAATACTTATTCAGAAGCAGTTCTTGATATTCCTTATAAAGATTCTACTAAAGCTAATGATTTTCAGCTAGAGTACAATTTTTGTAAGGTTACTCCTTCTAAACATTTTGGTTTCGTGTATAATTCCCCACTTAAACGTTTAGGCTTACCGGACATTTGGCAAGTCGACAATTATGGTATTAAGACAGTCAACACTGTTTCTAATGCTCCTACACACACTGTAGGATTAGCAGTAGGCTCTGAAGATGTGGATTATGTCTACGCCATGTATTTGGATCATCCTGAGTGGTTTGAAGGCAGTTCCGAAGCAGCGTTTAAGAATGTAGACGCAGTGATTAACTTAACGTTAAATCACATGGGTAAAGATTACTATTCTTTATTCAAGAAAGCGTATCAAGATGGATATACCAATAAACATGTTTGGGGTATGATTCGAGATATCTTGTTAGATGTCGGTATTAAAGCCAATGCAGATGACAAACCCATGTTCCCATTGGGTTATCATTTAGAAGTCATGAAAGATTACATTACTGATAAGTTTAATCGTAAAGTCGGTGATGGTTCTCTTTCTGCTAAGAAAGAACAATTCTTTCATGAAGGTATTTCTTCAACAGATTTCTCTAAATACGTATTTGGTCAACCAGGTGACGAAAACACCATTAACTTTATTCGCCAATGTTTAGTCAAAGGCGGAGTGGGTTTATTGATTACTTACTTAAACGCCATGTATGGTTCTTTGATCATTCGTAAAGAGGTATAATCATGGAAGGTGAGATCGTATTATTAGGAACAAGACTTTTTGTTAAGAAAGTAGAAAAGAAATGAATAGTCTGTTAGACATTCCTGTAGAACTGGATAAATGTGAGGACGAAGAGAAAGTCGTCATCCTACATCCTTCTGTAGAGAATGTCCCTAGCGAAGAAAAAGAAAGTCATGACTCTGAAACTGGAGTCACGCTTTCTAAAAATCGAGAAGATGCAGAGACAGTGAAAACACTTTTAGATGTAGTGGAATCCGTAGAGAGTTTTAAAACTCGTTTACAATCCATGAAAGAAGAAAATGTGAAACTGTCCTATGAATCTTTAAATGAATTCAACCAAGAAATCACTATGGCTTTCAGAAAAGGTAATCTTGAAGATCCTTTGCCTATCTACTTGTCTCAAGAAGCATTTTCTGATGTCTTTGGACATGATGAAGTATACGAAGAAATCATTTCTCGTATTGAAGCCATTAATGATAAATTGATGCAAACAATTAACCTAGCGAAAGGAAACAGTTAATATGTCTAGTTTGTTAGATTTGATTAGTCGTGAAGAACACACTATCATTGAAGATCCTGTTGGTAAGCCTGAAGAAATCACACCAGAAGAACCTGAAAATGTACCTGCCGAAGGTGGTGTACAAAATGGTAAGGAAGAGAAGTCTGACGAAACCAGTACTGATGTCGAAGGTGCTGAAGATGCTTTGCTCGGTGATGCTTTGAAAGCTGTTGCTTCTTTGGAAAATGTAAACCGTACTTTGACTCAGTTTGTAAAACACGGTATCTCTATTGACCGTGAGTCATTGATATCTGCTTATAAAGATATTTCTAAAGCCTATACTGATAATGGCTTGAAAGAGCAAACTCCTCTATTGTTGTCTGTAGAATCTCATCAGACTCCTGTTACCCGTACCAAAATGGTACAAGATCTGGTTCTGTCTGTAGAAGGTCAGATCAATGCACTCTTGAAAAACGTAGAGACAATTCAAGACAATCGTATTGCCCGTATTAAAGCACGAGTAGCCGCAGTTTCTCAAGAAGCTTTGCATCCCGAACTTTCTACTGAAGAAATCATGACTCTGGGTCAAATTGCAGTTTCTAATAAACCCGCAGAATCTATTGGCGAGTCTATTTGGAATGACTTGACTAAAAAACAAATGGTTTATCTTCCTTTCGAAGCTAAAGACGTAAGTTATTTCAAAGCGATTAAAGTGGAAGATGAAGAAACTTTGGTTAAAACGCTTCGTGATAACCTGCGTAGCATGACCGCTGGAAAAGATTTGAAACTGTACCCATTGAGCTTCCGTTCTTGGAAGAACTCTCCTATGGATCAAAACTCTACCGGTAATGGTTTCCTTGTTCGTATCGATCTTCCAATGACTGATCGCAAACTTTGGCGTGAATTCTGTGATGAAATCAGCAGCTTGATGGATGACCATAAAGACGAATCTGGTTTCTGGAATAAAGTCTTCATGATCGGTGCTGCTAATAACCACAGCAAAGTACACACCAAAGAAGACCAGTATAAACGTTTCGCTAAAGTGTTAGAACACATCTACAAACAAGCGAAAAAAGTATTCGACTTCTAATCTTTTTATCTATAATAGAGAGGGGCTTGCTCCTCTCTATTATATGGTAAAATGCTCTTAAAATAGCTATTTTGTATATTTTAAGATTTTTTAATCAAAAGCTTTTCATTAAACAATTTTTAAAATAAGGATGACAAAATGTCTTTATACGATCTCTGGCGCGCAGGGGTGTCTGTATCTAACTTGGACGCCACTCAAGATAACGTTGCCGTAGTAAAAGAAACCGTAGAAGAATCTGAAAAAGAAGAAGCTCCGGTTGAAGAAGTAAAAGAAGAAACTACTGAAGAAGTTAAAACTGAAGAAGCTCCAGTAGAAGAATCTGAAAAAGAGGAAGAAGTTCCTGCTGAAGAAACCGAAGAAGTGACAGTAGAAGAAACGCCTGAAGGTGAAGAAGTCGTTCAACCTGAAGAGTTGGAAACTGAACTTCTGGAAGTTCAAGAAGATCTTGCTGACGTAGCTGAAGAAGAAGCACAAATCGATAACGTTGAAGAACAAATCGACGAAGCTGAAGAAGCTGCTGTTGCCACTGAAGCTCTGATTCACAACCTGCTCTATACTAAAAAAGTAGGTGGTGGTATTACTCCTGCCCATGCTGAATTGGTACACGAACACGTTAAAGTGATCGGTAAACAATTGGGTTGGGGTAAACGCGATATTCCTAACTTGGAATATTCTAGTGAATCTTTCGCTACTGTTGGTGCGATCTCTTTGACTCAAGAATCCATCATCCAATCTGCAAAAGACATGTTGTCTAAAATTGTTCAGTCTATCATCGAAGGCGTGAACTGGGTAATTCAACAAGGTGTTGCGATTTGGAACAAACTGTTTGCCAGCTTTGAGAAAATGGCAAACACTGCTCGTAAACTTCTGGATTATGCCAATTCTAAAGCTGGTGCCGAGCTGAAAGAAGGTCGTGAAGAAATCACTAATGCTTCTCTTCTGAAAGCAGTTGGTGAGAATGGCTTCTTGCCTACTTTTGCTACTCTGGAAGATGTGACCAAACAAATGGTTCAACACTGGGTACCGATGAAAATCCAAGCTAAAGTAGATGCTCTGATCGAAGGTCTGAGTGGTGCCACTTTGGGTGATGTGGTTAAAGCTGCTAAAGCCGCTGCTTACAACAAAGCTGGTGCTCAAGCTCAAGCTGGTAGTGATGTTAAACTTCTGCCTAACAAAGCAGCTAGTGCTGCTGATGTAGATGTTGAAGTCATCAATGAAGCCGTTGAAAAAGGTTCTTTTGCTTTCTTGACTGATAGCATTAAATCTATTGTTGAATATGCAATGGACTCTCTGCCGTTCGTTAAAGAAAACACCAATAAAGAAGAATTGAAACTCTTCGGCGTAGAATTGCGTCAAGGTGAAGGTGTTAAATCTTCTCCAGTTCTTCCAGGTAACCGTGCCATCGTTTTGATCCACCCATCTGTTAAAGATTGGCTGAAAGACATTTCTGAAATCAAACTGATGAACTTGGGTTCTGCCGCTAAGATCTTCCGTGCTAAAGACAAGTACAAAGCTACTGCTGACGCAACAATGGAAAACATCGCCAGCCAAATCGATGGTTTGCCACGTTTGCAATACAAAATGGTTAAACTGGATCAAATCCGCGATAAACGTACTTCTCTGAAAACACCTAAGATGAAAGAGTTGATCGTTGCTTGCGAAAGCTTGATCGAATTGTGCGAACAATGTGGTTCTCTGAAACGCCATTTGGACGGTGCAGCTGCTTACTACAAAAAAGTACAACGTAAACTGAGCATGATCAAAGCAGGTGTTGCAGCCAGCACTATGTTCTCTGGTGGTTACTTGCAAAAAGCGATTCGTGCTATCCTGAAATGGGTACGTAGTTCTCTGATTATCTTGCGTGAGCCAGGTGCTTCTTACTGCTCTTACATGGTTAAAGAGTTGTCCCAACTGGGTGCTCTGACTCGTACTGGTATTGAAAGCTACGAAGTTAAAGCAGCTTAATCTTTATTGATTAGATAATTTATTCCTCCTACCTGTAAAAGGGTAGGAGGAATATTTTATTTATGTTTTCTTTAAATTTAAACGAAATACAGACCTATATTATTATATTGGATCCCCTGTCCTCTAGCCTATAGAGGCTTATAGCTATAAGTTTATTTTTAAGGAATAAATGAATGAACACATCATTAAACAATATTTCAAAAGGGCATTACGCTAAACGTATCTATTGCGGGTATGATAATGCAGTCGGTTACGACTTATCGATTTCTTCTACTCATGTGAGAGATAAACGCAATGGTTTATTAGGTCGGTTTAGAGTGACGAAGGAATACTTAAACTGTACTTCAGAAACTTTATTAGTTTCCGATAGAACAGGATTAGTCGTACCTCTATATCCTACACCTGAATATGTAGCAGAACGATATAAAATCTCTCCTGTAAATGGTAGAGGGGTTTATATCGTATTGCGATTCAATACCAATGGTTGGAATGCCAGACATATCTTCGAATATTGTAAGGTATTTGAAGAAATGGAAGAAGATGAAAAAGAACAATTCTTTGAGAATAACCCTATTCTTAAGGAATTCTATCATCGTATTCAAGATCGTTGGGCACCTTATTTTTCAGAAAGAATTCCTGCCAGAGGATACGAAAGTCTATTAGATGGTGAAGTCACTGATGACCTCGTATTCTTTATTAACGAAGAAGATATTCGCAATCAGAAAGTACTTTACGATTCTGCACTGGATATTGCTTTATCTTTCGATGATATTTCCCATAAGCGAATTTATCATCCTTCTGTATTGGATTCTAATGCGATTCCTTCTGAAATCAATAAAGTGATTAAAGAATCTTTAAACGATACTAATCAATTAGAAACCGTTAGATTGGTTTCATCTAAATCGATTACCATGTATCGTAAAATAGGAAAACATATCCAGAAGATTGTTTCCAAACTTCCAGTTAATGGAGAGAAAGAAGGACTCTATTTCATCAGTCCTGCTATTGACGAAAATGGAGAAGAGTATGCCATCAATGAAACCATTGATCTCAATGATCGAAATCATTTAGCAGAATTCTATATTTTCCGTACCTACGACGAAGCGCGTAATTTTAATTCAGATGTGGAATTGATTAAACTCAAAACCCAGTATGAATTAGAAACCATGGAAATGAAGAAAGAGATGACGATTCAGGAAGCTAAGCATAAAGAAGAATTAGCGAAAATCAAGAATGCTGAACTATCATTGAAATTAAAAGAGTTTGTTCAAGAGACTGTGCATAAGCGCGTGATGCGTGAAATGGAACATAGAGAGAAAATCGAAACTCGAGATCAAGCCTTTAATGAGAAGTTAGATGATAGACGATATAAGCTTTGGGAACGAGTGATGGATCAAGAAGAAAGAATTCAAGATCGAGAATTCTCCCAGAAGGATAAACAAGCAGAAAATGAGCATAAACGCTATTTGAAAATGAACGATATTCAGAATGCGGAATTAGCACTGAAGATGAAGATGATGGAACTACAATCCAAAATGGAGCAAAAGCAATTAGATCACAACAAACAAATCAGCAACAACTGGGTAACGGGTATTATGGGTATTTCTTCGATTATCGGTACATTTTGTAAGATATTCGGATCTGCTACAGGCAATCAAGCCATCTCTAAAACAGGTACAATCTTACAAGCACTAGCGGCAGTCAATCCCCAGACCATAAACCAAGTAAAAGGTATGTTTGGCTAAAAAGTAAAATAAAATATTGGTAGTGCAATATTATATTGACTCTTTCTAACCCAAACTGTTAAAGGAAAACGCCATGAATCCTGCATTAAACAATTTTATTAAAGACAATTCGCCAGTCATCGATCCTCGGATCGGTGATGGCATTTCGTATAGCGAGTCTGGTAAAATTCCAGCATTTATCGATCGAGTATTACGAATCAATTCTGCTTCATTCCCAAAAGGCATGGTCTATAAAGGATTGCGTAAAGCCACTCCTTTAGAAGGCTATAAATACCAAACTCGTCCATTGAATAATATTCGTCGTTACGACATCAATCGCAATGATATCCGAATGTACGTATTCGATTTTGAATTCAATGGTACACCCATGTCTAAGTATATTTACTTACCCTTCATTTCTCGTCATGGATTCATGCACATGAATGGTGTAAAGTACGTGGTTTCACCAGTTGTAGCCGATGGCATCATGACCATTAAGCCTAACAGCATTTTCGTGAAACTCATTAAGACGAAACTTTGGTTTGAACGATTCGTAACCCAAATCGTAGTAGATGGTGTACGGGAATACGTACCAATCTATTTCTCTAAGATTCACCATAAAGAATCCGATGGTAGTGCCGGTGGTCGCATGATTAAAATGAAACCTACTCTGGTACACTACCTTTGCTGTAAATACGGATTAACCAAAACCTTAGAGCTTTTTGGTTTAACTGATGTACGAATGGTAGATATTCAGGAATTCAAAAACAACCCAGATCAATATCCTCGTGAGGATTGGGTAGTCATTGAATCCACAGGTAAGAAACCAGCACGTACTTATTCGTACATGCTCTATACCCCAATGCAATATCTCTTCTTAGTACCGCGTAAAGAATACGAAGCCATTTCGACTTCTCCATCCGTTATGGGTACATTGATCTATATCTTGGAACACTTCCCTTCTCCACGAAGAATGAATCCAGATACGATCAATAACATCGATGCATGGCGATTAATGTTGGGTGAATCCATTCGTTCATCCGATGAACATTATGCCGTGATTAAAAATGCCATGGATAAACACATGATTTCGCTAGACGAATATGTGGATGAAATGGTACACGATGATTTTAAACGCATTGGTTTTGCTCAAATCGATTCTGTCTATAAGCTTTTCATCTTCATTGTACAGAACTTTAACCTGATGGTATCTGAAGTGAATAAGATTGCGACTTCTAATTCATTCTACGGAAAACAATTACAAGTCCTCCAATTCTTGTTATTCAATATCGTCAAAGCGATCAATCGTTGCTATTTTGAATTGAATAGTTTACGCATTGAGCAAGAACGTGATCCAAACAAAAACATTAAGGATGATGATATTCGTAAAATCCTAAACAATATCCGTCCTGAAGAAATCATGCGGATTAAAGAACATGCAGAGATTATTCCTGTAGAAGATCCAACTGATTTGCCTTTGTTGAAATTAGGCAGAATCGTCGTACCTCAAGAGAAATCAGATAAGCTGCGTACAGCCAAGACTTCTTTTGATGTCAATTCTCCAGAGAATAAACTGAATGCTTCTTTGATTGAAGCAGGTGCTGCATTAGACATGGCTAAAGCAGACCCAGCAGGTCGCAACCGTATTAACCTTTTCGTTAACCTCTCGGATGATCTCACGATTATCCCTAACCCTAAACTCGAACCGATCATGTCTGAATTGAGAGACAAACTCGGTCAAGACTAACTATTATAGGAAACCCTAATCATGTTACAACAAATCTCTTACACCCAAAATACGCAGTTTGCTCATTCTGCTATTCAACAACTCTTGAATCAACATGTCGCTAATGCCGATACGGTATTGCGTCAAGTGGTCCGTCAAGTGATTCAAAACCAACCACAGTACTTCCAAGAGGTATACAATACCATTATCCATTTCGTGGAAGCAGAAACCATTCAAGGTCGTCTGAATCCTCAAGATGGTAATGCATTGAATGGTGCCGTATATAACATCTTCAATAACTACGTGGCGTACATGGCAAGTAACTTGGGTGAACAAAATCTCCCAGCAGGTGCCATTAACTATCAAAACCGTCAAGCTATTCAGCAGTCTGCAGCAGATTACGTGAATACGCGTGATGGCGTGATGCGTTTCTTGGTGAGCTATTATCAAAGTCAAGCACGTCAGCCGGTACAACAGCCTTTTGCTCAGCAAAATCAATTCATGGGTAACACCATGCCGATGCAAGGTTTTGGACAAATGCCTCAAATGGGTAATCAAATGGGTTTTAACCAATTCGGTCAAATGCCACAAAATCAATTTGGTGGTGGTTTCTCCTTAATGGCTTCTAATGCAGGTAGTACCAATACGGCTAACATGAACATGAACCTGATGGGTAACCCGAATACTCAACCTACTCAGTCTAAACCAGTCTCTGATCAAGAGATCCAAAGCTCTTACTTTAACTTTGGTAATCGTAATGGTAACAGTAATAGTGACAGTAGTAATAATGGTTCTCCATTTAGCTATTATACCAATACTGGCTTGTCTGACGAAGAGATTGAAGAGCGTGGTACGAAACAGTTGCGAGATCAATTGTCAGCAGAGAATGAAAGTCGACGCAAACGTTATCTTGAAGAAACTGCTCGTGAGTACGAAGAGTACGAAGCACAACAACGACAAGAAGCCATCATTCAACAACCTGAAATTTACACAGGTGATGAATTTGAAGACTTCATTGAAGACATGAGTGCGACAACTCCTGAAGAGAAACAGTACTTCTATCATCAGTTAGCAAATGAGAATAAAGCTAAAGCTGCTTTAGCTGAACTCGAACGCCGTGAACAAGAAGAAGAGCAACAATACGCCAATGATTGGGATAACCAAACACTCGTCATGGACAACATCCATTCGACTAAACCGTATGTTGCACCCGTATCCGTTCAGGAAGTGCCTGTAGAGAGCGAAGAAGACCGTATCATTCGTACGCAAGGTAGTGAGGTACCTCCAGCAGAGAACGTGCCTGTACGCGTCGTTAAACGCAAACCACGCCGTGTGATCAATAACAGTTGGATGGCTATTCCAGAAAAAGGATTAGATGTTTGGACTGAAGGTAATGAAGAGTTAGATGAACATCGCCATGATTATGCACCACGTGAGATGTATCCGGTGTATGACCATGAGATTGAATGGGTAGAAGAAGAAGGTGAAGAAGTAGGCTATCTGAACTACAAAGCCGAAGATCGCTACTATCGTGAAGTGGTCGCCTTCCGTAATCCTGCTTGGACGACTTGGATTTTAACCAAGTATACCGAGATAGGTTATCGTGTTGACTTAAACGAGTATGACTACCCTGTTCAAGTTACTTATAAATTATCCGAGGAAGAAAGAATGGAGCGCGAACGCCACATTATTCCGAATACCAAACCTGATACTCGTTTCATGAGTAATGGCAATCCTTATTCCGAAGGACACAATGATACTTCATTGCTCAAAGCAGCTGATAACTTATTGCTCTCTGAAGAAGAAATGCAAGAGCAATTAGCGAAGTTGACTGAAGCAGAAAAAGAATATGCCTATGTAGAATACGACGGCATTACACGGGAAGTAAGCAATGATCAAGAAATTGTGAATACTTGCTTACTGAATCGTCGGTTGAACAATCCAGATGCTAAAGCTGCTGTCTTTAGAATTGTCAGCAGCAATTTAGCCTTCTCGGAAACCAATCAAGATGAGTTGTTGAAAGAAATCAAACATTGCGAAACAATGGAAGAGTTCTACGACAATATTTACACTCCTCTGAAGAAAGCAGAACCCGTATTAGCCAAACGCTTGAGTGATGTATTAGACCGAGCGTATGCACGTCTATTGGTGAAATGCGGTTTGCCTAATGTGAAAGTGACTTGTGTGATTGACATTTATCCTGCTGTAGAAAATACGCAGTTTAAACACCATCCATTACGCAAAGAACAATATCGCATTGCTTTGCAAGAAATGTTCCAAGATTTCTTGTCTGAAGAATTCATGGGTGAAGACATTTTGACCTCATCCGAAGACCCTGAGTCTAAGTACATGGCAGTAATACCTGTTACTGGCTCTGTAGTCGTCGTAGATAAAGAATTAAATGAGTTTGAGGGGTTGGTAAGCCCAACCGGTAGAAAGGACCGTAGCAGCTGGTATGAGCTGGCTATTGATGACCATGTAGAATTGAATACATTCTTGATCAATCTCATGGAACGCAATAAACACCATTCTAAAGAGTTCTATTTAGTGACTAAGGATGGTGTACTGATTGAAGCCATTAAAGGATTTAATACTTTAACGAAAGCTGATAAGGTATACGTCCGAATTGTTTGCTAATTAAATCAGTAAGGGATAGTATCTGGTGAATCTAGGTATTATCCCTACCTAACCTTTTTACCCTACCTCAATGAAAGTATTACCATGCACTTTAATAGTACAATAACCCTCAAAGAGCAAACAGAAATTGCTCAACTGATTCGTGATCACAATTTACGATTTAAAGATACTGAGTTTTTCAAGCAATTAGAAGAAAAGCCAGAAGATCGTAAGAAGAAGTATAAAGATGTAGTATTAGAATTTAACCAAGTATGTCATCGCATTAAAGAAGCAATGTATTACATGGATGAATTGGTGAAGTTAGAAGCAATTGGTAATGACACTACTCCTTACCCCACTAACCGAGCCATCAGATTCGATACTCCATTCTTATCTAAGTATACAAAGTATTCACAATTCAATGCTTTGTTAGATAAGATCAACGAACAATTACAAGCAGTCGTCGATATCCTGAAAGCGTCATTTGACACTACGCTTTTGACCGCTATATTAGGATATCAAGATAAAGGGTTTGTGTCTGATTTAAAGATGCGTCAAGAAGGATCAAAAACTCAAGTATTAATTATGTTTACCAAAACGTATAAAACCAAAATTGCAAACCGATGGTTTGATATTCCAATAAGGATTTCTATGTAAAGAAAACAATTGTAACAAATTTGTTGTAACAATTTACAAAACAAAAGTAAATAATACTAAATACACAATTTAGGGTTTAAGAAAATAGCGAGCATAAATCCCTAGGGAGGCCTTTCGGTCTCCCTAGGGTGTAAGCTATTTTTGGTTTGAATTACTATTCTTTTTAGTCAGCAGGACCATCTTGAGCTTCATTACCACTCATGTTGGCATCGCCTTCTTGATTACCTTCCTGATTACTTTCTTCAGAAGTGTCATCAGAGAATGGATCTTCATCACTCATGTCTCCCATGTCACCAAATGGATCTTCCATATCACCACCTGAAGAATCAGAATCAGTGTCACTACTACTGCTAGAAGAATAATCGTCTTCAATGACCATATCATTCGCTTTCAATACAGCAGAAGTCGAATCTGCAATGTTCTTACCTTCTTTAAAGAATTCAGTCATCGCTTTAACGGTTTTAATCGTTAAGTCACGAATGGCTTTATTCTTCTCGTAAGTTTGAACACCGTCATCCGATACAGTAATGTAATTCATGATCTCAGGCATATAGTTGTTCTCTAACATCCAATCACGTAACAAGTCACCTTTTACGATCTTAGCGTATTGTTCAACCATGGATTCACCATCTTCAGAAACCAAAGACTCAGGAATCACATCTTGAGAGATCACAAACTCAATCGCTTTATCCACACGTTCTTCGTATTGCTGTAACTGTTCTGCTTTAGATTCATGATTGTCATTAGGCGGAGCAGGTAAGTTCACTTCAAAAGCAGAAATAAACTTATCAATAATCCCATCAATCAATACTTCTATTGCAGAAGAAGCTAATCCTTTAACAGAAAGTGTTTTATCACCTGAAGCTTCTTTAATGTTCTCGATAATCTCTTCTAAGTTATCACGAATAATCTCACGCAATCGTTTGTGTAAGTAAGGCGATACAGAAATCGTTTTACGTACAAAATCGGTTAACAGAGGATTGAAGCGATCTTGTTTTTGGAATGCAATCAAACTTGTAATAAAATTACCTTGTAAGACATTCGCAGCAAATTCCGTAGACAAAGAGTTATCCACCATGTCAGGAGTCAAGCCCGTACCCATGATGGTATCGCGTTTAATACCTTCGGCGACTTCGTTATCAGGCGTAGGAATATCAGCAGTTGTCTTCGTAACATCGTGACCAATCTGAGGAATCTTAGGATTGTCTGATTCAATAGCCATTCTAATATTCGATTGATTCACACGATCTTCAATGGTTTGTACATTCGAAGCACCAATAATCAAACCAGAGTTAGAACGAGATTGTAATGCCATGACATTGGCAATCTGTATGGTCTTACGAGGATCTGGATCTTTCTCATCAATTCGTAAGGTTACTAAAGTCTCAGGAATTGAATTCATAATCCCTGCACGTAATTGTGCCAACATGAATTGAATACGAAGCGAAATCAAGACTTTCATGTTATCCAATAAAGAAATACCAAAGCCACGATTATCGTAATCAAATGCCATGTAAGACATGACTTCTTTAGGCACGAACAATACTCGTGTTCTTTGACCTCTTAATGCACGATAAAACATGATACGAGAAACTTCAGCAGAATCTCCTACATCTAAGTTCTTACCATACAAACCATTCTTCAATCGATCTAAGATGTCTTTAATAATGGCATTAGAGTGGATACGAGAGAGCATTTCCAATTGTCTAGCTTCATCTAGCTTATTAGAGAAACCTTCAAACATCGTCTTACCTTGTTGAATCAAGGAAGAGGCCATGGTATTAACGGTCATGCGACTATTGTAACCATTTGCTAGTTCACGATAATAATTCACAGGTTTTGCTTTAGATAAGGGATTACCCTCTTCATCATGCAAAGCTAGATAACCTACGTGTTCAGAAGGCGCACCTGGTTTGAAAATAGGAATGACTGCTTCTGCTGGATAATTAATGAAAATAGGTTCATCCAAGTTTTCACGTGCAGTTTGACTATCGTTCTTTAACTTCTTCAGTTCTAACACATCAGTATTGTAACTGTTGATATCGTCAATCTTTCTAAAGATCTTATCAATAATGTTTCGATCTGAGAAAGTCTCACGTTCTAAAGAAGTCGGTTTAAAACCAGTAGGAATACCAGCAGCACGAGCAGACTCTTGAGAGATCATTTCTTTACGAATAAAAGATTGTCTTAAGATAGACAAATCATCACTCACTTCTACTAAAGTATCGAGTTTACTAGAATCAAACTTAATGTTCCATACACCTTCTTCAGAAATCTCAATCGTTTTATCTGCCGCATCTTTATGAGTTTTGGCATACTCCTTCGGTAACTCAAATTCTATGTTCTCAGGTACACGAATAGAAGTATTATAATGTTCTGTGGATTTAGAGACTCTCGGTTCAAAACCATCATCCGTATTTCCAAAGTGTACTTCTACAGATTCATGAGAAACCATAGGTTTACGGGTAAACTGTTTCGGATGATTTTCTTGATAATTAGGTTGACCTAAGAATCCCCGTGAAGGACGATTACTGTTCAGTAAGAGTTGTTCGACATGAGATAAAGATTCTTGAGACAAACGAATAGAATAGGATTCTTTAGATTGTTCTACTAAATCACTGTTAATGATTTCATCTAAAGCGGCTTCTGGAATGACAGCGGTAATGTGTGCACCTTTTAAGAAGAGAATATCGTAAAGAATCTTATAGAGTTTGCCTTCAATATCGTGATGTTTCTTAAAGTACTTCTTAATCTCATCGGTAATGATGGTAATGGTATTTTGAGGAAATAAGTTTTTAGGTGGTCTGAATTGTAATTCAGGCTTCATCAAGTACTTCGGTGACAAGATATAGCTACAGAGAATCTGTGCCGCTCTTTCCATGTCAGGAAGCAATTGCATAATGGTTTCGTTATCATCAATCTCCTGAGCTTTTTCAGAAGAGATGCCTAACATGTAATCTAAGTCAGGAGTGGTATTGGATAAATCACCATTGTTTTTAAAGGATTCCTCCTGACGTGAAGAATTCAATTTAGACAAAAGAGCATAGACGGCAGGATTCCCTTTAATGTCTGACTCATCTAAATCTTTAGCACTGCTTTTATTTTTTAATTGCAATGCAATATTTTTAAGTAATTGGTTGTCCATTGTTATTGATCCTTAACAGTGGTTAATTTAAGCAAAAGGTTTAAAGGCTATGTTATCTGATTTCGATTATCACTATAGCGTTTATATTGATAAGAATATAGGCTTGGTTTCTACGATGATTATCAAGTCTGAATATCAAGCGCAGGACATGAATGACGCTGTTCGTGTCAAGACTAGAAACATGAATGCTGTAGACGAATATCGTCCAGAAACATGGATCTATTACAAACACATCGCAGGTGAATATCACGAGACTGATACACCGATGACAGTAGTGTCTATGGACACTACGGAAACAATCATATTCAATAAAGAGAATCTAAAAACTCACCGCACTACTCGACAAGAATACTCTTACGGAACGAAGAAATACGAAGAGCTAGTAGAGCGCTATCCAGATAAAGAATTACTGATTAAAGGGATACTGAATCCGTGTGATATTCAAGTAGCTATTGAAGCCAAAGAAGGTACGATACTCTCTTACGACAAATCCTTTGTCGAGTCCAATGAATACTCCTTAATGGAGCGTTTACAAAATTGGATTTATGGCATGTATAATCGCTGGTATCAAAAGCAGTATAATATTAATAACAAATATTTCAATATTGCTTTTTGGGGTACTTTCTATCCTAAGTTAGTAGAAGCCTTAATGACGATAAGAATGGAGATGTGTTTAACGAATGAAGCACACTCTTATCACTACAGACGATTCCTAGCTTCTCATGGTTTCTTAGATTTCTACTTAGACCAGTTAACCCCTAAACAAGCGATTATCTTCTATAAGAATATTCGTTGGGTAGAACGATACGTAGGACAGAAGCGTACGCAGAAATGGCTGATTGAAAAAGTATTGACCATGCGTAACTTACCGCTGTCTGAATACAACATGCTCCAATGGGACAGTGATGTGGTTAAGACTGCTAAAGTCAAACCTGTATTTGAGAAAGTCTCTTTGAATGGTTTGGAATACATTATTCCAGAATTAGATACTTTAACCTTAAAAGACATGCTGGATAAAGAAGATCCATTAGCACCTTATAATGTTAAAGAAAGAGATAATCTAGAATCGATCGCTTATAAAGATACTTCAGGCTCTCTAGATTCATTCGCTAAAACCAAAGTACTACAATCTAAAGCGATTGATTACTCTGGTTCTGAACAGTTTACGCTAGAGAGAGCATTGATTGATACATGGATTGAAATGGCTTCTCGTGGTTTATATAAAGCCTACATCATGGTTAATCATCCTTTAACGGGGGAATTGATTCCATTATCTGGAAAAGATGCATTACTTCTTTATACCTACTGTATTTATAAATACTACGGAATTAAGGATAATTGTATTCCAGATTATACGATTGGAATTATTCCTCGATTAGAGAAACCATCTCGTGAAGAATTAGAGAAATCTGTTCCTGATCCTGCTTTAGTGGATAAACGATTTAAAGACTTCATTGATGGTCAATACATGAAGATCAAACCCATCATTGATACTTTCTCTTTCTACGAGCAGGCACATGAATTGTTTAAACGATTGAATGATGGCATTAATGCAGTCAATGAAGATGAACACTTAGATGGTCGTGCTTATAAAGAAATGATGTTCTATCGTCTTTATGCGACTAAAGTCGTTTCCTTCAGAACGCCTCAAGTACAAAACTTTACTCAGTTCTTAGATTCGATTTCTCTAAATCTAAAAGATGTCAGAAACAGAAATGATTTCTTGAAGTTAGGTAATGACATTTACAAACGTGCTACTGGTTTGAATAACGTCAAAGTAAACTCCTTGTACAATACGCACAAAGCGATGATACAGTTGTTGACTAAGCTCTCTTCCTATTCTGTACACTATATTCGTGAGATCAATGAATCTCCGATTACGTCTACGAACATGAGAGCTTTGCGTTTAGATGGTGGAGGACGTAAACATGCTCGTTACATTGGTAACTTGAATGAAGGAACGTCTATCTCTGTAGTAGACACAGAAACCAAAGCACATCAAAGTGCATTAGATCATGACTATACGGATAATAAGATTTACATTGAGCCACGTATTCGTGGTGCGGCTCGTGTGAATATTTCAGTAGACGTGAAGAATATTGACACGCCTAACAGTGGAGTACGGTTAATCCATCAGGTCAATACAGGGACTTATTGTACAACACCCGCGGATGATTTAACTGGAATAGAGAATCCAGCTAATTTACCTCCAATCCCTGGCATGAAAGCTTTCCTCTCTTTACCATTAAAAGAAAGAAGAAAAGCCATAGACTGTATTGGTGCTTCTTTGGATTGGGAACCTTTCCCAGTCAATACCGAAACACCAAAAGAAGACATCGATTGGAACTTCCAAACGAAATCCATTGATGGTTTTGACTACAATAAATAAGGTTTAGTGGTGGGGTATTATTACCCTACCACGATCTTTATGACGATACATTGAATCTAATTCTCTTAAATATATTAAAAGGATATTAACCATGGCGAAACCCGTTATTCCTAATAAGCGTAACGCCTTTGAATCGGTACGTACACTGATTGGTAATGAAAACCAAGTCATTCGTGAGTTAGGACTCCCTTACACGGTCAAACAGAATACCACGCTGAATCAACTCTTGGGTATTAACCAATCTGTCGTACCACCTGCTACAACCATTCCCACGATTGGTTACTTCTGTATTGGTTACGGTGGTATTTCATTGCAAAACTGTACCAATGATTCGGATGCTTTCCCGATTCCTAAAATCTTCCAACACACTGCTGAAGATACTGGTTTGTTTAAACCCGTGCCTTTTGTCATGCGTGAGTTTAATAACGACTTGACTGCTCAAGAGCGTACGCGTTATGCATTGCGTGTGGTGGAAACCTATAAAAACGTGAAGTATTATTCTTATTACTTAAAACGTTTGGATCTCTCTAAAACCCGTGTAGAAACCAAAATCATTACCGTAGGTGATGATGGTAACTTGACTGAAGAAGACTACGCTCCTACTACGACTAATTTAAATCCTGTCGCACAAGAACTCTCTGTGGATCGTGAGAACATCTTGAAAGCGAAATATGGTCGCTCTATCGCTCAGGTAAATGTGAATATTACCCGTGAAGATGTAGAAGAATTGAAAAACGTTTTCAACATCCGACATGGTGATCCTAACCGTGCTCTGATTACTGAAATCGGTTTGGTCTCTGGTGTGGATAAACTCGTGGAAGTCGTGACTTCTTCAGGACGTTCTCAGTTTAACGAAGTGATTGCTGCACAGATTGCCCACATCAATGCGACGATTCAGTACTTAGCTGCTGTCAATGATGGTTTCGATTCCATCTTCAACTTAGGTGTGAACGAACCTATCTATAATCTGTCTCAAGGTGCCGTGTCTTTACAAGCGCCTTAATTTATTAAAAGTAATGTAAGATGAAATTTCCAAATACTACTCAATGGGAATTCACATTACTCGGTATCGACCCAGGTTCCAGTAACCTGGGTATTTCGATTTATAAACTAGACTTTAATACTTTAGCCATTAAGGAATCGTTTGCTTTTACGATTTCAGCTAAAGATACGAATTTCTATAATCGATATATCAGTAATGAATTTGGTGATAAGATTGCCAGATTACAAGCCATGAAATCAGAGTTGGCGAATGTCTTTCGAGAATATCGTCCTTCGATTATCATGTGTGAATCTCCCTTCTTTAATTCTTTCACACCCAATGCTTACGCGATTTTAATAGAAGTGGTTAATCTCATTCAAGAAACCATTTGGGAATACAATTATCAAATTCCCTTCTTTAAAGTCGATCCTCCTACCGCAAAAAGAGCAGTAGGGGCTAAAGGCAATGCTAAGAAAGATGAAATGACGCAAGCGATTTTAGAGATACGAGATCGTTTACGATTAAGAAATAATCCTCTAGAATTAGACGAGCATTCTATTGATGCTCTGGCGATTGGTCACTATGGGTATTTGAATTATGTCTTAAATTTAAATAGGTAGAGACATGAGTCTGGATACAGCAGAAAATAAAACCGAATTAGATAGACAACTCGATGTAAAAAAGATTAAGTTACTAAGAACTTTAATCAAATACAAAAAACAACCCAAGCGGATCATGAATGGTTTTTTAGTCTTTGTGACTTTCTTACTAGCCGTGACGATTGCTGTACTGACCTTTGAAATTTTAAAACTCAATAACGATGTAAAACGTCTGAATCACTCGAATCGATCCTATATGGAGATCAATACGAAATTACAGAATATTATCAAAGGTACAGATCAGCATGATTATTTAGATAATCAAGAGCCTTAAGATAATGGTTAAGAAAACAAGAGTTACTGACAATGTGCTTGATCCTTTGGTGATTGAAGGATTAAAAACGATTGATGACAACATGTTGTTGGCTAACCGTAAAGAAACTGATGAAGGACTCAATGGCTTAATTAAAGATTATCGAGAGATTAGTGATAAGCGCTCGAATTACGAAGATGTGGAAGAAGACATCAGTGGCGCTGAATTGAAGCAATTGGTCAATAGACTAGAATTTAGAGATCGATTGAAAGTCGTTTATCATTACATGGTAGCGACTGGAAACATTGATGATGTAGAAGAATACGGTCGGAAAGTCAATAACCTAAAACTGTCTTTATTTAAGTGGTTTGGTTTCGCTTGCTTGATTCTATTTGTCATGACGATCGGTGGTGTGGTTACCATGGGTATCATGACAAACGATATTGACTCTAATGGCGTGATCAGTTCTTTTATGTCTATTGTCAAGAAAATCCTCGATATGGCTATTGGTTCTAAACCGACTATTGAATAGCATTTTAGTATAAAAGGAATAGATTAACTATGGTTAAAAATCTATTAGAGCTGTCTACTGAAACAGGAACACCTGTCGTAGAAGAAGCGGATCAACCCAAACCGAAAAACGATGGTTTATCCAAGTTAGAGAATCGAGGTAAAGCCATACGTGAAAAAGAGTTTACGGTATTTGCCCGTATTCTGAACTTTTCTCAATTGAAAAAAGCCAATCGTGCTGAGATTCAAGAGCAGTACATTATTCCGATTGATAAGACGGAAGAGAATGCCGGACAAGGTGCAATTCGTGTACGTAAGATTACCGCACGCAATGGTCGTTCACGCTATGAACTCACCACGAAAAACAAAATGGATATTGGTGACAGTATTGAAGTGACTGTACCGACGACTAAAGAGAACTTTATTCAGTTTAAAGTACTCTCTTCAGTATCCATGATGAAACATCGCTATACCTTTAAGATTAAAGGCACCGATAAGAAATGGGAAGTAGATGTGGTACCTGATGGTAATGGCTCTTACTACCCATGGGCACGTTGTGAGATTGAAGTAGAAGATCTCAATGACAAGAATGTCCCTGAACTGCCTTTAGAAGTCGAAGAATTGATTTTACCTCCAGAATTGGGTAAACTTTCTCAAGAAGAATACGATGAGAAAACCAAACCGATTATGGATCGTTTCTTTACCTCTGGTAATCCTTATGTGAAAGACGGAGAAGAAAATTCTCTGACTGAACTAGAAGGTGAAATCGACGATGAAGACGATCAATCTGAAGAGGAAGAAAAACCAGAAGAAGAGACTACTGGTGACGAAGTCATGTCAGTCGATAACATTACCGATGAGAAAGACGTAGCTGAAAAAGTAGAAACTCGTTCTGAACAAATCGTTGATAAACGAGAAGAAACTGAAGGTGAAGAAGATGGTACCGAAGAAGACAATGCAGATTCTGAAACTGAAAATGAAGGTGAAGAGTCTAGTGGAGAATCTGAAGAACCTGGTGACAAAGAAAAACCAGAAGACTCAGGATCAGACGAAGAAATAACACAAGAAAACAGAAAATACCTATTAGGTTTAGGTATCAATGTAGACGTGTTAGTCTCTCAAGAAGGATTTGGTGCACCTGAATCCATTACGCATCCTGAAACCACACCTGCTCCTGTAGAAGTGACTCAAGGTGAATCAGATACTCCTAGTGAAACCCATCAGAAAGTACAATATGTACCGACTCTGAATGCATTAGCTGAGATGTCTAAATTCCAAGAAGGACATCGTGAGTTTGATGTGAAGTCTTGTGACGAATGGCAATAAAATGATACTACTCTCTACTCCTTAATTGGAGTAGAGAGTACTTATCTTTATTTTAAACCTATACTATTATAATGGATAAACAAATCTAATTTTGTAAAGGAAATGTATAATGACCAATGCAGAATATCGTGAGGTTTATATAGAGCCAAAAATGCTTCAAATTACTCTAGAAAGAAAACACACTTTTCTTACTGAACTTTTTAAATCTTTAAAGAATGAAGAGGGCGATGCTTTTAAAGTCATCTATGGAGAAGAACATTCAGAGGATTACGTATATCCTTATCGTCGAATAGAGTTTAGCAATATTCATGAGTTTGAAAGAATCGTCAAAAATTCACGCATAGTTTTTGATTTAGAAGAGAATTACCAACTAGTGTTAGAACGGATTGAAAAGATAAAAAGAAAAGAATCTGATAATTTTGAATATCAGTTTAATTTCGATTTAGACCCTAGGGATCCACGAAATCACGACCGAGATTTTATTGTAAAATTTGAATTCTCTTATAAGGAACCTAAAATCCCTAAACTCTTTTAATCTAATTGTAAAGGAAGATAAATAATGCATGAAATCATTAAAGAAGTTAAAGCCAGTAATCTTGGATATATCCAAGAAGAGTTAGAAAAACTAATTAAACTAGCTTCAACTAAAGACCATAAACAAATATTCGTTAAAGACAGTATCGGAACATTTAACGATAAAGAACAACTTCGTTTTAATATTCTTACCAATGATCTCAATATCTGGAATGAGTTCTTTGATAAACTCATTGAGATTAATGAGATGGTCAAGATATATAAATCAGAGGGTTATCAATTTCAGCACTCTGTAAAATACATCAAAGGAAAAGAAACGAAATTCTGTGTCATTATTCTACATACCGAAAACGGTTCTCTATACTACGGTTTTGCTTACCGTACTAACCTCTAACTTAAAGGAAATAAAAATGAACGATATTGAAGAACAATACGAAAAAGCTCGTGTTTACTTGTTGTCTATTATTGACAATAAGAAAAACAAAGCCATGTCTAAGAAGTTTGAAATCTTAGAAGACAAAAAAAGCTACTCGATATACTCTGTTTGAAGATAAAGAGAATCCTGCTAACTTAGAGGAATTCCATTATCCTTCTTTCAAAGAAGATCTGATCGAAGAGCTTGGTAAGATACTGGGTGAAGAAACTACAGCAAGACATCCTTCTACCATTCTTGGACAAGGCATGGCTTCTAAAACAGAATCTTTTGATGTCAAGTATGATGACGAAAAAGAAACCATTGAGATTCTCTTTAGACAACTTGAACCTAAAGAGAAATTCGAATTGGTCAAAAAGAATACCAAGACTGTTCGTAATTACAATAACGAAGAAGTGACTCTTTATCAGATTCGAGCATTAAGAGACTTTACTTGTCCTTATAAGATCAATTCAGGTAGTGGCGGTAGTTTAATTACTACTTTGATCAAAAAAGGTCAGTTAGGTGGATGGGTAGAAAAAGAAGACAACTTATCTCATGAAGGAGGATGTTGGATCTTTGAAGATGGCGAAGTACGAGACAATGCTCGTGTAGAAGGTAATGCACGAGTGGTTGATCGTGCCTTAGTAAAAGACAATGCTATCGTTAAAGGTTATTCTTGTTTGTCTGGTAATGCTTACGTTTATGGTAATGCTGTTCTGGATGGCTGTACCCACATGAAAGGCTTGGTGTCTATTGGTGGGAATTCTAAAACCAATGGTTATGTGAGTATCAATGGTAACAGCCAGGTAGATGGTGATTCAGTATTAGATGGGCGCATTTTCTTGAATGGTACAGTAGTGGTAGAAAATGTTAAAATTACCAACAATGTTCACTTGTGTGGTCAGTATCGTATCTCTTTCGATGTTGACGGTAATAAAGGTATTGCGGCTTATCGCACTACTGAAAGCATCAATAAGACAAATACATTCCTTGATGAACATGATACTTTCGAATACTTGGTTGCTTCTACTGTAGAAGATATTTGGAGTTTCTACGGATTCCGTGGTACAGGTGAAGAACTGATTCAGTACGTAGAAAAGAACTATCCTGCTTCTACTGAATACTATCGTAACTTAGTGGAGTACCACAAAAAGCAATATGGTTTGTAATAGATAGAGATACCTCTCCTACTCCTTATCGGGGTAGGAGAGTGTTCTTTATTTTTTTATTATAGTTTATTTCAGATATATACCATTATAGTGTAATAGGTAATGAAATCCCTTCATTACTACTTTTCTAATCTAACTTCATTAAAGGAAATATCATGAAAATTAAATCTATCATTCTCTCTTTCGTTCTGGCAACAACTATGACTGGCTGTGCCGTCATGAACCAAATTGGTGAACATCTTGAAGAGATGGGTCGCCAGGCACGTGCTCGTGAACAACTTCATTATCCAACTAAATTGGATAGTGAGGAAAAACGCATGAAATGGTTTAACGACATTAAATATAAAAACAACCCTAACTTCTGCTACTATCATGATGATTGTGTAAAGAAAGGCTTTGGCTTTGATCGTTACATTTATATCGTTGGCCAATGGAATGGATACAGTCGTGGATACTACGGGTTCCGTAATAACAAAATTGCGGAAGTGGGTTACGAACTATCTAAATGCTACCAATCTAAACGACCGAAGAACCTCAAAAATGATCAGAAGTACAATGATTATTGCGTCAAACTGATGAATAAAATCGACGACATGGAAGGCGAATATAGTCGCCGCAACTATGGTTCTGGTGACGATATGTGGACTATCATCGAGACTGAGTTGTTCAAGTAACATACTAGAAAAAGAATCTACATTGCGTAGATTCTTTTTTTTGATTTAAAAAGGAAATGATTTAAAATGGAAGTACTAGGATATATTACAAAAGAAGAATTAGAAAGTACTGTGAATCAATTATTCGATCGTATCTTTATTGTTACAGTAGACTATATCAATCTAATGGACATTAATGAAATCCAAAGATATGGCACGATTGCTACAGATGATCCTGAAGACGATAAGAAGAATGCTTACGAAAGAGTCACAGTAGGCATGACGATTCCTCAGTTAGTGAAACTCTATAAGGATCAAATCCCTTTCTACTTAACCAACAGAACAGATGATCGTACCATGTACGAGATTATCTATAAACACATTAAAGAATGGCGAGAATATGCAGAACAAACCATCTCTTTAAACATGGTACCATTTGATGACTTAATGGATCTATCTGAATTTGCTTCTGCGATTTACAAAGTACGAGATCGCACGAAAGATATTGATCCTGAAATGTTACGTTTGAAAAATAGATTTGATTATGTACCGACTTCATTTGGTATTTCTGATCTCTTGAAGAAAGATCCTGCTAAAGAAGAGAAGAAACCAGAAAGAGATCCACATCGTTCGGATACTGCTATCTTAGATCAAATCTTTACCAATAGGAGATTCTAATGTTAGATGGTTCCCCAATTACTGAAGAATTAATCAAAATCTCTCATTCTCGCCAAGGTTTGATTAAGTATGCTTATTCTGCTTTAATCCATATTGTAGAAAAAGACTTAGCTTACCAACCCATTAAAGTATTAGGGATTGATATAGAAAGAGATTACGAACACAACTTAGCTGATGTGATCAACTGTGAATTAGCAGTGTCTCCTGGTACGTGGTCTGATTACATTATGCCTTTTGTAGAGAACTTAGAAATCTCAATCATTGCAGAGCCAACTAACTTTAGAGCACCTATTTCGGTTTCTCGTTATAAGGCTTATTGTAAAACACTAATCAACTTTAGAAAAACCGATTCTCGTTTACAGAATGTCAATACCGAAACCATAGATAGAATGGATATTATTCGAGTAGAGTTTCAGTTAGTACCCTTACTCATGGAGAAACTCTTACCATTACAAATCGGTACCAATGTCGTGAATTCTAATGTCACTGATGCACTAACCTCTTTACTCATGGGCGAAGCGTCTAAACTACAAGGTTTAGATAATGCCGATATGCTAAAAGGGGTAGACATGGTCAAAGCCGATAATGAAACGGTTTATGACAATATTCCTATTCCTCATGGGATTAAGTTATTAGACCTACCTTTATACCTACAGAAGAATCTTTATGGTGTCTATAAGCAAGGCATGGGACATTATATCCAAACAGGTATGTGGTATATCTATCCTAAATCTCGTACGAAAAGAAATGATGATAAAACCCGTTTTATTAACATTTTTGTTTCTCCTAAAGACTTTTTAAAGTATACAGAGAATACTTGGACGAGAGAAGGTAATGACTTATACATCATAGCGGCTCTAGAAGGCGATTCTAAGGACATTTCGACCTCTGCCAATACCCTGAATAAGGGTAACGGTATAAGGGTCTTAAATCCTGATTTACAGACCACTGACGAGTCTGTAAAAGTAGCAGGTAATAAAGCCATTATTTCAAGAGCGAATAATGTCTCTGAAGTCATTCTGAATGAATCGAAAAATGGTGTCATCAATGCTCCGTTCATTACGAGTCAGAAAGACACCAATATTTACGAACAAGTTTCCCAAGTCGAAGCAAGAGATGGAAAACTAATTGGATTGGTTTGGCACAATAGCCAAGCTGATCTAGTGAAACCAGGTAGTGTCGTTAGAGTACATTATACAGACTCTAGTGTGAATCAACAAGTCATGTTAGAAGGCGTGGTAATTAAAGCGCATCACTATACCCATGCGACTTCTGATTCTGTAGTGTCTACTCAGTATACCACTGTTTCTGCTTTATTTGTGTTTATACGAAAATAAGTACATCTCTCCCCTCCTGTAATAGGGAGAGGAGAGTGTATAATATTTCAAACCTATATTATTAACTTGAGTAACCTCTAACTATTTTAAGGAAACGTTTAAATGAAGATTGAACAATTAAAACATAAACCTAAGCATCCTGCTTTAAAGAAGTACTTAGAGTCAGTAGAGTCTGATTCTTTATTTCCAGGGATTCATGCTGTTTACTTGTCCGAAAGAAAGACAGGTACATTGAATATCAAGATTGTTTTTAAGTGTGGTCGTTCTATTGTATTTGATCGTGAATTAACGAAAGAATCGAATATTCACGAATTGATTCATGAAGGTATGACTTCTACATTAAAACAATTATGGCAACATGAAAGTTTTACTCGTCCAGATGGTGAAACTTTCGAACAATACTTAGCGACTTATGCTTCTAGCTATATCGCTCCTACTTTACCTAACCATGTAAAAAGCATGGATATTTTCTTTTCTAATGCAGTAGAGAATCAATATGGTTCTTCTACTAAACTCACTACTTTATAAATTAAGTAAAACACACTCCTCTATCCATTACGGGTAGAGGAGTATTTCTTTTTTAGTTTCAGTATTAAAGCTTTTCGTATGATAAGTTATCTATAGGAGATTTACATGATCTATAATTTCCCCATTAAAAGCGAAAAGCAGACCATAGTCCGCCCTATCGCTTTTAAAATCGTCAATGATTTAAAGAAGTATCTCCAGATGAAGATCTTCGATAATCCAGCTATTATTATTTTAGATGAAGAAGGGGTTCGTAAAGAGGTAGGGACTTCTACAGAAGAGCAAGGACAAGAAGGCATTATTGAAGCAGGTGCAGAAACCATTCAAGTCCAAGTAGAAGAACAATATGGAGAACAATCTCTTTTACAATATCAAGATTGGGCACAAGAATTCATGCCTATCTTTTTTGAGCCTAATACCCAAACACACATCACTCCCTATTATTCTCACATTACCATGAAGTTTAACATTACATATAGAGCACAATCGAAACATGCTGCTCGTGCCTGGTTAAACTCAGTAAAGTCTAAGATGAGAATGTTTACCGATACCTTTCCTCATCACTTAGAATATCATTACATCATTGATGAGAAAGCCATTTATATTCTCTCTGAAGTCTATAAACTGATTAAGAAAAAGAATCCGGATATTAAACCTTTATCCGATTGGTTACAAGAACACTTTACTCATCGTTTTGGTGTTATAGCAGATTCTGCTGGGATTAATAAAGAATTTGCGGTAACAGAAGTCCAAACCAATATCTTAGGTCATTACGATACGGATGGGATGATTGAAGAAGGGGATAAGATAGACAATACACCTGGTTGGATTTGTACGTTTCCTTACTTAGTCCGATACATGAAACCGACTTCTTTGTCTATCTATTATCCTCGTGTAGTCTATAATCAAGTCGTACCAGATGTCTTAATGGGCACTAATACTCAGAGAGAAGTCATGCCTAATGCTCAAGCGACTTATCCTGAAGACTATACGGTTTATACAGACTCTGCTTATCATTTAGCGAAGTTCTCTTCAGAAGTCGATATGGCAGCTTGGGATTTGTATAAAGGTGTAGTGGTTCCTCATTGGAATGAATTCCAACCCGCACAAGATTTTTCTATTCGTGGTACAGATCGTTTTGTCGATCAACTAGTACTCTTTGAAGATGAAGATGATGTAGGGTGTTTACTTTTAAATCTAAGAGATGAATGTAATGAATTTAAGATTGATCCTGAATTATTAGAATTCATGATTTCTGAAAAAGATTACATGTTAGATACAGGTCAATCTCTATTCCAAATACTCTTGTATCAAAATGACCAGATGATGGCTCGCGATGCATTAAAGATCGATAAGAATGGTTGTATTTACTTGAATCAGAAAATTGATTTAAAACACACTTACAACATTCGTATTGCCATTTATTACGATTGGAAATACTTATCTCCAGATGCGATCAATCGCTTACGTTATTGGTTAGACAAACTGAAACTGCATCCAATGTTCAATAAGTACTACTCTGAATTGTACGATAGAGTAATTGATTACTTGAAAGGTGGCAGAGACAGTAACAATAACGATAACTGGGGACGCGATTACAATCGCTGGAACATCAGCAATATTAAAACGGTACAAACCTTCTATCTCATTAACTATCGTGATAGAAGTCAATCACAAGGATTACCTCGCTATGCCGAAGTTAGTGAACAGCACATTTAAACCTGAACAACACTCTCCTGTTCATGAGTTAATTGAAAAACCTAAGATTGTCCCTCAAGACTTTAAAACAGCAATAGTTGATACCAAAGAAGAAAGATTAGATACTTTAATTCAGTATTCAGAAGGTTCACGTCAGAAAGTCACTTACTTTAGACAACGACTCTCTAAGAATGATTCCGTGACTCAATTCTCTTTAGATGCAGGTGGGGTCGTACAACAATACGAAAGGATCGATGGATTAGAGATTCTCTTACAAGGCTCTTTATCACCCTCCCAAACGACCACAGAATTAAGAACCACAGAAATCAATGGTGAAGCTCATGTTTTACCTCCTGTGATTCCTAATAAAGGCGACGTGATGTTAATGGACATTGGTCGCAATACTTTAGGATGGTTTAACATCAATGATGTACGTCGTTTAACGCATCGTAGAAATACGGTGTACGAGATTCAATTCTCTATGGCTTACGAGATTAAAGATCAAATCAACGATCCTCGCATCATTAACATCAATCAGAAAACCATAGAAGTCTTAAAGTACTCTCTGGACTATTTAAAGGCAGGACAGAATCCTTTACTCACGCCTAAGAAAGCAGATGCTTTTGATTACTTGAGAAAGGAATATGATCGCTTAGCTCGATATTGGTTTAGAAAGTTTTATCATCGATTCTACGAGACGTGTTTAGTCCCAAATCAAAAGACTTTGATTTACGATGGGTTCTTCATGAGAGCAATTCAGAAATGGTCCTCTTCTCAACGTTTTCCTGAGATGGTGCATTTTAGAGTCTATACGGATGATGAATATCCATTGCTTCATACGACTTCGATTTGGGATGCGATTACGGAAAGAGATCCTTATCTCTTAAAAGAATCGTTTACGAAAGCGTGTGCGATTACGTTAGACCATTTTACCAATGATCCTAATTTCACGTCTATTCGTTATTCTGGATTTAGAGCGATTGTCGCGCCTTACGGTATGGCTTATTCGAATGAACTCTACATCAAGAATGATGAGATTATCGGTGATGCTTTTGCGATGATTGAGACTGTCAATCCTCGTAAGTATAAAGTAGTAAATGACGTACTTCTGATTAATCAAGTATTACCGAATAGAAGCTATGTCTTAAGTCAAGATTTCTATCGGGATTCTGATGATGGACAATCCCATTTAGAACTGGAATTGAAGAAGTATCTCGAGGACAGTACTTTAGATGTAGAGATTGTTGAAGAGTTAGTGAAAGACTGTTTGAATTGGGGTGAGTTAGAGCAATACTATTACATACCCATTCTTTTAGTTTTGATGAATTACGCTGTACGTAGAATGTAAGATAACACTCCACTACCTGTAATAGGGTAGTGGAGTAGTCTAATTATGTTTAAACCTATATTATTATAATGGTACCTTGCTTGAGTACCAATACAATCTAACTTATATAAAGGAAAACTTTGAAATGAAAATTGATCAAAAAGTCAATAATATTATTCGTGCTAATCTTAAAGTGATTATCACCGCTAAGGGTGAAACCATGAACACCATCGCTAAAAAGATGGGTATGGAATACTCCATGTTCTTTAAGCGAATGAGTTCAGATTACAGTTTATCTTTAGACATTGCTTTCGTCATTGCGGTTTGTAATATCTTAGATGTAAAGATTTCTGATGTATTACCAAACTTACCTTGCAATCCGAAAAAGAGCACTAAGATTACTATTGAATTAAAGGGATAAATCATGACGATGTTGATATTAGACATGCGAGAAGAATTGAATGCTTTAAAGAAAGCACTAGACCGAATGATTAAGCATGTAAAGGGATTAGAAGGTGTCAAACATGAACAAGACGCTACTGTGACCTTTGGTCGAAAAGAAATTCCTTTTACTGAAGAATTCTTGAGTTTTGAAAGTATTGAAGCTTGGAATACTTTGGTAGAATGGGTACAAGGACATTCGATGATTTCTGAATACTTTAAACGATCTGTTCAGAATGACTTTGATGTAGTCAAAGGTGAGCTGGTGAAAACCAGCCTAAATGAAATACAAAATCGTCTTATCTTTACTCTCCGTTTCTTTGCAGAAGGAACTGTAAGACATTACATCTTTAGTAATCTACGTATTAAAGATGAAGTAGAAACCAAAGCATTATTTTAAACCAAACTTAGTAAAGGAAATGAAAATGAAAGAAGACTTGAATCAACAATTCGAAGAGCGTTATCTTCTGGTATTGAGTGATGAAGAAAAACTCTACGAATCTATCTCAGAACTGACTAAAGAATTCGCAGAAGGTAAAATCCCGAGTGAACTTTATGTTAAGTCATTAGACATTGCTAATGCAACTGTACAAGAGATCCATTCTAAGCGTGCATCTTTGCGTAAACTCATTAAACAGATTCGTTATCATCTGTTTAAAATGAAAGAATATATTGAAATCAATTACGAAGATGGTATGGATTTTGTAGTTGTACCTAGCCAAGACTATACCAAACTCTATAATGATTTCTTGACTCGTAGTCATCACTTCATTAAAGAGTGGAATCAATACGAGAAAGAACATGGTCTCTGTATTCCTGAAATGACATCAGAGATTCGTTCTTTTGAATTGGTCTTCAAAATGATTCAATTACTCTTAGAGGAGTACGACGCACATGTCTATCCAGATCAAGAATTGTTGCACATTTACACGTTGACTCGTCAGGTACCTGGTTTATTGACACAAGCTCGTGACTTAGCATTAAGCATGAATCCGAAAATCATTGCTGATCAATACTACACTAGGAAGTACATGGGTATGTATAGTAACTATTTTCATCAGGAATTTGAGTTTAAACAAGCTCGGACTAATGGCTATCCTGATTTTGAATATGTACGAGAACCTGGATTTAAACCATGGAATAATGAACAAAGACGTCATCATGATTTAGTACCTGAATCTCAGATGCATCAGCAAATGACAGGTGGTATTGGTCAATCCCAATCTAACCAGTTTAATGAAACAAAGTATTTTAAATCTAGACTTTTTGAAGCCGGACTTGGACTTCGTACTTATCAACCGACTGAAAGACCATCTATGGAAGATACTCCCGAAGAGAATATTCCTGAAGAATTTCCTGCTCGTCAATCAGTAACGCCACCTAGTATCGCTAGTGGTACTATTACTCCTCCAGGTCCTAAATTGTATCGTAATGATGATACTCGTAAATCTTAAAAGGAAACTATTATGCCGTGCAATTATTATCTTCCTGGTGAAGAAGCTGAAATCAAAAACAAGACAATATCTGAATTGAAAGATAAAGTCAACGATGCTACTCGCCAGTACTGCGAATTCATTAACGCAGTACATGATTCTCAAGGTATTGAAGTACTCTCTTCAGTAGTACATCACTTGAGTAAAACCAACCCAGGCGGTTATGCCGAATTCTTTAAACATCAAAACTTAGATAGGGTACATGGTCGTCCTTATTTTAACGTCAAATCTTTCGATCCATTTTTGTTAGAGAAAGTAGACAATATCGAAATCACTACTTTTAAAGACTATGTGAAGTTAGCAATACGTACAGACGCCACTTCTCAATCTCATGTTTCTGATCGTATCTTGCACTCCATGGTAGGTTTAGTAGGAGAGTTATCTGAAGCAGTAGAAATCTATCGTAAGTTCAATAAAGAAGGTTCTTGTACCTCTTCTGAGTACGAAGCTTATGTTTCTGAATTAGGTGATGTACTTTGGCATATTGCTTTGTATTACGACGCGTCTGAAATTTTCCGTGATAAAGGTGTTGAAGATCCATTAAATACTTTTATCCATAAAGGTAGTTTTATTGGATTGATGGCTGGTATTGATAACGACCATCTTAGAGGAATATTGCAAGAGCATGGTTTCCAACATATCGTTAATAACTTCAGACATTCTGGACACATGTCTGGTGTCGTAGAGGTATTCTTAGAGAAAGCAGCGAAAGCATTAGATGCCTTTAAGAAACACTACTTCTATAAACAAGAGTTGAGTCATGAGAAACACGTGCTTCTGATGAGTAACCTGTGTGTCGATATCCTGAAATGGATGATTGTAACGAATTACTTAGATACAGAAATCGTGACTTATACTCTGAAAGAAATCATGGAAGCGAATATTAAGAAACTGAAAGCTCGTTATGCTGAAAAGTTTACGACTGAAGAATCTGAAAAGCGTGACTATGAAAAAGAATCTGAAGCTGCTGGTATAGCAGTGAAATGATAGAGATTACTCACTACTCCTTACGGGGTAGTGAGTATTTTATTTTTTTTTATTTTAATTTATTTCAGATATATACTATTTACGTGAGATATGGATGCCTGACCACCGCAACCAATATCATTTATTCTATTTTTATTCTAACTTTATAAGGAAATTTTACTATGCCAGCACGTATTCAATCCACCAAGGGACATGACTTATATGCGTTTAACACAGCGCTTAAACGCAATCTCAAAAACGCTATCTATGTTAATGGTAGTACCATCAAAGAGGTAGCAGAATACCTTGGTGTAAACCAAGCAGTATTTACCTCTATGTTGTTAGAGGACAGACGTACCTATGTACTCTGTATTGACTTCGCTTACTTGATTTGTAAGTTCTTAGGAATCACTTTAGCAGATGTGATCCCTGTAAGTGACGAGTCGAAAGATGTCGTCTTCCATAAAACCATCGACGCCGAACGAGTCAAAGAACTGGAATTGAAGATCGAAATGATCCGTTCCGTAGTCGGCACTAAATAATCTCTTAACCCTTAATCTTTTAACCTAATCTTTTAATCTAACTTTGTATAAAGGAAATCTATCATGAAAAAATTATTAATCGCTCTGCTCGTACTCACTGCTATTACCGGCTGTGAAAGCAAAGAAACCAAAGAGGCAGCTAAGGCTGCTTCTGCTATAGGATCTTCTGTAACTGTTAAAGAAGCAGCGGCTTCTGAGACTCCAGAAATGTCCGAAGAGGATCTCGGATATGGTGATCCTATTCCAACTAATCTTCAATTTGATGAAAAGTTTAACAACGGCTGGGAATTCCATAGTGCTGGATCTCGTGATCCAAACTTCTACGACCTCGTTCAAAAGTTTGGTCCTGTCTGGGTTTACACTGGTGAGAACGATGGCTGGGAGAAATATGGATTTTTCTACTCCTGCGGTAATGGTTCTAATGGAAGCATGTTCCAGATTTACAGTCCTGCCTTCGAAATCCGATACGGTAACAACGATCCTTACAACTTCCAGATGACTAATTCTGGACAACCTATGCGTAAGGGTTTTGTAGATCGTCCTGAGAAATACCCTACTTTCGATAAGTTTGGTAATCGTTTGGCTAATACTACAACTGCCGGCACCAAGCAGTTCATCGCTCCAAACTTTACTAAGTTAGGGGAAGTGCATGTTGGTGGTATCATTGATGATAAGACTGGTAAGTACATGGTCTATACTGATCCTCGTAGATTGGTAAACGGAGAACTAGGTAACCGCCTCGCAGTACAAGGTTTAACCTTTACTGAAACCGTTGCTAATCTGTCTCACTACGATGCAGTGTACCAGTCTTATCTCCAAGATCCACAAACCTACGAAGGTGAATTGTTAAGCGCATTTGAACCTGGCAAACTCGAAGAGCATGTCAAAAACAATACCGTTTCTTACAAATACAACGTCCCAGCAGTTAACTCTGATCCTGCTACAGAAAAGTACTTCAAGAACGGAAACATTTGTGATTTGAACTAATCACTTATGTTCAAAAGAGGCTGTCCCTATTCAGGGACAGTCTTTCTTTTTTAATCTAAATCAGTAAAGGAAATGAAAAATGTTAAAACAAATTGTTATTGTAGAAGGTTTATCTCATTGTGGTAAAACTTCAGTGATCAATGAATTGAAAAAGAAATTAGATCACAAAGTTTTAGTACTCAATACACCGAATAAAAATGATCTGGATGAAATTGAAGAATACTTCATCGCTAAACTTGATTCTTTAGATTACAACGAAGATCAGGATTATACTAAAGCAAATAAGGTTAAAGCACTTTTAACTGAATTGAAAGAAGCAAAAATACGAATAGGTGATTACTTTCACAATCTTCGTGAACGTTGTGAAAAATACCATTATCCAAAACAATCTACAGCATCTGATTACTTGAAACTCAATAAGGACGGTATCGACGTACCTTACTTATCGTTCTTCGTGGATGTTAATAATATCATCAATGCTAAGACTACTCAATTAAAAGTATTAGTCGATGCGGTTAATTTATTCGATCAGGACGTCACTATTATCGTTGATCGCTTTATTGGTTCTACATTGGTCTATAGCCCTGTTGATGTTATCGATATGGCAAACCATCCTGATGTCTATCAGTTAAACTTGATAGGTAATACTTTAGAGCGCGATACTCTACTTGGCAGTTTAGTCCGCATTAATGCGGTACACAATTTCTTGAAGTATGTCGTACTCACTCAAGCTCCTGTCATTCCGATCTTTATTTCTTGTCCAGTAGAAGAGCGCACTCGTCGTGCTCAACAAGTACAAGCAAATGATGAATCTGATAAAGCATTTGACGAAATGTCATTAGAGTTAGACTCAATCATGTCTCGTAAATATCATGACTACATGGTATTCTTTGCTGAAGATTGTGCTTGCTTCAATCCTGATGTTTATAACTTCTTCTCTATTCCTTCTACTACAATAGAAGACACCACTAAGGATATCTTGAGTATACTCGAGAACAAGGAGTATTATAAAGCTATTGAAGAAGCATAGGTAACATCTAACCCTATGAGAAATTACAATAAAGAGTACTGCAATTCTGAGTACTCTTTTTTTTTGATTTATTTTAAAGACTAAAGGAAAAACCCTCAATGGAACTTTATCGTTTGATTCGAGATCTGGAAGAATTACCTAAAGATAAACTCTTGTACGATTCTATCTGCCGTCCGACTTGGTACCAATCTGAAGATGGTATGGCAGTATTGGCTGGCGCACCTTGCCCTATCCAAACTGTAGAACAATTGCTGCACAGCTTGAAATCTTTGATGTTGAAAGATTTACCTTCTCAAGACAATACTTTCCGTCGTAAAATCTACGACAATACAGAAGTGTATTACAACACTGTGAAAACCTCTCGTAATGGTTTGCGTTTTGTTGCAGAAGAAATCAATTCCTCTACCATTAAAAGCTGGTTTAACCATTCTACCGATACGACTAAAGTGATTGTAGCAATTGGTGGTCCTTCTTACATGCTCTCTTCTGACAAAGTAGAAGTATTGGTAAACAAAACTTATTTCCGCTCTTTAGGTTTAGCCGGTAAACGCAATTACTTGGAAGAGCTGTTAACCATTCGAGCATTCCAATATCAAGATGCTGATGGTAATACGCAATACTTCAATAAAGAGTATTGGGGAATTAAAGACGTAGCACCTCAACAACCTGATTATGCTAATCACTCTAAACCTATGGGTGATTGTGGTTGCGGTGAACCTCGTCCTAAACCTGCTCCTAAACCACAACCAGAACCTAAGATTCTGGTCACCCACAACTCAGGTGGTTTTGACTATGTAGAAGAAACAGATGACGAACGTGCAGAACGTGAGCGTCTAGCTTTAGCTGCTCAAGAAAACCGTAATCGTCAAACCGCTGCTACTGCTCCTGTTTCCTCTGCAGATGTCTTACCTAAGATAGACATTGAATTTACGCATTAAGGATAACAAAATAAAATGAGAGTAAAACTCAAAAACTGGATGACCGTCGGGGTAATTCTTTTACTCGTAGGTTTGGTGATTTTCTTGACCGCTAATTATTTCACCAATTCCACTCGTGTCGAAACAGAATTGAAAAACAATCGCATTGAACGTGGAAATCTACAAACGTTAGATGCGTCTCAACCAATTCCTGTTACACGTGATGATGTCCCTCCACCTCCTCCTACTGGTACGCCTCAGTTACCTAAAGAAGAGAAACCTATCTTGATTAATGCTGCCTTTGGTCTGACTAAAGAGAACAATGGTGACATCATGGTGGGTTTGTACAGTACGCATAAAACTGCTAATGGTTATCGTCGTTACTTTACCTATCGTTGTAAACCCGATGGTACTTTAGCGAAGTTTGATTCAGGTGCTTACTTTGCCTTTGGTCGTGCTTCAGGTGTTCCTGTAAAAGACATTTTGTTTGGTGGTAACTTGTATCCTGCGGATGGTGATTACAAAACCATTCTGAAGGAAATGAATAAAACCAATGAATTTGTCTTTAGTGTACCGAGTGGTACGACATATTCGGTGAAGATTCACAATCGTTCTAGCAACAACTTACCTTGTTTGTAATTCAGTCCAGTGATTCCCTCTAGTCCTTTTTACGGGACTAGGGGAATTCGCTATGTTTGTATCGTATTTACGAGTGTTTTAATAACCCTAAATATGACAGCATGTATACTATATGTTGTCTCTAAAGTAATTTCTTTTTTTCCTTGAAATCTTAAATAAGGGTTATTATATCATGTTTACTCCTGAAACTCACAAAAAACAAGCACCATTCAGAAAACACAAATACCACGGGAAACCGCCTCGGGATAAAAAACAAACCGTTGTACCAGTGCCTGAAGATTATAAACCTTCTACGACTTACTTGCGTGAGGATGAATTCCCATCCAACGAAACACGTCTCGTTCCTGAAGAAAACCTGGTACTGAATACACAAGATCACTTAGTCGAAGAAACTGTTGCTCTGATGGACAACTTAGACTTGATGTTTAAATTGTCTTCTCAATTGCCTAAAGTAAAATTCTATAACCAAAATGAAGTCTTTGATTTGAAAGTATTGAAATTTGGTGAAAAGATTTACACGACTAACCTTTTGAACAAAGGACTCTTCCGTCACTTGATGGATGATGCTCCCTATACCGAAGCGCAGCTTTTGACGGTTTGTCAACAAACCAGTCACATTGCCAATTACTTGACTGCTGGCTGTGTCACTTTGGAAAAAGTGAATTACAAAGAAGTCTATTCTCGTATTGCTGAATTCTCTCAAGCGGTACGGAATAAATTGAACAATAAAGCTTACTTCTCGGTTCACCATGAGTTTACTGAGAAAGACGGAAAAATCATTCGTACTTTCTACTTGGTTTACTCTCGTCGGAATGTGTTTACTAAAGAGTACGATCACATTGCAGCTCGCCTCTTTAGCCTCTCTTCTGTGAAACTGTAAATTAATCGAGTATTCCTCTATTTTATAGAGGAATACTCTTATTTCTTTTTTTTTACCGTATTTTATTTTAAAGGAACTGTAATGAAACAATACTTAGAAACATTGAAAGAGATTTTAGATGAGGGGACACGTATTGAAAATGATCGATCAGGTACAGGCACGATTTCTTTAATTGGGACTTCTGAAAAGTATTCTTTAGAGAATGGTGACTTTCCTTTAATTACGACAAGAAAAGTATGGTTAAATAAAACCATATTAGAATTGATTTGGTTTATTAAAGGTGATCCTGATGTGACTTTCTTAAAAGAACATAAAGTACCATTCTGGGATAAGTGGACGAGTAAAGAAACCAATACTATTGGTCCTATGTATCCCTTACTCTGGAGAAAGAAACCAGAAGTGACTTCAGGTAATGGCATGAAGAGTGATGAGATTAGTGCATTTGATAACATTATCTATATTGATCAGATAGGTGCTTTACTAAATGGTCTAAAAGAAGACATGAGTAAGAATGTATTCTCTCGTCGTCATTACCTCTCTAATATTGCATTAGGTCTTCGTCCTGAAGAAGATTTGTCTCCTATTGACAATGTAGAGCGTGGGAATATGGCTTTGGATACTTGTCACCAAGTCTTCTATGTTTCTTTACGTCCTTTAACTGAACAACAAAAAGAAGCTTCTATCCAATATCAAAAAGAACAAAATATTGCTTTTGGTATTGAGAAAGAAGTAAAAGCATTAGACTATGGTATTGAATCCATGCTCGTGATGCGTTCTAATGACGTGATGGTAGGCAAGCCGCACAACATTGCTCAGTATGCTTTGCTGAACATTATGATAGCCAATGCACTAGGTGTGATGCCTCTATCCCATCGACATACTGTACATGATTCTCATGTCTATCTTTCTCATGTAGAGAAAGCAAAAGAATTGTTAGATAGAGAACCGCTACCTATGCCTAGATTATATGTTAATCCTGACCTTTCTACTGACCGTATTTTGTCAGGAAACATGAGTCTAGAAGACTTTAAACTCACTGGCTATCAAAGTCATGATCCTATTTCATTCTCCTTAGAAGGCTAAGAGAATTCTTATTATATCCCTTACACTCACTACAGTTACATGTAGTGAGTGTAGTGGGTATTTTTGTCTCTTATGTTTTGAAATAGAGTTAGATTATGCTTTCTTTTTAGGTAATTTTATAAATGAGAAGAATACTCAGACAGATATTCTTACAAAATAAACTCACGGCGATTTTACTCTTTTTACTCAGTCTTTTGTGCTTCATTTTATTAGCACACGTATTCACTATTCATGAAGTTTCGATCCGAGACAATAAAGCCTCTCACGAATCTGTCGCTTGGCAACGCTTGGATAAAGGAAACGGAAGAATTAAGTATCGACTGACTAAAGATAATAAAATTTCTTTGATTTTAACTTGTAGGGATAAGAAACTTACAATCAATACTTTGAGTGCAATGTCTATTGTCAGATTGTCTTTCAACGGAGAAGAGAAGAATCTTTCTTCGATAGGAATCAATGGAAAGCTTTGGTATGTTCCCGTGATCAATGACAATCCTAATCCTACTCAAGAACAAATTGATTTCTTGAAAGCTTTATCTAAAGCAGATGTTGTTACCTTTAGACATGAAAAGATTAACTATGTTTGGCCGACTAAAAACCAAACCGAGTTGTCTTATTGTGTTGATTTAAACTAAGACTGAATATTTTATTTTTGGAAATAGGCTTTTAAAAATGGCTGATTACAAACAACACAATTACTACGCGACTCGTAGTGGTCGTGAAAACCTCAACCAGGTCTTTATGGATTGCGGTTATCCTAAAGAATATCTGGATGATATTGAAATTGTTGCCGTACGTCCTTCTAGCGATGAGCGCTATGCCAGCTACGCGGAGAAATCCGGTAATACTGCAGTAGAAGTAAACTACTCTGGTGAACTGGTTAACCTGACTGGTGGTAAATACGGTAACGTTCACTTCTATAACCGTACTTTGCCGATTCCTTATCACTGGAAAAACAAAGTGATGGTATTACTCGATACTGAGTTGGATAACTTGGATATCGTGACTTACGTGAAAAACCGTTTCACTAAAGAAGGCTATCCCTTCATCGGTGAGCGTTTGACGTATGAATTGAAAGATGGTACTTTGAAATACGGTACCAACAAATTAGAGATTACCCCTCGTCGTGATTCTTACGGTTTAGCAGGTACGGCTACTTTGTGCATTCAGTACTTGGCTGACTTGAGTAAGAAGATGACCAAACTGGTTACCACAGTTAACCCGTTCTTGACTCAAGACTCTATCTCTAAGAAAGACATGTACAATGAGTTAGCCGTTATCCCTGGTAAAACTGCTAAAGAGACTGACAGTAAAATCCTGTCTCGTTTCTTGGTAGAAACCTATGGTGAACGTCGTGCTCGTGCAGTACTCGAAGAAATCCAAGCAGAAGGTTTGAACATTGTTCGTTCTCCTACCTTCCGTGCTGAAATCGCTAATCCTTCTACTCCTGAACAAGAGATTGAAAAATTAGCCGCTAAGAACTACCTCTCCTCTATTCTCTATCGTCTCTCTGAAGATCAAGAGAAAGATCAATACTCTCGCATCTACGGTAATATCCGCATGATGGTGGGTATTTCTGACATCTCTAAACTGGTGGCAGAATCTGGTAAGTTCGAGATGGATGTCGAACAAGAATCTAAATATCGCGAAAGCGGTATTAAAGTCAAATCTTTTGTATTGGCTTCTGATACAGGTGATGGCTCTCGTTTTGACATTCAATTGGGTAAACACGAAGATGCTCAAAAAGCGTTTGAATCAGCACGCTCTTTGATTCGTCGTTTCTTTGGTGTATATGCTGACTTGGTAGAGATTGAGCGTAATAGTGCTACAGATTCTCGTATTGAGATTTCTGTACTGCCTGGTCGTGAGATTTCTGATTATGTCGGTGGTGAGTTGCGTGCTTATGTGACTTACTCCACTAAAGATGAAATCGTTCTGCCTAAAATCACTGTCAGCTTGAATCTGAATGGTTTTGCTGAAGTCGTGACTGACCAAGAAAACGGTAATGCCGTAACTGGTATTAGTGCAGACAATGCGCCTTCCGTATTGGGTGACATGCGTGCAGCTTACAATGCTGCTCGTGGATAATAACATTAAATCAACACATTTCAAAAAAGGATAATAGCTAAAATGGCTACCTCTGAAAACGTATTGTTAAACATTTTGAATGACTTTGCCACCTTCTTGGGTGAAAAAGACAAAGGTTTATTTGAAGACTTAGTGGGTCGTATTGAAGCACTGCGCGTCCAAGTGATGGGTGGTGAAGTCGATGCGGAATTGGATACGATTCGTGAAATCGTAGCAGAATTGAAAAACTTGAAAGATGCTCAAGGTAATACCCCTCAAGCGATTTTGAGTAAGTTCACTGCGATTGAAGGTCAAATCCAAAACCTGACTCAAGAGCAAAATGGTTTGTCTGCTAAGATCTCTGCTGTAGAAGTCACTGCCAATGCAGCGAAACAAAAAGCAGAATCTGTAGAACAATCTATTGCTAACCTGGCGGTAACGACTGCTAAAGCTGAAGCTGCCGACACTTTGTCTAAAGCCAATAAGTCAGCTGTAGAAGCATTGCAAACCAAAGTCACTACTTTGGAAAACTCTGCAAAACAAACTGACGTGTCTACCTTGACCATCGATGCCTTGAAACAAGCTTATACTCAAGCGCGTGGCTAATCACTAACGACTAGGAAATAAGTACGGGTAGATATATGGTAAATGTATCTATCTGTACTTATATAAGAGGTTTCTATTAAAATGGCTGACTCTAAATTAAAGAGCCTTCTCCTAGATTTTGCTCGATTCGTTGGTGAAAAGGATAAAGAGCTTAGTAACTTAGCAAAATTCCTCTCTGGCACTGGTTCTCCAGAAGGTAAAGTCACTGCTCCTAAGGGAACAGTGTACGTAGACAACAATGTGAACTATGGTGCTGCCCAGTGGACCAAAACCACCAATACCGGAAATACTGGTTGGAAAGTCACCCAAGGTGATACGGGATGGGTACAAATCCAAGCCATCAGTTTAGCAGATAGATCATTTATTAGGATAAGACGCATCAACGACCAGGTATTCTGGTGGTTTGGTGGTAATGCTTACGATTTATTTTCTTTAGCTGGTTGGCAAGATGCTACCTGGACAGGTAACCCGAATAAGGCAACTGTCCAGAGAAATCCTAAAACCAATATTTCCTGTGTTTGGTTATGTTACCCTGGTAGTAACACCATTCCGGATGGCTTTAGAGCACCAAACTCTATTATCGGTCCTGTTTATAAGGACGATAACAGTAATCCAATAGGCGTATGGAAGTTAGGTGGGATTAATGACGCAAATCAATTTCGTATAGAGATGATTAACAATGATCTTTATAAGACAAAGATTCCTAATTTGCGTTTCTCTACTGTGACCTACTTAACTAATGATCCGTGGCCTACTTCACTTTAATTTTATTCTATCTTTTATAAAGAGACGAATCTATGGCTTTGACCATTAAATATAATCCAGAATTATCAGATCGTGAAAACTTTAACGAGTTACTGAAAGATGCTGGTTATCCTGAAGCTCGTATTGCCGATCTGAGGATTCTTAAAAGTGAACCAAACGAAACTGTCTCTCCTGCTGATCGTAACACCACTGTATACATCGAAGTCCCTGCTGATTTAGCTGCTAAATACGATAACCAAAACCAAGAAGATGTGGCCCCGCAAACTGAAGGTAATAAGGTATTTAAACACCGTTATCGTAAACTGGAAATCTCTACAGCAATTAAACCTGAAGCTACCGTTATTGACTCTGAAGTTGGCTTTCAGCCAGGTGAAGATATGTCGAGTAGCAAAACTATTAGAAAAGCCAATGGGTCTGCCGATATATTTAAACACCAAGAAGACTACGAAAGAATCTATATTCACGAAAAAGAATCTCCAGTTGTTAGTTATGGTCGAAATGTCTATTCGGTGTCTTTTGTCAATAGTTTAGCATTCCAAGGCGATATTCCTGAAGCAGTGGTCAATATTAAAGCTGATGCGACTGCTGGTAAACAATTGCTCTTCAAATTGACTTTAAATGGTCAAGGTGATACTTCTGAGTATAGTGTACCTAAGGGTACTTACGAAGGCGCTGACGTGGCTTTTGCAGGTAAAGGTAATACGATTAAACGTGTACCTATTACTTTGCATGATCTTTTGGTTTTAGGTAACTCTGTATTGAATACGAAGTATAACGAATTAGCTTATGAGGATGTTCCTTATCGTAAGAATTTCTTACATAACAAATTCGCTTTCACTCGTGTTTCTACAGTACCTCAGAAAACCATCTTCCCTGAAGGTTTAGAACTCTCTATTCCTGAAGGTGCTTCTGGTTTGATCCGATATGCTTCTCCTATGGCTAAATATCCTGAAGTTCATGGAAATGTCAATACCTATGTGTTGCCACTTTTAGCTAAAGAAGCAGCAGACTACTGTTCTAAATTCTTAGACACAGAAGAGAAGTTTAAATTCGATAAGATTGATACTCAATCGAATAAAAACATCGTCGTCTTTAAAACCGGTAAATATAATCAAGAAACCGACTTACCTAAGTTTGAAGCATTCATTGGTAAGATGTTGAATGAAACTGGTTTGGAGCGCACTGATGCGCCTACTACGATTACTTACGATGGTTCTGTAGTGATCCATAAAGTGTTCGTAGATCCAAGCGACGATATGTTTATGAGCGAGCCAATTTACATTGCGTTGGTACCGCTGGAAGAAAAACTGACCCTTAAGGAAGGTATGGATGGATTTAGTGCTCTGAAGCTTGCTGACGAAGACACTTTGCCTGAAATGTAATTCCTTAACATTCATTTTATCCTGAATTAGGAAAACATTAACATGTATGATAAAATTTCTGTAGACTTTACCAAAACAGGTCTAGAAAATGTAAAAGATTTGCTGGTCGATGGTGGTTATCCCCGTGCAGAACTTGAAAAAGTTTCTATCTATACCACCAAAGAAGTAGACAACCAAGGTACTACCGAGTTGTATGTTGGTACTGCCGATGCTGACTTTGCTAACCGCATGACCAATGCCGGTGTAGACGTCAGCACTGTACCTAACGCTGCTACTGACACTGACGGTTCTGTTAAAGCTGGTTTCACCAAAATCATCAAACACAACTACCGTCGTGTAGACCCTGTTAAAGCCACTCAAATTCACCAATTCACTGACACTGATGAAAATGGTGAATATGTTGACTTGACTGCTCCTTCTAGCGAAAATCTGGAAAAAGTATTCAAGAAAAAACTGTTCAGCACTACTGGTGACGTCGTTACTGGTCAACGTATTTTCGGTGCGGACATCGTTACCGAAGGTGGTGCTTCTGTTACCCTGCAATACGGTGAAAACAAAGTCAACTACGACTACACCACTGACGATGCTAAACTGTGCTTCGCTAAACGCGACCCACAACAAAAACTGACTGTACGTCTGCGTTCTGACGTAGAGATCGGTGACCAAGTCATCTTGTTCCCTTACTTGGGTTACACTCCTCATGAGTTGGTAAGCGATTCTACTCCGATTCAAGCTTTCGAAACCAAAGGTTTGGCTCAAGACCTCACTGGTCTGGCTACTCGTTATGTAGGTCAAAGCGCATTTGGTCCTAACCGTGACATCGTTAAATCTAACCATGTATACGGTGTGAGTATCAACCTGAACGACGTAACTGATCCTGCTAAGCTGAAACAAGCTTACTTGACTAAAGCTTACGCTAACGTTCCTGCTCGTCAACAACTGGTTGCTGAACAAGAGTTCCAACGCCATGGTACTACTCGTGTAGGTTACTCTCTGGGTGAAGGTAAACTGGGTGACATCGAACGCGTCGTAGAATTCCGTTCTACTGGCGATACCAGCGATCCTGCTTACAAACTGACCGAAAGCGTAGGTTTCTACGTCGCTCCGACTACTGCTAAAGCGGTTGCTAAAGCACTCCATGAACTTGAACACAGCCAAGGTTTGTTCAAAGACGAGAAAATCCTCGAAACCTCTATCGGTAAAGCTGGCGATGCTACCATTTACTACACACTGGATGATCAAGCCGCTTTGGACAATCATCAAGCTTCTGTAGACACTGAAGATGGTCGTGCTAAACTGAAACAGCTCTTTGAAGTACAAATCAGCGACACGCTGATCGGTACTAAGAAAGCACTGAAAGTTGAATTCCAAGATCCTGATGCAGGTGGCGTGGTTTACGACAAAGACAGCTTCACGTTCAAGATCTCTGCTGCTGAAGGCTATGAAGACTTCATCGTAGGTTCTATCTACGTTGTGGGTGACTTCACTGTAGGTAAATTCCACGTAGCTGACGAACTGAATGGTTTCTCTGAAGGTTTGGTAGCGGTGTAATCTAGCAATAGGTTATTGCTTTAAATAATTAAGCTAGGTTCCTTGGCGGAGCCTAGCTTAATTCTATCTATGTTTTCTTATAATTTGATTATTTAATTAAGGAAAATGATTTAAAATGACTACAAAAGTAGATCCTAAGATCACTCAGTCTGAAAACTTAAAAAAGTTATTATTGGAAAGCAATACCAAACAAGAAGACCTTGATAAAGTTTCCAGCTATGTGGTAACCCCTGAAGCAAAAACCGTAGGTGAGAAAGAGTACAATACTAAGCTGACGATGCAGTTGAAAGAGACTGGAGAAACCCATTCTGCAGCTTATAACCGAGTCCCTCCTGGATTAAGAGGGGATTCGAATTATACCTTTACCTACGACAATATTTTAGCTGAGAAGAAATTGGCTTTGAATAACAGCAGTGAAGACATTGATATCTTAACTGGTGTGATTAACAAAAGTGATATCTTCTCTCAAGATGAGAAATATCCTTTTAGCGTAAAGATCAATACAGACTATACGCGTATTGAAGTGATTCCTCATTTGGATTCTCCTTGTTACGTAGGTGGTAAGGAATACATCTTAAAGATTATTACCAAACCTAATATCATTAAGATCTTTGAACCAGTGACCTATGTGGTTTCTAACATGGCGATTCCAGATTCTAAATGGCGAGGTACAGGTAAACAAGAATTCATTTCTTTAGAATTGCAAGATGGGAGTGGACAATCTAAAACAGTAAATGCTTTAATCGTACCTTATTTCCAAACAATAGATGGGGTAGCGATGAAGTTGAACTTAGGTCAGCAAGGCGGTCAAGCACGTTCTAGTTATTTGTTAGATAATCCACGTGATGAATTACCTATTTCTAAAGATATTCCGTATCCTCGTTACTATGCTTTCAGTGCCATCGGTAAACCGTTCGAAAATGCTACTTTGTCAGAAGAGCAAAAAGGCGAATTGTTGAAATACGTGAAAGAGACAAACAACCAAATTATATCCGATACTGACGAAACCTTAGTAAACGATAGTATTAGTGGCTGTATCGCATTTAAAGCACCTGTGAAAGATCAGCATGATTATTCTTTCAAAGTACTGAAAACAAAGGTGCAGGATATTATCTATAACTTGTTGTCGAGTTACGAACAAGGTGATCCGATTGAAGGTAATGTGGATGAATTGTATAATCGATTCCGTATTACTACCGATGAAGAATATCGTAAGCATTATCCTGAAGAAGAGTTGCTCTTCGAAGTCAATACTTCCGATACTGCTCACGAGATGACGATTGAATTGTTAAATATCACTGACTTTACCAATACGACTGGTCCTCGTACAGCACGTAATACTACAGGTGACTACGAGAAGTTTAACTTCTTGTTAGGCTACATTCGTGACCATTGCTTGCGTAAATTACAGAAGTATGGTATGTCTACTCAGGACGCAACTGTTCTTTTACAATCTGCTCGACGAGCCAATAGATGGATGACGATTACAGATCGATTCACAACCTTCCATAATGGTGCTCCATCTATTAAATTGAATAGTGTTTATGTAGATTACGATATTACCTTTATCGCTAAGAAAGGTATGCCTGTGATCAACCATAACTTCTTAGATAAGTCTGCTTACGACACGTCTGAGAAGAAAAAAGAAATGTTGGAAGATGCAGGGTTCTTTACTCGTCTCTTGAAGCAATATATTCGCAGTCAAGGTAGTCAATTGACAGACAACAGTATTGATGACGACATGTTCGCTACACTCAATCTTTACACGGATAAGAGTTTGAATATTGTTGAACGAGTAAAATTGAATACTGGTCCTACTGTGTCTTCAGGTGGTGTTTCTTCAGGTACTGTAACCGATATTGTTGTAGACCGTTACGCTAATGGTATTAAGACTGTACGTTTGGAAAAAGCAAGTGGTTCTTTCTACTATGGTTTCCAATATCCTAAACTGATGGCTTACAGTTTCTTACCTGGTAACCGCATTATCTCTAATGTCGATAAAGAAGCTTATGCACCAGAAAAACTCTACAATGCTTCTCGTGAAGAATTCATTGAAATGATGAAGAAATACGTACCTGACTTCCCTTATGCTTATATGGATTTTGATAAGGTAAGACAAAGCATGTATTACTTGTCACCTCTCAATAAAGAGTTTGGTATTGGTTTGTACTTCTTAGTCAATGAGAATGATGTTTTCAGTAATAGTGGTAACCACAGCTATTCACTCATTCAATTGCGTTACGCTAAATAACGATTAGTACTCTCTACTCCTTTAACAGGGAGTAGAGGGTATTCTTCACTGTCTTGCTTTATTGTGATTGACTATTTAGAAAGGAAATATAAAATGGGAATTAAAGTAGATTCTCGTTTGACTCAAACGGAAAACTTAAATCGTCTTTTAGATGAAGCAGGGATTAGGGAAGAAAGAAGACGAGACTTTGAATCGATTTCAATTATTGAAGAAGATAGAGTAGTAAAAGGTAAGCAATACAATACGCAATTGCAAATGCACTTAGTGCATGGTTCGCCTACACACAGAAAAGAGAAAAAGACATTTGCCACTACAGTCTATAACAGAATGCCTGTAGGTTGGAATAATGATAGCGGTTATACCTTTACTTACGATGAAACTCAAAACAAAGCTTTAAACAGAGATGGTAAAGAAGCGGATTTAAAACTCTTAGCTACAATAGTAAATAGTAATCCTAATCTCTCTCATGATCCTAAATATCCATTTAGAGTAAAAGTAGATGAAGAGTATACTCAATTAGAAGTTATTCCTCACTTAGCCTCTCCTTGTTATTACGGAAAAAAGAAATATCCTTTAAATATCGTAGTAGATAGCACCAATGTTAAGATTTTTGAAGATGAGATTTATATTATCTCTGCTATAGGGGTTCCTAATGCTAAATTGATCAATAGTGATATTAAAGAAACCACAATGCTAAGGTATCATGAAAGAGGAACGGATAAAGAAATCACTGCAATAGTTATTCCTTATAAACAAAGAGTAAATGGTATTGTTTACAAACATACTTTAGATAAGATCAGTATGTTGGATGTTAATGATAATATTTGGAAGATTAAATATTATAACTTAGCAATGGTTAACCTTGACGATAGCCCTGCTGATCCAGTCACTACTCTTTTAGGCATTGGAAAACCTCACCTTTCTCAAACGTTTTCTTCTGAAAAGATAAATGTATTAAGGGACGCTATAGGTAATGAAACGGGGGATGAATTATTCTACGATCGTAAACTTTATGTTTCGTCGTATGCTCGTATTTACGACCCTAGCCTATATAGAATTAATAAACTGGATATTAATTTAAATGACAAACACTATATTGTCAACATCATTCAGTTAACTCTTGCAGGTATTATCTATAAATATTTAGGTATGGCTAATCCTGGTGATGTCATTACTAAAAATAATGATATATTTACTTGGAGAACCTCTTCTGAGTACCGTCAGAGATTCCCAGAAAAAGAGATAACCTTTAAACCTAGTGTCAAACCGGATGGTTACGGTATCGTTTTCACTGTTGATAGTAATTGGTTAAATTGGAATGCTTCTAAGTCTAACTATTTATTAGGAGCTATTCGAAAACAGCTGCTCGATAAGTTAGTGAATGACGGAATGGAATTAAATGATGCAAACTATATCTTAGGATCTTCAGTAACACACAGTGTTGATTATTTCGAACATGTAAAAGATGCTTGGCGTATTTCAGAACGAAAATATTCTACTGACATTACAATAGTACAAAATGATCGAGTCGAAAGATATGAAGAATCGTTTAAGAATAGTGAAGTTGTTAAATCAGACAGTTACTTTATTTACGGTACGACCGTCTTCTCTATAGAGTTTAGATAATACATTACCTCTCTACTCCTTTTTACGGGAGTAGAGAGTGTATATTATTTCAAACCTATACTATTAAAGTGTAGTACTCAATCTAATTTTTATAAAGGAAATTCATTATGCATAAATCTATCTTTCTTTTACCTTTCATTCTTTCTGCTTGTATCATTGTTAAAGCTCCTCAAGAGTCTCAAGAACAAGAAGAAGTCACTCAATCCAATACTTTCCAATTGAATGAAGACACTGGCATTCTCTGTAAAGACAATCATTCCATTGCGTGTAATGAAATTCGGGATTATTGTTTTAACAATACTGCCGATAAAGATTGTCAGGACTTCTATCAAGTAGCAGGAAAAGATCATGGCTGATTACTACTTACCTGAAATTGAAAGACATCCTAATCCATTACGAGAAGATGTACAAGTGATTGATCATGTCTCTTATACGCTCAGTATTGGATCAGTAGCTGTCTTGTCTAAATTATTACAACCTTTAGGATTAGAGCTATACAGAAATAAGCAATATTCTATTACTGTAGCTTATTCTAAGAATAGAATTGATACTTACGAATTCAAAAACAATGGTTTAGAATTTACTCAGTATTACTCATTAACTAATCCTTTATCGTTTCCGATTGAAGACATGAGTTTGGCTTCGATATTAGATACGAATGGTAATCCGATTGATGTCTTGATGTTGGGTAAAAAAGCTCAAGATTTCTTTAAGGATATTCATTCCTTTCTAATTCATCACAGGAGAGCCGAATGGTCTCAGGGTGAGTACTTACCCTACATTGAGCTTTCACGCCCATCTGTGCTCAATCTGACGCAAGCAATCGCTATTTCTTCACCTAATGAAGCATTGGTATTCGATTACAAACGCTTTATGCGTTTTGGTGAAGTCATTTAACTAATCAACTAACTAAAGTATAAAGTCTTTCGATATGAAGTTTTAATATTATTAAAAGATTTATACATGAAAGGGTAAATGACATGCCTTACACAAAAATCATTAAAGAAGTCTTGAGTAAGTTAAACTGGAAAGTAGTGGGTATTTCTATATTCGGTATTCTTTTGGTTTGGTCTGTTATTGACAGTAACCTAATCTCTAGAAAGAATGTAGAACTGTCTGCTAAAGTAGAAAGTTTAAAAACTCAGTTGAAAGACAAAGATGAATTGATTCATGCTTTAGAAGAAAAATCTAAAGTAGAACGTCAATTGGCAACTAACCTTCAAGAATCTTTAGTAGAACATCAACAACAGATTGCTACTATTGAGAAGAAGGAAGCTGAACGCAATAAGCAATTAGCGGAAGCTTTAGATCGTACTGAATGGTCTAAAGAGAAAGTGCCTGATGAATTAAAATCTAAATTGAAAAGGAAAGACTAAATGAAGTATTCAGTAATCATTGCTGCCATGCTTTTAGCAGCTTGTACAACTAAAGTACAAACCGTAAAAGTATTTGAGCCTATTCCTGTACAGTGTGACTTAACCCAAGTCTGCTCTGATAAAGAATACAGTATCGAAACCAATCGTGATTTAGCTTTGGCTTTCGCTAATACTAAAGCGGAACTGGCTTACTGCTCTGAACACTTGAAGTCATTGCAATCTTGTGTGAAACGAGCAAACAATATTTTGGAAGGTAAACATGAGGAAACCAAGGTTCAAGAGACAAGCTCGAAATAATCAATCTCGTCGTATCTGGTTTATGCTAGAACGATTGAGAAAAGAAAACAAACTATAGAAAGATTCACTCTCTACTCCCTAATAAGGAGTAGAGAGTATTTTCTTTTTTGTATTCTAGATTGAATCAAATATATACTATTATAGTGAACCTGATAGAGAAATCTATCAACCTAATCTCGCTTTGATATTTAATCCATGTAATATCAAGGTATTCATTCAACCTTTGTATAAGGAGACCAAATCATGGAAAACAAAAAATACGAAATCACCACTAACGAACTCGTAATCGACGGTCGCAAATTCTTTCAGGTTAAAGCCCTGAGAGATTTCGACAATGCGAAAGCTGGTGACCTGGGTGGTTATGTTGAAAATGAACATAACTTATCCCAAGAAGGCGAGTGCTGGATTCGTCACGACGTTGTCCTGATGGATGACGCTCGCGTCGAAGACAACGCCGTAGTAACCGGTGACAGCGTTGTACGTAACAATGGTTGTGTACGCGGTTACGCTCACGTTCGTAACGCAACTGTATGTGACAACGCAGTCGTGGAAGGTACCGCTTATGTAATAGGTGGTTTCCACGATTACAACAGTATTGTTATCAAAGACAGTGCAGTTGTCCGTGGTGATTTACAAGGCAGCTTCGTCATCTGCGGTGACGCGGTTATCACTGGTGCACTCAGCAGCAATAGTGATATCTGGATCGATATCGATGTAGATGATGAGAACGCAGTCGTATCTTACCCAGCACCTCACGGTACTGAGTACAGCTATTCTGCTAGTATCGTTGCCAGTACGACCAAAGACCAATGGTGCTTCCGTGGTGATGATGGAATGATCGAAGTCACTTCACGTGAAATCGATTCATTACTGCCTGAGCTGATTGGTCCTAAGTTTGCTACCTACATGCAGTTCATCCGCGATGCTCATCATAGCGCCTACGATATTGAATTGTTCGAAGAAGATTTCGAATAATTCTCGCTACAATTACTCCCTTATCCTTAATCGGGTAAGGGGGTAGTTTATTTAATTTTAATTAATTTATTTTTTGCTCATTATTTGGGCTAATCTACCCTAACTTAAAGGAAATCAAAATGGAATTCAATTTGCTGGATAAATACAATGCATTAAACTCTTTCTCTAAAGAGAAAGTAAACGAGTTTGTGAATAAAGAGTTGGATAAATTCTTTGGAGAAGATCGTACTCGTACTTACGAGAATAAAGAAGATTACATTCATGTAGAGAAAGGTATCTTGAGTATCTCCTACAATGACTTGATCCAATCGACTCAAGGCTCTTACAACCAATTTGCACAACAATTGCAATGCGGACCTCAAGAGTTTGCCGGTGCGATCTACATGAAGCTGATTCACGAAGTTCAAGAATTAGGCTTCAAGACTATTGCTGTAGGTAACTTCGGTAGCATTATCTTGAAAGGTAATGGTATGCCGATTGTAGCAGTAGATGAAACTGCACCTTACGATTACCAACCTGATCAAAACAACCATGTTTATGGTATTCGTACTGAAGACTTAAATGGTGAAGAAATCTTCATTGCTTTCGTTGACTATCGTTTGGCTAATCACATTGCTGAATTCACTGAAGCTTCTGTACATGCTTTGGACTTGAATACCTTGAGCTATCCTTACTACTGTAAAGAAGACAAAGCTCAATTACGTTCTCCAGTTACTCGAATGAGTATCCAAGGTAATCTCGTAGGTTACATCATGTCTGTAAAAGAAGTTGCCGCTATGGGTGATTTCATCTTAGGACATGTTCATTATTACGATAAAGAAATCATTACTGAAAATCAAAAGGTAGTGTGCACTTATCGTGATGAAGACTACGAAGACTTCTGTGTGTACGACTTCAAGATTGAAGGCTTTGCTCAAAAAGCAACATCACCTGAAGCAGTAGAAGAAATCTTGAAAGACATTCGTGAACAAATCAGTAAAGAAGATGTGAAGTTCTGTCATGTAGAGCCGGTCATGATGGCTGTAGATGGTGATATTTCTTACTTCCGTATGTTGGTATGGTCTACTGCACCTAACCGTCAACGTTACCTGCCTCCTATTGTCGTAGAAGAGTTGTTGGCTACACATACTTGGGATGGTGATACATTCGTACCTACTGCAGAATTGGCTCGTAAGACTCGTGCTGATAAATACATGGAATACGAAGGCATCCATGTTGCATCAGATATGTTGGCACATCTGGAGAGCGTACATGAATTTATCACACCTGGTTATCTGGCTTGTGAGATTAACCATTTCCTCAGCCTCACTAAAGATGCGAACTGGTCTGATAAAACATTCGTGCCTTACACTGTAGGTGGTGTGACATTCTGTCTGGACTACATGAACGCTAAACAGTTTAACTTCGCTAAAGTCAATGACATGATCTACAAAGGTCTGGTATTGAATAAAGAAGAAGCTAAACCATTGTCTGAACTGGATGACGAATACGTCACCATCATCAAAGATTCTTCTGTAAGTAGTGTACTGATTAGCAATGGTCATGTAGAAGTAGAAGATGATGACGATCCATTCAGTGGTCCGTCTGGTAACCTTTACTACGAAACTCAAGTGATTTTCAAAGGTAAGAAAACTTATCAAGAAATCGTTGAGGGTTATAAGCCTCTCTTAGATGCTATAACCATTGAAAGTGAAAGCTTCGAGCATCCAGCTATGGTAAATGGTAATCCGATGTTCTTGCTGAAGTATGTGAAAGTGAGTGACTTGGTCGAGAATCCTGGCATCGCTAACACCACTTACGTAGTGGATAATCAATCCAATGCATTCTGGGAAACTGAACATGATGGCGTGTATTACACCGCTACAGGTTTTAGCATGATTGTCAATATCCCTGAATATGAAACACCTTTCGATACTAAGCAGTAATTAAGACTTTACTCTCTACTCCCTAAAAAGGAGTAGAGAGTATTTTCTTTTTTTAGTTTATTTTAAATCTATATTATTTAAGTGTAATAGGATTTATAAATATTCTATTATTCTTTTTACTAACTAATTTAAAGGAAATTTTAAAATGGAAAAATTCTTGTTATTCTCTTTAGGTCTTGCCATCTTGATTGGCGTCATTGGTTTTACGGCTGACTTCTTAGCCCGCATGTATTATTCGGCAATTCATACGCCAAACATCAAGAACATTCGTATCTTGAAGAAACTGATTCTTCACTTGTATACCCACAAGAATAAGAATCATGACTTTAAAGCACCTGATTCTACCTCAGAAGTCTCTAATGAAATTCGAATGAAAGACATTCAAGACTACATGCGTAAAAACAATTACGCTCGTCGCGTCTTAGTGAATTGGTTGAATGAACGTGGTTTCTCCTTTGGTGTGTATGGTACGCAACACTGGCTCTTAGAAGTCAATAAATACGATTCTTCTATCGTGGGTAAATCAGTAGTGGAGAATATCGAATTCTCTATTCTTAACGAATACTCTATTGATCGTGAAGAATCTGAAGAGAAAGTTCATGTCGTAGAAGTGAAAAGTATTATCTTCTCAATGTTGGTACGTCATTTCATCAATGAAAACGATGACTTGATTACCATCATCGAATCTATTGAAACCGTTAAAGGTGGTAACATCTTGTTCAATAGCAAAAAATAAAAAAAAAGTACTCCTACTCTCTACCCCAGGAAGGTAGAGAGTAGAGAATACAGTTTTAACGACAGAGCCAAAAACAAAGACAAACCACTCTGTCAATCTCTTCTATTCAGGTAGAGTCTGCCTTTTTCCGAAGGTACGGCTTGTAAATCGTCCTGAGTAAAAGATTATTTAGGTTTGTCAGAAAGAGAAAGAAGTATGGGCACTTTGTCCGCGATTCTCTCGCTTATCGCTACAGTATTAAAGATCCTATTGGACTCTGATAAGAGTTTAATAGAGAAATCTGTATTACTGTTTTTGACGGGCGTCTTAGCAGTCACAATCCTGACTGTTTCAAAACTATTAGGTGTGATCCAATAGTTTTGATTTAAAGTGAAACCAGTACTCTTTCAAATGATAAGGGTACTGGTTATTTTTTTTTTTGATTTAAATCACCAGTCTAAGAAACTACTCACTGATTTCTTAATCGTGTGAATCCCAGTCTTCACTATCGTCTCTAAAGGTGATTCAGTCATTAATCCTTTTAAGATGTCTCTGTTGACTTCATCATCGACTTTCTTACCTAAGATTAAAGCCACTTGTTCTTCAGACCATTTTAAAATGTCTTCATTACGGGTAGAGATATTTGGTTCTTCTCCCGTATCTAAAGTCACTTCAAACAAATCCACATCTAAAGTTTGTCCAATACGATTCGCTCTTTTCACTGCTTGCTCGTACGTACCAGACCTAAAAGGTAGATTCAAGAAGATCACACGATTCGCTTCAGTTAAAGGTACTGCTTCAGATAAGGTTTTAAAAGTCGTAATCAAAGGATTGATTTCTGGTTTCTCTTTAAAGACTTTCGTTTGCATGGCCAATCCATTACCTGCAGTCGTTTCACCAAAAATACTAATAGGTGTAAACCCATTCAATTTTAATTGGTATTCCGTTTCTTTCACGACTTCTACATAATCCGTAAAGATAATCGTCTTAGCTTGAGCATTTCGAATAATATCCGGTAGATTAGACTGATAAGTTTCTCCGTCTTCCGTAATGACTTTAGCATCAATGACTAATTGTTTCACAATGTCTGCATTACATTTAGAACGAGATTTCCCTAAGATGTTTCCTAATGCTTCACCCATAATCGTTAAGTCTACGTATTTATAAACAGACTTAGCTTTTCTAAAGACTTTCTTAACATCATTAGGTAATAGTGGAATAATTACTTTATCTTCGTAGTAATTACAATATAGCACATATTGCTTGTGTTTAGGATCCGTAGGAATATAACCTTCATGGAGTGTCTTAGCTTTCGCTAAGTAATCTTCTAAATCTGCTCTAAAGATAGCAGTATCACCTCTACCTCTAACGACACGACTACGATAGGTTTCTATAGCGTTAAAGAAATCATTCTCGTATTGTTTCGCATTCTTCTGGTAATAAGCCTTACGTTCTTTCACGTAATCAATCATCTTAGCAGAAATGGTTTTTAACGTATAATCTCCACCATTCTTTAAAGTGACTTTGATCTTGTGGGTGTATTGTTCTACTCCTGAACCACGTGTTTTAATCTCAGAGCGTACTAACTGTAATCGATTAGCCATAACAGAAGTTGCATAAACACCAGATACACCAAATACTTTTAAGAAGGACTGATAGACACCTTTATCAAAGAGTTTATCAATAGTAGCGAACATTGTAAGTGTTTCAGTACCTAATGCTTTAATCGGTGTACCAGACATCCACAAACAGAATTCAGGATTGATCTTCTTATTCAATTCTCTAAACTGAATAGAACGTTCTGAATTGTGAGAATTCATGGCGTGACATTCATCGAGCAAACATGCGAATCTTTTATTAGGAATTTTAACCGAATCTAAGTACTCATTTAACTTCCCAATTGCTTCGTAGTGGCAGACAATAAACCTATCGTTAATATTGAATTCTGCGGGTTTATTAGGTCCATGCAGTACAGGTAAAGACATGGAGTAAGATTGAGGTTCCGAATAGACACGGATAATGGTTTCGTCCCAAACATCGTTGACAGCTTTCTTAGGACAGATAATAATAACAGTGTCTATATCTAGCATTTCCATCAATGCTAACGATCCATAGCTCTTCCCCGCACCTGGTGGTGCATCTAAAAGGTATCCCTTTAAGTTCAATAATTCTGCTTTCCAAAGACACTCGTCGATGAATTTATCTTGATAATCAAACAACTTCATTCCATTAAAGATCTTGTCTAATTTAGACTTATCAATTTTAGGAATATTTAAAGGATCTGTGTTTTGGATTTTCTTAATATTTGCGACTAAAGGAATTCTTTCTAATTCTTCTTTAATCGCTATCAATTCTCTAGAGGAAGTCGTTCTTCTTTTAAACTTAGGATTAAACAATAAAGTATTAATCGAATGATAGAAATCTGGTAAATAGAAAGTACTAAACTTAATCTCTGCATAAGTCGCTTTGTCTAAGATATTGTATAACATCTTAGTGCCTAAGTACTTCTCTAGATCTCGACAAACATACTTTAAAGAAATCCCACTAATAGAAACTTTATTGACAGAGGGATCGACTTCTACTTTAAGCCCTCTGAGTAAACTGAATACTGACATGATAGAATGACCAATATAAAAATAGATTGAAATAGATTGTGTGTTATCAAATCAAAAAGACTTATTCCTTTTATGGTATTAGAACCACAAAAGAAATTTAAAAAGACTTATCTCTCCTGTAGCCTTAGTAGCTACAGGAGAGTAAAGCCCAATCAATCTTAAAGGAAATGAAAATGAAACGAGATCAACAATCTAGGATTGCATGAAGTAGTGAAGGAAATCAACGTATTCTTTTTCATATAGAACTAACCTAAATTAATTTCCTACATCCCAGAATGCCGCTTCTTCATCCCCATCTCCGTTTCGTGATGCACCAAACTTAGATAAAGAAGTATCGGTTCCATGGATATCCCATCTTAAACCACCAATCTTTTGGAATTCTAAGATAAAGAACTTGTGCTCTTCAGGTGTATCATTTTGTCCACGGTGTTTACCACGGGCAATGGTTTGGTATTTACGTCCACTGTCCTTAACAATATCTACAAAGATCTCTAACTCTGGTTCACGAGATAGACCACGGCAGCCTTCGTAATACGAACCATCTGAAATTTGCATGGCTAACATCTTGTTACCTTGACGTTTCAATTCCATGGCATCTGGTGATAATTGTACCGGAGTCAATAAAGCAATATTCTTAGCCGCAAAGAAGTTTTTGGTTCTTCTAAAGAGTTCTTGAATATCGGCATCTGCTCGAGAGTGAGACAAACCATTTTTATTGGCTAGATTCAAATAGTCAATTAAGGTTAAGTGTACTTCGTAACCATCTGCTTCTAATTGCAAGACTTTACTTTGGATTTCCGCATAAGACCAAGTCGAAGAGTCTGCTCGTACTAACTTCACTTCGTATCCAGTAGAGGTTAATTTCTCATGGACATAAGCAGCAGCTTCACGAGAAGAGAGTCTTTGTTTATCTTCATCTGTCACTTTTACATTTTCTAGATTCTCTTTTAATAAGATATACAAGTTAAATAATACAATCAACATGTCATCTTCAAAAGAGATTAAAAGCATCAAAGGTTTCTTTTTCTCATCCGTTTGTAAGTCTTTAGGATTATTGAACATACAAGCTGAAATAAACATGGATAAACACACACCGGTTTTGTTATTGTGTGCTAAACCCCCTACAGTCGTTAATTGACCTAAACGTAAACCACCACGAGTCATTCGATTCATGGCGTGCCAAGGCATCTTAATCGTACGAGAACCATCATTTTCTTTACGGATCAATTCAAACTGTTCTGCTACGGCATCTAAATCAGATAAGTCTACTTCACAAACAATCCCTGGAATCTCTTCACCAGAATAGTTGACTAAGTCAATAATACCATTTAAAGAAGAAGACATGTATTGATTCAAATCACCAATTTTATCTCGATTGAATTTCAAATCAAACGTCATCTTATCCAAAAGCATCATTGCTTTCTTTTCTTTTAAGTATTTATTTAACTCAAAGCGATAAGAAAGAATGGTTCTTTTTAATTCCTCTTCATCTAAACGAAAAGAAATATTGTCTTGAATACTTTCAAAAAGCGTAGTATCTAATCCACAGGCAATTCGAATGTGTTGGATTAAATCGTTATAAGGAGTCGGTGTCTCTTTACTGATCATGGTAGAGACAACATTTTTTAATTCATTTAAAGATGAATCTGTACCTGAGATGTCATTGTTGTTTATTTTTAAAGTAGTAATCACATCCGATACGAGTTGTTTTGAGAGTTCACTTTCACCGCTTTGACCTTCTCTAAATAATAGAGAAATACACTTAGCCAATAGTGCTTTAACATCCATTTTGCTTTTACCTCGTTTTACTATAAAGAACGACCAGTTAGATTAATTGCATACACTATTCTAATAAATTATTTTTGTCTTAATATAGTCGTTAGTTAAAAATATGAATTATTACCGGTAATTCCTATTTTCTCGTTAATGTTGCATAAATGATTTAATATACGAATAAATTATCTTGTATTAAATCGTGAAATAGACAAACAAAGGATTATAACAACATGTCCATTTTAAATTTACCAAATGGTGAGTTGAAACTCATCTTGGTACCCGAGCCTATTTTCGAAGATCTTAAGGCAGTAAACTATAGCCCAGATGCTTTACTTTATTATGACAAAGCAAGTAAAGTTCTTAATAAGAACGCTTTGAAGATTTTTACTGTCTTGAATTCCAAATATAATCCTCAACGATTAGAATTCGTTCATGGTTCAGAATGTCTTACTCCTGTGTTGAGTGAGTGTCTGGACGTACGAGACTTATGGTTGTCTTTAGAAGAGAGTCAATCTGTTCGAGAAGAAATCCGTAATGAGTTCGTTGCCAGTGATGACAATTCAGGATATTCTTTGGATCAATACGAGTACGATGCTTCGCAAGCTTTGCTCTCTTTGCTCAATGGTTTAGATACTGCTCTAGCGAGCGGAAGGAATATTTATGAAGATGTCTTGCCTTCTTGCGAAGGTAAGTGCTTCTTTGTTGTGGTACCTTATATTCAAAACACTACAGCAAATGTGCCTTCTATAAGTAAAGAAACCATGAGCATCTTTGCAAAGAATGTACTAGAAGCTATTTTGAGAAAAAGCGCATTTTACCATGACCAAAGTACCATTGCTCAGAGTAGCTTGTTCGTCCAGTACTTATCTAGTAAGATAAATATGTGAGACGAATAAAAAAGCGTCTTTACTTCGTATTATTTTTCTTTACAGAAATAAATTTTCATTTCTAAACTTTTACGTAAAAGGTTATTAACAATGTCTCTCTTTAAAAAGAAAACAAGCAACAGCTTCTCTGGTAAATCCCGTGAAGCGAAAATCGGTGAAATCGCCGCTAACTTGGCTACTCAAGTACAACTGGGCACTGAGTCTCGTGACTTGCTGGGCGCTCTGTTTTTGTCTACTGAATCTTTGAATGAAGCTCAAGTAGCTGAACTGAACGAAGCCACTTCTACCATTCCGACTACTGCGACTCAAATCAGCGAAGCCGCTGCTTCTGAAGGTGACCAACTGACTCCTGAAGAAGTACAAAACATCCAAGACTCTTTGGTCGTTGCTGCCAACCCTGAAGCTTACCTGAAATCTGGTAGCGAAGAAGAAGCTGGTACTGTACACGGTGTACTGGGTGGTGAAGTAGATGCTGCTCCTGTAGTTGTTGAAGCTTCTCGTGAATCTTTCGAAGTTCACGGCATGATGAACACTCTGTCCATGACCGTTTCTTACAACGTTCGTGCTGATAAACAATCTAAAGCTGCTGAGTTGTTCTTCCCGACCATTAACTTGGACTTCAACAGCAACAACTACACCATCGACACTCAACTGTCTACTGTATTCACTGAAAAAGAATACGAAGTAACTGGTAAACGTGACGCCTACCGTAACCAAAAACACATCATCAAAGCTTTGCGTAACAGCACTATCCTGAAGTCAAACTTCACCGATATTATCCCTGTTTACCGTCAAGGTCAAAACGACGACTCTTTCGTTGATGTAAGCGTTCTGCCTGTACGTTCTGTTGTGAACGATCAAGGTGAAAAATTCCAAACCTCTCTGTTGCGTTTGGGCGAAGAAATCAAACTGTTGGACATTTCTCAAACCAACCGTATGATTGCTCTGGGTATGCAAGACTCTACTGACCAAATCGCTGGTAACCCACGTCTGAAAACCATCGGTCTGAAAGTCGGTAACGATACCGTATTGTTTGAAAACCTGCAATACCATCAAGCTTCTCAATTCACCTACTCTCCTAAAGGTGACCGTGAAGACATCTTGTTGACTTACGATGTCAATACTCACCTGCTGGATGAAAACACTAAAGGCGTGAAATCTGGTGCGCTGCCTACCGAACTGCAAGCTTTGAAAGACAAAGGTCTGGAAGTTCTGGTTCGCTTGACTTTGACTGGTCGTGGTAATACTGATACTTCTGCTTTCGAAATCAACTCTGGTTCTGTTAAAGTAACCGCCGTACGTGATGCGAAAACCAAAGAAGTAAAAGACTTGGAAGATGCGGCTCTGAAACCTCTGTTGGATGCGGTTAAAGCCACTGAAGTAGTCGGTTGGGAAATCGACGCTACTCGTACCAACAGCAACATCCGCGAACATGGCATGATCTTGGATAGCCGTGTACAACGTATCATCTACGGTGTACGTCTGCACTCTCCAATCGCTGTACGTCGTCCTTTCGACGAGAAAACTGATGTGACCGACGCTCAACGCATCGACACACTGATCCAAACCAACTACATCCGCCGTACTAACGCAGCGATCACTGCTCTGTACGACATCTTGGGTATGCTCAAAGCTGCTCCTGAGAAAGTAGACATGACTGAGCCTTTCGCTCACTCTATCGTGGGTATTGGTCAGTACTTCTCTAAAAACTACGTACGTGACGTAGCATTGGATGTTTACAAAACTACCCAATCTATGCAAACCACTGATGTGCGTGCTAACGCTTCTGCTGTGATCACTAACTTTGTATTGGCTGAGATGACTCAAGCTTATACTTCTTCTGAGTTGGCTGCAGCTTACGAAATCATCTCTGGTGGTGCTAACTTCCGTCCGCACGTCATCGCGATTGCTGACGTGTTCACCAGCAAATTCATCTTCCGTGAAGGTGATGCTCGTACTCTGGGTGATGGCTTTGACTTCACTATTGAAGAATGTTCTGACGATCGTTTGGTTGACAAAGACAAAGACGGTGAAGTCGGTACGATCTTCTTGTCCTTCGGTGTACCTCGTAATGGTAGCCTGAGTATTCCTCTGTGGTTCGGTAACTGCTTGAGCAAACGTGAAATCCCACGTATTGTTAACCGTGCTCGCGGTAGCAAATACCAACACGAAGTCATGGTTCAACCTTGGTTCAGCCACATCTGCCACTTGCCAATCTTGGTTCGTATCCGTGTGGCTGGTCTGAAGAAAGCCGTTCAAGAGCGTATTCCTTTTGCTGTTCAAGCTTTGACTAAAGACGGCGAAGTACCTCTGACTGCTGAATCTTAATCTAGTAATAGATTACTCAATGTAGACTCTCTCCTCTCTACTCCTTACGGGGTAGAGAGGTGGGAGTTTTATGTTCTATTTACTTATAGAACTATATTATTAAATTGAAGTAATGTCTAACTTTTATAAAGGAACTAATTATGGAAAAGAAATACGAATTGATTAAAGAAGATTCTATTGAAGTAGAAGGTCGTACGCTTTATCGGATACGAGCTTTGAAAGATTTTATTAAAAATGATGACGATACGTACGATGTAAAGAAAGGCTCTCTAGGTGGGTATGTCCAAAAAGAAGAAAATCTTTCTCATGAAGGTAATTGCTGGGTATCTGACGACGCTAAAGTATTCGACAGTGCTGTTGTAAAAGATAATGCTCTTGTGACTGATGTATCTATGGTATTTGGTAATAGCATGGTAATAGGAAGCGGATTGGTTACAGACAAATCTAAAGTTTATGGGTTTGCCATCATTCAGGATGATGCTCTCGTAATGGATCGTGCTGAAGTATACGAACATGCTGTTATGGAAGAGCTTAGCTCTATAGGTGATGATGCTAAGCTTTATGGCAGTGCTAAGACGGATAGTACTAGCAACTTACGCGGCTTTGCTGAGGTTTACGAATATGCTCGTTTACGTGGCGAATGCCTAGTAGATGGTGATTCTAAAGTATACGGACACGCAGTCATTAACGGACAAGCTCGTATTACCGATCATGCTTCTGTTAAAGATAATGGTATTGTCTCAGGCCGTGTGATGATGTGTGGTCACGCTACTGTTTCTAAGAATGGTAAAGTATTTGGTGTAGGTCGTATTGATTTTAACATTACTGGTAATAGAGATGTTGCAGTCTATAGCGATCCGATCAATTTGAACCATTACATTACTGCTTCTACTAAGGAAGATTGGTTTACTGGTATTGATTATTCTGGTACACAAAAAGACTTTCTTGGTGAGGCTAAGAAAAGAAATCAAGAGGAGTTTGATAAATACTCCAAGATTACTAATCTGCATTTAGACCTCTACGACTTACGTGGAGAATAAAGAAGGATACTCTCCTACCTGTAAAAGGGTAGGAGAGTGTTTTCTTTTTTACATTATAGTTTATTTCAGATATATACTATTTACGTGAGATTACCCGAGTAATCTTATTTAACCCGAGGCAATAATGTCTCATCTTCTAATCTATCTTTGTAAAGGATAATCAAAATGAACAATCAAGTTTTTGAAATCGCAGCTCTGACCAAATGTGAAACTATCGCTCCTAGCGAATTGACTCCTGCTCAATATGCTTTGTATATCGAAGCTACTGAAAATGGTTATACTGACCAGCATGACAACAAACACAAATCAATCTCAATGATTGGCTTGCTGACTGTAAACGGCAACACTCATGTTGTAGCTTCCAATAAATACGGCTTCGGAAAACTGGAATTGTTGAATGGTAAAGCCGTTCAAACCACTGGTTCTATTGGTGGTAAATTCGATACCACCAATGGTTTCCAAGGTACGTCTGAACAGGACAGCTTGAAAGTAATCATGCCTACTAAAACCTATGCGTTCTAAGTAGGTAATGAAAGAGTACTCTCCTGTAAAAGGGAGAGTATTTTTTTTTTTGATTTATTTTAAACCTATATTATTATAGTGTAATCTAACTCATTAAGGAAATATTACCATGTCTATTTTAAAACAATCTTCTAAACAAAAAGATATTGCAGATTTATCTGGTTTAGACTTACTCAAGTTAGCCAATTCTATCTTTGATAAAATCTCCAATCTTAAAGATGACTATAATCTTTCTGATCTCATTAATGAATTTCCTATTTTAAGATCTACTTTAGATTCCTACAAGGAAGAACATCCAGATAAGTCCGATGTTGAAATGATCTTTCTTCTGTTAAGAAAAGCAGAAAAGAAAGATACCAGTGGCGTCACAACGACAATTGTTACAGATCAAGAAGGTTATCAATACTTAAGATTCAATTACAGTAACAAATGGTTTAAGAAGACCTTTCACTGGGTAAAAGGTTGGATGGATGATTACTATGTGATTGTTCGTTCTGATAAACAAGACCAGCATGTATTCATTAAGCCTACTGGTGAAATCAGAATTATACGTAAGGATAAATAAATGAAAGAATTTGAAACCAAACTACTCGTGATGTTCTCTAAAGCTTTTTTAACAGCTATGGACTTTAACGAGAACTATAAAGACGTTTTTAAAGAAGATGATGTATTAGCTCAATTAGAGGCTTTTAAGAACCGTTTAGAGCCTGGGTATGCCTTACCTCAGTTTATTAACGAAATGCTCTATAACATCGAATCTGGTGCCTTTAAAGGGGTATATTCTACATTCGGTACGACCCCTAGTAAGAAGATTGGTTTACATTACCATTATTCTTATAAGATTTCGAACATTGTAGCAAGCTGGGTACGAGACAATGATACTCACGAAGTCATCTTCAATGTGAGATATTATAACCATCCTGAAGGTTATCAGTTACAGATAGACAAAGATGGAAAGATTACTTATAGCTAAAAGGGATTAGCCATGTCTGAATTTCCAAGAGAAATCTACCGTAAAGAAATCGTAGCCGGTGATTTCGATACGCCTAAAGGCAATTACAAAGCCAAGCGTCTTTTACAAGAACTCTTTGAAGAAGGTTTGAAAGTCGATTCAGGAATAGGAGTGACCCATATCCTGCTATCCAATACGAGTATCTTTATTCATTTCTACTTAAGAAATGGATTAGGAAAAACGACCTCTGTTTTGAATCTGTATAAAAACAGCATGGAGTTTTATACCTTAAAAGAACTCAGGAATATTCTGATGCATTTATCCAGTGCGTATAAGAGTACTCGTTTAAAGTCTTATCTTTCAGAAGTCGACTTTGTTCGCCATATCCTCGATAAGTACGACATGGGTTTGGTACAATTAGCCCTTCGTTTTGAACAAAAGGAATTAATTTAAATGGAACTATTTAATCAAATTACACCGACCATGGTTTACGCCAGTATAACGGCGTATTTATACCTAGTCATTCTGAGTGTTATAGAACAATTCTTAAACACTCGTGACACTTCTGGAAACTTCTTAATCTATACGTTCAGAACACTGGCTTATCTAATTGCTGCTTTAAGTGGTATTTACTTAATTGGTGAAAAGTTTGGATTTGAAGATCCCATGAACTTCGTATCGATTTTCACAGTTACTTATTGCATTATATCCATTGGTATTCGGATTACTTCTGTAATGAACATGCGTGTAAATGCTGCTCCTTTCTTAGCATATGTTTATTATCCTACTCTGTTAATCTTCTGGATCTTCATGAGTTCAATTTCCGCCAATACTGTCAATAACATCATGCAATTGAGAAACTGTATTTCCCAATTAGGTAACTTACACACCTTCCGTAGGTTCCCTAAATGGTACGTATGGTTTGTCAATAAATTATACTGGGTTGGTTTGAACATCAATTATCGTTCTAAAGATCTTGACTTTATGGAAAATACCTACAAGTATTCTTCTATTAAGTACGAACGATCTTTAGGTCGTTCTAAGAACGTAAAAGAAACCATGGAATCTTTAATTGATTCAGAGGTCTTTAAAGAGATCTCTAGTGAAATAAAAAATAAGCATAAAGAACTTTCTGAATTGATTGATAAAGTCGATAAGAATCCTACTGTCGCAGGATCTGAAATTATTAGTCGTAAAATCAAAGAGAAAGAATACAATGAAGTCTCTGAGAATTTAGGTGTAAAGACGCTTATTACCGATAGGAAGAAAAAGATTTCGGATGATACTTCTTCTGATAAGAAAGAGTAATTGGGTAAAAGAGATTCTAGTAATACTGGAGTCTCTTTATTTTTAGGAATATTAAAATGGCTTACCATACACTGATGATTGTCGAATCTCCAAATAAAGCTAAAACCATTACCAAGTGGTTAGCGAAAGATGGGATTAAGACTGTAGCCACATTTGGACACGTACGTGGATTAGATGTCGATAAACCACGTGAAGAAGTTTTAAATGTCGAACATGGATTTAAACTGAAATACAAGATTCCTGCTAAATCGAAAGAACATGTAAAAGATTTAGTCGGTATGGCTAAGAATGTCGATACGATTTACTTAGCGACCGACCCTGACTACGAAGGAGAAGGGATTTCTCAATCCGTGATTGAAATCTTAAAACAAAACAAGATTGCGCCGAAACATGTCTATCGTGTTACCTATACAGAGGTAACTGAGAAAGCAGTAAAAGATGCGATTCAGCATTCGATTAGCACGAATCGTCAAGTAGACATGAATAAAGTCGCAGCACAATCTGCACGTGCTGCACTAGATTATGCAGTAGGATTCTGGATCTCTCCGATTCTCTGGAAGATCTTCCCATCCCAAGGTCTATCTGCTGGACGTGTGCAGTCTCCTTCTTTACGTATCCTAGCTGAACGTGAAAAAGAAATTAAAGCTTTTGTACCGAGTACCTATTGGCAGATTAATGCTTTTACGGAAAAAGACAAAATAGGGTTTCCTACACGATTAGTACGGATTGGTACAGAGACCATTTCTAAGATATCTTTGAATGATTCATCTTACGTAGAAGAACACAAGAGAACCATTGAAGCTTTAGTGGGTAATAAAGAGAAGTTAGTCGTGACCGACATTAAAACTTCTAAGGTTTCTCGTAAACCTAAGCCACCTTATACGACTTCTACTTTGCAGATGGACGCGGTACGTAAGTTAGGATGGAATGCCACACGTACGATGCAGGTCGCACAGCGCTTATTTGAGGGTTCTGAAGTGCATGGACATGGTTTCATTACCTACATGCGTACAGACTCTGTATCGCTCTCTGAAGAGGCTTTAAATGCTATTTACCGATATGGTACACAATTCTATCCGAATGACGTATTAGATCATCCTAAGCAATATGCAAGTAAGAACAAGTCTGCTCAAGAAGCACACGAAGCCATTCGTCCTACGGATATTACCATTACGCCTGATTCGGTTAAGAGTAAGTTTAGCTCTGATGAGTTTAAACTATACGAATTGATTTGGCAAAGAACCTTAGCTTCCCAAATGAAGCCTGCTATATTCGACAGTACACAAGTCAATTTCAATTTAGGTAAGCAATACGGCTTTCGTGCTAATGGTAGTGTATTAGTATTCTCGGGTTATCTATCGGTTTATCAAGAAGGTGAAGAGATCGATGGAGAAAAAGAAGAGAATACTCGATTACCTAAAATCAATCATGGTGATAAGTTACCGGTACTAGACTTACAAGTATCTGAACATCAAACCAAACCACCTGCTCGATACAATGAGGCTTCTTTGGTTAAAGTGTTAGAAGAATACGGTATTGGTCGTCCTTCGACTTATGCGACGATTCCTAAGACATTACAGGATAGAGGCTACATTACCGTCGAGAAGAATCGTATCTCGGTAACCGATATGGGTATTGCGGTAATTGATTACTTAGTCGATAAATTCTACACGTACGTGGACTATCAGTTTACAAGTAAAATGGAATCGGATTTAGATGATATTGCTCAAGGTAAGATTAATCGTGAAGCGATGTTGTTTAACTTCTGGAATCCTTTTATTGAAAACGTGAAACGTGAAGAGACGATTTCGATCAAGCATAAAGGTGTGATTGAAACCACTGAAGAGATTTGTCCTTCTTGTGGACAAGCGAATTTAGTGAAGATGTTAGGTAAGTTTGGTAACTATCTGAAGTGTCCACATCAAGGTTGTAAGTATACTCGTTCTTTAGCCCCTAAGAAAGAACCTACTGAATTGAAATACATTGAAGGCAAGTCTTGTCCTCAGTGTGGGAATAAAGTAGCGATTCGTAAAGGATTTAAAGGTAGAGAGTTTGGTAGTTGTGTTGGGTATCCTACCTGTAAGTATTCGTGTAATGCGGATGGTAGTGAAATCGTACGACACCAAAATGTGGATACTGGGGTAAAATGTCCTAAGTGTAAGAAACATAATCTCTTTGTGAAGAATGGTCGATTCGGAAAGATGGTAGCATGTAATGGGTTTAATGGTAAACCGAAATGCTCTAACATCGTGAAGAAAGAAGATCTGCCTAAAGTTTTAGGAAAGACTGAAGAAGAGATTGAAGCATTATTGAAATAATGTGATAGACTAGCTATTCTTAGGAGTAGCTAGTTTTTTTTTTATTTTTTTGGAGATAAAGTAAAATGGCTAAACTGTATACAGTAAAAACCAGTGATGGTAAAGTGAAATGCTTGAATGTCGATCAAGTCGTGATTGCTGAATTGGATGATCCTATTGCACCTAAAGAATTGAACATCACTTTCGCTAATGGCAGCAAAGAAACCATTAAGACTCGTCTGGAAAAGAAAGACGATGAGAAGAATTTTGAATACTTACAAAACGACGCAATGGCTACTGCTATCTTGGGTCGATATGTACAAATTCCTCTGACTCAAGAGAAAAAGAAATAAATTTTAAACCTATACTATTTAAATGGAGATTCATTTCTCCATTTAAATAACTATTTATTTTTAACTCATTTTTAAAGGAAATCTATTATGGAAACCAATCGATTTGGTAAATTCTCTAACTTTGAAATCACTTCTGTACGTGATTACAATGGTGAGAGCCGAATGACTGAAAAACAAAACGCAGAATTGCACGCTGTACCTAGCGTTATTGTTATCAGTCATCGCTTTCAAGATGGCGAGTCTGTATTTGCTGCAAAATCTATTGCTGGAGTACTTACTATTTTCACGTCTGATGAAGGTTTGATTAGGTCGCTTCTTGATGCGATGAAAGATAATGTAGTGATTGACTTGCTTGAAGTAAGTAAACCTGTTGAAAATACTCCTCCTGCTGTTGTGGATACTGCCGGTCTTCTGATTAGTGAGTTGGACTTTGGTATCGAGCTTAACGACATACAGCTAGCCAAGCTGAAAGCTTCATCACATGCGATCATTACTGAAATAGATCGTTTCGATGTGGTCGCGGGAGTATTCGCTACTAAATTCGGTTTAGCAACATCTGTTGGTAAATATGTGGTCATCGTGAATGATGAAGCTATAGCTACTAAACTGGCTACTGCTTTTGTTACTGGTAAATCTGTAGACCTCTTTGAAAAACTCGAAGGCTAAGGATCTTAAAATGACACTTAATGAAGCAGTGAATACACATGATAATCGTGAACAGACTAAACCTAAAACGATATTCGACTTACTAGAGTTTAAAGACAAAGGAATCGTACATTACAAGGATCGATTAGATAAAGTACCTCAGGCATTTGTCAACCGATTCAGTATTGATTTTGATGACAATAAACGGTATTATTCGTTTAACATCTCTACGATTGTAGGTAGTTACGAAGTCACTACAACCGGTCCAGAGGTCGCTAAGTATTTGTCTAACTGTTTTATTGATAATGAACCCGCTGATCTATCTATAGGGTTTTAAAAAAGGAAATCTAATGAGTGAAAAGAAAGTCATTCTTGACAACATTAAATTTAATACTGAAATCACTGAAGCACAATTGGCTAAACTAAAGAAAGTCCCTCGTGTCATTGTGAAAGATTTGTTTAAAGGTGAAGATAAACAAGTCTCTTTTGTAGTAGAAACCATTGTCGGTGATTTACAAGTCGAATCTAAAGACAAAGAAATCACTCGTATCTTCACTAATGCTTATACAGACGAAGGTACTGTAGATCTTTTGCACGACATCAAACCTGTACGTTCTACAGGCAATGGTCGTTCTCAAGGTTGTACCCGTATTGACAAAAGCATGAAGCTTTAATGCATATCACTCTCCTACCCCGAAAGGGTGTAGGAGAGTAATTCATTATGTCTTTTATTTTTTTAGGAATAGTAAAATGACAACGATTGTTTATTACGACAATGAAATCATGGCAGATACAAAAGCCTTGACGTATTATCAAAATGGTATTGATACCAAAAGCACTTTTCGCAAAGGGATTAAGATTCTGAAGAATGATCACTTAATCGTGACGTCTTTTGGTTTTATGTTTCCTGAAGAGAAATCTGACGAGATTCTAGAAACAGCAGAATGGTTGGCGAAAGCATTATCTAAAGCGGAAAAATATAAAGATGGATTAGCAGATGAGTTAATCTCTTTAAACTTTACGAGTTTGATGATTGAGAAACTGATTCAATTTATCGACCCACATTTCAAAATGGGTGATGTGATTGAATCTAAGGTTTGTATCTTAACCAGAAACAGAACAGTTTGTATTGGTAATGATGATATTGCCTTTGTGAGTAAAGTCAACAGTACTAAAACCATAGCAGGTTATCATCATGTTATTTCACATGGTTACAGTACTAAAGATAAATCACCTAAACAATTAAAGCATAAAGTAGTCATCTCTATTGTGGATAATGATAAGATCGATTATTACGTAGCTGGAACTGGAGAGGCGTGCGTCATGGGTGCAGTTAAGCTGGGACTGACACCTAAGGATGGGTTTAAATTAGCCATTAGAATGGATATGGCTTCTTCAGTAGCTTTATCTAATCAAGAATATACTTGCTATAACGTAAAGGATTTAAAACCATTGAAAACCTTTACAGTTAAAGAAGTGAAACAGTTGATTAAAGGAGAATGACATGATTGTGATTTATAAAGAAGGGAATCTCTTGATTCAACATAGCATGAATTATAGAGGATCGGAACACATGTATACTGTACCTCTACCTAAACCTTCATTTGATCGAAATAGAAAAAGTGTTTTGATTCCTTTATCCCCTGACTTCATGTTACACGATACGGAATTAAATCGAAGTAATTCTGTTCGTAAAGAAGGTATTACACCTATTGCCGGTGTCAACAGTATTGGTATCTCTGTATTGGAATTATCTTATACAGCTTTAAAGATTCACTTTGTCAATGATGAAGGAAAATTCAGTCATGTTTGTACTTATCCTTATTACAATAAGTTCAATCCTTCCGAGTTTGCTTTTACGACCAATATCAATATCGAAAGTGAATTACAAATCCTAATGGCAAGTAATGCTTCTTTCGATGAGTTGTGTCAATGGGTTTATACCACTGGTTCTCATGTAGACATGTATAAAGTGATTGTAAAAGATACTCAGTTACAACTAATAAGAGTCAATATTGATAATATTAGTATTTCTAAACCAGAAGGTATTGATTATACACTATTGGATTACTATCATGATATCTTGTTTGAAACAGGAGAAACCAATCAAGAAGCTTTACCTGAACCTATTAAACAACACCTAATTAGATCTGTAGAAAATAAAGTCAGTGACATGCTGGATATTGTGACTTGGAAACCAGTCAATTTGAATATTCAGTTTTAAACCAGGAACTAATCTAAATGGATACGGAACGTTTTGAAAGTAAAGAGGAATACTTAAGTAAAATTCCTCAACCAGAAAGCATTGTTTTTCAAGATGGTTTTAATCATCATCAGATCACTGAAAAACATGATGACTATCTCTGGATCATCTCTGATTTGAATAATGCATTGTCTAGAAAGACAGGAAAATACATTAGTGATTTAGAAGAAGTCTTTAAACCATTCAAGAAACCGTCAGGAATGCCTCTAAATGGCGTTATTAGCCACTTAGTGAGTGCTTACCTACATACGACTGTCTCAATCATGAAACGCAATATACGCGTCATGCAGATGGGTTTATGGCCTATTACTCAAAATGAAGAGAAATGGTTAGAAAATGGAGAGTTTGATTTCAATGAAACTTTCTATAGCATCTTCCGTAAAATGATTGTCTTTGAAGGTCATCACTTAAGAAAGAAATTCTTTGATAAAGAACAGTTCTTTAAAAAGACTATTCCTTTATTAAGGAAGTATATTGCAGAGAATACTTTGTATAAAGAAGATGATGCATGTACCTATGGTGATGTCTATGCGGCTAATTGGTTACGTCAATACATTGCTGTAGAAGAGCCTACTGATGATGAAGCAGAAATGGTTTTAAGAAGAATTGCTGAAACCAAGAGAAGAGTCTTAGGAACTAAACCTTCTAAGATAGTTAGACCAATTAAACTTTCTAATTGTATTGGGTTTGTAATGTAAATTATTACAAATATATACTATTATAATGGGTCAAGAGAAGTACTCTTGCTACCCTAGCTAACTTAATTATACTTATGCTTTAATAGGTATAGTTCTGTCCATTCATTTTCTTAAGAAAAGGAAACTAAAATGATGTCATTCACTAACCCCAACACTGAAACTCAAACTGCTTTGGAAATCGATCTGACTAAACCTATAGTCGATATTGTAGCTACAGAAGAAGTGAAAACTTCTGAAACCCCTAAATGGGATGGTCGCGGTATCCGCCTGAATACTCGTGAAGAATTCATTGAGTATGTAGCGGATCGCGTACGTAATGAACTCGTACGTGAAGTATACGACCATGCTGGTAGCAATAAGGTATCTGAAAAAGATATCGATTTAGTACTGGGTAAGAATTTCTCTTTCGTAACTAAAAACGTACCTAAAGAGGAAAACTTCCCCGTAACAATTAACCCTGGTTACCACAACAGCTCTTTCGTCTACGCTAACAAACGCACACCATTCCATCGTGGTGATCGTTTCTTGTCAGCTATCAAACAAGTAGCACGCGATATCTTGTTCCTGCTTGAAGCAGACGAGACTGGTGCTTTTAAAGTAGTTGAACTGGAAGAAGAAGGTAAAGGTACTATTGAAACCTTCTTCATCTACAGCACTAAAGGCGAAAATCTGCCATTGGTTACTGAGAAACCTAAAAAGGAGCCTAAAGCGCCTAAACCGAAAACAGCTTTGGAAGAAGCATTCGGTGAAGTAGGTATTAAGAAGTCTCCTGTTCCTCGTAAAGAGAAAGAGGTGAAAGCTTCTAAACCCAAATCAGGAATCAAGCCTACCGTTACCATTAAAGGTAACGAAGTCGTAGTGCGTATTCCTGAAGGTTTCTCTGTAGTGGTAGAAACGATCTAACTATGAAAGCGCTGACTACTATTGTGACATTGATTGGCATCTATTACTTTGGTAAGATGCTGGTTAATATCGTACCTGAACAAGTAGATGTTTATGCAGGTATCCTAGTCTTCTTCATTGGACTAGGTTATCTTGCTAAACCTAATTAATCTAAGAGAGGAGACCCTTCGGGGTCTCTTTTTTTTTAGTTTCCAATCCTCTTTAATAGGAATTTTATTTTATCATGTTACTTTCTATTTCTCTAACAGACCACAAATACGAACCTATCTTGGGCATGAACGTTGACAATTCAGACCAAAAGATTCGTGACCACTTAACCTTTAAATTACCTCCAGATCGTGAAAGCATTGATTTAAAGTCTTACTATTTAACTGACTATATTCTCTTGAAGATGAAAGAGAAAGAAGACGAGCTTGAAGCGTATAATAAAAAATACGAAGCTTGGTTGGAAAAGTACAATGCTTTAACAGAAGAACAAAAGCAACAATATGCTGAAAACCAATACATCGAAGGGGTGATTGATCCTGCTCCTCGTTCTGTTGAGATTTACGATGGTGTGATTATTGAAGATGTACCAGTCTTCATGGTGAGTAATCTGATTGATTACTTAAATCGCCATAACGTTCGTATTTATTTTAACTACGAATACGAACGTATGGTATTTGATCAATTGGAAGAAACCGATACACTGGGTGTCTATAATGTTAAAGACAAACCGAGTGGTATTAAAGAGCATAAGATCTTCTTGTACTCTACACACATTGTCGATATTGACAAGATTAAAGAAAAGATTAATAAATAAAGAAAATCCTCTCTACTCCTTAATTGGAGTAGAGAGTAGAATACTATTATGCTTGTGCTCGTGCTGCTGCCGCAGCTTGAACCTCTTTAGGATTTTCTGCTGTAGCATCAGGTAGAGCGACTTTGAGTTTCAAATAGTGGGTGTTGTTTTTCAGGGAAACACGAGCATTCTCTGCTGCCCACCATTGAGCACCTTTGAATACGTGCATATTGGCTAATGCTAACAAGAAGACATTGTCTTCACAAGCCCAAACCAATTCTTCTTTTTTATCTGGTATATTGCAGATAAATCGGAAGACAGGACGATTCAAATTAGGTACCAAGTCAAAGGTATTGTTTCGAACAGAATAGGTTTTCGCAGTACCATGGTAATGGACGGCTTTTGCACCTGCATTGAATTGAGTGACTTCTAAAACATTATTCTCAAACTTAATGGCTCGATCTTCACCAAATTTCAATTTAGCTGATTCTTGAATCGTAACCGGTACAACCACTACGTTTTCTGCAATGAAGCGATTACGCTCAATCGTCACATTACCCAAACCATTCGGTACGGTATTGGGAGAATCCATGAAAACAATGTAATCTACTTTACCACACTTGATGTCATTATCACGAATAAACCAGTTAGGTAATACATCTGGAGATTTGTTTTTGTTGATGAGTTCAATCACTCGGTGCTCTCCACGACCATCATGAGACAAACCACGTACTTTATTACCTTCGACTACATAGCGAGGATCGCGTACTTGATTACCCCATTTTTGGAACTCTTGAGGCATCAATTCAATACGAATGGCGCGTTGTTGATAGTAGTCTTGCTTCAGGTTCAAAGCTCGACCTTCAGGTACGTTGTCATCGCGCTCTAAGCGGAACTCTGGATCAAAGTCAATATCATTTTTAGTAATGATACAGTTCTTACCAGGATATCCACGGTGTTCTACTGCAATACCATGGAAACGGTTACAATAGACTTGGTTATCGGTAATGACACCATCCCAACCATCGTGTACGTCCAAACCTTTACGATAGTTATATTCGGCTAGGTTTTTCTCAATCAGGTAGTTAGAGTTTACTGTACCACTAGACATGGTAATACCATAACCTGTACCACCGTCTTTTTCGTGACCATTACGATAACAGTGATTACCTTTGGCTAAGAAATCTAATTGCCAGCAAGCTAAGACACCGGCTACGCGATTATGGTGTAAGATACAGTTTGTTACCACGTTACCTTTAGGTAATCCCATGAGTTTAGGATCTAAACCTTCGTAGTAATGTTTGTTTGCCATTGTGCCCGCTTTGGCATAGTTCACAATACCTACATCAGTGGTATTTAAGAATACACCGGCACGGTTACAACCACTAATCTCTACGTTAGAGACTTTACAATGGTTAGTATGTTCCATGTAAATACCATTGACTGCGCCAAAGTAAGTCACACCTGGGCGATAGAACTCACCTTTGTATTGTAAGGTTAGAGCAGAAATGACTTTATCATTCAAACGCTCTACTAAGATCAAAGCGTCATTACGCGCATCAGTTAAGTTGGTTTCTGGATCCCAATCTATAGACTGTGGACGATCTGTCCAGATCTTTACCTTTTTACGATCGACACCAATGATACCACGACAGTTAGGATAGAGGACATTGGTCATTTTAATCGGTCGATCAATCTTATATTCGCCTTCTTGAATCAAGACGAAGTCGTTTTGGTTATGGGCTTCCTGCAATGCTTTATCCATGGCATCCGAAAAGCTCACACCTTCCGTTAAATAATTGTTAACGACAATCATTTAAAAGTTCCTTTTATGTATTTTAATAAATATTTCGAAATAGCAAGGATTTCATAAAATCTACCACATTTTTCCATATGATGCTAGTCTTATACGACTTTTAAATTTTACTTTTATAAGGAATATTGATCATGGAAATTACGGTTAGAAAAGCTTCTCCGGCTACTATCCAGATGATTGGAGAAAATGGTGACTCTGTTAATGTCACTGAAGAAGTGATCTCTACTGTTGAAGAAACAACAGATAAAACAGATGAATTGATTACCAAACAATCTGTATTGGATGTATTTAATAAACAGTTTTTAGAGAGACTTAATTTAGTCCCTAAGTATTCTAAAGATTACTTCTACATCATTACAGGTGATCCTGAAACTACTCGTAATACTGACATACATGGCCAGTTCTTTAATAGTCTTGGTTGGAATTTCGCTAATAGTGATTACGGCATTATGACCATGCATGACTATATTCGATTATCTGACTTCCAAGATAGAGAAGGAGATATTACTTTTGATGACCTGGTGGGTACTTTTACTCAAACCATTCAAGATGCTTCTCGCTTAGCTAAGTATAAAATTACCATCATGAAAGGGAGTCGTAAGTATTCTGAAAAAGAAGTTTATGCGACTTTAGCAAATGGTAATCCTAACATGATTGATTTCAATACCGTTAAGAATTCTATTGTAGGAACTACAGAATTTAATACCATTTGTAAAAGATGGTATCAAAGAGTACTGGATCATGCTGAAGAAACTCAGCAAAGAAAAGAATATGTTTATCATTTACCTGATCCTCCACCTCCTGCACAAGGTGGGGTGAAGTATTTTAAGAAAGAAGCAAACATAGGGCGGGTCAATCCATCGTTAAATAACCGAGTGAATACCAACACGGCTGAGTTCGATCCGATTTTCGCTAATGGTATTGCTACTGTTCATTTCTTGCTTCCAAAAGTCGCTAGAAACGTAAGAGGATTTAAGTTAAGAAAACAATTTCGTATTCGTGTACAAGGTCTATTTGTTTCGGCATTGTTAATACATAAAAGTACTGGCGTGTTATTAGCACAAGCAGCAGAAAGAGGTCTAGGGCCAGGCAATCATGAAGATGAGTTTTATTTTACCAGTAACAGTATAACCTTGTCAGACAAACCTATTGATGATCTGATTCTTCAACTACGTGTTCGTACCACAGGTGACTCTGGTGACGCAATGGCTGTCGTTCTGGAAGTTACTGAAGTTATCTACGATGATAACTACGGAGTCTATCCTGAACTGAGTAGAAAAGTGCCTACACCAGAAGAAATATCTAGCGATATAGTAGGTCCTGAGTACGGTTGGACTGAACATGACGGTGGTGTACCTAATGTCAAGCATAGTCTCGTTGTAAAGGATTTTGTTTTTAAACCATCTTATCTCGTTACCCATTACGAAGGTCTTGAGAAGTGTCGATATGTTTACGACAGAGTGGAATTATGGAGAGATGGTCGAATTATTGCTGTAGATGCCAGTAGTCGTTACATTAATTATCCTCAAGACAGTTATTCGTATACTTCAGTTAGAGAACGTTCTGCTTATATATACAGTTTAAACTATCAATACAATCCTTATCTTGTGCATGATATAAGTAACCTGGATATTAGAAATGGCGATACTCTAGTATTTAATACTCAAGTTGTAGACGATAGAAATCCCAACAGAAATGTAGCCATTAACAATCTTACTAAACGTAATCCAAGATTGCATATCGAAGACATCTATTGTACTCACCAATTAATTGGATAAACAAAATATACTACACTAGGTCTTATCGACCTAGTGTAGTATACTGTTTTATGTTTAACCAGCCCAACGAGCAGGATGAATTTGAATTCGTTGTAGTTGTCTTGAAGTCGTATTAAAGAAAATACAATAGACTTTACCATCTGAATCAATCTCAATATCTGCTTTTTGCGTTGCAATGTTTCCAGTAGTACGTTTCAGTACATTCAAAGATTTCTCTTCACTTGGATAGAAGTTAGTACGAACATTTACGTATTCACCATTACCAATCTTCATTCCAGTAAAGTAAGTAACGTTTCCATCTGTATCGCTGTAGTTATCACCACTGACTTCAAAGAATCGAGGTAGAGACACGCCTTCACGAGCTAAGATGGTACTGTTGTTACTGTTGTAAGAGATAATGATTCCTTTACCCCAAACAAAGTCTCTTTCTAAACGGTTAGAATAGAAGGATAAGTTCTTATAGAACTCAGAAGTCCTCATGAATACAGGATAGAAAGTTTGAATACGGTTTTGGTAAACTTCACCGGTATTGAAACAACAGTTATTGAACGAGATGTTGGCACTTTGTAAACGATTGAATCGAGCATCTTCAGAAACCACATAATCATGATCGGTAATCGCAGTATTCACCAAAGTACGATCTTCGGTATAGTTTACTAAAGTCATGTTCTTAAAGATCACATCAGGTACACCGACAAACTCTAAACAAGTCAAGTGTAATGCTTTCTTCAAGTTATTGCGTAAGTACACACTACCATCATGTCGAATACCTTGGAATACCAGTCGAGTATCGATGTTTTTCACTTTCAATGCTTTTGTATGGTCTTCAGAAATCACAGAATCGGTATAATCACGAGAAGATTGGAAACCATTATAAATCGCATCAATACGAGGACCATAGATGTCAATGACTACTCGACCACCACGAATATAAGCAATGTCATTTGTCGCATGGTTTTGTGGAATACTTTCGTAAGAAATACCACTGGCATTAATGGCGGTAGCTTTACGACCGACTTTATGTTCTTTACCTTCAGCTAAGTAAATCGTACGATTTACACCAGTAGGGCCTTGAGTTAAAGCATAAGCTAAAGTCGCTAAGGGTTTATTTCGTGTACCACGACCATTGGTTTCCGTAATGGGTTCATCCACACCATTGGTAGGATCGACATAGAGATTCTTCGTCAATTCATCGGGTACATTACCATAGTACAAACCATCATTGTTCCAACGAATCATGTTAGATTCTACAGAAGATATTGGAATGACTTCACGTGTTAACTTAGGTTGTTCTGTACCAAAGAGTTCAGTAATACGACGAGTAACCTGATTGTTATCCACATTCAAATTAGCAAACTGTCTGTTCACAACCGAAGCACTACCAATCCCTAAGTTATAAGGTTTACCAAACAATGCTTTATTAATCGCTTGACGATCTAAAGTCGTTTGACCATCAACATACTTCAAGATGTTTTCTTTTAAAGTATTCTTAATGTCATTGTTAATGGTATTGGTTAAATCACGGTTAACATCACCCAAAGCTTTCTCTGAAGCAATCTTAGCTTGATTCGTACCGGCTTTCTCATGGGAGATTACATTACGGTAATCAGCAATACCTTTCCAATCGGTAAAGATGTTACCACCGGTAGAGAATCGACGATAGACATTTTCAGCAGCATTACCACCATCCGTACTTGGATAGAAGATTTGCATTGGTCCTAAGCTACCAGGTACGACAAACAGAATACCAGAAAGCGTCACCGGTGCATTAGCTGTATTCGGTGCAATCTTCCAGATACCCATGTGTTCTGTTTTAAAGAGACGACTTAAGTCTTGATTGTATTCACCACGGTAGTTAAACATCGTGCCATAGTCATCAGCATCCACAGAGACTTTGACTAACTTATTACCCGTATCTTTACCAATCTTCACGACATTAGTCATGTTGGCACCCGTACCGATAGGACGGATTTGACCTACACCTGTACCCATGTGTACAAAGTCGTCTTTATGGTCTTCTAAGGCTTTATCAGAAATCTCTGTTTTTACTGCGTCGTAGGTTTTACCCATGAACAAAGTCGTATCGGCAGCACGTGCTGTTTTATCCAACTTCGTATCTTGTAAACGATTCAAGATATTCTGTAAGTTATTAACCTTTAAGTCGACTTGTTCTTTAGAGTGTTGACCTGCAATCAAAGCTTTCAATTCACGACGCAAAGCTTCGATTTCATCATTCATTTGTTGACTAGTAGGTGCACCAATCAGAGCAGGAGTGATGTTATGGGGATTAGAAGCACGTTTGTGTTGTTCTAGCTTATCATTGAGTTCAGTATCTTTACCAGTCAGTTTAGTATCTAACTGACGCATCGCTTCTCTTAACAATCGCAAAGCTTCTTCTTGAGAAATCTTATAGTTGTTAAAGTCATTAATCACTGGTGTAACAGTAGAGTTAATCAGTTGACGAATCTTTTTCAATTCATCCCAAATGACATCATGAGAAGCTTCATCACCAATCAATACAGCACGAATATATCGTTCGACAATATAGATCAATCCTTCGTAACCAAAAGTTTGGTAAATCGGATGTCGGTGATCAGCAGGATTAAACGTAGAAGGTTTATTACGAATGTTCTCCCATTCTACTGGGCGATTATCGTGATTTAAATCTTCTAACTTACGAGCCAGTAATTTAACATCTGCTCCGCTAAATTCCCCACCTACTGCTTGATAAGAAACCGCAAACTTATTACCTAGTTTACTATTAGTGACGACAATCACCATAGAAGCAGCAAGACCAGTTTTCAAAGCAATCACTTCTGAAGGATCTTCAAAGAAGTAATCACTTCTCGGTACTTCACGACCAGAAGGCAATTCTGTCAATACCACAGAGTCATTATAGAAATGTCCGTAATGAGGTACAATGATTTTTCTGAGTCGTTGTGTGGTGGTATGTTGTTCATTACTCACCAAGTTATTCGGGTTTCGTCCCGACTGGTCAAATTCGTACCGAACCTTAAGGTTTGGAGTTTGATTTGCCATGTTGACTTCCTTAATTAAACGTTTAATTAAAAATGCAAAAGTAAAAGCTATAGAGTAGTGGCCACTACTCTATAGCCATTCAAAGTATTACTGCCATTTCGGTGCTGGGATCAATTCTTCTTTAATTTTGCCTGTACGAGAATCAATGAAGAATGCTCTCAAGTCACCTACTGCTTTTTCAGAAGCGATCTTAGACTGGTCATTGCCATTAATAGAATGGGAAATCTTACTTGGGTCTACGCCAGCTCGTGACCAGCTAGACCAAGTCCCATTTCGTTCAGCATAACGTGAGAAGATTGCACCTTCATTCCAAACAAAGTAACATTGTTGTACTGTATAAGCCGCAGGCAATACTAATAAAGTACCTGCTTTACGATCAGGATAACCTAAGTTGGTACCGGCTGCAGAATCAGAAGCTTGAGAATAAATACCAATATCTGCTGTTTGTTTCAAAGTATCAATGGATTCATTCGTCAATGCTTTACGATACATGAACATTTTACCCATATCAACAGCATCAATAGAAACTGCTGGCAAACCAGAATCTTCAGTGGTTTTACCAATCTTAATCACATTGACTTTAGCACTATTCTGTGTCGCTACAGCGTGCTGATTAACACCATTACCCATATGGACTTTAGTATCATCCATTACATTAGAAACAAAGCCAGTAATCTCGCTCGTTAACGCTTGTACGGTTTTACCTTCTAAGCGAGAAGCATTGGTGGCTACGACGTTGGCTTTCGCATCCGCAATCACTTGTTGTAATGTCTTACCGCCTAAGGTAGTTGCATTCACATTGGTTTTTGCATCAGAGATAACCTGTTGCAATGTTCTACCACCTAAGGTATCGGCTTTACGACCTTCAGCAATCAATCGGTCTTTATTCAATCCACCTACTGTCGCTGCATTAATATTGTTTGCAGAAAGGACATAGTTTTTATAGGCTTCTTTATCTAAACCACCAAAGCGTTCAGCATCAACTGAAGATCTTGCTTCATTAATGATTTGTTGTACAGTATAACCACCAATCGTCGTAGCTGCTGCACGGACACCTTGAGCAACTTCTGCTTTAAAGGCTTCAATCGATTTACCACCGATGGTCGTAGCGTTAACATTACGACGTGCTTCATCGATGATTTGTTGAGCAGTTCTGCCATCCAATTGTACGGCATTAACGTTATTCTTAGCGTCAGCAATGATTTGCTCTTTAGTCGAACCACCCAAGTGAGTAGCATTGACATTTTGTTTCGCATCAGAGAGCAATTGCTGTAAGTTACGTCCACCAATAGAAACTGCATCGACATTCTGCTTAGCTTGAGCAATCAGTTGTGCGGAAGTCAATCCATTTAACTGGGTCGCATTGACACTAGAGCGTGCTTCATTAATCAGATTGTCTTTGGTTAAACCATTTAAAGTCGTGGCATTGATGTTGTTATTCGCTAAGAGCCAAGTCGCAAACTGTTCAGGGGTACGGTTACCAAACTTATTGGTATCACCTGCAGTTAACTGTAACATACGAGCTGCTAGATTAGTAACATTGTCCCCACCTTGAGCAGAGAGAATCGCATTCAAACGATTCTTTACATCCTCTACCATTTCAGTATAGGTTAAACCATTGAACTTAGCGGTATTTGCAGAAGTACCATCCAGTACAAAAGATTTTAATTGTTGGCTATTGCGACCATCAAACAAAACAGTATCAGCTGCTTTCTCACTCTTACCTAATTTAGTAGCCAGACGAGAATCGATGTCTGCTTGAGTCACTGCACCAATATCAGCAGCTACCAAGCCATGGACATTACCACGGGCATTGATGTGCTGGTTAATCACCGGCATGGCGACAGCATTGATAATGTCTCGTACACCACGTGGCGTGACATAGTAGTTATCAGTATTGTTGTTACCATTATTCAATGGCAAGATTTCTAAGTTACGTAGATTGCTTAATCCTACGGAATCTTTACCACCTGAAGTAATCGTACGCTCTACAATATCAATGATTTGCTGTTGGTTAACACTACCACCACCTCCATTGAGATTCTCACCCAAACGTCGTAAGACATTGAGTAAGTCTGCAAAGGAAGTCATGTCTTGAACATCATGTGAGTGTGCTGTGGGTGGGAATTGATACGGAATATTGGCGACTTGTTCCCAAGTCGTAATAATGGGATTGTATTGCAAGTCTGCAATAATCTCAGCAATCTTATTTTGATTAATGGTCCAAGCCCCACCTACGGTACGATAGTCTACGTAGATGTCACCTGCTAGATTTCTATTGATAAAAGAAATCGCACCATATACCGGAATACCTGTAGAGTTTACTGCTTGTAAGAATTCGTATCCGACAACAAAGTCTACACCTTCTACTAAGTAAGTTTTAGCACCTTGTTGGGTTTTCTTATAGACTTTTAAATCTTTAATGTAAAACGGAGCATAATCCGGAATGATGTAATGGAAGGTGTATCCATTTTTAGGAGTCAGTGTATGGCGTTCATTGGTAATGAGATTAGCCGGTACACGGGCATGTGGATCGAAAGTATAGCTAGGTAAATTCTGTACCGCCATCTTTTAATCTCCTTGAAAATATGAAAATAATATTTAGCTAAATATTATATAAACTTTATTTAAAATTTATATCCAGAGCGATCGTCATATTAAGTTGCGATTCTCTATCAACCACTGAGGTAATCGATAAAATGAATTACGAGATCAACCGAGCGATTGGCAAAGTCATTGGTGAAATCGCATTATGGGAGAAGATTCCTTTAGGCGAAACTATTGAAAATTTATATAAGAAGTATAGTTCTATTCGTTTAGAAATGACGAATAAGTACAGTAAAGAAAAAGGGGTAGTATTGTTAGATGAATACTTTCCCAATATGGACAGGTCTAAAACCATTGAAGAATGGTTAACGAGTATTGGTGAAACCCGATTAAACTATACGAACTTGAAAGTAAATCTAGGTAGAAAAGGTTTAATCTATCAAGAAGTATTGTCTAATCATTTTAAAGTCATTCCAGTAGCCAAAGGAAAGCTATCGGATGATGACTTGAGTCGTAAGTTTAACTACGATGATTTGTTTATTACCAAAGAAGGTGTGGATCCGATTGATCTACAAAAACATGTCTTGTTTACCGTGAATGGTTTCTTACATCAGACGGACGCGAACAGTAAAGGTCTTTGGGTAACAGACGGCTATAAAACGATTCGTCGTAGAAAGAAACATTGTATTGGTGCGATTAGTTTTGAAAACTTAGGTTCAGTAAAGCAAATTGACATTAAAGAAGACATGCTCTCTAAACTCAATGAGAAAGTAGGGTATTATTCAGAGTGTGTGATTGACATTGGCGAAGATGTCTCCAATAAGACAGTCATGTTAGTATTAGGTGGTTATTTACACGTATTGGATTTTGATGTCTTTACTTTGATTTCTAGTAGTGCGATTAAAGTGAAGTTTAAGAATATTCCTTTATTGGAACGAGTTCATGCTTCTGCTGATGACTTGGATATGGCAGATGTATTCTTCCACAAAACCTATGGTGATAGAAATGTCATCTTAAGGGATATCTATTCTGATGACTTTATTGTAGATTACTTGAAACACTCTACTTCTTTTATTGTCTTATTGGATAATCCTGAAATCTTTAAAGAGATTACTTATCCTCAACAAAGGAATATTCCAAATAACTATCTAACCGATACGAAACCGATTTTACCCATGATGACTCGTTTAGGTAAGTTTGAAGAATACGTAGCAATAAGAGATGTGGATAAATACGTATTAGAAACGGCTGATTGTCAATATCACGTACGCTTCTATAATTCCTATCGGATTACGGATAAGAATACTTATTTGAATGATGCTGGTATTCCTACCAACAGATTAAAGATTCCTCAAGCTTACTTCTTTAATCTACTAACTTTCTTATAAGACATAGCTCATTACTCTCCTATCCTTTATAGGGATAGGAGAGTAATTTTGCTTTATACAATAATGCTTTTGGATTGATCGTAATCAAACTTCACATTAGGGACTTCTGCTTCATCAGGAATAGCAATACAGAAATCTCGTGTTTCTAAGAACTCTAAACCAATAAAGAACTTAATCAAAGAAGCTGTGGCTTTAAAGAAATCCATATCAGATAACTCTTCAGTGACTTCCACATAAGTAGAGAATTGAGAGCGTAAGTCTTTCTCTAGTTCTTTTACTTGTTCTCGTCCTTCATCGATCGATAAAGGCATGATAGAAGGTGCGACTAAACACACATCATCTAATCGATTAGAAGCCAATTCTAGTGAATGTTTTGAAATCCAATCTGACCAGCTATACAAGTAAAAGAAAGTCACATTATCTTTTAACCAAGAAGGGGTAATCGATAAAGGATTATTATTGATGACTCGAATAGGAATCATGTGGTTGGTGTGGATTTTCAAACACAATACCATGGTATTGATCTCTTCAGGTGTCAACTTATAAGGATAGATATTCAGAATCAATTCAGGATTCAGTAATCGTCCTTCTTTACCAAATTCAATAATGTAATCCCCTACTATAGCACCTAATCTAAAAAGAAGAGCAGTCGGTAAAGAACTCTTTAAAGTATTGACATCTCGTTTTTGATACTTCTCTCTGAATTCTGGTAATACCATATTCGGAAATTCATCTCTGTCTCGTAAGTAATAACCTTTCAATAAAAGGTCATCTGCTTTCTCTGGATCCATTTCCTGTAAGACAGAATAACGCGTATCAAAAAGACAATCTAAGTCGATCAATAAACCATGTTTCTTAGGTTTACTCGTAGGCTTCATGATTTAGGTCCATTAGCAATCATTAAGGCTTCAATCTTATCGAAACAATTCATCTCTAATAAGAATGCTTGTACCAAAAGAAGCCGTAACCAAACATGCTCGTTTAAGAGATCAGAGAAATAGCTTCTGTCTGTATTAAAGACAGCATGAGCATCTCGTAAGTCGTATACTTTTATCATGAAAGATTGTAGTTCTTGTCCTGCTTCCATTTCTAGTAAAGCATACAAACTCAATAAGTATTGCTTATACTGAGGATGATTATTCTCAATGCGTTTTAAGTAAGATTGTAGAATATCAATATTTAAGAAAGCAAATAAGTCGTAACGAATCAATACGTCTTTCACTAATTGATTATGGCTCGCTAGAACGCTCTCAGGATAGCGTGACAAGAGTTTTGCAGAAGCTTTGAGGTATTTCCATTCTAAAGAGCGAAACGCTGCAGAATCGTCTTCTAGGCTCTTTAAACGAGCAATCTCTTTTTTGTCTTCTTCAATCAATTCTAAAGTCAATAATACTTTCTCAACTTCTTCATTTCGATTAGAGAGATCATTTAATACTTCATCTTCTTGTTCTTGTGTTAATGAATACATGGCACTATTTCCTTTTTAATATTTAAGCTGTTCCTACTTTGGTTAAGAGTGTGGTTCTTAACATCATGGCAGTTAAGTAAGAATGGAGCATTACTGTAGAGCCTACATTGCCTGTATAAGGTTTCAATGCATTAGCAGAAGCTCGACCCATTTGCATAATGGATTGTTCAATCAAACGCACACCATTTTCAGAACCACCCCTAAAGTGCATCATTTCTTCTACCGTCTTCGTTAAGCCCATAGCGAGTAAAGAGTTAACCTCAGGATAAGAGAGACGAGCTGCTTTAGAATCTTTAGAGGTTACTTGTCCGGTAAAGACGTCAATGTGGTCATTGTCTTTAGGAATAGAGACTTTCTTAGCAATCAATTGTTGTTGAATACGAATCGGTAGATGAATCACCATAGACTTCTTATTAGAGAGTTCATAACCACCTTCATCGTCTTTAATCCAGATACGATGATACAATTCTACTCCATTCTCATCGGCTACCTTCTGTAGGGTATCTGTATCTAGTCGGAAGTCATCTTCTCCTACAGGGGTAATCAGTTGTAAGAACTCTTCTCCATTAGCAAACTTCATCATGAGTTCATCGAATTCTTTATCCGTTAAAGATTCTAACCACTTACGGGTAATCTCGCCATTATTCGATTTCGGCAACATGCTCTGAACTAAATTCACACACTTTTCAATAGTGGCTTTTCGTTTAGGATTCATGAAACAAATTCCTTTTAAAATTAATCAAAATAGTACATAGTCTACACAGTCATAGGACTGTGTAGACGTCTGTCTAGAATGAGTTAATTAGCAGTCTGATTCAGCAACGACGTAAGGATGATGGAAAGCATGTTGATTCGGTACTTCTTTAATCAAACTCTTCGCTAAAGTAGTCAGTCTGTTATCAGGACCCACATAGCGGTGACGATTGACTCGACCAAATACGTGATCTTCTACCACATCTTGATCATCGACTTCAAACAAGATGGTATCGTTTACGACATGTCCTTTAGCATGACGTTCAATCAAGATGTATTTCAAAGACTCTGCATCAATCACTTCGATGTACTGAGTAATGTCCGCATGGTTTGGATCTTCTGCTGTTTCATTAATCAGAGGACTAGAAGCAATGAAATAGACTTTACGATCTAAGATAGAACGCACAGTATCATTCTTCAATTGCTCTTTAATATCGTGTACCCATTGATTGTAATCAGGTTCTTTAACTAAAGTACCTACTTTATCAAATGCTTCAGTTACCTTTTCATCAATAGAAGTTTCTTTTGCTTCTTCATTACCGTAAATGATTTCACTAATCTCTTCTTCTTTAAATGCCAAATCGTCAACTTGCTGTACAGAAGGAATCTCTCCACGACCAATCACATTTTCATCTGCATCTGGATGAATGATGTTAATGGATTTGGCTTTAGGGGCTTCTTCAGGTACAGAGTCGTTATTGACTTCTTGAGGTTTAGTCAAGTTATCCAGAGCATTCACCAATGAAGCACTGATGATTTTCTCAGTCACCAATTCTTTAGCAATATTACCTGCATATTGCTCAACCGCTACTAAATTCTTAGCCAAACTCTTAGCCGCTTCAGTCAATGCGGCTTTATCACGAGAAGCAATAGTCTTAATACATTCAAGTAAATCACTACGAGCACGATCAGTCAGTGCTTTAATAACACCTAAATGTTCTTGCAGTTCTTGGTATTCTGCTTCTTCTTTGGTTACTTCTTGAATATTTTCCTGAGTCATGTTCTACTCCTTAAAAAATTAGTGCCGTGTAATCACGACACCTTGATTGATGTTCTTAGGTGGCAATACAATATTGTCTTCAGACAAGACACAGAATGCCACATCGTTTAATACCGAATATTCCATAAAAGAATGCGAAACCATAAAAATTTGATCTTCAATAAACTCTTCCGATAAACGTTCTACTAAGCGTAAAGCATTCTCTCTGTGTTTATTATCGAATGTACGACCAAACTCATCTAGATATAAAGGATAACCTTTCAATCCTAATGCTTTCATGGCTACCATTCTGAAAGCTAAATCTATTACTTCGCAAATCCCGTCTGAACCTTGATTGACATCATTCTTAGGCTTATCTGAAATCCCTACAGTCATGGGGAAACGATAAGAGAGTTCTGTTTCGGATCCTTCTGACATTTTAGAAGGATGAATGATTAAAGGATAAGTCCAAATTGAAGCAATCAATCCATTCATTCTGGCTAAGAAGATTTTAATGTATCCTAAGAGTCCTTCCGCGATTAATCCATCGGTAGGATTTAATGCATCTAATACTGCATCCCATACTTTCAATTCATTGGATAAGGTATCGACTTGTTTTTCTAATAGCTGGATGGTTTGTCGTTTGGATTCGATTTCAGATTGTTTCTTAGATAATCTATAGACATCTTCTCTGTAAGTCGTGATGACACTATTGGCAGACTTATACAATAAGTATTCTGCTAATTCCATTTCTAAAGCATTGTACGTCTCTAAGTGATTAGATAGTGTTTCTTGATGCTTTTGGAATTGAGTAATGTCTTCAATGGCTTTTAAAAGACTTTTATAGACGACTAAGTTCTCTTGGATTTCTTCATGTAAAGTATTAGAAAGTGTTTCTAGTTTAGACAAATGCTCTTTAGTCTCATTGTAGTATTTTTCATCGACTGAAGAAATACTGTTCAATTGTTTCTCTAGTTCGTTTACTTGTTCTTGTAAACGATCGACTTTGATTTTTAAAGAAATCTTAGTCAATTTGTCTTGTAGCTTTAATTGCGCCCAGTTGGGCTGAGAGAGGTAGTACTTCTGTCTGAGTACTTCGGTACCGATTTCTCCTAAAAGTTCAGGATACGTGCTACAGAGCTGAGAAAACTGCCTTACAATATTCATGTCTGTATTTAACTGATTAAACTTGAAGGAAAGCTCCTGTACTTCTTCGGTTAACTTGACATTGGTATTGGTTTCGTTTTCTAAAATCTCTTTTAAGCGATTGTACTTTTCAGGTTCTAATCCAGGATGAAACTGATGATGACAATTCGGACAAGATACCTTAGCTTCTTTTTCTTTCTCTTTAAAAGCTTCTAATCTTTCGTTAATTTTCACTAAACGAAAGGAAGATTCACTTAATAATTCTTTCTTCTTATTCAGTAAGGCTTCTGTCTCTTCCACTAACTGTGTGGTTAATGTAGGAGATTGAATACTAAATAAAGACATTAAGGTGGTATCAATCGTGTTTCGATTGTCTTGATAAGTTTTCTCTTGAAATAGAGCATTATCAATATTAAGAATAGATTCATCGGTTTTCGTAATCTCTTGGATTTCTTGTTTTAACTCATCTCGTTTATTACGAATCTCTTTAAACTCTTCTTCAGAGGAGAGTTTCATGTTCGCTAAACGATTTTCTGTTTCAGTGTATTCTTCTACTTTAGAAGCATACTGTTGTTTCAGCTTCACTAACTTCTCGTACATTGCTTCTTTACGAGTAGTCAGGTCTTCTAAAGTATCTTCAGTCATCCAGCGATTCAATACTTTCTTTTTAGACTGTTTTAAATCTTGGTTACTGTCTTTGATTTCTAAGGTAGTATGCTTAATCTTCTCTTTTAAATTGAATTCAAATTGAGGATCTGAATACTCTTTCTTAAAGGGAGCGATTGTTCTTAAAGTATCAATCTTCTCTTCTAACTGTAAAATGTTATTCGGAATATCCGATTGGTCTTCTTCTTGATCATTGGTTAAAGAGATGATTTGCTGGCGCATTCTCTTAATGGCACCTTGAGCATCTCTTTGTTTGTCTTTAGCTTTACCAAATACCTTTAATCCATAAGAGTAATCCGTATCGCAAAGTAAAGTAAACCATTCTTTACGCTTAGCAGGAGACATTAAAGTAAAACGCTCTTTACCAGTGAGTAACTGGTGAATATTCTTATTGTAATTAAAGTAGTCTTGTACCAACTGATTCTGCATGGTTTGTGTACCACCTACATTTAATTCTTCACCTGTAGACTCAATGACAAAAGAATGCTTATTGTCTTTAAAGTCAGAAGTCAATACGTACTTGACACCTTCTTTTTCTAAAACGATTTTCTTATAACCTGTTTTCGTGAAATCTGCTTTATCCGCAGGTAATGGCGATAAGTAATGCAGTAAGGATGACTTACCACTGCCATTACTTCCAATAATGGCGGTAATACTGGTTTCTGGGGCAATCTTTAAATTCTTAATACCGCTTAATTCTAAGCGAATGGCTCCCTCTAGTTCTAAGGAAATAATCTTCATGATAAACTCGTTGTATAGGGTTAATTATTCAGAGAATATGATTGATCTTAACTAATTTGAATGAAAGAGCTATAGATGCAAAACTTGAATAATTTGGTTCCTTATTCTTTGGGGATTGTAGCGGTTAATAAAGATCCCAATTCGGATATTATTACAGCTTTACCGACTTCTATCTTTCCTTTAGTCGATGGTGAGGTAGTCGACCAAGTAGAAGACTACGAGTCTGAGATTGTAGACAGTTTTGGTAGACGCAGTGTGGTGAAAGTACAAACGTCTAATACCATTACCGCGAAATGGATTTGTCGTGATCCGAATGTAAAGACGGCACCTGATGTACGTCGTGGTGCTGAAGTACAACTCTATCGTAAAGCCAATACGGATTACTTCTATTGGGAGACGACTACCAATACCAATAACTTTGAAAAACTAGAAGAAAAGGTGATTGGTTATTCGAATACACGAGATGAGAATGAAAAGTCTGGTCCTGAAACAGATTGGACACAAATGGTTTCGACTAGACGTAAGAAAGCAGTATTGATTAATACGACAAAATCAGATGGTGAAAAATGGGCTTATCACATTGGCGTAGATGCCAAAGAAGGAAGGGTGGATATTAAAGATGACATTGGGAATTTCTTCTTTATTGATTCTGCTAATAGCATTATTCGCTTACAAACTGCTGAAGGGGCTTATATCGAGATTAATAAGCGCAATATTAATATTGGGTGTGATAATATATCTACTCAAGCTGACTCCAATGTAAGCATTAAAGCAGGGAATAACATTTCTGAAGAGTCTACTCGTAAGCATGGTGAGTATAAAGCAGGATGGGATACCATGGCTCCTACTCATGCTCATGAAGGTAACTATGGTATTACGGGTGGTATCTTTGGTCAGCCTGGTGGCTATGGTAGCGGTATGGAAATGCAAGGTGTGATGAAAGTCAGGGGTGATGTCATTGTCAATGGTATTGCTTACTCTACACATAGACACCGTGAACAAGGTGATGGCAACCTCACTAACGTACCAGAATAAACAAATAGAAAGTACTACTCCCCTATCCCTTGTGAGGATAGGGGAGTATACTTCAGTTTTGTTGTGTTAAGCGTTGGATAAGCGGAAATAGTTGTCTAACATATTACCAATGTCTTCTTTCATGTTGGTTAAGTTATATCTCAACCAAGAAGGGGTTTTTGCTAAAATGTCATCCACCATTTCTTTCTTCGCTTTGTCGGTCAGAACATATCGTCCATTCTTCGTCAATTCAGTCTCAATGTTTTTAAGCTCTTCACCATTCCAAAAAGACTTACTTAACTCCATACCTAAACCCATGGCATGATCGCGTTCACAAACATTCAAGATCTTGTTAACACGATGATACACACTATGGTCTAAAGTACGAACTTTGAATAGCTGACGATAAAGGGACGATAAAAACAGAGTTCTTATCATTCTATCCGGTAAAAGATAGGTTAGAAAAGCAAACAGAGTTTTCATAATCCATAACCTTTTTATAGAAAATACAAAATTAAAAAAAAATAACCAAATTATTCAATCAGGATTTGTGACGAATAAACACCTCGCCAAATACCATGATCTTTAGTTTGTAAACCGTTTTCTGTTTTCTTGTGTGTTTCTATAAAAACTGCGAAGGAGTAAAGATTACCAGAATGATGCCAAGAAAGTAATTTCACAGAAGGGTGTTCAGTCTCAATGCTTTTTAATTGATTTCGACTCAATAAGTCCACTCCTGTGGTTAAAATGATTTTTCTTTTCACTGTATTTTCTTCACCAAATTCGGCTTCTAATGTCAATGCTTTAAAATCACTACCTATTTCTTTCTTCAGGCTCTTTCCGAGTATCGCTTTCTCTTTCTTGTCTCCTCTGAAGTCTTTATTTACGGAACACTCGTGTGTATCATATAGAAGTTCTGTGATGTCCTGCTCTCGTATTGCAATATGTTTAGAACGATAATACTCTAATTGTAAATAGAGTTGTTCAAAGTTATTGAAATTACGAATAGCCAGATACACAGGATCGTTAATATACGTCAACACTTTTCCATCTACTGTTTCTAGATTGGGTGTTCCGAAACTACGAGAAATCCATAGCTCTTTATGCTTTAAGAGATTGGCGTATGTTTTACTGTCCGAAACGGTATTCATGTAAAGACAATACATCATCTCTGGATGAGCATAATGTTGCATGATCCATTTCTCTTGGACTTCTTCAATGAGGTTTACTATGGGGTCCCCACCCTCTACGACCACGACACCTACTTGTGCATCTGCAATCATCTTGCCAGTGTAAATGTCGATGGGTACGTTTACCTTTCGTTTAATGACGACTTCTTCTTTGGTTTTATTGTCAATAACGATTTGTCTTTCAATCTTTTTATCCTGATTAATGTCACCAGGATTCCCTACGAAGAATACTTCTTTATTCTTACGTGGGGTAAATCCCAAATACATTCTTTTATTATTCAAGAAAGGATGTATTTTCTTAGGCTTTCTTTCATTCGCTAAATCTTCAAAAGTAATCTCACGTTCATGACGGTCATTGTCTTCACTTAAATAAAATAAGTTATTAGAGAGTGAAGCCGCAATGGATGCCATTTCATCGGCAAAGAGATTCGGGATAGAAGACTGAGTTCTATCATCGTTCTTTGCATCACCATGTCCTTTAATCCATTTTGCCATGTACTTCAAATTGGCTTCATTGATTAAGGTTTGTAAGCGATAGAGTTCTTTGAGAATGTGTTGATTAGAAAGGGGAGTGCCTGTATTGGGATTACAGTATTGAAATTTGTGCAGTTTATCTAAACTACCAATGGCTCTTAAGACATATTGAGAATCGCTATAGATTAAGGTAATGTCTGCCTTCGTTTCTAAAACGACTTCAAATGCTCGAACCATGGCTTGTAATTCAGCTGCATTGTTGGATTGGATATCTGGATATCCTTGAGCATGTTCTTTAATAGAAGTAACATTAACCAGATAAGTCTTATCTGATTTTACGGCTTCTATAAAAGCTTCTTTACTATCGAATGCAGGAAAAGGCTCAGTAGGAATATCCTTAGTAGCGTATCCTTTGGTTGTTGGGTTGATGTTTCCGATTGGAAACTTTCTCTGAATGGTGTTGGTATCGTAAGTATACCAGTGTAATCCTCGTCCATAAGAACCAGGATTCTTTCTAAAGGTACCGCCGTCGCAATAGACGACTAATCCAGTATAACTCATTCTTATTCTTTCTTAAAATAAAACAAGGGAATCCATTTTCATAGATTCCCTCATTAAGAAGAATTTGAATTAAGGTTTTTTAGCCTCTTGAGGAGGCAGCGGTTTAATGCCAATTAAACTTGGCGGAACGACTACATTCTTATTAGCTTCTGGTACACACTCGAGAGGCTTACCATTTGTTAATAGGTTGACTGATTCAATCAGCTTTTGGTTGGCCTCTTCTAATGATTTTATTTTCCCTTTTTGCAAGCTATAACGACTCTTCAACTCTTCGAACGCTTCGTAGTACGAATTGAATCGATCGGTAATTTTGACGTTATAAGCTAAAGACAGCACCAATACTACAAAGAATAATAGTCGAGTTTTATGATGACGGATAGCCTGACCAGGTTTGACTTCCTTGCCGACTATCCATTCCCATAGAAAATCAATTATTGTTCTAAACATAATTGGTTTACCCCATTTATATATTTTATAAAATTTTAAAGGTACTACAAAATGGCAAGATCACTCAAGGCATTTGCCACTCATTCGTTTTTTACTTCGAATGAGAACCTAGTCGTACATACTTTTGGCGAATTATCTACCGAAAGCAGAACATACGAAAAAGACGTACGACTCTATTCACACAATACTGACAAGAACATTACACTAAATGTTTTCAGTACTATGGAGAACGAACGCAATATTGACATCAATAGTGCCGATCGAGATTTGGCATTGGACATCAGTAAACACATTTACGAATATGTCTTAAAAGGTGCTCGTGAGATTTACGTCGATGAATTAAAACGTGATCTCTTAAATACCTTTGGTGCGCGTGCTCAAAAGTTTGAATTGGGTGAAGTCGTTAATGATACGAGCTACTACTGTGTCCAATGGGTTCGTTTTAAAGACTTAGAAGACAATGCTTTCTGGGTATGGTTCTCTGATGCTTCTTTCCGTTCTGAATACGACGAATACGAAATTGACATTATTGCCCCAGTAGAGAACATTGATGTCTTCTTCTCTTCTCGTATTGAAGTAGAAAAAGAATTGGCTAAACGTCCTGTAGATGTTTTAACTCGTATTGCTAACTCTAAGAAAGCACACTCTCCTGTAACCATCTTCCGATTGGATATCTTTAAATGGTATCATCCTGTTAAGAATAATCCTGAATTGGATACCAACTGGTATGTCTTGATTTGGGGTGATGCAGGTGATTCGATTGATGCAGTGAAAGATGCGATTCAAGCTGCCATCTTAAAGAGTTCTACTCATTCTCGTGACGAATGGAAGAAAGTCTTCCCTGACATTTTTAAGCGTAATGAATTCATCATTGTACCTCAATGGGATAATCTCTCCAATGAGAATAAAGTACGAGAGCAAGCTTCATTGTACTCTCCTTTCGTCACTTTGTCAACTGCTATTGAGAAGTATGGTACCCCATTCATGAATGAGATGAGTGAAGCACACATCAAGTCTAACATTCAAGCAGTCTCTTTGTACTATCGTGCAGTAGCCGCTTTGGTTTGTGGTTCTCAAGAGAATAAAGAAAGTAAGTTTAAGTTACAAGAAGTCTTTCCTGACTTTATTGATGTGCCTTCGACTTCTACTGACTTTGGCTATCAATCAGCGAATACTCAAGCCTTCTCGTTGAAGATTCAGGATATGTTACAAGTAGCGGAAACCATGACACCGACTTCTTCATTACCTCGTGAGAAAATCACTTTGCCTGGTGGTGAAATCATTAATGGTGAGAAAATCTTTACCCGAACGACGCGTAACAATAAATTATTCTTAGTCATGAAGTACAAAGACTTCCACTACTTGATTGCTGCTAAATACAACTTCTTAAATAAATAAGGAAATGATTAAATGGCATTAAGTAACCCTACAGTAGGTTCACGTGGTTTGTGGGAATTGAAAACTCCTTTTCAATCCTACTTACCTTTAAATACCACATTGGAATGTACAGCCATTACTAACTATGGTCAACTCTTTTCCATGGGTATTGACCCTTATGTAACCTACTATCAGAAACACAATCTTTCTAAAGAAGATTATCAGAAGCATTCGGATGAAGGTGGTCGGATTATCTTCTTAAGAACAGACAGTGGACAAGTCTATTCTTTTCCTTTACATTACTTAGTATCCTATCCTATTGGTACTGGGGTAAACTATTGCTCGATTGGTATTGGTTTACGTTTAGGGGCAATGCCTCTGAATACTAACGTGGATCCATTGATTCAGAAGTTTGAAGAATTAGCCGATTCCATGTTAGGAGTGAATGTACAAGCAGAGACGATGGCTTTATCGGAAATCATGATTGTGGATAATACCTCTCACGATCGATTAGAAAAAGCCCGTAAGCAAAGAATGAAAGACAATAAGTCTACATTGGTACAACTGTCTGAAGCAACAGAAGCAAAGAAAGTATTGACGGATAAATTAGGTTTAGCTGAGAGAAAAGTCATTGAGCAATACAATGAGATTCTTCGACTAAAAGAATTATTGCGTACCAACAATATTACTTTCTAAACATACGGCATAAATCACTCTCTCCTCCTGTTAAGGGAGGAGAGAGCAATGCTTTATGTTTTACTGTTCAGATACTTCAGCAAATGCAACAGGATCTTTTATAGGTTTTTCTACTTCGGGTTCTTCAGTAACTTCTTCTTCGGTAGGTTCTACCTCAGTAGTATCAGCTACCTCTTCAGCAGTTTCTGCTTCAGGAGTCTCTTCAGAGACTTCTAAGTCACCAGTAGGTGTAGCGTGTTCTAAAGCTTCTTTCAGTTCTTCTTCAGAAACGACTGCTACGACAGTTTCACCTTGAGTGAGTTCTACGGCTTCTTCCAATTCTTTCAGTTCACCCATGCGTACATCTGCTTCTTTCACAGCATTCTCCATTTCTTGGTTAATGCTGATTTGTTCAGAAACCATTTGTTGCAATTCGCGAGAAGGATCTTCAGGCAGAATCCAGTTAGGATCCAGATTACCATTCTTCACGTATTCAGCCATGTAAGGGAAGATGAAGGTATCCAAGAGTTCTAGGAATTCTTTAGAATCACCTACATTACCCAAAGTCGTACGTACATCCAAAGTATTGACTTCAGGTTCACTGTCGATACCCATTTTGAAAATCACAATAGAGAGTTCACGTGCCAATACAAAGATTTGTTCAGTAATGGGTTTGTTTACCAACAAAGCTTTCAGCGTAGCAGCATTGAATCCCATATCGTTCATCAAATCTACAAAACCAATACCATGTTTTTCACACAAACCACGGAAGTCTTGCAGAATGAAGTTAGGGTCAGTAATCAGGGCTTCGAAAGACTTATCCTGAATACCAGTTTGATTACCTACCTCATCTTCAGCTACTGGAGCGGTAGCTTCAGTGATTTCTTCTTCGCCTACAGGAGTAGTCTCAGCGATATGTTCTTGAGTCATTTTAATAAATTTCCTTAATATTAAGGTTGATGGAAAAGGGTGAAGAAGTCAGGATCTAGAATGACCTCCTACCCATAAAACTTATTTCTTAGGTTTCTCACCATTATCAATCATGGAATCTTCTACCTTAGAAGTTTTCGCATATTTCTTTTTAATGGTTTTCTTATCCGCTTCTAACCAATAAGGATGATAAGTACCTAAAGCCATACGCATAATGTCAATGGTAGAGAGTTCTAATTGGTCGTGATTCTCATCATCTGCACTCCAGAAGTAACGAGTATCTAAGATCATGTTCCAATCATAACCTTCCATTTTGATTTTCTCGTACAGAGTCGTAGGAGTGAGTTCTAAGAGACGATTGTCAATAGAACGTAAGTGTGTAGACCAATGGACAGACATTTGAAGCATATCAGCGCAGATTTGAATCGCGCGAGCTAAACGACGATCTTCATCCATTAAAGTACGGACAGTGGTTCGAGTCAGTTTTTGTTCTGGATAGAGAATGCAGGATACATCTTTAAAGTTACCCGTTTGAGTAATCTCGCCATTTAAACCATAGTTACCATGTGTACGTAAGAAATGGAAGTTAGTGAGTTCTTCCAATACACCGTACTTTTGAGAAACCACGATATTTAAAGTATAACCAGAAGGACCAGTTTTACAACGCCATTGCTGCATAGAGACGACGTTCAAGTCATCGACGTTATTGTCGTTAGCCGCATTCTTTAATGGATACTCCATGACATTACGGTCTGCTTTATTGTGGAGTTTCGCTACAGCTTTAATACCCCACATGCAAGTAGAAAGGAAAGTGATGTTTTCAGGCACACCTTTCATCTTACGACCATTGTCTACGTGTTGCAATGGTTTATGTACTGGAGCATAAGGGTCCATCTGTTTCAATTCACCATAGTGAACCGTACCTGTTAAGTAAGTATTGGTACCCACTAACAAATCAGGTAATTCATCAATCATGTTTTTCTTGAACTTACCTGAGTTCATGGCAATCATGTTTTGTTTGGCATCACCTAAGTCTGTTTTATCGCGAAGTTCTTGTACGGCTTCTACTTCAAACTTAGACAAAGAGTCTAGAGTAATAAAAGTAGGCAACATGATCTTCATGGGTTTACCTTCTCGATCTAGAGCAGGAATTTCAATCTTAATGGAGGCACCTTGTTTCTTTTTACCGTACATCCATTCCTTAGCCATTTTAAACCATTCATCACCTTTATAGATAGAAGACTCAGTGACAATCCATCGACCTGTCTGGAACCAGTCGGCTTCTGCTAAGGCACCTACAATGCGTTTTAAGCGTACTTCAAGACCAGGGATGTAGGCATTGTTCTCTGTATCGTATTTTTGTCCTGTAGCGTAACGGTGGACGCGGAATGCGGCGACTTCATTGATGTGGTCAGCCAGAGCGGATTTATATGAGTTACCAGGACCAACTAGAATGACAGAACCATTATGTCCGCCATTAGTGATGTAACGACCGTGTTGTGCTTTTACTGGAGAACCAGTTGGGATATCCATGAGACATCCTACGTTGATATTAGTTCGTAAGTAAGGCGATTGCTTCGCTGGCATTTGGTAAAATCCAGTAATCATTTTAATATTACCTCGGGTATTTGAGAATTGGGTTAAAGTTGGTATTTGTTCAAACTATATCTGTTTCAAAAAGATTTAGTCTATTAGAATTCATAAAAGGAAAAGTAAGTTTATGTCTATTCAAAATAAATATTCTGTCGGATCAAAGTGGGATGTTTCCCTGATGGTATCCGTCGAACAACTGCAAGCTGACATAGAAAAGATTAAGACTCTGGATGTTTCTAACGAGGGTTTGTTCGGAGCCGTAACCGATCTCTTTAACAAAACATTTAATACTTTGCGTTTGACCGCACAGTCTTTATTCTCTACTGATAAAGTGAACAGTAAAAACCTTATGTTGGATACAGCCCGTCTGAATCGATTGGATAAAAACAAACTGAGTCGTAATTATGCTGCTATGCTGGATTTGGATGTGGATATTCCGCCAGGCATGGCTGTAGATTACGAAACCTATATTCGTCAATCTTTCGAAGTGAGTAAGTCTTTGAAAGATGTGATCAGTCAAGTCGCTCAATTGCGTATTGATATTGGTCGAGTGATTTCTACGGATAAAGGTTTAACCGATTCGACTTTGTTCTCTGACATGAATTATATTCGTCAAGCTGACTTGATCAATAAAGAATTGAAAACGCTGAGCACCATGAAGAAACCGAATGACTTTAATGCGGTAGCGAAGTATGGTGATGTCTTCAATTCTGGTATTGATATTTATTCAGTCGTGAAGTTGGCTGAAGATAACAGTGATTTGATCAACAGTATTGATCGTAAGAAATTGTTAAATGAAGTCGATACTGCGGTACAGTATGTTCGTGATCTGAGTGAAATGGTTAAGGATGGTTATTCTAAACCCATGATTGCTAAGATTGCCAATGCCACGACTAAGGTTGCTGAGATTGTCGAAGCATTCTCTGTTTGTGTGTATAATGCTGAAATCATTACGACGGCTTTGAATTCTGCTATTAACACAGCTGAAGAATTCTTGAAAGGTAAGTAAACATAGATTCCTCCTACTCCCTCATTAAGGGGAGTAGGAGCATTTATTTATTCTTCTTTATTTTCTTCTTTGTCGTCTTCTACTTTAATCTTCAGAGTAGACATGATTTCTTCTTGAGTAATCACTACAGTACCTGTTACGAGTTCTGCATCTCTGATTTCACGAGAGGCTCCTGGTAATTCAAATGAACGACCTTGTGGGACGTAATTAGGATCATGAGGAATCGCATCTTGCTGCATTCTCTCTTTACGGGTTCTTTCGTTACGAGAGAGCGTTTCTGCTACTAATGCAGCTACCAGAGCGGCATCGGTCGCATTGCCTTCTTCTTCCACCTGTAAGCGAGCAGCAGCGATTAATGACTTGTCATTCGCATCCATGGCTTTTAAAGCTAATGAAGCTAAGTCAGGATCATTAATCAATGCTTTTAAATCGGAAGTAGCCGCACGGACTATCGCTTGACGTATTTTGATGTTCTCATCTAAGATACCTTGTTTATCGTACTTAGAGGTTTCACCTTTGACTTCAAATTGAGAAATAGGATCTACTGCAGGAGGAGCAATCGGTTGATCTAGATTCACTCCTTCTATCATTTGTTCTGCACTCATTTTAAAATTCCCTATATAAGTGTTAAAAAGATAATTTATTCATAATGCTTATATAGTTAATTTATCTAGTTTATTTCAAAAATATACTATTAAGATGAGATTACATTATTCTTTTGAAATCTTAAACTCTACAATTATACCATATCGATAGCAGAGGTGATATAATTGCTTCTTTTCTAATCTAACTGTAATAAAGGAAACTTCTATGCTAACCAAGATAGTAGGTCTCTTTCAATTTAAAGAAAGGGCTTACAATAAGAAAGTGGAAGAACATGAAGTATGGGCAAGAAATACCATAAACCGATTTCGTGAACTTTCTAAACAATATGGTACTGAAGGTAAGAAGAAAGCCATTGAAGACTATTTGACTTATCTTGAGTTAACCATGGTTAAAGTGAATAAGCTCATGGACAATACTAAGTATGCTAAGCTACCCGATAAGATTGGTTTAGACTTAGCAACAAGTTGTTATGGGATATCCACTAATGATAACAGTTATTCAGATTTGGTCGAATTAACCCATTTGAATAACTACCTGACTTCTAAACCTCATGATTCTTTTAAAGATGTCGTACGATGTAATATCTTCGATACTTATAAGAATCCAAGACAGTATTACAAAAGTAATCTGCCTGATGATGTATCGGTACTCCACTCGGTATACATCTATCTGAACTCCGTTAAGGAATTCTTAACGAAACTTTCTAATCTAACTTATTTTGAAAATTACATCGGTTCCTATAAAGATGTCTTTCTCATTAGCACGTATAACTTACTACTGTTAGAAAAACTCTTTATCTTCATTCGGGAACACGATTTACAGGAGGCAATTAAGAATGAACTCTAAAGATACTGTACTACAAGGTTTCCGTCGTATTACGGATACTGAGAATGGTTCTGTACAAGATGTTACCAATACCTGGGGTGGTGTACTAGCCTTACTCTTACGTCGTATCATTAAAGACAATTACGATGGTAAGGGTGCAGAGGGTTATCCCCAAATGGAAGATGAATCTTTGATCTATTCTCAAATGACGGAAATTATCGAAGAAGCTCTACGTACTTACTCGGGTAATACTCTGGATCAAAACAAGATCACTGCTGAGAAAGCTCGATTACTGAAAGAGCTATCAAGAGAAACCATCAGTATTAAATACTTAGGCGAATTGTTCCATATCTTGGATTTACCATGGGTAGACATTACCATTACCATGCAACGTAAGTCGGGTACCATTAAGTCTTATACCGCTCACGTAGGTGGCGTAGGCTTAACACAGTACGAACGTCCGGTACGTAATCAAGAATTAATCGATCAACAAAAGCTGCATGAAGAAAGTGCAGAAATCAATCACGAACTGTATTCGCTGGGGAAACAAGTTCGTAAGGAGGGTAATCAAGATGAGTGAACTGGACTTGTCTGTCGACCAAACATTGGACATGACCAATATCGATCCAAGTAAAGACGGTATTGACCATATCCGAATCAATCTGAATGATACGGCTACTTTATTGGGTGAACGTTTGTTCATTGACCATACACGAGTGTTCTATCATCCTCGTTATGGTAGTTTCATTTCGATTTCAGCAGCAGTGACTTGGTATAAACTGAAAAACAAAGATGAAAACATTCGTTCTTTGTGTGGTGCGCGTTTACGTGAATACGTGGATAAGCAAATCAAGTCAGGTGAGAATGAATACGAAGTGAAATTCATTCCGGATAGTCTCTTAGAAGAATTCCTGGTTTATTCGATTATGTCTAAACCAGATCTTTTAGAAATGGTCATGAGTAATAAGTTACCTTACGTGGCTTACTACTTTGATTCGGATAATAAGTTCAAAATGCGTGATAAACAAATGACCCGTATCTTGAATAACATTAAACCAAAGTTAGTTGATTTGAACAACTAAAAACTAGATATCGCTACTCTCTGGGGATTTCCTCAGGGAGTAGTAGTCTAGACGTATGATTTAGATTACTATTCTTTTTTTAGTTTTAAGAAAGACGATTATGGCTACAAACAGTAAAAAGGTGAAACGTAAACCCGTACCACCTAAAAAAGCTTCTAAAGGTAAAAACTCTGCTTCTACCAGTAAGAGTGCAGCGAATGATAAGAAGAATAAGAATACCACGGTTTATAACTCTTCTCAAGATAATGAATTAGCAACGAAAGATGCTTATTTAATAGACTTTAATAATGGTACGTTAAACAGTCTTTATAAGTTTGCCAATACGTTAAACCTAGACTTAAATAAACTAGGTGAGAAGTTACGTGGTGGTAAAGACATGCTTTCTAAAGTTTCAGGATACTTAAAAAGTGCTAACGAAGCTAAGAATGCGATTAAACAGAAAAACTTCTTAAGTGCGATTGAAAGTTTAGCTCCTGGTGCGAAAGCAGCATTATCAAGAGCTGGTTTAGATGCTAAGAAAATTGACGATATCATTGAAGGGGCTAAATTAGCCGTTAAGGTAGGTGGAGAGGTTAAGAAGATTAAGGATGGAGATATCTCCATTCTGAATGGTTTAAATGACTTAACCAAACACATTACTGGATACGAGCTGATTAATGTACAAGATGTACTGGCTGTAAAAGAAGCTGTTACAGAAGTCATTAAAGAATTCTCTAACTTAGGATTAGAGATTGGTTCTGAATTTAGTAAGCTAGTTTCTGGTGATAAGAATGGCATGACTTGGGATGTCGCAACAGATGTGACCTCTAACATCATTTACGACTTAGCGAAAAATGGCGATTATACCACGATGTATTATGCCATTGGTGCTTCTGATCCACAACGAATGGAAATGATCTCGGGTAAAGTCGTTGAGAAGATGATTTCTGAATTTACCTTTAGTGCTGTCTTTAATAAAGAGAAAGATCGTAATGTGATTTTTGAACAAATGATGAAAACGATCTATGCGTTTAGAGGTGGAGAAATGCTTTGGATAGACAGAGGGAATCAAAGGAAGATCTTTAATCTAAGAATCTTCATGAATGCTTCTAGTGATTTCAAAACCTTGATTAAAACCGCTTTATCTAATCGCTTCTATTTGAATCCTGAAGATACTAAAGGTAAAACCGGTAGAGGTTTAATTCATTACGAATATGCTGATAAGAGTAACGAAGTATTGATGTTGTTACACCAAGTCTTTACTAAAGGTTCTACGAGTTTTGGTAGTGAGTTCTCTCGTGACCACAGTGAATTCATTATCAATGGGAAACAAAGAACCGACACTCTGGTTTCTCCTGCTGACTTTAAAGCTAATGTATTAGCACGTTAAAACATAAAGTATTACTCCTACTCCCTTTACAGGAGTAGGAGTAATCGCAATATGTTTATCGCCCAGCACGATATGGAAATACCAAAGCAGACAATGTAGAACCCACTGTGGTTTCTGATAAGAAAGAAGCCATAGCTGGCGTAGAGAATGCTGCAGTAACATCCAATTGACGTTGACGAATACGACGTCTTAATTTCGCACCAATGTAGTATTGTTCGTTCAAAGACATACCTGTTAATACAGCTAACCAGTCTAAGAGCTGGTTATCATCATCGAACAAACCGCGAGCCATTTGTGTACCTAACGCACCTAAAGTCAATTTAGTTGGGTCATTTTTAATAAGGGCAGCCCCTAGTAGTGTAGTCAGTGATTCTGTAAAACTAAATTTCTCAGATAACGGCATGGAGACATGTTCTTCCATAGCGGCTAAAGTAAAGCTTACTGTACAAGACATCAATAAACCTTCAGGAGTGAAGCCTACTGTTCCATCACCACGAGTAATGGTTAAAGAGTCAATTGCAGCAAAACGAGATTGCATCCGACCACGGTCGTAGAATTCACAATAGAAAGGTGCAGAGTAAGCGTGTTTACCTACAGCTTGAGACATCGCTCCTGCTAGGATACAGGCCAGAGGCATGTAGATATCTTGTAGTGCAGAACGTCTATTCGCATAGCGTGATGTTAAAGTAAAAGAGTAAGAAGCTTTGGGTAAAGAGACTTCTGAGGATTCCCAATACTTAGGCATGGTCACCATACCACCACCACCGGCAATCAAAAGACCTTCTAGACCAATACCAGTTACCACACCTTCAGCCAATGATTTCAATCCACCTACTACCGATTCAACAATATTAGCCACAGCGCTATCACCTATATTACCGCCTGCTAAGTTAAAGTAAGTAGAACGAGCAGAAGCAGCAGTCGAGTTAATCTTCTCAGCTAATTCAGAAGCTCGATAAGAGTTACTGAAGGTTTCTGAAACAGGACCAGTGTCATCAACACGAAATGAAACAAAGGCACTACCTTCTTCCATTTCTGCTAAGAAATAGTCTGCGAGACCTGGACTGGTATTCCCATCTAACTCACTAATACCAGGTGCATCTGCAGAATCATTAGTTACTGCACTAGGAGCATTAGCACCTTCAGTTGGTGGTGCTTGTTCAGGTGCGGGAGGTGGAGCAGGTACTGGATTACCATTTTCATCCGTAGTCGGTGCTTGTTGTTGAGCTTGTTCACCTAAACCTAAACCGACACCAATAGAACTACCTACTACACCACCAGTAGCCGAATCAGGATTGTAAATAGAAGCATTCTTCCAAAGACTGTAGAGTTTAGCCAAAGATGCACTGGCGTGACCTTTTTGGCCTCGATACATGTCTTCTAACATACCCAGTAGGTTACCACCTCGACCACCAATAAATTTCTCAACAACTTCACGTCTTTTAATGGCTAACCTTTGTCCACGGTTGGCTACTGCAATAATATCCAAATAAGAACCTGGGGTGTCGTTAATGAATCTCTGAACGCTGTTTTTACCATAAAGGTCAGGGAAAGCTTTTGCGGCAGCTTCACGTTCATCACCATCTAGAGCGTAATAAGATTCGATACCAGATTCACTAGCAGCATAATCTTTCCATTCTTTAGCATTACCCGTTAAACCTAAGTTTACCATGAAGTGGTTTAAAAGAGTTTGTGCCGCACCCCAGTATTGAGTCATGCCTGGTTTTAAGTAAGCATAACGAGAAGTAGGCTTACGTGTCATGAACATGACAGCTTGACCTAATAAAGCCATCGCATGTAGCGGCCATGCCACTAGAGAAGCACCAAAACCAATAATCCGACCTATCTGGAAGATAATCTCATGTACCCGACCTTTGTTTACTAATGCTGCTGCACCAGGATGATACATGTTAAACAAGAAACCTAAGAAGGAAGTAAATGCCATCGTACCAAATCGGAAGGTCACTATTCGGTAGTTATCATCAAAGGTTTCTGAGAAGTATTGACCCATACCGTCTTGATTGTACTTAATGAAAACTGGGTTGGTAATAGGGTCTGTCCAAGGAGAAGGCTGTGGTAGTGGATTAATCACAATCGAACCACCCATCCCCGTATCGTTAAATTTATAATCACTGGTAGACCAGTTTCGTTCATCTAAAGACAAACCATCTAGTTGGTCTTGTCCTACAACAAAGAGTTCTCTTACCCAATCCTTATCGGTAAATTTGTTTGTTGTTTTATCTGCCATGGATAAGTTCCTTAAATAAAATAAAGCATAAATAGAGCATTCAAATCATAACAAATATCCCCAGACACTAGGCTTTATACCTAGTGTCCGGAGTATTCGTTAATGAGTCTATTTAGACATGTTAATCACAGGTTTACTTAAACCAGATGGGGTTTTTAAATCAGAAGAGCCATTGGCTAATTGTTTAAATCCCATTCGTTCTTGATGCGTAAAGTTATTGGAAGATTCCTTACCTTTTACTTTCTCTTTTCTTAGAGTCGCTAAGATATCAGTCAACAACTTAGTCTGTTCTTTATTCTCTTTCAAGATTTCATTAGACACAGACACGATATCATTCTTCATGGCTTTAGATTGCTCTACAGCCGCTTTAGTCGATTCTTTTAAGTTGTTCTTATCTGTATTGGCGACTACTGCTCTCTTAGCTTTATCCAAAGCCATAGAAAGCAAGCTTGTACCTTTTTGCTCTTTTTGCATCTCTTCACGTTTGTCTTGTGTTGAGGCTAAAGCAGCATTTACAGAGGAAGCATCTATCTTACCAATCCCTAAGAGTCTACGTACAGAAGCTTGAAGACGAGCTAATGCGTCATTAGGCTCACCATTACTGTCTGTAGCAGTACCATTCATTGCCGAAGCAAGATCAGATACTTGAGAGAGTTTAGCAGCAGAAGAAACACCAGAGTCTTTCAAGATATTGACAATCGAATCTGATTTACCAAACGCTTGAGAAGGATCTACAGTACCAGTCAATTTAGCAATTGCACTGGCATGGTCTTTACTGTCTACGGTCTTAGTGATCTTAGAGTCAGTAGCAATCTTCTTAGGATCAACATGCTTGTTCTTAGCTTTACCTGTTTTAGATTTACCATCAGTCTTATCCGATACGGTTACATTGGTATCGTAATTGTACTTAACGGCTTCTTTTTCAGGTGTGGTATAGTTGTAAAGTTTAGAGGCTGCGGAAATACCAGATTCAGTAAGACCGAGTTTAGCATAGACTTTACCTTGTTCGATTTGCTCTTTAGTCAGTTTACCATTTACCGTAGTCGCAAAACCAGCGGGTTTCGCTACGCCTGCGGTAGCTGCTACTGAGCCTGCAAAGCCACCACCTGTACCTTGAGAAGCATCTACTTCGGTACCACCATTCATGTAGTTACCATCACGATATAATTTTACCGTATAGCCTGCGGTATTTCTATCACGATAAGGACATGGGGAGTGACATTGGATGTCTGCCCACCATACAGAGCCATTGTAGACGGAAACGTGACCGTATTTACGACCACCACTAGAGGCTGCTCTTGGGTTAGGATAACATACAGCGATGTCACCTACTTGATAAGCTTGTCCAGTGACTTCTTTCCAGCCTAGATTCAAAAGCTTTTGACCGTACGAATAAGCATGACCATTACCACGGGGTGTTTTGATATAACCTGCATGATACAAACCTAAACCTACTGTAGCAGCACAGTTACCACCTTTTTTCTTACCTAAGATTACGTGGGCATTCGCACCATTACGTGTACACCAAGCGGCTACCATTCCTGGTTTTGTCTTAGCGTTTACCTTAGTGCCTGTGTTAGGCATGTAAGCAGTATCGTAGTTATACTGTACCTCACGAGGCCCATTTTGTTCCATGAACTGGTGAGCAGATTTATCAATGTCTGACAATGCTTTCTTACGCTGAATATCCGTCAGAGACTTATTATTCATCACGTGTTGACGAGCATTAGCAAACGCTTGCATTCCTACTAAGTACGCTTTTGAAGGCGCTTGAGTAGGTGACTGGTTCATTTTGTTCCAGTCTGCTCTGGTATTGACACCGGCTTGATTATTCCAATCTTGACGAGTGGTTACTCCTGCAGTACTTCCAGATGGTTTCACCACTACTGGTCTCATCGGGTCAATCTTACGACCTTTAATGATAGCAGCTAGAGAGTTAGCATAGTTTGGATCCGTAGCATAACCACCTCTTTGAAGTGCTTGCGCAGCTTCGTAAGGTGTTCTAGCACTAAAGTATCCGCTATTGGTATAACGTTTATTTTGTTTGGTAAATGCAACACGTGCAGCAATGCCTTCTTCTAAAGTAGCGTAATCAGCAAAACGATCGTTTATGTAAACGGTTCGTCCGTTCAATACCTCTCTGGTTCTTTTCACGGATCCTGGTTGTCCAGGTCTTGCTTTAATACCAAAGAAGTTATTCTTACCAGACTCTTTAGCACCCCATCCTGATTCTACTGCCCATTGTGCAGCAACTACAGCAGGATGAGGATCACCTGCATTAGCGGCAGCCTGCATGACTTTCTTAAACTTCTCGTCATTGCTACCAGTCAGATTACCAACTGTACGATTAACACCTGCTTCGAATTCTTGAACCAAGTCACCAGCGAAACCAGCAACATTATTCCCTACTTGAGAAATGGTGTCTTTAACGCTATCCGGTATCAACTTACTAAGTGTATCTGTAATGAATCCAAACGGAGTCGCTTTAAACAATGTTTTACCAAAGTCTTTAATGCGATCACCTAATGACTTAGATTGATTCGCTGCTTCTTCAGCTTTCACTTTAGCATCAGACTGACCTTTAGCGTCTACCTCTTTCTTCAACTTATCAATATCACCATCTATTGTCGATTTATCCGTATTCAAGATTGTACCAAATGGACTGAGACTAAATGCCCAAGTCGTGGTTTTGGTATTCTCTATCGTAACAGGAATATTAACAATATCATTTACGATTAACATTTTAATCGCAGGACGAGCTTTAGAAATCCTATTCAAGTCCGTGGTATTTAAATGTTTATTCGTCGCAGTAATTAAGTTTACAAAAATAGGCAGGAAGCGATACTTAAAGTATCTACCTAAGATTTCAATACCTGACTTATCATTCTTATCAATGCCAAAGAGCGAATAAGTACTTTCTACCAATTCAGCAATATCTTTTTCGTAAGTGGCCGCACCACTACTCCAAGTAATGTCCTCAGCAACAATCTTCTCTACCTTATTCAAGATAGAAATACGGGTCGTATCATTTAGATTACTTAAACCATATGCTTTGTATTTAATCGATAGGAATGGATCGTATTTACCATCTTCACCTGCTACAGTATTACCATTGGTTGCGACTACAGGACCTTTAAATCCTAATAGAGACTTAATGCCTGTATAAGCCATACCGACAGGTGTCCAAGACATGATTTTACTGCTCAAGAACTTATCACCTGTTTTCAATACAGTCTTCGCAATCTTCTGCTGCATGTCCGCACCAAACTTCAGTGCTTTGTAGGTCATTCTAGCAGGTAACGTAACGGCATTGAATACGGTTTTCGCTGTTTTCTTCAGGAATCCATCGTTTCCTAGAGATTCTCCTTTAGAGACTTTCTCTAATACTTTATTGATGAATTCCAAAGCTTGAGCACCATTGACTGTTAATGCTTCTAAGTCTTTAAAAGGAGAATACATGGCATTGTATTCATTAGCCGCGGGTTTAATCGCATTCAAGTAACGAGTAGCTTGTTCGCCTTCTAGACTGTAAGAGTCTTCAATGGTGTACTTAGGATTGATTTGTTTCAATACGTTTAATGATTTACTAAACGCAGGAATAAATCGTTGATTAAACCAGATTACCCATTTTTGGGATTGTATTGCATCGTTTTCTTTAAATCCGAAAAGATCATACGCAACTTCTGGATCCATCTTCTTAGGATCTAAAGTATAACCTGTAGGAGTCGTTACAATGGCATCCATAGCGTAACGTTCAAACTTCAGGATCTTCTCTGTCCAGTCATTGTCTTTTTCATGATCAAAACCGTAAAGCATTAAACGGGCTTTTTCTAAGTCACCTACTTTACTGCCTTTATACATGTCGTAGAGTTTACGTGCACCTTTGTAAGCTACATAGCCTGCTAGAGCAACACCTGCGGCAGCTAGAGCATAAGGGAGTACTGCGGCACCTGCGGCGGCTACAGCGCCTCCTACAGAGCCTAGAGCAGATAATGTACCACCTACCCCTAAGACACTCACTGCACCTAATCCTAGGTCCATTGCAGCGGCACCATAGTTACCTTCAGATAAGTTTTCAATGCCGGAGTAAGCTGCATATCCTGCACCCAAGTAAGGAATCGCTTTACCGGCTACAGATAAACCTTTTCCAGCTAGTGATAGACCTGCGCTTGCGCCAGATTTCAACATCCCTAATCCCATGCCAGCACCTCTGGCTACAGGTGCCATGACAGAGCGTCCAGCAGACAAAGCTTGCTGTCCTTTAGCCATTGCAGCTAGTTTAGCAGCACTGAATGCTTTACCTGCTTTAGAGCGTCTAAACTTCTGGCTCATGGCTTGACGCATTCTCGCTGCACGAGATTTGGGTTTACGTCCTGGTTTACCTTTTTCTTTACCTTCACCATCTGGCAGGTAATCAGCAGCAGAGCCATCGTCGCCTCCACCACCAAATAGACTACCTAAACCTAAGGCGCCAAGAATCTTCATGCCAATACCTTCGGTTAAACCTTCTAAGAGGTTCTCGAAAATACTGTCTTCTTCTTTCTCTTCTTCCTTAGTAGGCTTCTTACCTTTACCTTTGATTTTGTCACCAATCATGTTGGCTAAACGTTCATCACGCTTAGCTTGTGCTCGCTCTTCAGCAGCTTTGAGTTTCGCTAAACGATTACGTTGACGAATATCAGCAATGCCATTTTCACGAAGACCATCGCCATCTATATCACCGAATGTACGACCATTAGGCATGGCCAATCGTTGATCTAAGAGCGTATGGATAGCATACAAGTATTGGTTGGTTTCATTGGTCATGGAGAGACCAGCATAAAGTGCATCAGCAGGATCTTTAATCTTACCGGTTAACTTATCGTAGATAGAGTTATAAGCACCACCCATTAAGCGTAAACCTTTAGTCCCTGCTTTGAATCCTAAGCCTAAGAATGCTTTGGCTGAGTTGTACATGGATCGTCCCATGTTCACACCCATTCTAATACCTGCAATTCCTAAACGTACAGAACCTTTAGCAATGTCTAAACCTACTCCTACGGATTTCGCAATCAACCATTGTTTGGTACCTGAGAAGTTACGATAGTGGTCCGTAAACTCTTTACCATGAGAATCTACCAAACCTAAACGTAAATCTTCTTTGGTTAAGATTTCGTTACCATCACTGTCTACGACTGGACCTGAGATTTGGGAAATATCATGAATGACTTTTCCGGTTTCTTTATCGAAACATTTGCCTTGTCGTAAATCACGTGCCAAAATAACAGGTTTATCTGGATAACCTTTTACGTAGATGTCTTTAATCTGCATCTTCAGTTGTCGACGCAATACACCATGGACAGCAGAGAAACCAGCCTTAGCAATTTTAATGGGTAAGGTTAATCCATGGAAGCCCCATTTACCTGCTGTAATGGCTAAATTGGAAGTATAGTCTCTAAACCAGTTAAAGGCTTTGACGACTTTATACGTTCCACCATCTTTTACATAACCATTTTTAAAGTCATCGTAAGAGCAGACTAAGTTACCATCAATATCGTAAAGGTCACCTTTTACATCGACGAATTGTTTTACGGGGTTACCGTCTTCATCGTAGTAATTACCTTTCTTCATTTCACTGGCACGAATCAATGGTTCTTTATCACCTTTACGATAGACGTCTAAGACTTTGTGCTTATTAGCATCAGCTAAGTCTTTAGCACGATTGGAAGTAACTTTAGCTCTACCTTTTAAAGAACCAATCAAGTCAGAACCCATGTCCATGCCTAGACCTAGTAAGCTAGTAGCAGAAGACATGCCGGTTCTTAAACCTTTACCTAAGAGATTACCGGACATTCGGGTCATTGCCATTGCCATGGTAGTCGTAGAGCTACCCAACCATCCACCAAATTCCCAAATACGCTGAGCAATGTGTTTTTGCTGATTAGGTAAGTGGAATGAACGATTTCGATTAAAGAGATTTTTCACTCTTTGCATGAAACGAGGACGCAATTCTTCTGGGATGTTATCGCCCATAGCGAATTGATTGATGGCCATCATTTGCATGTTTTCTAACTTCAATGACATTTCCATTAAGAGGTCATTGGTAGAAGCGGTATTCTTAGCAATGGTGTGTAAGTAATGGTCTTGTTCAGTTGTGGGTTCAGGTAGATTTAAGTTACGAGAAAATCCCATTAAATCAGATTTAGCAGTATTTAAGAAAGATCTAAATTTAGAAGAGTATTCCTCTCGCTTATTACTAAATCCTTCTTTCGCTCTTTCCCAACGGGATTTCGCTTTACCTTTTTGATCTTCAAATCCATCCATTAAAGATTTAATGTGTTTGGATTCTAAAATACGTCCTTTAGGGTCGTAATAGAAGGTATTGAGTAAATCCTCTTTCGTGACAATCACATTTCCTTCTTCATCGAACACATGTCCTTTGATGTCAGAAATACTTTCAATCACTTTACCTTCAGCATCTCGGTATTTACCTTTAATGAAGTCACGTGCTTTTAAAATAGGCTCTTCGTAATCATTGTGGTATAAATCACCAATCTCTTTGCCTTTGGCTTTAATCTTGTTAATCGCAGAAGCTGTCTTACGATCAAACTTACGTTTGGCGGCTTTACCTCTTACGCTAAGCTCATGGGCTTTATCACGAATGTATTGACCTCGTTCACCTTCCCATTCTTGATGGAAACGATCAGCCGCTTTACCATACCACTTAGAAGAGAATTTCTTCGTCCAAGCAAAGGCTTTAGATAAACCAGAAGAGAAAGCGGATTCTCTAGGTTCAGGAATGTATCCTGTAGAGCCTGATAATGTTTCGTTTAAAGAAGAGAGTTGATGAGAAATAATCTCTAAGTAAGGCGTATCGTTAGAGTCTGCTAAGTAAGCGGCTAATCCTTGTTGAGCAGAAACCATATCACTAGGACGATTAGGTGTAATCCCTGGGATAATGACCTTGTCGCCTACTTGATAAGAAGAGGTACTGGAACCACCTTTAGGTCCTTTCATTCTCTTGGATCGTTTATTCTTCAATCCTGCTACTTCTTCATCGATACCAATCACTTCTAAGAAGTCATCGTAGTTATCGATGGTTTGGGCTAATTCAATCAGTTTTTCATTATTGACATTACCCATGCCGTCAATCAAACCAATCTGTCTGAGTTTACCACCGTGTCCTGCATTGATAATGGCTTGTAAAGTATTCTCAGGAATACCCATGTTCTTTAAGGTATTCTTCGCACTAGAACCTAATGAACCTAAACGATCTTTTTCGTAACCAAAGAAACCACGTACTCGATTCTGTTTATTTTCTTTTTTGTCTTCACGAGAAATCTTACGATAACGAGAAGCTAGGATTTCTGCTTTCTCAGGACCTAAAGCTTCTCTGAAGGAATTAGGATTGGATAAGAACTTCGCATCTACTGCGATGTTATTCGAAGCTGCATTGACTAAGACATTACCAATAGCCAACATGTCATTGTTGGTAAACCCATCGGTTAATTCTCTTTGTCCGGTTAACTTATTCATTTGGAACATGCCAGCGACTTGCATGGCATTGGTACCTAAGCTACGAATAGTTTGGACATTCTTTTGCCCTACTGCTGCTTTTAAGATATCCTTAGCAAGATTATCGGAAGATGTAAACTTATTGGTACGGTAGTTATATTCCAATAAGGGAGCATCTTGTCCAGTACGAATAATGGTTAATTCTCTCAAGATACGTGCTAAGTATCCTGGAATCACGACACGCTGTGCTTTAGAAGAGAGTTGATCTCGTCCTAATTGGTCACCATAGTTTTCGTAACCTTCAATGTCTAGTTGAGTAGATTGCTTTTGGTTGACAGATTGGTAAACCAATTGCTGCATGAAGTCTACAATACTATCGGTTAAAGCACCTTCTTTGTCGAACTTACGTCCGAACTGATGTACTTTACCAGACTTGAATAAGCCTAATACATTTTCGCCTAGGTTATCATTAAAAGATTTTAGGCGCTGAGCATTCTTATAGACTTTACGACCAAACTTAGTCTTATTAGATTTCTCTAATAGTTTTCTACCTAGTAAACCAAATAAGGTAGGTGATACATTGGCTACACCAGAGTGTAAAGCATCTCGACCTAATGGGTCGTCATCTACGATGGCAGAAATACCTTGTTCGACCATTGGGTCTAACAAATCGGTAAAGTCTGTAAAACTACCAATGGCACTACGAACACTACCTACTAAGTTTTCAGTTAACTTAGTAATAAAGTCACCACTACCAAAGAGACCTTTATGCATTCCTTCTAAGGCTTTAGAACGAAGCATTTCTTTAGCGGCTTCTGAATTTCTCATTTTAACAAATTCAGGTAAACCAGTATTTAACTTGATCTCATTTAAGGTTTGGATTAAAGCTTCAGAGGTGCGTGTTTGGGTATTGTAAATATCACTTAAGAGGTGATACTTACGCAATTGGATTTCTATCGATTTACGATAGTAGTTAAACGTATTCTTATTCTGGAAGGATACTTGATTTCTTAAAGAAGTATCGATAGAAGCTAAGGCTTTTATTTGTCCTTGATAACGAATATTATCTACCGCTTCTTTTTGAGTTTCTTTGGCTTCTGCGATTTTAGAACGATGTTCAGCCATACGGTTTTGTATGGAGAATAATTCGCCTAAAGAAGCCTGAATACTGTCTTCGCGTTCACGCTGTTTATCTGTATTACTTTGACCGTAGGTATCATTATCGTAATCTTCTTTACCCCAGTCATTGAGTTTATCGGTCAGTTTGCTTAAACCAACCATATCCCCTACGGGAGCGAGTTGTCTTAAGTAAGCTTTACCACGGGATTTCAATCGGTTAAATTCTTTTCTAACCAGATCGGAAGATTCCCCTATACCTGACAATACAGAAGTAATGTTATCGTAGGATTCTCCGTATTCGGATGGGAAGGCTGCTTTTAATACTTGCTCCATACCCGTACGGTTCATCAAACCGTCTTTTAAACCCGCAACAATATTATTGCGAGCTTTGGTAATTGGGGAACGAGAAGCTTCAGCCTTGCTGTATTCCTCGGATACTGTATCCCAATGATCTGGGAACTGATCCTCGTAGCTGTCAAAGTCGAACTTAAAATCTAAGTCGTCAGCTACGGCTTTACCTACACGATTTTTAATCGCCATGTAAGTACTCCTGTTTTAATTTTAATTAAAGCTTGAATATTTTATAGATGGCTCTATTTACAAGCCAAAGTAGTCATATCTTCTATATAGATTAATTGCTATATAGATAAGACTGCTTTTATTTCTTCAATGAATTTTTAACCAGAAAGGAAGTCATGAAACTTTATGGACGATAAGATCAAAAAAGCACTTGAACGACAAAAGCCTTTTAATCTTAGTTTGTTAAACTTAAACCAAGGTGAGTTGTATCGTAGTTTAAATCCTGTTAAGTCTACCCAGATGTTTACAGGGGCAAACTATCAATTACATCCTGAAGGCTTGTGGTCTAATGAAATCTTCGGTGCAATGGGTTCTCCAGAGCGGATGACGAAGCAAGCGTATATTGACTTAAATGTCGATATTATCCATCCTGTCGTGTATCGGGAATTGATTTCCTCTTCTTCTCTATTAGAAGAAATCATGGATGGTATTACCTTTGCTAAATGGAATCCAGAAACGAAGTTCTTTGATAAGTCTAATGCTTTAGATGGTGAAACAGGATACGATTTCTTCATGCAACACTTAGATGAACTCGTCATGCCTGAAACCAATTCTCCTAAGCGTAAAGAACTCAATGAGCTTTTAAAGAAACACAGAAGGATTTATAAACTCGATAAGTTTATTGTTTTACAAGCAGGTTATCGAGATGTAGAATTTAAAGAAGGGATGGTAGATCATGACGAGATTAACCAAATCTATCGTGAGTTAATCTCTTTAGCGAATTCTTTGTCTAGTGTTTCGACTAAGATGAATTTGAGTGCGGTAAACTCTACACGCAATGCGATTCAGAAAACTGCTTTAAAGCTTTACATGTACTTAGGTGAAATCACAGGACATGGTAAGAAGAAATTGATTCAAGGTAAATGGGCTTCACGTACTGTAGCTAATGGCACAGCTAACGTGATTACGGCTGTTAAACCTTCAGGTCGATTCTTAAACGATAAAGCCAATATTGGTTTTAACGATACCATGGTCGGTTTATTCCAACAATTAGTAGGATGCTTACCTTTTTCTGTACGTGGCATTAAGAATAGCTTTTTAGCTGAGAAGTTTGTTTCCCCATTAGAACCTGTTCGATTGGTGAATAAGAAAACTTTGAAATCTGAAGAAGTGAATTTATCACAGCAATGGCATGATTTGTTTCAGTCGGATGAAGGGATTAAGAAATTGATTCAGCGATTCCGTCCTACAAGTGTAAGACACAATCCTGTTGAAGTAGATGGTCGATATCTTGCTTTGATTTACAAAGGCGAAGATGGTACCTTTAAGATACTCAATGGTATTGAAGAATTGCCTAAGGATAAAAGTCGTGATTTAGTTACGCCTTTAACCTTTATTGAATTGTTGTATATTACTACTATACACCTAATTGATAATGCACCAAGTAGTATTGTACGTTATCCAATTACAGGTATTGAAAGTAATGTACCAAGCTTTGCAAAAGTCATGACAACTACGAAAGCTGAAAAGCGCCGTATGTTAAATGACGATTGGGAGATTGATGAAACCGTAGAACCTTTCTATCAGTTTCCTATTAATGGTGTTGATACCATTACTTCTTTATGTCCGCCGTTAGCATCACTCGGTGGCCAGGGTGGGGATCGACGGTTACCCCTCGATAATATTAGAGAAGTAAACTAATACCTCTCTAATACTATCTTATACTTTATCTATAAACAAGTTTTTATTTAAAGATCTTATAACCAGGCAATAGACCAAAGAATCGTTTTAATTCACTAGGGTCTTCAATCAAATAACTTTCTCCAGTCTTTTCTTCATAAATGCTTAATGGAAGTTTAATATCCAAAAGCGTCTCAATAGCATTTCTCTTAATACTATTCTGCCACTTAGAAGCATTATCATTACTGTAATTGTAAGGAGTGGTTCCCCATTCTGTAAACTCATCTTCTCTACAGAACTGATAACCATTCGGAAATACCTTTTGTCCTTTAGTCTTACAGAAATTAGTAATCTTCGTTTTGTGGATACTGAAGAAACGAGCACATTGGCCAATACTACCAAACTTAATGACTTCACCCGTATTGAAGTTTCTAATTAAGACAGGATTGGTACCAGCTACTAATTGATTTTCTAATGCTCGATTATTGTTAGCTGAACGAGAAGCCCATTCTAGATTTTCAATTCGATTATCTAAGGAATCATCGTTAATGTGGCTAACATCCATGTTGTAGAAGTTAACAGGTATTGGAAGGTAAGCTAATGCCAGTAAACGATGTATACTTACTAACACGTAAGGATACTCTTTACCATTTCTTACTTTACCACTGACGTCTGCTTTTAGATTTAGTTTCAGGTATGTTTTAGCACCTGGAGAACTAGATCCTTCAGTAGGACGTCCTTTCAATAAACCTCCTCGTGGTGTTTTAATCACACCTTGTCGATTGATCCTGTATTGTACAAAGCCTGGAATGATTCTAAAACCTTCTTTATCGTCTTTAGAATTAGCATTTCCCCAAATCATGTTAGATGGATGGATATTACTGGTATTTCCATCTAAGAAGATAATTTGTTGTTCCATTAATTCGTTAAATGCATCTTGATACTTTCCTTTAAAGGAATAGTTAACAATATTAGCTACACGAATCCATTTGTCTAAAGGTTGGATATAAACGTATTTTTGGCCTTCAATGAATTTTGGTGTAATGACCTTCATGTCACCATTTGCTATTCTGAATATATTACCATCAATGTCTGTATAGTACTTAATACCATTGTTGGTATCACGGAAGAAACAGGTTTTATCGATGTCTTTGTGGTAATTACGTAACATAATTGCGTCTTTCTATATTTAAAAATTTGTTGAAAAAGTCGAGGTCCCCAAAGCTGTATTTCTACAGCTAAGCAAAACCCTTCTAATTGACGGGAACACCCTGTAAAAGATTTATACACTAACTACTGGTAGTAATACACAGTAGGGTCTGGAGTAATTAACCAGAGTACAGTAAAAGAGATAAATCAGTAGGGCAATCCGCAGCGAAGAATCCTATTCTCTAGTAAGAGAAGGATTTGTGTTCAGAGACTAGCCGAAAGGCGTAAGGCGTTGTCGTGATGACAATCCTGAAATGGAGGGCAGGTGTAGTGGTCTGATAAGCCTCTATGCACCAGTACAATCTTAACCATTGTACTCCGAAACATTTGTGTTGGTAGCACAAGCATGTCGGTGATGATATAGTCCGTTTTCTGGTTACCTTAAGATATTTCGATTAATCTCATATATAGGTACACTCTACAATAATTGCAGACTGACTTACGAAGAGAAACAAATATTTCTCTTCTATATAGGGTTTACCTGTATTAATTAATCAAAATTTCTATCTATAACCAGTCCCGTTCGACGGGGATAGAGAGAATATCCTCTCTGCTTTAACTGAAGAAGCACGCAATGAGATTATTCAGTACAAGAAACAAAAACGGGCTTATGTAGGGCCAGATGGTTCTATACGTTATTCTGTGAACTACGATACCGTTAAATTTGTTTGCCATAACCTTTCTGATGTACCTAGTGTATAGGGAATATTCTTTAAGGTTATAGAAATCATTTTGATGAAGTATGCTCTCCAGTGGTTCGTCCCTGGAGAGTATATTTTACTAATTTAACATTTTTATAAACTGCTGTTTAAAGGAAGCTTTTTCAGAATGATTAACTTTGAACAATTTCAATTAAAGCTTGGGAATAGGATTGTTACCCATTATGGGAATCCCAGGATCTTTAATACTAGTCAGTTCTTCTTACCGAAACAATCTGCTTACCACTATGTTCCCAGTAGTAGTGCAGATATTGGTCCTAGTGAGAAGAATGCTTTATTTAAGAAAGGCTCTTTAAAAGTCCCTATTTATTCCTACATGGATATTGCTTCTCGATTGGGTACATTAGGGATTAAAAGTGCTACTCAGGTAATTGAATTACAGAAGTACTTGAAAGTAAATCGACGATTTAAGAAGATTGTTGAGATGGACAAGTACAAGCCTGAGATGATTGTGCCTTTAGTACTGAACTATTCGTTGATTGATAGGCGATATAAGTATCTGGGTAATACGACTCATGTCGGGTATTATCGGAACATGAATGTACTGAATACTGTATTGAAAGGTATGGTCGATGTACAGAATAACTATAATGGGTATTATAATCAATTCTGGGTAATCAATGTACCGAATGAATTGATGCCTATTTCTAGTTTAAAGAAATCCATTACTGGGATGAATGTCGAGTTATTTAGGAAATTAGATAACTTAGAAAACATCTTTGTATTGGAAATGTGGAAATGGTTAGGATTAAATAGAGAGAAATCTGTCTTTGCTAAGATGCCTAAGAGTCTCTTAAATAAGATTAATATAGTACTGGTTAAGAATAATGTCTTTACGGTATTTAATCTAGGTCTATTAGACGATTGGCGTAAGAGCTTTGAGAATCCTAGTGGTAAGATTGATGCTCGCCTGATGAGTAAACAGTTTATCAATATTTTGTTAAAATTGCATACTGCTGCAATGACTAAAGAAGGTATTGAATTAACTGAAGAAGAAATTGCCGAGAAGAATCTGGAAGCGAGTGATGATGCTGGGATTGAAGAGGACGAAGATGATGTAGTCGTGAAAGACGATGATGTTAATCGTTATAATCCTAAAGATTACGAGCGTCAGTATGGTCAGGATTTGAGAAATGCTGAGAAAGAGGAAGAAGACTTAGATCAAGATGATTCTGAAACAGATGAAGAAACTCATGTAGAAGAAGATTACTACAATGAGTTAGGTGAAGTACACGAAGATAAAGAAGTACAAATCGTCTCGGATATCTTGGATGAAGAAGATGAAGAATTGACTGAAGTAGTCGATGATCCTAAGGCATTAAATAAACTCACTAAAGTCAGCAATATTGTTCCTATTGTTACTGAACAAGAAGCAGAGTTTGATGAAGTCTTAAGTGGTAAATTCGATACCTCTGATGTATTGGATTTGAAAAACTATAAGCCTGAAGATAAAGTCGTTTTAGTGAAGCGAGTCGATAGTCCTGTTTCTCCTACTGTTAAAGGTAAGTTAGTCTTAGAGGAATATGCGAAAAGCAATCCCATGACAGTCAGTAAGTACGATGGGATTCGAAAAGCTTTTGGTAAGTACAATACCTTAACACTAAGTAAAGAGAGTAATCAGACTGTAGGTGAGATGATCGATATCAAGCCTGAAGAACTGAAGATTACTGAAGAAGACACTAAAGGTATTTCTACTTTAAAAGCATTCGATAAGAAATATATTACTCAGTTCTTAGAACGAGATGTCGCTTCCATGATGGTAGGGGTACAATCAGCAGGTGTAGTGGTACAGGATATTAAGAAATCAGAAGTAGAAAACATTTCTGGTGCTTATACTGTTTACTCCATGAAGATTAAACCGATTGAAGGTGAAGCTTCTACAATTCGAGTGAAGATTCCTAAGATTAATCCTGATGGTACCTTTACCATTGGTGGTAAGCATTATACTTATTGCCATCAACGATACGACTTACCGATTCGTAAGATTGACGACAGTACTGTATCCTTATCTAGCTACTTTGGTAAGACGTTTGCTTCTCGAGATACTTCTCGTGCATTCAATTACGAGAAATGGTTAGTAGCTGGTATTCGTAAGAATGCTTTTGACAATGAAAATCAAGATGTGTTAGAGACTCGTTCTGGTGACATGTTTGACAATCACTTAAAAGCACCTTATGTGTATTCCGTATTGTCTCGTAACTTTAAAGCCATTACGACTAAGGAATGTTTCTTGTATTTCGATCGTAAGAGTGCTGAAGAGCGATTTGGTCGAGACTTCGTGATTAAGGCAGAAACTACGAATATGGTTTTTGTCGGTACACACAAGAAGAAATATCCTGTAGTGATTGATCCAGATAATGTTTTCTATTCTGTCCAAGATGGTAATCTAATAGAGTTAGGTACGATTGAAACATTGTGTGGATTAGATCCGGTTAAAGCCCCTACTGAAACCGTCAATATTGACATCATGGGTAAAGCCATTCCAATTGGATTGGTATTGTGCTACCGATTAGGGATTACTAAGTTATTAGCTTCTCTAGAACCTAAATACTATCGTACTGAACCGGTAGGAAAACGACTGAAACTAGAAAGTCATGAATATGCAATTCGCTTTAATGACTTCCACTTAGTCTTATCTAAACGAGACAGAATTACTAGCCTGATCATGGCAGGCTTGAGTAAGATTCCAGATTTGAATCGTTTGTCTATTTACGACTTGAATGAAAAAGAGCAATACTTTAATCTTTTAGAATCCATTAAGATTCCTGGTCGTTACTTAAAAGAAATTGATCTTTATTATAACATGTTCGTCGATCCGATTACTGAACGGATCTTGATCGAGATGAAAGAGCCTATTGACTTTGGTGGATTATTGATTCGCTGTGTAGAAATGTTAGTGGATTATAAACACAAAGATGAAGTCGACATGTCCGAACAAAGGATTCGTGGTTTTGAAAGGATGGCAGGTGAAGTGTATACGCATTTAGTACGAGCACTGCGTGAACACAATCGTCATGGTATCAAAGCCAACTACCCAGTAGAATTGAATCCTGAAGCTGTTTGGATGGCTATTAATAAAGACACCACAAAACGTATTGTGGAAACACTGAATCCTATTCAGGAGCTAAAACAAGGTGAAGAAATTACCTTTACAGGTAATGGTGGTCGTTCTAAACAATCCATGGTGAAAAGAACGCGACAACACCACTTAAACGCTATTGGTATCGTCTCTGAAGCAACGAAGGATAGTTCAGATGCTGGTATTAGTACTTACCTCTCTGCTAATCCTAAGTTCATGAATCTGTACGGCATCCCTGAGAATACAGGCACAGGAGAAATGAATCCTGACTTGAAACCAGAGAATGTGTTAAGTACTGCGATGATGATGATGCCATGTAGCGATATGGACGATTGATTGAGTTGAGCAGTTAAAAATACTCTGCGCGACTTGTGTGGTTAAAAAGTTTATATACCCTTTAACATCTGATATTAACCCCTTAATAAGGAAAATAGAAGATGTTAAAAACAATGGAATTTAACAATACTGTATTTACAGAAATACCTGGTTTAGATGGTAAATATTTTATTAGTAAAACAGGAGAAATCATCTCCTGTGTTTACGAGAATATAAAATTACTAAAACCAACTAGAACTCACGACGGTTACTTATCAGTAAGAATGGTTAAAGATGGTAAACCAAGAGGTTTCTTTATCCACCGTTTGGTAATCATGACCTATGTCCTAAAATCAGACGAATGGCCTAAAGGAATGGTTACTGACCACATCAATGGGATTAAAGATGATAACCGTTTAGAGAATTTGGAACTGGTAACTTATCAAGAAAATACTAGAAGGGCTTTCGACAAAGACGGTTATATTAATCAATGGGTGCCTGTTAAGGTTAGGAATTACTATACGAAAGAAATTACCTACTGTGCTAATTGCGGAGAATGTTCAGCAGTAACCGGTGTAGGTAGAGAAGTAATCTTGTCTTCTGGCCGTCTAAGTAACCCGTATAAGGTTTATCTCGAAGGTTATCAATACTGTCATCCCGACCAAGATTTTCCTGATGATAATCTTATTTTCCAACAAGAGGTTGAAAAACCTATTTCTGTAAAGAATATTTTAACTACGCAAGAATACGATTTCGACACATTAACAGAAGCTGCTAAGTATTTAAATGTAGGCGTATCTACATTGTCGGTTTGGTTGTCTAAAGAAGAACAACCATTCACGCCTAGCATGTGTCTTGTAAAATATCGTGATAATCCTAATCCTTGGAGATTAGTGACAGATCCGATGTTAGAGATCATTGCTAAGAATAAAGATATCGAACCAGTATTTGTTTACAATGAAAATGAGAAACCTATGTTTTTCTTATCGGTAAACGATGCAGCTAGATTCTTTAACTGTGGTAAGACAACCGCAGCTTATCGTTGTAAGAACCGTATAAAAGCAAATGGGTATAACTGGATCTACTATAGAGATTGGGTCGTCCTTAAACCGTTTGAATTGCGGGGACCTCTCGCCAAGTACTTTGTACCAACCCAAGATAGCGATATACTTGGAGACAGCTCTAATCAAGTTGAGACGGTAAAAAGCAAAGTAATAGAGAAAATCCGCAGCCAAGATTCTGCTTTCGAACAGTTACCTAGAAGAAAAATAGATAGTGTAATTAGAAGAAGGATTAAACAACAATTCTATAAGATGGATTCTACAAGGACTCCTGATTACTGGAATGATTTTGATACCTTCTTCCACGATATTACTCATCTTCCTGGGTATAATGAAAGGGATTTCTTCTTTGGTAGGATTAAACTAAAACTGAACGTCAAGAAAGATGGGAAAGTATTTAATGATTACCATAGTCGAGAAAACTCTATATTCGTTACTGTCCCTGAATATAAAGTAGAATAAGGTTCAACGACTATCGAAAGCACGCTTGTTAGTAACTAAGGATTAACGAGTGGAAGTGAGTAGAGTAGGGAGTCTGCTTAGTGCGGACTCCCGAAGCGGACGGGCTGTAAGATTAACCCACTTACGGTAAGATATAGTCTAACTAATTAACAATAATACAAGAATGTCAAGGACATGTTATTATTGTTCTTATGTGCCCAAAAGAAGCGTGTTCCTAGGAACACAATCTATCCACAGCATCGCGGCTACTGGTTATCACGTCATGCCTACTCGTACGGGCTATGATAATAAACTGGTACAAAGAGCAGGAGATACTTTTGCTGCGACTGCAGATAAACCAGGTAAAGTCATTGAAGTGAATGACTATGCTATTACTGTGCAATACGAAGATGGATCTTTACGTCATGTAGAGATTGGTCGTAAGTTCGGTAGTAGTGGTGGATTCACCATGCCTCATGATGTTATCTCTAATGTAAAAGTAGGGGATAAATTAGATACTGGAGATGTGATTGCTTATCACTCTGGATTCTTTACGAAAGATCCATTAAATCCCAAAGGCATTGCTTACAAGCCTGGTAAATTAGTACGAGTAGCATTAATGGAGAGTCCTTATACGTATGAAGACTCGACTGCTATTTCAAAACGATTGAGTTTAGACACTGAAATTCAAACCACTGTTGTTAAAGAGGTAGTCGTGGATTTTGAACAAAGTATTCATCGATTAGCTAAACCTGGTACTCAGGTCATGGTAGATGATCCATTGTGCTTTATTGAGGATGCTTTGACAAATGATACGAAACTCTTTGATGAAGAATCTTTAGATCTCTTGAAGAGTATTTCTGCTAATGTGCCTAAGAGTAGTGTAAAAGGTATTGTAGATAAAGTAGAAGTATTCTATCATGGTGATAAAGAAGACATGAGTGAATCTTTAAGGAAGATAGCTAACTTATCTGATTCTAAGATTGTAGCCAGACAAAAGGCATTAGGTAAGATGCCTTATACTGGAATGGTAGACGATACGTATCGAGTCAATGGTAATCCTTTACTATTAGATACTGCGGTAATTAAGTTTACCATTACGAGCAAAAACTACTTATCACAAGGCGATAGAAATAATTGTCCGCTTACTGAGTAATTGGTAAGTGATCTCTTCTTTAATTGCTAGAAAGTCCTAAAGCCTTACGTACTCGTATTTTAGAAATACAGTAACAATCGTAATGGATGATACAATGGGTAATTAGCAGCGAAGCTTATTTTACAATAGGAACGTTCAACGACTAACGGATTAGCCACCGTGTACGGCCCAAGCGGGTAGCATTAGCTTTAAATGGAAACAGGAAGCCCCTATTATTAAGTAGGGTGTTGATATAGTCTAGTATCCTAGCGAAAGTTAGGGATGTGTCTTAGCACACTGCATGATATAGCGAATCATGTGAATATTACGAAATTGGTTTTTGGCGCCCAGTTAAAGGCAACTATTGCTCATGTCTTTGAAGAATCTCCTCGAATTAATGCAGAGGATAATCAACCAGGTGAAGAGATTGATGCTGTCTTTGGTAGTCAATCGGTTTATAATCGTATTGTAAACAGTCCATTCTTAATGGGTATGTCCAACAGCATTCTGGTGGAAATGTCTAAACGCATTGGACAGGAATATCTGTCGAATAAATAAAGATTACTTTACCTGATTAGGAATATACAGAGTGCTCTAGTCAATAGAGCACTCTATTATTTCTAAGCTTTACTATTTTTGTTTTTTTTAGATCTAGGAAACGTAACTATGGATCAAATGGTTAAAGATACTGAAAATGCTACTGTACTGGCTGCAGCAGCTTCATTAGTCAGTACTTTTGCTCAACGATTAATTCGTGATGTAGCAGGAGTATCTGGTACACTAGAAGGTGAACTGATTTATCAACCAGTTCTGGAAGAGATGGCGTTAGCAGAACTGCAACGTCGTATTATTGCTAAGGGAGAATAATAATGTTTGGACCAAACTTAATCAACTTGGCAAATGATGTTGCACAAAGTAGTTTGCTGCCTGGTACTAAATTGAAAGCTGTTAGTGGTACTGCACTGGATGCTTTGGTACAGAACGCTATGCCTAGCGAAAGCTTGATTGCTTCTCAGGAATGCTTAGATCATTCTTTGGGTAGTGTAATTGATAAATGCTATACTGAATTTGGTTTTACTGAAGGTGCAGCGATTTATCAAGCTTACGATGCCATTGAAGAACAATGCATCAATCCTCTTAAAAACCAATTGAGTTTTACACGTAATACAGTTAGTCCGATTATCCGTGAAGTCGTGACTGATGTCACTGAACGACTCTCTGTACGTGTCGATCCTTTCTCTCAATTTAAGATTAACCAAATCGAAGTACCAAGCTTTGTATACGAAACTATTTTGCCTCGTATTCAGAACTTGATGTCTTTGTATAATCCTGGACAAAAAGGCCCTTCCACTCAGCCTACTTTTGAGAATCCTGAAAACAATCTCTTGGTAGAATTGATTCGTACTGAAGATGATGCCACCAATGAAGGCATTATGAATCTGGCTGAAGTCTACACGAAACAGTTTGGTGGTGATTTGTTCCAAGATGTTTGGGCTTTGTTGAAACAGCCTAACCACACCATTAATGATGCTGCAGGCACTTACAAAAACTTTATCCTATACTTGACTGCTTTGTTGGCTGTTGAGAAATTGGAAAAAGAGCCGATTCGTGGTTTGCAAATCTCTGAACAAGACTTGAATACTTGGTGCTTGTTCTTTAAAGTGGCTTGTACTCGTGTAGTCTTCTCTTTTGCCAACATGTATTCAGGTGCAGTTTCTGCTAAAACCATGATTTCTTCTGTGGTCGTAGAAACCAAAACCATTAATGTCTTCTACGACGTTTATGCGGCTTTTGAAGTACCAAACAAAGCAGATATTCTGGTAGGTATTCTGAACAGTGGTAATCCAATGGCTTATCGTCAATTGGATGTCATTACTGAAAATGCTGAAGAATTGGCTCGCCGTGGACAATTGATTCTGACTACGGCTAATGCGATTGACAATACCCGTCGTGCTGCACGCACTTTTGATGCGATTGTTTCTGCTGTATTGACTTTGATTGACAATACCAAGAATGATGAACATGCTGAATTGAAAGCATTCATTGAAGACAAACCCACTTTGGAATATCGTGGTTTGATTTCTAAATACTTGAATGCCTATTATCCTGGTACTCGTATTTTGGAAACGGAATTGCCGATCGTGGTTTCTGATGTGGTATGTGAATTGTTCTTCAAAGACACGATGGCTAGTTTGATCTTGAAACACTTGATTCAAGCAGAAAATGCCAAAGAGGGTTTAGATACCACTACTGTTGTTTCTACTGCTATTATCAACATCTTGATTGAGTGGGTAGCAGGACAAATTGAAATTGTCAAAGAGTAATTAAAGGAATAGACCTACCATGAGATACGGTATTCGTAATAAAGATAAAATTATGGCTTCTTTAAAAGAGGTCAATAACCAACTGATTACGACCACAGGATGTAAGATTATATTTCCCGTTCGTTACGAAATGGTAGGTCTTGCTCGTGTGGGTAGTGACACTAGCTTTTATAGCTTGTTCTTGATTACCAATCCTGAGGAAACACACTATGCTATTTTTAACTGTATGGCAAGTGTACACTCAGATCCTGATGCGATTAATACCATTACCATTAACGATGAGAAATACTACGAACTCACTTACGAGCCTGGTAGTGTTTTGATTAAAAGCTTAGTGGTAGTGCGAGAAGACAAACTGATTGGTAAATCCTATAAAGAGTTTGTCACGAAAGGTAAAGTGCCTTTCTTTATCAACTATGCTGACATGGGACGAGTATTCTCCCAAACGGGTAAATATGCAGGTAAATCGATTGGTGATACATTCGAATCTCTAGCGATTCCGATCAGTATTATTGCCCGTAATCCCAATAACATCAATCAGTATTATCGTGAAATCCTAAACGATATTGATCCCGATAAAGTGATGCCGGTATTTGTACCCGCATCTTCTGTTAACTTCTCTGCGTCTTCTGCATTGACTAAGTTAACCGGTAGTTACTTCTATACTGGGGTCGTATCGTCTTTGTGTAATCCGACTTCTCAGACTGAACTGATTGATTACGTATTAAGATACTAAAACAAGAAAGTGTTTTAAACATGTCTAATTTTGTTTACCGCTGTACTCGTTTAGACGGTACTGATAAACAAGGTATTCTCACTCCGGATGAAAACGGTTATTACACCATTTGTGTCGGTGCTTTGGATCACAAATCTAAAAACATCAATCCTAAAACTGGAGAGAATGAATACTACTCTTCGCTAGGTGCTGAGAAGTTCTTTGCACCTGGTACTTTATTTAACCAACGAATTGCTGGTGGTTTCATTAAAGCTGAATACGGACACCCTTCTAAAGTGCCTGGTCAAACAGACATGGAGTTCTTGGAACGTAATATCCGTATTGATGAGAAACTCGTTTGTGCGGTATTTGGTGAAATCTGGTTAGTACCTGGATACATTGATCCTTTAACAGGTGAGAAATGTGTCGGTATCATGGCTAAGGTTCGTCCTACTGGTCCTTATGGTGAGTTCCTGAAGAAAGACTTGGAGACTAAAGGAGCGAATGTGTGTTTCAGTATTCGTTCATTAACCACTCGTCAAGTCATCAATGGTAAAAACTGTAAAGTATTGCACACAGTGATTACCTTCGACTATGTGAATGAGCCTGGTATTAGCTGTGCTGAAAAACTGGTTTCTCCTTCTTTAGAATCTAATAATCCTATTCTGCCTATGTCTGCGGAAGATGCGATTGTGTCTCATGGTGGTTTGGATGTGGAAGTTTCTCCTAAAGCTGCACGTAAGCTTCTGGCTAATGAAACCGTATCAGTAGAATCCGGTACTGCTTCTATTTTAGCAGAGATTGCTAAGATGGATAAGAAACCAGTTAAAACCAATGTATTCATGAATTGGTAATTGAGTATAGAGAAAGGATCTTAAATGAAGATTGATCCTAATCTGACTGAAGAAGAAAACTTACTTCGACATGTGAATGAAAGAAGTGAATTCCCCATGGAAGTAAGTGATCTGATCATTGGTAGTCCTGAGACTTTGGTCAGACAGAGCCTCAAGGTCACTAAAGAAGATATTCGAGATAAGCGATTCGATGTAGACTTAAAGAATACACGAGTTAATTTAAAAGTCTCTCCTAATTCTAAAAGATGGAAAGGTCAGACTTTTATTCAGCCTTATCGTCGAATTCATTTAGGTGCTCAATGGTGGGTCTATGCCGATCAGGTATTGACTCAAGATGGTAGCTATGTGGTGACAACGAATACTTATCTGAATCCTGTTCCGACTCCTCAGGAATTAGATGAATCTGTATTGAATATTGTTCGATATAGAAAAGAATCTTTGAAAGTAGAAGTACTGGATTTCCAAGACAATGGATTCCAATACGATACTGGGAGAATTCGTATTCGTCCGATTGATAACTCTTTACTCTATATTGGAATGCAAGAGTTTGATGTTATCTATAAACCGATTTCCTTTGCACCTGAAACCCTAGATGGTTTTGATGGGTATTTACCTTGATTTCTTTTAGATAGAAAAGATATTCTAAAATATTACAACAATATACTATTAACATGAAGGTAACACGAGAATCAATTCTTTAAGTTATCCTTCTACATGTAGAAGTAACTATTTTTATATCTTTTCAATCTTTTTAAAAAGGAAATCAAAATGCCTATTAATCAACAAACCCGCGAACTTGCCGATATCATCGCTAAAGATCATCTGGTATACAATCCAGAGTCTCAAGCTTTGGAAACCAAAAAAGAAGCGATTGATGCTGCTATGACTTACATGGCTGGTCATGGTGCTGACATCGATGCTAAGCAACTGGAAGCAGCATTCAAAGTAACCAATGCGTTCACTGCCGCTTCTGCACTGGCTACTGGTGAAGTCGCTATCGACGCAATGGCGAAACACAAAGAGATTCAATCTCTGTCTGCTAACTTCCACATCTCTAAAGGTGTAAGCGCTGAGCACTTGGTCACTCGTGAATACATCAGCCGTACACCTCCTAAAGAAAAAGGTGGTGAAGCTACTGAAGTGACTAAGTTTGGTCGTATCGAATCTACACTGACCATCCAAGACAGCAAAGATGCTCGTTCCCGTGGTGGTCAACACAAACACATTCGTGACGCCATGTACGAACGTGGTGCTGAGAAACTCGGCAAGTAATTGAAAGCAATGCTCTCCTATCTGTAATGGGTAGGAGAGTGTTTTCTTTTTTATCTAATTTTTAAGGAAATGAATAATGGATAAAATACGCGATGTATCAAAAATAGAAAAGAAATACGAGATCTTAAAAGATAGATCCCTTGCCATGAATGGTTCTGAAATCTATCGTATTCGTGCATTAAAAGACTTTGGTGATGTGAAAGCCGGAGACATTGGCGGATACGTGGCGAGTGAAGAGAACCTCTCTCACGAAGGACCTTGTTGGGTATACGATATCGCTATGGTTTACCACAATGCCAAAGTTAAAGACAATGCCATTGTACGCGACTGTGCTCATGTGTACAATGAAGCTCAAGTATTCCATAATGCGATTGTAGAAGGTCATGCTCGTGTATTTGGTTATGGTAGCGTTTTTGGTAATGCTAAAATTAAAGACAATGGTAGTGTCTTTGATCAAGGTGCGGTACATGGCTCTGCTATTGTACAAGACAATGCTACCGTAAAAGACCATGCTCGTGTTTGTAATGAAGGTATTATTAAAGACTATGCTTATGCATCTGGAGACATCATGGTTTCACGTGGTACAATCAGTAACAGTACGGTACTGTTCGGTGTGGGTGAAATCAACTTTGATGTAAATGCTCGAGATGATTGGACATTCTACCGTAATCCTTGTGTAGATGCTGGTTTTATTACAACTTCTACTAAGATCGATGTTTGGAACTACCGCTTCTTCAGCGGTACAGCAAAAGAATTTATCAACATGTTTGAACGTGTAGAAGACCATCATCGTATTCCTGGTGAATTAGAATTTATCAAAGCTTTAGTGAAGTTCCATCAGGATCTTTACTTTAAAGCTTAAATAATAAATACCACTCTCTACTCCTTTTTACGGGAGTAGAGAGTAATATTCTTTTTTTACCTTTAATTCCAATATAATTCAGAAATATAACATTATCAGGAATGTCATAGGGATATTCGTTTATTATATTAGAATAAAGGCATACTGACAATGAATAATGATTGTCTACAAATGCTTCAATGGAAGCAAGCCAATGATTATGTTTTAACTAGAGAGGAAGAAGAACTCCTCTTAGAGTTGACAAGTCAGGCTAATGACCTACTAGACGAGTGGGTAGATAACTTCTATTATTAAATAAACCAATAGAGAGACGATGTTCACAGCATTGTCTCTCTTTCTTTTTAGTCTGTGCTTGTCATACATTACTAAAGAGTGTAATTCTTTTTTATATTCTAGAAAATCTCAGATATATACTATTTACGTGAACCTGATAGGAGAATCCCTCTTCTATCTACATTTTTCTAACCTTTGTATAAGGAGTTCATCATGAACAAAATCATTTTTACCCTTTTGGGCGCAGCAGTTTTAACCGGCGTAGGCTATGCCATTGAAAAAGCCATGTCTGAACAAAAAGACAAAGACGACGCTAAAGTTAAGCGTCAAATCAAAAAGGCTGATGCTAAGGCTGATAAAGCTGAAGCGAAAGCGGAAGAGAAAGTTGTAATTGAAGAATGGTTGAAGGAGTTTAGCAGATACGACATGTTTCGTCGTGTCTACATGAAGACTCCCTCGGACACCATTCTGCCTGCCTTGCTGTCTTCTCGTCGTACGCTCTCTGAGCTGATGCCGAAAGACCTGGATGAGCGCGTGCTCCTCCGCAACTGTCTGGCAACAGATTCAGACGTGCGATTCCTATCAGATGAAAATCTGATGGATCTGATCCGCGAGGAGATTGCTCTTCTCAAGGATTACCAAGAAGCCAAGAAAGCGGCTTCTAACTAACCTACGATACTCTAGTACCTATCCATGGGTACTAGAGTGTTTCTATTAACCTTTTGTATAAGGGAGAACGCATCATGGAAAACATCTTTGAAGGTAGTTTCGAGAACTTTGAAAAAGTAATCGACCAAGCCATTCCTGATAACATCGGGATGACTGATGAAGAGTACGAAGCTCTTCTGAATAAACAGATCGCTGAAGAGTTTGCAAAACTCGACAGCAAACAAACCAACCAACAAACTCAATCTAACCAAACTGAAAAGGAAACTGAAATGAACACTCAAGCTCAAGAAACTCTGGACGTTGTAACTGAAACTGCTGCCGTAGCCGTAGCTGAAAGCAATACCAAAGTGGTCGCTAAGAAAGTAGCGATCATCCTCGGTAAAGCTCTCGCTGGCGCCGTAGTCGGTGGCGGTCTCGTGGTCGCAGGTGCCCACAACCACAAGAAAGTAAACAAGGCAGTTAAGTCTGCTCGTAAACGCATCGGTAAAGTAATCCCTGCCGTTGCACCGAAACCTTGGTGGAAGTTCTAACCAAGGTAGAAAAGAAATCCTGCTCCTATATGGAGTGGGGTTTCTTTTTTTGGTTTAAATCTATTTTTTGAATATTTATTTTTAGTATAGAAAAGGATTAAACATGTATTTATCCGATAAAGACATTATCCAATTGTCTCAACAAGAGAAACCTTTAATCAGTCCTTTTGTTTCCAGTAAGGAATCTTGTTCTTTGAGTAATCGATTCAATGGTACTGCTAAAGAAATCTCTCATGGCTTATCTCAGAATGGATACGATATTCGTTTAGGTAGTGATGTAGAATTCTTTATTATCGATTCTTCTAAGGAAAAGCATAGTGGGTTAGATCCTTTGGAAAGTGATTTGTACGCTCCTATTGCTGTACCTAAACTATCTAAAACTAAAGCAGTATACTTTAAAGATGCTAATGGGCGTATTGAAAGAAAGAATGTAAAATATTGGGAGATTTATCCTGGTGAATTCGTATTAGCTCATTCATTAGAATCTTTTAATATTCCTAGTAACCTTACTGGATTATTATTCTGTAAAAGTAGTTATGCTCGATTAGGCATGAACATGGCGCCTACGGTTTTGAAATCAGGATGGAGTGGTCAATTAGTATTGGAGATTTATAACCAAACTAAGTTCATCATGACGATTTACGAAGGGTGTGGGATTGGTACGATTTACTTTGCAGAACACTCAGATTCTTCTCTAAATCCCTACGATGGTAAGTACCAACATCAAGAAGGGGTCGTAAAGGCACGATAATGAGCAAATACACGTGGTCTAGGTTTGATGGATACGAATGTTCATCCAAGGGAGATAAGCGCTACAGCGCGTTCTACGCGCGTTTAAACGATGGTCTCTCTATTGAACATCATTTCCAGTGTTTCATTAAAGGTTATCCTTCTATTGAAGAAGGAAAAGGAAACCCACCTTTAAGAGAAATGCCTAAAGAAGAAACCTATTATTTGTATAAAGAACTCTGGCGTAAATATCTAGACAGTAAACCTTGGCTTTGGACAGAACTGAAAGTCAATGTAGAGAAATGTAATAATACTGTTTCAGATATGTTTGGAACTTCTGAGATTAACCAAGCCAGAGCTTTATGTGATTTATTAAACGAACGTTTTGATGTAGAATCTCCAAGTGGATTTGAAGTCTTAGATTTATTTTAATGGAGTAACGATTATGTTAGGTGAACTGAGTGTAAAAGTACAAGATGAATTAGAACCCGAACTGAAGAAGTTCTTAGAAGAAGTCATCAGTAAAACTGAGAGAGTATCTACTGATAAAATTAGTTTTGAAGAAGCAGAAGACGATAGTGTCTACAATGTCTTTGGCAATAAAGCCAAATATCGTATTTACGATGTAAACCATGCAGTCTATAAAGAGAATTCTCTTCAATACAATATTGACATCTACTATCCTGAAAATATTCATTCAGCAGAATGGACAGAACAAGATCGAAAAGAATTGTTCTTTACTGTTTCTTTTAACAAAAATAACATTAAGTATACAATCGTTGTTAATAGTGCGGATTCTAAGAACTTTGCTAATTACGAAGTGGTGGTTTATGCACTGCCTAATAATAGCGAATATCCTTTACATTCTAAAATAGCCTATTACATTCTTGCAGCTTTAACTGAACGAGAAGAATATCGATTCATCGATGGTTTAATGGAAAGAGCTAAGAACCTGGTAAGATACTATACTAAGTTTAAGAATAGTGTAACTGACCATAAACGAGAATTTCTATCTATTATTTCTGATGTTGTTAACACTGGAAATAAATAATGAAATTAGATTTATCAGACACTGCTAAACGCTTTATTGGTGATTTACACTTATTGACTCAATGCTTTTTAAATAACCAAAAGACCTTTCCTTTTCCGATTAGGATTGAGAATACGGAAGCCAATCGTCGAAAACGATTTAATCCCTTTAAGTACAATGGAACTTACTGGATTGAAATTGGAGAAGGAAAGAAAGTGATTAAACTCTTATATCGTCAAAAAGGTTTATTCACTTTTGGTTCTTATACTTCAGTCATTAAAGGCATACATTTATCCAGATCTGAATTACACTATGTAACAAAAGAATTGGATCAATTGTTTCAAGCCATACAAAAACATATGACTTATTCATTAAAGGAAAACATACATGTCTCTCAAACTGATCGTGTGCAAAAGTAGTAATAATGTCATTGGGATTAATAATTCCATGCCTTGGAATTTACCTGAAGACTTAAACTACTTTAGAGAACAAACTAAAGGTTGTGCGATTGTCATGGGTAAGAATACTTGGCTAAGTTTACCCAAGCGTCCATTACCTGATCGTACGAATGTGATTGTGAGTAATCGTCAGTCTCGTGGATTTCTGTCTGATGATGAATACGATAACATGTCGATTATCCATGCTTATGGTATTGAAACCCCTGAAGACTTCGTTAAGAAGATTGCTGCTCTAGAAGAGAAGTATAAAGATGTATGGATTATTGGTGGGGCTTCTATTTATAACTTGGCATTAGATTGCTTAGAGTTTGATGAAATCCATGTCACCAATATTTTGCGTGAAATCTTGCCTGAAAACGAATCAGACAATGTGGTTTACTTCCCGATGGATAAAGTATTGGCTAAATACATTCCTGAGGAAGAACATGCAGATATCTATACTTCTTTATACATGCCTGATCGTGAGAAGTATACAATTGTACGATACTTACCGAAATAATAGCTTACTCCATTCTCCTTTAGTGGGGAATGGAGTATTCTTTTATGTTTAATTTATTTTCTGATTAAATATAAAAGAAGAGGAATAAAGACATGCCTGTTCGCATTGTAGAAGAAGATTTATTCTTAGATAAAGAAAGTGCTTATTGTGTACCCGTTAATACACAAGGCATTGCTGGAAAAGGATTAGCGTTATACTTTAAACAAAAATACCCTAGGTGGTATAATCAATATAGAGAAGTCTGTAAGAGTGGTGAGATTAATAAAACCAAATATCACTTATACTCTACAGCTACAGAAACTCTAGTAAGTCTGCCTACTAAGATTTCTCCTTACGACGATTCTTGTATTGATTTAATGTTAGAAGGATTAAGAGCCTTTGAAGCAGATTACGATAAGACTGAAGGATTTCATTGGGTCACTAAGTTAAGATTACCGGCTATTGGTTGTGGATGCGGTAATTTGTCTTGGGAAGAAATCGAAGATGTCTTAGTAGAAGAATTGAAAGACTCTCAAGTAGAATATGTTTTCTGTATTGAAAGTAAACATAGACCGAATCGGGCTTCCGAGCGTTTTATAGACAATCACTTATTCTTTAAAGGTGATCACATCTTCGGGATTACTTATCGATTTGATTTAGAGTTACTGAGTCCTAAAGGCGTCATGAAGACTCATCCTAATGTTTTGTGTTTCATGATCGAATGGATTGCTCACTATTTAGAAATTGATGTTTCTGTCTTTAAAACAGAAGAACAAATGATTAGAGAGATTAAGAGTGCTTTGATTGATCAATTCGATCGATATGGATTTATTAATCGAAATGGAATAGACTTTAGACGAGTGATTATTGAGAAGATGGTAGAAGGTAAGAAGGAACATTACTATCGAGATAAAGAGTTTAAAGGTTACTTAGATCAGCTCAATGAAGCCAATGTCTTCTTTGCTTACTGTGGATACGACTTTCCTGCCATCATTGGGATCAATGTCGATTTATCTCATCGTAATATTGCAGACAGAGATATTTGGGCAGGTAGGAATTACTTAGGTAAACTTTTATCTAAATTATAAACCTATACTATTAACTTGAAGCTAATTGATTAGAAGGAAATGTTTTATGGTTATAGTCAGTACTGCAACCATCGAGATTGATTCTCTACCGAGTTCTCCTGAAGAAGAAAAAGAGTTTCAAGAAGCTCGTGAGTATTTAGAAAAAGAATTTGAAACCCATATCTCATTAATCATTAAATACTTGATTGATGGAATAGATGGATTCTTATCGGATAATGATTACGAGTATGTCGAAAACTTTGTTCGTAATTATCTGGAATTACCAATAGATCAGCAAAAGAAAACCTTTGTCGATTCTGAAGGTAATCCTGCTCATGTTTGGGATGATGTACAAACAGGATTAGAAGAAGACTACTTAGCATTCATTGCTCGATTGTTTATTCGTAAAGCTAAGATTGTGGTGGATGAGTCTTGGTTTGGAAAAGAGATTGAATGTCAAGTCTCTTTGGATTTTGAACAAACTAAAGATCCTTTAAGTTTAAATCTATTGTTTATCACTACAGGTAAGGTATTGCCAGTAGTCGTACCACCTTGGGAGGATATCGATGGTACCGAAGAGAGCCGAGTATTTACTGCCTAGTGATTTACTCTTAAATATCAATCTAGGAGAAGTCACTGAAGAGTGTATCTTGCTATTCGGATATGAGCCTTTCTCTAAAAGGATTAATTATCCTTCCATGAAAGGGTACGATCCTAAGAAAGTAGTGAGTGTTGAAGGACTAAATGAAACCATTTATTCACTTCTAACCTCTACACCGATTAGATATCAGGATATCTACTTTGCTTCTTTACCTGTTAATGAAGAGATTGTGAAACACACTGCGGTCAGATTGTGGAACGATTTCTTTGTAGATTATTTCGACTACAGTCCTGAAGATGCTTATGTAGACAATGAGTTTATCTTCGAAGATAAAGATGTTACAGATGATAGAGTTATCAGAGATTGTTTTGGTAACATCATTACACTGAAGTTTGGATTAGAGCAGGATGAAGGTATCTTTATCGCTTTATTCTTCTTGAAGTTTATAAACTATCTAGGAAATCTCTTTCCTCAGTTCTTTAACTATATTCTTCAGAATCCTAAACTAGGGATTGAGTTAGTACCTAGGGATATCAGTGCTGAATCTCAATTTGGTAAACGACACAGTAGAGTAGGTAATTCTTGTGTTCTGATGAACGAGCAAGTCAATAATGTCTCTATGGAGTACGATGTGGTATGCAACACGATCTTATACTAGGACACGTGGATTTTGTCAGCTTTCCTAAGTGGGAAGCTGACTATTCCCATTATGTCAATTTACAAGAAGTCTTCTACGATACAGCTAACGATACGAATGTTAGTAGTAGTGGTGGATTACATTCTTTAAACTATATCTTAGATGTCTTACAGGAATTCAATATTCCAATCGGTATGGATCCTATTCAGTTAATCGATAGTCTAGTATTAGAGTTTGCTTTTAGAGCAGCTAACTCTGATAATAAGATTGATATCATTATTGTCAAGACTTTCATTGGTTACTTGATTGGATACTTACAGAGTTTAGGAATTATTAAGTTTGGTCTGACTCGTAAAATTTTCTTTAAACAGGAAATTAGTCCTGACCTGACTCCTAGACAATTAATGGTAATAGCGAATACGCTTTATACTGTTTATACGAAAGAATAGAAATGAATAGACCTAGACTAAGAATCATGGTAAACATCGGTCCTACGTTTAGGGTCGTCGATACCATGGTACAAAATAGATTCACGATCAACCATGCTCAAGTGATTAATGAATTACTCTTGAATGTAGGTAGACGTGAAGTCAATCGCCATTACAACATGATCAATACACATGAACCTATGTTTAAAGATCAAATGGCGATTAAATTAACTGCGGATACTTTATACAGTAAGTTAGTGCACGAAGCGTATATTCTTGACGATTTAGCAATATCTATATGTAACAGTTACATTGATTGCATGTACCATTTTTTAATCAATGTGCATGAAGTTATGAGTGGACAAGAGGTTGCTGATTTATTGGGCAATAGTCCTACGCTTTACTATAGTTTAGTTGTAGAACAATACCTAGGTGACGGACAGTTCATTCTTGCGGAAATGTTACCTGGTCAAGAATACCTTGAAATAGATACCAGTCCTTGGTTCTATTTTAAATAAAAAGTGATTAGGTAGCATTTGTTTTATTTAAATCAAATCTTACTTCACTTTTTAAAATGGGAAAAATCTTAAGTAATTGTCAACTCCGTCAGGAGAATGAACGCAAGGCACAAATGCATTACGATCGTATTTTAAGAGGGGTAGCACCTTCTGCCAAATACAAAACCAGTAAACGTATCGCACGCATGAGGATCAAGTATTCGCACTTAGAGACTCTTAATAAGAAAAATACAGACGACATCTAGTTATGAAGGAGTAATCGATTGGTTCTCGGGTATATCTAGATTACTCTTTCATTTCCTGATGTATGTTTGTTCCATTAGTGATTAGATGATCACGTACAGACTATTCTTATCGGAGTAGTCTGTGCGGGGTTATTTACTGACGGACGTATTTAATCCCGTTCAACATTTTTTATTTGCTTTTTCATTTGACTATGGCGGCGTGGCAATTCCTACATAGTTCCTTTACTCGTTTTACTCTCCTACCTGTAATAGGGTAGGAGAGTGTTCTTTTTTATGTTTTCTATTTTAAAATAAATCTATACTATTTAAGTGTAATAGGATTTTAATTTATATCCTATCTTTCTATTCTAACTTTTGTAAAAGGAAATTATCATGTCTAGACAAGACCAGCGTAAAGCTGCTAAAGCGAAGAAACGTGAAGCAGCATTAAAGAATCGTCGTATTAAGACGGGTTCTAATATCAATCCTAAGAACATGATGGTATACAACAAGTGTTCTAAAGGATTAGATGTTATTCATCGTGGCTCAGTATCTGGTACGATCATGACGGATATCTTGAATGAGCAAGAAACTCAACCCATTGATCCGAATAACCGTAAACAACTCATTTCTCAAATCAAAGCCAATATCGAGAAGTTCTATAAAGGCACGCCTAAGGAATCTGCGATTTCTGACTTTGCTTTCTTAACAGAAAACATTTACTTAACTAAGGTAATGTTGGAGTTAGCAGAGAAAGAGATCCAAGCAGAAGACGAAGAAGCACAAGTATTGATTAATCTTAATAATGCTTTGTTAAAAGAAACCTTAAAAGGCATGACGGCTATTTGTAAGGATTTGTATAAACAAGCAGTAGAGATGAAAGAAGTACTCTATTTTGTCAATTCTGTAGAAGTACCAGCGATTAAGATTTCTAAAGACTATTTAGAGCAAACCGATACTTTGTTCCAATATGTCGATGTAGGGATCTTTCAGAAAGCCTGTCGATTAACGATTGCTCGTTTAGGGGATCGTGATTATCGAGGCGATCCTGATATTAAGTACTTCCGTATTCGTGAAGGATATGGATTAATGAAGGACATGCTGGCATTTGAGAAAGCAAGAAGAGAAGGAAAAGAAAATGTTCACTGAAACTGAATTGGGTACTGTAGAAATTAAGAAGTCTAATAACCAATACATCCATGAGATGAATCGTGAGTTACGTAAGAACTTGAGACTCATCTTAGCACGTAACAATAAGACTTTGAAAGACGTAGCAAGGTATATGGATGTAGGCTACTCTACGATTAACAACTACTTTGCTGAAGGACGTAATCTGATTATTCCTATTGGTGTCGTCTACGCAGTTTGTCGTATCACTGAAACCAACTTCTTTCACGCAGCACCTATGTTGATGAAAGATCTAGCATAAAACATAAAACCACTCTACTCTACTCCTATACGGGAGTAGAGTAGTAAGTAAGTGGTAGACGAGTATATTGGAATCGGCTAGAGACCCTACCTAGTGTAGTCGTCTCCGCTTCTTCCGTTGCTTAATACTAAGCAACATTTTTTCTGACTAGATTTTGCTGTTATCGCAAAGAACCAAGGACAAGAGTATCTTTGCATAATATAAGACATAAATTCAGAAGTACTCTCTACCCCGTAAGGAGTAGAGAGCATTTTCTTTTTTTAATTACCACTTCAGATTTATTTTTTTACTTCTTTTGCCATTTCGTTCAGTTCTTGATTGGTCTGTTCGTTAATCGTTGTCTGCAGTTTTTTCTTACGATCGACTGCTTTCTTAATTACCTTGTGTTCTACACGAGTCATCTGTAACCATTGTGGTAAAGTAATGCCAGTATTCTGGTAAACTTCAAAGAGTACAAATTCCTCAGAGAGTAAAGATAAATAAGATCCTTCTCCGACTAAATCATAAGGCTTCTTCATCGTCATGGGACGTAAGGAATCATGAGAGAGTTGATAAGATCCATCTGGATTCTCGATTCCATATTCCGAATGACTATCTAATCCATAACATGCATCATGTAACGATAATAAAGATAGGTGCATTTCTCCATCATCTTTAATGGGTTTTGCACCTGAACTCACTAAGACTCTTAAGAAATCTTCATTGTTAACATTAATGGGTACAGATTCTTCGCCTTCGTCTGTTCCTTCTAATTCAGGATAGACTTCTGAACGTTTGACATAAGACACACCGAATAGGGGATCCTTAATGGATCCCTCTACTACAGTGGATACGTTACCCGTTACCGGATCCCGAGTGTTTGATAAATCCGAGCGGTCAGTGTAAAAAAAGCAATAACCGTATTAATCGGTACGATCTTATTGCTCACTGGAGAAGCATTGTGTTTCTCTTCATACTCGGAAACAGTCGGTACACCATAAACGACTTTGATTTGTTTATTGATGTATTCAACGACAATCTCAATTAACTTGTTACGCAATTCAGGTACATTAGAGAGACTATCTAAAGTTTCAGTCAAAGACTCTTGAGAATCGATATCAATGGTAATGGTTTCTGATTTATCAGAACCTTCCAAATAACGCTCAATACGAATCTTACGAATGAAGTGAGAATATTCACGCAAAGCAGTGGTTTGGATCTTATCCGACAAGTAACGAGAACGAATGTTTTCATCGGATGCCATAGAGAGTGTTTCGGTTACAGCATCTTTAATGTAAACATCCCATGCAGAACCATGTTCTACATAATTTTCCATATTACTTTGTCCCAGCTCTACGTACATATCTTGGATTTCTGTACCGGCTTTACGGGTGATCTTACGAGTGTGGATCAAACGTTCAAACTTAGGTACTTCTTCCTCTTTCTTCCAGTCACGACGATAGGAGAGGATTTCTTCATTAGACATGGCAGTATTCTCTGCTTTAATCAGATGTTGTTTCTGACGAGTAGAGAGACGAGAGTTCGCATAGATTGCCATATCAGGCAACCAGATACGACCACGTACGTGTTCTGCTTTACCATTGTCTAGGAGTGCTGTACGGTTAAAGACATAGCCATCAGGATACATGGTACAAGCCAAACCCCAAGCAATGGTCGGAATATCCATTGGGTCTAACAGAGCACGAATGTTTTCAGGTGAAGAGTCTTTCAAGTTAATGTAAGACAATTTGCTGATAAACAAATCAACCAACTTATCGTTAATGTACCAAGTCGCTGTACCGTAGTTAGAACCACCAATAGAACGACCAATATTAATCTTAGACGTATCCAAGATGTATTGGAAGTCAATGATTTCTGCGGCTACAGGAGGCGACACAATGGCAACCAGACCCGAGTGAGGCAGAACCAAGGTAAAGAGCGTAGACATGCCTAGCGCGTCCATAATGGCGGCTTTAGCACGCAATCCTGTTAGGTTACCACCCGTGTTCTTAATGCTGGTACGACGTGAACGAGTACGCTGAGTAGGATCCACATCCAAGTACACTGCTTGAGTCAATTCAATATCGTCTTCATTCAATGCTTTCTCAGACATGCGATAGTCTTGGGAGATGAGTTCACGAGCATCCGACATGGATTGAACAATCATGGTAGGATTCTCTTCTTCCAAGTTCGTTGGATTCTCTACCAAGTAACGTACCATGTTGTCAGGTGATTCAGCAGGAATAGAAATGGATTGAATCATTTCTTCCAACTGTTTAGGATCAGAATAGTCGATCTTTTCAATATCGGTTAAGATACGACGCTTAGGATCCAAGAGGACATCTTTAGAAGCCGGTTTGTTTTCTTCACCCAATACACGAATAGAAGGTGTCCAAAGATTCACATCGTCTTTATCGTTACCGACAATCTTCAGAAGTTTTTGTACGACTTCTTCTTTAGAAACTTCTTTTGTTTCTTTTTCTTTCTTTTCAGGTTCAGTGTTCACTGTACCCAGTACTGGAAGATCTTCTTCTAAAGAAGTGTATTCATCTTTCTCTTCTTTAGCTTCTTCAGGTTTCTCTTCAGTAGGTGGATTGAATACAGCGACATCGTCTTCGTCTTCATCCAAAGTAGAAGGAGCCAAAGTGGATTCATTGACTTCTACATGATCAGACAGAGGCAATACACCTTCTTCTTGTACAGAAGGTTGAATGTCTTCTTGTTTGATTTCGTTAATTTCATTGTCCGACATGATTGGCTTCCTCAATGTGGTCTTGGGTAGGTGGGGTAGTATTGGTGTATTGATAGAGTCGTTCTTTGATGAACTTCTTCACATCTTCAGGTGCTTCTTCAGAATGGTCTAAGTAATAACCAAACTTCATGGCAGAGAAGAAATCAGATACGTGTTTAGTGAGAGGTTCAGTAATCGCACGTACGCGGTTAGTACAAACAAGATAACGTGCTTTAATGTCGATGATCTTTTCAATGATGTAAGCATCCAGAGTAGGCACATCGGATTTTACAGAACCATCTTCATTCAAGAAGTTTTCGTAGAGTTTACGAATAGAGTTGACTTCTTTCACCAGATCACGAGTATCTGAAGTATTCATGGCAAGCATGGTTTTCAGTTTCTCTACTTCTTGAACATAAGGTTTGTATTTCTCATCCTGAGTCAAGAGTTCTTTGAATGCTTTAGTCGGTGCTTCAATCATCAACTTAATGGTTTTGTAAGTCGATTCCAAAGATTCGAAGGTATAGTCGTGCAATGCATCCCATTCATCTTGAGAGAATTGATCTTTCAATTCTTCAGGAATAGCAGAAACACGCTCAATGACTTTGGCTTCACCATCTCGTGCTTTGACGTAAGGACGTTTAGGATCAATATCGAGTACTTTTTGACGCTTTGCCTTTTTAAACTTGGTTTCTAAGTTCGGGGCTAGGTTAATACCTTTAGCTTCGACAGTGAGTTTATCGAAGCTTGGGATACCTGTATGCAAACTAATGCGGTTATCCATTTTTGACATTTTAATAAATTCTCCATTAGCTAATGGGTTTTGTTGGGAAAAGGTTTTTGATTCATTCAGAATATTCTTAGATTATTTCTATTATTGTTTCCATAGCTATGAAAATAGAAATCATCACATATATAGTTAACCCTATATTTAAATTCTAATTATTAGGAACAAAGCGTTATGGCAAATTTGATCTTAAACTTTATCGACGATTACTGGACTCCAGAGGAAGCGAAAGAGTATAAAGAAGCCATTGATTTTATCGACGGGATTCATGAAGATTGGACAGATAACTTAGAGATTCTGATCCGCAGTAGTAATGACGATGTGGATATCAATGAATTAACTTTACGAATTAAAGACTTTATTCGTAATCAGTTTGATGAATTATTGGGAGAGATTGGATTTATCTCTTCTGAATCTTTTGTACATGATCCGATTACTTTATATCGAATCTATTCAGAAGCTATTGATATTGAGAACAATGAACAAGTAGATTTTGCTTTGTCTATTTTAGAAGCAGATCGAGACAATGTTGTTACCTTCTACGAACTCTTAAATACTGTAGGAGGATTAACCATTGATGAATCTGAATTTGGACAAACCATTGAAAAAATCTCCAAGTTTACTCGTGAACGATTGGTTAATACTTTACGAGGAAAGAAACAAGTAGAAGTAACAGAACAACATGAATTTGATGTCATCGGTGCTTCTAATCGTATTAAGGAATTCATGTCTGTAGTGAGAGATGATAGCTTCTATGTAATCCAATTGATTCGTAATGGTGTGAACTTAGGCATGTCCTTAAAAAGCTATTTATCGATTTACGGTAAAGAAGTCTTTGAGATGGATTTAAAAGAGATGGCTTACAACTTATACTTGTTTGCTTTAATGTCTTCAGATGGTGCAAACGATACAGTAAAAGCGATTGAATCCCATTTGGATAACTACATCTTTGACTCTCAATCTCACGACATCATCATGCGAGCAGTACAAGAGATCCAAATCAAAACAAGAGGTGTGAAATGACAAAACATGAATTCTGGTTAACCGGAATGAAAAGAGAATGGTATAAAGATGCTTACTGGGTAAAGAGTTGTTTGTCTATCTTTCGTACCGATGAAAAAGAACATTACTTAGTTCGTGTTGATGCTAATGGCTATTACTATCTAAATGAAGATACTGGTACGAAAGAGTATATTGACGATGGTCAAGATACTTCTAAACCTTTATTGGATTTTAAAGAACTGATTACTGTACCTAATGGTTTTATTTTTCCTAATTGGGGAGAAATGAAAACATCAGTAGGTAATCTCTTACAGAATTACTTATTAGTTATTGATCCTTTTAAAGGTAAGGTTCCTTACATTAATAAGCGATTCTTTCCTTCTGATGTAGAAAAATTGTTTATTCGTAAATGGAAACGTTCACGTGATGAAGTGAAGAATGATTTAGTAGAAGGTGAAATCTTTACGGAAGAATATTTACAGTTTGCTGAGAATGCCATTTATCTTTCTAACTTTACACAAACTGTCGTGCCTTCTATTACGAAGAAAGCCATTATCTCTAATCCTGCGGTAGAGAAGCGTAAGAAGGAATTATTTACTGAGTATAAAGATAAGTTAGACGATCCTATTGTTCAAACCATGATTGACGATGAGTTGAAGAAGATCGATAAGGATTATTTGAAAGATGATGACTTCATGGGATTTGCGATTTCAGGTAAGGTCTTTAATGATGCTCGTAAACGTTTGACTTATCACTTTGGTTTTGCTAAAGGATTGGATGATACGAAAGAACCTACTTACATCAACCGTCCTTTGAATAAAGGTGTCGATCCTAAGAATCTTTCTACCTATGTCAACGATGCTTACTCAGGCTCTATTGGACGGGGTTTAGAGACGCAAGAAGGCGGTGTAGACGTGAAGAATGCTGTACGGTCTGCTGCTAACTTGAAAGTCGATGGGAAAGAGTGTGGAACCAAATACGGCGAACCGATTCTTTTCGATGAGGATTCTAAAAAGAATGAGAAGTACTTGGATTACTACTTTATTCAAAAAGGCGTTACTATTAAGATTACTGAAGAGAACATTGCTTCTTTAGCGGGTAAAGAAGTGATGATGCGATCTCCTCGCATGTGTGTGAACAAGAACAACAGTTATTGTGAACATTGTGCAGGACCTAACATCTCTAGCTATCCTAATGGTATTGCTTCTGTGAATGCATTGCCTGGCTCTAAGATCATGCTGATCTCGATGAAAGGTATGCACACCTCTGCTAAAGACAGTATTAAATTGGATTGGCAAAATCTAATTACATAAAACATATCGCCCCTCTCTACCCGTAAAAGTAGAGAGGAGCATTTTAATATGTTTTAAACATATACTATTAACGTGCGAGCATCAATAATGTATGTTCGTAGCTATCATTCTCTTTAAGCTTTGCTGATAAGAGGATTATCCCTATAGCGGAAAGGAGGTGAATCATGTGGAATCTTATTTAGCTCAACTCTTAGAGAATAAAAAGCTCTGCGGGGTACAGCTAACTAAAGAAGAACAGGAATTCTTAGCCTGGTACAACCAAGCGAACGAAGAACTGTTCGCAGAGTGGTTAGAAGCTGTCTACTAGAACTTCTAACTAGTCTAACCCTAATGTCTTAAGATGTAATTAAGATACTAAGTAAAGGAGAGGTGTTAGCGCACTTCTCCTTTTTCGAATCCCATTCATATACTCCTAACTGCTAAACTAATTTTCTAAATCTATTTTAATCTAACTCAATAAAGGAATTTGTAAAATGAAAACTTTTTCTAAGTCCGAAAAAGACACCCTGAAAATTAAAGAGAATCTTCGTGAAGCAATCTATAAAAGTGGTCTGAACATCACTAAGGTTGCTGAGAAACTGGGCATGACTCAAGGTAACTTAAGTCAAATCTTAAGCCCTACTAAGAACACTACTGTCTCTGTGTATGTCTTGTTAGCTATCTGTGAAATTACCAAAACTAACGCACACAGCATTCTTCCTAACCGTCGTAATAAACCTAAGAAACCTAAATCACCTACAAAGATAAAGATGTCTCGCGATAACGATAAATTCGTTATGTTGTCTGGTGACTATACTGTCATTAATGGACAAACGGTTTACCGTATCAAAGCTCTGCAAGAATTTGGTATTGTGAAGAAAGGTGAATTGGGTGGTTACATTGCTAAAGAAAGTAATCTCTCTTTCAAAGAAGGGAGTATGGCATGGGTAGGTAAAGAAGCTATTGTAATGGATGATGCTTCTGTATTGAATCACGCACATGTAACAGATCATGCAATTGTTGCTGGTACGACTACTGTTAAAGATTCTGCTATTGTTGGAGGTAGTGCTGAAATCAATGGTAATTGTTTTATCATGAAAGAAGCTGTTGTAACAGGTGCGGCTAAACTGAATGGTAAAGTCGTGGTAACGGATACAGCTATCGTCATGGAAGATGTTTCTTTGAATGGCGAAATTCGTGTCTATGGTAATGCTACTTTATCTGGCGATATTGAGATCAATGAGAAAGCTGATATTGGTTTTGATATTGAAGATAAAAATGACTTTACTATTTACGAGAACCCTATCCATCCAGGACATGTCATTACTGCCAGTACTAAGGATGATTACATGTGTGTCCATAACTTCGATTCTGGTACTCGTATCACAGGAGATGGTTATTACGTCTTAGAAAAGATTAAACAACTCTATCCTGTTCTAGAATCTCTTAATGGAAAGAATTCACCATTAGGAATTGGTACTGTAGTGGACGTAGGTGATAATCGTAAGTATAATCACGATATGCAAACGTTCTATGCTAAATTGATTAAACAACACGAAACAACTTCTAAAATTATTAGAAGAAGTCGTGCAGGAGTATAAACATGGTGAAGAACATTAAGTTTGAAGAAGTCTCTTTAGAGAAAGCTACTTACTTGGTATTGAAAGAAGGCATTCAGAGAATCCAGAAATATGGACTCTCCGTGCATATCGAGTGTTGTACAGGATGTGGTTATTTTATTCGCCTCACTAGAGTAAAGGGTACTGGTTTAGTCATTGCACTGAGTCATGAGAAAGACAAATATTACTTACTGAAAGGTGAAGACAATTTCAATAAATTAGTAAAGATCATTGATAATAATTATCAAGGTGACTTTGACTTTGTTGATGTATTGCTTTTACCAAATGACTTTCACAAGTGTGTTAAACTATCTAGTGTTAGCATTAATAACATTACCCATGTCTGGAACAGTGGTTACCTGTCTTTGTCAGTAAGTCCTGAAGATTTTAAAGACGCAGAATCTATCCGAAGTATCTTCATGCTGTCTAAAATGATCAGTCTTAAATTTACTGGTGATAAGGGCGATATTTCTTACCAGATATCTTAAGGAGGCATTATGTCTAAAGCTTTTACATTTGATTTAGAATCGGTAGAGATTGTTAACAAATCTAAATCAGAAGAAGTAGAACCAAAAATAAAAGAAGGTAAACTCGATGAGTTGATTAAAGATCTGGAAAGGAAACTATTCAAGATTATTGAATGTGATGAATTTAAAGATATGCATGAGCGAGTACGCTTAACTTACGATGCATCTGTTCTTTATTACCAAATCATGGATGAGGCTAATCTTCTTAGCAGGCATAATGGCAAAAGAGAAATCGCTATTAATTTAGCTGGTTTGTATTTCTCTGTTGATTTTGGCGTTATGAAAAGTTTTGATTGGTTCTTGGTTGCTCCTAATGGAAGTCTATTCAAAGTTATCATCGATCAAATTGCTGAACCAACCGTGATAAATTTTGCCTATATACTGAAAGAGAAGGTTGTGAAAAGACCTCCTCCTGTATATGGTTAAAATGAAGAAATACTCTCCTGTAAAAGGGAGAGTATTTTTTTTTTGATTTTATAAAGACATAAAAAGTACACTCTCTACCTATTCGGGTAGAGAGTTCATTCGAAGTAGTCATCATGAAATTGAATATAACTCACATTCTATACCTGTTACTAGGTTACAGAAATATAAGGATGAGACCGTAATCTCATAGTAATGTCCTAGGTACTATCCATCCTAAAAAGGACTTTCTATACCCATGTCGTTCACATTCCCAATCCAAATAGCCATTAGGACACGTTTTGACATTACGGTCTCGTAAGAGGTGCCAGTGATAAATTGCTCCAGTGAGTCGATGGAAAGGCAGGAGTCGCAGAGCAATTTATCAATACATTACTTAGCCTGGTCTTCACTAAGTAGAGGCGGGGGTAGGGGAGATATGTTAACCATCAAACCAGCCTACGGGAATCAGAAAGGGTGAATACCTTAATAAACCACAGAAGTAGGATTTGATAGAACTTTTAACTTATATAGTTTTAAAGCTTTTCATTGGTTACCTTTCTCTTAGGCTATTCCGTAACCGTTTTAAAACTTTGAACTTTATGTATTTAGAACTTTGATCTTTAGAACGTTAAGGGTTGCACTGTCTCTTACAGTGGTTAATCGCTTTACCCAATTATGGCGGGTATACGGATCAATTTTAATCATTCCTAGATTAAATACATATATAAGTATTTAGGACGTAGTCTAGTTTGCTTGCTGACTCTTCACATATCTTCTCAAGGATCTTCACTTTACTGATATTCGGTAAGTGATTAACATATCTTTAAAAACTGGTGGAGGAAGAAGGACTCGAACCTTCGAAGCTTTCGCGTCTGATTTACAGTCAGATCCCATTGCCGCTAGGGGATTCCTCCAGGATTGAGAGAAATACAATAAACTATTCTATAGATACGCTATCTTAACCAGCCCTAAACACACTCAAAGATAAACAAAAACGATCAAGTGCGTATCTGTTAGAACAATACTGAATATTCCTCTCAAATAAAAGAGGTAACTCTAAATTATTTTATTTAGAAAGTTACGTTGATGATGTTAGTAGCATTGACTTCTGAAAGAATGGTATCGATCTCAGCAGTAAAGAGTTCAATACGTTTGCCTTCTTCTTCCAGCCATCTGGCATGATCAAAGCCAGAGACTACTACGACTTCCAATTCTTTTTGTTTGGCTTCTCGGAATTTATTAGCCAAATCTTCCAAGAACTCTTTAGGAGTCGATTCGCTTAGTTGCTTGTCTTGCGTAGCCAAGTATTTAGAAACAGAAGAGGCAATATCTTCTTCTGCTGCACTAATAGTATTCAAAGCAACACGGTTTTGCTCACGAATATTGCGATACACTTTACGACGCTCTTCCAAGATAGATTTCTCTACCAAGAGTTGTGCCACAGTAAAAGTACCAAATTCAGTAATGGTCACTTCTTTGGTGTCGTTGAATTGGTGAATAGCGGTTTTAATCGCTACAAACTCTTTCAAGAGAGATTGGTATTCATCAAAACAAGATTGTGAATTCTTGGCGTATTGCTGAGCACCTAATTTCTCAGCTTCTGCTTTACGTACATAACCTACGAATGCTTCACGAGACAATTCGTCCAAACGTTTCTTGATCACTTTAGTACGGGACAAAGCACGAGTAATAGTCATTTCCATAATAGTATTTCCTTTATCGGTTTAAATAAAATTTAAGAGTATTGCTTCAATTAAAATAGAATAGTATAAAAATAAAAGCTAGAGCCTCTCTACCCCGATAAGGAGTAGAGAGGATAGCCCAGAACTATTATGGAGACTAATTATGCCTAAAACATAACTAGGAACAAGAAACCCAAATCAAATTACTTGTTCGTGGAAGCGCCAATTAATCATAAGTTCATCTCCCGATTATCTAAACTTTACTGAAGAACACGATGAATCAGATCAGTAAAGACATTGGCATTAGGTTTGTGTTTTACATAAGGAGAGCGTCATGTAAACATAAGGAACCGAGTCAAACAATTGTTTTTGCTAAGGAGTATAAACAGATTGTGTTAACTTTTTCATATATAAGTACTACCAATTGAAAAAAGTTTTGTTTTTGTAAAGCATCTTAGGTGCCATGACTTTCTTTTTCTTGTTATATTCTTCTCTGTCTATTTTCTGTACTCTTACTAAGTCTTCATTGAAAGAATGATTAACATGATGTCCATTCTCCGTAGTACGAGTAATCTCTACTTTATAGTACCCTTTAGGATATTGTTTGTTAGAAGACTGATCAATCTTAATCGATTTACTCATGACTTCTACAATGTAAGTAGTGATATACTTTCTTAAAGTATTCTTATTTTCGTCCATACCTAAATTAGCATAAGACATCGATTCTAAAAATACTTTAGCAATGATTTCACCTTTATACTCTTTGGTTTCTTTAGAGTAAGGAACTAACCATACTTCATTAGATCGTCCTGCATCGTATACTAAGTTAACATTAGGTTTTAAAGCATACTTGTAAGGAATGGCGTAAATATACCAACCACCTTTAAATAATTCTGCTTCTTCTTCACCAGTATTGTATTGCAGATAACCAACTAATTCATCCATACCCATGATACATCCTGTTAGGGTTTCTGCTACATGGACACGTTCTACGGTTCTGTCTTCAGATCCTTTTGCATAACGCTCTGCTAAACGAGGGGTGAATACTTTAATACTGTCGTTAATAGATCCATGAAGCATGTAAGGATAATCTTCTTCAGCTTCAATGATTGTCGCATTAGCTCTTACCTTAGGTTTTTGTTTCTCTAAGAATGCTTCAATCTGTTTATATTCTTTATCTTCGAATTCCATTTTTCATTCAAACTTTCTGTCTATAATTTAGATTAAAATAGATATATATCATTAGATTGAACCTTTCCTGATTTTAAACGGGTTCGATACTTTAAGTAAAGAAATGTTTGGTATCTTATCTAAACATTAATCTTTTGCTTTATTAGCAGTAAACATAAAACGACATTACTCTAGGATACTCGCAGTATCCTAGAGTAATATTCTTGTCGTAGAAAGGAGGTGAAAATATGGATATTGAACATACCGTTCAATTCCTCCGTAATAAGGAATTGAATGGTCGTCCACTATCTCGAGAGGAACGTGAGTTTCTCGACAGATACGAACAAGCCACTAACGATTTGTTTAATCAATGGTTAGAAGCAGTATACTAACCATAAACAATCTATTTAGCCCTAGTGCATCAGGACACTAAGTGGAAGAGAGATTGCCTGATTTCAATCTCTCTTCTTTATTTCACTCTTTTCATATATAACTCCCTATTCTAAAATTTAACTCTATTCTAACTTTTGTATAAAGGAAAACTATTATGTTTAAAATTATCTTCTTGTCTTGTGTTGGTATTCTCGGTGTGGTAGCATTATATTTGGCTATTACCGAATGGTACAAATTCAGTACCACTAAAAATAAAGTATTCCGTCGAGTATTGAATGACCACATTAAACTATATCGTACAAGCGTAGAAATGCTTCTTACTGAGTACGGTAATGAAATTGACAACATGACCTTCATGAATGATGGTCTTCATGAATTCAACCATGGTATCCTGGCGAGTTGTGAATCTGAACGTCATGTTCGTCGTAATCGCCACGCTATCAATGAAATGCTCGATAAACTGAATCTGAAGTTTATCATTATCGATGGTGTGACTTACCACAATACCTCTGATGAGAAACTACTCCCTTATACCGATGGGGAATTATTAATGATCGGTAAACAGTTTTATAAGTCTGTATCTAAAATCACTACGAAAGGTAATGTAAATGAAGTTAAATAAAGATCGTAAAGAAACGATAACAGCAGCCATTTTGGCTATTGGTGTTGTACTATTCATCTACGTAATGTTGTTTTACGTAGGTGATATCATGGATCAATGGATTCCGGAGTAAGAAGATGTTTGATACTACAGTGAAGTTCGAGAATGTATCTAACATCTCTCTTAAAGACATTACCAAATCAATGGTGTATTCTGAAAAGTACACTGCAGACTTAGTAAAACTGGAAGGTAACAATTCGCTGAATAAAAAGGTGGATGAATACTTAGAGACTTTTGAAAAGGTGGTTAACCACGCTAATCATGAGGATCTGGATAAGCTTTTGATCTTGTCTAAGGATCTCAACAATCTCATGATCCGACATGGGGTATCTGCTGTAGTCATTAAGACTAAAGTGGAATATCTGAATGTAGGTAAGGAAACCAAATTGAATCAAACGATTTGGATTCCTCGTACTAATAGCAAAGAGATGGAATCTCTGGCTATGTCAATGGTGTGTGAGATTACTAAGTTTAAAACGAACTTAGTGAACCATAAGTAATCGAATACTCTACTCCCTTTTAGAGGAGTAGAGTATTTTCTATCTTGTATTATCTTTCTTTTTAGGAAATGGATTATGTTTAAATCATTAAATGAATCTTTGATTACGGTAATTAATTCAGATGAAGTCAATCCTTCTAGTGTCAGTACAATCTACAAGAACCTAGATAAAGTCATTGAAGACCTGAAATCCTATCGTTTTATCGAAGAAGTCACAATTAATTGCGATCCAAAAATTAAACCTTTACATGGTATTTTCATTACCTGTAATGATCCTCGGGTTACTGTAAATGGTAAACCTCATTTCTTCACGATTCACGATACCTTACTCATTGGCGCTGCTAAATACACAGTAATCAGTGTAGATGGCGTCATAGCTACCTTTGATGATTCCGATGAATGTGTCGAATATCATCTGACTAAGCGTAACGAATTGCTTGGTAAATTATCAATTTAATTTTAAGAAAGGAAAACTCATGTTAGTTTCTGAATTAGTAGAAAAATATTTGTTGTTGGGTAACAATCCCGAAATGGATGCTGAAGAAGGTCATTACGATACTGATACCGAATGGGCTATGGATAAAGCGAAAAGCTTAATGGAAGCATATGGTTCTTCGAATAATGTTAAAATATCTAATATTAAAGTAGAAAAAGATCGTGTTTCTTTCACTGTAGCTAGTGATATAAAGACTTATCAGCATTCTCCCGATGGTACTGAACCTGAACCAGTAATAAAGCCTATCGGTACTGAATTTGTCGCAGACAGTGATCATTCTATTGTAGTCGCTAATGGTGGTATTCATTTCTTCAATACCTTGGGAGATGCGTACCAGTTCTTCCACAACTACGTAGACTAAAGTCTATTGCCTCTCTACCCTTAGTAGGTAGAGAGGTAGTTTCTTTTTTTTTGATTTAAATACGTTATATTTCAATTCCTTTCCTCCGATTACCGACCAGCTCCCCTACCCCGCCGTCTTTCGACGACGAGGCAGGATCATCACTAGCCGGCCCAAGAACGAACATCAAGCTTGCGCCATCAGCCCTTCCTGGTAAATAGACTTCAGCATTCACCTTACGTCAGCACAGCGTTAGCCGTTAACATCAGTTTAGCTTCAACCTAAGCCTTCTGACAAGTCCCGTTCGACCGAAGCGCCTAACAGTCCCTGCAGAGAATGCATACGCACCCTCAAGTCCTGACCTTGCATAGCAACCGCACAGCTCGACCAAGTAAAGTGACGACTAAAAGCCGCCTATCTCTCGATACCCAGCTCCATTCGGAACTCGTAAGCTCAAAAGACTCCTGAAAATCAGTTTAAATATCCAAATCGAAAAGACATGAACACCTAAATAGATAATCAAGAATCTTTTGGATTACGCATTGAACATTATCTCCTTTCGGAAACAACACCCAACGGGATACGAGAAATAGACTTCTCCTAGCTGAAACCCTACCTAGCCGAACCGGATAGACCGTATAGCGGACTCTCTTGGGATATTGCACACCTCTCTACAGTTCGTGCCGTAAGCCAGTATTTCTACTAACCTACCCGCCTACTAAGTCGAACGAGGTACCGCCTGTTCGCCCTGGTGCATTACTACACAGGTTCAACTCTTGCGAGCCGAAAAGCTGGAGAGAAGCCATGTTTCAGACCCATCGCAGACATGATCGAACGATAACAAAGCATTTCACCTCTCGTGAGAGAAGATCAACACACTGCTAACAGCGCATACATTTTTACATTAGCCAGAAAAGCCTAGATTGAAACCAAACCAACATTAACGACCAACACCATACCAACGTAAAGCAAATACCGAAATCTAAATACCAGGAATCTTAATAGGATCTATACCCTAGAAAGGTTAGGTTTACATTCGTACAGAATACGAAATACTAACCAATCTATTAGTGGATATAGGTTCAGCTAAAATAGCCAGTTAAACCTATACACTCCTATAACATTCGATAAGAATGTATAGGTCCAAACTATCTAAATCAACCAAACACTATAAACTTTTATTCTCAGTTTTAAAACAATGTAAATAAGATAAAAAAAGTAGAAAAAATGTAGTAAAAAAAGAAAATATAGAAGTTGTGAAAAGTTTAAAAAGTGTTATTAGAAGTATTGATTTTGTAGTTATTATTAAGATTATTATTAGTATATTTGTATTTAGATTTATTATTAGTAGTATTATTTTTAGTTGTAGTTAGTGGTAGTTGGTGGTAGTAGCGGGGAGATTTCATTCTCTAAACATTCATAATAGAGTACTAACTTTGAAAAATTACCACTCTATTATAAAGTTATTACTACTTCCTTTCATACATAACTAACTTACAGAAATAAATTCCTTTCTAAAAAAGAACCCAATCTAGACCTTTTACCGTCGGGATGCTATTAATAAGCTCCGATGAAGATGTTTAGAATGACGATTAAGACTAGATTGGGCGGTTCTTAGCCATTTGGCTTAATAAAAACAAAAACGAAAACAATGAGAAAAAGCATTGAGACTAAGTTGAATCAGTACTTCTTCATACAGAGTGTAAACTTGAAAAATAATTCTAAGGCAAAAATAATCCCAAGACCACCCAGGTTTCCCCGAGCAGCCCTGAGAAGAAAAGAAAATACAATAAAGAGAATGAAAAACGTGTTAATCGTTTCATACAAGAGTGGTAACTTAGAAAAATTTCTTTTCAAGAAGTTTCCTACTCTATAAACCACTACTAACTAGACTAAACCATCTTGATCTACATTAAGCTACTCTAGGGAGCTACTCTAGGGACTCTCCTAGGGTAGTTTTAGGTCTAAATTCTAAAATCTGAAAAATAGACATAGTGTTTAAAGCCATCTAGAATGCTCTCAGATTGATTTTCTTTTTCAAGTAAGGACATTTATCATTCTTGAGGTTAAACCCCTCTAAAAACGTCTCTATGGCTCTGTAATCGATATTGGTGATTTAAAACGAGATATACACTTTGTGGTATAGGTATTTAGCTAGAATCTACTAAGGAATCATTGGTAAGTCATCCTGGTTAGGTTAGTAGAGTCTATTGGATGTTAGTAGTAGGATATTGGTATTGGATTAGAGGAATAGGTCTAGTAGACTCTAGATTGATCTAGGATTGAGTTTAGAGGTAGAGTAGAGGGATTGATGAGTCTTAGTAGTTAGAATGTCTTCTAGAGTGTTCTTAGGCGCTTGCTGCGCTGCGCTACCCTCACTGTGGTTATTGTTACCCTAAGTCTACTTTCAGTGGTAGTCGCTACGCGCTACTCACTCTGTGGGATTCTGTTACCTAATCTTAGTCTAGTAGATTTAGATTGGTAATAGGTTAGTCTACTGAATCGTAGATACTCCGTTAATGGATTAGTAGTCTATTAGGTTAGGAAAGTATCTGGTCTAGGAGTATCTTCGCTATTCAGGAATTTTGCTATAAATAAAAGTATTTAGATTACTACGTAATCTAAATACATTAACTTAGAG